>ADIG01001060.1_pt1 | contig 575088 bp, 534 predicted proteins | sample 268288 | NCBI WGS metagenome assembly ADIG01 (sample SAMN02954299, study PRJNA39533) | groundwater metagenome | biome: aquatic; feature: FW106 well; material: groundwater; isolation source: FW106 well in Area 3 of the Oak Ridge Field Research Center (FRC) near the... | place: USA: Oak Ridge, TN ...
GAAAATGGCGACACGATCGCCCCGCGCGAGGCCGAGCCCGTCGCGCAGATGCGCTCCTACGCACNCCGCACGCCGCGCAAGGCTGCGGTAATCACAAATCAGTTCCTCACCCAAGTAAAGCGCCGGTCGTTCGGCGAAAGCTTTACCTGCGCGTATCAGCAAATGCGCCACATTCATGCGGCCCGCTCCAAGATGCTTGCATAGTTGGCAACTGCGGACCCACCCATATTGAACACCATGGCCACCTCGGGATTGCGGACTTGTATCCCGCTAGCCTCACCGCAGAGCTGCATCGCTGCGAGGGCGTGCATGGAAACGCCTGTCGCACCAATCGGATGACCCTTCGCCTTGAGGCCGCCTGAAGGGTTGATCGGCAGACCACCATCGGCGTACACAAGACCGTTTTCGACAACGCTGGCACCTTGGCCGCGTTCAGCCAAACCCATTGCCTCGTAGGTCAGCAGTTCGGCTATCGTAAAGCAGTCGTGGACTTCGGCGAATGAAAGATCGTCGATCTTAATGTTAGCGCCGGCCAGCGCTTGCGCGATGGCTCGGCGCGGGCCTTCGAAGCCAATGAGGTCTCTGCGCGACATCGGCAGGAAGTCATTGACGTGAGCGCGTGCGCAAATACGTACTGCCTTTCGCATGGTCTTAGCGGTCGCTTCATCTACGAGAACGATCGCAGCCGCCCCATCTGACACCAGCGAGCAGTCAGTCTTGCGTAGCGGGGCAGCGATGTACGGATTCGACTCAGACACTGTATTGCAGTACTCGAAACCGAGATCCCTTTGCATGTGCGCCAACGGATTGTGCGAACCGTTGGCGTGATTCTTCGCGGCAATGCGCGCCAACGTTGCCGAATGGTCGCCGTAAGCGGCAAAGTACGCCTGCGCGATCTCGCCAAATAAGCCGGGGAACGTCATGCCGCGCGCGGCTTCCTCGCTGATATAGCTCGCATTGCCAAGTACGCGCGTGACTTCCAACCCAGGTACAGCCGTCATCTTCTCGGCACCGACAACGAGCGCGACGCGGACGCGGCCAGCTTCGATCGCATCGATCGCCGCATAGATCGCGGCCGAACCGGAAGCACACGCGTTCTCGACACGTGCCGCCGGTTTCCAACGTAGGCCGTCATCGGCCCCCAGCACCAGCGATGCACAGAAGTTTTCCGGTACCAAACCACCGTTAAAATGACCCAACCAAGTCGCGTCGACATCGTCTCCGCCGATGCCGGCATCGGCCATCGCCCCCCTCGCCACCTTGACTATCATCGTCTCCAGATCGTCCGGAGACCGGCCAAATCGTGAGTGCGCCCAACCAACAATACAAGCGCTCATACCAGATCACCCGCCGCCTTGCCGCCGTGTTCCAACTCACTGATGCGTTGCTCGAGTTGAGCGATGCGCACGTCGCGCGGGTTCGGCATGTAGACCGATTCCAGCGCTTCAGCATTCATCTTGCGGCGCGGCATACCCCCGTAGGGGCCCGTGTAAATGACTGAGCGGTCGTCGCCCCAGCAGCCATAGAACGGCAGTTCCGCGGGCGGTTCCGGAGTAGTCCATTTCCTGATAAATTCCTTGAACGGCACACCGCGATTCTTGCGCGACTCACGCTCCGCTGTGCGAGCCTTTTCGGTACCATCGCGATCCAGCAAAAAGGTGTCTTTGTTGTAGACGATGTGATAAATCTCCCGTGCCGTCTCGTGCGAAATCAGCTTCGCCTCAAGATCACTGATGACTAGATCCGGATCGCGTTCCAGCACGTCGCCGTAACCACCACCCGAACCCTGCGTGATCATGAACAACTCACCGCGTTTGGCGATTTCGAACTGCATGCCGAAGTGATGTGTTGTGTAAGTCGCCCCCTCGAACGGGCGCTTGTTCATGATGTCGACGATCGAGAACTCGAACTTGCGGGGATCGGTCTTCATTACATCGAAAACATCGACGCCCTTCACCTTGCACAGCGGGTAGGCTGGCGCGCCATAGCCGCCAAACAGTCCTGGAACGCTGCTCACCTTTGACCCGATGCAGCAGGTCATGAAGCCCCACAGCGGGCTGCCAAGACTTGACGCAATCATCTCGTAGCCCTGGCCGCCGCGGTACTTACCAAAGGCCTGGTTGTCGCGCATCAGCTTCTTGCTCACGATCTGGATGAACGGAACTTCCTCCTCGTTCAGTTCCTGCTCGCCAGAATCGGCCATCGCCGCAAAGATCGGCGCAATGGCGTGTTCGCCGTCGCGATCCGCTCGCGCGCCACCGCCCATGCCGTTGAGGTCCGCGCAGAGGTTGCCGACCATCTCGTTGTGCTGAGTAATACCGCCATAGATGAACGTACGAATCATGTTGTGCCAAGGCGCAATCAGCTTCGAATACTTCTTTGGGCAGCTGTACGTGAACTTCGCGACCGCGAGTTGCAACATCGTGAACGCCGGAAAGAACGTCATCATGCTCTCGGCATTCGGCGTACTGTAAGAAGAATTCAGCGTCGACTTAGGATCCGTGATCACCTGAATAGGCGCGAACACGGCCTGGTTGCGTGGCAGATCTGGCCATACGAATGTTAGGAACAGCTGCGCTAGCATGCCCTTCAGCGACGCCAGCACCGTGTTGTTGCAGCGGTTAGCAAACTCTGGGCTCGACCCGCGGAAATCGCAGATGAGCTGATCGCCCTCCTTGCGCGCCTCCAAGCAGATCTTGACCAATACGTTCTCGCGCAGCGTTGAGTCGGCGATGCACATCGTGCGCACGGCACCATCCGGCCATTCGCTTACACGACGACGGACTTCGGCCTTGCAATTCTCCAAGCCTGCCCGCATCGACACGATGACGGGGTCGAGACCAAATTCCTCGATCGCCGCCAGCACCCGTTCTTCAATTCGCCGACAAGCGAACAGCTTGACTTTCATGTCCTCGAACTGCAGCTTCGGTTCGCGCACTGAGTTTTGCAAGAACGTGACAAGATCCTTCTTCAACTCGTAGTTTTCGACTACTTTGAAGGGCGACATCTTCAGCCCTTCTTCGTATACTGATTCCGCCGCCGATGGCATACCGCCCGGCTCGATTGCACCGTTTTCACCCTCATGCACCGTTGCACCGGCCCAGGCCACCATCTTGCCGTTATAGAAGATCGGCAACATCAAGCTCTGATCAGTGTTGTGGATATTGCCGTAACGTGCATCGTTGTGGATGAAGGCGTCACCCGGCCGAATGCCGACTGTAGGCTCGGTAGTCCAGAACTTGTTGATGAACTTGATCGGATGATGCACGAGTGCCGAGAAGATGAGGACGCCGCCTGCGCTGCTGACCGCGAGATCTCCACTCGCGGTGAAAACGCCAGTGATGAGATCGCCCCACTTCGCGCCCGGCGCAGCACCCATCTGCTCCAGCATTTCGTAGCCTTCGTTAGTACCCGCTTGCAAGCGGTCGCGAATCAACGCCTGCACCGCCGGATCAACTTCCAACTTCATCCCTGCTTCTTCCAGCTCACTGCGCGGTGCGATGTCGTGGTCCAACATGATCTCGGGATCCGGCCCAAGGAACAGCACGTTGTCCGCCAGGAACTTTTCGATCAGTACTTTTTCGTTGTCGGCCAGCGCACTCTTTTCCATTTTGTTCATGATGCCTCACCTCGTTAGTTTCGGTGGCCTACGCCATTGACACGTTTTCGGATGCGGACTGAGCCTCGGTACCCAGCTTCGTTATCTCGGATCCGACGCGCTGGAACCACGCCGATCCGTGTTTGCCGATCTCGGCTCGCCAGCTTGGTTCGACCAGATAGGTGGTAGTTGCCGAGACGATGACTGCTGGGCCCTGCACGACGGTGCCTGCCTCCAGGATGGAGTGATCGTAGACCGCAGTATCCAGCGCCTCCGTGTGGCCGACGAAATAACACTTGCGTGACTCGATCGACTTCGGCGCAGCCTTCGTGAGACCAGACGGTTTTATGTCGCTGAGGTTTACCGTCTCCAACTGGACAAAGCTCTGCACGCGGAGCGTGTTAATACGGATCCCCGCCTCCGGCGCTTCACTACCCTTGCCGAAACGATTACCGTAATCGACCGAAAATGTTTCGATGATAGCGATGACATCTTCAAGTCTTTCGAGACGCATCTTCGACACGCTAACGGTGGTCTGTGCAAGTTGGTTGCCATAACGCATATCTAGCTCGAGACGATGCTGAATATCCTCGTGCTTCATGCCCTGACGCAGCAGATCGAGTCGGCCGGCATCTTCCAACTCCTCGATAATGGTGTTGAAACCACTGAAGTCCTGGTAAAGCTTCTGCGTATTGCTGTCATAAATCGACATATACAGCGAGCGTTCGTGGATGTGCAGCTGGTGCATGTTGCCGGCGCCAACGGCAGAGAACACTGAACAAAACGGTGGCACCAAGACGCGCTCAATACCAAGTTGGTCGGCAATGCCGCAACCGTGCAGCGGACCGTTTCCACCGTAAGCGAGCAGCGTAAAGCTGCGTGGGTCGTATCCATGGGCACGCAGCTCGGTCGCAATTCCGTTTGCCATGTTGGCGTCGACGCGGCGCTTCACCATCAGTGCTGCCTCTGGAACCGAACAGTCGATCTCATCGCAGATCTCCTCTTGCAGCATTTGTTTTGCACGCGCAGGATTCAGTTTGATCGCGCCGCCGGCGTAGTTATCTGACGATAAATAGCCGAGTAAAAGATCAGCGTCGGTGACCGTCGGCTTCAAGCCGCCACGGTCGTAGCATGCTGGGCCCGGGTCAGATCCAGCGCTAGCCGGACCAACCTGTACTGTGTGGTGCATACGGTCATAACGCACAATCGAGCCACCGCCAGCACCGAGCGTGACCAAATGAATCATCGGTACCGACACCATCCAGCGATCGATGACCGGATTGAAGTCGTAATGTTTGATACCGCCCTTGATAACCAGACCAATGTCGAAGCTAGTACCGCCCATGTCGGTGCAAATGGCGCTGCCGAGATCGGCTTCCAGCGCAAGATGTTCGGAGGCACTCACGCCCGCTACCGGACCGGAGTGGATGGTCTGCAGCGCATCGGTGGAATTAAGCTGCGCCATGCCGCCCGAGTTATGGATGACCAACATAGGCTTCTTGTAGCTGGATTCGCGCAAATTCAACTCCAACGACGACAGACCGTGGTACATGGCATCGTGCAAAAACGCGTCGATGATCGCAGACGAGGTACGCACGTATTCTCCCTTGCGCCCGGCGACCTTGTGCGACATGATGATCGGCATTGCGCCAAGCAGGTGCTCCGGATATTCCTCCAGCAGCACTTCTTGGATCCGGTTTTCGTGCGCTGGATTGGTAACCGCATTAACCAATGAAACAACGAAGGACTGGGCGCCGCGATCGACCAGATCGCGAATTTTGTTACGCAGATCGTCCTCGTCGAGCTCCAACAGAATGTTGCCAAGCGCGTCCATGCGCTGGCGCACGCCAGCGATCATTGGGATCGGCACCAGTGCCTCCGGACGGCAGGCACCCGGTAGGTCCAGCCGTGCGTGCAACTCCAGGCCTTCGCCGTAGCCGCGGCCGCGCGATACCGGCACGGTGCTCTCGAAACCGCTGGTGACCAGAAGTGCAACTTTCGGACCCTTGCGCTCGATCAGCGCGTTGGTGCCGAGCGTTGTCGCGTAGCGCACTGAGTCGACCTGCGACAGCACGTCAAGCACTTCGAGATCCAGCTTCGCGCAGCCCGCCAACAGCGCTTCGTGGAAACCGAGCGCGAGGTTGTGATTAGTGGTAAGCGCCTTCGATTGGATGAGGTGCTCGTCCCAAACCATAAAGCAATCGGTGAAGGTGCCACCGATATCGACCGCTATTCTTTTCATTTTTAGCGAACTCCGGTATTGGTGTAAGTACGCGCCCGGCCACCGTGCGAATGCGCCCGGTAATCGACGCCTGCGGGCTCGGGACCGGCGATTCTTGTCAGATCGACCGGATCGCGCGTAGACCACTGCCGCTTCAGCGCGTCGATATCAAAGTCCATGTCGTTGAGCGGTGGATGACCCGGCGGCAGGTACTCCACTTCCATCATCGTTGCGCACTCCGGGCAGTAGTATTCGACAATTTGCACCCAGTTCGGATCCGGCGCGAAGGTGAACTCATAGGATGGATCGAGAATCGGCTTATGAATCTCCCGAGGATCACGTGCGTACACCAGCAGGCCTTCTTTGTATGGTTTCCGCGCAGAGCCAAGTACATGCGCGCAAACGCGGCACTGCCAAAGCTCTCGGTCGAGATCGATTTCCAAGTATTCCGTCATTGGTACTTTCATTTTTTTTTGCTCCGTACGGTGTTTTTTCCATCGACTTGCGCGCCACGGCGCTGCAGCACAATGTCAAGGTTGTCATTGATGGCGAATTGCCAGCCTTGCAATACCTGGCAAGTGAAATACTCTTCTTCAATGATGGCCGGCCCCACTCCTTGTTCGCCTGCCTTCATGTCCTCAAGCCGGAAAAGCTCCAACGCACCGCGTTTGCGGGTACTCGTGGCGGCGCTTTTCCTATCGTTTTCGAGTGCCTTCATCGAAAAGTGGGGAATGCGCTTTGTCGCGCGGACTTCCAAACGTGGATGACGGCCGGTCTTGATGCCTGCTGCCAGCTCCACTTTGCCATTCAAACGATACGCAACATCGACGTTATCGCTCGTGTAGTTTACGGTACTTTCGATGAGGCACTCGCTTAAGTCGAAGCCTTCCGCGAACATATCGCGGCGTGCACGCGTCAACAGACCGTCCAACCTATTTTCCAGCCCACTGTTGGAAATGTCGGACAAGGCCCCTTCATAGACGTGCGCGATATCACTAAAACCGATGCCGAACGCGCTGAATACCGCTGCGAGGCCAGGCACGATGATCTCGGTAATCCCTAGCTGCTGAGCGACACCACAAGCCGTGATTGGACCGGCACCGCCGAAGGCCAGCAACGTGGCGCCGGCCGCATCTTTCAGTTTCGGCTTGATTGCCGAGGCAATACGCGCTTCGTAGGCCCGTTCCATTTGCCTCAACGCCTCTTCAAGGCTTACGTTTAGTGGTTGCGCAACGTTTTCTTCGATTGCCACCTTTGCGCGCTCAGGATCTAGCTTGAGATTGCCACCAAAGTACGAATCGGCATCGAATACCCCCAGCAGCAAATAGGCATCTGTGATCGTCGCTTGGCGGCCACCTCGGCCGAAGCAGGCCGGTCCCGGCGCGCTGCCGACGCTCTCTGGACCGATCACGATCTCGCCCCGGTCGATACGGAATATCGAACTGCCTCCGACGCCAATGCTCTCGATGTCGCTCAGCGGAAAGGAAATTTCGGTCGATTCAAGCTGTCCCCAGCGGCGCTCGCTAACGGTCGCGTTCTCGACCACGCCGATGTCGGTCGAGGTGCCGCCGATGTCCATCGCCACGACCATGTTGCGGTCGTAATGCAGGGCGATCGCCTTGGCGCCCTCCATACCTCCGCGCGGACCAGAACCCCAGGTTTTTAACGCGATACTTTTGGCGACGCGCGAGGATGTGCCGTCGTTGCCAAAGATCAGCAGCGGGTTTTTGGCGCGATGTTCGCGCAGCACGTTCTCAGCATTGTAAAGGAAACGTTCCATCGCCGGATGTAGGAAGGAATTGAGCAGGCTGCTCCAAGTTCGGCGCGCAAAATCGTGATCGTCCGATAGCTGATTCGAATACAGGATCGGCACGGCGCCGAGCAGATGACGCGGATATTGCAGCAGAGTCAGTCGCTTCATGCGCTCTTCGTCGGCAACTAGCGTCTTGCCGTAGAAGCTGACGACAATGCGATTCGCACCCTGTGAAAGGAGCTGAGTAATAGTCTTGCTGATGCTGGCTTGGAAAGCTTGGGCGTCGAGTCCGAGATCGATACTGCTACTCCGGTCGCCGACGATGGCGGCGAACAACTCCTTCTCGTCATTGTTTCGAATCAGGTCCTTGACGTCACTACCGTTCGCAACGATCAGGCCGAGACGCGGGCCGATGCGTTGGACGATGTCATTGGTGCCCCGCGTCGTGGAGTAGCGGATGTAATCCGCTTCATCCAGCAGCATACCGAGTTTCGGCTCACCGTAGATCTTTCGCGAAGCTTCGCGCAGCACTTCGACGAAGCATTTCGTCAGATCGTGGGGCGTGGTTAGAGTTTTTGCATGAAAAACCTTCGAACCGTAAATCACGCAAGCGTCTGTGAGTGTGCCGCCGTTGTCGATGCTAACTAGTACTGCCATGGCTAGGACCTGTCTGTTATGGGTTCCGCATGCGACCCGGGATATGGCCAAACCCCTTGCGCCGGGGTTCACGATCTGAAGCTGGAAGTAAATATTGCAAATTTCGACTGCTGGCATAATTAGGGTAAGCACCTAACTTTATAGGGGTTCTCCCTAACAGGCCGCAAGAGACTTCCCGTCAATCCCGAACGCATGACGCTTTTGCCCTGGGCTTTCGGGCAATATTCCGAACTTAAGCCCCTCACAATCAACAGCACAGCTGGTAGGCGGCATATGTATGCGCGTCCAGGCACGCGCTCACGCGCAACAGGCAGCCGACGAGCATCGGCCGGAGTGCGCCGATCGCGTAGGTGCGGTTGGGACGGCTGGCCGATTGGGCCGGCGGTGAGCAGAGCGTGCAGATTGTCGGCGACGACCTTGGCCGCGAAATCCTGCTGGAAGGCCAGGTGGGCCAGCCCAGTCACCGCCTGCAGGCGCAAGCGATGCTTGATCCGTTTGAAGGCCTCTTCGATGCGCCAGCGGCGGTGGCACAGCGCGCCGAAGTCGGCGGCGGGATAGCCTGTCTCATCGAGCAACGAGGTCATCAAAATGCGTACCGAGCCGCTCGGCGTCACATCACGAATCAGGCGCACGGTCGTCGGTTCACGGCGCAGTTCATAGATGGCCACATCAGCGGCCATGGGCGCGGCCAGGGTGACGATGCGTTGCGCCTCACCGCTGCGCCCGAACGCCTTGACGCAGGCCCAGTCACAGGCATCCACACGCATGCAGAAGGCGCGTTGCGTCTGCACGAGTGTGGCCACCATGGTGTTGCCGACTAAGCCGCGATCGAGTACCCGCAGGTCGTCGGGTTCGGTGGCATCGAGCGCCTCGAACAGCATCTGGCGCTCCGAGCCATCGGTCGGATGCAGCGCGGCATGCAGAGTCAGTTCGGCGCCGGGCAAGTACAACGCGAGCGCGTAGTGATCGGCGTCGAGTTCGGCACCGCGGCGCGTGGATACGCGCAAGCGCGAACCGTCGGCGGCGACCACGCGCCATCCGTACCAGCGATGCACATCAATGAGTGGTCGGGCCAGATCCAGCAGCGTCACATTTTAGGTGGTCGAACACCTGGGCAGAAAAGCCGCGACGCATCTTCGCAAAGGCACGATCACTGCATTCGCGCGAGCGTCCAATGAGGCCGTGCGATGGGGCAAACATCTCGTCGAGTGCGGCTTGCACCGAGGTGCACATGCCAGACAACATCATCGCGAGCACACGCGGCACGGTGAGTTTGCGTTGCCGGGTGAACGCCCCTGGACGCAGCCGGAAGGGCGCGATGAGCGAAGGATCGTGAAGGTGTAAAGCGAACTCAGACAGCAGTGATGCGGGATTGAGTATTTGAGTCTATAGTCTTTATTTATCAATGAGTTATTGATACAAGTATCTTCATCGCACGTGTGCCGAAAAAGCCAGTCTTTTCTGGGGGAATCGCCTAAGTTCGGAGCATTGCCCTCCAGACCCTCACGTCGCGTCGAACCGATTTCTGGAAAAAGCCGCTGCTGACCGAGGTCGCAATGCCATAGATGTCGTTGAACGAATTGGTGCGAAACACGCCCAGATTCCAGGACAGGCCGCGGTCTGCGTCAGACACGCCAAGAATTTTTCCACGCACGCCCAATTCAGCCGTATGCGCGACCACCTGATACAGATTCGGCGGGTTGCCGGCCAGATTCGATGGCAACAAGCACGGCTTCAGTGGATCGGAGTATTCGATCTCGCTCGCCGTCGGGGTCCGGGTGTTCGTGGAAAGGCGAGCATAGACGGTCAACGTCGGCAACACCTTGTAGATGCCACCGATCGCCGGGTTGAAGCGGCGGAAGCGGCTGGTGCCATCAAGGCTCGTGCCGAGCTGATCGTGCAGATCGATATTCCCCACGTCAAAGCGCCCGCTCGCCGTCAGCGCAAGGGCCGGCGTCACGTTGAACGTGTCGGTCACGTAGCCGCCAAGGTCCTTGTTATCGGCGATCAGACTCACCGGCGTATCGACGATCAGGTTGGACGGCAGCACCAGCAGCTGCGAATTGAGCACGCCGATCTGCGCGCCGGAATAGAAATTCACGTGCGCGTAGTCGAGCGTGACGCCGACGGTGAACTGGTTGTCGTGACCCAGGATCGACTGATTGCTACTGGCCTGCAGGGTAGCACCGCGCCTATACGAATTGATCGTTTCAAAATCGTTCTCGCCGATCAGAATCGCCCCGTCATCGGAGATATCCGGCAGATTTTGCCCCGCCGCATTGATGACTGGGGTGAGCCTGTCGAATTGGCACAGAGAGCCTGCCAGCGCTGCGGTCGTGCAGGCGGTGTAATTGGTCGTGTTGCCGTTGGATACATCCTGCGTATATTGGCGATAGTACAGGACGCCTTGCAGCGACCAGTGGTCTGCAACTTTCAGGGAAGCATTCAAGGTCAGGAAATCCAGATGATTGTCGTTTGCCTGCGGGCCGGTAAAAACCCCGTGATCGGTCGGTCACGAGCTCCTGCACCGGCGTGGAGCCCTGGCCGTCCAGCTGGTTGTCCGCGTAGGTATAACTGAGGTCGACGGACAGGCGCTCCGTGCGTGTGCTCAAGTCGGTGTAGAACTGGCGCAGCGCCGTGGAGGAGAACTTGCGCCAGCCATCTTCATCCAGCCGCCTGGCGGCGACGTAGATGCCGAACGTACCCGAATTGGCGCCATACTCCGCGGCGGCGGATCGCTGGCCGAACGAGCCATCCGCCAGTGAGAGATCGCCACCGGTGTAGTTGAAGCCGTTCTTCATGTCGATCGAGACGGTGCCGCCGAGCGCATTGAGGCCATAGACCGGATTTGAACTGACGAGGTTCACACGGTTGATCGCGATGTCCGGGAACAGATCCCAATTGACGGTGTCGCCGAACACCTCATTGATGCGCCCCCCGTTCTGGTATACCGCCAGTCCCTGCGACGTACCGAGCACCGGCGAGGTCTCGAAGCCGCGATACAGGATGTCAGGTTGGAACGGGCCATTGAGATTGTCATCAATATTGATGCTGCCAAGCTGCGTGTTCATGGCCTGGGTCATGCTGGCCGAGCCGTTCCGCGAAAGGTCGGCAGCCGATAGAGTTTGCACGTTGCCGGGGATCTTGTCGGCGTCAATCGCCGCCCCCTCGGGTATCGCCGTGGCTTGCACACGACCACGGACAGATTCTTGATCTGGGTCGGTGCCGGTGGCGCGGTGGTCATGGATGGGGACGCCGGGGTCAATACCTGCTCGGCGTCGGCACTGCCGTGAGCGTGCGTGATTCCGGCGTGCGCCAGCATGGGCATCGTCAGCGCGACCGACAACTGGCATGGGCAACGCCATCGATCAATCGACATGCGGGTCCCGCTCAAGAACGACATCGTGTCCACTTCCCGATAGTCGCACTAGCGCAAGTTACTGTCATCGCCAATCCGCAGCTTGAATATCCATCGGTCCAGTTGCGCCATCGCCGTCCGTATCACCGGGATTCCAATCGAAACTACTGGGACGATATCGCCTGAATCACCCTTGCGGCAGGGATGGTTGCGATGGCTCGCGACATGTCGCTAGAACCGCCCCGCTTGTTGCATCTGCTCTATCTCGTCGTCGGTAAACAGCCGCGAGCGGGTGAGAAAGCGGGCCCCCTCGCCGTTCTCCAGCGAGAACATGCCGCCGCGCCCTTCGACCACATCGATGATCAGCTGGGTGTGCTTCCAGTATTCGTATTGCGACGGGCTCATGTAGAACGGCGCGCCGGCGATCTCGCCCAGCTGCACGTCACGATCGCCGACGATGAAATCGTCCTGCGGGTAGCACATCGGCGAAGAGCCATCGCAGCAGCCGCCGGACTGGTGGAACAGCAGCGGCCCGTGCCGTTGCCGCAGCTTGTCGATCAGCGCTTCGGCGCTGGCCGTGGCGATCACCTTGTCGACGCTGGCGGGTTCGGACATCGAAATCTCCTGTGAGGATAGTGCGCCTAAAAGGTCAGCCGTGCCCCGAGCATGTAGCTGCGATCCGGCCCGGGCTCGAAGTAGCGGCCATTGCCGTCATTGACGATGACCGACCCGATGTAGCGGCGGTTGGCCAGGTTGTCCACGCGTGCGCTGAGCTGCAACTGCGAGCGACCGCCAAGCGCAAAGCCGTAGCTCACGTCGAGACCGACCAGGCCGTAGCCGGCGGCGCGCTGGCTGTCGATGTCGTTGACCGTGACCGAACCGACCCCAGTAAGCGTGAGGCCCCCGCGCCAGCCCAGCGCATGGCCGTGCTCCAGCCGCAACGAGCCATAGTTGTCCGGCACCCCGGGCATGCGCGAGCCGGGCGCCACCGGGGTACTGGCAATGGGGCAAGGCCTGCCGGTGCAGGTGAGGAAACCGCTGCGAAAGCGCGCCTGCAGATGGGTGAATCCCGCATTCAGGCGCCACGCATGGCCCAGGTCGCCAGTCAGCGAAAGCTCCATTCCCTGGCGTCGCGTGTCGCCCACGTTCTGATAGGTCGAGCGCCCGTTCTGGTTGGTCGCCACCGCCAGTTCGCTCCTGGTATCGGAGCGAAACGCGGCGGCATCGAACTCCAGCGCGTCATTGAGCCGCCACTTCAGCCCCGCCTCCCAATTGCGGCTGCGCGCGGGCAGCAGGTTGAAGGCCAGCCCGGCCTGGCCGTCGCTGCGATAGCCCAGCTCACTGTAGCTGGGTGTCTCGAAGCCCCGGCCATAGCTCACATACAGCCGCAGGTTATCGCCCGGACGGAACTGCAGACCGATCACCGGCGTGGTGGCGCTGTACTGCACATGGCCACTGTCATCGGGATTGCGCGCAGTCACATAGAAGTCGTGTTCGGCAAAACGTACCTCGTCGTGGCGTAGTCCCAGCAGCAGTGACCAGCGCTGGGCGAACCGCCAATACCACTGCGCGTACTGAGCCACATTGACGACGTTGTCGTTCTCGTTGCGACGCAAGCGCCCCTCGACGCCCAACGTGTCGCCGATGAAGTTCTCATAACCGGTGCGATGCTGGATCTGATAATCGGCACTCGCACCGAGCACGAACTCCACCGTGCGGCCGGCCAGTTCGCCGTGATGCGTCCAGCGCGCGTCGGCACCGCCGTAGTCGGTATTGGGAGCAATCACACCGCCGGATTGCAGCGGGTTTTTCTGCGCACCGGGTGGAATCGACAGATATTGCAGAATGCTTCGATAGCCGTAATAGCCCATCAGGCGCAGTTGGTCGTCATGGCCCAGCGCCTGCTCGTAGATCACGCCGAGCTGGTTCTGTTCGGTGCTCTTGCGTGTGTCGTACTGGCTGGCCACCGCGGTGGCCTGGTGCGGGTCGGCATCCACCTGCGCGCGGGTCAGGCCGAGCGGATCCTGCGCCTCGGGCTGGTCGAGCCGGTTCAGCACCAAGGTGAGCTTGCGCCGGTCGCCCAGGTCGATGCCAAACTTGGCATTGACCGATTGACGCCGGACCCGACTGTGCTGGCGATAGCCGCCACTGAGAAATTGCGAGGCCGAGATGTTGTAATCGACCAGCCCGATGATGCCGCGGGTGGTCGCGCCGTACTTGAACGAGTCGTTGCTGCCGCCGTAGATGCCGATGGTCGTCTGCGGCACCGCGGTACCGTCAGCGCTCCACAGCTGGATCACCCCGCCGGCGGCATTGCCATACAGCACCGAGAACGGGCCGCGCAACACCTCCACTCGAGCGGCCGAGTCGAGGTTGAACTGGGATACCTGGCCCTGGCCATCGGGCAAGGTCGAAGGAATACCGTCCATGAAGATCCGGATGCTGCGCACGCCGAAAGTCGCGCGGGAGCCGAAGCCGCGGATCGAGATCTGCTCGTCCTGCGCGTAGTTCTGGCGGTCGCGCGCCAGGATGCCCGGTATCCCGACCAGAGCCTCGGAAAAGTTGACACCGGGCTGGCCGGCGTCCGCAGGCCGCACCTGAACCACGCTGAGCGCGGCCGGAACGTTGAACGGTGTGAGATCCAGTCGGCTGGCGTTGACATGCACCTCAGCCAGGCGAGTAACTGCGCGTGCGGTGGCCGGATCCACCTCCACTGCCGCGACCTGCCGCAGAAAGCCGCCCGTGCAGACAAGCGCAAGCACGAAAACCCCCACTCCGCGGCCAGCTTTGCATCGTCGTACCGATTGCCGCATTGCTTGTTTCATCTCAAGTCCCCGTGGTTTGCAGAATGCTGCCAGCGCATCGCCCTGGTTTTCCTGTTCAAGTGCCGGCATCGTTTCACTTGCCGCGATAGATCAGCTGTACCTTCGACTCTTTCGCCTCCTCGAACGTCAACGCCGTGCTGCCGGCCGGATAGCCGTTTTGCTGCAACAGGAAGGCCATGATTTCCACATAGTCCTTGTGGGTCAGACTGCTCGTGCGCGTGTGGCTCACCTTCGGCCAGCAGCGTCCAAGTCGACGCGCACGAATGCACCGAAGTGCACACTTCCATTGCTCGCTGTCAGCCGTAGCGTAAGATACAAGAAAGCATGGGCGCGCCCGAACGTTTGCTGGAAGCATGGTGGGCGCACACGGCTCGCGCGCCCACCGCAACAGCTACTGCACGGCACAACACTCCACACGTGGCTTATGAGCCTCGTATCCTGCGCGGACAGGATCAGTCCATCCGCGCAGGAGCAAGCCCGCGATCACTCGCCTAGTGCGAACACCCAAACCGTCCCACCCTCGGGCACCGCCTTTTCCCAGCCGGCCAGTTTATGCATCTTGCCCTGGATCCACTGTGCATCGACACCCCAGCCCGAGACGACGGCAATATATTGCTTGCCGTCGATGGAAAAGCTGATCGGCGGCGAAATGATGCCCGAAGGCGTCGGGAACTCCCACAGCAGTTTGCCAGTCTTGGCATCATACGCACGGAACATGCGGTCATTGGTGCCACCGGCGAACAGCACCCCGCCAGCGGTAGTCAGAATGGAACCAAAGTTCCACGACTTCGCATAAGTGTCGTTCCAGACCCGCTTGCCACCGTTGACGCTCCATGCCTGGATGCCGCCAATATGGTCGGAGCCCTTCTTTATCGACAAATTAAGATCGTTGATGTCGACGCCCGCGGCCCATACGCCAGGAATAACTGGCTGGACTACGCCCGTTTCGGTCTGGCAATGGTTCTCGTTGTAGGGTATGTAAACCATCCCTGTTTTGGGGTTGTAAGCCTCGTATGGATAGTCCTTGCCACCCCACAGGCTTGGACAAAAGGTCACCGTCTTTCCGGTTCCTGGTGTGTGGTCCTTGCTGTAGGTCGGACGCCCGGTCTTGGGGTCGACGCTGGTGATCACGTCGTTGGCCACGTACGGCTCGGACTTATCGTAGGTGATCTTGCCCTTACCGTCACGCTCAAGCCAGTAAAGACGCCCAAGGCGCTGTGCACTGATCAGGCCATGAACTTTCTTGCCATCGCGGTCGAAGTCAATCAGGAGCGGAACGGACATGCCATCCCAGTCCCAGGCGCCATTAGGTAGATACTGGAAGTGACTGAGAATGTTGCCGGTACCCGGATCCAGCGACAATACCGAGTCCGTGTACAAGTCGTCACCCGGCCGCTGGTCTGCCATCCAGGGAGCGGCGTTGCCCACGCCCCAGTAGATGACATTGTTCTTGACATCGTAGTTGCCTGACATCCACATGGGACCACCGCCATTCTTCCATGCGTCTTTCCACTTGCCAACCTGTGGCCAGGATTTCGAGCCCGGTTCGCCCGGGGCCGGCACGCTGTAGCGCGTCCAGAGCAACTTGCCGGTCTCGGCATCGAACGCCTTCAAGAAGCCGCGCGCGCCGAACTCGCCACCCGATGGCCCGATGATCACCTTGCCCTTGACCACCAGCGGCGCAGAGGTAATATAGTGACTCTGAGTTTCCCAATCGCAGACCCGCGCCTCCCACACCAGCTTTCCGGTGGTAGCATCGAGCGCGCTGAGCATGCAGTCGAGGCTTCCCACGTAGACTTTGTTGCCCCACAGCGCAACGCCACGATTGGTATGGTGCAGCGCTGCCAGGCCCGTGGGGACCGGCCGTTCGTAACGCCAACGCACGCGACCGGTCTTGGCATTGAAGGCGATGACTTGGTTGTCCGGAGTCGCTACAAACATGTAATCGCCGTTGACGATCGCCGGAGCTTCGTGACCGGACGTGACGCCGGTGGCCGCAGACCACACTGGACGCAGTTTGTGGACATTTTCGGTAGTAATCTGCGTCAGCGGGCTATAACTCCAGCCGGCATAGTTGCCCTTCGTCATTAACCAGTTTTGCGGTTCCGGGTTATCCAACCGCGCTGCGGTGACTGGCTGATAGTCCGATGCCAGACAGGCACCGGAGACGATGGCCGCAGCAAGCCCTGCGATCTTCAAGTACGTTTTCATGCCGTTATTCCTCCCGATGAATCGTTAATGTTGTGAATCGGCGCGCTCAAAGCGACTGCGCCAGTCATGCCGGTGGCCCTAGCGGGCCGTCGAACATGCCTGCCACCATCAGAGCCCCCTCCTTGATTTCCAGTGGCAGCATCGCCAGCCGCCTAGTCGTTGGCCCGCGTACAATCGCGCCGTCATTGGCGACGCTGTACTCCGACCCGTGGCAGTTGCATACGAGATTACTTTGCCCAGGGACCAAGGCTGTAATGACGCATCCACGGTGAGTGCAGACAGCCGAGAAGGCGACGACGCCGCCAGCAGCGTTATGGGCGCTGGAAGGTTCAATGACCTTCGGATCGAGGCGGATCACCACCAGCATGTTCACGCGCGACGCAAGCACCTCGCCTGTCTCCGGATCCCGCGGATAAGCCAGTGTTGGAGCCCCACCTAACTCCAAATCCGCCAACTTGATCTCTTGGTCCTTGCGCTCCCCAATCGCGAAGGCCAGACGGTCCCCCGCCTTCGGACGACGCTTTGGCGCACTCTGCCCCAACACGGGCAGACTGGCGGTGGCCAGCGACGCCAACGTCAACGCAAGCGTGCCTTTCAGAACATTGCGGCGGTCGTTATCCACCTCGCCGTTTGTGCAACATGAACAAGCATCGTCATGTGTCTGATCGATCATGGACGTACTCCCCTAGTCATTAAGCTTGCAGATAGACAATGTGAGTCTCGGTGAACTCCAGCAAGCCATGCTTGCCATCGGCTCCGCCGATACCGGACTTCCGGCGACCGGCATGGAAGCCCTGCATCGCCTCGAAGTTTTCGCGATTGATGTAGGTCTCACCAAACCGCAATTCCCGCGCCGCCTGCATCGCCGAGTTGATGTTGCGGGTGAAGATCGATGAAGTGAGACCGAACTCCGAATCGTTGGACAGCTCGATCGCCTCGTCCAGGCTGTCGACCACTTGGATAGGTAGCACTGGCCCGAAGATTTCTTTGCGCATGATGTTCATGTCCCGACGCGCATCCACAATCAACGTCGGCTCATAGTGGAAGCCTTGGCCGAGATCGGCTACCTTACCTCCAGTCAACACGGTGGCACCATCGCGCCTAGCCTGTTCGACCAGCGTCGACACCTTGTCCAGAGCGGCCTGATTGATCAGCGGCCCCATCTGCAGGTCATCGCGCTCGGAAGGATCGCCATAACGCGTATCTCGGAAGTGCTTTTCGAGACGATTGACGAATCCCTCGTGCGCACCACGCTCGACGTATACCCGTTCGGCGCAATTGCACACCTGCCCGGTATTGATCACGCGCGAGTCGTAGATCGCTTTGGCAGCAAGATCCAGATCGGCATCCGCCAGCACGATCGCCGGTGCTTTGCCACCCAACTCAAGATTCACCCGGGTCAGGTTGCGCGCGGCCGTCTGCATGATCCGACTGCCGGTGGCGACGCTGCCGGTGAAAGTAATCAGGCCCACATCGGGATGCAAGACTAGCGCCTCGCCTGTGGACTTGCCTAGGCCACCCACCAGATTGAACACACCGCGGGGCAGGTCGGTTTCGGCCACGAGTCGGGCAAACTCGTAGGCGTTGATCGGAGTTTCCTCGCTGGGCTTGATCACAATGGTGTTGCCGGTCACCAACGCCGGCGCCATCTTTCGGGCGATCAGGAAGAACGGAAAGTTCCAGGGCAAGATGCCGGCCACCACGCCGATTGGCTTGCGGAACAGAAAAATGTTCTCGTTCGCACGATCGCTGGTAATGATTTCGCCATCCAGGCGCCGCGCCCATTCAGCCATGTAATCGATGTAGTCGGCGGTAAAGTCCACCTCCACCTGCGCTAATTGCTGAGTCTTTCCCTGCTCACGCACGATAATGCCCGCCAGATCCAGGCGGTGCTCGCGCAACTTGGCAGAAATCTGCCGCAGGTAACCCGCGCGCACAATTGGTGGCAGCTTCTCCCAACCTGGCTGAGCGCGCCGCGCCGCCTCGACCGCGCGCGCAACCATCGCTTCATCGCTGTCCGGGATATTGGCAAGCAACGAATTTGTGGCAGGGTTGAACACCCCCACAACATCGGTCGAATCGGCCACGAACTGGCCATCGATATAATTCTGGTAGAGCTTGGTCATGTAGATTCCTCATTGCTGTGCTGCTGTTGCCTGATGTCGATGATCACTGATCGCTGGCCGGTAACTCAGGCAGGTTTTGCGATACGTGCCCCCAACCACTGTGACACGTAACCGAATGCCACGCCGGCTATCCAGGAGGCGATGACGAACAGGATGCTTTCGTCAACGTGGCCGCCGTCGCCGAAGTAAGTGGCCGCTCCCAGGAACGCGGCTGGCGTGTAGGCCAATGTCTTATGCCATGCCATCGCGACCAGCACGAACGCGAGCAACGCAACCAGCGCCACCAGTGCAACCAGCCCGCCACCGGCCTTGGCCACGGCGAACATCGTCAAGGCCGTCAACAGCACACCTGCGACAGCCGGCGGCAGCGACTGCACGATCGCAGTCCAGCCGCCCCCAGCGGCAAAGTAGGTCGCCCACGCCACGAATCCGATCCACGGAACAAGTTGCAGCCCGGGGAGGCCTATGCTCAGGTATACCCACAGTGCCACGAGTGCTGAAATGGAAATGGCGAGCGCCATCAGTGATTTCATGTCGACCTCGTTCTCAAGCGAAGGAGGCATGTCGGACAACGTGTCCATGTCCGGCATGCAATGGCGTCACCAGACATAGGCGTACTTCAGATTAAAGCTGTCGTTGACACTGTGATTGTTCCCGGCGATCGAGGTCGAGTAGCGCATCGTGATCGACTGGTTGTTGAACGTATGCACCATCAGGCCGAGGCCAGCATCCACCACCCAACTATCAGGTTGGCCACCCGTCCCGCTGTAGTGTTCGCTATCCAACGCTAAAAACGGCTCCAATCGCGTGGTCACGCGATAAGCGAAACGATGGTTGGTATGCCAAGTTAGGCCCGGCTTGATGCGGTCGTCGGTGCGCTTACCCTGCCAGACCACGCCGGCATCTCCGTCCCAGTCGAACTTCCCGATCTGCCAATCCCAAAGGAAGCTCGACAGGTTCTTCCAGTTCGTATCGCTGACCCCCTGCGTTCCCATCGGCATCTGCATAAACGACTGGAAGCCGAACGTGATGTTCCCCTTTGGCTTGAACCAGATGGCGAAGCCAGTCAGCGGATCGCCGATACCGCTGGTGAGGCGATCGCCCGACGCGGCACCGGGATTGCGGACACTGACCTCGGGTACAATCACTTCCCACGCGACTCCAATTTGGCGGTTGGATTCGGGTGACCAGAATCGCACGTACTTGGACAAGCCCGTGATGGCGTGGCTCCCGGGTCCCCGCACACTGTCACCGTCGTCGTTGTAGACGCGCGCATTGTCCTGGAAGGTGCCGTATTGCACGAAGACATTGAATGGCTTGAAATCGACCGGCAGGGCGTATTCGTGTGGCCCGATCACGTCGAACGTGGTCTGTGCCTGCGAGGCGCCCGCAAACAGTAGAAGTGCCACAGCCGACAGCCTGGTCACGTTGGCATGTCGTAAGCCGATCGACGCCGTCGGCGAAATTGCCACGTGTTGTAAAATTGTCATAGATTCCCCTCCCCAAGGTCTGTCTGGTAAAATTGTTATCTGCACCAGCTTCTTCGCCTGTGATGCACCCGGAGGCAGTGGCACGGATTCGGCAACTGCTTTCCTTGTCATGGCTCAGCAATCTCCATGCCAACCATCTCACGGCATAAAAACTCCATTTATTCGGCGATTCCTCGCAAAACGTGCAAGCAACCGCAACTTTTCACGTTTTCAATTGAGCGACTTGCCTCCTGCTGCAACACTTGCATCGACAAGTGTTGCGTCCGGTGAAACAAGTGTCGCAGCCCGATCTAGCAAAACGTCCTCGCATGCGCCATTGATCTGGTGGGAAAGTCACTTCTGAAGCCTCGGTAGCTTTTAGTCGGCCATCTCCGTGCAGTGTCCGCGAACCGGAATGCGCACTCGCGAGCGGGGACAGCGACAGCCCCTGCGTAGTACGCATTCAGGTCGGGCAAGCAACGGACGTGGCAACTATCGCTTCGTGCAGCCACACGAGAAGGATGCCACGCGCCGCCCGCTGTGCCATGCCTGAGCTCGGCCCGTACGTCAGGCAGATTTCTTCCGGGCAATCTGGCACGAAGCTTGCTGCCAGATAGGGTACCCGCGCAATGTCGTATCGCGCCGATCAAGCGCGATGTCGAGATTTAGCCGGCATCCATATCCGCGTCAAGCAAACTCTGAATAAGCGTTGCCAAATCACTTCTAAGCAAGTATCCCCCCGAAAAAGTCCGAGGCCTCAGCGATCGCAGCCTCTCAAAGAAGACTTTTTGCGATCAAAGATCAAAGGCCCCCATTTGCGACGTTGCACTATCTCGTTGAGCATCCAACAGCAGACTTGCTGGATTTTCTTGCCGTGGATTATTCCTCTCACGCTTCCGTGGGTGCAAAAGTGGTGCTACTACACTGCCGATTCGCGGTGCCTATTCAATTGATTTAGCCGTCCAAATACGGTATACCACTGTGATCGCGTAGTTCAGCTTTGTCGTGCCGGCCTCTCTATGTGTGTCAATCAGGTCAAACCGATCATGATCATCTCCGCCTCCACCGACTATCGTGAAGCTGCCAGGCGCAGGCTCCCCCCTTTCCTGTTCCACTACATCGACGGCGGCGCGTACGCCGAACACACCCTGCAGCGCAACGTCGGTGATCTGGCCAGCATTGCGCTGCGTCAGCGTGTCTTGCTGGACATGTCCGAACTCAGCTTGCAGACGGAACTGTTCGGAGAGACGCTCTCCATGCCGGTCGTACTCGGACCCATAGGTCTGACCGGCATGTATGCACGGCGTGGCGAGGTCCAGGCGGCGCGTGCCGCTGACCGTCATGGCATTCCCTTCACGATGTCCACGGTTTCGGTATGCCCCATTGAGGAAGTGGCAACCCACATCGGGCGTCCCATGTGGTTTCAGCTCTACGTACTCAAGGACCGCGGCTTCATGAAAAGCGTGCTGGAACGCGCCCAAGCAGCGGGCGTGAGCACCTTGGTATTCACTGTCGACATGCCCGTACCCGGCGCGCGGTACCGGGATGCCCATTCGGGCATGAGCGGTCCGCATGCTGCTTTGCGCCGTTATCTGCAGGCGCTGACGCACCCTCGCTGGTCATGGGATGTGGGCCTGATGGGACGACCCCACGACTTGGGTAATGTTTCAAGGTATCTAGGCGTGCCCACGGGACTGGAAGACTATATCGACTGGCTCGGCTCCAACTTCGACCCTTCGATTTCGTGGAAGGATCTGGAGTGGATCCGGGCGTTTTGGAAAGGGACCATGATCATCAAGGGCATCCTCGACGTCGAGGATGCCCGCGAAGCAGTGCTATTTGGTGCCGACGGCATCATCGTGTCCAATCATGGCGGGCGGCAACTCGACGGTGCGTTATCCACGGTTCGCGCGTTGCCCCCCATTGCTGATGTGGTCAAGAGCGAGCTGCGCATCCTGGTGGACTCCGGGGTACGCAATGGTCTGGACGTGGTGCGCATGCTGGCGCTCGGTGCTGACACCGTGTTATTGGGTAGAAGCTATGCATATGCGCTGGCGGTTGCGGGCGAGGCCGGTGTATTGAATTTGCTGCGCTTGATGCAAAACGAAATACGTGTGGCGATGACCCTGACAGGCGCGCGCACCATCAGCGACATTACGCGCGATTCACTGGCATCAGTATAGATGTGGCCAGTCACATCGGATGGACCAAGTCGCAACAGCTAACAGCTTGTTGGAATTTGTACGCTGACGTGGCAGCCACGCATCATCCAGCGGACTGGTGATTCAGTGTTGCATGTTTTTCGGCGCATTTGGCGGCATGACCGACAATTTTCAAATGTTTCTGCGCACTGCAGGCACAGCTTGCCTGCGATCGCGCTCATGCGTAGGCTCTCTGGGCTCGCAGCGTGAGCAACCGTCTCGTCCGCGCTGGTTTGACCATGCGTAAGCCGACCGCAGAATTGATGCCGGAAAAACGGGTTTCGGTCCTCACGCCAGTGGTGACGCTCACCTCGCAACCGTGACGGATGGTACACCCGCCGCTCGCGCTGTACTGGTTGCTGGCGGTCTTCGCCTGATAGAGAGGGACGCGGTGCTTGCGACAGCCGACCACGAAATCGGCCGTGTCAAACGCTTTGTCTGCCTCCAGCGTACGGCACCGCCGTCGCCCCTTGATATCTCCCCCGCATCACCAAGGCAGTGCTGCGTTTACCGCAGTCACTAGCAAGACTGTCATGCTTGGTTGCCTGGGTCAGCTGGCTCGTGCTGATTGCCACGGCGCGACTGCAGCGACCAGCAACACCAGCACCGCGGCGAGCAGCGACGCGGCGAAGCCGTGCGAAAGATGCACTACCGCACTGACCAGCATGGGGCCGAGGACTTGGACTAGCGCAAAGGCGGCGGTGAGCGTGGCGATGAACGTGGTGGCAGCTTGCGGCGCGATGATGCGCGCCTCGCGCAAACCTGCCATGGTCACCACCATGAAGGTGCCGCCGACCAGCAGGGCGGCAATCAGGATCGCGGTCAAACCCGGCCAGATCACAGGCAAACCTACGCCAATCGCCATTAACACATAGGAGCCCGCTCACAGCTTGCGATTGTTCATCGCGTGCAACCAGCGCGCAACCCAAGTCGATAGCGCCGCTGCGGCTCCGAATATGGGCCACGCCAACCCGAACGCGGTCGGATCGGTTACGTAACGACGCGCCATCGCCGGCAGAAAGGTGGCCGGGATGATGTAGCCGAATCCGAACGCGGCATAACATAGTGCAATGCGCACGCGATCACCGTTCCAGCGCAAGTGCGGCATGGGCGCGCGCATCGGGGCCTTGGGCGGCGATACGGGCCCGCAGAACGCTGACCAGACGATCGCGCTGAGCACCAGTGCCACCGTGCCGAATCCTTGCCAGGTGTGATCCGCATCGACCGAAATGGACATCAAACCGAGACACAGCAGTCCGGCACCGGCGATGCCGACCCGCCCCCCGCAAACACTATTCCACTCGCGTCAACGCGCTGCAGGACGTGCAGGTGCTCGAGCGTCCACGCCGAAACATGCACCATGACCCACGCACTGGCCACGCCGGCGGTGAGACGTAGCACCAGCCACAGCGCAAACGCGTGAGTGACCCCCATCGCGAACGTGACCACTGCGATCAACGGTAAGCCACCGCGAACTACCCACGCCGTCGACAGCCGCGCTACGCACAGAGCGCCGAGAAAATAGCCGAGGTAATTGGCGGCCGCCAGCCAACCCGCCGCCGCCAAGGTCAGGCCGACGTCGCACGGCATCATCGGCAGGATCGGCGTGAACGCGAAGCGGCCAATACCCAGCGCCACTGCCAGCACCACGAGACCGGCGCTCGCAATCATCGCCACGCCCGGGTGGGCTGCGGCGGCCCGCATTGCGTTATTGCGCATTATACGATTTCCTGATTACTGTCGACCCTCAGTCATGGAGCGCGTGATCCGAGATGCTCGATAACGATGTTACGTTTACAGTCTACGAGGAAGTAGGTCATGGCGATCCATCAGGTGCAACTCCGGCGGGGTCTGTCGACGGCACAGTTCATGACGCCATACGGTGTCGAGACGAGTTGTGCCCAAGCGTTGTCCCGCTCCCGCCGGCCGCAGAGCTATCGCCGTCCAGAGCGCGCTGGCCGGTTGTCGCCGTGGTGCGTCGCAGGGGACAATTTACGATCAATGCAGATCCCGCCGGCACCAGGCGACGCTGCTCAGCGGTACGTAGTTCGATGCCCCTGAACTGACGCTGAGAATCTGGTTTCTGGCAATCCATCTGGCGACATCAATGAAGACCAACGTGGCAGTGCTGGATCTGACGCGACACGTGGGCGTGACCGACCACACCGTATGGCGCACGACACACAGGTGATGGAGGCGATGACGCAGTATACGGAACCGCGCCAGCTGAATGGGTTCGTATAGAGCGGCACTGCGCACGCCACCGCTTGCGGCGCGGTAACGCGAGAGATGAATCAGAGGAAATGTATCGGAGACACGATGCCGTCGCGCTTCATCCTGCGATAGACCGTAGAACGGGACAGACCGAGTTCACGTGCGGTGTCGGCAATGTTCCAATGGTGGCAACGCAATACTTTCAGCAAGTCGGAAGGCTCATCGCCAGCACCGGCACGCTCACCAGCGAATTCTAAAGTTGGGTATACCGGACCCTGCATGCGTGCTTGGGGTTGTCCGACCGCTGCGTCGATGATGTTCGGTGGCAGATGCTGAACGTCTATCTGTTCGCCGTCCGCAATGGACAGCGCGAAACACAGCGCGTTGCGCATCTCGCGAACATTGCCCGGCCACTCGTACCGCAACAGCAGCACCATCGCTTGCGGGCTGATAGAGGCAGAGGTCTGCATCGCGCCTGCCTCTGCCCGCAATATACGGTCGATCAGGAACGCCTTATCCTGCCGTTCACGCACGGCTGGCAACGCCAGCGTGGCTCCGCACAAGCGATAATACAAATCTTCACGAAAACTTCCTGCACTGATCTGCCGGCGCAAGTCGCGATGCGATGCGGCAACGACGTGCAGATCGACCTTGATCGGTCGATCTGCACCCAAGGGCAATATTTCGCGTTCGGACAATACTCGCAACAGACGAGTCTGCAGCAGCAATGGCATATCGCCGATTTCGTCCAGAAACAGCGTGCCACCGTCGGCACGCTGAATCAGGCCCTTCATGCCCTTGTTGCGCGCACCGGTGAATGTACCAGGCATGTAGCCGAAGAGCTCGCTTTCGATCAGCGATTCAGGGATCGCCGCGCAATTGACCGCAACAAACGGCTTGTCCGCACGCTGACTGGAGTCGTGCAGAGCCTGCGCCAGCACCTCCTTACCCGTGCCGGTCTCGCCCTGAATCAGGATACTGATCGGCTTGTCGACCAGACGGGCCGCGCGGTCAAGCAACTGTTTCATGTGGCTATCTTCACCAGCGATCCGGCCAAGAATCTCTTCACGCCGAGGATTGGCTAGCGTATCGCCTTCATCCACGCGATACCGGGTGGGCGCCGCCTTCGGTGCCATCACCGACGCGCTGTAACCCTGGCCATCCCAAGTAGTGACGATGATCCGGTCGCCGCCAGCAGTGCCCTTGGTCAGCCGCCAGATATCATCGATCCGCGATCCAAACACGCCACTGAGATGATGGCCGACCAGATCGCTGCGATCCTCGGGGGAGATACGCGTCGCATCAAGCAGGCGCAGAACCCTTCGCGCATCGGCATTGGCACCGACAATTCGGCCGTCACGATCCACTGCCAGCATGATTTCCCCGCATACGTCAACCAACGGTCCAACCGTACCTAGGCGCAGGATCCAATGTTCGCGGAACTGGTGAATGAAATTCGCATCCTCGATCATTCGACCGTACAGCACGGTCATGTGCTTGATCAGATGCTGGCTCGCGCGCGCATGCGGGGATGAAAGCACCGACAAGTTCAGCACCCCCATGAATACCCCCAGCGGATCGAATAGGGGCGTGGCAGTGCAGCTCAGGTCAACATGACCAATGTAGTAATGATCGTCCTGGTGACAGGTCAGTGCCAGACGCTCCGCGACGCAAGTGCCGATTCCGTTGGTTCCGGCATGGATCTCGTTCCAATCCGCCCCCAGTGCCAGGCCCGCGCGCCGCAACAGCGTGTCCCATGTATCGTTGCCGATGTAGTCAATCGTGACGCCGCTAGCATCGGTCAGCAGCAACACATAGCCCGATGCAGAAACGTGTTTATATAGTTGTTCCATGCCCGCACGCGCAACATGCAGGTGTTCCTCGTTCCGCTGCAAGCATTCCTTTAACTTGGTGGAAGTCTCGATGCGCACGTCCGGACGCAGAGCAGGATCGAGCGAGTGTTCGACGGAACAGCGCCGCCAGGAACGGTGAATGAGAGCCGTGTTGGCGTCAGTGTCTGCAAGTGGGGGCGTCAAATGGACAACCCGCAGGACCTTGTCGACGTGATGTTGAACAGCTCTCATGTTCCCCTCCCTACCACCGCATCCTGCCAGTTCCTTCCGGTATGCGGCCCTGACGTTGGAATTACTTGTACATACGCGTATGCGTTTCGAGTTTAGTTGCATGCCAACAGCGATCGGCCGCGCTTTTCTCGAGGTGACGAGTCAATTGTTCACGCACAGAACGGCGGGCCGGGTACAGCGGTTCGCGCGCCCACGTCCACCGGAACCGGCAGGGAAGCGTCAACATTCTCAAACGCGGAGCAATCGATGCTGGCAAACCGTACCACACCGGATGTGAGTAGAGTAAGCGGTAAGTATCCCAAGGCAAATTTGTTCTCACCGTGCCGAGCCGGCGACGCCCGCTGAGTTTGCGGTCAACTTCAGGTCATCGAGCACCTGGCGTGGCCGACGCGCGAGTTCGCGCATCATTTGCGCGATGTGTTGCCCCGGTTTTTGGAAGGTCTTGAGCAGGCCGATCGCGAAGCGGCGTAGCTGTGTGACATTGGCTGGCCCGTGGCCCGTGGCCCGTGGCCCGTGGCCCGTGGCCGGTCCGGATGCGACCGCGATCCTCGTCGTAGTTCCAGTCGATGATGTAGTGGACGGACTCGATGCTCCAGTGACCGCGATTGATCGCGAGCAGTTGTTGCGCCGTCATCTGCTGTGACGTGCGGCGGGTGATGCTCACGACCGTCTCGCGGCTAGAGGCCCCTGACTTTTTGTGCGTGCGATCGCGTTCGATCAGCCACGCTTGGCCGACGTGCGGGAAGTTGAGGTAGTCGTTCAGCGCCGTGGTGCACCAGATACGCCGCTGCTCGATGCGCCCGTGAGGGATCTGTATGGGTTCGGCGTAGTCCAGCTCGCCACGGCGTGCAAAGTGTGTGCGAATGTCTGCGGCCAGGGTTTTCTGGTTGTCTTTGACCGTGAAGTGATAGTGCGCGTGGCATGAGACGAGGTAGTCGGCCAGCGCGCGCTGCGTCAGCAGGGCATCGGCGGTAATGTCGCGCTCGGCCATGTCGCAGGTTTCGAGCAGCGGGATGGCCATGCCGATTTCGTTCGTGTGCCAGGAGCCTGTCGGACTTTAGTGGTCGAGGCGAGAATTCGGCTGTGTGAGGACAGATTCCTGCCGGTTCGCCGGTCCATAGTGGTGCTATGGACCAAGAATCGACGGGGATATGGACCACACAGGCGGATTCGCAGACCGGCCAACCAACGTCCAACAGACTCCCAGGTCTCGTCGCTGCCATCGCGCTTTAGCGCACCGACTTTTTTGGGGCGGCGCAGCGCTTCGACTCGTGGCCGATCAGGCTCAGGATAGGGGTCTGCGCACCGGTCACATCGACGGCGCCCTGCAACGTCTTGCCGTCCATGGCCAGCGTCTCGTCGGGCTTGAGCTGGGCGCCCTGCCACGCGGCAAGGCCCCGCGCCAGGGCATCGGGCTCGACCCGCACCAAGGCAATCACGGATCATCGACAGGCTCGGGACTTCGTAGTGCCCCTTGACACGCCGGCAACCGAAGCGCCGGCGCGCCGCTTGGCCCAGCGAAGCGGCTCATTCGGCTATCGCCTGGTAGTCCTGCATGCTGCACAGCGAGGCGCCGGCGGCGAGCGCCAGCACCACGGCTGTAACCGCCCTGGATACGGCGAAAACCGCGAGTCAGGCCCAGTTCGAGCCAGTTCGCGCACGGTACACGCCACCGTGAAAGCGGCGCGGATCGACAAACGTCTCCAATAGCAACAGCGGGTGGCCGAAGCGTTGCGGCCAATCCAACGCCGCACGGCGCGCCACCAGCCCCAGCACGCGCGAGCCGACGTTCGGGTAGCGCCCTGCCGGCAGAATCAGAAAACGGCTGTTGTTGGCAATCAGCTTGAGCCGGTCGAACTGGCTGCGGAAATCCCAGCCAATCCAGGCATCACGCACGCCACACTTGAGCGCCGCCGCCGACAGACCGATCTGGGCCAGCCACTGACCGCGCCACGTCGCGACATACCACAGCGTCTCGCCGATCTTGGGCAAGGCGCCGAGGTAGTGCTGCGCCGCCATCTGCGCCTGATAGCGTGACTCCTCATCACGTTCGACCGGGCGGACGATGATCTCGCAGATGATCGGTGCGATGGCGGCGGGCTCGGGCATGCCACCCCCTTTGTACCAGCGCTCACGCCCGATGTTCAGCAAACTGCCTCAACGCTTTGACACCGCTTGGGTTATTAGTAGAGAACAAAAGCGTCATGAACTGCCGTGCTAGGAGCCTGGGCCGCAGAAACTTTGGAGAGCATCATCGCAGCCCAAAGATTTCTTCGGCCCACGCTCCTAGCCGATCGGCAGCACCGTGCGCTGATGGGCGTCGTTGATGACTTCCGCCGCCGACAGGTAGAACGCCAGCGCCGCCGTGAGCAGGCCACCGTAGCCGCCGGCGACATGCAGTGCACTCATGCCGGTCCATTCACCGGCTGCCAGCAGAAAGAAGGTGATCCACAACACCAGGAAGATCAGCTGGAACACGCGCGGCTTCTTGAGCGTGGCGATCCACATGTAAAAACTGAACACGCCCCACAGGAACAGATACCAGCCCACAAAGCTCGCCGGCACCTTATCATGCGCCAACTCCAGGAACAGCGCAAACGACCACCAGAATGCGCCATAGCCGATGAAGGCGGTGGTGCCGAAGGTATTGCCGCTGGGCATTTCCATCACACCGGCGATCATTTGCGCGGTACCGCCAAAGGCCATAGCCACGGCCAGCACCATGGGCATCGCGCCGCCGTCGAACCAGCCGACATTGACGAGGCTCAACAACCACGTTGTCAAGGCGAAGCCAGCCAGCCCCAACGGGGCCGGGTTGGCGAATTTCTTCGCTGCGCTTTCATTGCTCATTGGTTCAATCTCCCCTCGCATTGGTTTAGAAGAATTGCTTCATTACGAATTGCCGTTGCCCAGCCTTTCCCCACCTGTTGACTTCCATCAAGCATGATCATGCTGCAGCGCGGTCCGCTATTCCTCTTTGGTCGTATATCGACCAAAGTCGAGTTGTTCGCTGCCGCGCTCTACGCTTTGCGTAGCTGTACTCGATTCATGCCCAAGTCTTCGGGCATCAATCGACTAACTTGGTTTGCATTCAGTCGGCAACAACGCCAACGCGTCACGGATTTGCAACAACGCCTGTGGATCCTCCAGGGTGGTCAAGTCCCCCGGATCGCGCTGTTCACACAAGGCCTGGATAGAGCGTCGCAAGAGCTTTCCGGAGCGCGTCTTGGGAAGCTGGCTGACAAAATGCACCCGTACAGGCCTCGCAACCGCCCCGAGTTGCGTTTGCACTGTCTTCATGATCTCTGCCTCGAGATGGCTGCGCTCAGCCCCGCTGCCGGCCCCGGCAGCATCGCGCAAAACGACGAAGGCCATCGCAACCTGACCCTTGACTGGATCGGCCGCGCCGATGACAGCCACTTCGGCCACGGCGGCATGACTCGAAATGCTCTCCTCGATCTCCCTCGTACCCAGGCGGTGGCCGGCAACATTGATCACATCATCCGTCCGACCAAGGATGGTGACGTATCCCTGCGCGTCGGCCACACCCCAATCGAAGGTTGAATACACCTGCTGGCCAGGAAAATCACTCCAGTACGTCTCGACGAAGCGCTCGTCGTCGCCCCAGACCGTTTGCATGCACCCCGGTGGCAGGGGCCAGCGGATCGTCACCACGCCTTTTTTCCCCAGCAGCCACCTGCCTTCCGGTGCTCTCGTCGAGCACCCGCACGTCGTAACCGGGCATGGCGACGCCAGCCGAACCCAGTTTCGTCGCGAGGGCTTCCACGCCGGAGGGGAACCCCAGAATGGGCCAGCCCGTCTCGGTCTGCCAGTAGTTGTCCACCACCGGCTTGCGCAGAGTCTCCTCCGCCCAGGACGAGGTGGACTCATCCAGTGGCTCGCCGGCCAGGAACAGGCGTTGCAGCGATGACAAGTCATGTCGGCGCATGAATTCGAGATCGAATTTCTTGAGGACGCGAAGCGCCGTCGGCGAGGAGAACATCACATTGACGTGGTGCTTTTCCACCAACTGCCAGAAAATTCCCGCATCCGGGCGCAGTGGTGTGCCCTCGTACATCAGCGTAGTCATCCCCTGCAAGAGCGGTCCGTACACGATGTAGCTGTGTCCGACCACCCAACCAATATCGCTGGTGCTGAAATACACGCCGCCAGGCTCACCGCAGAAAATATCGCGCATCGACGTGACCAGCGCCACGGCGTAGCCTCCCGTGTCGCGCTGCACGCCCTTCGGGTTCCCCGTGGTGCCCGAGGTGTAGAGGATGTAGCTCGGGTGGTTCGAATCCACCCAGACACAGGGCACCACGGGGTTGTCGCCCACCTGTTTGCAGGCTTGCGCATAGTCCACATCGCGTCCTGCCACGGGCGTGAAGGCGTGCAAACCACGATCCACAATCAGGACCGTTTGCGGCTTGTGCGCCGCCCGCTCGATCGCTTCGTCGAGCAAGGGCTTGTAGGGGACGACCTTCCCGCCGCGCGAACCCGCATCGCTGCCGACCACGAGCTTCGGGCGTGCATCGTCGATCCGGGTGGCCAGGCTTAGCGCGGCGAAGCCGCCAAACACCACCGAGTGGATGGCTCCCAGACGTACGCTGGCCAGCATCGCAAACACCGCCTCCGGAATCATCGGCATGTAGATGAGCACGCGGTCGCCTTTGCCCACGCCCTGGCTGGCAAGGACGGCGGCCATGCGCTGCACCTCGCGGTGCAGATCTGCGTAGGTATAGGTACGGCTTTGGTTTACCTCGGTGGACTCCCACACGAGCGCCGGTTGCTCGGCGCGGGCCGACACATGCCGATCAACGGCATTGTGGCAAAGATTCGTCTGCCCGCCCACGAACCAGCGCGCAAAGGGCGGGCGGCTGCCATCAAGCACCTGGTCCCAGCGGCGATGCCAGTCGATCAGGGCGGCCTGCTCGGCCCAGAATGCTTCGGGCTGCTCGATGGACCGGCGATGGTATTCGGCGTAGTTCATGGCTTTTCCCCATACGTGGTGCTGATTGAACAATGGTGCGCCAGGCAAGCATAACGCTCAAGTGGCCGCATAAAGATCCACGTACTCATGCACCGGCATGGCGGCCAGGCGGGAGCTGTCAAGAGAGACCTGCAAGATGCGTTCCTGCTGTTTGGCGGCAAAGCGGCGTGCCAGGTTGGTGCGAAACTTGGCTTCGAGCAGGGGGATGCCGTCGCTGCGATGGCGCCGATGACCGATCGGGTATTCCACCACCACCTCGGGCAGCGAGCTGCCATCCTTGAAGGTGACGGTGAGCGCGTTGGCGATGGAGCGCTTGTCGGGATCGTGGTAGTCGGTGGTGAACGCAGGATCCTCCACACAGCTGATGGTGTCGCGCAAGACATCGATGCGCGGGTCCACCGCCACCGCATCTTCGTAATCACCCGCGCTCAGACGTCCAAACAACAGCGGCACTGCCACCATGTACTGGATGCAGTGATCGCGGTCGGCCGGGTTGCTCAGCGGGCCCTCCTTGTCGATGATGCGAATGCAGGCTTCATGCGTGCGGATCTTGATGGAAGCGATATCCTCGGCCGTCTTGCCCATGCTCTTGAGCTGGCCGTGGAGGGTCATCGCCGCCTCCACGGCGGTCTGCGCATGAAATTCAGCCGGGAAGCTGATCTTGAACAACACGTTCTCCATCACGTAGGAGCCGTACGGCCGCTGGAACTTGAACGGCTGGCCCTTGAACGACACGTCGTAAAAACCCCAGGTCTTGGCGGTGAGGACCGAGGGATAACCCATCTCGCCGGTACGTGCAATCAGCGCCAGACGCACGCCGCGGCTGGTGGCGTCGCCGGCGGCCCAGCTCTTGCGGCTGCCGCCTGCACCGGGTCGAGCTGGTACGGCGTACCAGGCACCTTGGCACCATGGGGAACCACCGTGCCCGCGACAACCGGCCCGAGCAGTTTGGTGCAGGCCGGGTACTCCAGCGCCTCCAGGCCGCAGCCCAACGTATCGATCAGGCAATGCCTGGCGGTCTCGAAGGCCAGGTCATCAAAACGGCTTTGATTGAGCACATAGTCGGCGATGTCGGCAAGCACCTGATCGGGAGCCGGGCGGGTATTGGAAATAGGTGAAGACATGCTTGTTTCCCTGGAGCTGCATTCTGTTGGAGAGATGAGGCGACTTCGCCGGCGCGTTGGCGCTTTCGGCAAGTGCTTACGGGCGCTTCTGAAGCGGGACGAACGGCAAGTCTTCCGGGCCCATATAGTTGGCGCTCGGCCGGATGATCTTGCCGTCGATGCGTTGTTCGATGACGTGGGCTGCCCATCCGGAAGTGCGTGCAATCACGAACAGCGGCGTGAACATGGCCGTGGGTACCCCCAGCATGTGGTAGCTCACCGCCGAAAACCAGTCGAGGTTGGGGAACATCTTCTTGGCGTCCCACATGACGCTTTCCAGCCGCTCGGCGACGTTGAACATTTTCATGCTCTGCTGCTCGGCACTCAATTGGCGCGCGACTTCCTTGATGACGTTGTTGCGCGGATCGCTCACCGTGTAAACCGGGTGGCCGAACCCGATCACCACTTCCTTGTTTTCGACGCGCCGGCGAATGTCGGCTTCGGCTTCATCCGGCGTGTCGTAGCGCTGCTGCACTTCGAACGCAGCCTCGTTGGCGCCGCCGTGCCTGGGCCCCCGCAGTGCGCCGATCGCACCGGTGATGGCCGAGTACATGTCCGCGCCGGTACCGGCAATCACGCGTGCGGCAAAGGTGGAGGCATTGAATTCATGCTCCGCGTACAGCACTAGGGAGGTGTGCATGGCCTTGATCCACGTATCGCTGGGTTTTCGACCGTGCAACAAGTGCAGAAAGTGGCCGCCGATCGAGTCGTCGTCGGTCTGCACTTCGATGCGCTCGCCGTTGTGACTGTAGTGGTACCAGTACAACAGCATGGAGCCCAGACAGGCCATCAGCTTGTCGGCGATGTCACGGGCACCGGGAACATTGTGATCGTCCTTCTCGGGCATCGCGCAGCCAAGCAACGACACGCCGGTGCGCATCACGTCCATCGGATGGGTGGCCGCGGGGAGCTGCTCCAACGCTGTCGTCACCGCCACGGGCACGCCGCGCAACGACTTGAGCTTTGCCTTGTAGCTGGCCAGCTCGGCCGCGTTGGGCAGCTTGCCGTGCACCAGCAAATAGGCGATTTCCTCGAATTCGCAGGCCTCGGCGATATCCAGGATGTCGTAGCCGCGGTAGTGCAGGTCGTTGCCGGTGCGCCCGACGGTGCACAGGGCGGTATTGCCGGCGGAGGTGCCGGACAGCGCGACGGATTTCTTGGGTTTGAAACCTGCGGCCTGGGTGGGGTCGGTCATGGCGAGTCTCCTAGTGGGAATCACTTCCTGGCCGCGAACAACGCGTCCAGATGTTGCTCGTAAGCGTGATAGCCGATACGGTCGTACAGCTCTTCGCGCGTCTGCATCGTGTCAAGCACGTTCGCTTGCGTACCTTCCTGGCGAATCGCCCGGTAAACCGCCTCGGCGGCCTTGTTCATGGCACGAAAGGCGCTTAGCGGGTAGAGCACCATCGACACGTCGGCCGAGCGCAGCTCATCTACGGTGAACAAGGGCGTCTTGCCGAATTCCGTAATGTTGGCCAGCACCGGCACCTTCACCGCATCGACAAAGCGCTGGTAGGTTGGCAAATCGTTGGCGGCCTCGGCAAAAATGCCATCGGCACCGGCTTGCACGCACAGCAGCGCACGCTCGATGGCGGCATCGACGCCCTCCACCGCGATGGCATCCGTGCGAGCGATCAGGAAGAAGTCCGGATCGGTTTTGGCATCGACCGCCGCCTTCACGCGATCGGCCATCTCAACCGCCGAGACGATCTCCTTGCCCGGGCGATGGCCGCAGCGCTTGGCGCCGACCTGATCTTCAATGTGGCAGGCCGCGGCACCGAATTTGATGAGGCTCTTGACGGTACGCGCGATATTGAAGGCGCCCGGCCCAAAACCGGTGTCGATATCCACCATCAGCGGCAACGCGCACACATCGGTGATCCGGCGGACGTCGGTAAGCACGTCATCGAGCGTGTTGAGGCCCAGGTCGGGCATGCCAAGCGAGCCTGCTGCCACGCCACCGCCCGAGAGGTAGATGGCGCGATACCCTGCTCGCTGAGCGAGCAGGGCGTGGTTGGCATTGATGGCGCCGACGATCTGCAAGGGCGACTCCGCCTGCAGAGCGGCACGAAAGATGGCGCCGGGAGATTTCATGGCATGTTGCCCGTGGACTAATTAGCGCAGCCTATGCAACGGATATGCCATTGGCACGCGCGCTATCCAGGAATCGTCCAAGATATTGGTTTACATACATGTATGTGTGTGACCAGGGCACATTTGAAAAACCAGACGTTCCATAATAAGAACATTACTGTTCTAATTCATGAAACGTGGAACGAGGCCCACCAAACATGCAAACTGTGTCGTATTCCAGTACTGACCATCCTCCGCGCATCGTGGGCGTCGGCTTTCACCGACTCCAGCACCTGTTGCGCGAACTAGCCCCCGGCTACCAGCACACCGCGCAGGTGGAGGTGCTCGATCTTGGGTTCGAGGAAGCCGTCGCCGAAATTCAGGCACAGCGTCGGATAAAACGCATCGATGTGTTGGTCGCCGCCGGTTCGAATGGCGCGTATTTGCGCCAGCACATGGACTTGCCCGTGGTCCTGGTCAAGGTCGGCGGGTTCGACGTGATGCGTGCGCTCGGCCGCGCGCGCGCCATGTCCAGGCGCATTGCATTGGTGACTCACGGGGCGATTTCCGCAGAGGTGCAGCAGTTCAACGACCTCTTCAATCTCGACATCGAGCAGCGCAGCTATCGCAGCGAACAGGAAGCCAGGGATTGTGTCGGCGAATTGCGCGCCAGCGGCATCCAGGTCGTCGTCGCGCCCGGGCTCGTTGCCGACCTGGCCGAGGAGGCCGGCATGACCGGCGTGTTCCTCTACTCACAGGAGGCCGTGAGGGACGCCCTCGACGATGCCGTGGAAATCGCCCGTGCATCGCGGATTGAAGCCACCAAACGCGAACGTTTAAACACCATCATCGGACAGTTGCGCGATGGCGTCGTCGCGGTTGACATGCACGAGCGCATTGAAGCTTTGAACCCCGCGATGGAACGGCTACTCGGTGCGCCAAGAAGTCAGTTGCTGGGACAGCGGTTGGGCGACATGGCACCCGCGCTTTCCCTCGAGCGAACCTTGCGCAGCGCACAGGAGGATCTCGACGAGGTCCAGCCATTCAGGCAACACATGCTGGTCACCAGCCGCATTCCCATCATCGAGCACGGCGTACAGACCGGCGCCGTGTTGACCTGTCAGGATTCGGTGGCGATCCAGCGGGTCGATCGCCACCTGCGCACGCGCCGGAAGAGTCCAGCCACGAAGGCGCGCTACCGGCTGCGCGACATCATCGGCAGCAGCGCAACCATCCAGCGCGCGAAGACACGGGCTGCGCAGTTCGCGCGCAGTGACGCCACGGTACTGATCGTGGGGGAGAGCGGCACCGGCAAGGAGCTTTTCGCCCAGGGCATTCACTCGCACAGTCGCCGCGTTGCGCAACCCTTCATCGTGGTCAACTGCGCGGCTTTCTCCGAGTCTCTTCTTGAGAGCGAACTTTTCGGGTATGAAGACGGGGCTTTCACCGGCGCGCGCAAGGGCGGCAAGGTCGGGTTGTTCGAGGCCGCGCATACGGGGTCCATTTTTCTTGACGAGGTCGGCGAGATGCCGGTCTCGCTGCAGACGCGCCTGCTGCGCGTGCTGCAGGAAAGGGAGATTCTCCGCATTGGCGCGACCGAACCCACGCCGATCGATGTGCGCGTCATCGCTGCGACCCATCGCAGCTTGCCCGAGCGCATTGCCGACGGCGAGTTTCGCCGTGACTTGTACTACCGCCTGAATATCCTGCGCCTCGAGTTGCCGTGCCTGCGCGAGCGGCGTGAGGATCTTCCCGCACTGGCTGGATATCTTCTTGAAAAGATTGCCACCCGACAGCGGATCTCAACGCGACATGCCGAACCCGTCGTGGGCGAACTGCTGCGCCGAGCCACCACCTACGAATGGCCCGGCAATGTTCGCGAGCTTGAAAACCTGATCGAACGCATTGCCAGCTTTTGCACGCAAGACAACGCCGAACTCACCTGCGCGCACCTCGACGAGCTGGTGCCGGAGACCGCCGGCTGCGCCAGCGGCGCTCCCGCAGCGGTGCGTCTGGCGGATCAGCGCGCGGACTCGGAGATGGACGTGATCCAGCGCGTTCTTGACGAATGCAACGGCAATCGGCTGGCCGCATGCCGAAAGCTTGGTATCGGTCGCACGACGCTGTGGCGTAAGCTGGCGCAGTCGCAACGTTGATGGATGTTGGCGCGCACCTGAATTTTCCTTCAGCCACCTGGCACACACCCCACGACAACTTTGGCGCTTGAACAAGCACCATTCGGATCAGCATCCTTTCGAGGCGACCTCGGGAACGAACGGATTCAGGTGGGCGACGTTTCCTGCAGCACACCGTTGTGCAACACGAGGGTGCGATCCATCTTCGCCGCCAGGCGCGGATCGTGGGTGACCAGGATGAAGCTGGTGCCGATCTCGCGGTTGAGTTCCAGCATCAAGGCATAGACCTGGGCAGCGTTCGCCTCGTCGAGGTTGCCGGTGGGCTCGTCGCCGAGCACGCAGGCCGGCCGGGTCACCAGCGCGCGCGCCACCGCGCAGCGCTGGCGTTCACCACCGGACAGTTCGGACGGTTTGTGATGGGTGCGTTCGCCCAGCCCGACCCGCTCCAGCAATGCTGTGGCCTGCTTCTGCGCCTGCTCGATCGCTGTGCCGCGGATCAGCAGCGGCATGCACACGTTTTCCAGCGCGGTGAACTCGGGCAACAGATGGTGGAACTGGTAGATGAAACCCAGCGAGCGATTGCGCACGCGACCGCGCTCGGCATCGGACAGGGTCGAAAGCACGCGGCCATCGACCTCCACCTCGCCCGAGCTGAGCGTGTCCAATCCACCAATGATGTGCAGCAAGGTGCTCTTGCCCGAACCCGAGGCGCCGACGATCGCCATCGTCTCGCCGCGCTTCAGGCTGAAGCTGACATCACTCAGCACCTCCGTACGCAGACCGCCTTCGGCATAGGTCTTTGCCACATGGCTGGCGCGCAGCACGTTTTCGTTCGACGCCATCGCGTTCTGCTCATTCATAGCGAAGCGCCTGGGCCGGCTGCGTGCGCGACGCGCGCCACGCCGGGTAAACGGTAGCCAGCAGCGCAAACACAAAGGTCAGCAGCGCGACCCAGCCCACGTCGTGCCAGTCCAGCCGGCTGGGTACCTCGCTGATGTAGTAGATATCCGGCGACAGGAAGGTGACGTGGAAGGTGTGTTCGATCCACTTGATGATGCCGGGCAGTTTCCATGACAGCAGCGCGCCGAGACCCACGCCGAATCCGATGCCGACGAAACCCACCAGCAAGCCCTGCACCATGAACGTACCCATGATGCTGCGTGGCGTGGCGCCCAGCGTGCGCAGGATCGCGATATCGGCCTGCTTGTCGGTGACCAGCATCATCAGCATCGAGATCAGGTTGATCACCGCCACCAGCACGATCAGCGACAGGATGATGAACATCACCAGCTTCTCCATCGACAGCGCGTGGAACAGGTTGGCGTTCTCATCCATCCAGGTGCGCACGCCGTAATACTGGCCGAGCTTGTCGGCCAGCTCGCGCGCCACCGGGCGCGCACTGAACAGATCGTCCAGGCGCAGCCGGATGCCGGTGGGACCGCTCAGGTCATTGACCTTCTCGGCATCGTGCATGTTGACCAGGGCCAGGCCGGAATCGAACTGCTCCATGCCCAGTTGGAACGTGCCCACGACATGGAAACTGCGCATGCGCGGGATGCCACCCATCGGCGTGGCGCGCATTTCCTGCACGACCATGGTCACCCGGTCGCCGACGCCGACGCCGAGCTGCATCGCCAGGTCACGGCCGAGAATGATGTTCCAGCTGCCCGGGGTCAGCTCGTCGAGCTTGCCTTCAACCATGTGCTGGCCGATATCGACGACTTTCGACTCTTGCGCCGGATCGATGCCGCGCACCCTGGCGCCGGCGGATCGCTGGGCCAGCAACATGGCCTCGGACTCGACATAAGGTGCCGCGCCGAGCACGTGTGGGTTCGCCTGCGCGATCCTGAGCGCCTTGGGCACGTCCTGGATGGCGCCATCGACGCTGGTGATCGTTGCCTGCGATACGGCACCGAGAATGCGCGAGCGCATCTGGTAGTCGAAGCCATTCATCACCGACATCACGGTGATCAACGCGATCACGCTGATCGCGATGCAGACGATTGAGACGGTGGAAATGAACGAGATGAACTGATTGCGGCGCTTGGCGCGGGTGTAACGCAAGCCAATGAAAAGTTCGAGCGGTCGGAACATGGGCAGTTCGCTTGGGATGGTCGCTGGGCGGGCCGCCCGGTCATCCATTATCAGGTATTCGGTGAGACCACGCCGCCGCCGCGAAGTTGCCGGCCGCTCACAGGCGCGGCAATGCTTCGCCCGGCGTTACCGTGGCCAGGCGCATGCGCAGGCGGCGGCGGATGTCGGCATCGCTGTTGTCCGGTGCCAGCAAGAGCGCGTGCACGCCACGACCCACCGTGCGCAGGCGCAGCAGCACGAACGGGCCGAGCACGCGGAACGAAAGCAGCTCGGCCGGTACATCCTCGTGGTCGGCCATATGCAAGGTCCAGTCCAACTCCATGCCCCAACCCGCCGCCATGACCGCCGACGCGACCCATTGGCGGTGTGTCCGCCATGTCGCCAGCAAGACCGCGATGGTCAGGGCCAGCCTGATCCAGAGTGGCAGAGCGCAAGAGATGACGGCCAGCACAGCCAATCCCGCAACCAGAAGCATGGCGCGCTGCAACCAGCGCGACGGCATGTAGTCAAAGCCGATGGCGGGCGCGGATGTCATCGATGATCGCCTGCCAATCCGCTCGCCCGGGATGGGCATGGCCCATCACCCAGTCCCACAGCTCGGGATCCTGCACATCGAGCAGCTCGTCGAACGCCTCCTGTTGCGCTTCGTCGGCAGTGGCAAAACATTCATCCAGCCATCCACCGAGCAACGCATCAAGCTCGCGGGTCCCGCGGCGGGTACGCCAGCGCAGGCGGCCTTTATCCATGACGGCTGGCGCGAAGCGCCGCGTCGGCCTTCTCTCCCCTGTGGGGATAGGATTGAAGTGAGGGGCCACTCTTGCCACAAATCATCACCAAAAGCTCCCTCCGATCAGCTTCACGGCGAGCACCCGCCCCTCACCCTGCCCCTCACCGAGGGGGACGGGATATGCGGTATCGCCGCTACGCGGCGACAGCTGCCTCATGCCGAGCGCCGCTCCACCATCAGTTTCTTGATCTCGGCAATCGCCTTGGCCGGATTCAACCCCTTCGGGCAGGTGCGCGTGCAGTTCATGATGGTGTGGCAGCGGTACAACTTGAACGGATCTTCCAGATCGTCCAGCCGTTCGCCGGTGGCTTCGTCGCGACTGTCCACAAGCCAGCGATAGGCCTGCAGCAGGATCGCCGGGCCCAGGTACTTGTCGCCGTTCCACCAGTAACTCGGGCAGCTGGTCGAGCAGCACGCACACAGGATGCACTCGTACAGGCCATCGAGCTTCTTGCGCTCTTCCGGCGACTGCAGCCGCTCCTTGTCCGGTGCCGGACTCTGCGTGCGAATCCATGGTTTGATTGAGGCAAACTGGGCGTAGAAGTGCGTCAGGTCGGGTACCAGGTCTTTCACCACCGGCATGTGCGGCAGCGGATAGATCTTCACGTCGCCACTCTTGACGCTGTCGATCGCGCAGGTACAGGCCAGCGTGTTGGTGCCATCGATGTTCATCGCGCACGAACCGCAGATCGCTTCGCGGCAGGAGCGGCGCAGTGTCAGCGTGGGGTCGACCTCGTTCTTGATCTTTAGCAGCGCGTCCAGCACCATCGGGCCGCATGCAGCCAGGTCGACTTCATACGTGTCGATGCGCGGATTCTTCCCGTCATCCGGCGACCAGCGATAGACGCGAAACGTCCGCGGATTCTTCGCATCCTTGGCGGGGTAATGCTTGCCCGGCTGGATCTTGGAGTTCCGTGGCAGCGTGAATTCACCCATGGCATTGCCCTTCAATGTTCTTGAAAAGTGGACGTGACATCGACTGCGCCAACTCAGTAGACCCGCTTGGCCAAGGCGACCGGGGCCACCTCGTCGGTCAACGTGTTCATATGCACCGGACGATAGTCGAAGCGGGTCTTGCCTTCTGGATCAACCCACACCAGCGTGTGCTTGAGCCACTTCACGTCATCGCGCTCGGGGAAATCCTCGCGCGCGTGCGCGCCACGACTCTCCTCACGCTGCTCGGCCGAGTGCATCGTGGCCACGGCCTGCGCCAGCAAATTGGACAACTCCAGCGTTTCGACCAGATCGGAGTTCCAGATCAGCGAGCGATCGGTGACCTTGACGTCCTTGAACGAGTCGAAGACCTCGGAAATCTTCTGCCTGCCTTCGGCCAGTGTCTCGCCGGTGCGAAACACGGCGGCATCCTTCTGCATCGTGCGCTGCATCGTGGTGCGAATCTGTGCCGTCGGCGAATTGCCGTTCGCATGGCGAATCGTGTCGAAGCGCGCCAGTGCCTCGTCCAGCACATTGGCCGGCAGATCCTTGTGCGGGGCGCCCGGTTTGATCAACTCGGCACAACGGAACGCCGCGGCGCGGCCGAAGACCACGATATCCAGCAGCGAGTTGGAGCCCAGCCGGTTGCCGCCATGAACAGACACGCAAGCGGCCTCGCCAATCGCGAACAGGCCTGGTACCACGGCATCCACGTCGTCACCGCGCTTTTGCACGACCTCGCCGTGGTAGTTGGTGGGGATGCCACCCATGTTGTAGTGCGCCGTCGGCAGCACCGGAATCGGCTGCCTGGTCACATCCACGCCAGCGAAGATGCGTGCCGATTCGGAGATGCCCGGCAGTCGCTCATGAAGCACCTCGGGACCAAGCTGCATCAGGTTTAGGTGTAGATGATCTTTGTGCTCGCCGATGCCGCGGCCCTCGCGGATTTCGATCGTCATGGCGCGGCTGACCACGTCACGCGAAGCCAGGTCCTTGGCGTGCGGCGCGTAGCGCTCCATGAAGCGCTCACCCTCGGAGTTGGTGAGGTAGCCACCTTCGCCACGAGAACCCTCGGTGATCAGGCATCCAGCACCGTAGATGCCGGTGGGGTGGAATTGCACGAACTCCATGTCCTGCAAGGCCAGTCCGGCGCGCAGCACCATGCCGCCGCCATCGCCGGTGCACGTGTGCGCCGAGGTGGCGCTGAAGTAGGTCCGGCCGTAGCCACCCGTGGCCAGTACCACGGCCTGGCCACGGAAGAAATGCATGGTGCCTTCGTTCAAGTCCAGCGCGAGCACGCCGCGACAGACACCCTCCTCGTCGAAAATCAGGTCGATCGCGAAATACTCGACGAAGAACGTGGCGTCATGCGCCAGCGCCTGTTGATACAGCGTATGCAGCATGGCGTGACCGGTGCGGTCGGCCGCCGCGCAGGTGCGCTGGGCGGTACCCTTGCCGTAATGCGTGGTCATGCCGCCGAACGGGCGCTGGTAGATCTTGCCTTCCTCGGTACGCGAGAACGGTACGCCGTAATGCTCCAGCTCGATCACCGCTTCCGGTGCATGCTTGCACATGTACTCGATCGCGTCCTGGTCGCCGAGCCAGTCGCCACCCTTGACCGTGTCGTAGAAATGAAAGCGCCAGTTGTCCTCGCTCATGTTGCCCAACGCGGCGGCAATGCCGCCTTGCGCCGCCACGGTGTGCGAGCGGGTCGGGAAGACCTTGGTAATGCAGGCCGCCTTCAGGCCTTTTTCGGCCAAGCCAAAGGTGGCGCGCAGGCCCGCGCCGCCGGCGCCGACCACGATCACGTCATAGAGGTGTTGCTGAACTTTGTAGCTTTCCATGAAATCCCGGCCTCGCGTTTTGTCTTATGGGGTCAGCGCAATGCGCAACACGGCCAGCACGCCCGCCAGCGCGCCCAGCACCGCGAGAAACTTGATTGCGACCAGGAGAACGACTTCCTTCCAGCGCGTATGCACGTAATCCTCGATCACCACCTGCAACCCGAGCACCGCATGCCAGAACATGGTGAGCACGAACGCAATCAGCAGCAGTGCGTTCCAGGGCTGGGCCACGGCAGCGCGTGCCGTGGCGTAGTCGGCATGCAACAGACGCAGCACGATGACCACGAACCAGATGCCAAGCAGCACCAGCGCCGCGGCGGTCAGCCGCTGAACCCACCAGTGGTCCACGCCGGATTGAGCCGAACCCAGACCGCGGGCGATCTTCATCGGATCGCGGCGATCCTCCACCCCCGTGTCCTTCGCGCTCATGCCGCACCTCCCGCCATCAATACATAAGCCCATACCAGCACCGTAAGCACGACGCTGCCGGCCACCGACAGCCAGCTGGAGCGCACGAACTGGGGAATCTCGTAACCGAGCCCGGCATCCTGGATGAGATGTCGGATGCCGTTGCACAGATGGAAGAACAGCGCCCAGCTCCAGCCGAGCAACAGAATCACACCGACCGGGTTGCCCATGAGGTGCCTGAAGCTGTTGAAACTACCTTCGCCGGCGGCCAACTGCAGCAGGCCATAGACCACCAGCAGGCTGCCGACCGCCAAGGCGACACCGGTAGCGCGATGCGTGATGGAGGTCATCATCTGCACCTGCTTGCGGTAAATCTGCAAGTGCGGAGAGAGCGGTCGTTGCGTTTCTGCCATGGCGGCATCCTCTGTGGAATCGCTGGTGTCGTTGTCGCACTTGCCCCGCTTCGATGTACCGACTTCGCAACACGCCCTGCAACGATCAGAAATCGATACAACGCCCGTTCTTTTCCCAGTCGCCATAACGTGTGGGATCCAGAGCCGGACGCTCTGCATCTGCCTTGTCACGCGACGGGTCGACCGGAACGGCGACCGTGTCTGGCGTAACGGGAGCAGGTGTGGATTCGACGGGAGTTGAGCTATTGGGCATGGCGTTTCCTAACCAACAAAGATTAATACTTGACGCCATGCAACACAACTATTGACAGACAGACCGTAGCCCTCGTTCCGACGACCCGTACCACTTGTGCCGGCGCCCGACGGCCCCCATCTTGGACAAGCATGAAAGCATCGCCTCCCGCCGAAACGCTGTTGCTCGAAGGCCCGGACGCAGCGTCGTTTGCGCAAGCGCAATTCAGCAGCAAGGTTGATTCCCTTGCCATCGGCCAGTGGCAATTCAGCGCGTGGCTGGATGCAAAGGGGCGCGTGCGCGCGCTGTTCCATCTGGTCCGGCTTGAGCAGGAGCGCTACCTGTTGCTGCTGCGCGGAGGCAGCGCGACCGCGATGGTCGACTCGCTGCGCCGTTTCGTATTCCGCTCGAAGCTCAAGCTTGCCGCGCTGCCGATGCGCGCGCTGAGTACTGGTGCGGCCCGGCCGATGCATGCCGTGAGCCAGGATGAAGATTCCATCTCGCTGGGATGCGGATCCCACGGCCTGGACATCGTCGCGCTGCAAGACCCGGATGATGCATGGCGGTTGCTGCAATTGCGCGAAGGTTGGCCGTGGTTGCCGGATTCCGCGCTCGATACGCTGCTGCCGCCGGCAATTTCGCTGCAGCGTCTGCAGGCAGTGACCGTTGACAAGGGCTGCTATCCCGGCCAGGAAATCGTGGCCCGCCTGCACTTTCGTGGCGGGCACAAGCGGCACTTGCACCGCGGCACGTTGTCGCAACCGATACCAGCCGGCGAGGTGCTGCGCATCGACGGGATTGAAGTGGGCTGCGTGCTTGATGTTGTCATCGGCGACGACGGCATCGAAGCACTGCTGGCGCTGAACGATGACGTTGCGGCGCGGGCAAATACGGCCACCGAACATGCTTTCGACAACCCCGCCGCGATAAGGCTCTACACATCGTGGCCGGCATGAATGTTGCCTACCATCGCGCACGAATTTCGCGATGGCACTTGTCAAGGTATCGTGAGTACAGGTTAAACTTCGGCAACGCGGCACTTGCCAGCGGCGATTTCGCCCACTAGGCTGCGCCGATCGAATATTGCGGCATCCGGAAAGCGGGGTGCCGATTGACGCGACGAACCGGAAGTATCCGTATCGGCGCGACCCGGCAACAACAACCGGATGGATCATCGCCTCGCCATCAACGAGTGTGAAGCAGTCGGATGCAATACGGCCAACGCGGCCGCGGCCGCGCAACGCCGGATAACTCCGATGACGTTCGGCCTTGTATCGCCGTTCGGACCGCCACAATCCCGTGGCAAAGCGCCATGGCCACAAGTTTCGGTCGTGGCGACAGATCCAGGTGGAACGGCCTGCCCGCCCGTCCATCGCAACGGCGCGCGAAGCTGCAATCGCTTCGCGCGTACAGCACGCTGGAGGCAGAAATGAAACTTTCGTTGTTGTTGTGGCTGACGACACTGATGCCGCAGCCGGTGGCAGACCAGGCTTGTCTGGCCACCACGGTCTATCTGGAAGCACGCAGTGAGCCGACGCTCGGCCAGCTCGCGGTAGCCGAGGTGGCCTTGCGCCGCCGCGACCGCGGCAATTACGGCAACACGGTGTGCAAGGTGGTAACGGCGCCGCATCAGTTCGCCACCACTACCACACCTGGCTCATTCGAGATCAACAACCCGAATGCCTTCATCAAGGCCTGGGATGTTGCCGGCAACTCGATCCACAACTGGCAACTTCCGCCAGCGCAGCGCCACATGCTGGTGCCGCACGCCGATCATTTCGCCACCACCGCGATCTCGCCGCTCTGGTCGCATAACCATGCGAGTGTAACGATTGGGGATCACGCGTTCTACGCCGTGAACTGAATCCGTCCGCCAGTGGACGCAAAACAAAGAGGGGACATCGCGAGATGCCCCCTCTTTGTTTTGGCCGTCTAGACGGCCAAAACGCTATCGCAATGTCAGCGTGCGTACACGCGGTCGTTGCGCACCTCGACGTAGTCACCCCTGCGCAAGCCGGGATTCTCACGCTGGGTCACGGTCGCATAACGCCCATCGTCGAGCCGAACCACGATGCGCCACGCCGTATCCTGGCCACCGCTGCGCTTGCCGACCTGGTTACCAACCACGCCGCCGGCCACCGCACCTGCCACGGTCGCGGCCTTGCGACCATCGCCCTTGCCGACCTGGTTGCCGAGGACGCCTCCGGCCACCGCGCCGATGATGGCTCCGAGCGTACCGCCGTGGCCGTTGTCCTGGACGTAAACCTGCTGCACTTCCTGTACCACGCCACAGGTGTTGCAACGCGCCGATTGACTGGAGTAGCCAGGTGACCGACCCTGGGAGTAGCCGCTATTGCCATAGGGTTGCGTGACGCAACCGGCGAGCCCCAGGCCAGCGGTCATCACCGCTGCGAGTGCAATCTTTCCACTCAATGCATTCATTGTGTGATTTCCTGTGGTTTGGTTGGGCTCAGTGCGCGTCCGATACCGCAGTCACGCCCTCCTGCACCTGCACCCGATCACCGGGATCGTGATCCATGCGCACCGTACGGGTGACGCCGTTGTAGACGTAGCTGACATCGTAACCAACGATCTTGCTACTGGTGTTGTTGACGGTGTGGCACTTGCGCTCAACGGACGTGGTGACCTGGCCTTGCTGACGGCTGGCCTCGATCCGGTTGCCCGCATACCCGCCTCCGACAGCGCCGGCCACCGTGGCCAGTGTCTTGCCCTTGCCACCACCGACCTGATTGCCGACCAACCCACCGACCACGGCACCGATCGCCGTGCCGGCGATGCGATGCTGATCCCTGGGCGGAGCCGTGTGCGTTACCGTTTCGTCACGACAGACCTGCTTCGGGTTGTTCACCGTAGAGCGCACCGGATTGACACTGACCACCTTGGCGTACTTCACCCCGGCGTCAGCGCTGGCGCCGGTATTGGCCGCGTCCGTCGAGGCGCCTGCATCCGCACTGCGATTGCAGGCGGAAACACCAGTCACCAGGGCCGCGGCAATCCCCACCTTGAAGACATTGAGCATCAAACTGTTCATCACCATGTTCTCCTCATGTTTCATGCAGCGTAATGTCCGCAATGTGCAGCGGACGTAATCATCTCCGGAGTCATTGAACCGGCGTGCAGCTGAATCCCAGCTACATCGCGTTCATAACGCCGCCTTCACGCGCAAGCCGCGACACCATGCGCAAACCGCCGGATACCCGCCCATGCGCCCTCTAGTCGACAGCCATGTCCACCTCGACCACGCAGCATTCGACACTGATCGCAGCGTGGTGATCGAGCGCGCCGCGGACATCGGGATACACCACATGATCGTACCCGCTGTCGACATCGAAAGCTGGTCACGCATCAAGGAATTGTGCACGGGCCGATCCGGCATCCACCCGGCCTATGGCCTGCACCCGGTCTATCGTGCCCGGCATGCGCCGGAGTATCTCGATCGCCTGGAGGCGTGGCTGGCCGATGGTTCGGCGGTCGCCGTGGGCGAGATCGGACTCGATTTTCACCTGTCGGAAGCGGACCGCGATCAGCAACGCTTCTATTTCATGAACCAGCTCCAGCTCGCACAAGCGCGGGGCCTGCCGGTGATCGTGCATGCTCGCCAGGCGCTGGAGGAAGTCAGCCTCACACTGCGCCGATGCAAAGGCTTGCGCGGCGTGGTGCACAGTTTCTCAGGTAGCGAGCAACAGGCACGGCAGCTGTGGGATCTCGGCTTCCATATCGGTATCGGGGGGCCGGTTACTTATGAGCGCGCGCAACGATTGCGTCGCATCGTGGCGAAGATGCCTATCGAGTTCCTGCTGCTGGAAAGCGACGCGCCGGACCAGCCTGACGCCGCCCATCGCGGCCAGCGCAACGAGCCAGCCCGGGTCACCGAGGTGCTGCGTTGTGTTGCCGAGCTGCGCGGCGAATCGCAACAACACGTCGCCGACGCCACTACGGCCAACGCCCGCCACCTGTTCGGACTAGGCTGACGCGACAGACCATCGGTCACTTGCCAGCACTATGCCACGACTGCTATTTTACTTCACTGGTGAAATATGAATCAGTGAAATGACAAGCTTGGCGAGCTGTATTGCGATGATGGACGCGGGGATCGACCGGGTCGGCCAGATCATCCCCGAGATGCCTGCGTCGGAAGCGCGGCTGTCGCGGCTGATGCTGATGCTTGGCAGTACCATCGAACGCGAGCTGGAATCCAGGCTCAAGCCGCACCAGCTCAACCACAGCGAATTCCTGACCCTGATGATCCTGTACAGCCGCCCCGACGGCAGCTCGACCCCGGGCGAACTATGCGAGTACGCCACCCAGGGTGCGACCAACATGACGCATATCGCCAATGCGCTGGTCAAGCGCGGTCTGATCAGCCGTGGCGCCAACGAAGAGGATCGCCGCCGCGTACAGATCCGCATCAAGCCCGCCGGACGACGCCTCGTACAGAAGATGCTGCCGCCGATGTTCCCGCAGCTCGGCAACATGTTCGCCGGCTTCAGCACGACCGACAAGCGCCAGCTTGACCGACTGCTGCGCAAACTTGCCGCCAACATCGACCAGTTGAGCGAACACCGCCTCCCATGAAGGAACCCGAGATGAAGCACGCCCCGCTTCGCGGCCGCACGCTGCTGGCTGCCGCGCTCGTGCTGATGCTGGGCGCTTGCGCCCACGCACCTGCCAGGCTCGACCAGCCGGCTCTGCGCGACGATGTGCCGCTCGCCGGACTACAGGCTCCGGCACGCACCGGCTGGCCCACGACCCAATGGTGGCGGCAATATCAAGACCCACAGCTGGATGAGCTGATGGATCGCGCCATGCGGCAGTCGCCGAATCTGGCGCTGGCACAGAGTCGCGTCAACAACGCCGGGCAGTCGGCCAGACTGGCGGCGGCACAACTGGGACTGTCGGTGAACGGCAGTGCCCAGGTCACCCGGCAACGCCTGAGCGATCACGGGCTGATACCCGACCAGTTCCTCGGTTTCAGCTGGTACAACCAGGCCGATATCGGTGCGCAGCTGAATTACGACTTCGACTGGTGGGGCAAGAAGCGCGCGACAATGGAGGCCGCGCTGGACCAGGCACATGCCGCCGAAGCCGAACGCAGCGCCGCCGCGCTGGCGCTTCAATATGCCGTGGCCGATACCTACTTCGGCTGGCAAGCCGATCGGGCACGTCTGCACCTGGCCGACCAGCTGCTCGCCACCGAGGAACAGTTCCAGCAGATTGCGGACTTGCGCGTGAGGCAGGGCGTCGACTTGCCGGACGAGGCGCAGAAGGCGCGTGCACAGCTTGCCGATGTGCGTGAAATGCGCGTGGCACTGGATGGTTCGGCAAAGATCCGCCGCGTCTCGCTTGCGTCACTCTTGGGGTTGTCCCCGGATCAGCTGCCCGATCTCCAACCGCACGCATTACCCGGCGTGGATGGCAGCCTCCCTGCCGATGTGCGCCTGGACCTCATTGCCCGCCGCCCCGACATCGCTGCCAGCCGCTGGCAGGTCGAGGCCGCGCTACGCAAGACCGACGCCGCGCGCGCCGAGTTCTTTCCAGACTTCAGCATCAGCGCGCTGGCCGGCCTGTCCAGCATCGATCTGGGCAAGCTGCTGACCGCCGGCAGCCGCACGTTTGTACTGACCCCGGCACTGCACCTGCCGATCTTCAACGGCGGCGCGCTTGAAGCGAACTATGGCGCTAGCAAGGCCCAGCTCGCTGCGGCGGTAGCGCAATACAACAGCACCATACTGAGCGCGGCGCGCGAAGTGGCCACGCAGGCGCTGAGCGCGCAGCAGATCGCGGCCCGGCGCCATGAGCAGCAGGCGCAACTGGACGCCGACAGGCAATTGCTGGCGAACGCACAAGCACGCGCCAGGCAAGGCGTGCGCGATGGGCGCGAGAGCCTCGCCGCACAGGCGCAGTTGCTAGAGCAACGCGACGCGGCGACCCAGTTGCAGGCGCAGGCCGTGAGCACGGACCTGTCCCTGATCAAGGCCCTGGGTGGCGGCTACCAGGCACCGCACCACACCGACACGAACTCCACTTCCACTGTTACCGCCGGAGCTGCCGACCATGAGCGCCACTGACACCGACAAGCCTTCCGCCAACGACAGCGGCATGGCGGCGAAGCATCCAGCCAAACGCCGACGCGCGCTGCTGATCGTGACCGGCGTGTTCATCCTCGCCGGCGTGGCCTGGTTCCTGCTGTGGTACTTCGTGTTCTCCACCCGTGTGGTGACCGACAACGCCTACGTCGGCGGCAATCAGGTGGCAATCTCGGCGCAGGTGCCCGGCACGGTGGTAGCGATCCTGGCCGACGACACCCAGCGTGTGGTGGCCGGCCAGGTACTGGTGCGACTGGATCCCACCGACGGCAAGGTGCGGCTGGAGCAGGCACGCAGCGCGCTGGCGCAGGCCGTGCGCAGCGTGCGTCAGCAGACCAGTTCAGCCAGCGGCGCCGATGCACAAGTGGCCACGGCCCGGCTTGCATTGCAGAAGACCGAAGCCGATCTCACACGCCGCCTGCCGCTGCTGGCCGCGCACGCCGAATCGCCCGAGATCGTGCAGCACCTTCGCGACGGCGTCGCGCAGGCGCGCACGGCACTGGCCGCCGCCGAAGCACAATCCGCGGCAGCGCATGCGGCGATCGAAGGCACCGATGTGGCGCAGAACCCCGCCGTGCTGCAGGCCCGCGCCAACTTCAGCGCCGCCTGGATTGCCGCGCAGCGCGATGCGATCTACGCGCCCGTCTCCGGTTACGTGGCCCAGCGCAGCGTGCAACTGGGCAACAGCGTGCAACCCGGGCAACAGTTGATGACCGTGGTGCCGCTGCACAATCTGTGGATCGAGGCGAACTTCAAGGAGAGCCAGCTGCGCCATATCCGCATCGGCCAGCCCGCCAAGATCGTGTCGGATGTGTACGGTAACGATGCCGAGTTCCACGGCAAGGTGATCGGCCTGGGCGCCGGCACCGGTAGCGTGTTCTCGCTGCTGCCCGCGCAAAATGCCACCGGCAACTGGATCAAGGTCGTGCAGCGCGTGCCGGTACGCATCTCGCTGGACAACCAGGAACTGGACCAGCACCCGCTGCGGATCGGCCTGTCCACCGAAGTTACCGTCGACATCACCCAGGACAAGGGCCTGATGCTGGCTACGGCGCCAGCCCGGCAGCCGGTGGCACAGACCGACGTCTACCAGCAGATGGCCAGCAAGGCCGACGTGGAAGCCGAACAGATCATCAGCGCCAACCTTGCGCAAAAAGCCCACTGAGTCGAACCGAGCCCATGGCCGCCACGCCCCACGACGCCAGTCCCCTGCAGCCGCTGCACGGCACCGCCCTGGTCCTGCTGACCATCGCGGTCGCCTTCAGCACCTTCATGGAGGTGCTGGACATGACCATCGTCAACGTCTCGGTACCGCACATCGCCGGCAGTCTCGGCGTGAGCCCCAGCGAAGGGACCTGGACAATCAGCTCGTACGCGTTGGCCAGCGCGATCATGCAGCCGCTGACCGGCTGGCTGGCGCGGCGCTTCGGCGAGGTGCGTACCTTCATCAGCTCGGTGGCGTTGTTCGTGGTGTTCTCGATGCTGTGCGGCATGGCCACCAGCATGCCCGCACTGGTGGTATTCCGGCTGCTGCAGGGTGCCGGTTCCGGCCCGATGGTGGCGTTGTCGCTGGCCCTGCTGCTGTCCAGCTACCCGAAGGCAAAACAGGGCATGGCGCTGGCGCTGTGGGCGATGACCGTGGTGGTGGCGCCGATCTTCGGGCCGATCCTGGGCGGCTGGCTGACCGACAATTTCTCCTGGCCGTGGATTTTCTACATCAACGTGCCGGTCGGCGCGCTGGCCGCAGCGATCACCTGGGCGCTGCTGCACAAACGCGAAACCAGGACCTACCAGTCACCGATCGACGTGATCGGCCTGATCCTGTTGGTGGTTGGCGTGGGCGCACTGCAGTTCATGCTCGACAACGGCAACGACAACGACTGGTTTTCCTCGCCGATAATCCTGACTTTGGGCATCATTGCGCTGGTCTGCCTGACCTTCCTGGTGGTGTGGGAGCTGCACGCAAGGCACCCGGTGGTCGAGCTGGCCTTGTTCAAGCGACGCAACTTCACGGTGGCCGTGGTGGCGTTGTCGCTGGGCATGATGGCGTTCTTCGGCATCAACGTGGTGTTTCCCCTGTGGCTGCAGATCGACCTCGGCTATACGGCGACCTGGGCCGGCCTGGCCAGCGCGCCGGTCGGCGTGCTGGCGTTCCTGATGGCGCCGGTGATTGGCGCCAACATCCAGCGTCTGGAACTGCGCGCGGTGGTGACCTTCGCCTTCATCGTGTTCGCCGTCACCTCATACTGGTTTGCCAGCTTCGACAGTTCGGCCTCGTTCGGCACCCTGATACTGCCGCGCTTCGTGATGGGCATCGGCATTGCCTGCTTCTTCATCCCGCTGAACCAGATGTACTTGTCCGGACTGAATCCGGATCAGGTCGCCAGCGCTTCGGGCCTGGCCAACTTCTGTCGCACGCTGGCGTCGAGCATTTCCACCGCAGCGACGGTGACGCTGTGGCAGCACCGCGGCGAATACCACCACGCGATCCTGACCGAGCACATCACGCCAGCCGCCCCGGCCGCCACCCGTTTCCTGCAGCAATTGCAGCATGGCGGCTTCTCTTCCAAACAGGGACTGGACATGGTCGACCAGTTGATCACCCGCGAGGCGCTGACCCTGTCGGTGAACGATGTGTACCTGGTATCCGCCGTGCTGTTCATCGCGATGATCCCGATGCTGTGGCTGGCGCGGCCACCGTTCGGCAATGCCGGCGGCGCGGTCGGCCACTGACCAGCCAAAAATGCTGCAATCCCGCGCTGCAGCAAAAGTACCCCTCAATGACTGGTGCGCCGCAATATCTTCTGTTAGCTTGTGTCGCATGGCACAAACCAAGCGCACCATCAAGAAGTATCCGAACCGGCGTCTGTACGACACGGAGATCTCCAGTTACATCACGCTGGAGGAAGTGCGCCAACTGGTGATGGACAACGAGAATTTTGAGGTTCGCGACGCCAAGAGCGGCGAGGACCTGACCCGTTCGGTATTGCTGCAGATCATCTCCGAGCATGAGGACAAGGGGCAGCCGATGCTGTCGCCGCAGTTGCTCAGCCAGATCATCCGCTTCTACGGTGATTCCCTGCAGGGCTTTATGGGGCCCTACCTGGAGCGCAGCCTGCAGGTGTTCCTGGACCAGCAGACGCAGTTCCGCAGCCAGCTCAACAACCTCATGGGGCAAACCCCGTGGAACACGCTGAACGACCTGACCGAGCGCAACATGGCCGCGTTCCAGGCGATGCAGCGCGGCCTGATCGACACCGCCGCGAAGGTCGTGCCGACGGTGATGCCCGTCGGCAAACGCGACAGCAAGAAATCCGGCTGAACCCCGCCGTCCGCTGACGCCTGCACGGCACCAGCGGCATTCCCCTTGCCCACCGCTGCAGCACAACACGTGCTGTCCTGCGGCATGATCCGGCCCGCACAACGATTTCGATGAACCAGACAGACACTAAAAAACGCGTCGCCATCGTCACCGGCGGCATCGGTGGACTGGGTACGGAAATCTGCCGCCGACTGGCCCAAGCCGGTCGCCAGGTCATCGCGGTCGACCTGGCCGCACGAGCCGAGCGGATCGAGGCGTTCGAGCGCGAACTGGCCGACCTCGATGGCGTCATCAGCTTCGAACCGGTCGACGTCAGCGACTTCGACAGCTGCCAGCAACTCACCACGCGCGTCGAGCAGCAGTACGGCAGCATCGACATCGTGGTCAATGCCGCCGGCATCACCCGCGACGCCAGCCTGCGCAAGATGACGCCGCAGCAATGGCACGAACTGATGCACGTCAACCTCGACGGCGTGTTCAACCTGTGCCGCAACGTGGTCGAGGGCATGACGACGCGCGGCTTCGGTCGCATCGTGAACATCAGCTCGGTGAACGGCCAGACCGGCCAGTTCGGGCAAACCAACTACTCTGCCGCCAAGGCCGGCGTGCACGGCTTCAGCATGGCGCTAGCGCGCGAGACTGCGCGCAGGGGCGTTACCGTCAACACCGTCTCCCCAGGCTATTGCGACACGCCACTGGTCGCCGCTGTGCCCGAAAAAATCCGTGCACAGATCGTCGCCGGCATCCCGGTCGGTCGGCTCGGCTCACCGCTCGACATCGCCCGTGCGGTGGCCTTCCTCGCCGCCGACGACGCCGGCTATATCACCGGCGCGAACCTGCCGGTGAATGGCGGCTATTTCATGAGCTTCTGAGATTCCGGCACGCGCCACGAAATCGCCGGCGGCGTTCTGGGGCGTGCGCGCCGGCATCGCGGTCATCGGCGGCGTGCTGGCGTTCGCGCTGCGACGCCCATTGAAGCGGGCACGGGAAATCGACTGAGTCGGACCTCGTTTGGTCCACCGGCGGGGCCGCATCATCAAGATTGCCATCGCGACGCCGGGATTGCAGTCTGACGCCGCTTGCGGAACAGTAGGCAGGTTTCCCGAACGGTTCGCAATATGGCGCAGCAACCCATCACCCTCATTGGCGGCGGCCTGGTCGGCGTGCGGCCGCATTTCGGGCACCCGCTGGTTGACGCGGATCTCCACCGGCAACGCATCCGCCTCGCCGATACCGATGGCGCCGAACGCGAGGCAGCGGCGGGCCTGCTGATCGGCGCCGACGGCGCCGGCTCCGCGCTGCGCGCGACACCGCGAGTGGCCGATGTCGATCTCGACGCAGCGGTGCAACTGTTGCAGTCCAGCTTGCCACCGCTGCCGGCGCTGCGCCATGGATGAGCTGCTGCGTGAAGCGTTTCGGGAGACCGCCTACCACGTCAACCTGGACACGCTGACCTGGTCCACGATCCGCATTGACCTGCCGCTGCCGGCCGAACTCGCTACTGTGGTCGGGACCCGGCCGTGGTCCTTCATCACCGCCTGGAATCCGCAGGCACGCCGGCGTCCGGCGCAGGACAACATGGCCGCGCAGCAGGCGCTGCTGACTGCGCTGAAGAACCAGCCTGCTGTCAGCGTCTATCCGGCCATCGGCGTGGGCAGCGGCGGCTGGAGCGAACCCAGCCTGTTCGTGGTCGGCGCCGACACCACCACGATGGACGCGCTGGCCAGGCATCACCGTCAACTGGCCTACGTGCACGGCCAAGCCGGCGGGGCCGCCCTGCTACGCGAGCTCGAATAAGCGGCCAGCGACAGCACGCCGCATGGACAAGCGCCACCCGCATTGCGGACAATTACGAGGATGACCGTCGCCCATGCCGCCGTGCCCCTGCTCGAAGCCCGGGCCTTGAGCTTTTATCGCCAGGACGAACCGGTGTTCGCACCGCTGGATTTCCAGTTGCATGCCGGCGAACTGGCCCTGGTCGAAGGCGACAACGGTAGCGGCAAGACCACCCTGCTGCGCATGCTGGCCGGACTGTTGCACGTTACTGTCGGCGAACTGTGCTGGCGCGGCGCGCCGTTGCGGCGTGACGCTTGCACGAGCGAGATCCTGTTTCTGGGCCACCAGCTCGGACTCAAGGCCGACCTCAGCCCGCGCGAGAATCTGCGCATCGCCACCGGCCTGCACGGCTCCCGCGAAAGCGTGACTGCCGCCGGCGTGCTGGCACAGATCGGACTGCGCGGCTACGAGGACGAGCCGGTGCGCCGCCTCTCTGCGGGCCAGCGCAAACGCGCGGCGCTGGCCCGCCTGCTGCTGCTGCCGGGCACCTTGTGGCTGCTCGACGAACCCTATGCGAACCTCGATCGTCGAGGCATCGCCTTGGTCAACCAGTTGCTCGAAGCGCACACCGCTCGCGACGGGGCCGCCCTCGTCACCAGCCACGGCGCGATGGGTTTCCACGGCGGCGAACCGCGCCATATCCGGATGCACGCATGAGCCGTCCGCACCTGTCCGACGCCTGCGCCGCGGTACTTCGACGCGACCTGCTGCTGGCCTGGCGCCGGCGCAGCGATATCGCCATGCCGGTACTGTATGCGCTGATCGTGACCATGCTGTTTCCGTTCGCGCTGGGGCCGGAGGAAGGCCTGCTGCAGCGAATCGCCAGCGGGGTGATCCTGGTCACCATGCTACTTGCCATGTTGCTGGCGCTCGACGCGATGTTCGCCAGCGACATCGAGGACGGCTCACTGGAACAACTGATGCTGGCACCGCAGCCACTGGCGCTGATGCTGGGCATGAAGATCATTGCCCACTGGCTCACCACGGCGCTGCCGTTGATCGTGATCACGCCCTTGCTGGCAGCCATGTTGCACCTGCCGGCCGCGGTGATTCCGGTACTGTTGCTGGCGCTGCTGCTAGTCACACCGCTGATCAGCCTGTTCGGCGCGGTGTTGATCGCGCTAACGGCCGGCACCCACCGTTCTGGTATGCTACTCGCCTTGATGCTGCTGCCTTTATGCGTCCCGGCGCTGATTTTTGCCGCCGGCGCCGTGGCAGCCGCCCAGCAGGGCCTGCCCTGGCTTGCACCAATCAGCTGGCTTGCCGCCATTCTGGTGCTGGCGGTGGTGCTGGCACCACTGGCTTGTGCCGCCGCCCTTCGTATTGCCCTGGATTCCTGACCCCCGACGTTTATGGCTAACTGGATCCCACTCTGGTTGCACCGGCTGAGCTCGCCGCCCACCTTCTACCGCTTCGCCGGCACCCTGCGACCGTGGGCGATGGGCTTGGCCATCGCGCTCGGCATCATTGGCCTGTATGGCGGCCTGGTGCTGGCGCCGGCCGACTATCAGCAGGGCGATGCCTACCGGATCATCTTCATCCACGTACCCAGCGCCTGGATGAGCATGTTCATTTACGCCGTGATGGGCGTGTCGGCCTTCATCGCGCTGGTGTGGCGCATCAAGCTGGCCGAGGTGGTGGCGATGGAATCGGCGCCGATCGGCGCCGCCTTCACCTTCATCACCCTGGTCACCGGCTCGCTGTGGGGCAAGCCGATGTGGGGTACCTGGTGGACCTGGGATGCACGGCTGACCTCCGAGCTGGTGCTGCTGTTCCTGTACCTGGGTGTGCTCGGCCTGTACCACGCATTTGAGGACCGTCGGCAGGGTGCGCGCGCCGCCGGCTTCCTGGCGATCATCGGCATCATCAACGTGCCGATCGTGCATTTCTCGGTGAACTGGTGGAATACCCTGCACCAGGGCAGCACGGTGGACGTCTTCGGTCATTCCAAGATGGCGTGGGACATGCTGTGGCCACTGCTGACCGTGACTCTGGCGACCAAGTTCTACTACGCCGCCAGCCTGTTCCGGCGTGCGCAGACCGACCTGCTGGACCTGGAAGGCGGCAAGGACTGGGTGCGCAAAATCGCCGAGAGCGAGGCCACGCGATGAACGCGCTGCAAACCTTCTTGGCGATGGGTGGCTACGCCGCGTACGTGTGGCCGGCGTACGCGCTGTTCTTTATCGTACTGATCGCCGACACCGTGGCGCCACGCCTGCGTCGCCGCCGCATCCTGGTTGAACTTCGAGCACGCCTGGCGCGTCAAAGCGCTCGTCAGGAACGTCATTCCACTCCCCTTGCGCCGTCCGACTGACGGACGACGACCCACTGCCATGCCCATGAATCCCACTCGCAAACGCCGGCTCATCATCGTTGTGCTGATTCTCGCCGCCGCCGCCCTCGCCACCGTGCTGGCGGTGGTCGCCCTGCAGAACAACATGAATTACCTGCTCACCCCGAGCCAGGTGCAAGCAGGCCAGGCCAGCGGCTACAAGACCTTCCGCCTCGGCGGCATGGTCAAGGGCGGTTCGATCCAGCGCAGCAGCGATTCATTGAAAGTCACCTTCACCGTGGTTGATGCCGGCGGCGCGATGCCGGTCGAATACACCGGCATCCTGCCCGACCTGTTCCGCGACAACCAGTCGGTGATCGCCACCGGCCACATGGACGGCGCCCGCTTCGTGGCCACCGAAGTGCTGGCCAAGCATGACGAAACCTACATGCCCAAGGAACTGAAGGACGCGATGGCGAAGGCGCATGCGGGCAAGAAGATCGAGGATTCCGCGAATGGGGCATCGGCAATGGGGAATCGTTAAGCCATGAACTTCATGCCTCATTGCTCGTCCATGTTCCGGAGCGAATTGACCATGCGTACAGCGAACCGCTTTGCCATTCTCGATTCCCCATTCCCCATTCCCGGCCTCCAAGCATGACCCCCGAACTCGGTCAACTCGCCCTCATCCTGGCCCTGCTGCTGGCGTTGGCGCAGGGCATCCTGCCGCTGCTCGGCGCCTGGCGTGGTAACCACGCGCTGATGGCGGTCGCGCGTCCGGCAGCGGCGGGGCAGGCGGTGTTCGTGGCGTTTGCGTTCGGCATCCTGACCTGGGCCTTCCTGCATTTCGACTTCTCGGTGCAGTACGTGGCCGACAACTCGAACCTGGAACTGCCGTGGTACTACCGCATTGCCGCGGTGTGGGGCGCACACGAGGGTTCGCTGCTGCTGTGGATCCTGATTCTCAACGTATGGACGGTGGCGCTGGCCGCGTTCAGCCAGAAGCTGCCCGAGGTGTTCGCCTCGCGCGTGCTCGCCGTGATGGGGCTGATCGCAGTAGGCTTTCTTGCTTTCACCCTATTCACCTCCAATCCCTTCGGTCGGCTGCTGCCGATGCCGAGCAACGGGGCCGACCTGAATCCAGTGCTGCAGGATCCGGGCATGGCCTTCCATCCGCCGGTGCTGTACACCGGCTACGTCGGCTTCTCGGTGGCGTTCGCCTTCGCCATCGCCGGCTTGCTCGGCGGCGAACTGGAGCAGGCCTGGGTGCGCTGGGCGCGGCCGTGGACCAACGTAGCGTGGGCCTTCCTCACCCTGGGCATCGTCGCCGGCAGCTGGTGGGCGTATGCGGAACTGGGCTGGGGCGGCTGGTGGTTCTGGGACCCGGTGGAAAACGCCAGCTTCATGCCGTGGCTGGTCGGGTTGGCACTGATCCACGCGCAGGCGGTCACCGAGAAACGTGGTTCGCTGCGCGCGTGGACGATCCTGCTGTCGATCTTCGCGTTCTCGCTGAGCCTGCTCGGTACCTTCCTGGTGCGCTCGGGCGTGCTCACCTCGGTGCACGCGTTCGCCTCCGACCCGCGTCGTGGCGTGTTCATCCTGGCGTTCCTCACCATCGTGGTCGGTGGCTCGCTGCTGCTGTATGCGCTGCGGGCGCCCAGGGTGGCCGGCGGCAAACCGTTCCAGTTGCTGTCACGCGAGACCGCGCTGCTGATCGGCAACCTGATGTTCGCGGTGGCGGCGGCGATGGTGCTGCTCGGCACGCTGTTCCCGCTGATCGGCGACGCGCTGAACCTGGGCCGGATCTCGGTCGGCCCGCCCTACTTCGGCTTCCTGTTCCCGCTGCTGATGCTGCCTGTAGTCCTGCTGATGCCGTTCGGGCCATTCCTGCGCTGGGGCAAGGGCGAGTCGCCGCTGCTCAAACAAGTGCTGCTGCGTGCCGGGATCGCCGCGGCGGCCTGCGCGATCGTCGCGGCGTTCTTCGTCGACGGCAAGCTCAAGGCGATCGCCGGCGTGGCGGCGCTGGTGTGGCTCGGCGTGGGTGTGCTGCTGTACGCCTACAAGCGCTGGCGCGATGTGCCGCCTGGTCGCCGTTACCCGGCGGAGATGGTCGGCATGCTGCTGGCCCACCTCGGCGTGGGTGTATTCGTGGCCGGCGTACTGCTGACCGAATCGCTGAGCGTGACCAGCGACGTACGCATGGCGCCGGGGCAGACCCAGCACATCGGCAGTTACGATTTTCGCTTCGACGGCGCGCACCGCACCACCGGACCGAACTGGAAGGCTGACCAGGGCGTCATCACGGTAACCCGCGACGGCAAGCCGGTGACCGTGATGCATCCGCAGAAGCGCACCTACCTGCGCGGCCAGGTGCAGACCGAGTCGGCGGTCGATGCCGGCATTTTCCGCGACCTCTACGTGGCGCTGGGTGAACCGATGGATGAGGGCAACATTGAAGGCGCGTGGGCGCTGCGGCTGTACTACAAGCCCTTCGTGCGCTGGATCTGGGGCGGCGGCATCCTGATGATGCTGGGCGGCTTCACCTGCGCGGCAGACCAGCGCTTCCGCGTCAAGCGTGCCGTTGCCGTGCGTGCAGATCTGGTGCCGCAGGAAACCCGTGCATGAACCGCCTGCTGCCATTCATCGGTTTCATGCTGCTGATGGGCCTGTTCGGTTTCGGCATCTGGTGGAACACCCGGAACGATCCGAACGCGATCCCCACGCCGTTGCTGAACAAGCCGGCGCCAGCCTTCAACCTGCCCAAGCTGTACGAGCCCACGCAGATGGTCAGCAAGGCTGATCTGCTAGGTCAGCCCTATCTGCTCAACGTGTTTGCCAGCTGGTGTATCGAATGCGGCGTGGAACACCCCGTGCTGGAGGCTGCGGCACCGAGCCTGGGCGTGAAACTGGTCGGCTACAACTACAAGGATGCGCCGGCCGACGCCAAGGGCTGGCTGGCTGCGCATGGTAATCCCTACGCCTTGCTGATCGCCGACGAATCCGGCCGGACTGCGATCGACTTCGGCGTCTACGGCGCACCGGAAAGTTTCCTGATCGATGCCAAGGGTGTGATCCGCTACAAGCACATCGGACCGATCACCCCGGATGTGCTGGCGACGAAACTGAAGCCGGCGATCGCCGCCATGCTGAAGGAGGCGCCGTGATCCGCCTCCGCACGCGTAGGAGCCCGCTTGCGGGCGATGCTGTTGCTTTGGATGCACGAGGGGGGATCAGCACAGGAGCATCGCCCGCGAGCGGGCTCCTACGCGCGTTCATGTTCATGGTGGCGATGCTGATGTTTGCGGGCGCGGCGCACGCGCAGGCAATCGAGCCGATGCCCTTCGCCAACCATGCGCAAGAGCTGCGCTTCCAGCACCTCACCCGACAGTTGCGCTGCCCGATGTGCCAGAACGAGACACTGGCCGATTCCAATGCGCCGATCGCACGCGACCTGCGCAACCAGATCTTCAAGCTGATGCGCGAAGGCAAGAGCGATGAAGAAATCAAGCAATACCTGGTCGCGCGCTATTCCGATTACATCCTGTACGACCCACCACTGAAACCGGGCACCTTGCTGCTCTGGTTCGGCCCGCCGCTGATCCTGCTCGGCGGCGCCGGCGTGGTGCTGGTGGCGATCCGCAAACGCAAGCGCGACGGGATGCAGGCAACGACGGTCGGCGACAACGCCGACAACGGGGAAGAGTGGTGAAGATCGTTTTTATCGTGCTGGCCGCGTTGATGGTGGCGCTGGCGCTGGCTGTGCTGCTGGTGCCGCTGGTACGCCAGGGACGTCGCTTCGGCCGCAGCCGCGGCGTATTCGTGCTCAGTTTGACCATCGCCTTGGTACTGCCGCTGAGCGCTGGCATGCTGTACCTGCAGGTCGGCACGCCAGCCGCCATCAATGAGGTTTCTGCACAGGCGGAAAACCAGCTCAGCCTGCCGCAAGCGATTGCCGAACTGCGCGACCATCTGGCACAGCAACCCGACGACGAGCAGGGCTGGCTGCTGCTGGCGCAGACCAGCACGATGCGGCACCAGCCCGGCGACGCGCGCGACGCCTACGAGCATGTGCTGAAGCTCGATGTCAACAACGCCGAGGCGATGGTCGGTTGGGCCGAGAACGATTCGGTGCTGCATCCCGACCACCGAATTGAAGGCCGTGCCCGCGAATTGCTCCAGCGCGCGGTGCAGTTGCATCCGGACAGCCAACGCGGGCTGTGGCTGCTCGGAACCAGCGACTTTCAACGTGGTGACTACCGCACCGCAGCGGCGACCTGGCGGCTGCTGCAACCGCAACTCGAGCCCGGTTCCAGCGTGGCCAAATCCGTGGCCGCACAGATCGCGGTGGCCGACGCTCGTGCCGGCGGCGCGCCTGCCAGCGCCTCCAGCACAGCATCGGCAGTGGCACCACAGGGCGCTTCGATGCAGGTGGAAGTCACCCTGGCCCCGGCACTGAAAGACAAGCTGGCCAAGGGCGACGTGCTCTACGTCTACGCGCGGGCGCCGGATGGCCCGCCGCTGCCGCTGGCCGTGGCCAAAGTCGATCCTGTCAAGCTTCCCGCCACCGTCACCTTGACCGATGCGATGGCGATGACGCCGGCGCTCAAGCTGTCGTCGGCGACACAGGTTTTCGTTGGTGCAAGAGTCAGCCGCAGCGGCCAGCCGACGGCCCAGCCCGGCGACCTGGAAGGCACCGCCGGCGTGGTGGCGGTCGAGAACAAGGCCCCGGTCAAGATCACAATCGACAAGGTGCACTGAAGATGGGCGACGCACGCCGCTACTTCCCTCTGCCCTCGCCATTCTCGATGAAGCGTGGCGGCGAACTGCACCGCGCCCATGTCGCCTACGAGACCTGGGGCACGCTCAACGCCGCGCGCGACAACGCGGTGCTGGTACTGACCGGCCTCTCGCCCAGCGCGCACATGACATCCTGCGAAGAAGATCCCAGCCGGGGCTGGTGGCAGGAAATGGCCGGCCCCGGCAAAGCGATCGACACGGATCGCTGGTTCGTGATCTGCGTGAATTCGCTGGGCAGCGACAAGGGCTCCAGCTCCCCCGCCTCGATCGACCCTGACACCGGCGAGCCCTACCGGCTGGATTTCCCCCAACTGTCGCTGGAAGACGTGGCCAACGCGGCACACGCGGTCGTCAGCGGCCTCGGCATCGAGCGCCTGGCCTGCCTGATCGGCTGCTCAATGGGCGGCATGAGTGCACTGGCCTACATGCTGCTGCACCCAGGCAGCGTGAGAGCCCACATCAGCGTCGACACCGCGCCGCAAGCGCAAGCGTTCGCGATCGCGATCCGCTCGCTGCAGCGCGAAGCAATTCGTCTCGACCGACACTGGAACGAAGGCCTCTACGACGACGAGAGCTATCCCGACATCGGCATGAGCATCGCGCGCAAGCTCGGCGTGATCACCTATCGCTCGGCGATGGAATGGAACGGCCGCTTCGCACGCATCCGGCTCGATCCCGAGCAGCGCGAGGACCAGCCGTTCGGCCTGGAATTCCAGGTCGAGTCCTATCTCGAAGGCCATGCGCAGCGTTTCGTGCGCCATTTCGACCCCAACTGCTATCTGTACCTGTCGCGCGCCAGTGACTGGTTCGACATGGCTGAATACGGCCACGGCAACGTGCATGAAGGCCTCAAGCGCATCCGCATCGAGCAGGCCATGGTGATCGGCGTAAGCACCGACATCCTGTTCCCCTTGCAACAGCAGGAACAGATCGTCGCCGGCCTGGAAGCCGCCGGTGCCAAGGTGGAATTCGTGGCACTGGACTCGCCGCAGGGCCATGACGCCTTCCTGGTCGATATCGAGCACTACAGCCCCGCAATAGGCGGGTTCCTGAATCGCCTGGTAGCGGCCTGACAACCGCGCTGACAACCTGGCTCGCACCACGCATCAATCGGGACCGCCAAGCCCGCCCCGCATCTGCCCGGCGGCCGCGCCCTGATCGATGCGATCGACGCCACCGTGGCCAAGCCCCACCAGGCACGAACTCCCCGACAACCGGCGCGCGCCGATCCGCGACAAGGCCGCCACCCTGCCCGCGGCTCCGTTGCACGGTCTCCCATCCGCTAGCGCAGGATCGCTGATACAACCGCGACGTGCGCCAGGGGGGACTCGACCGCGTGCACTGAACCCGGCATAATGCCGAGCTCACACATGCCGGTGTGGCGGAATGGTAGACGCGGCGGACTCAAAATCCGCTTGTGGTGACACAGTGGAGGTTCGAGTCCTCTCACCGGTACCAGCTAAGGGTTTCAGCCAGTTTCAGGCGAACCCGCAAAACCAATCAAACCCGCCACGGTTCCGGGTATGTCTGCACACACAGGGGTTGCCGCCAGTCAGGCTTCTTGCGTGGTGCATCCTCCGGTTTCGGCCAGCGTGCCGTCCACATCCCGGATCAGCGCATCTTCCAGCAACGAGCCGTCCATCATCGTTCGAGGTTATTGACGTTGAATGCCGGCACGCCGTAATCATGTTCGGCGGCGTGATCAAGCACCTGGCGCAGCGAAACGAGGGCCATGCGGTTCTCCGGGTCAGTCAGGATGACCATGCAGGGGTGGCACGCAACATGCGCACCAGTTGGGCAATCTCGGCCATGCTTTGGAAAAGGCGGTCAGGTGCTGCGGCAGCCACCGGACGACCGGAGTTATAGCCCCAGGGCACCGCCCAGGCAGCCACCCCGGCATTGCGTGCAGCGGCAATGTCGGTCTCCGAATCGCCCACGTGGGCGGCCTGGCCCGGGGTGCTGTCGAAGGTAGCCAGGACGTGGCGCAGCACGCTGGCATCGGGTTTTTTGCAAGGTAGCGAGTCGCCGCCGATCACCAACTCGAAGTAGTCGGTGAGCTGGTTCACCGCGAGCACGTGACCGGCATGCCGCATCTCCTTGTTGGTGACGCACGCCAACTGCACGCCGTCATCGCGCAACGATTGCAAGGCTTCGCAGCAACCCGGGTAAGCCTGTCCGAACGTTCCGGCGGTGTCCGCATAGTGCTGATCGAATCTGGCCAGCACCTGTGTCGCGTCAAGCGCTCCACCGACATCGATCTGCCGCAACAACCGGCGCATCAGCTCGTGCGCGCCGGCACCGATCAATTGCTCGATCGCCGCCTGCGGATGGGGCCCGCGCTCGAAATCTGCCAGCGTTCGGTTGACCGCCACGGCAATCTCGCCGGCGGTATCAACCAGCGTGCCGTCAAGGTCGAAGCTGACCAGCTTGATCGTCATGCGAGCGTCTCGCGCACCAGCTCGGCCAGGCCTACCGCGGTGTCGCGCGCGCTCCGCGCGGGTTCGCTCAGCACATAGCCGCCGCAACCGATCATCGCGGGCTGTTTCGCACTTCGCGGCTGCACCGGCAGGTTCTGCCGCGACAGCAGCATCGAGGCATGACCGTCGCTCAGCACAAACCGGTCACGGTTTATCCAGTGCGGATTGCCGGGATTGTGCCGCAGGTGACGCCCCCACAAAGCCACGGCCATCTCGGCCATGCCCATCGGCGCACCAGGGTGCCCCGACCTGGCCTGTTGCACCGCATCCATCGCCAGCGCGCGCAAGGCATTGGCGCGCTGATCACGCGACGCCTCGCCGCGCAGCACGCGAACACTCGAGGATGCTGTCATCACAGCACCCCGATGGCACGCTTGCGGCGCTCCATCATGCGCCAGATGAAGGGAGTGAAGATCATCTGCATGGCCAGCTCCATTTTTCCGCCCGGCACCACGATCGTGTTGGCGCGGGACATCGACGAGTTGTGGATCATGTTCAACAGGTAGGGGAAATCGATACCCTTCGGGTTGCGAAAGCGGATCACGCAAATGCTCTCGGCGGCGCTCGGTATGTCGCGCGAGATGAATGGGTTGGAGGTATCCACCACCGGCACGCGCTGGAAATTGACATCGGTGCGCGAGAATTGCGGGCAAATGTAATTCACATAATCGGGCATGCGGCGCAGGATGGTATCGGTCACCGCCTCGGCGGTGTAGCCGCGCATGTTCTTGTCGCGCCAGAGCTTCTGGATCCATTCCAGATTGATCACCGGCACCACCCCGATCAGCAGGTCGGGATGCTGTGCGACATCGACCTGCGCCGTGGCCACCGCGCCATGCAGGCCTTCATAGAAGAGCAGATCGGTATCGGATGGCAGATCTTCCCACGGCGTAAAGGTGCCGGGCGCCTGCTGGTAGGGCGCGGCCTCGTCGACATCATGCAGGTATTTCCTGCAGCGGCCGTTCCCTGTTTCCGCATAGCTTCGAAACATCTGCTCGAGTTCGACGAACAGGTTGTTGTCGGGCCCGAAATGGCTGAAGTGCTTGTCACCGCCTTGCTCGGCCGCGGCCATCCGTTGCTGCATCTCCTTGCGGTCGTAACGATGGAAACTGTCACCTTCGACGACCGCGGCGCTGACGCCCTCGCGTCGAAAAATGTTCTGGAAGGTATGCGTTACCGACGTGGTGCCGGCGCCGGACGAACCTGTGATGGCGATGATCGGGTGACGTTCGGACATGGGCTTTCCTCAGTCGCGGAACAGACCGCGGGCGACAAACAGCGGATTGGGCGCCTCGCGCCTGGTGCTATCGTGGTGATAGCTTTCGATGCGTTCGACTTCATGCCTGGAACCGAACACGAGGCCAATACGCTGATGGAGCGAACTGGGTGCCACCCCCAACACGCGCTGTCGACCCGTGCTGGCGCGACCTCCTGCCTGCTCCATCACAAAGCCGATCGGGTTGGCCTCGTACAACAGTCGCAGCCGCCCGGCCCGGTCCGGGTCCTTGCTGTCGGGTGGGTACAGGAACACGCCGCCGCGCATGAGGATGCGATGCGCCTCGGCCACCATGCTGGCGATCCAGCGCATGTTGAAGTCCTTGCCACGGGTGCCGGATCTGCCGGCCAGACATTCATCCACATAGCGCGTAACTGGCGGCTCCCAGAAGCGGCTGTTGGAGCTGTTGATGGCGAACTCATGGCTATCCTCGGGCACCCGGATATCCGCATGGGTGAGCTTGAACTCGCCAAGGTTGAGGTCGAGCGTGAAGCCGGCCACACCATTGCCAACCGTCAGTACCAGCATGGTGGTGGGGCCGTACAGCGCATACCCGGCGGCCACCTGGGTCGAACCCGGCTGCAGGAAGTCTGCCTCGACGACATCGCGGCCCGAATCGATCACATCCTCGGGCGCGCGCAGGACCGAGAAGATGCTGCCGACGGAAACATTCATATCGATGTTGCTGGAGCCGTCCAGCGGGTCGAACACCAGCAAATACTTGCCGCGCGGGTAAGCTTCGGGAATCTGATACGGCTCGGCCATCTCCTCCGAGGCCATGCCGGCGAGATGCCCGGACCACTCGGCCGCACGCACGAACATGGCGTTGCTGACCACGTCGAGCTTTTTCTGTACCTCGCCTTGCACGTTGATCGCGCCGCCCGCGGCCACCACATCCATGTTGTCGCCAAGCTCGCCGCAAGCCACCGCGCGGGCAATCGCCTTGCAGGCAATCGAGACGTCGAGAATCAGCGCGTTCAGCTCACCGCTTGCCTGCGGAAAGTGGCGACGTTGCTCGATCAGGTACTGGGCCAGGGTTGGACGCTTGGACAGTGGCATGGCGACCTCAGCTACTCGGGCTCTGGAACACGCGGCTGGCCAGAAAGTCGGCCGGGACGAGGGTGGTGAGATCGGCTTCGCCGAGCACGCGATCACGCTCGGCAAACAGGCGGCTGGCCTGGCGCAGACGCGCGCGGTCCAGTGCGTTGCGCACGCTGCGTGCGTTGGCAAAATGCGGCTGCGCCATGCGTAATTCGAGGTAGTCACGAAAGACTTCCGCGGTACCTTCGCCGAACCGGTAGTGCTGCTGGGCCAGCATGCGCCGGGCGATCTGGCTCAGCTCATCCACCGCGTAGTCGGGGAAATCGAGATGGTGGGCAATGCGCGAACTCAGGCCTGGATTGGACTTGAAGAAGGTGTCCATGCGGTCCTTGTAGCCGGCCAGAATCACCACCAGGTCGTCGCGCTGGTTCTCCATCACCTGCAGCAGGATCTCGATCGCCTCCTGACCGTAGTCGCGCTCGTTCTCGGGCCGGTACAGGTAGTACGCCTCGTCGATGAACAGCACACCGCCCATGGCCTTCTTCAATACTTCGCGAGTCTTCGGCGCGGTATGGCCGATGTACTGGCCGACCAGGTCATCGCGCGTCACGGCCACCAGGTGACCCTTTCGCACATAGCCCAGGCGATGCAGGATCTCGGCCATGCGCAGCGCCACCGTGGTCTTGCCGGTGCCTGGGTTGCCGGTGAAGCTCATGTGCAGGCTGGGCGCCACGGCCGCGAGGCCGAGATTCAGGCGCAGCTTGTCGATCACCAGCAACGCGGCGATGTCGCGGATACGCTGTTTGATCGGTGCCAGGCCCACCAGATCATGCTCGAGTTCGTCCAGCACCGACTCGACCTGGCTTTGCGCCAACACCTCGTTGACGGTGCGCGCGGAGGTCACTTCCTGGGCCGCGCTCGCCGCCGGTTGGGATGCCGCCATGCTCCCGGGAATGTGGTAATCGGGGGTATTCATCTCAGCCGATTCCGGCGAGTTCGGCACGCATCGCGTCGATCACGGCACGGTACTCCGGCTGGCCGAAGATCGCTGAACCGGCGACGAAGCAATCGGCACCGGCCGCAATGACGCTACGCACCTCCCCGCCCAGTCGCGCGAAGTCGGCGGAAAGAATCGATGGGGCAATACGATGCATGACGCGACCTCATGGGTGAACTTGGCGGACACGAGCAGGCTCAGTAGCGGTTACCTTCCGGCTGGTCGCTGGCGTAGCCGTGCACGCTGTAGTGCATGCTGCGTCCGCGCACTTCCTGGCGGAGCAGGCCGAAGCCGGGTTCGTTCTCGGGTCGGTTGACGATGAAACTCATCGCGATACTTTCGACGCCGCGCGTCGAGTCGAACGCCATCAGGCGGATGTAGTGATGGGGAAAGGTCTTGCGACAGCTGGCCAGCTCCATCAACACACCTGCGGCGTCCTGCAGGTCGAACATCGGCATGCCGAACATTTCCCAATAGGTGTTGCGCGGATGCGGGTCGTCGGTGTACTCGATACTCCAGGCGTAGCCCTTGCCGAGGCCGTAGTCGACCTGCAGGCGGATTTCGGCGTCGGTCAGTTCCGGCAGAAAGCTGAACTGGCCCTGGGTGATCTTGCCGGTGGGGTTGGTCATCATGTTGGCGCACTCCTGTCAGGCCACGCTGGGCGTGGTGGCGAAATCGCTGGTGTCGGTGCTGGCGTAGTTGAAGGTAACGTCTTTCCAGGTTTCCAGCGCCTGCTTGAGCGGGGTACAGGATTGCGCTGCCTTCTGCAGGATCTCCGGACCCTCGTTCTTGATGTCACAGCCCTCGTTGCGTGCCTTGATAATCGTCTCCAGCGCCACGCGATTCGCCACGGCACCGGCCTGGATGCCGGCCGGATGGCCGATCGTGCCGCCGCCGAACTGCAGGATCACGTCGTCGCCGAACAGGTCGATCAGCTGATGCATCTGGCCGGCGTGAATACCACCGGAGGCCACCGGCATCACCTTCTTCAGGTCGGCCCAGTCCTGATCGAAAAACAGGCCGCGTGGCAGATCCTGCTGGGTGTAGCTGTCGCGGCAGACGTTGTAGTAGCCCTGCACCGTCATCGGATCACCTTCGAGCTTGCCCACCGCGGTGCCGGTATGCAGATGATCGACACCGGCCAGGCGCAGCCACTTGGCTATCACGCGGAAGCTCACACCGTGGTTCTTCTGCCGGGTATAGGTGCTGTGGCCAGCACGGTGCATATGCACGATCATGTCGTGCTTGCGCGCCCAGTTGGCCATGCTCTGGATCGCCGGCCAGCCGATCACCAGGTCGAGCATGATCACCACCGAGCCCAGCTCCTGGGCAAACTCGGCCCGCTCATAGATGTCCTCCATCGTCGCGCCGGTGACATTGAGAAAGCTGCCCTTCACCTCGCCGGTGACGGCACTGGCCTTGTTGACCGCATCCATCACGTAGAGGAAACGGTCGCGCCAGTGCATGAAGGGTTGCGAGTTGATGTTCTCGTCATCCTTCATGAAGTCCAGACCACCCTTGAGGCCCTCGTAGATCACCCGACCATAGTTGCGTGCGGACAGCCCGAGCTTGGGCTTGGTGGTGGCGCCAAGTAGCGGACGGCCGAATTTGTCCAGCCGCTCGCGCTCGACCACCAGCCCGGTCGGCGGACCCTTGAAGGTCTTGACTAGCGCCACCGGCACGCGGATGTCCTCGAGCCGAATGGCCTTCAGCGGCTTGAAGCCGAACACGTTGCCGATCAGGCTGGCCGTGATATTGGCGATCGAGCCTTCCTCGAACAGGATGATGTCGTAAGCCACCCAGGCAAAGTACTGTCCCGGCGTACCAGGTACTTCCTTGACCCGGTAGGCCTTGGCACGGTAGCTGTCGCACGCCGTCAGGCGATCGGTCCAGACCACCGTCCAGGTTGCCGTAGATGATTCACCAGCCACTGCCGCAGCCGCCTCGACCGGATCCACTCCTTCCTGCGGCGTGATCCGGAACAGGCAGATCGTGTCGGTCTCGACGGGTTGGTAATCGGGCTGCCAGTAGCCCATCTGACGATATTTGAGGACGCCAGCGGTATAACGCTTCCTGGCATCTGCGGTGAGATCGGTGACTTCGGTGCTGAAGGCTTTATCGGGCTGATTCATGAGTCTCCCTGGAACCACGTGCTGTACGGTTGACGTGAACATGAACCGACTGTAATTTGGTCTTCAATTAATTAATAGTCAGAATATGTTTTCTATTACATAAAGAAATGCTTAATCATGCACATCACCTTTCGCCAGCTTCAGATATTCGCCGAGGTGGTACGGCAAGGCAGCAGCCAGCGCGCCGCGACGGTGTTGCATATCACGCCACCGGCGGTGTCGATGCAGCTCAGGGAACTGGAAACCCAGGTCGGCCTGCCCCTCTTTGATCGCGAAGGCCGCAAGCTGACGCTCTCCGCTGCGGGGGAATATTTCCTGGTACATGCCAAGCGCATGCTGACTGCGCTGAAGGATGCCGAGGATTTCATGGACAGCTTCCGGCACCTGGATCGCGGACTGCTGACCATTGGCATGGTCAGCACCGCCAAATATTTCATACCGCAGTTGCTGGCACGCTTCCAGGAGGAACATCGGGGTGTTGAGGTGCGCTTGCGCGTCGCCCCCAATCGCGAGCAACTGGTCGCGATGATGAAGGATGGCGAGGTCGATCTCTCGGTGATGGGGCGTCCACCTCAAGAGATAGCTACCCGCGCCGAACCATTTGCAGCACATCCGCTGGTGTTCGTCTGCCCGCCAGCACACCCGTTGCTCAAAATCGGGCACCTTGCGGTCGAGGCGCTGGCGCCGTATTCCTTCCTTGCCCGTGAACACGGGTCCGGAACGCGTGCTGCCATGGACAGGTTCTTCGTCGAGCATCACGTCGAGCCGAACATCAGCATGGAGCTTTCCAGCAACGAGACCATCAAGCAAGCGGTCATTGCGGGGCTGGGTTTGAGTCTGCTTTCACTGCACACCGTTGGCCTGGAATTGCAGCACCACCTGCTTCAAGTGCTGGATATCGAGCACACGCCGCTGATGCGCAGCTGGTTTGTGGTACGCATGCAGTCGCGGCAGCTGTCACCTGCTGCCGAGGCGTTCCGCTATTTCATCATCCAGCATGGGGAGTCACACCTGTTGACCCATGACGTACCGCTGCTGGATATATCCCGACCAGGCTCGCAAGCCTGATCCGCAAGGCAAAGTTGTTCTCATCCCGCAGAGCCGGCGACGCCCACTGAGTTGGCGCTCAACTTCAGGTAATCGAGCAGCTGACGCGGTCGGCACGCGAGTTCGCGCACCCGATTCAGCAAACCGCCTCAACGCCTTGACACCGCCTTGGTTGTCAGCACGGAACAAAAGCGTCCCGGGTGGGTAATGGGCATGCTTGACGAATGTCATTCACCGGCTCGTCGAGTAGTAAGCTGGACTTTCCTTTCCGCATCACAACCACCGAGGCGGCCAGCACCATGAACGATGAAACCTTCAATACCTCTGTACGCAAGTTTCTCAAGACGGTTGGCGTCACGTCGCAGCAACAGCTCGAGAAGGCCGTCCGCAGCGGTATCGAAAGCGGTCGCCTCAAGGGTGATGAAACTTTCAGCGTACGCATACGCCTCGAAACCGAACTGCTTGACAAGCCGTTCGAGGTCGACGGGACCATCAATCTCTCCTGAGAGGTTGTGGCCAGCTAAATCAGGCCAGCGAACGGCTCCACGGATACTTGTTCACCTGCTGCTACTGGCCCACTGTGTTCCGGGAGCACGATGAAGCAGTTGGCGAGGCTCATTGAGCGCAGAATCCCGGAACCCTGCGGCGCCGCTGCGCGCACCACCAATTCTCCGTCTTCGCCCTGCTCGAGACACCCGCGCTGAAACTCGCAACGACCGGGAGCCTTCCGCAAGGGCTCGCTGGTGCGCGCCCGCAAGCTCAGTTTCTGCCGTACTTCGGCGCCCGCCAGATAGTCGAGTGCCGGCTGCACGATCTGGTAATAAGTGACCATGGTCGACACGGGATTTCCCGGCACACCGAAAAATGTCGCGCCGCCGTGTAGCCGGCCGAAGGCGACCGGGTGTCCCGGCTTGATATTGACCTTCCAGAAGCCGATCTCGCCGGCTTCCTTGAGGATGTCGTGCACGAAGTCCGCGGCACCGACCGAAACGCCACCGCTCGTCATCACCACGTCGGCATTGGCACCGGCACGTTCGAATGCGGCACGCAGCGCCTCCCGCGAATCGCCCACCACGCCGAGGTCGAGCACATCTGCACCAAAGCGGGTCAGCATGCCGCGCAGGGTATAGCGATTGCTGTCGTAGATATCGCCCTCGCCCAGCGGCTCGCCCAGCGATCGCAGTTCGTCTCCGGTCGAGAAAAAAGCCACACGCAACCTGCGATACACGCTGACTTCGGGGACACCAAGCGACGCGACCAGGCCCAGATCGGCGGCCGTGAGGCGACGGCCCGCATTGAGCACCTGGGTACCCCTCGCCAGATCTTCACCTGCCTTGCGTACATGTTGACCAAGGCGGTGGCCGCTGCCGATCCTTGCTTCACCGGCGTGCTCGGTGACATCTTCCTGAATCACCACGGTATCCGCGCCGCGTGGCATGACGGCGCCCGTCATGATCCGTACGGACTCACCCGCGCCAACTTCACCGGCGAACGGATGCCCGGCGAAAGCTTCGCCCACCACACGCAGAGCGACTTCATCCGCAGCGGGAAGGTCGGTGCCGCGAACGGCGTAGCCATCCATCGCGGAATTGGTGTGCGCCGGCACGTTGGTCTGCGCTACAATATCCTCGCCGAGTACCCTGCCCAGCGCTTCACGCAAGCCTACCCGCTCGACCATCGTGATCGGTGTCAGGTGTGCGAGCAGGCGCGCACGCGCGTCTTGCAGCGATAATCCGGGACCCGACCGCCGACGCCCACCCGGGTCTGGCGGCATTACGCCATCTTCTGTCATGAGTTCGTCGTCCTTCGAGCGCCGATTGCAAGGTTGCCGGCTCAGGGCTCGCGCCATGCCCACAGCTGCAAACTAGTGAACACACTCCGCGCACCGTCGGGCAACAGCGAGACCACAGCCGGACACGAACACGCGCAGCGCAAACTGCATGTTGACACACATTGATTGCAAACAAGAAAACCGGCGACGAACACACCTCGACGCCAGCCTCGCCATGGGTGGCGCGCTTCATGGCCGAGATTCCGGCTGGCGGACCCGTGCTCGACCTGGCCTGTGGCGGTGGCCGCCATACGCGTCTGCTGCTGGGCAGTGGCCACCCGGTAACGGCCGTGGACCACGATGTTCGTCTGCTGCACGACCTGCGCGACGACGCGGGCCTGACCCTGCTGCAGGCCGATCTCCAGGCGGCGCCGTGGCCCCTGCCGGGCATCCAGTTCGCGGGGGTGGTGGTCACCAACTACTTGTGGCGGCCGCTACTGCAAGATATCGTGTCCGCCGTATCGGACGGCTTGCACTCGGAAATCACGGCCAGCGAAGCGCGCCCGAAGCTGGTCAGGCCGAGGAAGCCGTTGCTAAATGCCCGACGCTGCTTGCCGCTGAGACTCGCAGGATCCTCGGTTCCAAAGCTAAAGACGCCGGGTACCGCCGCCTCATCATTTTGCGCAGCACAAGGGAAAAGGTCGTCGTCCCTGGCGTCCAGACGGATCGTCCGCAACATGCGCATACGTGAGACTACCCCGAGCTTGGATAGTACGGTCGCCTGTCCACCCGTCTACGACATGCGTCGACGAAAGTCAAGCTGATCTCGGTGGCTTTCGGCGTGTCGCGGTATGCAGCGTATGAAAACGATAGCCGCGGATCATGGCTTCGCGCCGTGCCGCAGCTCCGCAGCCAGCGCGTCGCGTTCGGCAGGCGTATTGACGTTGACGAACATCTTCGGGCAATCCGAAAAATCCGCGGCCACCATGTGCTGCTGCCTGTAGAAGCGGTCGATCTTGCGCTCGCCGGCGGCAAGACAAGCCTCCAGCTCAGGGAGCAATGCGCAGCGCAGCAAGGCGAACACCGGTTGCAGCCGCTCGCCGTTGTCCGCGACCCCGATGTCGGCGCGCTCGCGCACCACGGTTTGCCAGAGCCTGGGCCCCAGGTCAGCGGGAACCTGCGGACTGTCGCACGGTGCGGTCAGGAGCCACGCGGTATCGACAGCTGCCATCATCCCGGCCATGCCAGCCAGCGGGCCGAGAAAACCGTCTTGCCGATCGCGCACAACGGTCACGCCATAGCGTTCGTACGCCTCGAAACTACGGTTGGCGTTGATGACGACCCTCGCCGCCTGACCACGCAACGCGTCCAGCACGTATTCGATCATGGGGCGCCCGGCAAGCTCGAGCAACCCTTTGTCGTGTCCGCCCATGCGCGTGGCGCGTCCCCCGGCCAGGATTCCGGCGGTCACCTGTTCACGCGGGTACGGTGTCGCGTCAGGCCGATGCATCGCAGAATTTCCCATAGTCGACGTAGCCGGGAAATGGGCCAGACCCGCAATAGGCGCAGGTCGAATCCTTGTCGAAGTTGAATTCACGGAAGTGCATGTTCAACGCATCGAAGCACAGCAACCGGCCCACCAGCGTATGCCCGATACCGAGAATCAGCTTCAGCACCTCGGTAGCCTGCAACAACCCCACGATACCCGGCAACACCCCCAACACGCCCGCCTCATTGCACGATGGCGCCAACTCCGGCGGTGGCGGAGACGGAAACAGGCAGCGGTAACACGGTCCGCCGTCCGGACCGGCCGGCCAGAAGGTGCTGACCTGGCCATCGAAGCGGAGGATCGAACCGTGCACATTGGGCAATCCCAGGTGCACGCAGGCATCATTGACAAGGTAGCGCGTCGGAAAATTGTCAGAGCCGTCGACGATCACGTCGTAGCCCGAGAACACGTCCTCGACGTTTTCACGGCTCAGGCGTACCGGGTGGGTTTGCACCCGCACGCTGGGGTTGAGCGCCACCAGCGCCTCGCGTGCGGATTCGACCTTGGGTTGACCAACCCGGGCGTCGGTGTGGATGATCTGACGCTGCAGGTTGCTGCGGTCAACCAGGTCGTGATCCAGCACCCCAATGGTGCCCACGCCTGCGGCAGTCAGATACAGGCCAGCGGGTGCACCCAACCCTCCCGCGCCGATCAGCAACACGCGCGCATCCGCGAGTTTTTGTTGGCCGCGCTCACCAACTTCCGGCAACAGAATCTGGCGCGCATAGCGGGCCCGCGAGTCTGCGCTGAGCACCTTGGGTATGTGGAACGGCAAACCCTGGTCTTTCCAGCGGTTGAACCCACCGGCCACCGAACGCACGTCACGGTAGCCCATCTGCCGCAGCCCCTCGGCGGCGAACAACGAGCGCACCCCGCTGCCGCACATCACCAATACGCAGCGTTCGGGGTCGGGCGCGACATCTTCGATGTTCAATTCAAGAAAGTCGCGGCCCAGCACCACCGCGCCCTCGGCCACACCTTGCAGCGTCTCGTCCCGTTCACGCACATCCAGCAGGACCGCGCTGTCCGCTTGCAGCGCACGCGCCTCCTCGGGGGTCACTTCGGGAATCTGCGCGCGCAACACCTGTAAACGCCGATCTTTCGCTTTCATCGCCACCACCGGATCTCAACCACCGGCCACCGACGGCACGATCGCCACCGTGTCGCCATCATTCAACGCGGTATCGAGTCCACCGAGGCCGCGCACGTCGTTGTTGCGCACAAACACGCGCACGAACGGCCTGAGCTCGCCGGTGCGCGTGAGAATGTGCTGCACCAGCGCCGCATGGTCTTTGCCCGCCGCCGCCAGCGCTGCACGTACCGTCCCGGCGTTCACCGCCAGCGTGTCCGCGCCATCACAATGCATGCGCAGCGCCGCCGGAATGAGCAAGGTCACCCGCTCTGCCACAACCGAAACCCGGTTCGTCATCAATACCCACCCGCATGCGCGCACCTATGCCGTCTCCAAGCCTAGCACGCCGACTCACGTGCAGTGATCATGTGCGCCGACGCATCACGACATCGACGATCGCCTCATCGGCAGTCATCGCGGCCACGACCACACGGTCATAGCGATCGCTCAAATCCAACGCGATGTGCGCGGCCTCCATCGCCGCAGCTCGGCGCCCGGCGTTGTCAGCCATGTTGATCACCGGGATGACACGCGCACTGCCGGTTTCATGCAGCAGCCCGTCATCCGATGCGATCAGACGCGCCAGGTGCAGCGGCGCAAGGGGTTCGCCGATCGTTGCACCCGTCACCGCAGCGATCCGTTCGGGTCGATGCACATGTTGGCTGGAAAGCGGCAAGCCAACGGCCCGTGCCGAAACCAGCCCCAGGATCGTCGACGCGCGCGGCACCAGATTGGGTTCGCCCTCGCCGGGCGCCTTGAGCAGGCGCATGCGCGCACCATCGGCTTTCACCAAGGTGAGATCGAAGCCGCCCCGGACGTGACACTCAGCGACCTGTGCGGGGGATAGCCCGGCATACCGGTTCGGCTTGTCGGATGGGCAGGCGTAGGCAATTTTGGTCGCACGTTTGGCGGCGGCCACCACCGACGCAACAATCCGGTCCGACCGATCCAGCACAGGCTCTGCGGGCAGATCAGGTGGAAACCCCGGCGTAAAGGTCGTGGCCGTAAACGCCACCGTGCCCGGATGTACACGCAGCAACCGATAGAGCGTGGTCTTCTTGCCACCTGCGCCCACCGCGCACACGATGCCGCTGTGCGCGCACAACGCGTCAAGCAGATCCGCATCGCTCATGGCGCCACCGACACACTTGCGCTGACCGAGAGTATCCCGGGCAAAAAGCCGCACAACAAACGCCAGTGCTCACCGCCATCATGGCTCGCGAACAGGTGCCCGCTGGAGGTACCAAAGTAGAACCCGCAGGGATCGAGCGCGTCGCTGTCCAGGCCATCGCGCAGGATGGTAACGAACGCGTCACCCTGCGGCAGTCCGTCGCACAGCGCGGTCCAATGGCGACCGCCGTCGCGCGATCGGTATACGCGAATGCGCCCATCCACGGTGGCCCGGAACTGACTGCTGCGCTCGGGGATGACCAGCACCACGTCCGGGTCCGCAGGGTCGCTCGCCAGCGCATAGCCGAAATCGCTTGGCAAGCCAGCGCTGATTTCCTGCCAGCGATCACCGCCATCATCACTGCGGTAGGTACCGCAATGGCCTTGCTGGTACAAGCGCATCGGGTCGCGGGGATGCAGCACGATCCGGTGCACACAGTGGCCACTCAGTGGCCGTGCCTGCGGCAGGTACGGTGCGCGCACCCCCACATTGACGGGCTCGAAGCTGCGGCCTCCATCCAACGTGCGGTACACGCCGCCCGCCGACAGCGCCACAAACATGCGTTGCGGGTTTCGTTGATCGACCTGAATGGAATGCACCGCGTGCCCACCCTTGGCCGGCTCCCACGACTGCCGTGTGGCATGCTCGTTGAATGCCAGCAGCGGCGTCCACGTCCCGCCTGCATCGCGACTGACGAACAGCCCGGGCGGCTCTATCCCCGCAAAAATCGTGTCGGGTTCGGTGTCGCCGCCCGGTGCAATGCTCCACAAACGGGTAATGCTGCCTGCAGTCTCATCTTCGCGGTGACGAGGAATCTCGGGCAACGGCTGCCAGCTTTGACCGGCATCCTCGCTTCGATAGACATGCTTGCCCCAGACCGGATGCTCCGCCAAGGCATAACCACGACCGGGCCTGCGGTGGTCGAGAAAAGCCCTCTGGATCTCGTAGCCGGCCAACTGCGGTCCGTGTACACGCCAGTGTTCACGGGCCGCATCCGAGCGCAGTACAAACAGCCCTTTGCGGGTGCCGACCAGCAACGTGACCGACCGCCTGCGGGATACCTCCGAGCTCATCACCGATCACCATGCAGTCATGTTTGAGCAAACCCGGCATGCGCCGGACCCGCGCATGTCGCGCGTCAAGCTATTCCGTTGAACCCCGGCAAGCAAGTATTGCACGTGGCGGCAGTCGGTCACGTTCTCCCGGTTCGAAAGCGTAAACATCGGCGCCGACCAGCGTGAGCCGCGACAGTACCGCCCCCGGCGCGGCACCAACCAGATTGGCTTCGCGCTACATCGGCTGCAACCGCGAGCACGGTATGCTGCAGGGCGCCCGCAGGTGTCCACCGGATTGACGCGGAACGCCGCGGGTATGACGGGTGATCCAACACGGATATGATGAATACTCAGGAGCCCGTGCCAATGCCAAGCGAGCAAAAGATGCCGGCGACACAAACACTCGATACTCTCGGCCGCCACATGCGCGACCTGCGCATTTCCGTCACGGACCGCTGCAACTTCCGCTGCACGTATTGCATGCCGAGGGAGTTGTTCGGCCCGGACCACGCGTTCATGCCGCGGGCCAGCCTGTTGACGTTCGAAGAAATCGCACGGCTCTCGGCATTGTTCGCACAACTGGGCGTGACCAAGCTGCGGCTGACGGGGGGGGAGCCGTTGGTGCGGCGTGACCTCGAACAGCTGGTCGACAAGCTGGCACCGATTCCGGGCATCAAGGACATCGGGCTGACGACAAACGGATCAGTGCTTACCCTGGACAAGGCGCTCAAGCTGGCCGACGCGGGACTGCAACGCATCACGATCAGCCTGGATGCACTTGACGACCCGACGTTCAGGGCACTGAACGGTGTGGCGTTTCCTGTTGACAGGGTGTTGGCGGCGATCGACAACGCGACCGCGGCGGGTCTCGCGCCGGTCAAAGTGAACATGGTCGTCAAGCGCGGTGCCAACGACCACTGTATTGAAGCGATGGCCGAATATTTCCGCGGCAGCGACAAGGTGCTCCGGTTCATCGAGTTCATGGACGTCGGCAACTCCAACGGTTGGCGTTTGGACGATGTGCTGACCGCCGACGAGATCGTCAGCCGGATCAACGCGCGTTGGCCGATCGAGCCGATTGCGCCAAACTACGCGGGCGAAGTCGCCAACCGCTGGCGCTACAGCGACGGCGCCGGTGAAATCGGTGTCATTGCAGCGATCACCAAACCATTTTGCCGCGGCTGCACGCGGGCGCGGCTGTCAGCAGACGGCATCCTCTACACGTGTCTGTTCGCCGGCGTTGGCGTTAACCTGAAAAGCCTGCTGCGCAACGGCGCGGGCGATGACGACATGGTCGAGCGCATTTCGAACGTCTGGCATGGCCGTCGCGATCGCTATTCCGAGTTGCGTAGTCAGGAGACGCCGGAACTCAAGGAGAAAAGCAAAATTGAAATGTCCTATATTGGAGGCTGACACCATGATTCAGGGGTCGTCAGCATGGGTGCAACGATGACGCAGCGGGTGACAGTGCAGTGCTTCGGCATGCTGCAGCAGGTGTGCGGCGGACCGAATCAGGAGGTACAGGTGGCCGGACTGCCCATCATGGTCGCGGATGTTCTGAAGCGACTCGAACAGGACATACCCGCGCTCAGCGCGCACCTCGGCCATACGGCCTGCGCCGTAGGTGACCACTTTGTCGGACGAGACGCGTACTTGCACGAGGGCGATATGCTCGTCTTGCTGCCTCCCGTCAGTGGCGGCTGAGTGGCCACAGGCCGCTCCAGGGCATGCGCAAGCAGGTCCTGCCCGCCGCGTTCACGGCCGTACGTTGAAACCATGGTTCCGCGCCCCACCGACCAGCGACCGAAGACAAACATGCAACCACACATCACCGATCAACCTTTGGACCCAGAGGCCCTGCTGCGGGCAACAGAGTCGCCGGAATCCGGTGCACTCGTCGTATTTGGCGGCACTGTCAGAGCGCACAACGATGGGCGCAAGGTCACCGCGATCAACTACTCCGCCTACGAGCCGCTGGCGGAAAAGGCCATCGCGGAGATCGAGCGGGAAACCATGCGCCGTTTCGACATCCAACACTGCCAAATCCGTCACCGTATCGGCGACCTGGCCATCGGCGACATGAGCGTGCTGGTGGTCGTGCGCGCCGAGCACCGCGGTGAGGCCTTCGAGGCAGGCCGCTATGCCATCGACACCGTCAAGCACGAGGTCGCGATCTGGAAGTACGAGGAGTACGAGGACGGCACGCACGCCTACGTCAAGGGCTGTCCGCTGAGTCACGAACACCCGTCCAACCGTCGCCACGCGGACGCTCCGGGTGACGAGCCGCAGCACGAGGCTGTCGAACGATGAGCGACGCGCCCGAGATGCCAGACGTCAAACAGAAGATTCGTGCGGCCGGCATGGCCGACGTCAGCCGCAAGCCCGAAACGCCACGCACCGCGCGCGCCAGTTCCACGATCACGTCGCCACGCCAACCTTGTACGACATGCTGAAGCCGCATGCCGGTACCAGGCTTGCCAAAGGCGACGTCCCCTGATCGAAAAACGCGGCGGCAAGTCCCATTGCAAACGCCAGATCGAACCGTTCGTCAACGGCGCATCGATCAGCAACCCGAAGATCGCGCCGGGTCAGAACGTGACCTGTGCACGCGCACCTACCGTATTGCCGGAATCGCGGCCTGTAAAGCTGCCGGTAGGGTTATCGGTGGTCCAGTGGATCCAATCGAACATCAGGCGCGAATGCTCGTTCAAATACCAGTTGAGACCGAGAGTGGCGCCGTGCCCGGTGCCGCCGACGAACAGTAGCGAGTTGTTCAAGTCGAGCTTGTCGTAGCGCGCAACCAGTTCGAAGGCGCCCATGCCGCCGTCACCGACCGCGCTGTGGATCCTGGGGCGCCCCCATACGCCGGTCTTGCTGGAATAAGGGGTCGTCTCGCCGGTGAGGAACCAACTGAGTGAAGCGGACCACGCATCGTAGTCCGTGCTACTGCCGCCTGCGCCTTGGCGCTGCTGAATGATGCGGCGGCCGTATTCGCCGGCAACCGCCACGGGACCCGCGAAACCTGCGACTTCGAAACCATAGCCGGAACTCGAATCCGCATTGGGGATCTGCGGACCACGCACTTTGACGCCCGCAAAGTGCGTCGCAATATTGACGCTATCGAATACCTGTTGGTTGGCCCGGTCGAAGTTTTCATGGAACCCCCACGCACCCAGGTGCACCATGGCGGTCTTGGTCAAGTACGGGTTCCAGTGCGCACGCACCGCATACGTCGGATTGCCTGACTGGCCGCTCGACTGCGACATGGTGCCATCCGTGACACTGAGCGAGGCATGCCAGTTGTGGCTGGCACCGTACAGCGCCGTGCTGAGGCCGAGGCCATAACTGCCCTGGGCCGGGATGATCGCGTTGGAGACCGTGTTGGCTTCCATGAACCAGAGGTTGTTGGTCGACGTCGTGCCGTCCAACCCACGATCGTTCTTCTTGTTGCCGGCGAAGATCGCCAGTTCGTTGCCACCCACTTTGGTGGCAACATTCAAATAGGCGTAGCGCACGGCAACCTTGTTATTTGCGATATCGAATTGCATCCGGTAGCCGAGCCACTCATCGAACGTTCCATCGACGCCCAGTCGCAACCGGCGCACCTCCGTTCCATGGATGTTGAGCGCATCGTCATTGGAACCATCGGTGTTGGACACGTCGTACTGGATGCGACCCGTCAGGTTCATCGTATTGCGGCCATCGGGGCTGCTGAATCCGATCCCGTTGGACTTCCACCGGATGCTGCTGCCGGCCTGACTGGCCTGCGCTGCCTTGAGCTGCGTTACATCAGTCTGCAGCCGATCAATGGCGCTTCGGCTTGCTGCAGGCTGTGCGGCGGCGGCATGCGCTGGCGTCGCGCGCGACTCCAGTTCCGTCACGCGCTTTTGCAGTTGCGAAATCTCGGCTGCCTGCTGCTGCACCATCGCCTTCAACTGCTCCACGGTCGACTGTCGGCCCTGCGCGTATGCAGGCATCCACGCGCCGAGCGCGACCGCGACCGCCAACGCCAGCGCAGCGTGACGAACCGCAGACAAACGAACCATGACTTGTCTCCCCATGGCCGCAACGGCCGTGTGTTGGTGATGCATGCGCAACGACGCGCAGATGCGTCGTTGCCGGTGTTACGGAAAACAATCCCTCATGCACGTGCACGGCGCGAACCAGTGGACGGTGCCTTGCGCGCGCGCCGTATCGAGACGCTCCCGAACGCCGCCACCGGCCACCCCAGCCATAACGCACCCAACCCCCTTTCCTTGGAGCGTTTGTCCCGTGTATGTACGCACGCAATCTAGCGCGTATATTTCAAATATTGCAACACTTGATAATAAAAACATATAATTGCATATAGAAACAGGTTAGACGAACGCCGTGTCTGTGCATCAGAGACACAATCTGCATCCAGCGCACTCGGTCCACCTTGGCTTGCACCACGATTGCAGGTAGCAGTGCTCCTGCGGTCATTGCGGTAGGATGCAGGTGAGATCCGGACGCTTCGACAATGGCAGTACCACAAACAAACCTGCATAAAACAAATCTGCAGGTGGACTCCAAATGAAACTCAGCGCTCGCAGCGTTACTGTCAGGCAAAGCCTTCACTATCATCAAGGCATGCAGCGTGATGATCGGAAAGTGACCTGCTGATCATCCGGGCACACCAAGGGATGACGCATGCGCGATCTGATGACCACCAGCGAAGTCGCCGATTACCTCCGGATCAAGGAACGCAAGGTCTATGACCTCGTGGCCACCCAACGCATCCCATGCACGCGCGTCACCGGCAAGTGGCTGTTTCCGCGGGCGATGATCGACCTGTGGCTGCTGCGCAACACCGAATTCTCCGGACACGCCGTACGACCCGAGGCACCGCCGGTGATCGGCGGCAGCCACGATCCGCTGCTGGAATGGGCGGTACGCGAGTCTGGCAGCGAACTGGCCACGCTGTTCGATGGCAGCCTGGATGGCGTACGGCGCATACTGGACCATCAGGTGCGTGCCTGCGGCGTGCACGTCATCAACGCCGATAATGGCAGCTACAACGTGCATCTGATCGACCAAAACCCCGGTCGTTCGGAAATGGTCGTGCTGCAATGGGCGTGGCGCGACCAGGGACTCATCGTTGCGGCCGGCAATCCACTGCACGTCGAGTCATTGGCCGATGTCGCGGAGCGTCAGGTTCGCCTGATCGACCGCCAACAATCGGCTGGCAGTCACCTCTTGCTCACGCACCTGCTGGCTACGCTTAGCATCCCGTTGGAAACGCTCAACCGCGTGGCGAGACCGGCGCGCAACGAAAGCGATGCGGCCCTCGCGGTCGCAGACGGGGTTGCCGATACCGCGCTGGGCATCGCCGCCGTGGCGCACCAGTATCGCCTCGATTTCATACCGCTGCATCGCGAACGCTACGACCTGCTGCTGAAACGTCACGACTATTTCGAGCCGCCGCTGCAGGTGCTGCTCAGCTACGCGCGCACACCTAGCTTCGCCGAAAAGGCGCGAGCGTTGGGTGGCTACGACATCACCGCGCTCGGGCAGGTCGTTTACAACGGTTGCTAGGAGTTGGTCGGACTTTGGTTGTCGCGGCCTGCGCCGCTCCATCCAGCGCGGTGTCCACGCTTGTCGGTTGGAACGGCGGGAACCACGACGTCCGCTACTGCTTTGCATTCGGCTGCTGCGCATTCGGATGGAAAAGCTGCTTCCCGCCGAGCCGGTACGACGCGATGATCTCCTGGCCGTGTGGCGACAATAGCCAGTCCGCGAACTTGCGTGCCAGGTCGACCTTGGCCCTCGGGCAACGTTTCGGGCTCACCATCATGACCCCGTACTGATTGAACAGGCGCGGGTCGCCCTGTACCAGGATTTTCAGGTCACCCTTGTTCTTGAAGCTTATCCACGTCGCGCGGTCGGTCAGGGTATAGCCGTCCATGCCGCGGGCGGAATTAAGGGTCGGCCCCATGCCGGATCCCGTCTCGCGGTACCACTGGCCGCTCGCGGATGACGGGTCGAGGTTTGCCTGCTTCCACAGGTTCAGCTCCTTCTTGTTGGTGCCGCTGTCGTCGCCGCGCGACAGGAAGATTGCCTTGTCGTGATAAATCCTGGCCAGCGCCTTGGTGACATCCTTGCTGCCGGCAACGCGCGCCGGATCGGATGCCGGCCCCACGATCACAAAATCGTTGTACATCACATCGTGACGGTCGACACCGTAGCCCGCAGCGACGTACTTCAGCTCCGCCGGCTTGGCGTGTACCAGCAGGCCGTCGGCGTCACAGCGCTTGCCCATGTCCAGTGCCGCGCCGGTCCCAACCGCGACCACGTGCACGTCAATACCGGTGTCGTGCGTGAACTTGGGCAACAGGTACTCGAACAGCCCGGAATTCTGGGTGGACGTGGTCGATGCAAGGATGAATGATGGATCACCTGCCGCCGAAGCCGGCAGGGCGACGAAACCCAGCACGACGGTGGCGGCGGCAACGAGCAAACCGGTGACTCGCTTGTTGAACATGACAGGTTTCTCCTCTCGGGTTTTCAGGCCAACAGCTTTCCTTCCAGAAACGCTTGCGCATCCCGGCTCCCCGGCCGGGCAAAAAAGCGCTGCGCAGGGGCATCTTCGATCAACCGCCCACGATTGAGGAACAGCACGCGCCCGGCATGGCGGCGGGCCTGCGCAAGATCGTGGGTCGCCATGATCACGGTGGTGCCGCGCTGGTGCATGGCAGCGATCAGGTTTTCGACCGCGAGCGTGGAACGCGGGTCCAGGTTCGCCGTGGGCTCATCCAGCAACAACACTTCAGGCCGCAATACCCAGGCGCGCGCGATGGCCACCCGCTGCTGTTCACCCCCGGACAGCCGGGTCGCCGGCGACCGCGCCAGGTGCTTCAGGTTGGTCGCTTCCAGCGCTTCCTGCAGCAGGTGACGGCGCTCGACCCGCGGCAGGTGTCGGACCGCCATCGGATATTCCACGTTCGCGGCGACCGTGCGGCGCAGCAGTATCGGATGCTGGAAGACCATCGCGTGATGAACGCGCGCCTGTGCTGGCGTCAGCCCGTGCCACGCGACGCGACCGCTGCATGGGCGCAACAACCCATGGCACAGCCGCAGCAGCAGACTCTTGCCCGCCCCGTTGGGTCCGAGAATGATGTTGAACGAGCCAGCGCGTACGACAAAGGAGACCCCGGTCAGCAGGTCCCGTCCGCCGGCCCGGTAGTCAAGGCCTTCGACCGACAGCGGCAACGTCCTTGTCAGGCGCGTGTCGGCTCCGATTGTCGAATTCAGCGGATCGGCCACGGGAGCGAGTTCAAGCATAGCGTTTGAACGCGGCATCGCGCACCAGTTGGGCCATGAGATTGATGCCGAGCGCGAGGCTGAGGAGGATCATCCCCAACGCGATCGCCAGCGGCAGATCGCCCTTGCTGGTCTCCAGCGCAATGGTGGTCGTCATCACGCGGGTGTAGTGATTGATGTTGCCGCCCACGATGATCACCGCACCGACTTCGGCGACAGCGCGCCCGAAGCCGGCCAGCATCACCGTCACGAGGCTGAAGCGACCGTCCCACAGCAAGGTCAGCATGGTGCGCAGGCGCCCACTGCCAAAGGAGCGCAGCTGCTCGTCGTATTCCTGATGTAGATCGGCGACCGTCTGGCGCGTGAGTGCGGCAACGATGGGTGTGATCAAGATCCATTGGGCAATCACCATGGCGCTGGGCGTAAACAGCAGCCCCCACCCGCCGAGCGGTCCGGACCGCGACAGCATCAGATAAACCGCCAGCCCCACGACCACCGGTGGCAGGCCCATCGCTGCGTTCAACACGGCGGTCACCAGCGTCCGACCTGGAAAGCGCAACACCGCCACGGCGGCACCGAGTGGCAGGCCGACCAGGCAACTCAGCGTCAGCGCGCCAAGGCTTACCCGAAACGAAAGCAGGATGATCTCCAGCAGATCGTGGTCCATATGGAAGATCAAGTGGATCGCGGTAGTCATCGCGGCACCGAAGTCACCCATGGTCTTCTTGGCCCCCGACTGTCGATGCACGTACGAAGTGGCCCCTTATACAACATTTTATTGTTTGTGGCCGCGAAACAAAGTTATACCGGAGCTAGCGCATACAGAAACAGTTTTTTGCGGATGCGATTAGCCGCCGAGGCGCAGGCGCACAAAAGCCAGCTTGAACAGACGGGGTGTCTGCACGAGCTGCGCGCCCTAATCACCTGAAACGCCAGGCCTGCCACCTTCACTGACCTTGGCTTTCGCCAGCAGTTGAGCTTGCCGGCGCCACGCGAGCCTGGATCGGGTGGCCTCGGCGTTGTCACCACCAGCGCCAGCGGCGCGCCCCACGCCACGCCGACGTCGTCAGACGGCGACCCCCTCACGATTAGCTTTGGCGATGCCGCCAAAGCCGGTTATCCCGGCGGGGTCACCGCCAGCGCTCACCCGCACCCCGCAATACTTGAGACTGGGGATCTTGGCCTCGGGATCCAGCGTCGGATTCGTCAGCAGGTTCACCGCCGCTTCGTAGTAGCAGAACGGCATGAACACGTTGCCCCTGGCCACCTTGGAATCGGCGCGTGCGTAGGCGGTAATCCGGTTGCGACGGGTTTCCAGCGTGACCGGGTCACCCGCCACGATGCCGAGCGCAGCCAGGTCCTGCGGGCACAGGTGGCACACCGGGTCTGGTTCGATGGCGTCGAGGACCCGTGAGCGCCTGGTCATGACGCCGGTATGCCAGTGCTCCAGGACGCGACCCGTAAGGAGCACAAATGGGTATTCCTCGTCCGGCCGTTCGTCCGGCTCGACGATTTCGCAGGGTACGAACAATCCCTTTCCGCCAGAGCGCGGGAACGCGTCGACAAATGTGATCTTGTCGCCGGGGTCACCTTCCTTGCGGCACGGCCAGACCACCGCGCTTTCGCGCTCCAGGCGCTGCCACGTGATTCCTGCCATGTTGGCCTGCGCCTTGCGGATCTCCGCAAACACATCCGCCGGTCCGCTGTAGTTCCAGTCCAGACCCATGCGCCGCGCGAGCTCCTGGATGATCCAGAGGTCTTGCCGCACTTCTCCCGGCGGATTCACGGCCTGGCGCCCAAGTTGCACGATCCGGTCGGTATTGGTGAATGTCCCGGTCTTTTCCCAGTAGACGCTCGCCGGCAAGACCACGTCGGCGTTATAGGCGCTCTCGGTCAGGAAGATGTCCTGAACCACCAGATGCTCCAGATTGGCCAGGCCGGCGCGCGCATGATGTGCATTCGCGTCCGACATGGCCGGGTTCTCACCCATGATGTAGATACCCTTGACGCGTCCGTCCACGGCCGCGTCTATGATCTCCATCGAAGTAAGGCCCTTCTTTGGATCCAGCTTCTGGCAACCCCATAGCTCTTCAAACTTGCGTTGTGCCGCCGGGTCTTCCACGCTCTTGTAGTCCGGGTACGCCGATGGCAGGAGCCCCATGTCCGACGCGCCCTGCACATTATTCTGTCCGCGAATCGGGTGCAGCCCCGCGCCGGGGCGTCCAATCTGGCCGGTCAGCAGCGCCAGCGCGATGATGCAGCGCACGTTGTCGGAGCCATGCTGGCTCTGTGACGAGCCCATGCCCCAGATGATCATCGAGGCCTTTGACGTCGCATATGTACGCGCCGCCAACTTCAACGTTTCCGCCGGAATGCCACAGATGGGCGCCATCGCCTCCGGGCTATAGGCCTGGATGTGTCGCTGCAGATCCTCGAAGCCCTCGGTTCGGTTGCGGATGAACTCCTCGTTGATGAGGCCCTCATCGATGATCGTGTAGATCATGGCGTTGACAAGGGCCACATCGGTGTCCGGTTCGAACTGCATGTGGATGAACGCACGCCGCGACAAATCCTGCAGGCGTGGATCGGCAATGATCAGCTTCGTGCCATGCTGGTCGATCGCATTTTTTATCCAGCTGGCAGCCACCGGGTGGTTGATGGCTGGATTGGAGCCGACAAGAAGCACCACCTCGGACTCCATCACGTCGCGCACCGGATTCGACACCGCCCCCGAGCCGAGGCATTGCAGCAATGCCACAACCGACCCGGCATGGCACAACCGTGTGCAGTGGTCGACGTTGTTGCTGCCGAAACCGGTGCGCACCAGTTTCTGGACCAGATACGCCTCTTCGTTGCTGCCCTTCGCACAGCCGAAGCCGGCCAGTGATTTCGGGCCGCAGGTGTCACGAATGTGCTTGAGGCTGCCACCTGCGTAGTCCAGCGCCTCATCCCAGGTGGCCTCGCGAAACACGTTCCACGGATTCGCCGGATCCACCACCAGATCAGCAGACTTCGGTGGTGCGTCCTTGCGCCGGATCAGCGGCCTGGTCAGGCGGTTGGGGTGCCTGGAGTAGTCGAACCCATAGCGTCCCTTGACGCACAAGCGGCCTTCGTTGGCAGGGCCATTGGCGCCGTTGACCGAAACAATCTTGTCGTCCTGGACGTTAACCTTGACTTGGCAACCGACGCCACAGTAAGGACAAACCGTCGCTACCTGTTTCATGTTGATGCCTCCGATTCCTGCCCCTGCCAAGCCCATTGTTGGTGTGGGTCGATACCCGCGTTCGACAGCGCCCCGGTCGGGCACGCCGCCACGCATTCGCCGCAGCCGACGCAGGTGCTGTCTCCCATCGGGTCATCCATGTCGAACATGACGTGGGATCCCCCACCGCGCAACGCATAGCCGATGACATCGTTGCCTTGTACTTCGCGGCACGCGCGCACGCACAAGGTGCACTGGATGCACGCAGCGAGATTCACTGCAATACCCGGATGGGAGAGATCCGCTTTCGGCTCTTCGCGCCGGCTGAACCGCGGCTTGCCCACCTCAAGTTGCCGCGCCCAGTCGTCCAGGCGTGAGTCGGCGACGTACGACTCATCCGGCATGTCCGCTTCCAGCAGCTCCAGCACCATCTTCTGCGAGTGCACGGCGCGCTCGCTGCGGGTACTCACTTGCATGCCCTCGGTCGGCGTGCGCCAACACGACGGCTGCAACACGCGCTCACCTTCGATTTCACACAGGCATACGCGGCAATTGCCTACCGGACGCAACCCGACCTGGTCCGGCTTGTAGCACAGGTGCGGGATCACGACGCCGTGACGGCGCGCCGCTTCCCAAATGGTTTCATCGCGGTAGGCACCCACCTCCCGTCCATCAAGCGTGAAGTGAACGGTTTCCGCTTCTTCCACGTCGTTGAGTCGGGCTGCCATCACGCCACCTCCTCCGGAAAGTACTTCATGATGCAGTCCATGGTGTTCGGCGCCGCTTGGCCAAGGCCGCAAATGGAGCCGTCCACCATCACCCGTGACAAATCGCCCAGCAGGCCCTTGTCCCAGTGCTCCGCCGTCATCAGCTCGGTCGCCTTGACCGTACCCACCCGGCACGGTGTGCACTGGCCGCAGGACTCGTGAGAGAAAAAGCGCATGGCGTTGCGCGCCAACTCACGCGCCTTGTCGTGCTGCGAAAACACGATGATCGCGGCCGAGCCAATGAAGCAGCCGTACGGCTGCAGGGTGTCGAAATCCAGCGGCACATCCGCTTTCGACGCCGGCAAGATGCCGCCCGATGCGCCACCCGGGAAATATCCGTACAACTGGTGGCCTGCTTGCATGCCGCCGCAGTATTCGTCGATCAGCTCGCGCACCGTGATGCCTGCCGGCGCAATGTGGATGCCAGGCTTGTTGACCCGTCCGCTGACCGAGAACGAGCGCACACCCTTGCGGCCATGCCGGCCCTGGCTCGCGAACCCATCCGCTCCCTTCTCGAGAAGGTCGCGGACCCAGTGCATCGTTTCCATGTTCTGTTCCAGGGTCGCGAGACCGAACAGCCCGTTCTGCGCAATGTACGGCGGGCGCAGCCGTGGCATCGCCCGCTTGCCTTCTATCGATTCGAGCATCCCCGACTCTTCGCCTGCGATGTAGGCGCCGGCGCCGCGACGCAGATAGATCTTCGGGAGCGGTGCCGGTGGATCGGCGCGCAACGCCGCCAGTTCCCGTTCGAGCATGCGACGACACGCGGTATATTCATCACGGATATAGATGAAGATCTTGTCGCTATCGATCGCCCAGGCGGCGATCAACGTGCCTTCGAGGAACCGATGCGGATCACGCTCCAGGAAGTAGCGATCCTTGAACGTGCCCGGCTCGCCTTCATCGAGGTTGATCGCGACTACGCGCGGCGCGGGCCGCTTGCCCACCAGCCGCCACTTGCGTCCGGTCGGGAATCCGGCGCCGCCGAGGCCGCGCAGGCTGGAATCCTCCATCGCCTGAATGATCGTCTCGCGGTCGCGCTTGCCGTCGACGCATTCTGCCCAGAGGTTGTATCCGCCACCGTGGCGGTATTCAGCGTAATCCACCGGGCTCAAGGTCTCCGGCTCGACGTCCCTATCCGCCACCGCGCGGGAGACACTTGCCACGGTTGCCTTAGGCAGCGGCTTGTGACCACAAACGGCCACGGGCGCATCCTCGCAACGCCCGACGCAAGACACCCGCTGGATGCGCACATCCGCACCAAACCTGCCCTCGAGCGACGAAACCAGGTTCTCTGCGCCGAACATCGAACACGTTATAGAGTCGCACACACGCACCGTAAGACTCGTCGGGTTCGCATCACCCTCTTTGACGATCTGGAAATGATGGTAAAACGTTGCAACTTCGTACACCTCGGTCATCGACAGCCGCAACTCGTCGGCGAGCGCCACCAGATGCTCGGCGCGCAAACAGCCGTAGCGATCATTGAGCGAGTGCAGACACTGGAGCAGTTGGTCGCGATGGCGTGGTATTTCTCCCAGCGCCTCAAGCACCGCTCCATGTGCCGCGGCATCCACCTGGCGGCCTTTGGGTTGCGCGCGGCGCTTGCGTCGACGTGGCGTAACGGAACCTGCACTCACGGATATCCTCCAGGAGCCGCCCACGTGACCTGGCCACCATGCAAGCGGCTTCAAAAACATCTCTTCAGAGGAATGTTTCTTACACCCGTGGCCACATGTGCGCAAGCCGAAATCGGAGCGGCGGCTCGCAGGGCGTTCCCGACATGGCGGCAAGCGCTCGGATTTCAGCTCGATCACGTTTTCACGGCGCAGCGTAGCTTCCTGGATAACGATCGCAGGTGCACCGTTCAGTATCTGGCGACGGTACGCCACAGCAATTCCGACTCGTACTGAAGCCTACGTGAGTTTGCGTCCGTTGCAGAACGCGCGCACACTGCCAGCACGGCTAGGGAAACCCGTCAACGAACGGCGAGAGTCATCATGGTCGATTCGACGCATGCAGTAGCCCGCGTGTCGCAGATCCTGCGTGCGATGCAGGAGAGGCGTGGTGTCGTCGGAGAGCTCGCGCCGCATATTAATCGTTCCTGGAACCGTTGCATCCAGGAATTCGGTATTCGGCCTCAGAGCCGCCGCGACACCGTGGTACTCCCAGCCGATGGTTTGCGCCAACGCCAGCAAGTGCTCGGCGACTTGCTGAACATCGCGCACTCCGAGATGGAAAACCTCTACGAGTTGATCGCCGGTACCGGCTACGCCGTCATCCTCTCGGACGCCGAAGGCGCCATCCTCAGTACAATCGTCGACCCGACTCTGAAGCGCGAGTTTCGCCAAGCCGGGCTCTGGCTCGGCGCATGCTGGGACGAACGTCACGAGGGCACCAATGGCATCGGCACCTGTCTTGCCGAACGCAGTGCCATCACGGTGCACCGCGACGAGCACTTTCGCGACGACAACATCCACCTGTCTTGTTCCAGTGCGCCGATCTGGAACGCGCACGGCGTTTTGCTCGGAGCACTCGACGCATCGTCTGCCAACAGCACGGATACTCGCGAGATCCAGCGCCATACGGTGGCGCTGGTAAGCATGTCGGCCAGCCTGATCTCGCGCCATCAGTTTCTTGCCGAATTTCCCGACGCGTGGATCCTCCGCTTCCACAGCCGACCCGAGTTCGTGGGTCTGCTGCATGAGGCGTTGATCGCGGTGGGTGGCGATGGACAGGTATTGGCCGTGAATGAAAACGCCATGCTGCAACTGGGCGTGAGTACGCGTACATCCCTGGTCGGACATCCCATCGAGGAGCTGTTCCGCTTTGCGGCCGACACGTTGCGGCGACGCGCAGCGTACGCCGCGGCCACCATCTGGCCGATCCGTGATGTCGCCCGCGGTCGCCGCTATTACGCGCTGGTGCGACCGCCGCGCAGCAACGATCTGGTTAACATGGCCCAGGCAGCGCCGCAGCGGCCAGCCGGCGGCAACACCGCGCAGGTATACGTCGCTGACGACCCTCAGATGCATCGCAACCTGGCCTGCGGCCACCAGTTGTTCGCCAAACAGGTACCGATCCTGCTGCACGGCGCTACCGGAACCGGCAAGGACGTTTTCGCGCGCGCCCTGCATACGGGTAGCCTGTGGTCGGACCGCCCCTTCGTTACGGTCAATTGCGCCGCGATCCCGGAAAACCTGATTGAAAGCGAGCTGTTCGGTTACCGCCCAGGTGCCTTCACCGGCGCCTTGCGTGAAGGCCGCGTTGGCAAGATCCTGCAATCGAGCGGTGGCACGCTGTTTCTCGACGAGATCGGCGACATGCCGCTGATGCTGCAGGCACGGCTGCTGCACGCGCTCGAAGCACGCGAGGTGGCACCGGTGGGCAGCGACCAGACGATCCCGGTAGATTTGCACGTTATCAGCGCTAGCCATCGCGACCTGCGCCAGATGATCGCGAGCCGCGAATTCCGTGAGGATCTGTACTACCGCCTTGCCGGGACCACGCTGGAGTTGCCGCTGCTCAAAGACCGCAAGGACAAGGGCAATCTGATCCGTATCCTCCTGCACGAGGAATGTGGCCACGAACAATCCGTGGACATCGCCGAGGATGCCTTTGCCTGCCTGTTACGTTATCAGTGGCCCGGCAACATCCGGCAACTGCGTAACGCCTTGCGCACTGCGGCTGCGTTGTGCAGCGACCGCATCATCCGCCTATCCAACCTGCCCCAGGAAATTGTGGATGCGGAGGCGGATGCAGGGGCCGCCGCCCCTGAACCGGCGACGCAGGTCATGACGGTTGAGTCACACCCCAGCACCTTGCAGGCCGCCGAACGCGCGGCACTTTTGTGTGCACTGGAGCAGCATGGCTGGAACGTCAGCCACACCGCCCATACGTTGGGGCTCAGCCGTAATACGCTTTACCGCAAGCTCCACAAGCATGACATCTCACCGCACCAGCACGGCTGAGAAGACGAGCACCAGCTGACATTCCGCAGCATGACACCACGGCCCAGCCAGAAGCTGCACCCAAGCGCTGGCTTGCAAGCGGTTCGCGTGAGTCCGATTCGCGTTCACAAGGTCGACATGCCCGTGCGTGCACGGGGGAAAGCGCCATGCGCCCCCATCGGTCGTCCGCTGAAACGCCAGTCAGAAGCTGTAGCTTGCGTTCACACCGACCAGCCAGTTCCGCGGGCAGGCGCTTGCCCGCGAACGGTCCAGAGGCAAAGTCCGCTTGCAGCCAGGTCCAGGCAGCGTAACCGTGAAAGCCGCCACCGAGACCACGGTCAAGGCTCAATTCAGCACCCTTGCGCGTGGTGGCGCCCGCGTTCTGGAATGTCGACCGGCCATTGGCGGAAGCCGCCGTCACGACTTCGTTATCGGTATCGATCTTGTACAGTGCAAGCCGCAGCTTGCCCTGATTCCCGAAATCAGCCTTGAGTCCCGCTTCGTAGTCGTCGCTGGTGCTCGGCTGGAGGTCGAAGTTGAGTCCGGGTGTGCCATCCGGGCGATACGCGAGCTCGGCGAATGATGGCGTCTCGAAGCCCCTGCCGTAACTTACGTAGACGTTGACCGACGGCGCGAGCTTGTACAGCGAGGCCGTTGTCATTGAGCTGGGTCTCCACCGTGCCGTAGCTGCCGACCATCGTGTCTACGCCGAACTCGGGCTGCGTCGGCCCGTCTTTGGTAAATACCTGGATGACGCCGCCTGCGGCATTGCCGTACAGCACCGAGAATGGACCACGCTAAAATCGTTCGGCAATGCGCAAGGCGCAGCAGGGTCGGCGCACTCGACCTCGATCGGTGTCGGCGTGCGCATGCCTTCATCGTAGTTCACATACGCGCCGAAGGTCGGCGTGAACGCCCAGGTCAACCCCGCGCTGGGATCGAAGCGGTGGAATGTCTGCCGGCCATTGATGGCCGGCGACTGGCCGGACCGGTCGTTCACGGCGAGCTCGCTGAAGTCGTAACGGCCGCCGAGCGTGACGTGGATCGCATCCGTCAGGCGGAATACATCCACCAAATACACGCCGTAACCGCGGTTTGAGGTCCCTGCATCGGTACTCGGGTCCAGCGCGAACGGCAGTAACCCGAAGCTCTCGCCTCTACGGCCGGTGTCGTACGGAAAGAAGGCCGGCTGGCCGAACTGGCTGAACACCGTGCTTCCAGCATCGAGGCTCACGCCCGCCGTGAACTGGTTGTCGTGTCCCCACACGCTGGCGTTGTTCACGACTTGGACCGATCCGCCGTAGCCGCGCGTACGCACGTTGGCCAGCACATTCGAGGCCGGCACGTTGTTGATCGTTGCCGACGGACTGAGCGGATCGTACGGCGGGGTCACACCTGAGTAGAAATACCGGCCGACCGAACCGGTGTCGAAAGGGCCGTTCGCAGCGTAACCCGGCGGACCGCCGTCGGCATCGTAACTAGCGTAGTCGTTGGTGTTGCTGTTGAAGCCACGGCCCTGTGAAATGCGCAGGTAGGCATTGGCCTGCAATGCCCAGTCGTCGCTCAGCTGGCGCGAACCTCGCAAGTTGAACTGGCTGAGGTTGTTGACAAAATAATCGGGCCAGGTGAAGGCGGCCTTGGGCGTATCTGCCCAGTTTATCGGTAGCGTCTGCGTGCCAAACAACTTGGCATGCGCGCCGGTGTAGCTCAGTGCCATGTCGGTGGCATCGTCGGGCTCCCAGTCCGCACGCAGGAAGAGCTGCTGCACACGGCTAGGCGAATAGCTACGCCAGCCGCTCTCGTAGTCGCTGCCAACCCCCGCGTAGAACCCAAATGTGTGGCTGTACGCGCCAAATTCCGCGCTCTCCTGGATGCGCCCCCAGGAGCCGCCGGATATGGCAAACGCCCCGCCCGCATCGGTGAAGCCGCTTTTGCTGGTCAGCAGCAGCGCACCACCCAGGGTATTGCGGCCGTAAACCGGACTGGAGCCTGGAATCAGCTCGACATTGCGGATCGCAAAACCGGGTATCACTTCCCAGTTCATCGTCTCGGCGAACGGTTCGTTCTGGCGCACACCATCCACATAGAGCGAAATGCCCGAAGGCGAGCCAAGCAACGGCGACAGTGTGAAACCATGAAAGGACAGATTGCTCTGCCACGGGTTGCCTTGGGACTGCGTCAGATTCACACCCTGGAAGTTTCGCTGCAACAGATCGGTCAGGGATTGCCCGTGCACATGCTCAAGGTCGTCCGCTTGTGCCGTTTGCACATTCAACGGCACTTGATTCGCCGGCACGTTCAATCCGGGCAAGGGAGTAATCCCGACCACGACTATTTCTCCGAGTTGCTGCACCGGTGGGTCAGCCAACGCCACGCCGGACAAGACGGCAAGAATTGTCATGCAGAGTGTCTTGCTGCGCCGACCAACTCGACATGGGCTACGATGAAACTTCAAATCCTTATCTCACGGCAGCTCCCTGTTCAATGAACATACGCCTGTACTCCGCCCGTCGCCCTAATTTAGCTCAAGGCTAAATATCACGCGGCAAAGCGCGGGCAACCGGCGTGGGTCACACTCGACATGACCGTGACAAGTCCGAAGCCGACCAGCGCCAGCGCCAGCGCCGCCGGATTGGCGCGCTTTGCTCCCGTCTGCCACAGGGCGACTCAGTGAAAATGCGCGACGCAACTTTTGAAGAATTTGACGTGCGGGCCTCCTGCCTGGCAGCGGCGATTGAGTTGAAACCCGCGGCCACAACGCACCGCGGCGCTGGCCTCCAGTCAATCAAAAGATATTGACAAAGCGGAGATACGCAGCGTTGGTCCTTACAGTGTTCCGGCCAGATACCCCGGCACCGTACCAGACTGCTACCCAGCGTTTGGGGGAGAAATTCCACTTCACGCCAGCACCCACTACATTTTCATGACACCCACCATTATTGGCACAGGCGAATACCGGCGAGGCGCCCGGCATGACTGCGCCGGTTGCCTTGTCGGTGCTGTGCTCGACGCTCTGATAGTTGAAGTTGACGAACGGCGCGACGACGTCGGTCGCGTGGTAGACGACCGACGCTTCAGCGTAATACGTGTTGCCTATACGGGTGGTTGTACCGTTGACGTGCCGGTCACTCGCAAAACCCGCTCCCAGCGTTCCGTCCAGTTCCCACTTGGCGATGTTGACATCGCCGATAATGCTCGGCATGTATTCCCAGAAGTGGTTGGACAAGTCGTTGTTGCCGAACGTGGTCGAGACAACGTTCTGAAACCCGATCAACGATTGAGGTGTAGGCTTCCAGTAGGCCGCAAGGTCAAGCAGGGGATCGCCCAGACCGGACACGCTGTTGCCATGTCCATAGACGCTGACTTCGGGTACCAGTACCTCCCAGAAGAACCCGGTATTGGGTATCGCCTTCAGCGAAAACAGGTGTGCGAACCGGGTGATGCCAGCGATGAGGTGGGTGCTCGGGATGTCTTGTCTATTCCCACTGGTGCTCCACGCTTTTCCGCTCACCTGGCCGATGCCGGTTTGTATGAAAACATTGGCAGACGGGACAATCGGCAGGTTCCATTCGCTCGGCCCGATGATCTCAAAGGTTGGATTGGCTGCGAGCGCGCCCTGACTGAACGCCAACATCGCCAAGCCCGCCGTTGTGACTGATGCGAGCCGCACTCGCGATTTTCTTGCAAGACCGCTGCGAGCGCTCGTCCCGCTCTCGTACGGCTGGTTACGGTAGGCGTTTTCAATCGCGCCAGTTTCGTGCTTCGTACGCATTTTCATTACTCCTGCCGTCGATGACGGCCTCTAATGATGAAGCACGCGGCACCAGCACCGCGCTGGATCGCGCCGAATGCGGTAATCTGGATAGACTTGGTGTGGGTGAAGTAGCGACGACCTGTCGACATCTGGTCCGAACATTGTCGAACCGTCACGGCAGACCATCGCCACCCACCCGATCAGGCCAAGTATCAGCGATAGGTCAGGCTTGCAGTACCCCGGATGCTTTCGCCGCGTGCGTAGCGACGATGTCCATCAACTCGGGGGAATAGCAGTCGTACGGCTCGACGCCCAGCTCGCGCAACCGTCCCCGCAACCACGCCATGTCGGACGGCGCGACACCGCCATCGATAGCAGAAGATACAAACGCCGCGAACGTTGGTGGCGCGTAGCCCGCGTCCCTGGACAGTTCCGGATGGATGAAGGCGAAGCCGTGGAACACGTGGTCGGGTTTGTCGACCACGCCGTACATGTGCACGCCGCAGTCCTTGCACGCGTAACGGTGCAGGACCTTGCTCGGATCAACCACCTGCAGCTTTTCCTCGTGCCTGGTCACCTTGACCTTGTCGCGCGGTACCGCAGCCAGCATCGAGAACGTTGCGCCGTCCGGTTTCCAGCACTGTGTGCAGCCACACAGGTGATTGAACAGGTAGTCGCTGTCGACCGTCACCTCGACCGGGTCGGTCTTGCACTTGCAGACCAGCGTACCGCCTGAAAATCTCGGCTTGGAGTGCACCGTGACGCCGTTGTCGACCATGGGATGAATGGATACCTTGGGCATCTTCGAATTCTCCTGTTGAAATGGGTTGGGTTATGCATTCACCGCGTCGCCGTAGCGAATCACCGAGCGAATGACCTTGCCTTCATGCATCAGATCGAAAGCTTCATTGATGCTTTCAAGCGGAAGCACCCTGGATACGAATTCATCCACTTTCAGCTCGCCGTGCATGTAGCGATCAACGTAGCCCGGTAATTGCGAACGACCCTTGACACCGCCGAATGCCGCACCGCGCCATACGCGGCCGGTAACGAGCTGGAACGGGCGCGTGCTGATCTCCTGCCCCGCCGCCGCGACACCGATGATCGTAGCCTCGCCCCAACCCTTGTGGCAGCATTCCAGGGCGGAGCGCATCACGTTGACGTTGCCGATGCACTCGAACGAATAATCAACGCCGCCGTGGGTCAGCTCGACGATCACCTGCTGGATCGGCGTGTCATGGTCCTTGGGGTTCACGTAGTCGGTCGCACCCATCGCCTTGGCCATCGTCCATTTGTCGGGGTTGATGTCGATCCCGATGATGCGCGAGGCCTTGGCCATCACCGCGCCCTGCACCACCGCGAGCCCGATGGCGCCCAGGCCGAATACCGCGACGGTCGACCCGGGCCGCACCTTGGCGACGTTCAGCACCGCACCGACGCCGGTGGTGATGCCGCAACCGAGCAGACAAACCTTGTCGAGCGGCGCCTTGGGATCGATCTTTGCGACGGAGATTTCGGGTAGCACGGTGTACTCGGAAAACGTGCTGGTGCCCATGTAGTGGTGCAGCATCTTGCCCTTGTACGAAAATCGTGAAGTGCCATCCGGCATCAGGCCGTTGCCTTGTGTCACCCGGATCTTCTGGCACAGGTTGGTCAGGCCGGACCTGCAGTATTCGCACTCGCCACACTCGGGGGTGTACAGCGGGATCACGTGGTCACCTGGTTTCACCGACGTCACCCCGGGTCCGATCTCCTCGACGATTCCGCCGCCCTCGTGGCCCAGGATCACGGGGAACAAGCCTTCCGGGTCCGCGCCCGACAACGTGTAGGCATCGGTGTGGCATACCCCGGTCGCGACGATGCGCACCAGGACCTCACCCGCCTTCGGGCCTTCCAGATCGACTTCCTCGATCGTGAGGGGTTGCCCAGCTTCCCAGGCAACCGCAGCGCGTGTCTTCACTGTTTTCTCCTCTTTACCTGCGCGAACGCCGACCGGCCAACCCAAAAATACCCCGGCCGACCGCGCGTTGACGAATTCGTGGCCGAGCCGCCCAGACCGTGCTGGAGCCCTCCAGGGTCGAACCAATTACACCCACGGGCTGCATATCACATGCCAGTTTCCGGAGAAGCTTGCACGCGGGAATTCAGCAACTTGGAGCTGTCACCTATCCGTCCGTCACGAGTGCTGTGTCAGATTCGAGACGGGTGTGTGTCGCGCGCGCCACAACACAACCATTGGACGTTGCACGACTTTTCGACTGGGGCCTGAAAATCCACGGCCTCCCCACAACGGCGGGCTGTGAGCGACTGAAAAACAGAAAATTCGTTGCCTGGATGGCGGAACCCGGGCGCCGCGTGGCAGCACGCCTCTGCCAGCTCCAGACACGCGCGGCGGCCGCGCACGCGGGATGTGGGCTGGCGTCGACCACGACAGACTTGAGGGTTTGCTCAACCGCCCTGGTGCTTGTGCCTGACCATGCCGCGCTGCGGATCGTACCCCCATATCGCCAGCCCCAGAAAGACGATGAGCGCGGCGACAACCACGCCACACGCAAGCCAGTTCATCTGCCCGTACATCGCGTAGCGGATCAGATCGATGCCGTAGGTAAACGGATTGATGCGGGCCAATTGGTAGACGAATTCGGCCCCGGATTCCTGCAATTTCCACAGTGGATACAAGGCCGGCGACAGGAAAAACATCGGAAAAATCACGAAGTTCATCGCGCCGGCGAAATTCTCGATCTGCTTGATGTAAACGGACACCAGCAAGCCCATCGCGCCCAGCATCAGCCCGGTCAGAAACATCGCCGGCAAGGCCAACAGCAGGCCGGGCCACCACGGCAGGTCGAGCTGGAACAGCGCGCAGATCGCGAGAAATGCATAGGCCTGCAGGATCGACAGGAAGGTACCCGCGAGCAGCTTGCACGTCAGCAACACCGAGCGCGGCAGCGGTGCTGTCAGCAGCAGCCGCATCAATCCCATCTCGCGGTCGTAGACCATCGCCAGCGAAGACTGCATGCCGTTGAACAGCAGGACGATGCCCACCAGCCCTGGCACGACGTAGACCTGGTACTCGATATAGGTCGAGTACGGCGGAATCACGGAGACGCCGAAGACGTTGCGGAAACCAGCCGCAAAAATCAGCAGCCACAGGCTCGGCCGTACCACCGCGGAGAGCAATCGCCCGCGCTGGTGCATGAACTTGACCGTTTCGCGCGAGGAAAGCGCCACCAGCGCCTGCAGGACGTGGCTCACGATCGATATGGTGGAGCTCATGGCAGGCTTGCCCGAAGCCAACCCGGCCCCGGGCCCCGCTCGAACTGGAGCCGCCAAGTCGCGTCCCTGCTGCGGACCGCCGCCGGGCGTCCCTCGCTGCGATCCACGCCTCGCGTGCATCAGACCGCCTCCTCTTGCTCTACCGAAGCTTCCCCGGTCAGCTCGAGGAAGGCGTCGCGCAGCGAACGCTGGCCGGTGCGCTCGCGCAATGCCGCGGTGGTGCCGGAAGCGATCCAGTGCCCCTTGTCCAGGATGATGACCCGGTCGGCGGATTCGGCCTCGTCCACCAAGTGCGTCGCCCACAGCACACCGACGTCGCGATGCGTGCACAGCGAGTGGACATACTCCACGAGTTGCGCGCGCGAGGCGGGATCGAGCCCCACCGTAGGCTCGTCCATCAGCAGTACCACCGGGTCGTGCAGCAGTGCGCGGGCCAGTTCAACCCTGCGGCGATTGCCACCAGAAAGCGTCCGCGCCCGATCTGTGGCCCGCGCGGTCAAGCCGATGCGCTGCAACTCCGCATCGATGCGCGCGCGCGCAGCACGCCCCATCCCGTGCAGCCGTGCATGGAAACGCAGGTTGGCAACGACGCTCAAGTCCAGGTCCAGCGTCGCCTGCTGGAATACCACGCCCAGGCACGCGAGTGCCCGCCGCGCCTGATGGCGCATGTCGAAACCCGCCACCTCGATGCGTCCGGCGTCAGGCACGAACAATCCGGTGAGCAGTTGGAACAGCGTACTTTTTCCGGCGCCATTCGGTCCGAGCAGGGCCACGAACTCGCCGCGTGCGACGTGCAGGGACACTCGGTCCAGCGCCTTGACCGAGCCGTAGGACTTGCTGACCTCCTCCACCGCGAGTGCGAGTGAGGCCTGTCCCGGTAGTGGCGACGCGGGCATGGATGTCTCGCCGGGCGCGTTCATCGCCGTACGCCATGCCGCGGGCGCGAGGCCCACAGCGACAACCACCACACCGAGGCACCAGACTTCACAGACCCTCCTTGCCACGCCGGCCTTCGTCCACGTCAACCCCGGCCACTTCGGAAAGCAGCCCTTGATGTCGTGCCAGCAGCCGACGGCTGAGAGCAGCAACCTCAGGACTGTTCAGATCGTGACTACCCGTTTGCTCGACACGATAGTCCAGGACCACGCGTGCCGGCGTATCACCCAGAAACAATATGCGATCGGCGAGCACCAATGCCTCATTTACATTGTGGGTAACAAACAATACCAGTGGCCGCACCCGCGCGCGCAACCGCCGCAGCAACTCACGCAGCTGGTTGGCTGCCGGCAGGTCGAGCGACACGAACGGCTCGTCCATCAGCAGCAACCAGGGCTCGACCACGAACGCCCGCGCCAGCGCGGCGCGACGCTGCATACCACCGGAAAGCTGGCCCGGCCAGACCTCGCGCGACGCACCCAGTCCAACATCTTCGAGCATCGCATCCGCGCGCGAAACATAGCCGCAATCGCGCGCCAGACGCTCGGCTTCCGCCAGCCGAACGTTGTCGCGGACCGTAAGCCACGGCATCAGCCGTGGCTCCTGGAATACCATGCCCAGGCCGGGGGGCGACTGGCCGGGCTCGGCCAACGGCACTCCGTCGTAGCGAATCGCACCCGTATAGTCGGCGTCCAGACCGGCAACCATGTTCAACAGTGTGGTCTTGCCCACACCGGACGGCCCGACCACGGCGACAAATTCACCGCCGGTGATGGTGACGTCGATATCGGTCAGCACCAGCACACCGTCGAAACGTTTTTCGATGACATGGATGTTCAACCCTTTCATCCGCGCCACCGCGTCAAGCGTTTTTCGAGAGGCCGCATCACACCGGCTTCAATGGCCATGACGACAGCAGCAAACGCCAGTGTGTAGGCCAGAATACTGGTGATGTCGAAAAACTGGAAAAATACGGACAATTCAAAACCGACGCCATTGCTTCGTCCGAGCAGCTCGGCAACCAGCATGATTTTCCAGATCAACGCCAGGCCGTTGCGGGCAGAGGCCATGAGGTACGGATAAAGCTGCGGCAGCATCACCCGATACAACGTCACTGTACGCGGAACGTGATACACCTGCGCCACCGCCAGCAAGCGCGCGTCGATGGCCCGCGTACCTTCGCGCGTTGTCACGACCACGACCGGGATCTTGTTGAGGGCCACGGCCACGATCACGGCGACTTCCGTGAGTCCGAGCCATAGGTAGCACAAGATGATGATGACCAGCGCCGGGATGTTGAGCGCAAGCACCAGCAGGCCATCCAGCAACAGGTTGAGCTTGCGCGAACGGCCCATCATGAAGCCGATCACGACACCCACGGTCATGGCCACGACGAACGCAGCGACCACCCGTGCCAGCGTGATCCCCAACTCCAGCGGAAGCTGACCGCTGCGGGTGTAGCGATACACCGCGGCGAGCACCGCGACCGGCGTCGGCAGCATGTTGCTGCCCGCGAGTCGCGCCGCAATTTCCCAAACCGCCACCAGGCCGATGAGCGACGCGCTCCGCCACAGCCAGCTGCGCCCCCACGGTAATCGAAGCCCGCGCCACCATGCCCGCGCCACCGCGCGCGGCTCCGTCCTGCCGATGGTTCGGGGCACGTCACCCGGGCCAAAGCGACGACGGAAGAACCTCATGGCCGACGAAATCCGCTCCAAAACACACCCGCTGGCAACTCGCTCGTTCCACTGGTGAGTTCGCCGTGGCTTTCTTCAGCGACCAGGTGGAACAGCTGTCCAGCCGCGTGGATTTCGGGCGCGCCGAAGTGGTCAACGATGCCGTCCCGGTAACCCTGTCGGATCGCGGCGAAGACCGCGTCGTTTTCGGGTTTGATCTTGCTCCTCAGCGGCTGCCAGGCCGCATCCGAGCGGGCCAGCTCCTGCTTGGCATCGTACGTGGCGGCGATGAAGGCGCGCAAGGCATCGCCGTGGGTTTGTACCCAACGTTGCGAAAACACCCAACCCAGCAGCGGCGGGACGGTCTTGACACCCAATCCCTTGAGCATCTGCTCCACCGTGATCACCGGCTGCATCCCCTGTGCAACGAGGCGGGAGCTGTATTGCCAGAAGTTGATCGCGGCAGGAAGCTCGCCGTCGAGCATCAGGTGATTGATCAACGGCGCTGCGGCAAACTGTGGCTTCGCGGCGGACTTCAGGTCAATCCCGTACTCCTTGCGCGCGTAAGCACGCGCGATCAACCAACTCTTGTCCACCGGGCCGCCGGCGACACCGACTCGTTTGCCTTTGAGGTCGGCGAGCGACTTGATTCCCGCCTTCGGATTGGCGACGACGGCACCGACCGCCTTCGAATACGGAACAAACTGGTAATCCTGACCGCGGGATCGGAGCGTCGCGACCCAAAGCCAGTCCGAGACGATAAGGTCGACGCTGCCACTCAGCAACGCCACCTTCATGGCGTTCTCCGACGCCAGTGGCACCACCTCCAACCGGATGCCGTGTCTGCGTGCGAGACCCAGCCTCTGGACGGTATCGATCTCCCAGCCGACCGTGCCGAATTCAAGCACCCCGACGCGCAGTACGGGGACATCGTGCGCAACCTCTGCGCGCGCGGCGGCACTTGGCATCATCGTGAGGAGCGCGGCATAAATCAGCGCAAAAACGCGCGTGACGAAATCAGTCGACGCCATGTTCACTCTCCCCTGCCAGCCTTTCATGTAACCACCTTCCCTACCCATCCCGAAGAGTCATCCTGGGCTTTCTCGATCCGCGAAGACCTGACCTTCTCGCAGCGTAGCGGACCGTGCGGGGCGAGACGAGAGAGAGTCGTCCCGCACAGGTTCCGGGGCAGGCACTCCTTGCCCGGGTGCATCGGTGGATATCAAGCCGACGAAAATTCGAATCAAGTTCAACGTGGAGCGCCAAGCAGCCACGCGGAGGTGGCGAGGGTAGCGATGGATCACCGCCACGCGCCGCAACCGTACGTCATGGAGATACGCACCCGCACCGGAGTTGGCGGCACCTCGCGAGTTGACAAGCGCAACAACGTCGGACACGGGCGACCTGGTGCAGCTTGAAGATGGCCAATGGTCGCGATTCCCACCAACGCGCGCCCATCCGCTGCGGATTGGGTGCAGCGGCCACCATGACTGCGACATTTCACGGACTGCCGGCTCGGGTACCGGCTTCTCCCGCGTTGCTGCCAGGCACATGCACCACCAGCGACCGATCTCATCGCGTCGTACTGCCGAGCCAGCACCTCCGATCAATGCCGCTCGGCTGGGGCTTTCACCCACGCGGGACCGCCGAGCGTCCCGAAACCGGATCGGGGCACGGCCCATGCTCGTCTAGTTACTCTTCTTCGCGTTCATCGATTTGATCCAGGCGATAATTTTCCAAAGGTCGCCGGCTTTTTTCACGTTCGTGCCGCCCATCTGCGGCATCAAGGCGGGCGTCTCCGGGCTTACCCGCGAGTAACCCGACTCCTGCAGCTTCTTGCTTCCCAGTGACACGAGCCGGAACAAAGTGTCGTCGCTCTGGCCATAAATCCATACGCCGTTGTTGAGTGGCGGACATATACCCCCGCCGCCATTGCCGCCGTGGCAGCCATTGCAACCGTGATTGAGATATTGCTGGCGACCCTCGGCGGCTACGGTGGTGTTTGCCGGATCGTAGGGATTCTTCAAAGAACCTTTCGGGGCCTTCGTGACCACATCCACCGGGTTGTCATCGTAGCCTTCTATCGTCTTTACGAATTCCTTTTTGGGAACCGCGTTTGTCCAGGTACCGTTCGCGATTTTTTCCTGCAAATCCAGATATTCGACCCGATCCAGCTGACCGTCACCATTCGTATCAGCGGCTTTGAAGTTCAGGTTCGGCATGGCGGCCATGGCTTCCTTTTCGGTCACCATTCCGTCGTGGCTCGTGTCCATCGACTCGTACGTCGCCGGCACGTGGACGCTTTCGGCCCTGGCCGGAGCAGCCGCCAAACTGACGGGGCTATTATTGGCGAGAACCGGGCCGATACCGGCCACGGCCACGGCAACTGCGATGACAGTGAAGCCATAGATGGTCTTGCGGAACATTTGACTCTCCTTTGTGAATACCAAATACGAATCAACCCTCTCCTGCCGGTGCTTGCGCACCACCGTCACACCACGTCGCGAGGCAACCGCTCAGGGCACGACCGCGATGCCCCATGGCAAGCGACCCACGTGTACCGAAACCTCGGGTTTGAGCGATTTGACATCGACCACCGTCACATCGTTGGTGAAACCGTTGACGGTGTAAAGCTTCGAGCCGTCGGGAGATAACGCCATATGCCAAGGCCGTTGTCCGACGATGATGTAGTCGCTCACTTTGTATGTCTTGGTGTTGACGACGGCAACATGGTTCGCCGGTCCGAGCGCGACGAACGCTTCCGAGCCGTCCTTCGCCATCGTGATACCTACCGGCTGGATGAACTCGGCGCGCATCCCGGGGATCGCAAAGCTGATCGTCTGCACGACCTGGTGGGTACCCACATCGATCACCGATACCGTGCCGCCGACCTCCGAGGATGCCCAGACGTAGCGGCCGTCGGGCGTGAACGTGACCACGCGCGGGCGCGTACCCACCAGTACGCTGGCGACCAATTTCAGCGTCTTGTTGTCGATGAAATGTACAAGGCTGCTGCCTTCGGCCGTTGCCGCCGTGATCTGGTTGTTCGGGCTGACGCGCATGCCCTCGGGTTCCGAGCCAACGGGAATCCCCGCAAGCAGTTTGCCGGTCTCCGCGTTCAGCACGGTGACCTGCGCGTTGTCCTCGTTGGCGATGTAGACCCGGTTGCCGTCGTTGCCCACAGCCAGCAATTCCGGGTCCGCCCCCGACGGCAGATGACGCGTCACGGCAAGCTTGGATACATCGATGACATCGATTCGGTTGCTATCACCCACGCACACGTACACCCATTTACCATGGGGCCCTGCCACGATGCCGCGCGGCCGCTGACCCGTGGGTATGGTCGCGATCGTCTTCAGCGTATTACTGTCCAGCACCGTCACGGTATTGCCGCGCTCGTTGCTGACGAACAGCATCGCGGACCACGCGGATGGTGCCGCAAGCATCAGTAGCAGCAAACTCATCGCGGCAACCCGCGTGTGCCGTCCATTGTGGCTGACTGTCTTCATTTCGAGAACTTGCACAGGCTTTGCGGTTGGTCGAACCCTAAGGTATCGGTGTTGTACTTGGGGTGCAGAAAACCCGGCTGCGGCGAGATCGACACCAGGGATAGCTGATCCATCAGCAGGATCGGCTGACGCAACTGGTTATCCCACGAGCGGAAGTTCATGCCCTCGCCCTTGTACCCCGCGAGCTTGAGGTTGTCCGAGCTGATGTACTCCCGGATCGCATCGACATTGCTGGCGTTTCCATGCTTCACGGCCGTCTCCAGCAGATGGGCCGCAAGCCAGCCCTCGTAGTCCCGCACCGTGATCTCACGACGCGCAAGTTTCCGGAAATCGTCATGCAGCGTCTGCGCCGCGTAGGACTCATACGCCGCGCCCCACGCCGTCGCCTCCAGGCCGTCCGTGCCCACGACGGGCCGCGGATCGGTGGTCCGATATTGCAGGTATAGCCCGAATGAATTGGTCTCGTCGGCCACGAAGGCGACGTCATAATCTGGCACACCGCGCGTCAGCATCGGCATTTGCGTCTGAATCTCCTGGTAGCCGGTATCCACGCGGCGCGCGCCGGTTTGCAGCTCGTACGCACGTTCGGCCACGATCTTGGCACCATAGAGCTTGGCGGAACGCTTGATGTCGTTGGCATACTCGATGTCGGCCGGGTGCTTGCCGCGCACGAGAAACCACCGCGTCCACTTCTTCCACACCAGATACTGCGCCAATGCGTCGGTCAGCATCGCGTCGCTCGGAATCAAGTGGAAAACATCGAGACGACACTGGGTTTGACGCAGCACATCATCCCGCGCGCGAATGTTCAAAATGATCGCGTCTTTCGCTTGCGGCAAGTCTGCGACCGCGAGCAAATCCGTGGCGCTCAAGTCAGCGATGATGAGGCGCTGACCGGAGGCCAGCAATTTTTTGGCCGCCGCGACCACGTCGCCACCTTGCGGCACCATCGTCTCATCCAGGACAAACTTCAGTCCCAGAAATTTTCCCGCCAGGTTGTTGTCCTTGGTTCCGAGGCGCACACCTGCAAGCCCCTCGTCTGGAATGACCGCCGGCTTGAGCAGCGACAATGGCGCCGGCTCGCGGTACTCCTTGCCCAGATACGCGTAATGCGTGACGACTTCGGCGCTTTTCGCCGCGCTGCCGCTCGCGCCCTGCGCACCGGCTGGCGTCGCCAAGGCAGCCGCAGCCAGCGTCGATGCAAGCATGGCCGCGATAATAGTGGCGATACCCCGTTTCATCGTGGCGGCCCCACCGCAGCACCGCTCGAACTTGGTGCAGGCGCGAAACGGGTCATCACGTTGAGTGTCTGTATCGCCGCATTGCTGCCATTTCCCTTGGCGACATCGAGCGCGGTCTTGCCGTCTTCGTCACGAGCGTCGACTTTCGCCCCGGCCTGGATCAGCAAGCCGATCAGGGGCGCGTTGTCGTGCCCGGCCGCGACCATCAGGGCCGTAAGGCCGCTCTTGCTCCGGGCATTCGCGTCGGCACCCTTGCTGACCAGCAACTTGCCAACCTGTTGCGGGGCAACCCCGTCGCTCAGATACAGGCCGCCGTCGACCGGAACATTGCCGCTCTGCTGCGCCTCCAGATGCCTCGCCACGATCATCAATGGCGTCAACCGATTGGCACCGCATGCCACGTTCGGCGAGGCCCCCGCATTGAGCAGCGCCGTGGCGGCCCGGAAACTGCGGTTGTCGAGCGCGATGCAGAGCGGGGTCAATCCTCTGGGATCCTTCTCGGTCAGGCTGGCGCCGTGTTGCAGCAGCGCCTCCACCGATGGCACGTGATCGCGATAGGCCGCCTCCATCAGCGGCGTCAAGCCACCCTCGTTGCGTGCGTTGGCATCCGCGCCCAACTGAAGCAGCAGCTTGACGGCCGCGGAATCGCGAGCGCTGGCCGCACTGATCAGCGGCGTGGAGCCCATGGAGTCGCGTGCGTTGAGGTCCGCCCCATGTGCGGCCAGATACTTGATGCGCGCCGGGTCGGACGCCACCACGGCTTGCGCCAACTCAGCAGTCGGATTGGCGCCCGCCGCAAGCGATTTTTTCACGTCCCGTAGCGTGACGATCTGGCCTGGAGCTGTTTGAGACTTGTCGATGTGGGTAAGATCCGGATCCAGTGGTTGCTGGTAGCGCGCGTAGGCGCTGGCACCCATGGAATAGGAACCATGCGATGGCAGGTTGCCTTGGACGACGCATTCGCTGCATTGCACCAACGGAACACCGAATTCGTCTAGGATGGCCTTGATCTTGCTCGCCGATGCATCCAGAGCATTGTCCAGTGCATATTTCAGAACAACGTCGTTTTCACGCACCCCGATGGCCATGGCGTATTCCAACTGCACGTCGTTGGACATCAGGTTAACCGGTTGCAGCACGATCGGCGCGTGCTTCCGGGCCTTGGCATAACCGGCAAACGGGCCCCACACACCCACCACGTCGAGTTGGCCGTCCACTACCTGTTGAACTTGCCGCCACTGCTGCTGGGCGCCACGGTTGCTTGCGGTGTCGTAGCTGACCGTGAGGATGTGGACACCGTTCTTGATCCCGTTTTCGGCGAGCGCCTGGCGCAAGGCGGAGGTTTGGTAAACACCGACGCGGAGTTTCCTGAGAGCAGGGTCGGTGAGGCTCTTGATATGGATTCCGCTGTCCTTGCGAGACGCGAAAACGTATGTCGACCGGTAGATCGGCTCGGTCATCAGCACGTCCGAGACACTTGCCGGGATGTCAACCACGAGATCGCAGTTTCCCAGCGGCTCCGCCGCGGTGCCGAATGCCCGTTTCAGGAACCCATAGTTTACGTATGACATCCAGTAGAACCCCACCGTCGTATGCATGGCCGCGGCCAACACCTTGACGATCTGGTTGTCGATGCCGTCGCCATTGCGGTCCGAAAACGGCATGTTCGCAGGGTCCGCACAGACGGTCAGCGGCCGTATCTGCTGATGTAGCGCGGCCTCTTTTGCGGCGTTCCTTTCGGCCGCCGTCATCTCGCTGAATTTTAGGTCGAGGTTGTAATAGGTTTTTTCCTGCGCCGACGCCAGTCCAGCCACCATCAGCGCGAGGCATCCCACCGATATTGCGATACCGAATTTCATGTCATGCAGTGCACTTTGAAAGGAACTCGCACGTTCGCTGCTGGCACGCGACGTTTCAGCATCAATGCCGGGGTTGCACCAGGCAACCCCGGCGGACTTCATCATGCAACAGTGGTTTGTACACTATCTACCACTCAACCGTGCACGCGCCGTCACTTCGCGGTATCGGCGTCCGCGACGTTCTGGTGCTCCGCTCCGCCCAGGCGAAACGTATACAGAGTGCCACCCTGCGGCACGAGGTTCAGGTTGGTGACCTTGGCCATGGCGGTCGCACCGATCGCGCCGAACTTGTCGCTGAAGTTCAGACCAGCGGCAACCGGCAGGCCGCTCCAGCCACCAATCCCGGTGAACACCGACACATACTGCTGGCCGTTGACGGCGTAGCTGATCGGGTTGCCGATGATGCCCGAGCCCAGCTTGCGCTGCCACAGGACGTTGCCGGTCTTGGCGTCCACAGCCCGGAAATCACCCACCATGTCGCCATAGAAGACCACGCCGCCAGCCGTGACCAACGCACCACCCCAAGTCTGGTACTTGTTGGGGTTCTTCCAGATGATCTTGCCGGTGTCGACATCGAAGGCCTGGACCTGGCCCGCAAGGCCAGGTGTGGGCTCGTACATGTACACATTGGCGAACGAGTAACCCGAGCCCTGTTGCGTACTGGTGCGCTTCAGCGGCGTATCCTCCATGCACCATTGGTTGGTCGGCACGAAGAAGACCTGCGGGTTGCTCGGATCCACCGCCACCGGCTGCTGATCCTTGCCACCCATGGCCGACGGGCACGCCTGCACGGCTTTGTCAACGCTGAACGGCGAGTGCGCCTTGACCTTGATCGGGCGATCGGTCCCGCCGACGTCGATCTTCTCGGCCCAGTTCACCGGAACGTAGTTGTGCGCGCGCAGCAACTGGCCGGTTCTGCGGTCCAGCACATACGCAAAGCCGTTGCGGTCGAAATGCACTAGCACGGGGCGATTCTTCTGGCCATCGATATCCATGTTGACGAGGACACTTTCGTTGATAGCGTCGTAGTCCCACTCGTCGTACGGGGTCAGCTGGTACGCCCACACCATCTCACCCGTCGACACGTTGCGCGCGATGATCGACAGCGACCACTTGTTGTCCTGGGTACCGTCGTTGCACTTCTCCCACGTGGTGTACTTGCAGCGATACGTGGGGCTCCATGTGCCAGGGTTGCTGGTACCGTAATAGACCAGGTTCAGCTTCGGGTCATAGCTCAGCCAGCCCCAGACCGTCGCACCGCCGCGCAGATACTCACCCTCCGGATACTCATTAACGCCACGATAGGTCTTCAGGGTGCCGTGCTTTGGAACTGCCTTGTTGGTGCCCGCGGTCATGCCGACGTCCTTGGCAGTGCCGTTGTTGAAGAAGCCCCAGACCTTCTTCCCGGTAGCGATCGAGTAAGCCGCGATGCTGCCACGCGCCGCAAGCTCAGCGCCGCCGTAGCCAATGATCACGTTGTTGCCGGCAATCACGCCCGCGGCAGTCATGGTCTGGCCTTTCTCCGTGTGCGCGATCTTGTCGCTCCAGTCCACCTTGCCCGTCAAGGCATCCAGCGCGATCAGGTAACCGTCCAGGGTATGGAAGATCACCTTGCCGTCGGCGTAGTTGAGGCCGCGGTTGACGGTGTCGCAGCATGCGATAGCGACGGCGCTGTCGTCACGGCCGTCTTTCTTGACGTAGTTCCAGACCGTCACCGGGTTGTCCGGGTTGGACAAATCCAGCCCCTGCACGACATTCGGCCAGCCGCTGACCAAAAACATCATCGGCTTGCCGCCAACCTCCACAACGATCGGCTGGCCTTCCTGGCCGCGCAATGAACTGAGCGACTGACTCCAACTGAATTGCATATCGCCCGCGTTGCTGGTGTTGATTTGCGTCAGCGGGCTGAAACGCGTCAGGTCGTTGTTGCGACCCGGCGCGGGCCACAAGCCAGGGTTTTGTGCGCTCTTGGCGATGGCTGCCGACGCGCTCGTTTCGCTTGTCGCGCCAGCCGCCGACGCCGCACCGACAACCAAGCCAAGACAAGCCAGCGCCGTGACGTAGAACCTGAACTGGCGCGTGGGGCCACTATTTTGAGAACTCATGGGAACCTCCCTCTCTCTCTGCAGGTCGCTGAACAAAATTTCTGGATGGTCATCCGTGGATGACCGCATACGTGCTCCTGGTTCTTGTAGCGCCCCAACTTCGCGGCTCACCCCACCTTGGCCGTGGAAAGAGACCATCAACGCGGCCGGGTTCTGTTCCCGCGCAGATGGGCACTTGGATGGATACGTACTAGCGCTACACAAGATTTTGCACCGTGTCAAGACCGGTATCCGCACTACCGTCGGCAGCATCTTCAAAGTCGCCTTGCCAAGCTAGCTGCAGATCGCATGCCAGAATCCGCACGTGTTGACCAACCGCAATTCAACAACTTGCAACCAGCAGCCGTGTGCGCCGGGCATTCCGGTGTGAAGGCTGTGTCAGAAACGAAACACTTTCGTGCCAAGCGCGTTACAGCGGCAGGGCGTATCGTCGATGAACACGATCATGGCGCAACGCGGTCCGCACCAATCACTTGACCTGACGACGCGACCGCCCCGGCACCTCCGAGACCCGCCGTTGCCGCACCCGTCTTGGTACCACCTTTGCGTCCGGAATTGCTCGAGCAGGCCTGCCAGGAAACGGGCCAACCGCTCGAACTGCGCAGGCACCTCGGCGCGGGCTTTTCACCTGCACCTACAGCTCGCGCACCACCCTGAAACCCACCCGCCCACTGCGCACGTCGCTGGCGACGCCTTGCCGATAAGCGGAGATGACCTGGGCCGGCGCGCTGCCCCACGATCCACCGCGCAGCACGTGCGCGTTGCAGCCGGGGTTGATCCAGGCACTGCCATCATCGGGTGCGCGGATGTAGTTGTCATGCCAGCAGTCGGCGACCCATTCGGACACGTTGCCGTCGATGTCGTACAGGCCGAACGGGTTGGCCGCGAAGCTCATCACCGGCGCCGGTCCCCAGTAACCATCGCGATAACCGCGGAATGAGTTGCTCCAGCTGCGGCCGCTGCGCGAGCGGTCGCCGGAACCGGTCAGATTCTCCACCTTGCGTTTCGGCGAGCCGTCGCCCCACCAGTAGCGCGTGGTGGTGCCGCCGCGCAAGACGTACTCAAACTCGGCTTCACTGGGCAGCCGATAGCGTTTGCCGGTGCGCTGACTCAACCATGCTGCATAGGCCACGGCGTCGTTCCAGGAAACGTTGACTACCGGCAGATCGCCGGTAGCCGGGCGGCCCGAATAGTCGTCCTGCCAGTCGGCCTTGGGGTCTTGGCGCAAGGCGCCGCTGCGCTCGTCGTACACGCTGGCGCCGCCGAGCTTGACCGAGTCGGGCACGTAGCCACTGGCGCGCACGAACTCGCGGAATTGACCCACCGTGATCTCGGTGCGTGCCATCGCGAAACCCTTCTCCAGGGTCACCTCGTGCTGGGGCAGTTGCGCGTCCGTGCGATCCTTGTTGCTCGCTGCCGCTCCCATCATGAAGTGGCCGGTGGGGATGACCACCATCGCCGGCGTCTTGCCCGGCAGGTCGACATAACGGTCGGTGAATACCTGGCCAGGCTTGAAGTTGGCGTACAGACGCGCGTTGACCAGCCGCTCGTCCACCGCTGCCAGCTCGGACAGGTCGGGGTCAACCGCGCGTGCCTGCGCGGCCAGCTTCGTCGCCAGTTCAAGATTGCCCGCATCCAGCGCCAGGCTGGCCTGCGCCAGCACGCTGCTCGCACGCTGCTGGCGCAAACCCTCGATGCGCTGCTGCACGTCGTGCATCTGCTGCGAGCCGGGCCGGATCGCCTGCGCCCGCGCGAGCTCGCTTGCTGCGCCCGCAAAGTCATCCTGAGCTACCGCGGCCAGGGCCCGGTCGAGCACCGCGCGCTGCACCTGGAAGATGCCCTGCTCGGCCACCGCATTTTGCGGATCAAGCTGTTGCACCTGTCGGTAGAGCTCCAGTGCGTTGTCGCCGCGGGGTTGATCGGCCTTGCCCTGCTGCAGCAAAGTCGCTGCCTTGGCCAGCATTGGGCGCACCGTCGCCAGGGTCTTCAGGTTCGCCTCCAGTTGTGCGACTTCCTGCTCCGCGTTCGGCAGCGTACGCAAGGCGTCCAGCAAATCCTCCGCCGCGTCGACATCGCCCACCGCGATGTCCTGGTCGATCTCCGCCACCAGCCGCGCACGCACGTCGAACAGGCCCTGCACTGCGCGGCGGCTGTCCGGCTGCTCCTTCAGCGCCTGCATGAACAAGGCGGCCGCGCTGCTCGGATCGCCGGCCAGCTGGCCGGCGTGCAACGCCTTCGTCGCGCGATCCAGCAAGGCCTTGACCGCCGGCGTATCGGCCGACTTCTGTTCGGGCAGGTTCGCGTTCGCGCGATTGCGCTCCACGATCACGGCGGTCGGCGCCAGCGTCAACGGCGGCCCGGCATTGAGTTCGTTGATCGCCGCCACCCGCTGCGGCGGCAGGTTGCCGGCAGGCACCACGCCGCCCAGCAACATCGCGCGATGCGGCGCCTGGCCGCGTTCGACGTGGAACAACTGCGGGAAAAAGTGATAGGTCAGCGCAAACCCCAGCACGATCACGCCCAGTGCCCCACCGAGAAAGCGCTGACGGCGCAGGCTTGTGTTGCTTGGCATGGATGGGCGTCCTTGGTGCGGCCTGTTATCGTGCGCTGCTCACCATAGGCACAAACCGCCGGCAGGGCAATCCATGCCGACCACATTGCAAGGAGTTCCGATGTCCCAGCCCGAAACCGCTGCCGCCGAATGGATCGACCAGAAGGCGGCACTGCAGGACTGGTTGGCGGCGCTGCCCGCTGATGCGATCGTCGGCTTGGACACCGAGTTCATGCGCCGCGACACGTTCTACCCGCAACTGGCGTTGCTGCAACTGGGCTGGAACGGCCACCACGCGCTGATCGATCCGCTGGCCTTCGACATCGGCACCGCGCTGCAGCCTTTGCTCGGCTCCGGTCCGGCGGTCACCGTGATGCACAGCGCCAGCGAGGATCTGGAAACGCTCGCACCGCTGTTGCCGGACGGGCCACGGGTGCTGTTCGACACCCAGATCGCAGCTGCCTTCGTCGGCATGGGGTCGGGCATCAGCTATCGCGCCCTGGTCGCCGACCTCACCGGGGTGGAACTGGACAAGGGCGAGACCCGCTCGAACTGGATGCGTCGGCCGCTCACCGCCTCCCAGTGCAGCTACGCCGCGCTCGATGTGGTCTATCTGAAGACCATCCACGAGCAGCTCAGCGAACGCCTGCAGCAACGCGGGCGCCGCGAGTGGCATGCCGAGGATTGCGAACGCCTGCGGCAGCGCGTCCATCGCGAAGGTGACCCGCAGCCGCAACGCGCCCTGCGCGGCGCCACCGATTGGTCACCAGCACGACAGGCGCTGCTGCGCCGGCTCCTGCTCTGGCGCGACAGCAGCGCGCGTCGCCTCGACGTGCCACGCCCGTGGCTGATCGACGACAACCTGGCCCTCAGCCTGGCGTACGAGCCACCGCGCACGCTGTCCGAACTCGAGCAGCGTACCCGCGGCCAGCGCGCGCTGCGTTCGGCTCCGCGCAGCGACCTGTTTGAAGCGCTCACGCGCGGTGTCACCGCCGAAGATATCGCCGCCACCGCCAGTATCCCCGGCCACCCGCAAGGGCCGGCCAAGCAGGCACTCGGCGCCATGAAGCAGTTGGTCGACACCGTCGCCACCGAACTGGACCTCCCGTCCGGCCTGTTGTGCCCGCGCAAGGTGCTGGAGGAGTACGTGGTCACCACGGAATGGCCCGAATTCCTCGACGGCTGGCGCCACGCCGTGCTGCACGAGCGCCTCGCCAGCCTGCTGCCCGGCTGACCCCGGCAAATCCGCTGCTTGTTGCCAAGATTCCGCCCCGAGACTAAGATACGCGGCTTCCCACGGGGTGTAGCTCAGCCTGGTAGAGCGCTACGTTCGGGACGTAGAAGTCGCAGGTTCGAATCCTGTCTCCCCGACCAAAATCAACGAGTTACGAAACAGGCCCACCCTCAAAGTGGGCCTTTTTCGTTCCGGGTTGGACTAGATTGGGACTAGGAATTTCTGCACGTTCCTCCGCGTTCCTGCATGTGGTCTGCGCGTGTGTCCTGGAGTTGACCGTTCTCGACAACGGCCCGCCCCCATATCGATGGCTGAACGTTGCCGTGTCCCATACCGCGGTATTACCATGAAGACCGATGGTAATACCTTCAGGAACACATCATGACGTCCACGCTCACCAGCAAAGGTCAGGTTACGGTACCCAAGAAGTATCGCGACTATCTGGGGCTGCGGCCGGGAGCAGCGGTGGGGTTTTCACTGGGCGCAAACGGTGAGGTGATCATCGCCGCTGCAGACGCGCCAAAACCCGGCCGCGGCAAACGCCGCCTGGATGCAGTGCGCGGCACGCTCGTCACCGGCAAGACCACTGACGAATTGATGCGCCTGCTGCGGAGCTACGAAGTGGATGCGCGTGATCCCGGCCTGAAATGATTCTGGTCGATACCTGCGTATTGCTCGACGTCGTCCAGGCCGATGCGTACTGGGCCGACTGGTCCCAGGCGCAACTGGAACAGGCGGCCCAACGCGGCGGGCTGACGATCAATCCGATCATCTACGCCGAATTTTCGGTGTGGTACGACGACATGGCCCAGCTTGAGCAAACCCTGGCCGCCTTTGGCGTCGCGTTCGAGGAACTCCCGCGCGAGGCCTTGTTCCTTGCCAGCAAGGCCTTTCGCCAATATCGCGCGCGTCGCGGCACCCGCGTCGGCGTATTGGCAGATTTCTTCATTGGCGCACATGCAGCGGTGGGTGAAATGCCGATACTGACGCGCGACGTCACGCGATTTCGCAGCTATTTCCCCAGCGTGGCATTGCTCACGCCCTTCAAGGCCTGATTCACGCGGAACCACCCGAGATGGCTTCTTCCCCGTCTGACGGCGAGCCCCACCAGCCAAACCATGCGATGCGATGACAAGATCCCGCACACCCGATCCGGTTTTATTGCCGGTGCGCAGCACTCACCTCGTCTGGATATCGACGCCGCCAATGAACCGCAACTCGCCCGCCAATGATTGTTGATAGCTGATGCGCCTGCCCGCCCGCACTGCGCTGAACGGACCTATCGCCCGCGCCACGCTGCGTACCAGCTTTGTGTTCGGACTGCGCCTGCTGGTGCAGGCGGGCACCTTGCTGCTGGTCGCGCGCATGTTGGGTCCAAACCAATTCGGCGCATTCGCTGGCGTAGCGGCGCTGGCTGTGATCATTGGTACCTTGTCCACGTTCGGCATGCACTTCGTATTGCTCGGCGAGGTGTCGCGCGATCCGGCACTGCGTCACGAGGTGCTGCGCTATGCGGTACCCACCACCCTGCTGTGCGGCAGCGCCCTGCTCGCCATCTACTTGATTATCGGCACACTGATTCTCGACGGAGGCGTACCGATGCCAGCGCTGGTCGCCATTGGCATTACCGAAACGCTGCTGCAACCGCTCCTCGGCTTGCCTGCCGCGGAACACCTCGCACTTGGACGCACCGCCCGGTCTCAACTGCTGGCCACCTTACCCCTAGCGCTGCGCCTGACAGCTGCACTCTCGGTATTCCTGCTGCGTCCGACCGACCCGCTAAGCGCCTACGGTTATGGCTACCTGCTTGCGTCGCTGATCGCGCTCGCGGTCGCCACCCTTAGCATGCCCGCGCCGTGGCCTGCGCCACAACGCTGGCGGCCCCCATCGCGTGTCGAGCTTCGAAACACTGCGGGCTACGCCGCCTTGGCGGTCACCGCCAACAGCCCCACCGAACTCGACAAGACCCTGGCGGCAAGACTCTTGCCGCTGGCCTCGGCAGGCATGTACGCAGCCGGCGCCAGAGTCATCGGTGCGACGACGCTGCCGGTGATCGCAATGATGCTTTCCGTGTTGCCTCGCCTGTTCCGCGAAGGCCAATTCCCGCGCCAACGGACCGTGCGACTTGTTCGCTGGGTGCTAACGGCCACCTGTGTCTACAGCTTTACGCTGGCCATGCTTATGTGGTTCATCGCGCCGTTCTTCGTATACCTGTTTGGACCGCAGTACCATGGCCTTGGACATGTCATCCACTGGCTGTGTCTCGCCATACCGGGAATTGCGCTGCGGCTGGCCGCCGGCAGCATTCTGATGGCGCTGGGCAAACCCTGGATGCGGGCGGGGTTCGAAGTGGTTGGCCTTGCTGTCATGCTGGTGACGGCCATCCTGCTGACCGCACGATTCGGGGCCACGGGCATGCCGCTGGCGCTGGCGTGTTCGGAGTGGATGATGACCTTGCTCGGGTGGACTTTTGTTTTTACACGCATACGGAGCGGACAACGTGGGGGACGACATGACCACGCCTCAGCCTAACGAGAACCTGAGCTACATCCAGTGGAAAGCTTGGAGCCCCGAGGCATTCGGGATTGTCACCGCCGAAGAAGATACCCAGTTCGCATGCGAAATTCGCCGAGCCGGTATTGATTTGACTCAAGGCTCACAGGTTCTCGAAATTGGATTCGGCAATGGCGCCTCCGCCGCGTGGGTGCGGCGTCATACGGCCCATTATGTGGGATCGGAGAGCAACCCCCAGCTCATTACGCGTGCGCGACAAGCCGGGATCGAGGCATACCCTGCGACGCTCGATCTGGCCTCGCTCGCGCAGGGTCGGTCGTTCGACCTGATCGCCATCTTCGACGTGCTTGAGCACCTAGAAGTCAAGGAAATCCTTGAACTGCTTGAGTCAAGCCGCCGCTGCCTGTCCGCCAATGGCCGATTGGTGATCCGTGTCCCTAGCGGCGACAGCCCATTCTCGGGGCCCTTCATGCATGGCGATATTACGCACAAGACCTACCTTGGAACACTGGCCTTCCATCAACTTGCCGGACTAAGCGGACTTGAGGTTGTGGCGGTCCGCAATGCGGCATTCCCCATATTCGGGTTCGGGGCAATGGCAGCGTTGATCAGAATTGCCGTTGCAGCTGCAAGAAAGATAATCAGTTCACTGATACGAATTGTCTATTACGGCAACAGACCAGCGGCCATTTCCCCGAATCTGATCGCCGTATTGCGGTTGGGCAAAACGCACGACAAGACGACCGCTGAACCGTCGACGTAAGGGTAGCTGACGAGACCGGTACGTCAGCGCACCTTCGATGTGGCACTGCGAAAAGCGTGTGCCATGACTCTTGCCGCATCGTCCCAGTCGTGATCCAGCTTGACAGGTACAGGCGCAGGTTGCGCCAACGCCAGCTCCAAACCGGCAGCGATACCTTCGGGCGTAGGCACTACGTAGGTCGTATTGGCCCCACCCGCCTCGCGCAGTTCCGGGCTGTCCGTCGTGATTACACGGCACCCCAGAGTCCGCGCCTCGATGACAGGCATCCCGTAGCCCTCATACAGGGATGGAAAGACAAAGGCGTCGGCGAGCGAATACAGGGCGGCCAGCGTCCCGTCGCTGACATGACCAAGAGGCTTGATCCAGTGGGTTCCGTCATCGCGCTCCACCGAACGATTACTGCGGTTCCAGGCCTCCCCGCCAGCCATCACCAGCTGATAATCAAGCAGTTTGCCCCGCGCCTTGAGCAGCTTCACTGCGGCCACCGCACTGACGAGATTTTTTCTTGGCGCGCGGGTGCCCACTGTAAGGAGGAATGGACACTTCACTCCCAGTTTTGAGATCGTCGCAACGGCAGTCTCTCGAACGAACGGCAGACTTCGAACAGCAGGCAAAGCAATTCCATCAGCGCGCCGATCCAAACGGTCGAACAAACGGTCAGATGTCGCTTGCGAATTGACTACAACTCGAGCGGCGTGTTCAACATCCCCGTCGAACCAACGTCCATAGGCGAGCCGCGTCAAGGGCGGGAGCGTTTCGGGAACGAGGATGTGAATCAAATCGTGCACTGTAATCACGCATGGGGCGTAGGTATTGAAACCCTGAGGCGTCAGCGTATTAGGCGCCCAAAAAACGTCCAGCCCATCGCCTCTGGCTACGCTGGCGAGGCGATAGTGGATCCACTGCGGCGTTGGCAGGCAGCTGAACAGCGGGTGCCTGTCGCAACGCACCGACCAGCGGCGGGATGGAAGCACGACGCTGCATTTGCGTCGTGCGTACAGCACGAACGTGGCATCCGGCAGTTCCCGATCCAGCGGGCCAAGGATGCCTTCCGTATATCTTCCAACGCCGGTCATCCCGGCTTTCAGTCGGCTGGCATCAATTCCGATCTTCATGGCCGAAACCTTTCGTTGATGGAGCGGCTCTGCGCTTGCGTCGCAGTGCCGTAATTCCGCCGCTCACAAGCGGCGGTTCAAGCGAGCTGGCCGCGAAGCCCGCTCCGATTGGAATATTCCTCGTACAAGCGCACATACGCGTCGACCATCAGATTCTGATCCAGCGTGCTGACGGCGCGCTGCCTCGCCGCTTGCGACATGCGCATCCACTTGCGGGCATCGCCTGCCAGCGTACGTAGCGCCGCCGCGAACGCCGGAATATCGTCCTGCGGACACAAGATACCAGTGACACCGTCGTCCACCACTTCCTGCAGCGACGACCCACGCGCCGCAACCACGGGCAACCCGCAGGCCATGGCCTCGGCTGCGACTAGACCGAAGCCCTCGCTCCGGGACGGAAAGAGCAGGACATCGACGTCGAGCATGGCAGCCACCACCGCCTCGTCTCCGTGCAGTCGCCCCAGATCATGCGTGTTGTCAGGCATGTCGGCGTGATCCCTGCGCGCTGCATCCCCGCCGGTGTAGCGCAGTTCGAAACCATCGCCGAGCACTCGCATGATGGGCGCCAGCAGGTCGACCCCCTTCAGCGGCGCCCATTTTCCGACATAAAGCAAACGGACAGGATGATGTACTTCGCGCACCGTCGCTGGCCTGAACTTGCCGAGGTCTACGCCGTTGAAAATCACCGTCATCGGTCGGTCGAGCACGGTCCGACGCGCGGTCTCCTCCGCAAATCGACTCACGGCCACAAGAACATCGGCGTACTGCATGGTGCGTCGTTCAATCGGGATCATCCAGCGCGCGTGATAAAGCGATTGCAGCCAGCTCTTGTGGACCGCCACGTCGGGATGATGGGTGGCATGGTGAAGTGTCGCGACGACCGGCATGTTGTGCGGCAGGAAGCGCGGATGGAGCCCGGTGTTCACATGCGCGACAGTCGCCCATGCGGGTGGTTCGGGCACCGCCACACTCCACGGCGCGAACTCGGCGCGATGCGGAAGCCAACTGATTTCCGCGCGAATACCGCGCCTGCACAGCTCGTCGGCCAGACGTCGCGTGAACACATCCGCACCGCTGCCGGCGCGCAGCGCAGGAAACCATATGCCAGGGGCGAGCGGCAAGGTCAGGTAGCCTCACCGGCGATCAATTGTCGTATGTTTCGGCGCAGAGCCGAACCGAAGTGGCACCAGTCGAGCGGTTCCGCGAACGCCCTGGCCTGATTACTGGTCTCGGCGGATCGCCCAATCGAGAACACCCGGTCGATTCGCTCCACCATGGTCGAATAGTCACCGGCAGGCACCAACCAGCCCGATCGCCCATCGGCCACCGCATCAGCCACCCCGCCTACGTCGAAAGCCACGGTAGGCAGGCCGTGCGCCGCCGCCTCGACCGCCACCATGCCAAAGCCTTCCACGTCGCCGGGGATCTGGCGCAGCGGAAATACACACACATCCGCGGCGACGTATGCCGCAGCAAGCGTCAGATCGTTGCAAGCGCCCAGCATCAGCAGGTGCTGTTCCAGGCCAAAGGCGTGGGCGAGTGCCTGCACCCTGGCTGCAGCCCCGGTGCCTGCGCCATTCAGCGCATCAGGCGCTTCGTCGCCAATGACCAGCAATACCGCGTCAGGGTGACGACGCACGACCTCGGGAAGCGCCCCACTGACAAACTCCAGCAGACCCTTTCTCGGCGTCAGCCGCCCCACGGACAGCAGAATTTTGCTGTCGCCCAGGCCGTGTTGTTGGCGAAAATCATCTGCGTTGCCCGCTTTGCCAGCGTCGGGAAGGCTGACACCCGGATGGATAATGGTGACGCGCTCGGGTTTGATGCCTGCAGCCAACGCCAGTGATTGCGTGTGATGGCTGTTGACGATGCACAGATCGCATCGGCGAATAAACGGCAGCCACACGGCGCGATAAAGCCAATGACGTACGTCCAGGTCCAGCCCATGCGCATACACGGCGCTGCGCGCACCGACGAGCCAGGCGGTCAACACGGCGATTGGCGCCGTCAATCCACTGCCGGCGAGCACCACGCGCGGCCGGTGTCGGCGAGCCAAACGCAGGGCCCCGATCATCGCCAGTGGAAGAAATCGCCACAGCGGACACACCGGCACCTCATGAACGTCGAGCCCGGAAGGCAGCGACGCGCCACAACCGCCGGGCCCCACTACGTAAACCTGGAAATCCACGTTCAGTTCAATGGCGATGTGTCGGTTCAGGCGCTCCATGCCCCCTCTTAGCGGAGGCAAATTGCGGGTTACCAGCAGAATCCCGTGCACTTTTCCGCAGGCCGGCGTGTCACTCATGGGCCGCCTTGCAGTAGTGATAAACCTGGTATTGCCATTTCACCGGCCACGTCGCCAATGCCAGTGCCTGCGCTGCGCGAACTGGCCAGGTCAGAGGATTGCCGTGCGTGATCCAGTGCCACGAGATCGGATGCAGGTCGCGCCATCGATCCAGCACGACCAAGCCCGATTGCTGAAGCAGTTCGTTCCATCGATCCAGTTCCAGCACGTCTTCCTTCGCCTTGACTTGCTGAGTGCCCCCATAAAGTCCCAGCCGACGCGTAAGAAACCCGGCATTTGGCACCAAGATCAGAAAGGAGGCATCTGGCTTGGCGACTCGGTGCATTTCTGACAACGCGCCCGGCTTGTCCAGGAAGTGCTCAAGCGACCCCATGCAGGTCACCAGATCGAAGCGCGCATCGGCGAAGGGCAACACCTCAGCCGGCCCGCAATGAAACTCGCCTTCAGGGAATCGCCGTTGACACTCATCGATGGCCTTCCGCGACAGGTCAATGCCGGCGACGGTTGCACCTTGATCGTGAAAGAGGCCTAGCCATTCGCCGGTGCCGCAAGCCACGTCCAGCACCTGTCGCTGGGCCATGTCTCCGAGCCGCCGGCTCACACGCCGACTATGCCAGGGCAATGACGCCCGGCCACCAACGTTCGCGTAGTACTCGTTGTCGTAGAAATCGCGTATCACGTCGAATTTGTCTGTGGGCTTTGTCATGATTGCTCGCTTCAGCGGCTACTTTCGCGTCGGTACATCAATCCGGTGATCTGGTCGGACACCAGCCCGGTCAGGACACGCCCACCGACGCGCTCCACAACAGTGTGCTCATTCTGTCCAGTTCTCCAATTCTGGTGACCGAAGCGCCGTGCACTCCTGGCGATGCCGCAATGCAACTCGTCGCAAACCAGAACGGAAGTGGCGGCCCGTCCAGGCGCACGACGGTCGATACGCGACCGAAGCACGGGATACCGCCCGGACAGCACATGGATGAGGATGTTGGTATCCAGCAAGTAGCCCGGGGCGGCCATTACAGTCCCTCGCGCTCGTGCACGGGCAGATCCGGAATGGCTGTGGGCGTGATGTCGTCCGGCCACGGCGGCAGCGGATCGAGCAGATCGTCCAGGCTTGGGTGCCTTTCGCGCAGCACAACCTCGTCGCCACGGCGAAAGATGGCTACTTCGTCGGTACTGAAACGAAACGCCCTGGGCAAGCGCGCAGCCTGGCGGTTGCCTGATTGAAATACTTTGGCGGTGGGCATGTTGGCGATCTCCGACGCGGATCTACGTGAAATGTGTACATCGTACCTGTTGCTGCCATTCCGGACGTAACCGAATTTTGATGGTCCACACGCCACAGGCGGATGGCGACGCGGGCCACCCGGTGCCACGGGCGGCGCAACCTCGAAGCTCAGCCGATCACGGGGGAAGCGTCCACGCGGCATGGGAAGTCCATTGTGCGGATTCCAAAATGGCGAACACGATTCCGATAGTGGCTGAACAGGCCGCCGTATCGGCTTGCGCCGACATACAATATTTTATATATTGGCTACATGACAGAGCTTAAACCCGTTGAGTTTCGGGGTGGCTCGCTCGACGACTTGCGGGCCTTTCCCCTGTCGGCACGACGCGCAGCGGGCCATCAACTCGACCAGGTGCAGCACGGTCTGGAGCCGGACGACTGGAAGCCGATGACGACCGTCGGCCAAGGCGTAAAAGAGATCCGAATTCGTGATGTTGCCGGTGCGTTCCGCGTCATCTACGTGGCGAAGCTGGCCGATGCCATCTATGTATTGCACTGCTTCCAAAAGAAGACGCAGAAGCCCCACAAGACAGACCTCGACCTGGCCGCCAAACGGTACCGTGAACTGCAGAAGGAGTTAGAGCGATGAGCAAGCAACGACATGCCAGTGTATGGGAAGCGATCGAGGATACCCCGTCTGAGGTCGAGAACATGAAGCTGCGTTCGGAGTTGATGATTGCCCTCAAGGCGCATATCACCCGCACCGAAATGAGCCAGGCGGAGGCGGCTAAGCTCTTCGGCGTGACGCAACCGCGCGTATCCGACTTGATGCGCGGCAAGATCAACCTGTTCGGCATCGATGCGTTGGTCAACATGGCCGCAGCGGCCGGGCTGCGCGTGGAAATGCACGTGCGGGAAGCGGCCTGACTCACTATCGAAAAGTGAATGCGGTAAAGGGGCGTGGTAAAGGGGCGTAAAGGGGACGGAGGGAATGACTGGGACACGATGTGCGCGGGTTCTGCCTGAGCTATCGGGGCCACGACAAGGGCAGCCGGGACCATGATGCCGCGCCGGGCAAGCTCGGCTGGGAATCGCACTCGCTGGGATGGCTCTACTTTCCCGCGTTGGCTGGTTACCCGTGGCGCTTGCTGCGGCGGTTGCGCGAGTTCGCGCCGGGCGTGCTGATCGGCGCCTCGGATATTCCACACGTCGTCCTTGCCGGATGGCTGGCCAAGCGACTTGGCGTGTAGGAATCGCGCCGCTTTATACGGCGCAATTCCCGCCATGGTGGCAAGCGTGCCATTTCCCACACCACGGGCGCCTATGTATCGCGCCGATACATCAACCCGGTGATCTGCTCGGACACCAGCCCGATCAGGAACACGATCACCGCGGCGCTCCACAGCAAGGTACTGCCGTTGGTGAGGCGGCCTTCATGCCCGAACGTCCACGCATAGTTCGCACAGCCGAGCAGGAAGAACAGCGCACTGGCCGGCACGAACAACTTCAACGGCGAGTACAGCGTGGCGATCTTGAAGATGATCAGCAGGAAACGAAGCCCGTCGCGCAAGGGCCTGATGTGGCTCGTGCCGATGCGCTGGGCGGCCTTGATCGGAATGTACGCCACCGCGTAGGCGCTGCGGAAGAACGCCATGGTGCTGGTAGTGGGGTAGCTGAAACCGTTCGGCAACAGGTGCAGGAACTCGCGGAACTTGTCTGCGTGCACGGCACGGAAGCCGGAGGTGAGGTCGAGGATCGGGTGGCCGGTCATGCGGCTGGCCAGCCAGTTGTACAAGGTGTTGGCCAGGCCGCGGCCGACGCCGGCCTGGCTGCCCCAGTCGCGCGCGCCGACCACCATGTCGTAGCCACGGCTCAACTGGTCGAGCAGGCGTTTGACGTCAGCCGGATCGTGCTGGCCGTCGCCGTCCATGAACACCAGGATGTCGCCGCTGGCGGCACGGGCGCCGCGTTTGATCGCCGCGCCATTGCCCATCGAATACGGCGAGGACAGGCAGCTCACGTTGTTGTTCTGGCACACGCTGCGGGTATCGTCGGTGGAGCCGTCGTCGACCACGATGATCTCGGCGTCAGGATGGGCGGCGCGCAGTTGCGGCAACAATGCCGTCAACGCGGGCGCCTCGTTCTTGGCGGGCAAGATGATGCTGAGCTGGTTCAAATGTGGGCTCCCCGGTGAAGGGGGGATCATAGCGTGAAGGTTTGACCGGCGCCGCGATGAAGCAGCGGTATTCAGGCGATCAGGGTCATGCCCGCGTCCTTTGCCGCGCCACGATCGAACGTCATGATGCGTTTGCAGCCTGACGCGGTGGCGCAGCTTGAGATCAGGCAATTGAAAAATGGTGCCAGGGACAATTTACACGTCGCAGGCTAGCTCAATCCGCACGGGACTTCCTGCGACCGCACCAAATGAAGCCAGAGATACTTTGCAGGACCTGTCCCGGAAACTGTCCCTGGCACCTTTTCACCGAAACGGGCTCCGCGTGGGGTAAGTCGAGGAGATGGCTCGGTTCGTGCGTGTCCAGACACGAGTATCGGCTTTCCGCCGCGGAGTCGGGGACAAGAATCCCGACTGGTGCGCCGCGTCATCCTGCCACCCTAAAGACGGCAAACAATGGGTGACCTGAGCACCAGACTGCGGTAGATTCAACCACATACAGGGAATGGGTCACGTAGGTTATGTCATCTCAACTGCAACCGTCGCTGGCAGGCCTCCGCGGCATGGCGCGCCGACTGGTGTCCGAAGGGCTGCTGCCGGAGGATGACGTCCGCAAGGCGATGGTCGACAGTGCGCAGAGGAAATTGCCTCTGGGTGCCTGGCTGCTTGAGCAGAACCTGGTCGACAACGTCCAGTTGACCCGCATTGCGTCGATCGAGTTCGGCATGCCGATGATGGACGTGTCGTCGCTGAACCCGGCCACGATGCCGATGGATCTGCTCAGCGAGGCGTTGATCACCAAGCATCAGGCGCTGCCGCTGTTCCGGCGCGGCAAGCGGCTGTTCGTCGGCATTGCCGACCCGACCCAGTCGCGTGCGCTGGACGAGATCAAGTTCCACTCCAATTGCATGGTCGAACCGATCCTGGTGGAGCGCAGTTCGCTGCAGCGGGTGATCGAGGGGCTGTTGAACAACCTGCGCGACAACATGCCCGACATAGGTGGTGGAGAGTTCGACGAGCTGGACATGGAGATCGGTGACGGAAAAGTCGAATCGACCGGCATCGACGCCAACGCGGCCGACGATGCGCCGGTGGTGAAGTTCGTCAACAAGATCCTGGTCGACGCGATCCGCCGCGGCGCGTCGGACATCCATTTCGAGCCGTTCGAAACCCAGTATCGGGTACGTCTGCGCATCGACGGCATGCTCAAGGCGGTGGCCAGCCCGCCGATGAAGATGGCCAACCGCATTTCCTCGCGTCTGAAAGTGATGGCACAGCTCGACATCGCCGAGAAACGCGTGCCGCAGGACGGCCGTATCAAGCTCAACCTGTCCAAGACCCGCGCAATCGACTTCCGCGTGAGCTCGCTGCCGACCCTGTTCGGCGAGAAGATCGTGCTGCGTATCCTCGACGGTTCGGCCGCGAAGATCGGCATCGAGAAGCTCGGCTACGAGCCGGAGCAGCAGAAACTCTACGTCGACGCCATCCACAAGCCGTACGGCATGGTGCTGGTGACCGGCCCCACCGGCTCGGGCAAGACGGTGTCGTTGTACACCGGCTTGAACATGCTCAACACCAACGAGCGCAATATCTCGACGGTCGAGGACCCGGTGGAGATCCGCGTCGAGGGCATCAATCAGGTGCAGCAAAACGTGAAGCGCGGCATGACGTTCGCCAGCGCACTGCGCTCGTTCCTGCGCCAGGATCCGGACGTGATCATGGTCGGCGAGATCCGTGACCTGGAAACCGCCGAAATTGCCATCAAGGCTACCCAGACCGGCCACATGGTGCTGTCGACGCTGCACACCAACGACGCTCCGCAAACGATCGCGCGTCTGATGAACATGGGCATTGCGCCGTACAACATCACCTCGTCGGTGACCCTGATCATCGCGCAGCGCCTGGCCCGACGCCTGCACGACTGCAAGAAGCCGTTGGAGCTGCCGCCGCAGGTGCTGCTGGATGCCGGCTTCAGCCAGGCCGACATCGACGCCGGCCTGACCATTTATCAGGCGGTTGGCTGTGACGGTTGCACCGAAGGTTACAAGGGCCGCGTGGGCATCTACCAGGTGATGCCGATGCTGGAGGAGATCCAGAAGATCATCCTGCAAGGTGGCAATGCGCTGCAGATCGCCGAGGCGGCCACGGCCGCCGGCATCAACGACCTGCGCGCTTCGGCGCTGCTGAAGGTCAAGGCCGGGATGACGAGCCTGACCGAAGTGGACCGGATCACGAAGGAATGATGGGTGGAATCTCGACGCACAAGGCATCGAACTTGCGTCACGCGCCACGGTTTGCCACGACAAAAATGACCTAAGCTGTACTGAGACCTTGTCAACCGGCCGCCTGCGCCGGCTGGGGCTCGAACTACCAGGGGAAGATGCGCATGGCTACGGCTACCGCAAAAGCAAGTGCAAAAAAGGCGCGCGCGCTAGGTGCCCAGCGTGCCGAAGTCAGCCGGCTGACCACCTACGAGTGGGTGGCGCTGGACAAGCGCGGCAAGCGCATGAAGGGCGAGATGCCAGGGAAGAACGCCTCGCTGGTGAAGGCCGAACTGCGCCGCCAGGGCATGAACCCGCAAACCGTGCGCGAACGCGCCAAGCCATTGTTCGGCGCCAGCGGCAGCACGATCAAGCCCGGGGACGTGGCCATCTTCAGCCGCCAGATCGCCACCATGATGGCCTCCGGCGTGCCGATGGTGCAGTCGTTCGACATCATCGCCGACGGGCAGAAGAACGTCCGTTTCAAGAACGTATTGCTCGACGTCAAGCAGAACATCGAAGGTGGGGCCTCGCTGCATGAGGCGCTGGCGCGCTATCCGGTGCAGTTCGACGAGCTGTACTGCAACCTGGTGCACGCTGGCGAAACCTCGGGCGTGCTGGACACCGTGCTCGACACCGTGGCTACCTACAAGGAACGCACCGAAGCGCTCAAGAAGAAGATCAAGAAGGCGCTGTTCTACCCGATGATGGTGCTGGCAGTGGTCTTCATCGTGATCCTGATCATGCTGCTGTTCGTGGTGCCGGTGTTCGCCAAGACCTTCCAGGATGCCGGTGCCCAGTTGCCGGCACCGACCCAGTTCCTGGTCGACGCTTCGGAGTTCATGCAAAGCTATTGGTATATCGTGATCGGAATCATTGTGGGCGGCATTGCCGCCATCGTGATCGTCAAGAAACGCTCGCCGAAATTCGCCCACTTCCTGGATCGGGTCGCGCTGAAAATGCCTGTGATGGGGAGCATCGTGCGCAATACGGCGATCGCCCGCTTCGCGCGTACGCTCGGCGTGACGTTCCGCGCCGGCGTGCCGCTGGTGGAGGCGCTCGATGCCGTGGCCGGCGCCACCGGCAGTATCGTCTACGGCAATGCCGTGCGGCAGATGCGCGAAGATATCTCGGTCGGTCATCAGTTGCAGCTCGCGATGAAACAAACCAACCTGTTCCCGAACATGGTGGTGCAGATGACCGGCATCGGCGAAGAGTCCGGTGCGCTGGACAACATGCTGTTCAAGGTTGCCGAGTTCTACGAGGAAGAGGTCAGCAATGCGGTCGACACGCTGTCGACCCTGCTCGAACCGATCATCATGGTGGTGCTGGGCACCCTGGTCGGCGGTATCGTGATCGCCTTGTACCTGCCGATCTTCAAGCTCGCCGGCACGTTCTGACACGAGCCAAAATTGCCATCCGGCGATGGCGGGCAGTGCCCGCCGCATTTGCCTTCGAAGCGGCGGGCAGTGCCCGCCCTACGCTGGGGATCAGGCGCTGGCCAGCGGCAGCGTGGGCGCGCGCCGCGACATCGCGATCAGCACCACGCCGATCACGATCAGCGGCAGCGACTGCATCTGGCCCATCGTTACCCATGAGGTGCCGAACAGGTAGCCAAGCTGCGGATCGGGCACGCGCACGAACTCCACCGCGAAGCGGAACACGCCATACAGCAGCGCGAACAGGCCCGACACCAGGTAGCGCGGCCGCGGTTTCAGCGACACCAGCCATAGCACCACGAACATCACCAGCCCTTCCAGGCCAAGCTCGTACAGCTGCGACGGGTTGCGTGGCAGGCCGCCGAACTGTTGCATCGTTGGCAACCAGGCGGGATGCGTCGCAACCCACGCCACGTCTTCGCCGCGGGCGCCGGGAAAGATCATCGCCCACGGCAAGTGCGCGGGCTTGCCCCACAGCTCGCCGTTGATGAAGTTGCCGAGCCGACCCAGGCCCAGCCCGATCGGCACCAGCGGCGCCACGAAGTCGACCGTGTCGAAGAAATGCAGCGCCTGCCGGCGCGACCACCACCAGCCTGCGGCCAGCACGCCGAGCAGGCCGCCATGGAAACTCATGCCGCCATCCCACACCTTGAACAGCGCCAGCGGATCGGTCCAGATCCAGCGCGGCCCGCCCTCGTAATAGAACAGCATGTACCAGATGCGGCCGCCCACGATCACGCCGAGCATGCCGTAGAACAGCAGGTCGCCCAACGTGTCGCGACTCACCGGCAAACGGCCGCGCCGACGCCGGTACTCGCCGAGCACCGCGACGAAGAAGAACCCCAGCAGGTACATCAGGCCGTACCAGTGCACCTGGACCGGGCCAAGGTGAAAGGCGACCGGATCGAATTGGACAATGAAAGGCTGCGACATGCGCACGACGCTGATCAGGCAAAGCCCAAGTGTAGCGGTACGCGGCGAACACCGGGGGGTTGGCGCGTTTTGCACGGCTTGCGTGGGCCAGAAGAATCTCCAGCGCGCGCGGGCCGTGCCGGAAACCCAGGGACGCAACGGGCCCGCCGCGCAATCGGGGAATCGATGACTCGTCATTTGCTGGTCAAACCGAAGGAAGGCCACGGCTTCTACACCGAAGCAGACCGCACTGACCTGCAGCAGCAGATGCAGGCTTTCCTGACGAAGTCCCTGGGCGGCTGAGGCGAGCCTCAGACGCTGCTACAGCAACACTGGCCGATCCGGCAACTCGTCCGGATCGGCCTTGTCGTTGCCGGGAAAGTGCTTCAGCAATACGGCATGCGCGGCGGCAATCCCGGCAAGGCTGCCCTCACGCCACTGGCCGCGCGTATAACTGTCGCGCATGCGCGCGCAAATCGCGTCCCATTCGCCCGGCGCTACCCGCGCGGCGATGCCACGGTCAACGACGATCTCGATGCGATGCTCGGCGAGCAGCACGTACAGCAACACCCCGCTGTTGTGCTCGGTATTCCAAACACGCAACTGACTGAACACCTGGCGCGCGCGCCCGGCGGCATCAAGTCCGCCCAGCACCGCGCCTCCCGGCAACAGCATGAACACGCCACCGATCACCGCACCGAGCAGCCCGATGCCAGCCGACACCAGCAGCCACAGCAGGCCGCCGATGATTGCGCCGCCCACCGCTGCGCGCACCAGCGCATGCGTGCGACCGAGCACGCCGCGCAGGAAGATCGCCGCGAACAGCGCGATGATGAATACGCCCTGCAACCCCGGCCCGTGCTGCTCGTGCGGTGCGCCCCGCACCGGCGGCGGCAACGGCTCGCCATTGATCAACTGGCGCAGCGCGCCGACCGCATCGCGGATGCCGCCGTAATAGTCGCCGGTACGGAATTTCGGCGCGATGTATTCGCGGATGATGCGCGCATTGGCCGCATCGGGGATCGCGCCTTCCAGCCCGTAACCCACCTCGATGCGCACCGCACGGTCATGCTTGGCGATCAGCAGCAGTACGCCATCGTCGGTGCCCTTGCGGCCGACCTTGTTCGCCTCGGCAACCGCCAGTGAATACTGCTCGATCGGCTCTGCGCCGGTGCTGCCCACCATCAGTACCACCAACTGCGCGCCCTTGGTCTGCTCCAGCGCCACCAGCTGCGCATCGAGCTGGTCGATTTATTGCGCGGAGAGCGTGCCGGTGCGGTCGGTGACGTGCCGCGCCAGTTTCGGTGCCGCGGCAGCCGCGTGCAGCAGCACCGGCAACAGCAGCAGCGTCGCCAACAGCGGCAGCAAGCGACGGATCATCTCAGTGCGCCGAGGCAGCCGGCGCCGGCACGTTGGTGCCAAAATCCACGGTCGGCGCGGTGGAAATCGCCTTCTCGTTGTTCACGCTGAAATTCGGCTTGACGTGATAGCCGAACATCTTCGCGGTCAGGTTGTTCGGGAAGGTGCGGATCATCGCGTTGTATTCTTGCACCGCCTGCACATAGCGGTTGCGCGCCACCGTGACCCGATTCTCGGTGCCTTCGAGCTGCGCCTGCAGGTTCTGGAACAGGCCGTCGGCCTTCAGTTGCGGATAGTTCTCGCTGACCACCATCAGCCGCGACAGCGCGCTACCCAGCGCGCCCTGCGCGGCCTGGAACTGCTGGAGCTTCGCAGGATCGTTGAGCGTGTCGGCATTGACCTGCAGGCTGCCTACCTTGGCGCGCGCGTTGGTCACCTCGACAAACACCTTTTCCTCGTGCTGGGCATAGCCCTTGACCGTATTCACCAGGTTCGGCACCAGGTCGGCACGGCGCTGGTACTGGTTCAGCACCTCGGACCAGGCCGCCTTGACCGCCTCGTCCTGGCGCTGCATCGCGTTGTAGCCGCAACCGGACAGCATCACGACCAGCAGCAAGGTCACCAGCGTACGCGCGATTTTCATGGAGTCGCTCCTCAGCGGACAGGTGTGCATTGCAGCATCCAAACTGCGGTAACGCAATCATCTCGCCGCCGGCCCCACGCGCCCTGCCGCACCGGGCTTACAACCAGCGCGGCAGCAGGATCAAGCCCCAGCTCAGCGCAACCAATACCAGCAGCACGAACACCGCGGCCGAGCCCATGTCCTTGGCGCGACCGGCCAGCTCGTTGAACTCCGGGCTGACCTTGTCCACCACCGCCTCGATCGCCGAATTGAACAACTCGGCCGAGAGCACCAGCAACGGCACCAGGATCAAGGCAAATTTCTCCAGCCCGCCCTGCCCCAACCACAGCCCGATCGGCACCAGCACAAGCACCAGGCTGGCTTCCAGCCGGAACGACGCCTCGTGCCGCCATGCGGCGCGAAACCCCTTCATCGACCAGCGGAACGCATTCCACAGCTGCTTCGGACCGCGAAAACCCTCGGCTGGCATGGTGCAGCCTCGCTCAGGCCGTCGCGGACGACGGCGATTCGGCGTGGAGGCGGACACGACCCAATGACGACAGCATGGCGTTTGACATAAAGGGTAGAGTTCCGATCCCGGCGCGAAAAGCGGGTACGCCATGATGCCACAAGGCTCGCTGCCGACGGCTGCCTGGGTCGAACCACCTGAGTGGCGCCGAACTCATCACAGCAAAGGCCGGCGGGCAGTGCCCGCCGGCTCACAGCATGCGCCCTCGCGTTTGTCATGCCGCAGTGCAGCTACGCGCGACTAATGGATAGGTTACGCTTGCCCGGCTGTGATCCATTCAGGATCCTTCTGCGTCGGCGCGTGTCCGCACGTCGCCACGGTTTGAACCATGCACGGAAAACATATGGCAATGCAGAATCCACCGGTGTCGCAGACACGCGCGTTCACCACGGTCTTCATGATCGAGCTGTGGGAGCGTTTCGGCTACTACGGCATGCAGGCCCTCATCATTTATTACATGGTGCAGCGGCTGGGCTTTGCCGACGATCGCGCCAACCTGACCTGGAGCGCGGCCGCCGCCTTGATCTACGTGGCGCCGGCGATCGGCGGTTGGATCGGAGACAAGGTACTCGGAACCCGGCGCACCATGCTGCTGGGTGCCGCCATCCTCTCGTTGGGCTATGCGCTGATGACTGTACCCACCGAAAACACCTGGGCGCTGTTCGGCGCGCTGGGCGTGATCGTGGTCGGTAACGGCTTGTTCAAGGCGAATGCCGGCAACCTGGTGCGCAAGATCTACGAGGGCGACGATTCGCGCATCGACAGCGCCTTTACCATCTACTATATGGCGGTGAATATCGGCTCGACCTTTTCGATGTTGCTGACGCCGTGGATCAAGGATTACGTCAACGACACCTGGGGGCATGAACTGGGTTGGCACGCCGCCTTTGGCATCTGCTGCGTGGGCCTGATTGTGGGGCTGATCATTTACTCGTTGCTGCGCGCGTCCATGCGCCACGTCGGCTCCGCTGCGGACGAACTGCCGGTGCACAAGGGCCGGCTGCTGGCCGTACTTGGCGCGGGCGTGCTGGCGGTGGGCGGATCGGCCGCGGTGCTGCAATACGAAGGTCTGGCGCGCGCGTTCGTGATCATCGCCGGCATCGTGGTGCTGGGCATCTTCATCCACCTGATCAGGGCCAGCGAAAAGAGCGAGCGGGCCGGGCTGATCGCCGCGCTGGTGCTGACCATCCAGACCATCTTCTTCTTCATCTTCTACCAGCAGATGTCGACCTCGCTGAACCTGTTCGCGCTGCGCAATGTCGACCCGAGCTTCGACGTGTTCGGACTGCACCTGTGGAACTGGAAGCCGGCGCAGTTCCAGTCGTTCAATCCGATCTGGATCATGTTGTTGAGCCCGATCCTGGCGTTTCTCTACACGCGCGCCGGCAAGAGCGGCAAGGACTTCTCGATTGCCACCAAATTCGCGCTGGGCTTCGCCGCCGTCGCGCTGGGTTTCTTCATCTACAGCGCGGCCGCGCATTTCACCACACAGCCGGGCAAGACCACCTCGTGGATCATGGTCTGGGGCTACGGCTCCTCGTCGCTGGGCGAACTGCTGGTCAGCGGCCTGGGGCTGGCGATGATTGCCCGTTACGTGCCCGCGCGCATGGGCGGCTTCATGATGGGTGCCTATTTTGTGGCTTCCGGTATTTCCCAATACCTGGGCGGTATCGTGGCCAACTACGCCAGCGTGCCGCAGGACGTGACCGACCCGCTCAAGACCATGCCGATCTATACCAACCTGTTCTTCTGGCTGGGTGTGGCCGGCATCATCTGCACCCTGATCGCGCTTGCGGTGCTGCCGTTGATGAGGAAGCTGTCGAGCGAGCATCAGTCACACAATCGCGCCACCGACGTCCCGCTGCCAACGATCGGTTCGGAACAATAAACGACGCATCACCGGCACGGCCCGCATGAACGCGGGTCGTGTGCTGCCGACCCACCATGCCCCATCGCCGCAAAAAGCCACGTTCCCATATCGGCCCGTTCGCGTTGACCCGCACCCTGGCCTGGCTGCGCCTGTGCGCGATTGCCGGGCAGAGCATGGCCGTGCTCGTATGCGCCTGGTGGATGCACCTGGCGATTCCGCTGCTGCCGTTGCTGCTGGGCATCGGCCTGCTTGCGGTGTTTGCGGTGTTCGCCGCGTGGCGGCTGGGCCAGTCGTGGCCGATGCGCGAATGGGAGACCATCGGGCACATCACCGTGGACACCGTGGTGCTCGGCTACCTGCTGTATTTCACCGGTGGCGCAAGCAACCCGTTCATCACCTTGCTGCTGGTGCCGATCGCGCTCAGCGCCGCGGCGCTGTCGGTACGTGCGCTGCTGGCAGTTTCGCTGCTGGCCGCATGGGCCTACCTGTTGTTGCTGGTCTGGTACGTGCCGCTGCCGATGCCGACATTCGGCGACGGGGGTTTTGCGCTGCACGTGGATGGCATGGCCGTGAACTTCGTGATCACCGCCTTGCTGCTGGGCTTCTTCATCAATCGGCTGGCGCGGGCATTGCGCCTGCAGCAACGAGAGGTGCAGCGGGTGCGCGAACGGGCATTGCGCGACGAAGGCATTCTGGCGATCGCCACCCAGGCGGCCGGTGCCGCGCACGAGCTCAACACGCCGCTGTCGACCATGCGCACGCTGTTGCCCGAACTGCGCCGCGAGCGCGCCGACGATGCCGCGCTCACCGATGATCTGGAGCTGCTTGAGGGCCAGGTCGATCGCTGCCGTACGATCCTGCGCGAGATGGTCGCCTTCGGCAAGGCGCAACTGTCGCAAGAATCGGAGCGGGTCAGCGTGGCAAAGTTCATCCATGGCTGCCTGGAGCGTTTCCAGTTGCTGCGGCCTGAAGCAGAGCTCAGCCTGGACCTGGACGACGCCGTCGCGCACACGGTGCTGCGCACGCCGCCGGGGTTACGTCACGCCCTGCTCAACCTGCTCAACAACGCAGCCGATGCCTCGGCCAGCCGTGACTCGTGCGCGGTTAGCCTGCGTGTGTCGCGGGACGGCGTCTGGCTGGAGCTGCAGGTCGGCGACCACGGCCCGGGCTTCGGCGCCATCGACGAGCTTGCGGCGCTCGGTTACTCGCAAAAGCAGACCGGGCTGGGTATCGGGCTGGCCTTGGCTGAAGCCACTGCGGAGCGACTGGACGGTGAACTGGTGGCACGCAATGCGGAACATGGCGCCGAAGTGTGCCTGCGCGTGCCGTTAGCCATGATCGCCGAACCCTCGGCGCGTGGGCGGTAGAAATCTTTGGGCTGCGATGATGCTATCCAAACTTTCTACCGCCCACGCTCCTGGTGGCGCGACGTGCAAGCATTGGCGCTTGCGGCAACAATGCTTCACGATATCGATCGAGGAAACACCGCTGATGACCGACACCACCCCTCTCTCCACAGCTCGTCCGCTGTTGCTGGTCGACGACGACCCCACTTTTTTGCGTGTGCTGGCACGCGCGCTCGGTTCGCGCGGCTTCGAGGTCATCACCGCGAGCAACTTCGACGAGGCGCGTGCACTGACCCGCCGGCATCGTCCACGCTACTGCGTGCTGGATCTGAAGCTGGGTGAGGAGAACGGCCTGCGCCTGATCCCCGAGCTGCATACCCTGGTGCCGGACCTGCGCGTGTTGCTGCTCACCGGTTACGCCTCGATCGCCACCGCGGTGGAGGCGATCAAGCGCGGTGCCCACGATTACCTGGCCAAGCCGGTCGATGCCGATGCCGTGGTGCGCGCACTGCTCGATGGCGACAACGGCGTGCCGGACGACGGCGAGCCACCAGACGCACCGGAGCAGCCGCTGGCCTTGCGCCGACTGGAGTGGGAACACATCCAGCGCGTATTGACCGAGTGCGACGGCAACATCTCCGAAACCGCGCGCCGCCTCGGCATGCACCGGCGCACGCTGCAGCGCAAGCTGAGCAAGCACCCGGTACGCGAACGACCCGACCTGGACGACTGAACCGCACCTCGCCCTGCGCCAATGGCAGCCGTCCGGGTATCAGCGGCGAGCTGACGCCTGCGCAATCGCACAAGATCCCGTAGGGCGGGCATGGCCCGCCAGCTCGTAAAGTCGAAGCGGCGGGCAGTGCCCGCCCTACGGCGCAGGGATCGTCAGGGCTACTCGGTACTATCCGCCGGCACCGGTTCCGGCAGCTCTGCGGTGCCATCATCCTCGCCGCCGTAGATCGCCACGTGCGGCACGCCGTCGGCACCGATCCAGCCGCGGTACATGCCGTCGGTATTGAACGGGATCGAGATCTGGCCTTGTGCATCCAGTGCGATCGCACCACCGTCGCCGCCCAGCGACGGAATCTCCTGGTTGATCACGTCGGCGGTGGCACGCTTGAGCGGCACGCGCATCTGGGTCACCTTCATGCAGATCTCGTACGCCGCCACGGTGCGTAGGTAGAACTCGCCCCAACCGGTGCCCGAGACCGCGCAGCCGGAATTGGCATAGGTACCGGCGCCGATCACCGGCGAGTCGCCGATGCGACCCCAGCGCTTGTCGTTCATGCCGCCGGTCGAGGTACCGGCGGCGAGGTGGCCCTGCGCATCCAGCGCCACCGCGCCGACCGTGCCGAAGTGTTTGGCTGTCTCCTCGTCCGCATGCGGCCGTTTGGCCGCATCCTCCTTCAGCGCCTTCTGCAGTTGCTGCCAGCGTTGCTCGGTGCGAAAGTACGAGGGATCGACCAGCTCGATGCCCTGTTCCCTGGCAAACGCTTCGGCCCCCATGCCAGAAAGCATCACGTACGGGGTTTTCTCCATCACCGCGCGCGCCAGCACGATCGGATTCTTCACATGTTCCACGCCGGCCACCGAGCCTGCATTCAGTGTGTTGCCATCCATGATCGCGGCATCCAGCTCATTTTTGCCGTCATGGGTGAATACCGCACCCGTGCCGGCATTGAAGTTCGAATCGTCTTCCAGCACGACAATCGCCGCCGTCACGGCATCGACCGCCGACTTGCCGGCCACGAGCTCGGCATGACCACGCTGCAGCGCCCGGGTCATCGCCAGGCGGATCGCCGTTTCCCGCACCGGCGTCATGTCATGCCTGATCACCCCGGCACCGCCATGGATCACCAGCACGGGAGAGACGGCGGCGTGACTCGTGCTGGCGACTCCGGCGAGGGCTGACGCGAGCAACAGGTGTGGAAACTTCATGCGACACCTACGTAAGGACAACGAGGACAACGGCGCGAGTATAGCCAGAGCTCCCCGTCATTTCGGAGTGAAAGCCGACCATGCGACCTTGGTACGAGGCCAGCGAAGGCCAATCCGTCGTATCCTTGTCCACCGATTCCCCGTAGCAGGAAGGCATTGCAATGAACAAGGTATATCCGAGCGCGACCGAGGCCCTCGCCGGCCTGTTGTTCGACGACATGACGATCGCCGCTGGCGGGTTCGGCCTGTGCGGCATTCCCGAAAACCTCATTGGCGCTCTATTGAAGGCCGGCACCCAAGGGCTGACCATCGTGGGCAACAACGCCGGCGTCGACGATTTCGGCATGGGTCCGCTGCTGAAGACGCACCAGGTCAAGCGCGTGTATGCCTCCTACGTGGGCGAGAACAAGGAGTTCGAGCGGCAGACCCTGGCCGGCGAACTGGAACTGCACCTGACCCCGCAGGGTACGCTGGCCGAAAAGCTGCGCGCCGGTGGCGCCGGCATCCCCGGTTTCTACACGCGCACCGGCTTCGGCACCAAGCTGGCCGAGGGCAAGGAGACCAAGCGCTTTGGCGACAAGGAGTATGTGCTGGAAGAATCCATCACCTCGGATTTGTCGATCGTGAAGGCGTGGAAGGGCGACGCCCACGGCAACCTGGTATTTCGCGAGACCGCGCGCAACTTCAATCCGATGATCGCCACCTGCGGCAAGGCTTGCGTGGCCGAGGTCGAGCAGCTGGTGCCGGTGGGCGAGCTGGACCCGAACAACATCCATGTGCCGGGCATCTACGTCGACCGTATCGTGCAGGGCGAGAAATACGAGAAGCGGATCGAGTTCCGCACGATTTCCGGAGTCGTCGCGGGCAAGGAGAATCCGACCCGCACGGTCATGGCCAAGCGTGCCGCGAAGGAGCTGCAGGACGGCTTCTACGTGAACCTCGGCATCGGCATCCCAACCATGGTGGCAAACCACATCCCCGCCGGCGTCAACGTCACCTTGCAGTCGGAGAACGGCCTGCTCGGCATCGGCCCGTTCCCGACCGAGGAGCAGCTCGATCCCGACTTGATCAACGCCGGCAAGCAGACCATCACCACCTTGCCCGGCTCGAGCTTCTTCTCCAGCGCCGATTCGTTCGCGATGATCCGCGGCGGCCATATCGACCTGTCGATCCTGGGTGGCCTGGAGGTTTCCGCCAAGGGTGACCTGGCGAACTGGATGGTGCCGGGCAAGATGGTCAAGGGACCGGGCGGCGCGATGGACCTGGTCAGCGGCGTCAAGCGCGTGGTGGTGCTGATGGAGCACTGCGCGAAGGACGGCTCACCGAAGATCAAGACCGAGTGCGACCTGCCGCTGACCGGCCAGCGAGTGGTGGACCTGGTCATCACCGACCTGTGTGTGTTCGCGGTGGAGAAAGGCAAGGGCCTGACCCTGATCGAACTCAACGACGGCGTGACGCTGGATGATGTCAAGGCGAAGACTGGCTGCCCCTTCGCGGTCGACCAGGCATTGGCCGGCTGATCAGGTCTCAACGCCGTTGCGGCCCAACGATGGGCCGCAACGGCGTCGGCGGCGATTCCGTGGTTGCCGATTCGACCGGCAGCGGATCCGAAAAGTGGATACGTGCGACGCTCTCCCGATCCAGTCGGGTCTGCAATTCCAGCGGCCAGCCGAAGCGGTCGCTGATCTGGCGCGCAATGGCCAGCTCGAAACCGTGGCGGTCGACTCCGGACGAGCCGGGGCCGGCATCGGCATCGACTGGGCCAGGCCGGTTGCTCACGCTCACCACGCCCGGTTCCACACTGACCACCACGCTGCCGCGCTCGGCCTGCTGGCAGGCATTGCGCAGCAACTGCCAGCACAGCACCGAAAATACCTGCGACGAACCTTCCAGGGCGAAGCTTGCCGGTTGCTCCAGCCGCAGCTCGATCGGCCGTCCGCCAAGCAATTCGTGCGCGGCCTGTATTTCGCGCTGCAATATGTCATTCACCACGAAACGTTCCTTGTCCGCCGGCGTATCGGCATCGCGCGCCAGCACCAACAGCGCCTCGACCAGCATCTCCAGTTCACGCGAGGCACGATGGATCCGGCGCACCGAGCGGGCGCCGAAATCGCTCAGCTCCGCCTCATCGGCCAACATGTCGACCGACATCTTGATGACGGTGAGCGGGCTGCGCAGCTCATGGCTGGCATCGCGGGTGAAGTTGCGCTCGCGCTGGTTGTAACCGGCGATGCGGGTGGCGAAACCGTGCAGGCCGCGAGCCAGCGATGCCACGTCGGCATCCGTGTGACGGCACAGTCGCTGTGGATTGAAGGCGTCAGGATCAGGCTTGTCGTCGCTCCAGCCATCCATCAACCGGGCCAGCGACCGGATCGTCCGCCACTCGTGCTGCGTGGCCAGGCAGGCGAGCAACGTGGTGATCAGGATCAGCACGATCACCGCCGCCCACGGCGCGACGTTGTAGATGCCCATGGCACAGACGATGACCAGCACCACAAACTGCAGCCCGAACACCCATGCGATGCGCCGTTTGAAAGCTCCTGCGCGAAATGTGATGGCACTCGCCGCCCTGCTGTTCATTACCTTCGCCGTGTCGATGTCACGCAGGCTGGGGCGTCGAGGCCATTTCCGATTCGAGATCCGCCAGACGGTAACCAGCCGAATGGATAGTATGTAGCAGAGGCCGCGCGAAGGGTTTGTCGATGACCCGTCGCAGGTTGTACAGGTGTGAACGCAAGGTGTCGGAATCGGGCAACGTATCGCCCCAGATCTCGCGCTCGATGTCGCGTCGGCTGACCACCCGCGGCGATTCGCGCATCAGGATCGCCAGCAGTTTCAGCCCGATCGGCGAGACGACCAGTTCCTGGCCCGCGCGGGTCAGGTGCAAGGTCGCGGTATCCAGCGTCATGTCGCCGACGACGAGCACCTCGGTCGACACCTGGCGGCGGTCGCGACGGATCAGCGCGCGCAAGCGCGCCTCCAGTTCGCGCACTTCGAACGGCTTTACCAGATAATCATCTGCGCCGGCTTCCAGGCCGACCAGCTTGTCCTCCAGCGTGTCACGTGCGGTCAGCATCAGCACCGGGGTGGACTTCTTCGCTTCCTTGCGCAGCTTGCGGCAGACCTCCAGGCCATCCAGCCCGGGCAGCATCAGGTCCAGCACGATCACGTCGTAACTGTTGGACACGGCCAGGTGCAGACCGCTGACGCCGTCGGCGGCATAGTCCACCGAGTAGCCACGCCGTTCGAGAAATTCGCCTACCATTTCGGCGATCTGGCGGTTGTCTTCCACCAGCAGAATCAGCCCCGCTTGCTCGTCGTGTACGCTCATGTCGTCCGCTCTCCGTCTTATTTCACATCTGTGAAGATATACACGGCTGCGGCGTGACGACAACGTGAAAGCAGCGACGGAAATTCAGCGCGCGTTTGGCCTGGCGCTCAATGCAGGAGCGGTTGCAGCCGCCTCCACACGTTGTCCAGCACGTGCGGCTCGGCAGCGGCCACCGGATGCATGCCGTCATCCTGCATCAGGGCCGGATCCAGCGCGACGCCGTCGAGCAGGAACGGCAGCAGGGCAGCGTGCCGCTCCTGTGCCAGCCCGGCATAGATCGCGCGCAAGCCGTCGCGATACTGTGGCCCGTAATTGACCGGCAGCTCGATGCCCAGCAGCAACACCCGCACCTTGCGCTGCTGCGCCAGCTCGATCATCGCCGCCAGATTCTCACGCAACGCCGACAGCGGCAATCCGCGCAGGCCATCGTTCGCGCCCAGTTCGAGCACCAGCACCTGCGGGTGATACTTCTCGAGTAGTGCCGGCAAGCGGTTGCGCCCGCTCACGGAGGTCTCGCCGCTGATGCTGGCATTGACCACGGTCCACTTCGGCACCATCTTGGCCAGACGCACATGGAGCAGGTACACCCAGCCGGACTCGAGCGGGATATTGTGTGCGGCAGACAGCGAGTCGCCCAACACCAGCACGGTTTTCGGCGCCGCCGCTTGAGCACTGCCGATGCCGCACAGGAAAACCAGCAACCACAGGCATCGATGCATGAATGATTCCAACCGTCCGCTTCTTGAGGCCTGTGATGTTAGCAAGTCGGTGCGCGCTCCCGAGGGTCGGCTGGATATCCTGTCCGGGGTCGATCTGCGCATCATGGCCGGCGAGAGCTTCGCCATCGTCGGCGTCTCCGGCTCGGGCAAGACCACCCTGCTCGGCCTGCTGGCCGGCCTCGACACGCCGGATGCCGGCGCGATCACCTTCGACGGTCACGCCCTGCATCGACTCGATGAGGAAGCCCGCGCCGACCTGCGCCGCCGCCTGGTCGGTTTCGTGTTCCAGTCGTTTCATCTGCTCCCGGCACTCACCGCCGAGGAAAACGTGATGCTGCCGCTGGAGCTCGAGGGCAGCCGCGATGCGCGCAGCCGCGCACGCGAGGCACTCGACGCGGTGGGACTGTCGCCTCGGCGCCGTCACTATCCGGCCCAGCTTTCCGGCGGCGAACAGCAGCGCGTGGCCATCGCGCGCGCCTTCGTGCACCGGCCGCGCGTGCTGTTCGCCGACGAGCCCACCGGCAACCTCGACCAACGCACCGGCCACCACATCAGCGACCTGTTGTTTGCGCTCAACCACGACCATCACACCACCCTGGTGCTGGTCACCCACGATACGACCCTGGCCGCACGCTGCCAGCGCGGGATCGAACTGGATGAAGGCCGCGTCGTGCCCGGCGTGCGCGCATGAAGATGCTGCGCCTCGCGCTGCGCAACCTGCGCCGCGAATGGCACCTGCCCGAGCTGCGCACGCTGGCAGCTTCGCTGGTACTGGCGGTCGCGGCGCTGGGCGTGGTGGCCACGCTCGCCACGCGGATCGAACGCGGCATGCTGGCCAGCGCCGCCGAGCTGATCGGCGGCGACATCGGCCTCAGTTCGCCGCAGGCGCTGCCCGAGAGCTTCGCCGCCAGGGCGCGGCAGGATGGCCTGGCGCTCACGCGCACCGCGAGTTTCCCCAGCGTCGCGTTCGCCCACCAGCACACCCAGTTGCTTGACGTGGAAGCCACCGACGCGCACTACCCGTTGCGCGGCAAGCTGCAGCTGGCCGATGCGGCGGGCCACCCACGCAGCGGGCACGCCCCGGCGCAGGGTGGCGTCTATCTCGATCACCGCGCGCTGGTGGCGCTGCGCCTGAAAGTGGGCGACCGGTTGCAGGTGGGCGGACGCGAACTGAGCATCACCGCCGAGCTGGTGCGTCAGCCCGACGGCGGCGAGCTGCTGGCGCTGGCGCCGCGCGCCATCATGAGCCTGGCCGACGCCGAGGCGGCCGGCCTGCTCGGCGTAGGCAGCCGTGCGCGCCATCGCCTGCTGCTGGCCGGCACGCCGGCAGCCGTACAGCGCTGGCGCGACTGGGCCCAGGCCACCACGCTGCCGCAGGGTGCCGAGCTGATCACGCCGGAGCAGACGCAGGAACGCATGCGCAGCGCGTTCGATCGCGCCGGCGCCTTCCTGCGCCTGACGGCGTTGCTGTCGGCCCTGCTGGCCGGCATCGCCATCGCCCTGTCGGCGCAACGCTACGCGCGGCGCAAGAGCATGGAAGTGGCCTTGTTGCGCGCGCTGGGTACCTCCCGCCGGCGCGTGCTGGGCCTGCTGTCGGGTACGCTGGGCGCATTGGCGGTGCCGGCCCGCGACGCTCGGCGTGCTGCTGGCGCTGGGGTTGGCGCAACTGGCATGGCTGCTGGCCGGAGCGCTGTTCAGTAGCGTACCTGCCTCATTGCCGTTGGCGCCCGCATTCGCCGCCGCCGCGATGGGTATGGCCGTCCTGGTCGGCTTTGCACTGCCGCCGCTGGCGCGACTGGCCGAAGTGCCACCGGTGGCGGTGTTTCGCCAGAGCCTGACCCGGCGCTCACACCGCTTCGACGCGTTGTACCTGATTCCGCTGCTGGTCGCGCTCGGCCTGATCTGGAGCCAGAGCAGCTCACTCAAGCTCGCCGGCATCCTCGCTGCCAGCCTGTTCGGCGTGGCGACGATCGCCGCGCTGCTGGCCGTGCTGCTGTTGTGGCTGGCGCGACGCGTAGCTCCCGGCGCGCACCCGGCGCTGCGCCTGGGGCTGGCCGCGCTGGCACGGCGGCGCATGCTCAGCGTGATCCAGGCCACCTCGCTCAGTCTTGGCCTGTGCGCCCTGCTGTTGCTCACCATCGTGGCGCCGTCGCTGCTGCACGGCTGGCGCCAGGAGCTGTCGGCTGACACGCCGAACTGGTTCGCGCTGAACCTGCAGGACGACCAGCGTGCCGGCTTCGCGCAAGCACTGCAGCGGGTCGGTGCCGATCAGCTCAACATGCTGCCGCTGGCGCTGGGCAAGCTCACCGCGATCAACGACCAGCCGGTCGACCAGCTTCATCTTGACGACGCGCGGGCGCAAGACCGGGCCGATCGACAGCTGCGATTATCCTGGGCCGGGGCACTGCCGCCGGCCAACAAGGTGATTGCCGGCCGCTGGGCCGGGCCCGCGCCAGCGCAGGCGGAAGTCTCGATCGACACCATGTGGCGCGACATGTTCGCGCTGAAGCTGGGCGACACGCTGACCTTCCACATTGGCGAGCGTGACATCCAGGCCATCGTCGGCAGCGTGCGCAAGGTCGACTGGAGCTCGTTCCGGGTCAACTTCTTCCTGTTGCTGGACCCGGCGCACGCGGATGAGCTGCCACACACGTGGCTGGCCAGCTTCCACCTGGCCGGTGGGCATGCCGAGGGGTTGGCGCAACTGTCGCGCGATTACAGCAACCTCAGTCTGATCGACGTCGATGCGCTGCTCGATCGCGTGCGCGAGATCGTCGACCGGGTCGGCGACGCGGTGCGCTGGATCCTCGGCTTCAGCCTGTTGGCCGGTGCGCTGGTGCTGGCCGCGTCGCTCGCCGCCAGCGCCACTGAACGCCGCCACGAAGCAGCCTTGCTGCGCACCCTGGGCGCGCGCCGTACCCAGTTGCGCATGGCGGCCGCGTGCGAGTTTGCCCTGCTCGGCCTGCTCGCCGGACTCACCGCCGCGCTCGGCGCGGCCGGCGCCGGCCTGTGGCTAGGGCAAGCGGTGTTCCACATCGACGGCTTCGTGCCGCCACCGTGGCCACTGGCGGAGGCTGCGCTTGCGGCTGCCATCGTGGTGATGCTGCTGGGCCTAGCTGGCATGCGCAGGATCGTCCGCACACCACCGATGCGGCTGCTGCGGGAAAGTTGACGGACTGGCCGATACTCTTGCCGAAGCGCCTTCGGAACCCCCTTTGATCTCACTGACCCACGTCGACTGGCGCAGCACCACCGTGTAGATACCGCTCGCGGGCGATGCCCTTGATTTGATCTGCAACCCGCATTCAAGGCAGAAGCATCGCCCGCGAGCAGGCTCCGAGGTCGGCATGGGAACTGCCGAACAGGTCGAACGAGAAGTGGCTGTGACCGCCGATGTCGATCCGCAGCTGGTCACCGTCGCGCTGCTGGGTGACCTGCAATTGCTCCAGCGTCGACTTGTCCGAGGCGCAGGCCCGGCCGGTGAAGCTCAGCGCCTTGTTGCTGTCGCTGCCGACGAGCAAAAGGTTGCAACGGCCAGCCCGAACCAGCTCGGCTTCGTGCAATCAGGCCGTTGGCTCTTGTGCCTTGACCCGCTGCCACAACGCCTCCTGCCCGGCCAGGTCAAGCTTGCCGAAGCTGCCGCCGTCGGCTGCAGCGAGCTCCTCCATCTTGCGAAAGCGTCGCTCGAACTTGGCATTGGCGTGGCGCAAAGCGCGAGAGAAGTCGACGCTGGCGTGATGGGCCAGGTTCACCGCGACGAACAGCACGTCGCCGATCTCGTTTTCGAGCCGCGCAGGGTCGGCACCACAGTCAAACTCGGCACGCACTTCGCCGACCTCTTCGAGCAGTTTGTCCAGCACCGGTGCGGGCCGGGCCAGGTGAACCCGGCGCCAGCCGCGCGCTTGGGGGAGAACGCAGGAATGAGTGGCCACGCCGAGCAGCGCCGTCGAAACTACTCACGAACCGCCCTCCGCAGCCGCCCCGCCCAATCAATCGAACAATCCCCCACCGCCATAAACTCCGGATTCAGCAGCGACTCCCCGCGGTTGTAGCGAAACGGCTGCCCGCGCAGATCCAGCACCGCTCCGCCGGCCTCATCCAGCACGCACTGGGCCGCTGCAGTATCCCATTCGCTGGTCAGGCCCTGGCGCAGATAGACGTCGGCTTGGCCGCGCGCGATCAGACAGAACTTCAGCGATGAACCCAGCGGAAGCATCTGATAGTCGCTACCGATCAGGTGATCCAGCAGGCCGCCTTGCGCGCCACCGTGGGAACGACTGCCGGCCACCGTCGGCGGCCGCGCCAACGGACGCGACTGCAGCCGCTGCCACTCGCCGCCGGACTGGAGCTGCAACCAGGCTCCATGACCAAGCTCGGCAACGTAGAGTTCACCAGTGACCGGCGCCAGCACCACGCCAAGCACGGCGCGGTGCCGATCGATCAGGGCGATATTGACGGTGAACTCGTCATTGCGCTTGACGAACTCGCGCGTGCCATCGAGCGGGTCGACCAGCCAGTAGCGCGACCAGTGCTGGCGTTGCGCCCATGGCAAAGCCTTGGCTTCCTCGGACAGGATCGGCAGGCGTGGTTCCAGCTGCCCCAACCCCGCCACAATGACCTGCTGGGCGGCCAGGTCGGCGGCTGTCAGTGGCGAGGCATCGGCCTTAGTCTGTACGGCGAAATCACCGTGATAGATCTTCAGGATCGCGTCGCCCGCGACACGTGCGAGCTCGCCGATGCGGCGGGAAAATTCAGGCGGCATGTTCATGCTCGCCGGAAGCGTCCGCCGAGGTATTCACGGGCCATGAACAGCGCGGCAATCGAGCGTCCCTCGGTCACGTCGTCGCGACCAAGCAGCGTATGCAGTTCGGACATCTTCCACGGCACCACCTCGAGCTCCTCCGGCTCATCGCCGGGCAGTTTTTCCGGATACAGGTCCTGCGCCAGCACCACATGCGCCATGTGCGTCATGTACGCCGGCGACAGCGACAGGTTGTGCAGGATTTTCAGTTCGTGCGCGCCGTAGCCGGCCTCTTCCTTCAATTCCCGCTCGGCGCCCTGCTCGGCGGTTTCGTCCTGGTCCAGCCGCCCCTTGGGTAGCCCCAGCTCGTAGCGACCGACGCCACCGCAGTACTCGCGCACCAACAGCACCGTCTCATCATCAAGCATCGGCACGATGATCACGGCACCCAGGCCGCTGCCCGTTAGGCGCTCGTAGGTGCGTCGCACGCCATTGGAGAATTCCAGATCAAGCTGCTCGACCTGCAGCAAGCGACTGTGGCTGACGTTCCGCGTAGCATGGATGATGGGCAGCTTGAGCATCCGCACATTCTAGCGCGCAAGGCGCTGCAGGGCCTGCGCATGGATCGCTGGCGTGCCGGCCAGCACGCTGCGTGTATCCAGCGTCAATGGTGCTCCCTCGAGATCGGTGAAGACGCCGCCAGCCTCGCGCACGATGACCGCAAGGGCTGCGATGTCGAGGATGTTCACGTCCGACTCGATCACCAGGTCCAGGCTGCCGCGCGCGAGCAGATGGTAGTGGCAGAAGTCGCCGTAGCCACGAATCCGGTTGCTGTCGCGGATCAGCTTGCCCAAGGCTTCCCAGCGCGCATCGGCGGTAAGTGTCTTGACGTTGCCGATAGAGAGCGAAGCCTGATCGATCATGACGGTGTCGGCGACCTGCATGCGCTCGCCGTCAAGCCAGGCGCCGCCACCTGTGCTGGCCCACATCGTCTCGCCATAGATTGGCGCACTGGAGACGCCGAGCACCAGGTCGGCGCCGTCCATCAAGGCGATCTGGGTGGAGAAGAACGGCGTGCGGCGCACGAAACTCTTGGTACCGTCGAGCGGGTCGACCAGCCACAACAGACCGCCACGTTCACCATCCAGGCCGAACTCCTCACCATAGATCGATGCTTGTGGCAGCGCCGCATGCAGGATTTGCCTGATCGCGCGCTCGGCCTCGCGGTCGGCCACGGTCACCGGGGTAGCGTCGGCCTTCAGCTCCACCTCGACGCCGTGGTGCCAGTAGTGCCTGATCACGTCTGCTGCTGCGGCCGCGGCGGCGCGAGCGGCGGCCAGCGCCAAGGCGGCAATATCGGATTTCATGGTTGCATGATGCTCTTGTCGGTCAATGGCGGACTGCCAGCCAGGCCACCGCTTTGCTGGATATGCACGCTGCCGTCCTGTGCTGCCGGCCCGAGCCGGGCCAGCCAGTGCTGCAACGCGGGGTCAGTGTGTCGCGCGCGCAAGCTTGCGTCCAGTCGCCAGCCGAGTGGGCTCAGTTGCAGATCACCTGTCGTCTGCAGCGGCCCGCGTTCACCGTCGTGCCATTGCACGCCGATCACGCCACCCTCGGCGCGCGCCTGCCATTGCAGTTCACCCAGCACGACATCGCCGTCGCGGGTGTGCACGCTGGCGTCCCGCCACTGGCCCTGTGCCTGCAACTGCAACGGCCAACCGCCCTGCAGCAGGGCGTGCGAGGCCGTCATCTGCAGTTCGCCAGCGGGGTTGCCCCAAGGCGTGTCGAGCGGCTGGCCAAGCGCCGTCAGCTGCGCGTTCAAGCTCAGGTCGCGAGCTTCGATGCGGCCATCCGGCAAGCGTCGCATGCTACCGGAAAAAGCAAGGCCGGGTCCGTCGAACACCAGTTGCAGGCGCAACTGCCCAAGCAGCGCACGACGCGACAACTGCCACTGCAGCCGCCCCAGCCGCTTTCCGCCGAGTGCCGTGACTTCGTCGGCACGGCCGTGCCACAGCAAACCGTGCACCTGCTGCAAGCGCATCCCGTGCAATTGCGGCTCGATCCACGGCGTCACCCAGCGTGCCGGCAGGAACCACAGCAGCACGGCGGCGAACATGCCCAGCAAGGCCAGGCCGATCAGGCCGTTTCGCAGAAATTTCAAGCGTCGATTCCCGGCAATGCCATGCGTGGAACTTGAACATGCATGGCGCAAGCGTCGATGATAACCGGATGAACGTTCCCGAAAACAGCAAGGCTGCGCTCGCTGCGCGTGACCTGAAGCACGTATGGCATCCATGCACCCAGATGCACGACCACGAGAGCATCCCCATGGTGCCCATCGTGCGTGGCGACGGCGCATGGCTGATCGATACCGAAGGCCGGCGCTACCTGGATGGCATCAGTTCCTGGTGGGTCAACCTGTTCGGCCACGCCAACCCGCGCATCGCCGCCGCCCTGGCCGAGCAGGCGCGCACGCTGGAACACGTGATCTTCGCCGGCTTTACCCATGAGCCCGCAATCAGACTGGCCGAGGAACTGGTGCGCATCACGCCACCCGGGCTGGAACGGGTGTTCTATGCCGACAACGGCTCGTCGGCCATCGAGGTGGCGTTGAAGATGAGCTTCCATTACTGGCTGAACCAGGGCCAGGGCAAGAAGACCCGCTTCATCGCGCTGACCGGCAGCTATCATGGCGAGACGCTGGGTGCGCTCTCGGTCAGCGACGTGGCATTGTACCGCAAGACTTACGCACCACTGCTGCTGACGCCGTTGCTGGCGCCCTCGCCGGACACTTACCAAGGCGAACCCGGCGAAACTTCGCAGCAGACCGCGACGCGACGACTACAACAGTTGCGCGAACTCCTCGAGCAACACGCGCACGAAACCTGCGCGGTCATCGTCGAGCCGCTGGTGCAATGCGCCGGCGGCATGCGCATGTATCACCCGGACTACCTCACCGGCCTGCGTGCCCTGTGCGACGAGTTCGCGGTGCATTTCATCGCCGACGAGATCGCGGTCGGCTTCGGTCGCACCGGTACGCTGTTCGCCTGCGAGCAGGCGGGTGTTTCGCCCGACTTCATGTGCCTGTCGAAAGGGCTCACCGCCGGCTTTCTGCCGTTGTCGGTCGTGCTCACCACCAACGAGGTCTATGCCGCGTTCTACGCCGAGTACAGCGCCGGCAAGGCATTCCTGCACTCGCACAGCTATACCGGCAACCCGCTGGCCTGCCGCGTCGCGCTGGAAACGCTGGCGATCTTCCGCGACGAGCCGGTGCTTGAACGCAATCGCCAGCTGGCGGCCCACCTCTCACGGCGCCTCGAACCGCTGCGCGAGCACCCCCACGTGGCCGATGTGCGCCAGACCGGCATGATCGCGGCGATCGAGCTGGTCGCGGACAAGACCAGGCGGCGGCCATTCCCGGCAGCCGAGCGACGCGGCTTGCGCGTCTACCTGTACGGCCTGCAGCACGGCGTGCTGCTGCGGCCGCTGGGCAACGTGGTGTATTTCATGCCGCCGTACGTAGTCACCGCGCAGGAAATCGACCTGTTGGTCGACACCGCAGTACGCGGGATTGAACTCGCGGTCGCAAATCGACGACCAGCGATCCGTGCTGGCGATGAGCATCATTGAGATCCAGGCCTGCATGCGCACGATCCGACTCCATGCCGAGCTGCCCTTGGCGGTGGGCGCCGAACTGGCGCTGCCGCCGCAGGCCGGCGAACACGCCACCCGCGTATTGCGGCTGGGGAAAGGTGCTTCACTGGTGCTGTTCAACGGCGATGGCAGCGACTATCAGGCCCGAATCTGCGCAATCGGCAAGCGTAACGTCACCGTGCAAGTCCTCTCGCGCGAGCCGTTGCACACTGAATCACCGCTGCCACTTGTCCTCGCCCAGGGCATTGCCCGCGGCGACAAGATGGACCTGATCGTGCAAAAGGCCACCGAACTGGGCGTTGCGGGCATCGTGCCGCTGCTAACGGAACGCTCGGAAGTGAAGCTCGACCCCGGACGTGCGCAAAAGCGCTTGTCGCACTGGCGCGCCGTGGCGGCCAGCGCGTGTGAGCAATGTGGCCGGGCTCGCGTGCCCGAGATCCAGCCGGCGACGGCCCTGCCGGCATGGCTGGATATGCTGCCCGACGCTGGAGCCCTGCGCCTGGCGCTGCTGCCTGAAGCCACCCTGGTGTGTCGCGAGTTGCAGTTTGCCAAGGCGGGTGGGGTGTTGGTCGTGGGACCCGAGGGCGGCCTTGGCGAGCGCGACATCGCGGCCTTGCAGGCTTCCGGTTTCGCAGGGCTGCGACTGGGCCCACGCGTGCTGCGCACAGAAACCGCCGGCATGGCGGCCCTCGCTTCGTTGCAAGCGTTGCATGGCGACGTTTAGGGATGTTGCAAAAGCCCGGCCAACGCCGATCACGCCTGGGGGCGTGCCTCAGTGCTCTCGAGCAGGTCGAGCAAAGTCGCCTCGATCCATTCCAGATCGGGAATCATCGCGATGTCATCGCGCACCAGCACATGGGCGCGCACGCCCGCGGGCAACTCCTTGCCGTCGTGGGTGGGGATGATCAATTCCGCATTCAGCGTGGTGAGGCGCGGAAAACCCTGGGTCAGCACCGCGATGAATGGCAACCTCGGGTCGCCGCCCAGCGCCTTGAGTACGGCCACGCGCACGGTCAGCTCGATATCGGCCTCGATGCTCCCGGCCAATCGCGTAAACGACACCAGTGGCACACGCCAGCCACGCCAGGCGATACGACCGAGCAGCCATGGCGGCGCGCCCGCAACCGGCGCGGGCGTGCTTAGCGTGATCACCTCGGCGATCGTGGCATTGGGCAGCAACAGACGCAGGTCGCCGACCGGCACCAGCACGCAGCGAATTTCACGCGGCAACGGATCACTCATGGAAACACCTCGATCAGGTGCGCCGCCAGCTCGGACGACGTACCGGAATAACTGACCAGCCGTTCGGCAAATATTCCGCTGACCATGTCAGCGAAATGTTCCCCGGACGACAACTCTACCCAGACCTGGCCACCGCGATCATGGATCGCCTGCGCGCCAGCGACTGCATCGTTGCCGCGCCCGGCAAACACGATCGCCAGCGCATCGCGGCCAAACGCCTTCGCGGCCATGCTCAGGTTGGCGTCGATCGACCGCTCCGACGCGCCATCCGCACCATCGCCGTGCAGTTCGATGTTGCCGTCACGACGCAGGCGCACCTGCTGGCCAGCCGGCACCATCAGCACCTCGCCAAAGGCTGCATGACGCGCGCCATCGGCCAGTCGCACCGGCAGCGCGCAGTGCCCGGCAAATCTTTCGCACAGCGCCGCGTCGGAATGACCACCCAGGTGCTGGGCGAGCAGGAAGGTCAGCCGCGTGGTCGCCGGCAATGCCGCCAGAAAGTCGCAGACTGAATCGACACCGTCGACGGCGGCACCCAGCAGCACGATCCGGCTCAGGGCCGAGCCACGATCATCGAGAATCATCTCGTGATCCTGCACACAGGCCTGCGGCGCAACTGCTTCTTCGAGCGAGACCAGTTCCAGACTCATGGTGGGCTCGAGGTCGGGCGATACGGCCTCGACATCCGGCGCGAGGAATTCCGCCGCGCTGAGCTTGCTGCTGCCGAACGCGGCCGGGTCCGGTTTGTCGACAGGTTCCACCGGTGCGTCCTCGTCGACAAGCGCCCAACCCTCGGGCGCACGCAGCGGGGTCGGCGGCAACGCGGGAATCGGTTCGGCCGCATCCGACGGCGCGGTGGCAAGCCCGGATTCCTTCAAGGCCGCAAGCTGGAGCTGGTCGGGGTCAAACGTCGGCACAGTCGCGCCGGTAGCGACGGGATCATCCTGATTCGTGGTGGCGTCGGCCGGAGGGGACTGTTCGGCTGTCAACTCACCGAAATTGCCGTCGTGCAGCGGCGGCGGCTCTTCCTCGCCCGTGAAACGCAGCCCCGAGCCGGAGCTTTCCACCTCCTCTTCGTCCGGCAGATCACCGCCAGCCAGCAACGCCTCCAGTTCCGCGGCCAGATCTTCCGATTCGACGTGCGCTCCGGCATGCTCCGCATCAGCGCTGGCATCGTGCATGGCGAAGCCGCTGGCCGCTTCGGTCGTCGACTCGGCCGGCGGTTCGATTGCCGGCGAAGCTTCGATCTGCGCTTCAGCTTCCGGCTCCGGCACGGCTTCCATCTCCGGCGCGGGCAATTGTTCGCCCGGCGCCGCAGTCTCTGCCGGCGCCGAGGCCTGCATCTCCCGCTCGCCCATCGCCCGACTTTCGCTCGTGCCGGTCGATGTCGGGGCGGATACGGGCGACGTCACCAGCGCCGGCATGGGGACTTCGCGCGCATGCTCCGGTCGCGGTGGATCGATGTCCCCGGTCGCCAGCACTTTTACCGCCAGGTGACGTGCCCAGCGTGCGCGATCCCAGCCGACCAGGGCACGACTGGCCTGGGCATCGTTGAACACTACCCGCGGCCGATCACTGTCGAGTAGTTCATACCACCGGTCGAGCGCATCGTCCATACCTTCGTCCAGGTTGACTACCACCACATCGGCACCCACCCGCTGCAGCAGTTCGCGACTTGCCCCGGACACTTCGCCTTCGTGGACAATCCGCGCACCACGCTCACGCAATGCGTCGCGCAAATGCCCGCCAAGTTCGGTGTCGTCGAACAGCAACGCGACCGCTGGGAGTGTGTCAGTCATGCATCGGCTCCATGGCATGCTGCTCAAGCACTTCGCCGATCTGCACCAGCAACTCGGTCTCCTGGTAGGGTTTGCCGAGATAGCGATCCACGCCGATGTCGAGCGCGCGCTGGCGATGCTTGTCTCCGGTGCGCGAGGTGATCATGATGATCGGCACATCGCGCAGGCGTGGGTCGGCCTTCATGTGGGTAGCCAATTCGTAGCCGTCCATGCGCGGCATCTCAATGTCGAGCAGCATCAAGTCCGGCACGCGTTCATGCAGCTTCTCCAGCGCATCGACACCGTCCTTGGCGGTGCTAACTTCGTATTCGTTACGCTCCAGCACGCGGCTGGTGACTTTGCGCATGGTGATCGAGTCGTCCACCACCATCACCATCGGCCGCACCGACACCTTCTCGATGACGGGTGCCTGTACCGCGCTGAGGCCCTCCGCCAGGCGCTGCTCGCGACGGATCATGCCATGGCGAACCAGCGGCGCGAGATCCAGAATGATCAGCACCGAGCCGTCGCCCATGATCGTGGCGCCGAGCAGGCCAGGCACTGAACTGATCTGCGGGCCCACCGACTTGACCACGATCTCGCGCGAGCCGAGCACCGCGTCGATGCGAATGGCTGCACGCAGGTCGCCGGCGCGGGTCAGCAGCAACGGCTGTTGCTCATCCTCGGTGGGCAGACCAGGCGGCAAGCCGAGCAATTCGGCCAGGTCGTGGATGCCGAAATCCTCGTTGCCGTAAAGGAATGAGGGCTCGTCCTCGACCAGCAACGCCGCCAGCTCGCCCGGATCGACTCGCGCCACGCCCTGCACCGAGGTCATCGGGATCGCGAAGGTCGCTTCGCCGATGCGCACCAGGATCGCCTGGGTTACCGCAAGAGTGAACGGCAGACGCAGCACAAAGGTGGTGCCCTGGCCTTCTTCCGACTCGATCGACAGCGTACCGCCGAGCTGCTTGATCTCGTTCGCCACCACATCCATACCGACTCCGCGACCGGCCAGTTGGGTCACCTTGCCGGCCGTGGAGAAGCCCGGTTGCGTGATTAGCGACAGCAACTGATTGGCGGTCGGCTTGGTCTCGGCGCGCAGCAGACCACGCTCGACGCCGCGCTTGCGGATTGCCTCGCGGTTGAGGCCGCGACCGTCGTCGCTGACCCGGATGACCACCTCGGTCGCTTCGCGCGCGACCTTGATGTGCACCGCACCCTCGGCCGGTTTGCCGGCCTTGCGGCGTTCTGCCGCACTCTCGATGCCATGCACGATCGCATTGCGCAGCATGTGCTCGAACGGCGCCTTGATGCGATCGAGCAGGTTGCGGTCCATTTCACCGTGTGCACCGTCGACATAGAGCTGCGCGTGCTTGCCCTGCTCCTGGGCGGCCTGGCGCAGGGTACGACGCAGATTCGGCACCATCGTGTCGAACGGCAGCATGCGCGTGCGCAGCAAGCCGTCCTGCAGCTCGGTACTGACGCGCGATTGCTGGATCAGCAACGTCTCGGCCTGACGGGTCAGCTCGTCCAGCATGTTCTGGATCGACACCAGATCGGATACCGACTCGGCCAGCGCACGCGAGTACTGCTGCAATTGCGAATAGCGATCGAGCTCGAGCGGATCGAATACCGTCAGCCCCGCCTCGCGGTGCTCACGCTGGAAGCGCGCGATGATCTGCGCCTCGGTCTCGATTTCAAGCATGCGCAACTGGCTGCGCAGGCGCGCCACGGTCTGTTCCAGCTCGACCAGGTTGAAGCGATAACCGGCTACCTGCTGCTCCAGTCGCGAACGGTAGATGGCCACTTCGCCGGCGTGGTTGACCAGGCTGTCGAGCAGGTCGGCGCGAACGCGGACCTGCTCCTGCGGTGCATGGACTTCCTGCTCCACTTCCGGCAGCAGTGCGGGCAGATCATGCGTAACGGTGGTGACTGGCGGCACTGGACGCGGGACCTCCTCGAGAGCAGCCGGAGTCGCGCTGGTGACCGGCTCGCTGTCCTCGCCCAGAGCCGTTTCGCCGGCCACGCCCAGCAGCCGGTCGATCATCGCCTGCGGATATTCCGGCATCTGGCCTTGCGCCACCCGCTGCACCAACGCGAGCAGCTGGTCGAAGCTTGCCTCCATCATCTCGATCAACGCGCCGGTTCTGCCGGCATCGCGAATCGGTTTTTCAAGCACGGTTTCGATCGCATGGGCCAGATCACCCAGCGGCATCAGGCCGGCGATCCTCGCGCCGCCCTTGAGCGTATGCAAGTCGCGCTGCAATTCAGCCACGCATGACAGTTCGCCAGGCTCGGCGTGCCATTGCGCAAGTACGCCATCGGCGTGGTCGAGGATCTCGCGCGCCTCGTCGACGAAGACTTCCAGTAGATCCGCGTCGATATCGCCGCCCTCTGCCTGTACGGACTCGCCCGGCGCGGCTGAAGCGGCCATCGCCTCGATGTCGTCGCTGTGCTCCTCGTCCCGAATTGGCTCATCGTGCGCGTCGTCATACCCGGGCGACTCGAACACCCCACGCGCCACCTGCGATTGCGGATACTCATCCCGCATCGCGACGACTTGTGCGGTCAGGGCGTCGGCGTCGGGCAGCCGCGGCAGCGCCGCATCGAACTGGCGCATGACCTGATCGACCATGTCGACCGACTGACCAAGCAGATGCACACCTGACGCCGAGAGTGACTGGGCGCAAGCACGCAGACGCTTGAACAAGCCCTCAAGAGGAGACAGCAACTGGGTCAGCAGCGGGATATCGACCATCGCGATCGCGCCATGCAAGGTATGCACCGCGCGCAACAATTCCTCGCTGATCGGCAGTTCGCTGTCGCAGCGCTGGATCGCGGCACGAATCGTCTGCAGGTACTGCGCCACTTCGCTGCGCAGGATCTCAAGCAGTACCGCATCCACCGGTGGCAGCACCGGCATGGCGCTCCCTGCTTCATGCATCTCCGGCGCGGGCGTCGCGGCTACGGCCATCGCCTCGGTGAGACCAGCCTGCGGCGCCGCCTCTGCTTCGACACTGGCGCGCGGCACACGCCGGATGACGGTGCGTGTGACCGTCTGCGTGGTACGAGGTACCTGGTCTTCCAGACGCGCCGGATGACCCGCCGCGAGTTGCCCGGCGGTGTGCATGATCGCGCCGAGCGGTGCGTCAGGAACAGCCTGGTGCTCGAGCGCAGCCAGCAGCTGCGGCAGCGCATCAATGGCATGGCGCATCAGGTCCTGCACGTTCTGATCCGGCTCGATCGTGTTGTCGAGCACGCGATTCAGCATGTCCTCGACTTTCCATGCGAACTCGCCAAGCACGTCGGCGCCCACCAGACGACCGGACCCCTTCAACGTGTGGAACGAGCGGCGGATGCCAGCCAACGCGGAGGTCTGCGTCGGATCGGCCAGCCAGGCCTTTTCTGCATTCACGAGGTTGTCGATTTCCTCCTGCATTTCTTCCAGGAAGATCTCGCGAATATCATCGTCGATGCCCTCGGCATCCGCATTGAAGCGGGTATTCGCGGCGAGCGCATCGCGAACGGGTACCTGCTCGGCAACCTCTTCCTCGACCTCGATCCAGTCCTCGTCCGGATGCGAGGCCGTAGTTTCCTCGGCAGCGGCCGGGCCGGTCGATTCGGTCTCGGCAAGGCGTAGCCCGCCCAGAGCATGCGGATGTTCGTTGGAGGGCTGCGACTCGCCGATGAACTGCTTGCCCAGATCCGCGCCGGGCACCGGGCTGACCGACTCGGTCAGCCCGGGATGCTGGTCGTGCTCCATGCCGGCGTCGGCTTGCTTCGGACTGGGCGCCGGTGGCGCCAAGGTTTCCGCGGCGACGCGCACAGCTGGCAGCGGCCAGTAGCCCAGTTGGCCAAGGCTGTGCTCGGCCACGTCCAAGATGTGCTCCAGGCCACCACGGTGCTCGCGCGCCGCCTCGAGGTAGTACTCCAACGCAGCCAGCGCATCGGCCAGGTGATCCATCTGCGCACCGCTGGGCACACGACGATCCTGCAACAATTCATTGTCGATGAAACGGCCCACGCCGTGGGCGAGTTCGGCCGGGCACGGCAACGACAGCATGCGCATGGCGCCGGCCACTTCGTCCATCAGCAGGGGGGCGCCGGCGAGACGCTCGCGCTCCCAGCCGGATTCCACGAAGGCCACGATGGCGTCCTTCACGCCGCCGGTATTGGCGATCGCCTCCTGCATCAAGGCGGACACGACGCCCAACGCTTCGCTGCGCGGCAGGCCTTGCACGGCCTCGCTGTCTGGCGCCTCGTCTTGCGAACCCAGGCTTTCGATGTGGTCGTCCAGCGAGGCCTCGACATAGAGCAACGCACCTGCCACGTCAAGCAGCGCTTCCTCGTCGGCAGGGCGCAGGCGGTTGGCGATCTCGTCGAGCACACGACGCTGTTCGGTAACTACCCGGCGCGGCACGGCCAGCGCCAGCATGCCCAGGGTGTCGCCCACCCGCTCGAGTACGTCGCCCTGTGCGGCCAGCTGGGCCGGATCACCGTCTTGCTGGCGCAGGAACAGATCCAGCGCCTCCTTGACGCGCAACAAGTCGTCTTTCAGCGCCCGCGACACCGAGTCGAGCAAGGCGCGGTTGTGCCCGGCCATCGAGCCGCGCGCGTGCTCCAGCTCGCCGGCATCAGGTACCAGGTCGTCGAGCCCGTATGTGATGCACAATTGCTCCATCTGCGGGCTGCGCTGCCTGGCCTGCGCCACGATGTAGAGCAGCTTGCAGGCAACCTCGTCGGCATCGCCCGCACGCAGACTGTTTTCGCCATGTTCGATCAGCAGGCGGATGTTGCGGTCGACCTTGCCGATCAACTGACGCACTTCGGTAGCATGGCCCTTGAGCATGCCGTGCTCGAGACCTTCCAGCACACCGGCGGCAATCCACCATAGACGGCGACCGTGCACGTGGTAGCAGCGCGCGGTGATCGCCAGCAAGGTCTTGCGCATGCCGGCGAGCTGCTGGGCGGTGTCCTGCCCGCGGAACCAGGCCAGCAACTGCTGCTGGAAGCGCAGGCGCAAGTCCGGCAGCTCGGCCCGATGGGAAGCGGCGTACGCCTCGCTCATCGCGGCAGGTGCCTGTTCGGGCAGGAACGCGTCCAGGTTGGGATGGAACATCGCCGAATCGGGTAGCGGCTCTTCCCCGCGCGTGGCGCGCAGGTCGTTCAACAGCGGCAGCAGCACCACGGGCACATCGCGATGGCCGCTGGACAACCGTTCGAGGTAATCCGGCAATTGCATCAGTCCGCGCATCAGGACGGCGTAGGCTTCCTCGCGCTGGACGACCGTGTCGTCCAGCAAGGCGTCAATCAGGGTTTCCATTTCCGCGGTGACCATCGCCGCGCCATACAGCTCGACCATCTTCAGCGTGCCGTGCACCTGATGCAGATGATCCGCGCAGGTGCGCATGAAATCGTGCCTGGCCGGATTGTCGACGTAGGACTCCAGTGCCTCGCGGGCGATCGACAACGTGTCGTCGAGCTCCGGCTTGACCCACTGCAGCGTGGTGAAATCGATGTGGTCTTGAAGTCTCATGCGCCTCTCTCAGCGGTCGCGCCATGCAGGCATGGCAAAACCAGCGAGACTGCCCCCCTGTCTTGTGCTTGTGTTCATCCGGCTGGCATCCACCCCGACCGATGTCATCCCGGCAGCTTGAAATGCGCTACCGAGCGCCGCAGATCGCTCGCCAGTTGCGCCAGCGTACCGATCGAGTCGGCGGTCTGGCTGGCGCCCTGCGAGGTCTGCGAGGTGATTTCCTGAATGGCGTTCATCGAATGCGAAACATCCGTCGCTGCCGCAGACTGCTCGCGTGCGGCAGTGGAGATGTTCTGAATCAGTGCCGACAGATCGTGCGAAACCCGCTCAATGTCGCCCAGGGCACTGCCGGCATCCTCGGCCAGGCGCGCACCGGCAACCACCTCGGCGGTGGTCTGCTCCATCGAGTTCACCGCTTCGTTGGTATCAGACTGAATCGTCTGTACCAGCGTCTCGATACGCTTGGTGGCGCTGGTGGAACGTTCCGCCAGTCGCTGCACTTCGTCCGCCACCACCGCGAAGCCGCGGCCCGCCTCACCCGCCGACGCGGCCTGGATCGCTGCGTTCAAGGCGAGGATGTTGGTCTGCTCGGCGATGTCGTTGATCAGTTCCACGATCGAGCCGATCTCCTGCGAGGATTCGCCCAGTCGCTTGATGCGCTTGGAGGTCTCCTGGATCTGGTCGCGGATCGAGTCCATGCCGGAGATCGTTTCGCGCACCACTTCGGCGCCACGCGAGGCGATCTTCACCGAGCGCTCGGCCACGTCGGCCGACTCGGCGGAATCCTTCGACACCACGTCCATCGAGCTCACGATCTGGTTGATCGCGGAGGTCGCCGAACTGATCTGCTGCGCCTGCTGCTCGGCGGCGTCAGCCAGATGTCGTGCCGTGGTCTGGGTCTCCTGCGCCGAGGAAGAGACCTGTTCGGAGGTCTCGTTGATGGTGGTTACCAGCGAGCGCAACTCGTCGATGGCGTAGTTCACCGAGTCGGCAATGGCGCCGGTGATGTCCTCTGAAACCGTGGTCTTCACGGTGAGGTCGCCCTCGGCGAGCGAGCCCATCTCGTCCAGCAGACGCATGATCGCCTCCTGGTTGCGCTGGTTCAGCTCGGCACTGCTGGCGAAGCGGCGGCGCTGATCGCCGACCAGGGCGATGACCAGCAGCAGCGCGAAGGCCACCGCAGCAATGGCGCCGAACAGGCCCCACCAGACATTCGGGAACAACCGGCGCAGTGGCAGCCTGCCGATCTGGTCGGACAGGTCGTTCGCGCGCAGCAGCACCGTCTGCGAATCCAGTGAAGCCTTGTTGCCTGCCTGTTTTACATCGGCAATATTGCCGGCCGCAGCGACCAGCTTGGCGAGGGGGGCCGCCAGCTTCGCCCAGTTCCCGCCCATGTCGGTGAGGATCTTGCGTGCATTCGCATCGCCGATCGGCTTGACGCCACTATCGGGATTGCTTTCGACAAGTCCCTTCAGCACGCTGCCATAGAGCTGCGCATCGCGCGACAGGCCGTCGGCGGCCGACTGCGCGTTGTCGCCACCCTGCAGCACCTCCTGCACGCGGCGGATGATTCGGTCAGCCGAGAGCATCTGGCGCGAGGTGCCGAGCATCTGCTCGGAACTGCCATTGCGCTGCTGCAGGATGTTGACCACCTGTTCCATACTCGAGTTGAGCAAGGGCATCTGCTGCGACAGCGTCGCGGCGCGCTGCCCGGAATCGAGCACCACGGCCTTGTTCGACAGGATCTTGCCGATATCCGCATCCAGTTGGGTCCATGCAGCATCAAGTGCGCTCACGGCGCGCCCCGCCGGCGTGGCATTGTTGTCCGCGTAGGACTTCATGCCGCTGGCAGGGTCGCCCTTGTTCAGTCGCTGTACGGCCGAATCGATGGCATTGCGGGTGCCTTCGAGCTCCTTGAAGGCGTCGACGTTGCCGTCAGCGGACTCCAGCGCGAATTTCGCCGTCTGCTGCGACAGCACCTGGATTTGCGTGGTCAGCGTGATCGCCTGGCGATCCTCGCCGTTCTTCTGGTTGAGCATGAAGAAATCGAGTGCCGCAAAGCCAATCGCGATCAGCAGCAGAACAATAAGTGCGGTATATCCGCGTTCCCGGCTGACGCCCGCTGTAGTGCTCATGTTCACCTCATCGGTCTAACGGATATATGTCGCCAATGTAGCGCCGGTGCCGCATCGCCCTGGACGGGGACTGAGCAGAACTGCCTTCTACCCTCCGACCCGCCACCGGCGCCGGCCTCCCTGCTGACTGGAGTCACCCTGCCATCAGGCCGCGGCCTGACGAAAATCCGGGGCACGCACCAGCCGGCTCATGCTGAAAATTGCCAATTGCTGATCACCTACGCGACTGTCCGCGAAACGGGTCAGTCGCGGGTCGTCCTCTTCGTGTGCGTACTGTCGCTGTTCCTCATCCACCGTGCGCTGGCCAAACACCTCAGCCACCAGCAGCGCCACGTTGCCGCTGCCCTGGCGCACCACCAACAAACGGCTGCGATCGGATTGCTGCGTGCGCTCACCAAACAGGAAGCGCGCAAGATCGACGACCGGCACCAGATTGCCGCGTACATTGGCCACGCCAAGCAGCCACGCCTGAGTTCTGGGCACCGGCGTGAGCACCGGCACGGCCAGCAGCTCGTTGATCTCGTCGATACCGCTTACCAGCGCCCGCGAACCGACCCGGAAACCGATGCCGCGCCACAACCCGGGTGCCTCGAACCTCTCCTGCGTGGCGGAGGCGTGTGCCAGTGACAGCCGCTCGTAGCGGGCAAGGATCTCGAACGGGGTACGGTTGACCGGCTGGTTCATGTTCCACTCGACAGCAAATCGTTGATGCAGGCGAGCAGTTCCTTCGCGTTCACCGGCTTGGTGATGAACGCGCGAGCGCCTTGACGCATGCCCCATACCCGATCGGTTTCCATCGACTTGCTGGTGATCATCACCACCGGCACATCCTTCGTTTCAGGGTCGCGCGTGAGCGTGCGGGTGGCCTGAAAACCATTCATCCCCGGCATGATCACGTCCATGATGACCAGGTCGGGACGATCGGCGCGTACCCGCTCGATGCCTTCCTCGGCAGAGCTCGCGGCAGAGACCTGATGCCCGGCCCGCTCCAGCAGCGTGCTGAACACGCGCACGTCGGTCGGTGAATCGTCGATGATGAGTATGTTTGCCACAGTCCCCCCAAGAATCTGCAGTCAGTGGCTCGCGGCCATGCTGACATGGCGATGGATCGCGCCGAGCAGCTCGTCGCGCGTGAATGGTTTGGTGAGGTATTGCTCGGCGCCCACGAGGCGACCGCGCGCCTTGTCGAACAAGCCGTCCTTCGAGCTGAGCATGATCACCGGCGTGGCACGGAACTCCGGGTTGTTCTTGATCAACGCGCAGGTCTGGTAGCCGTCAAGTCGCGGCATCATGATGTCGACGAAGATGATCGCCGGCTTCTGGTCGGAGATCATGGCCAGGGCCTCGAAGCCATCGATCGCGGTCAATACCTCGCAGCCCTCTTTCTTCAGCAGGGTCTCTGCGGTACGACGAATGGTCTTGGAGTCGTCGATCACCAAGACCTTCAGGCCCGCCAAACCACTAGCACTCACGTTCAAATTCACTCAACTCCCCCCTGCGGCCCGCCGCGAGCTCAGGACAAGTACCATGGCAAGCAACTGTCGTGCCGGATGGTGCACATGTGGAAATTCCGTTGCCGAACCGGCCGAAACCCGCTTGGTGGCGGCATCTGCGAAGCTTTGCTGTTTACTGCCTGCCCGGCGAAACTGTCAAGCGATAATGCTCGCGGTGCCCCGCGGTCGCACAAGTTGACGCATATTGGCACCATCGTGTCGATAGCAGCACAATCGGACGCCGCCAACGCACGGGCAAACCACCGAACTGTCGATCCGCCGTTAGTATAGCGGTCTGTCGTCTTGAACCTGCCGGCGCCAGCGCACCAACCCGGCAAGCCACGGAGAACCCGCAATGACCCTCTCGGTCGCCGTACTGATGGACCCTATCGGTGCGATAAAAGTGGCAAAGGACACCAGCCTGGCCATGTTGCTCGAAGCCGGGCGACGTGGCCACGTGCTGCACTATTTTGAACAAGGCGACCTGGCGCTGCGCGATGGCGTGCCGTGGGCGCGGATCACCCCGCTGAGCGTGCGCGACGATCCGCATCACTGGCACACGCTGGGCCAGCCGCAGTGGCGCGACCTGCGCGAGATTGACCTGGTGCTGCTGCGCAAGGACCCGCCGGTCGATGCGCAGTTCATCTACGACACGATGGTGCTGGAAGTGGCGCAGCGCGCCGGGGTGACGGTGGTGAACGACCCGCAGGCGCTGCGCGACTGCAACGAGAAGCTGTTCGCGCTGGCGTTCCCGCAGTGCATCGCGCCAACCCTGGTCGCACGCGATCCGGCCGAATTGCGCCGCTTCGCCGCCGAGCATGGCGAAATCGTGCTGAAACCGCTGGATGGCATGGGCGGGCGCGGCATCTTCCGTGTGCGCCATGGCGACAGCAATCTCAACTCGATGCTGGAAACCCTGCTCGGCGGCGACAGTCATGGTGCCGGCCGGCAAATGGCGATTGCACAAAAATATATCCCCGAGATCAGCGCCGGCGACAAACGCATCCTGGTGGTCGAGGGCGAACCGGTACCCTACGCGCTCGCGCGCATCCCGCAAGGCGACGAGTTCCGCGGCAATCTGGCCGCTGGCGGCCGCGGCGAGGGCGTGCCGCTGTCCGAGCGTGATCGCTGGATCGTGGCGCAAGTGGCCCCGGAGCTGCGTCGACGCGGGCTGCTCTTCGTCGGTCTGGACGTGATCGGCGACTATCTGACCGAGATCAACGTCACCTCTGCGACCTGCGTGCGCGAGCTGGACAGCCAGTTCGGGCTCAATATTGCAGGCCAGATGTTCGACGTCATCGAACAACACGCCAGTGGAACCCGTGCTGCGTGAGTGCAACTGTCACCGTCGACACCCGCCCCGACCCGATCGGCGCCACCTTGTTGTTTTCGCTGCTGCTGCACGGCGTGTTGCTGCTGGGCATCACCTTCCATTTCGCCAAACCGACGCCGGACCTGCCGACGCTGGATGTGGCCCTGGTCAACGTCGCCAACGAGGAGGCGCCAGACAAGGCGGACTTCCTGGCCCAGGCCAACAACCGCGGTGGTGGCCAGCGCGATCATGCCGCACGTCCCTCGCAAGTGTTTTCCGGCGCATTGCCGCGCCCCGATCCGGGCATTGCCGCACAGCCGATGGCGGACGCCACGCCGCCGCGCACCGCCACGCCGACGCGGTGGGTCACCACCACCAGCCACAGCGATTTCAGCGTCAGCAGCGATACCACGCAAACGGAGGTCGATCCGCACCGGGCCACGCCGACCGCCGCCGAGCTGCAGCGCCACGAAGCGATCGCCCAGCTGGCTGCCGAATTGCGCCGCAAGAGGGTGAACTACGCCAAACGACCGAAGGTCAAGTACCTCACCGCAAACACGCGCGAATATGCCTATGCCGCCTACATGCGCGGTTGGTCCGACCGGGTCGAACGCGTCGGCAACCTGAACTACCCGGAGCAAGCGCGCCAGCACGGCCTGCACGGCGACGTGCTGCTCACCGTGGTGCTCAACCTCGACGGCAGCATTAAGAGCATCGATGTGATCCGGAGCTCGGGGTACAAGCTCCTGGACGCCGCCGCCGAACGCATCGTGCGTCTGGCCGCGCCGTTTCCGTCGGCTCCCCACGTCGGCGACCATATCGATGAGCTCAACATCACGCGTACCTGGCAGTTCCAGCCCGACAACGTGCTGCAGACGCGCTGAGGCTCGGCGCGCGCCGGCCGCTGCGACTACAATGGCCGCATGGCTGCCATGCAACCCACGACCCTCACCGGGCATTTCCTGATCGCCATGCCAAGCCTGGCCGATCCGCCGTTCTCCCACGGCGTCGCCTTGCTGTGCCAGCATGATGAGGATGGTGCCGTGGGTCTGCTGGTCAACCAGTTGTCGGAATACCGCTTCGGCGACGTGCTGGCGCAGATGAAGCTGGACTGTGCGGACAGTGAACTGATCGACGCGCCGGTGCTGATCGGCGGCCCGGTGCAGCAGGATCGCGGCTTCGTGCTGCACCGCGAGGCCGGCGATTGGGAATCGAGCTATCGCATCAACGGGGATTGGTCGGTGACCACCTCACGCGACATCCTGACGGCGATGGCCGCGGGCGAAGGTCCGCGCCAGGCGATCATGGTGCTCGGCTATGCCGGCTGGGATGCCGGCCAGCTGGAGCAGGAACTGATGGCCAATGCCTGGTTGACCGCCGAGGCTTGCAGTCGGGTGGTGTTCGACACCCCGCTGGAAGATCGCTGGAGTGCCGCCGCCGGCCTGGTCGGGATCGATCCGCGTCAACTGTCCGGCTATGCAGGCCACGCATGAGCTGTGTGCTCGGCTTCGATGTCGGCAGCCGCCTGACCGGTGTGGCCATCGGCAACCGTTTCACCGCCACCGCCCGCGCACTGACGACCGTGCCGGTGCATGCCGATGGGCCCGACTGGGGCCGGCTCGATGCGCTGCGTCAGGAGTGGCAACCCGACACTCTCGTGGTTGGCCTGCCGCTGACGCTCGAAGGCGCTGAACAAGCCGCCAGCCGACGTGCGCGCGACTTCGGCGCGCGCTTGCAGCAACGCTATGACCTGCCCGTGGTCTTCGTCGACGAGCGGCACAGCTCGCAGGAAGCTGCGCAGCGGTTTGCCACCGGGCGTGCCGCCGGACTCAAGCGTCGCCGCGATGCGGCTGGCATCGACGCGGAGGCCGCTGCCGTCATCCTCGAACGCTGGCTGGTCGAGCCAGCAACGCACGCGGACACCGCAAGCCCGCACTGAACACACAACCCCATCTTCTCCAGCGAATTCCCGCCATGAGCCCTCGCCTGCGCCACCTCACCACCCTGGAAAACCTGCCGCGCGAGACCATCGAGCGCCTGCTCGACCGCGCCGAGGCGCTGCGCGATGCCTGCGCCCACGGCACGCGCAAGCTCGACATCCTGGCCGGGCGCACGGTGTTGAACCTGTTCTTCGAACCGTCCACGCGCACGCGCACCTCATTCGAGCTGGCAGCACGGCGACTCGGCGCCGACGTGGTGAACTTCGACATCGGGCTGTCCTCCACCAGCAAGGGCGAGGAGCTCTTCGACACTTTGCACACGCTCGAAGCGATGCACCTGGACGCGATCATCGTGCGCCACAAACAGTCGGGCACGCCGGATGAACTGGTGCGCCACGCGATGAGCGGCGTGTCGGTGATCAACGCCGGCGACGGCAACCGCGCGCACCCCACCCAGGGCCTGCTCGACGCGCTGACGATCCGCCAGCATCGGCCCGATTTCGAAAACCTGAAGGTGGTGATCTGCGGCGATATCAGTCACTCGCGGGTGGCCCGCTCGGACATCAATGCGTTTGCGGCGCTGGGTATCAAGGAAATCCGCCTGTGCGCACCGGCCGAACTGATGCCGGGCATGGGCGAGGTCCCGCAGGGCCAGCGCTATCACGACTTCGACGAAGCCATCGAAGGAGCCGACGCGGTGCTGATGTTGCGCCTGCAGAAGGAACGCATGGCCGCGATCGAGCTGCCGGACGAAGCCGCCTATTTTGCCCATTACGGATTGGACCGGCGGCGCCTGGCCCGAGCCGCCCGGGGTTGCCTGGTGATGCACCCCGGACCGATCAACCGCGGTATCGAGATCGCCTCGGACGTCGCCGATGGTGCCCAGTCGCGCATCCTCGAACAAGTCGGCAACGGTGTCTTCGTGCGCATGGCCGTACTGGACGAGGTGCTTGCACGCTGAGGCGCGCTGCACGCCAGCCGCGTCAGCACCGAACACCAGCCCATCGGCCTCGGCAGCGCCCCGACCAAGCGGGCATAATGCGTCCTGAAACATTCACCACGCTGGGGATCATCATGCGATCGACTACGCGCTATCTCGCGATGGGCCTGGCCAGCGTCATGCTGGCCGCCTGCTCGCACAAGGACAAGGATGCACCGCTGGCGTTCGTGCCGGCCGACACGCCTTATGTCGTAGCCAACCTGGATGTGCTGGACGACAGTACGCGCAAGGCCCTGCTGGCCCAGGCCGACGCCCAGTTGCCGTCGCAGCTGGCGCAGATAGACGCCGCCGCCGACCGCCTGGCGACCAAGGATCCCGATGCGGCACGCCTGCTCCGCGCGCTGCGCGCCGAATTCAACGGCAAGACGGTGGAAGGCTTCGCCCAGTCCGCCGGACTGGATCTGAAGGGCTACTCCGCGTTCTACGGCCTGGGCATGGCGCCGGTGCTGCGCTTCCAGCTGAGCGATCCGGCTGCCTTCGAGGCTTTCATCGGCCGGCTCGAAACCGCTTATGGCAAGAAGCTCGACGTTGCCAGCGCGGGCAAACAGAGCTATCGCAAATACGTATCCGCCGAATCGGGCGCCGAGCTGATCCTGGCCACGGTCGCCAAGCAGGCTGTCGTGGCGCTGCTTCCGGCCAACCCGTCGCCGGCCGTGCTGCGTGAAGCGCTCGGCCTGGACCGGCCGCAGAAAAGCATGCAGGACGATGGCCGTCTGGCCGTTCTGGCCAAGACCAAGGGCTACAAGAAGTGGCTGGTCGGCGAGCTGAACCTGACCCGTGCCTTGCCGTTGGTGTTCAGCGGCAAGGATGCGCTGATCGGCGCGATCATGCAGGCGCACGCCGAGGCGGAATCGGCCAAGACCGGCGAGCCGGTGGCCAACCAGCTGCAGACCTCGCCGGCCTGCAGCACCGATGCCGCGCGCATCGCGGCGCGAGTTCCGACGATCAGCTTCGGTTACACCCGGCTTGATGCCAGGCACCAGGACGGCCGGATGGACATCGCCCTGGCGGACGACATCAGCAAGGCCTTCGCCGGGCTTAAGGTCGATCTCCCCGGTCTGGGCAACACCGGCAAGGCGCCGTTCGACCTGAGCGTGGCCCTGCCGGTTTCCAATCTGCGCACGTTCTGGCTGGCGCAGGCCGATGCGGTGACGGCCAAGCCGTTCAGCTGCCCCGCGCTGAGCGACCTCAACGACAGCTTCACCAAGCTCGGCCCGGCCATGCAGAAAGCCGCAATCCCGCCGTTCGGCGACCTGCTCGGTGTGCGCATCGCGCTGGATTCGCTGGCGCCAAACGCCAATTCCAGCCTGCCGACCTTCAGTGGCCGACTGGTGCTGGCCACCAGCAACCCAGCCGGTCTACTTGCCATGGGCCAGATGATGGTGCCTGCGCTGGCCCAGCTGAAACCGTCCAGTAACGGCAAACCGGTGGCATTGCCACCCCAGATGGCCGCCATGCTGGGTCAGCCCGCATGGGTGGCGATGGGTGACAAGGCGCTTGCGCTGGGCGTGGGCAACGGCGAAGAGGCCAAGCTTGCCGACATGTTGAAGGAGCCCGGCGGCAGTGCTGGGCAGATGACCCGGATGCACCTGAACGGGGCGATGTACCTGTCCTGGGTGCAGCTGATGCAGGACAAGGTCGACACCTTCACCGCCGCGGCGAGCGCCATGGGCAAGAGCGAGGATTCGGCAAATGACGAGACCAACGACGCTGCCGCACGCTCGAAGGCCCAATTCGCTGCCATGAAGCTGCAGGCCGAGCGCATCGACAGCATCGATGCAGAAATGCACGTCGATAGCCACGGCATGGTAATCACCAGTCAAACCGTGCTGAAGTAACCGGGCAACCGGAAAGCCACCAACGATCCGGGGCGCCCCGGCACCCCGGATTTTTTATGTGGAGGCAATCAAGCTCAACGATTGAGCAGGTTGCTGCCGCCGAAGTTCTGGTCGTCGGAGGATTCCTCCAGTTCCACCCCGTCCAGACCCTGTGACAAGGTGTGCGCATCGCCACCCTGGGCCAGCTTGATGCGCAGGCGTACCTCGTTGGAGCTGTCGGCGTAGCGCAAGGCATCCTCATAGTTGATCTCGCCGGCGTGATAGAGCTCGACCAGCGCCTGGTCAAAAGTCTTCATGCCGAGCAGGGTGGATTCCTTCATCAGCTCCTTCAGCTTGTGGATCTCGCCCTGGCGGATGTAGTCCTGCGCCAGCGGCGTGCCTAGCAGCACTTCCACCGCCACCCGGCGCGCCTTGCCGTCCGGGGTCGGAATCAGCATCTGCGCCACGATGCCCTTCAGGTTCAGCGACAACTCCATCAGCAACTGCTGGCGGCGGTCTTCCGGGAAGAAGTGCAAGATGCGATCCATCGCCTGGTTCGCGTTGTTGGCGTGCAGGGTACACAGCACCAGATGGCCGGTTTCGGCGAACGTGATGGCGTGGTCCATGCCCTCGCGGGTGCGCACTTCGCCGATCATGATCACGTCCGGCGCCTGGCGCAGGGTGTTCTTCAGCGCATTTTCCCAGCTGTCGGTATCGATGCCGACCTCACGCTGGGTGATGATGCAGCCCTCGTGCTTGTGCACGTATTCGATCGGATCCTCGATCGTGATGATGTGGCCGGTCGAGTTCAGGTTGCGATAGCCCACCATGGCCGCCAGCGAGGTCGACTTGCCCGAGCCGGTGGCGCCGACGAAGATGATGATGCCGCGCTTGGTCATCGCCAGTTGCTTGATTATCGGCGGCAGGTTCAGCTCCTCGGTGGTGGGGATCTTCGATTCGATCCGGCGCAGCACCATGCCGACGCAGTTGCGCTGGTAGAAGCACGACACACGGAAGCGGCCCACGCCCTGCGCCGAAATCGCGAACTGGCACTCGTGGGTCTTCTCGAACTCCTCACGCTGGCTCGGCGTCATCACGTTGAGTACCAGGTCGCGCGACTGCTGCACGCTAAGCGGGCTCTGCGTGATCGGCACGATCCGGCCCTGCACCTTCATCGATGGCGCGACGCCGGCGGTGATGAACAGATCGGATGCCTTCTTGTGCACCATCAGTTTCAGGAACGAGGTGAAATCGAAGTCGCTCATGGCTTTACCCCCGGGGATCGGGAATGGGAAATCGGAAATGGGTAAAAGCAGCTTTCCGCATCACTCACCGACTCAGCGGCTCGAGAGGTCAAACGATTGCAGGGGATCGCGGACGCAAACCGGGGCAGCAGGCTGTTCCCCATTCCCGATTCCCCATTCCCGACGACCGCAAGGAAGTCCCCTGGTGGGATTCCCCGCCTCACTTGAAGCCGTCCTTGTTCTTGGCATAACCAGACGCCTGCTGACGCGTGACCACGCCGCGCTTGACCAGGTCCTGCAGGCACTGGTCCAGCGTCTGCATGCCGAACTGCTGGCCGGTCTGGATCGAGGAGTACATCTGCGCCACCTTGTCCTCGCGGATCAGGTTGCGGATGGCCGGGATGCCGATCATGATCTCGTGCGCCGCGATGCGACCGCCGCCGACCTTTTTCAGCAATGACTGCGAAACCACCGCGCGCAGCGACTCGGACAACATCGAGCGCACCATCGGCTTTTCGCCGGCGGGGAACACGTCGATGATGCGGTCGATGGTCTTCGCCGCCGAGCTGGTGTGCACCGTGGCAAACACCAGGTGGCCGGTTTCCGCCGCGGTCAGCGCCAGCCGGATCGTCTCCAGGTCGCGCAATTCGCCGACCAGGATGTAGTCCGGATCCTCGCGTAGCGCCGAGCGCAGTGCCTCGTTGAAGCCATGCGTGTCGCGGTGCACCTCACGCTGGTTGACCAGGCATTTTTGCGAGGTATGCACGAACTCGATCGGGTCCTCGATCGTCAGCATGTGGCCGTATTCGTTCTTGTTGATGTGGTCGACCATCGCCGCCAGCGTGGTCGACTTGCCCGAGCCGGTCGGCCCGGTGACCAGGATCAGACCCTGCGGCTGCTCGATCAGCTCTTTGAAGATGCGCGGCGCACCGAGATCCTCCAGCGTCAGCACTTCGGAGGGAATCGTACGGAACACCGCGCCGGCACCGCGATTCTGGGTGAACGCGTTGACGCGGAAGCGGGCCAGGCCGGGAATCTCGAACGAGAAGTCGGTCTCGAAGAACTCTTCGTAATCGCGTCGCTGCTTGTCCGACATGATGTCGTAGATCAGCGCGTGCACCTGTTTGTGCTCGAGCGCGGGGACGTTGATGCGGCGCACATCGCCGTCAACGCGAATCATCGGCGGCAGCCCGGCCGACAGATGTAGGTCCGAGGCCTTGTTCTTTACCGAGAAGGCAAGCAGTTCGGCAATATCCATGAATGTGGTTCCCCTCAACCGATCGTCTGGATGGCATGAATTTCGATGCCACATTCGGGGATCGGGACCAATCGCGTCGGTTGATGGCGCCCGACGCGTCACGCTCGCGCCGCGCACTGCCCCGAGCAGCCACCCGAATCCCCCTGTAGCCGAGTCGATACTACTCGGGCAAGTAGCTGTGCGGCCAGTCTTTCCCGCCCATCATGCCGAAACGGTCGATCCGGTTTGTGTGCCCGATCGAGAATCAGGTCATTTGCAACGGCCCGCTGCCGCTGGACGCTGCGGGCGGCATCCGCAACGATGCAAATTTGCCTGCGCGACAGGGCCGGCTCCGGTAAGGTAGGCAACTGGCACCCACCCCAAGGAGTCCCGCATGACACGACTAGCCTTCATCGGCGGCGGCAACATGGCGCGCAGCCTGATCGGCGGCCTGCTGAAAACCGGTGTCGCCGCGGCCACCATCAGCGTCGCCGAGCCCCAGGCCGAGGGCCGCCAGGCGCTCGGCCGCGACTTTGGTGTGGCCTGCTTTGCCGAGAACAGGCTGGCGGCGGCCGAGGCCGAGATCATCGTGCTGGCGGTCAAGCCGCAGGTGATGCCGTCCATCCACGGCGAGCTGCAGGACACCCTGCAACGCAACCGGCCGTTGCTGATCTCGATCGCCGCCGGAGTCCGGCTGGACCAGCTCGAACGCTGGTTCGGTGCCAGCCTGCCGATCGTGCGCTGCATGCCGAACACGCCGGCACTGATCGGCAGCGGCGCCACCGGCCTGTGCGCCAACAGCCGGGTCAGCCCGGCACAGAAGGCGCAGGCCCAGCACATCCTCGACGCCGCCGGCCTCACTCGCTGGATCGATGACGAAGCCCTGATGGATACAGTCACCGCCATCTCGGGCTCGGCACCGGCCTATTTCTTCGCCGTGGTCGAGGCCTTGGAGGAAGCGGCCGTCGCCCAGGGCCTGCCGCGCGACACCGCCCGCGCGCTGGCCGCGCAGACCTGTTTCGGTGCTGGCCGCATGCTGGCCGAAGGTGGCGAGGATCCCGCCGTGCTGCGCCAGCGCGTCACCTCGCCGCACGGCACCACCCAGGCGGCACTGGAAAGCTTCAGCGCCGACGAGCTGCCACGCATCGTGGCCCGCGCCGTCGCCGCGGCGACCCGGCGCGGTGCGGAACTCGCCGCCGAACTGGACAAGCTGCCGTGAGCTACATGCTGAACGCGCTGGTCATGCTACTCGGGCTGGCCTTCGACGCCGTCATCATCCTGTTCCTGTTGCGCGTGCTGGCCGAGGCCTGCCGCGCCGACTTCAACAACCCGCTGAGCCAGTTCATCTACCGCACCACCAACCCGGTGCTGGCGCCGATCCGACGCGTCGTGCCGAACTGGCGCCGGATCAACCTGGCCGGCCTGTTGCTGGCCTGGCTGGCGATGCTGCTCAAGCGCCTGCTGCTGTTTGGCCTGATCGGGATGATGCCAAACTGGCCGGGTCTGCTGCTGCTGTCGCTGGCCGAACTGCTCGATTTCATCCTGCTGTTCTACGTCGTGCTGGTCTTCGCTTGGTCGTTGCTGAGCATGTTCTCCGTAGATCGTGGCCAGCCGGTGCTGCGTCTGGCCGGCAGCATCGTTGCCCCGCTGCTGCGGCCGCTCGACGGCAAGCTGGTGTTCGGCCAGATCGACTTCGCACCGATGGCGGCGATCATCGTGCTGTTCCTGGCGCGCATCCTGATTGCCGCGCCGCTGCTGGACCTGGGGGCAAAGTTGGCGCTGTGAGCCTGACTTCGCTGTTGGCCGCCATCGCAGCCAGGCACCAGGTCCGACGGGTGGCTCCGGGCTGCGCCCCGGCGTGATCGTGCGCCAGCGCTTTTTTTGGCGGCCCGACCGCTGCCACGTACAATCTGCGCTTTACCTCCGACCAAGCACGCACTTCGTGCGCGCCAGCGAGCGCCATCCTGATGGAAAAGAGTTTCGAGCCAGCCCAGATCGAGTCGAAGTGGTACGCCCGCTGGGAAGCCAGCGGTGCATTCAAGCCATCGGACCACGGCGAGCCATACTGCATCCTGTTGCCGCCACCCAATGTCACCGGCACGCTGCACATGGGCCATGCGTTCCAGCAGACGGTGATGGACATGCTGGTGCGCTACCAGCGCATGCGCGGGATGAACACGCTGTGGCAGGTCGGCACCGACCACGCCGGCATCGCCACCCAGAAGATCGTGGAGAACCAGCTCGAAGCCGCGGGGATGACCCGGCACGACCTCGGTCGCGACGCGTTCGTCGAGCGCGTATGGCAGTGGAAGGAGGAATCCGGTTCCACCATCACCCACCAGATGCGCCGCATCGGCGCCACCGCGGACTGGTCGCGCGAGCGCTTCACCATGGACGCGGGCCTGTCCGTCGCCGTGCGCAAAGTGTTCATCGACTGGTATCGCGCTGGCTTGATCTATCGCGGCAACCGGCTGGTGAACTGGGATCCTGCGCTGGGCACCGCAGTGTCCGACCTGGAAGTGAACAGCGTCGAGCGCGACGGCCATATGTGGTCGATCCGCTACCCGGTCACCGACAGCGACGAAAGCCTGGTGGTCGTCACCACCCGCCCGGAAACCATGCTCGGCGATGTCGCGGTGGCGGTGCATCCGGAAGATGAGCGCTACGCACATCTGGTCGGCAAGACCCTGACCTTGCCACTGTCCGACCGCCAGATCCCGGTGATTGCCGACGACTATGTCGACCGGGAATTCGGTACCGGCTGCGTGAAGATCACCCCGGCGCACGACTTCAACGACTACGCGATCGGCCAGCGGCACAAGCTGCCGCTGATCACGATTTTCACGCTGGACGCGAAGGTCAACGGCGAAGCGCCGGAAAAATACCGCGGCCTGGACCGCTACGATGCCCGCAAGGCCGTACTCGCCGACCTCGACGCCGCCGGCCTGCTGGTCGAAACCAGGGATCACAAGCTGCAGGTTCCGGTCAGCCAGCGCTCGGATGCGGTGATCGAACCGATGCTGACCGACCAGTGGTTCGTCGATCTCACCTGCGAGATGCAGACCGATGGCCGCCCCGGCGGCCGCAAGGCGATTACCGAACCGGCACTCGATGCCGTGCGCTCGGGTGAGATCAAGTTCGTACCGGAGAACTGGGCGACGACTTACACGCAATGGCTGGATAACATCCAGGACTGGTGCATCAGTCGCCAGTTGTGGTGGGGCCACCGCATCCCGGCCTGGTACGACGAGGCCGGCAACATCTTCGTAGGCGAGGACGAGGCGGACGCGCGCGCGAACGCCGTCACCACACCGGTGGGTGCGCTACGCCAGGACGAGGACGTGCTCGACACCTGGTTCTCCTCCGCGCTGTGGCCGTTCTCCACCCTGGGCTGGCCGAGCGACGGCCCGGTGAAGAACGAGCATGGCGAAATCGTCGCGAACTGGCCACAGGACCAGATCTTCCTGCCCAGCGCGGTGCTGGTCACCGGCTTCGACATCATCTTCTTCTGGGTCGCGCGGATGGTGATGGCGACCAAATACTTCACTGGCCGGATCCCGTTCCGCGAGGTCTACATCAATGCCATCGTGCGTGATGCGGAAGGCCAGAAAATGTCCAAGTCCAAGGGCAACACACTGGACCCGCTGGACCTGATCGACGGCATCGAACTTGAACCGCTGGTGGAGAAATCCACGAAGTCGCTGTTGATCCCGCAGGTACGCGCCAAGGTCGAAAAGCGCATCCGCAAGGACTACCCCTCCGGCATTCCCGCGATCGGCACCGATGCGCTGCGCTTCACCTTCGCCGCGCTGGCCAGCTACAGCCGCACGATCAACTTCGACATCAAGCGCGCCGAAGGCTACAAGGCGTTCTGCAACAAACTCTGGAACGCGGCGCGCTTCGTGCTGATGCATCTTGAAGACGGGAATCGGGAATCGGGAATCGGGAATCGACAAGAGCCCGTCACTGAAGCGGAGCGCTGGATCCTTACCCAGCTCAAGCAAACCTTGACCGAGGTGGAGCAGCATTTCGCCAGCTACCGCTTTGATCACCTGGCGCAGGCGCTGTACGAGTTCGTGTGGAACGAGTACTGCGACTGGTTCCTGGAACTGTCCAAGCCGGCGCTCAACGGTGATGATGCCGCAGCCGCCGCGTCGACCCGCCACACCCTGCTGGTCGTGCTGGAGAGCGTGCTGCGTGCGCTGCATCCGATCATCCCGTTCATTACCGAGGAAATCTGGGGATGGGTGGGTCCGAAGCTGGCATTGAGCGAAGACAGCCTGATCCAGCGCCCGTGGCCGCGTGCCGACGAGATCGTGGCCGACGACGCGGCGACCGCGGAGATCGAGTGGTTCAAGAGCGTGCTCTCAGGCATCCGCCGCATCCGCTCGGAAATGAACATCTTGCCGGGCAAGACGATCGCGCTGTTGTTCGCCGATGGCGACAGCTCCGATCGTGCCCGGGTGGCGAAATTCACCGACCAGCTCTCCTTCCTTGCTCGCACCGAAACTCCGCAGTGGATCGAAGCCGGCACCGATGAACCTGCTGCCGCCGCGGCCGTGGTCGGCACGTTGCGCGTGTTGATTCCGCTCGCTGGCCTAATCGACGTCGAAGCCGAGAAGGCCCGTCTGGCCAAGGAAATGAGCCGTATCGAGGTCGAGATAAGGAAGTGCGAAGGCAAGCTCGGAAACGCCAACTTCGTCGCCAACGCCCCCGCCGAAGTGGTCGCCCAGGAACGCCAGCGCATCACCGCCTGGAACGCCACCCTGGGTGCCCTGCGCGAGCAGGCAGACAAACTGCAGAAGTAAGCCGGAGCGACGCCAACAATCCACCTCGACAGAAGTATTCCTGTAGGTCGGGCACGGCCCGCCAACTCATGCACACCACAAGCGAGAGCCGGCGGGCAGTGCCCGCCCTACGTCCGTACGAACGAACAGCCAGGCGGCCGCCTTTATTTCTCGGAATTGCCTGCGACACCCTCAAGCACCATCACGATCGCATCCTCGCGGCCACCGTGCGCGGGGTAATAGCGTGGGCGCAGTCCAACCTGTTTGAAACCCACTGACTCGTACAGCGCTCTCGCCAGCGGATTCGACGGTCGCACCTCGAGGAAAACCCGCTCGGCACGATTCCACTTCGCGATGTCGAGCAATCGCCCCAGCAGGTGCCGGCCGAGGCCGCGACCGCGATGCGCCGGGCCGACACATAGGTTCAGCAGGTGCGCCTCGTCCGCGCCGGTCGAGAGGATGCCGTGGCCGGCAATCACCCCGTCCACGCACAGCACCCAGCACGAATGGCCGGCTTTCACGCAGTCGCTGAAAATTCCCTGTGACCAGGGAAACTCGTAAGAGAGGTTCTCAATCGCGCTTATCGCGGGCAGGTCATCCAGCCGCATGCCTCGTATCTGGATCACCGGCTTGACCGCCGCGACCATGGCTCATTCCCCCGCCGTGGCCAGGAGGGCACGGCGCAAGCTGCGCAGCGCGTTCCACAAACGACGCTTGGCAGCGGCACTGCCCAGCACCAGGCTCGGCTCGTCCGCCAGCACGATGAGCGCCTGGTTCATTACCGCCGCCGGAAGGATGCGCCCCAGTGCATGGGCCTGTGCCTCGCCAAACACCAGATAGGCGCGCGCCATGGGTAGTTCGGCTGTCAGCTGGCCATCTTTCACGCGAACGCGTGCTGCACGCGCCAGCCAGGCACCGCCAGTGCTCAGCGCGCGTCCCAGCAAGTCGAGTTCGCGGGCGCTGCACTGCTCGGGCAGGACCACCACGCAAGCCACGCCTGCCCCGCTGTCCACTATCTGCAACTCGGGCAGCGGCGCGACCGCTGGCGCACGGCGCACCCACGGCGTCAGCCCCAGCGCCCGCAGCACGCGAACGCGATGATCGGGATCCACAGCCTGGTGCGAACGGGCGCTCATGACGCCTGGCGCCGGCCCCGGCGCCGATGGGCAAACCGGGCCCAGATCGTCCAAATCGGCCCGGACAGCAGATACAGCGTGAAGCTCACCAGCAACACGCGGGCCGGTGCAAGGTAAAGCAGGGCCAGCAGCAGCACCGCCACTACCATCCAGGCAAACGGTACGCTGCCGCGCTCCCCCATCGGCAATGACTTGAAGCTGAAATAGCGAAAGCGGCTGACCATCAGCAAGCCGGTAACCACCACAATCGCGACGCTGGCGAACGAAAGCTCGTTGCCGGTCCACCCGGATTTTTCCATGGCCCACACGAACGACATGTTCACCGCCGCCGCCGCCGGACTGGCCAGACCCTGGAAATAGCGCTTGTCGGCGACCCCGGCCTGGGTGTTGAAGCGGGCCAGCCGCAGCGCGGCACACGCCGCATAGATGAAGGCGCCGGCCCAGCCCAGCTTGCCCCACAGCGGCCCAATATCACGCATGGCCGACAGCGACCATGTATACATCACCAGCGCGGGCGCCAGGCCAAAGCTGACCAGGTCGGAAAGCGAGTCATATTGAACGCCGAACTCGCTCTGCGTACCGGTCATGCGCGCCACCCGGCCGTCCATGCCATCCAGCAGCGCGGCGAGGAACACCGCTACCGCCGCTTCGATGAAATGACCGCCAATACCGGAGATAATCGCGTAGAAGCCCGCGAACATCGCCCCCGTGGTAAACAGGTTCGGCAACAAGTAAATGCCTCGATGTCGAGGCGGGCGGATGGGCATGGATTCGCTCATGAACCAGGATCGTGACGGAGTGCTCGCAGTGTAAACCATTGCCTGCTTGAGTCCTGGGCCCCGGAGTGTTAACAAGAGACGTGTACTTTTCCCCTGATCTGGAGAACCCCATGCACCGTCTGCTGATTGCCGCGGCACTGCTGTTGTTGGCTCCTCTGGCCACCGCCCAGGTCTACAAATGGACCGACGCCACCGGCACCGTACATTACTCCGAAGCAGCGCCAGCGCAGGGCATCAAGTTCAGCCGGGTCCGCACCACCGGCACGGTAGCACCCCTGTCCCAACCGACCCGCCCGGCCAACACGGCGCAAGGCCGCGGTGGCAGCCATGCGTCGACGGTCGCGCCCAAGACTGTGGCCGACACCCCCGAGAATCGCAAATCGCTGTGCGCTTCGCTGAAATCCAACCTGGCCGCACTGCAGGGCAGCGGCCCCGTCGTCATGGAGAAAAATGGCAAGCCCAGTGCGCTCGACGCGGCGCAACGCAAACAACAGGCCGATACCGCCCAGGCCCAGTACGAGCAGTATTGTCAGGGCTAAGTTAAGCGGCAACGCTGACACTCCGGCAGCGGTGGCGCGCGGCTACAATAGCCGGCTTACCCCAACACCGGAATTGCACGCATGCGCCTCAGCCAATTTCACCTGGCCACCGTCAAGGAAGTTCCCGCCGACGCCGAGATCGCCAGTCACCGACTGATGCTGCGTGCCGGCATGATCCGTCGGCTGGCCTCCGGCCTGTACACCTGGAGCCCGCTCGGCCTGCGTGTGCTGCGCAAGGTCGAGCGCATCGTGCGCGAGGAAATGGACCGCGCCGGCGCGATCGAGTTGCTGATGCCATCGATCCAGCCGAAGGAGCTGTGGGAGGAAACCGGCCGCTGGGAGAAATTCGGCGGCCAGTTGCTGAAGATCAAGGACCGCAAGCAGCAGGAGTTCTGTTACGGCCCCACCCATGAAGAGGTAATTACCGACTTCGCCCGCAACGAGCTGAAAAGCTACAAACAGCTGCCAATCAATTTCTACCAGATCCAGACCAAATTCCGCGACGAGATCCGCCCGCGTTTCGGCGTGATGCGCGCGCGCGAATTCCTGATGAAGGACGCCTATTCGTTCCACCTGTCGCAGGAGTCACTGGCCGAAACCTATGCCGCGATGTACCAGGCTTACGTACGCGTTTTCACTCGCCTCGGCCTGACCTTCCGAGCCGTGCAGGCCGATTCCGGCGCCATCGGCGGCCATGGCAGCCACGAGTTTCAGGTGCTGGCCGATTCGGGCGAGGACACGATCGCGTTCTCCGACGGGTCCGATTACGCGGCCAATCTCGAAAAGGCCGAAGCTCGGGCACCCACGGCCAGCCGCCCAGCCGCCACGGCTCCGCTGCAGAAGGTGGACACCCCGACCCAGAAAACCATTGCCAGCCTCGCAAGCTTCCTCGGGATTTCGCCACGGCAATGCTTGAAGACGCTGCTGGTGCGCGGTGTCAACGGCGTGGTTGCACTGTGTCTGCGCGGCGATCATGAACTCAATGAGGTCAAGGCCGGCAAGCTGGCCGAACTGCCCGGCGCACCGGTGCTGGCCAGCGAGGAAGAAATCCTCGCCGCCTGCGGCACCCGCCCGGGCTTCATCGGCCCGCTCGGCCTGCCCGACTCGATTCCGGTCATCGTCGACCGCGATGCGGCGTTGATGGCCGATTTCGTCTGCGGCGGCAACACCTACGGTACCCACTACACCGGCGCGAACTGGGATCGCGACACGCGCATCAGCCGCATCACCGACCTGCGCAACGTGGTCGAGGGTGATGCCTCGCCGGACGGCCACGGCACGCTGCATATTGCACGAGGCATCGAGGTAGGCCACGTATTCCAGCTCGGCCAGAAATATGCCGAAGCGCTGCATGCCACCGTGATCGACGAGAGCGGCAAGGCCCAGCTGATGACCATGGGCTGCTACGGCATCGGGATCAGTCGCATCGTGGCCGCGGCGATCGAGCAGCGCCACGACGCCGCCGGCATCATCTGGCCCGAGGCGATGACGCCATGGCGCGTCGCGGTTTGTGTGATCAATCCGAAAAATGCCTCGGCAGCCGTCAACGACGCGGCCGAGGCGCTGTACCAGGCGCTAAGCCAGCGCGGTATTGAAACCGTGCTGGACGACCGCGGGCTGCGCCCCGGCAACATGTTCGCCGACATGGAACTGATCGGCATTCCGCACCGCGTCGTGGTCAGCGAACGCGGACTGGCTGCGGGGACACTCGAATACCGCGGCCGCGAAGAAAGCGAAAGTCGTACGGTCAGCCAGGACGAGTTGTTTGCGCTACTGGCCTGATTCACCCGGTTTGCTTGATTGGGTGGCGGCATATTCTGGCAAGTGCAATCCCTTTATATTCGCGCCGAATGTGAACCCCCTCGTATCGGCACGCTTGCTTGACTTTACAATTATTTGGTGAATCGGCGAGAATAACGCACCAGTGAGCATTCAATGCGTCCGTATCGCCCCTATAATCGCGATACAATTTACTGTCCCTTCACCCGGAGTCCGTACATGGCCGTCGATATCAAGAGCCTCAATCACAACCAGCTCAATGACCTCATCAGCAAGGCGCAGTTGCGCCAGGACGAGCTGCGCAAGGAGAAAGTCGTCAAGTTGCGCCAAAAAGTCCATGCCTTGATCAAGGCCGAGGGTTATACCTTTGAGGATATTTTCGGTACGGCGCGCAAGGCGAAGCGCAGCGTCGGCAAGGTTGCCGCGAAGTATCGCAATCCGGCGAACCCGGCGCAGACCTGGTCCGGTCGCGGCAAACGTCCACACTGGTTCAACGATGCTTTGAAGGCTGGCAAGAAAGAAAAGGATCTGACGATCTGATCGTCGTTCTTTAGCCGTTGCTGAAAACGCCGGCGTTGCCGGCGTTTTTTGTTTTCGAAGCCTCGCCATCACGCGCGGTTCGCCACTCCAGCCGCCCCTGCTCTACAGGGACCGCCGCGGCGAGACCAGTAATTCACCAAACAGCAGGCCGGCGACCAGCGACACCAGCAAGGTCAGCAGCAGCAGTGCCGTGTCCATGCCCAGCGACGTGTCGCGTTCCAGCAGGAAAGACACACTGCGGAAGCCGACGCTGCCCGGCACCAGCAGCAGGATGCCCGGCTCGCGGATCACGGCCCCCGGGCGCTTGGCAACACGCGCATACAGGTTGGCCAGTGCCCCCACCAGCAGGCCGCCGATGAAAACCCCGACCGGTGCGCTCGGCAAGCGACTGGGAATTTCACCGCCCCAGCGCGTGGCAAGATAGCCGGCGATCACCGCCACGACCACCGCCGGCCAGTCGCGCCATGCGGCACGGAACAACAGCGCGAAAGCCACCGCCGCCACCAGCAGCGCCGGCCAGTCGGTCCACGCTGGCAGCGGCGGCAGCGTGAAGTCGCGCGCCACGATGCCGAAGGCGGCGCACAGCTGGGTGGCTGCCACCGTGCCGAACGTGAGTTTGAGCAGGGTCGCTGTTGCGCCGCCCACGCGTGCCATGCCGGACACCAGATGACCGCTGGAAACTTCGCGCACTGCCGTGGTCAGCGACATGCCTGGAATCAGCACAATCAGCGCCGCCAGTATCACCGGCTTGATCGCCAGCGGCACCACGAAGGCGCTCACCAGGATCGCTACCGTCGTCGCCACCATCGCGCTGATCGCGTCACTGGCCACTGCCAGTCGCGGCCGGGTGGCAGAAAGAAGCGTGATCCAGCCAATCAGCAGACCGATGAAGGCGGTCACCAGCAGGTCCACCCACGAACTGTGCAGGAACAACGCGGCGATGCTCGCAGCGGATAATCCGTAGCTGACCACCGTGGTGATCTTCGCGCGACGCGTATCCGGCACGCCCAGCGCGCGCAGCAAATGGAAACCCTCACGCAGGTCCAGGTTGCCTGCGATGACCCGATCAGCGATCTCGTCGGCGGCGCACAACCGCGCCAGGTTCACATCGCCAGGCGACAGTCGCATGACCTGGGTGGTCTGCGCCAGACCTTCGTCGCTCTGCCCCAGTTCGGCAAACGAGATGATGATCGCGGTGGGACTGGACCACACATCGGCCTGCACACCCAGCCGCTCGGCGGCACGACGGACCGCCACCTCCAAGCGCGGCGCCGCGGTACCGTACTGATGCAGCCGCCGCGCCAGTTCCAGCAGAAACGCGACGCGCGTGTTGAACACGGCCGCAGCGAGGGGCTGGCCGCCTGCGACCGACGCGTTCATGCGGCCGCGCGTACCCGCAGCGTGCTGCCATCGACGGCGATCACCTCGACCGTACTTCCGACGGTGAGATCCGGCCCGCTGACCAACCATTGCCCATCGCCCACACGCGCCTTGCCGCGCCCGTTGACGATGGCCTCGATCAACTCGTAGCGCTGACCGATCATCTGCTCGGCGCGCCGGTTGAGCCGTTCGCTGCCGGGCGCGCGCCGCTCCAGTTTCGGTCGCAGCCAGCGCGCGTAAGCAAAGCAGGCGGCGAACGCGAGCAGGCCGAACACGATCGCCTGCGCCAGCAGGCCCATGGAAGGCACCAGCCACAACAGCACACCTATTGCCGCCGCCGCCAGGCCGATCCACAACAGGAAATAACCCGGCACCAGCAGCTCGCCGGCAATCAGCAGCACGGCCAGAATCCACCACAGATAATGCGCAGCAAGTTGCCACATGGTCGAGGGATCTCCGCGATCAGCGCAGCGGCGGCTGTGCCGGCGCCAGCGATTTCTGTTGCTGGCCCAGCGATTCTTTCGCCAGCTCGGCGATACCAGCCATCGCGCCGATCACGCCAGTCGCCTCGATCGGCAACAGCAGCATTTTCTGGTTGGGCGAATGCGCCATTTCCTTCAACGCCTCGATGTAGTTGTTCGCGACAAAGTAATTCAGCGCGTTGACATTGCCGCTGGCGATCGCCTCGGACACCATGGTGGTGGCCTTGGCCTCGGCCGCCGCCGTGCGCTCGCGCGCCTCGGCGGCGCGGAACGCGGCCTCCTTGTCGCCCTCGGCAGACAGGATTACCGACTGCTTTTCGCCCTCGGCCTTGAGGATCGCCGCCTGGCGAAAGCCCTCGGCATCGAGGATATTGGCGCGTTTCTCGCGCTCGGCCTTCATCTGCCGCGCCATCGCGTCGATCAGGTCGCGTGGCGGGGCGATGTCCTTGATCTCGATGCGATTGACCTTGACGCCCCACGGGTGCGTCGCCTCATCCACCACCCGCAGCAGCCGCGCATTGATCTCGTCGCGTTTGCTCAAGCTTTCGTCCAGGTCCATCGAGCCGAGCACGGTACGGATGTTCGTCATCACCAGCGCCAGCGATGCCTGCTCCAGGTTCGCCACCTCGTACGCAGCCTTGGAGGCATCCAGCACCTGGTAGAACACCACCCCGTCGACGCGCACCACCGCGTTGTCCTTGGTGATCACGTCCTGCGAGGGCACGTCGAGCACCTGCTCCATCATGTTCACCTTGCGCCCGACCGCCTGGTAGACCGGAATCAGAAAATGCAGCCCGGGGCTCAGCGTGCTGGTGTACTTGCCGAACGTCTCCACCGTCCACTCGAAACCCTGCGGCACGATACGCACCAGCTTGACGATCGCCACTATCACCAGGAAAACGACGACCAACGCAAGAATCTGTCCCATGGCTCTACCCCTTGTGCCTGAACGAAGTTCGCAGTATAGGCGAGTGCGTGCCAGTCGAGCAGCGGGTTCTCGCGTCATGGCACCGCGCCAGGATTATGTCGGGTACGCTTTCAGACCGTGCTCCACGGCCGCTGTCATCCTCGCGTAATATGGCCATGCTGACATAACGCGTGTACCCGACGGGCAACCCATGCAGAAGCGCATTCTGATCATCGAAGACGAGGCCCCGATCCGCGACATGGTGGCGTTTGCGCTGCGCCGGGCGGACATGTTGCCGGTCAGCGCCAGCGACGCCGGCGAGGCGCAGCTGGCCATCGCCGAGGAGATCCCCGACCTGATCCTGCTCGATTGGATGCTGCCCGGCATCAGTGGCATGGACCTGGCGCGGCGTCTGCGCCGCGACGAGCTGACCCGCGAGCTGCCGATCATCATGCTCACTGCGCGCGGCGAGGAGGCTGACCGCATTGCCGGCCTGGAAGCCGGCGTCGACGATTATGTGGTCAAGCCGTTCTCCACGCGCGAGCTGGTAGCGCGGATCAAGGCGGTGCTGCGTCGCAGTCAGGGCGAAGACAGCGCCGGCGTGATCGAGCTGGGCGGCCTGCGCCTCGACGGCCCCGCGCAACGGGTGTTCGCCGCCGACGAGCAAGTGCACCTCGGCCCGACCGAATACCGATTGCTGCATTTCTTCATGACGCACGCCGAGCGCGTGTACTCGCGCGCGCAATTGCTCGACCATGTCTGGGGCGGCAGCGTGTACGTCGAAGAGCGTACCGTCGATGTGCATATCCGCCGCCTGCGCAAGATCCTCGAAGCGTGGCGCCTGGACACTTTGATCCAGACCGTGCGTGGCACTGGGTACCGGTTTTCCGCCCACTCCGCGTCCGCGCGGCCCTAGGAGCCTGTCGGGCTTATGAAGAATCGGCTGCAAATGCGCCTGCACAGTCCATATTTTCGCCGCTTCTTGGCCGATAGAACCACTATCGGCCGGCGAATCGTCAAAAATCTGTCCTCGCGCAGTCGCATTTTCGCTTTCGATTCCATAAGCCCGACAGGCTCCTAGGAGCGTGGGCAGCGCGAACACCCGGTTTTCAGCGTGGCCCGCGGCCATCCTGCTCACGACCCTGGCCCTGGCCGTCATGGTGGCTGGACTGTGGGGGCTCACGTGGTGGGCTTTCTGCGTGGCGCTCGGTGGCCCAGTCATCGTGTTGCTGTGGCAGCTGTCCGAGGCGAGAACCAGGGCTCGCGAACCGCACCAGGCGCGACTTCGATCGTGCCCACAGCGAACGCGCCAACGCCGCCTGCTGGCGCAGCTGCGCGACGTGCGTGACGCGGCGAGTTCCCTGCCCGATGCCATCGTGCTGCTCGACCGCACGGGGAATGTGCGCTGGCGCAATGCCGCAGCCAACCGCCTGCTGGGGTTGCGCAAGCGACACCCCGATGGTCCGCTGGCCGAGCAGCTCGATGGCAGCGAACTCGGCGCATGGCTGCTGACCGACCTGCACCAACCGGCGACCGACATGCCCGCACCGGCAGACGCCTCGCTGCGACTGGCCGTGACGATCATGCCGTTCGGATCACAGCTGCGCTTGCTGCTGGCGCGCGACATCAGCACGCTGAGCCGGCTGGAACAAGTGCGACGCGATTTCGTCGCCAACGTATCACATGAATTGCGCACGCCGCTGACCGTCATTCATGGTTACCTGGAACTGCTCGATCCGGCGGACATGCCCGAGCTGGCGCCGGTGCTGAGCGAGATGCGCCTGCAATCGCAACGGATGCGGCAAATCGTCGAGGACCTGCTGACGCTGTCGCGACTGGAAACACGAGAGGCCCTGCCCGACGAGGAGGTGGACATGGTTCCGCTGCTGGAGACGCTGCGTCGCGAAGCCGAAGCGCTCAGCCGGGGCCGGCATGACATTACCGTTGACGCGGGCAGCCAGGCTCGCTTGCGTGGCTCGATCCACCACTTGCACAGCGCCTTCTCCAACCTGGTGAGCAATGCCGTGCGCTACACGCCCAGCGGCGGTCAGATCGTGATTGGCTGGCGGCAGACTGCCGACGGCGCAGCCACCTTCTCGGTGCGTGACAGCGGGCTGGGTATCTCCACGGAGCATCTCAGTCGCCTCACCGAACGCTTCTATCGCGTGTCGTCCAGCCGCTCGCGTGAATCCGGCGGTACCGGCCTCGGGCTCTCGATCGTCAAGCACGTGCTCAACCTGCACCAGGGACGCCTGGTCATCGAAAGCGAGCCTGGACGGGGCTCGACATTCTCCTGCGTGATGGATGCCTCGCGCGTGCTGCCGCCGGAAAACGATGGCGTCCGCCGAGCCCAGGAGCGTGGGCTGTAGAAACTTCGGAGAGCGAGATGATGCTATCGCCATAGGGTGCGTCTAGCGGAGGGTGCACCTAGGAGCCTGGCGGGAAAAAAGCGGCGTGGAAGGGATCCACGCCGCAGTCATGCCCCAGTCGCTTTCGTGCAACACAACTGCGCGAAAATCAGCTCCAGTTCCGGCGGGAGAATAGGCATGCGGATCACCTTTGTCACACAAACCTGGCCACCCCAGGGGCATGGCGTGGCCCTGAGCGTGCGCACGCTCGCCGAGGGACTGGCCGCGCGCGATTTTGACGTCGAGGTAGTGCGACCGGGTGCAAACGGCCGCGCCGGCAACGTCGGTCTGGTGTGTGCGCCTGGCGTAGCCATGCCGGGCTACCCGAGTGTGCAGTTTGGCCTGCCCGCGGGAAACGCCCTGCGCAGGCGCTGGATCGCGCAGCGGCCCGATGCGATATATATCGCGACGGAGGGTCTGCTGGGCGTATCGGCGATGCGCGCGGCAAACACCTTGGGCATACCCGTCGTGACTGGCTTCCACACGCACTTCCACGACTACGCCGCACACTACGGCATCGAACTTCTGGCGCCGCTGGTACGCAAACACCTGCTGCGCTTCCACCGGCGCGCGCAAATGACGCTGGTTCCTACCGGCGCCTTGCGCGCCGAATTGACGGACGCCGGCATCGACCACGTACAGAAACTGCGCCGCGGCGTCGACAGCAGGCTGTTCACGCCGGAACGGCGCGACCTTGCCTTGCGTAGGAGTTGGGGCGTCCACGACGACACCCCGGTATTGTTGTGCGTCGGCCGGCTCGCCGCGGAAAAAAACCTCGGGTTCGCCGTGCAGGCTTGCCGCGCCTTGCACGCGCGTCTACCCCGCGCGCGTATCGTCCTGGTCGGCGACGGCCCCCAGCGCGATGCGCTGGCCGCCGCTTATCCGGATGCGTTGTTCGTCGGAGCGAAGCGCGGCACGGAACTGGCCGCGCACTACGCCAGTGCGGACCTGTTCCTGTTTCCGAGCCTGTCGGAGACCTTCGGCAACGTCGTGCTGGAGGCCATGGCGTCGGGCCTGCCGGTCGTCGCCTTCGACCGGGCAGCCGCGCAGGAGCACGTGGCCAACGGCATCTCCGGGCTGCTGGTACCGACAACGGACGCACGAGGATTCATCACAGCGGCCTACCAACTTGGCCTGGATCCCGAGGCATGCCGGGTGCTGGGCGCCAACGCCCGACGCGCCGCGCAACATTGCCCACCGGATGCGGTAATCGCCGAGTTCGAGAAGCTGCTGAATTCTCTGGCAGTGTGTCGGGCTCTGCCGGTTGAGGCGAGAATTCAGCTGTGCGAGGACAGACAACGAGGATCGGCAGGCGCATCGTGATTCCATGGGTCAAGAAAGCGGCGGATAGCCAGGACAGCGCCAGTCACGGCGCTACGCGCCATGCCTGGCGCACAAAAGCAAACGGCGGGCCATCCAGGCCCGCCGCTTTCCTTCCCTGGGTCAAACTCCCTTGCTATAACGGTTGCGTGCGACCGGGATGACGCCTGGCTACCGTCGCGTAGCGAACATTCCCGGTCACCAATCGTCTAGAAGGCCACCTGGCCGAACACGCCCACTTCGTCGGTCTTCACGTTGACCAGCGGCAGCGGCAGCGGCGTGCTGCCGGAGACATCGCCCTTCTCGTGCTTGTACACCAGCGCAAGCTGGAAGCCCTTGGTGACCTCGTACTGCACGCCTGCGTTGTAATACACATCCTTGGCCGACGGATTGATGTCCTTGCTCAGCGAGGCGTGGTCGTAACGGGCGAACAGGCTGAACCTGGCCGGCAGATCCACGCTACCCCAGAAGGAATAGCCGTCGGCCTTGTCGGCCAGCGGAGTCAGCACATTGTTCCAGCTCTTGGCGTCGAAGTACTCACCACCGGCACGAAACCGCGGACCGGCATAGGCCACCATGACATCGAAACGCTGAGCGGTGTGAATGGTGTTGACGTTCTGCAGCCCGTGGCCGCGATCGCCGGTGTAGCCGCCCACCGCCACGACCATGCCCTTGAACGGCACGAAACCGACGCGACCTTCGAAGTCCACGTTGTTGCTGCGGCTGGGGTTCTTGTAGCCATTGCCGTTGACCGCGGACACCGAGTAGTTGAGGTATTTGCGCTGGCCAAGGTCGCCGCTCAGGTTGATGCCCCAATCGGCCGAATTGGCGTACTTGAGGCGATCGGTCAGCGTATTTTCGACGTAGCGGAAGCCGTAGTAGTTCTCGACAAACGGGATCCACGGCATGTCTGCGGAGCCGATCCGCAAGACTGCCGCCTGGTCGAACTTGCCCTGCACGTACGCCTTCTTGACGAACAGATTGGTTTCGCCGTCGTTGCTGACGTAATTGAAGTCGGTGGTCAGGTTGGCCGACCAGATGTCGCTGAACTGGTGCGTGACGCCGAGGTAGAAGCGTTTCACATCAATACCGGTACCCGATGCATTGGTCTTGCCGGTTAGGCTGTTCTTCTGATCGATATTGGTGTAATCGAAATACATCTTGCCACCGATCGTGGTGTCGTCTACCGCCTTCTCCAGCGCCGCCAGGCGTGCATCGGTGGACGCAGACGGCGTGCTCACCGTCTGCGTCCGGACTCGCTGCTGCTGCATCTGGTCGACCCTGGACTGCAGCGCCGCCAGTTGCGCCTTCAGCTGCGCCAGTTCGGTGTCACTGCTGGTCGCCGCTGGGGGCATCCGGGTCTGGGCTGCAGCCGCAACAGGGATGAAGCCGCTGACGCCCAAACCGGCAGCAATCGCCACGGCAAGTAGTCTCGAACGCATGTCATTCTCCGCATGATGGTAGAAGTCATCTCAACCGCCCCCTCGATCCAGATGGTCGGCCAAGCAAAGGAACGGGAGGCAGGATGCCGGCAACTGTTTACCGTTCGATGCAGATTTCATGACAACTTCGAGACACTCCGGCTGGGCAACGCGCTCGACGCAACACCCTGAAAGATGACAAACATCGACGACTGTCATCTGTTTGAAACATTCATCTCATCTCATTGCAATACGCAACCCCTTAAATGGCGTGGTCCATTCGACGAGCCTCTCAAGGAGCAACCATGTTGAACTCATGCAAAACATTCGCCGCCGCGATCATCGTGGCATCCACGTTCGGCATGGCCGCCCATGCCACCGATGTAACCGGGGCCGGATCGAGCTTTGTCTATCCGGTGGTTTCCAAATGGTCGGCGACCTACGCCGAAAAAACCGGTAACCAGATCAACTACCAGTCCATCGGATCCGGCGGCGGCATTGCCCAGATCAAGGCGGGCACAGTCGATTTCGGCGCCTCCGACATGCCGCTAGATGAGGCAACCCTGCAGAAATTTGGCCTGGGTCAATTCCCCGACGTGATCGGCGGCATTGTGCCGGCGTTCAACGTCGAGGGGATTGCACCGGGCAAGCTGGTGCTGGATGGCCAGGTCCTGGCCGACATCTACCTCGGCAAGATCACCAGCTGGAAGGATGCGGCAATCGCCGCACTGAACCCCGGCGTGAAGCTGCCGGACACGAAGATCACCGTCGTACACCGCTCCGACGGCTCGGGCACCACCTTCAACTTCAGCGACTACCTGTCCAAGGTCAGCCCGGAGTGGAAAGCGAAGGTCGGTGAAGGCACCGCGGTCCAGTGGCCGGTCGGTATCGGCGGCAAGGGCAACCAGGGCGTCTCGGCCTACGTCAAGCAGATCAAGAACTCGATCGGCTATGTCGAATACGCCTACGCCCTGCAGAACCACATCGGCTACGCCCTGATGAAGAATGCCGCCGGCAAGGTGGTCGCCCCGACCATCGCCACGTTCCAGGCCGCCGCTGATACGGCCGACTGGAAAGATGCCAAGAACTTCAACCTGCTGATGACCAACGCCCCGGGCGCAACGGCCTGGCCGATCACCGCCACTTCGTGGGTGATCATGTACAAACAGCCACGCAATGCCGCCAATGCAAAAGTGGTGATGGACTTCTTCAAGTGGTCCTACGAGCATGGCCAGCAGCAGGCACGCTCGCTCGACTACGTACCGCTGCCGCAGAGCCTGGTGAACCAGATCAAGAACTATTGGAAAACCGACTTCAAGATGTAGAAAACATGACAACTTCGGCCCATGCTGCGCGGGCTGGATCCATGAGTCAGTGCCTCGTGCGTCAACCCAGGTTGCGCACGGGGCATTTCCGCTTCAAACAACCGAAGACAACCGGCAGACGATCCACGACAATGCAAGTGACGCTTACCAGACAGTTGGTCCGCGACAGCGAGAGGCGCGCTCATCTCGATGCCCGGTATGACCGGATATTCCGCGGTGTCCTGAAGTTCTGTGCCCTGTTGGTCTTGGCGGCCTTGCTGGGCGCGGCGCTATCCACGTTATGGGGCGGGCGCGAGGTTCTGTTCGGTCAAGGGCTGCACTTCCTGACCAGCGACGCCTGGAACCCGGTCAAGGACGATTATGGTGCGCTGTCTCCGATCTTCGGCACCCTGGTCACCTCGTTGATCGCGATCGTCCTGGCGGTGCCGGTGAGTTTCGGTGTGGCGATGTTCCTGACCGAAATCGCGCCCACCTGGATGCGCGGCCCGGTCAGCTCGGCGATCGAATTGCTGGCCGGCATCCCGTCGATCATCTATGGCATGTGGGGCCTGTTCGTGTTTGTACCTTTCATGTCCGGCATCGAGCCGGCGCTCAGCGCCACGCTGGGCCGGATCCCGCTGATCGGCAAGCTGTTCCAGGGGCCGCCGCTGGGGCTGGGCCTGCTCACCGCGGGGATCGTGCTGGCGGTGATGATCCTGCCTTTCATCACCTCGGTGATGCGCGAGGTGTTCCAGACCGTTCCCACGCGACTGAAAGAGTCGGCCTATGCGCTCAGCTCGACCCGCTGGGAGGTACTATGGGATATCGTGCTGCCCTACACGCGCTCGGCGGTCATCGGTGGCATCATCCTGGGCCTGGGCCGTGCGCTCGGCGAGACCATGGCGGTCACCTTCGTGCTGGGCAATTCCTACAACATCACCTCGTCGCTGCTGATGCCCGGCACCTCGATCTCCTCCAGCATCGCCAATGAATTCAACGAGGCGGTGGGCGTGCATCGCTCGGCGCTGATCGCACTGGGCTTCCTGCTGTTCGTGGTGACTTTCATCGTGCTGCTGATCGCACGCCTGATGCTGCATCAGCTGGCCAGGCGGGAGGGCAAGTAATGTCTGCCCAGGGCCTCTATACCCGTCGCCGCATCACCAACGCCATCGCGATGACGTTCGGCACCGCCGCCACCGTGCTGGGCCTGTTCTTCCTGGTCTGGATCCTCTGGCTGACCCTGATCAATGGCATCAGCGCCCTGCACGGCAGCCTGTTCACCAAAATTACCGCCTACGGCCCGCAGGGCGGCCTGGCCAATGCCATCGTCGGCAGCCTGATGATGGATCTCATCGCCTTGCTGATCTGCACGCCGATCGGCGTGATGGCCGGCACGTGGCTGGCGGAATACGCCCGACTCACCCGGCTGGGCACGGTGATCCGCTTTCTCAACGACATCCTGCTGTCCGCGCCATCGATCGTGCTCGGTCTGTTCGTCTACATGATCATTGTGCTGCCGATGTCGAACATGACCCACGGCGCTGTGTCGTTCTCCGGTTTCGCCGGCGGTGTGGCACTGGCGCTTATCGGCCTGCCGGTGATCGTTCGTACCACCGACGAAATGCTGCAACTGGTGCCGAGCACGCTGCGCGAAGCCGCGCTGGCGCTGGGGGTGCCGCAATGGAAACTCACCATGCAGATCCTGCTGCGCGCGGCCAGCTCAGGCATCGTCACCGGCGTACTGCTGGCTCTGGCCCGATTGGCCGGCGAAACCGCACCGTTGCTGTTTACCGCCTTCGGCAACAACTTCATGACCGCGCATCCGCTGGACAAGATGGCCAGCGTGCCGGTGGCCATCTATCAATACACCAACGATCCGGACCCGACCCTGCACGCCATTGCCTGGGCTGGCGCACTGGTGATCACGCTGTTCGTTCTGGCGTTGAGCCTGCTTACGCGCCTGTTTTTTTCGAGAAAGAAGGTGAGCTATGGATGATCGCGCCAGCGCCATCGCGACACCCGCGGCCGATACCGCGCACCGTATCAAGATCCGGGTGCATGACCTGCATTTCCATTACAAGGAATTCCATGCCCTGAAGGGCATCAGCATGGATATTCCCGAGAAGCAGGTCACCGCCATCATCGGGCCGTCGGGTTGTGGCAAATCCACGCTGCTGCGGATCTTCAACCGGATCTATGCGATCTATCCTGGGATGGAGGCGAAAGGCAAGATCCTGGTCGACGGTGAAGACATTCTCGATACGCGCTACTCGATGAATCGGCTGCGCAGCAAGATCGGCATGGTGTTCCAGAAGCCGGTTCCGTTCCCGATGACGATCTTCGAAAACGTCGCCTACGGTATCCGCCACCACGAGAAGCTGTCGAAGGCGAACATGGCCAACCGCGTGGAAGAGGCATTGCACAGCGCTGCGCTGTGGAGCGAGGTCAAGGACAAGCTGAAGCAGAACGCGTTGAGCCTGTCCGGCGGCCAGCAGCAGCGCCTCTGCATCGCGCGCGCGATCGCCCTCAAACCCGAGGTGCTGTTGCTCGATGAGCCCACCTCGGCGCTGGATCCGATCGCCACCGGTCGCATCGAACAATTGGTGGAAGAGCTCAAGAGCCAGTTCACCATCGTCATGGTCACCCACAACATGCAACAGGCGGCCCGCTGTTCCGACCAGACCGCCTTCATGTATCTGGGCGAACTGATCGAGTTCGAGCAGACCGAAAAGATCTTCACCAAACCGGACAAGAAGCAGACCGAGGACTACATCACCGGCCGCTTCGGCTGATGAAGGCGGGAAACGGGGGAACATGTGGTTTGTTGCAAATCTGATGCTCCCCGTTCCCCGTTCCCCGTTCCCACCCCGAGGCATCGCATGACCACCAGCAAAGATCACATCATCAAGAGTTACGACGCCGAACTGAGCCGACTGACTGGCGAAATCGTGCACATGGGCGAGTTGTCGGTGAAGCAACTGGAGGCGGCGATCGACGTGGTGGAACGCCGCGACGAGCGGGCCGCCCAGCGCGTGGTCGACAACGACGACACGATCGACCGGATGGAGCAGGAGGTCAGTCACGATGTCGTGCGCCTGCTGGCCTTGCGCGCGCCGATGGCTGGCGACCTGCGCAACGTGTTTGCCGCGCTGCGCATTGCGGCGGATATCGAGCGCATCGGCGACTACGCCGCCAACGTGGCCAAGCGCTCGATCCCGCTATCGATGGTGGCACCGGTCCGGCCTGCGGCCGGCCTCGAACACCTGGCAAGACTGGCGGCAACCGGCGTGCGCGACGTACTGGCGGCCTATCACGATCGGGACACCGAACGCGCCTACGCGGTGTGGAAGAACGACACAGTGCTGGACGAGGCCTACACCGGCTACTTCCGCCAGTTGCTGACCTACATGATGGAAGACCCGCGCAACATCACGCCGTGCACGCACCTGCTGTTCATGGCCAAGAACATCGAGCGCATCGGCGACCACGCCACCAATATCGCCGAGAACGTGTGGTTCCAGGCCACGGGAGAGCCGTTGCCGGCGCAACGCAAGAAACTCGACCGAACGGCCAGCGCGGACTTTTCCGGCTTGTCCACCAAGTCAGACCCGCCGTAGTCAAGCGCGCTCCTGGCGATTCGTCGACGGCAAAAGCAAGGTGACACGCAGACCGCCCGCCTCCCGATTCGCCAGTGCAATGCGCCCGCCATGCGCCTCGGTGATTTCCCGCGCCAGTGCCAGGCCCAGGCCGGTGCCGGAGCGCTTGGTCGAATAGAACGGAATCAACGCCTGCGAAAGCACGGCGTCACTCATGCCGGGGCCGCGATCGGCCACCTCGATGCGTAGATCATGTGCGTTTTGCAGTATGGACAGGGTCACTTCACCGGCCGCGCCATCGGCTTCGTGCGCGTTCTTGATCAGGTTGATCAGCACCTGTTCGATCTGTGCCGCGTCGAACCACGTTGGTCGCTCCGGCAGCGGGGTCGCCAGTCGATACTGGCAATGCAGCGACAGGCTTTCCAGAAATGCCGGCCAGGCCACCGCCACCGGCTGCGGCGTGGGCAACTTGGCGAAACTGGCGTAGCCAGCGATGAACCCGTGCAGATGGCGGGCGCGTTCGCCGATGGTGGCGAACACATGCGGCAGGCGCTCGATGTCGCCCCGCCGGGCCAGCTCCGCGCCCGAATGTGCCAGCGAGAAAATCGGCGCCAGCGAATTGTTGAGCTCGTGGCTGATCACCCGGATCACCCGCTTCCAGGTCGCCACCTCCTGCCGCGACAGCTCGCGCGTCATGCGCCGGAACGAATGCAGCCGATGCGGTCGCCCCTGCAAGCGGAAGGCACGTTGCGACAGGTGGAAGGTCTCCTCGTTGCCGTCCATCTCCACCGTGAGCAGGGTGTCTTCACCACTATCCACCGCCTGCCGCAACACTTTCGGCGCATTGAGCAGCAATTGAGCGAACTCCAGCCCGCTGAGACTGCGGCCTTCGTTGAACAAATGCCGCGAGGCGATATTCGCGTAGGCGACGCGGCCGACGGGGTCGGTCAGCACCAGCGCCACCGGCGTGTTCTGCACCACCGTATCCAGCAACAGTTCGCGCTGGGCCAGGTGCTGGCGCTGCTCGCGCAGGGTATGGCCCAGGTCGTTGTGCATGCGGATCAGCCGACCCAGCTCGTCGCGCCGGTCGACGGCGATCGAAAAACTGAAATCACCATCCCGATAACTAGCCACCGCGCCTTCCAGCGCACGCAGCAAACGGCTCACCGGCGCCATCGCGCGTCCGGCCAGCCAGATGGCGGCCAGCAACAGCAGCACCAGCCCGATCGCCAACGCAGTGTAGATATCCAGATGCGGTAGCGGCGGCGCCTTGGCCGGCACGGCCGTCACATCAACCGGGACCGTCAATTGAGTGTGCAGCCACGCCAGGAATTGCGGCAACGGCCACTGCGTGACCCCCGCGAAGATCAGCGCACCGGCCACCCCAGCGGCGAGCAGGAGCAGGCTCAGCCGCGCGCGCAGCGTGGTCAGATGGCGCCACATCGCCGGCGGCCCCCGATAGGGCGTGAACCGCTCATCGACATGCCGGGCCCCTCGGTTCCAGTGCGCCATCCACCGGCGGACGGGCATTCTGCCACGGCCGCTGCGGACTCATCACGGCAGCCATGTTGTCGGCCCGTGGCGGCGGCAAGCAGCGTCGCCAAGACGGCCAGTGGACCTGGGAAAATCATGCGACAACTCCTCCGTTTCCATGGTCCATCTTTGTACGACGGCGGTAGTGCGACAAGTACGCGATCTCAGTTCGACGCCGCCAGTCCGTAGCGCTCTATCCGCCGGTACAGCGCCTGCCGCGACAGACCCAGCTGCCGCGCCGCGCGGCTGACTACACCGCCAGCCTGTTGCAACGCGTTCTCTACCACCTCGCGACTGGGTTCGTCGAGATCTCGGCGGACGGTGGAGACATACTGCGGCAAGTTGAGCAGCTCCGGCGTGATCGGGCCGTCCCCGGCCAGCAAGGCGGCGCGCTCGATCGCATTCTTCAGTTCGCGCACGTTGCCCGGCCACGGATAGCCGAGCAGGGCCTCGCGCGCAGGGTCACCCAACTCGCCCCGGCCGTCGAGGAAGAACTCGGCCAGCGGCAGGATATCGTCGTTGCGCCCGGCGAGCGGCGGCAGGTTCACCTCGATCACGTTGAGCCGGTAGTACAGATCCTCACGGAAGGTGCCGGCGCGGATCATCGCCTTGAGGTCAGCATTGGTCGCGCTCAGCACGCGCACCTTGGCCTGGCGCGTCTTGCCGGAACCGAGTCGCTCGAACCGACCGGTTTCCAGCACGCGCAGCAGCTTCATCTGGCCCGGCAGCGGCAGGTTGCCGATCTCGTCCAGCAGCAGCGTGCCGCCATCGGCCAGTTCGAAGCGGCCCTCGCGCGCCTTGTTCGCGCCGGTATAGGCACCGGCCTCGGCACCGAACAGTTCCGCTTCGATCAACTCGCCCGGCAGCGCACCGCAATTGACCGCGATGAACGGACCGCGCGCCACCGGCGAGTTCGCATGCATGATCGTAGCGATGCGTTCCTTGCCGGTACCGTTGGGGCCGGTGATCAGTACCGACACGTCGGAGCGGGCGACCTGGCAGGCCAGGTCCAGGGTGCGCGCCATGGCCTCGGACGCGAACACCAGACCATCCAGGTCGTACTTCTGGCGCAGCGCTTCGCGCCGCTGGCGGCGTTCGCGTCGACTGCGGCTCACCTCGCGACTGGACTCGGACAGCTCCAGCAGGTTCTCCACCGTGGCCAACAGCTTGTTGTCGTCCCACGGCTTGGCCAGATAGTCGGCGGCACCGGCCTTGACCAGTTCCACCGCGGTTTCCAGATGCGTCCACGCGGTGAGCAGGATGACCGGCAGGTCCGGATAGCGCTCGCGGATCGCGCGGAACAACGCCACGCCTTCCGTGCCCGAGGTGGTGTCGGCGCTGAAGTTCATGTCCTGGATCACCACGTCGACCGTCTCGCGCCCCAGCAGCGCCAGCCCCTGCTCCGGCGTCAGCGCCGTAAGCGGATGGATGTCGTGCAATGACAACGCCAGCGACAACGCCTCGCCCACGGCCGGGTTGTCATCGATGATCAGTACGCTGCGGGTCATTTCAGAGCCTGCCTTCATATCCCGAGCACCTCGCGCCGGGATCGGGTTGACCGCAGGGCAAGGAAGAGTGAGAGAGTGTATGTCGATACACGACCGAGTGATAACGCCGCCATGTAGGCAACCCGTACGGGCTGCCTTGTAGCGGTCGCCATGCGGCGGCGCGCGTATACCTGACACAGTCATTTCACACACTCCGCGTCACCACCACCGGCGGCACGGCAGCCGCACGCAGTGCCGGGCCATGCACCGCCAGCTGGCCAAGCAGCCACAGAACCAGCGCGCCGATCGACAGGTAGGACAACGGCAGCCGTGGCAGTTCGTAGTGCTTCATCAGCAACAAGTTCAACACCACTGCACACAGCGAACCCAGCGCGATGCCGACACCTACAATCAGCAGGTTCTCGATCTGGAAATACAGCATGATGTCGCGCCGGGTGGCACCGATGGCGCGACGAATGCCGATCTGGTGCGTGCGCTGCTGCACCCAGAAACTGGACAGCCCAACCACGCCCAGTGCGGACAAGGCCAGCAGGCAGCCGATCACCACCAGCAGCAGCAACCAGATCAGCGCGCGGTCGTCGTGAAAATAGGACTTCACCGTCTGCGCATAGCTGTGGCGTTCGGTGATGATGCGACGACTGTCGACGCCATCGAGCACCCTGGGCAGGTCGTGCAACGTGGCGTCGCGCGCACCCGGCGCCGTGCGCAGCACATATTCGAAGCGCCCATCGCCCTGCGGATACCCAGTTCAGCGCCGCGTCGCAAGAATTTCACCAGCAACAAGGCCACGGTATTGACCAGGCATACCAGCATGAAGCCAAGCGCCAGCAGCGTCTGCAACTGCACACTGCCCGGCACGACATGATTGACATCAAGCCAACCCATCAAGTCGTGCAAGCGGACATTTGGCGGCCGCTGGAAACGACCCAGCGCTTTTTGTTTCTGCGAGTAATGCACCAGATAATCGCGATAGCTCACCACCTGGGCGGGCGTATCCAGCTGTGCCCAGAACTGAATCCAGGTGCAGGAGGCCCATTTCATGTCCTTGTTGTTGAGGGCCTGATCGCCCCAGCACATGAAGTTTCCTTCAGTCGGCTGCTTCAGCGCTATCGCGGTTTCCAGCGGCATGAACACCTGCTCGACCTTGGCATAGCTGCCCTGGGTCAGGTCGTAGAAACGCGGTACCGGCTGCCACGGATCGATCACCCCGACCACACGAAAAACATCCTTGCCAAGCCGCAGCGACTTGCCGACCGCGTGATCCGCGCCATAAAGCTTGACGGCAAGATCACGCGCAATGACCACTACATGCGCCTGCCGCGCATCGTCCGCCGCCGTCCAGCCGCTGCCGTAGGCAAACGGCACCTCGAACATCGTGAAGAAATCGGCCGAGGTATAGCGCGCACTGGCAAAGAACGCACGGCTACTTCCCTGCGGCGGCTGCACCACCACCTGGCCCGCGGTCATCGCCACCTGGCGCACGGCGCGACGGGCATGCAGCAGATTCATCGCGTCGATCCAGGCCAACTGATCTGGCGGCGCCTTGTTTCTGGCATAGCCACCTGTCGCGCGGATCGATCTGCGGGTAATACGACGTGCTGCTGCGCCCTGGCAGCGGATCACCCGACAGCACATGCAGCACGGTCAGCGTGGTCATCGACGCACCGATGCCCAGTGCGATCGCCAGCACCATCAGCGCGGTCAGCACCTTGTTGCGCTTGAGACTGCGCAGTACCAGTTCCAGGTAATAGCCAAACATCACGTCCCCTCCAAAACGTCGCCGTCGCAGGGCGGGCACCGTCCGCCATCCGCTCGTCCCATGAAAAAGCCTTGGCCTGGTGAGGTGGCGCGGCGGGCAGTGGCCACCCTGCGTGGCTGTGGCCGGTTTTTCGGCATCACACGGACCTCGTCGCTTCTACCGGCGGCACCCGCGACGCACGCAGCGCGGGCGCCAGCACCGCGCCCTGACCGAGCAGCAGCAGCGCGACGGCACCGGCCAGCACGTACCACAGCGACAGGTGCTGCATCTCGAAGCGGGTCACCATCCACAGGTTCAGGCCGATCGCCAGGGCGATACCAAGCAACACCCCGCCCATGCCGATGAGCAGGTTTTCGGTGAGGAAGTAACTGAGGATGTCGCCGCGGGTGGCGCCGAGCGCACGGCGCACGCCGATCTGCTTGCGCCGCTGACCGACCCAGAAGCTGGTCAAGCCGACAATGCCCGCGGCGGTAATCGCCAGCAGCATGACGCAGATCACCGCCATCAGAATCGCCATGCCGCGATCGCTGGCATAGGCATCGGCGCGGATCTGCCGGAACGTCTCCACCCCATGCTGGTCAGGGATCACCCGCATCCGGTTCTGCGCAAACAAGGCCTCCGGTGCGCTGCGCCGCACCCTGTCGAGCTGCCCGGGTTGGGTACGGATCACGTAATTAGTGCCATCGGTGAGCAGCCGAAATGGCACCAATGTCGATGCGGCGCTGCCCCAGCTCATGCCCAACCAGGGAGTTTGCATGCGCTCGACCACACCGATGATGGTGCTGACGTGGTTGGCCAGGTAGACCGTCTTTCCCACGGCCGTGGAGGTCGGAAACAGCTTGTCGGCCAACGTGCGGGTGACGATGATTACCGCCGGGTGCAGGAGATCGTCCTTGGCACTCATCGGGCGGATGTCGTCAGCGCGAAAGTTGCGCCCTGCCACCAGTTTCAGGCCCAGCGTGGAGAGCGTGTGGTCGTCCGAAAAATAGATGGCCGTCTGCGCGCTCGGTGCCGATTGATCAGCCTTGAGCCGCAGCGACATCGACCAGCCACCACCACTCAAAGGCACCGAGTTGGTGGCATAGGCATCGGCGACACCGGGCAGCCTTCGCAAGGTAGCCAGATCGGTTGCCATCAATGAGCCGTAGGCCTTGTCGTCGGCTTTGCCTACCCACTGGTTCTGGATGCGGATAAGGTTCGCCTCTTCAAGGCCACTGGGTTGTGACAGTTGTGCCACGCGCTGATGGATGATGAACAGCGCGTTGCAGACGATCGCCAAGGTCAGCGCGATCTGCACCACGATCAATACGGTGCCGGCCTTGTGATGGCGCAGGGCGGTGAGAATCGGTTTGATCTGCACGGTCGATCTCCTCGCTGTCAGTTGGACTTCAGCTGCCAGGCCGGCTGCACGCTGGCCGCGCGCCAGGTCGGGTAGAGCGCCGCCAGCAGCGTGGCGACCACGGCCACCAGCACAGTCAGCATCACCAGCGACAGGTTCATGTGCGCCAGTCGGGCGACGTCCGCTTCGAATACCAGCCCCACGCCCAGCATGCCGACGCCTGTCAGCAACAGACCCAGAACACCGCCGGCAAGCCCCACGGCAGCCGCCTCCAGCAAAAACTGCTTGTAGATTTCGCGCCGCGACGCCCCCAATGCGCGACGCACGCCGATCTCCGGTGCACGGCGCATGAACTTGGCCAGCAGCAGGCCGATCGTGTTGACCAGGCACACCACCAGGAAGCCCAGCGAGATAAGCATCGATACTCGCGTCTCCGGCGGCACCACGTGTTGGAGGTTTAGCCATTGCGATACATCGCTCAATCGCACCGCTGGAGTCCAGTCGAAACGACCCGACTTGCGCTGATCGGCGGCGTAGCCCTTGAGATAGTCGCGATAGCGCGCGACCGCCGCGGCCGTCGGCAACTCCACCCAATACGCGATCCACACGCAACTCGAATGCAGCCAGCCGTCCCAGCCGGCAGCCGCCACCTTGGTGCAGTTGTTGTTGCCGTCGGTACCGATCTGCAAATCGATGGCGCGTGTGAACGGCATATAGAAGTCTGCTTCGCCACCGAACCCGCTGCCATTGGCCACGTCGAAGAAGCGCGGCTTGGGATTCCAGTCCCGGATCACGCCACTCACGCGGTAGTCGCTACCGTCCAGGTTGATCACCTTGCCGACACTGTCGGCGCCACCGAACAGGCGCTGATTGAGCTTGCGGGTAATCACCACGGCATTGCCGCGCCCGGTATCGTCCGACACCGGCCAGCTGCTGCCGTACAGGAACGGCACGTCGAACATGCTGAAAAAGTCGGTATAGGTGGCGTAGCCGTGCGCCGCAATGGGTTTGGCGGTCTGCCCGGTCGGAATCAACGACAAGCCCACCGGATAGATCACGGTTTGCCGATGAGCGACGTGTGCCCGCATCAGCGCCATCGCATCGGTATAGCTCAACGCATCCGGCAGATCGCCGGCCTGACGACCCTGACCCGGGCCCCAGCTGTCGATCTGCGGCACGAACAACTGACCCGACTTCCACGGGATCGGATCACCCGACACCGCCCGGAACACCGCATAGGTGGTCATCGACGCGGCCACGCCGAAGCCGATCGCAATCACCATCAGGGCGGTCAGCGCCGGATTGCGGCGCAGGCTGCGCAGGCCGAGTTGGAGGTAATAAGCGAACATTCGAAATACCTGTGCAGTGGTGTTCGTCAGCAAATTTGTAGGAGCGCACCCTGTGCGCGAGCTTTTGCCACATCACCGAAAAGCATTCGCGCACGACCGCAGGAAGTCCCTTGTGGACAGGGTGCGCTCCTACAACAACGCACGGATCAGGGGTGGGTTTGCGCGGCTGCATCGGCGTGCGTGTGGAAGCGCGGCTCCTCCGCCAGATCGACCACCTGGCCGTCGATGATGTGCACGTTGCGCTGGGCGCGGGCGGCCAGTTCCGGGTCGTGCGTGACCATCACGATGGTGGCGCCGTCGCGGTGGATGTCCTCGATCAACTCCAGCACGCTGCGCGCCATCTGGGTGTCGAGGTTGCCGGTCGGTTCATCGGCCAGCAACAGGCGCGGGCCGCCGGCCAGCGCGCGGGCGATCGCCACGCGTTGCTGCTGGCCGCCGGAGAGTTCGGCCGGGTAGTGCTTGGCGCGCGAGACCAGGCCGACGCGCTCCAGCGATTCCATGATGCGCTGCTTGCGCTCGGCACCCTTCATGCCGCGGTAGCGCAGCGGCACCTCGATGTTGTCGAACACGTTGAGGTCGGGAATCAGGTTGAACGCCTGGAAGATGAAGCCGATCTTCTCGTTGCGGATCTTCGAGCGCGCGTTGTCGTTGAGGTTGCTCACCTCAATGCCGTCGAGGTGGTATTCGCCACCGGAAAAAGTCTCCAGCAGGCCGGCGATGGTCAGGAAGGTGGTCTTGCCCGAACCGGACGGGCCGGTCACGGCGACGAACTCGCCCTCTTTCACGTCGATGTTGAAATCGCGCAACGCATAGGTTTCCACCACTTCGGTGCGGTAGACCTTGGACAGGTGAGTCATTTTCAACATAGCGTGGTTACTCGTTGTCGTTGAAGTGCACAGTGGTTCGGAATGTGTGGTTCGATGGAGTGGGAATAGGGAATGGAGAATAGTTAAAAGCCCTGGGCCGCATGCCTTTCGCCTTACCCATTACCCATTACCCATTCCCGGCAGTCAGTTACTGATCGCGACCTTCGCCGTGCCCTTGAAATTGTCGGTCCCGGAAATCACGATCTTGTCGCCTTCCTTCAGGCCTTCGAGAATCTCCACCTTGTCGATGCTGGAGGCGCCGACGCGGATCGGGGTCTTGGTCGCGATGCCGTCGCGTACCACGTAGGCATAGCTGCCGCCGGATTCGTCGACGAAGGAGCCGCGCTGCACGGTCAGCACGTTGCTGCGCTTGTCCAGCAGCACGCGTACCGACAGGCGCTGGTTCTGGCGCAGCTGTTTGGGCGTGCTGCCATCGAAGCGCAGGCGGGCGGCGACCTGGCCGTTGACCACTTCGGGCGAAATTGCACTGACGATGCCCTTCCAGGTATGGCCGTTGCCACTGATCTCGCCGGTCATGCCGATGCCAAGATCGCGCGCGAAGCTTTCCGGCACCTGCATTTCCACCTGCAACGCCGACAGGTCGATCACGCTGAGCAGCTTGGCGTCCTTGGCGACGGTGGCCTTTTCGGCGATGAACAGCTGGCCGACCTGGCCATCCACCGGCGACTTCACGTTGAGGTCATCGACCTGGCGCTTGAGGTCGCCCACCAGCAGCAGCTGGCGATCGTGTGCCAGCTTTTTCGACTGGATGTCGAAATTGAGGCTGGCGTTGTCCATGCCCAGATCACTGCGTGCATGCGCGACAGCGATGTTGGCCTTGTCCAGGGTGTCCTTGGCGCGGTCGACGTCCATGCTCGGCACGGCACCCTCGTGAAAGGCTTTTGCGTAGCGGGCCAGGTCGCGTTCGGCCGTCTGCTGGTCGATCTTGGCGTTGTCGTAGGCCTTCTGCAGCGCCGAACGCTGCTTGCGCGCATCCACCTGCGCGCGCAGGTAATCGACCTGCATCGCGTCGGCGTTGCTCTGCTCCTGCGCCAGCTTGTTGGTCAGCTCGGGGCTGTCGATGGTGGCCAGCACCTGGCCCTTGGTCACCGTGTCGCCGGCGTGCACCTTGAGGGTGACCGCACCGCCGGAGGTGGCGTACAAGGTGGGGCTGACCGCGGCGACCACCTTGCCCTCGGCGGCGATGTCGCGCACGAACGGCCCGCGCTCGACGGTGGCGAACGACAGGCGCGATGCGCTCACCGAGCCGGAGGCCGAGAACAGCCGGCCGATCCTCGGCGCCAGCCATACCAGCAGGGCCACGACGACAACGCCGATACCGGCCAGGATCAGCTGTCGCTTGCGATTGGGCTTGACCTCGACCAGGCGGTCGGTTGCGGAGGTATCGCGGATCATCGTGCCGTCCCTGACCGCATGCCATGCGGTTACACACGAGGCTCTGCAATCCGCGTGCCACGCCACGGAAACTGAATCAGGTACTGCAATTCAACAGCTTGCGGGATTTCATCCACGCCATGCGAGTGTCCGCGGACACTTTGCGGACAGACGGACGCAGGCCGATCCGCCACCCTTGCGTCGGCGTCAGGCCACCTCGCCGCGGGCGAGCCGGGTGACCAGTCGGAGGCTCAACGTCGACACATTGCTCTCCGTGTTGCTGCTCAGAATTTGTAGACCAGCCAGGCGACGCATGCCACAGCGCAGCATCTGCGCACTCACCGGATGCCACGCGCCCGCGCCGGTTGTCTGCAAGCGCCAACCCGGCAGAGCGATTGCTGCCGCTACCCGCCGCAGCAAAGCCACACTATGGAGTCGCGTGGCCATCACTATTTGGTCAGGATCAGCTTGTCGTTGCGGGTCAGACGCAGGTGGTACTCGCTGCCCTGATGCTGGATCACCAGTTCGCGATGCCCGTCGAGCAACACCTCGCTGGGCACCCGGCGGCTGGCCACGTGTGCGATGGGGAGTGGTAACGTCCGCGCGGCACGGCGCGGCATCGCCAGGTATGCGGGTGAGCGCAGGGAGAGGATCGACATCAGATTTTCCACCGCAGGTCAGTGACACCTGCATACTAATCATTCTCATTCATGTGTCAACCTCCCTCCTGTCGACCTTGCCCCTCAGCCATCCACAGCCTGCCGAATGCGTCGGGCAATCGACTCGTCGAGCCGCGGCGACAGATCCAGTGCATCCAGGTTCTGTACCAGTTGTTCACGTTTGCTGGCGCCGAGCATCACCGTGGAGACATGCGGATTGAGCAGGCACCAGGCGATCGCAAGCTGCGCCAGACCGGAGCCCAGTTCGTCCGCGATCGGTTGCAACGCACGCACCTTGGCCAGGCGTTCGTCACCCTCGCCCAGCACACTCTTGCGCAGCCATTCGTAGCCCGGCTGCGCCAATCGCGAGTCGGCTGGAATGCCATCGTTGTACTTGCCGCTCAACAGCCCCGAGCCGAGTGGCGACCAGATCGTGGTGCCCATGCCGTATTTTTCGTACAACGGCGCGTACTCCACTTCCACCCGCTCACGATGTAGCAAGTTGTACTGTGGCTGTTCGACCACCGGTGCGTAGAGGTAGTTTTCGCGTGCGACACGATGTGCCTCCTCGATCGCCGCCGCCGGCCATTCGCTGGTGCCCCAGTACAACACCTTGCCCTGGCGGATCAGCGTATCCATCGCCGCCACCGTCTCGACGATCGGCGTATCCGGATCGGGCCGATGGCAGAAATACAGGTCCAGATAGTCCACCCGCAGCCGCTGCAGCGCCTGGTGACAGGCCTCCGTCACATGCTTGCGCGACAGCCCGCGTTGGGTCGGCAGGGGATCGTCGACGGCGCCATAGAAAACCTTGCTGGAGACACAGTAGCTGTCGCGCGGGAAGCGCAGGTCTGCCAGCACATCGCCCATCACCTGCTCGGCCACGCCGTTGTTGTAGGTCTCGGCGTTGTCGAAGTAATTTACTCCACGCTCGTGCGCCAACGCCAGCATGTCGCGCGCCTGTCCCCGCCCCACCTGCTTGCCGAACGTGACCCAGGCGCCGAAGGAAAGCGTGGAAAGTTGCAGGCCGGATGTACCAACGCGACGATATTGCATGGTAGAGCTCCTTGGGGAACGGGAAATGGAAATCATGGCACGTCTGTCGTCATAATGATGTCGATGGGGGTGCGCAGCCAGGGCCTCCGGGTTCCGCTGGCCTCATGCCTTGCGCCTGCTCGAAATCAGATTTGTTATCCGACCGGTAGCATCGCCCGTTGCCACTTTGTCGCTACACGCACCCACTTGCCCGCCCCTCGAACACCCATGATCAGGGAGACTCGTTTGCCTACCCTGCATGCGCGACAGGCTCCAGTGGTGGTGTTTTTCTACGGTGGCGACTGGACGCATGGCAAGCGCCAGTGGTACCGGTTCGTCGGCACCACGCTGGCCGCGCATGGCGTCGTCACCGTGATTCCGGACTATCGCAAGTATCCACGGGTGCGTCTTCTGGACGGGTTCATGCAGGACGCGGCACGCGCGCTGGCCTGGTCGCATCGACACGCCACCGAGCTGGGCGGTGATCCACGAAACCTCTTTGGGATGGGCCACTCTTCCGGTGGTCAGATTGCCGGCCTACTCGCTACCGATCCGTCATGCTCGCCGCCGATGGCCTGTCGCTGCACGATCTGGCCGGCTTCATCGGCCTGGCCGGCGTCTACGATTTCGTGCCTGTGAGGAAGACAGAGACCGGCATACGCCACCTCTTCGGCAAGCAACCCGCCCAACAACAACGCGCCGACCCCATGACCTTCGTGCACGCCAACGACCCGCCCATGTTACTGCTGCAGGGTACGCGCGTGCAGAAATTGTCTCTGACCCGAATGGCACTTGCCCAAGCCCCGTCATGCCTGGGTGACCCGGTTACGCTCTACACTCATGGGGCTACCTCGGCCTCGGTAACGAGGTGCCCGGTCTTGACCAGGATGATGCAGCCTTCGCGACTGAAGGGCTGGTGCTGGCCAAGGTGAGGGCTGCGGATCCAGCTGCCGGCCGGATTGCGGCCATGCTCGTCCTCGAACACGCCTTCGACCACCAGGATCTCTTCACCCCCGTAATAGCGGTGAGGATTGAAATACGTTGCCAGCGCCCAGCGCACCAGCGCGGTGTGCTCGGTGCGGAACTCCCCATCCAGCATGAACAGTTCTTCACCCAGCTCATGCACATGGCGGGTGAAGCGCGAACCCGCTGCGTAGCACACGATGGAGGTGGCGCGGACTACCTCGTCGCCGTCGCGTTCGAGCATCTTGCGCTATCGGAGGTGTTGTCGTTGTACACGAGGCGCGCCTTGCCATGCAGCTTCCACAGGAAGCCACCGACATGCGAGGAGATGTACCCATGCTGGGTTGGGTTGAAGTGGCCATTGAGACCGAACGTCCCTCCGTCACCCGACACTTTGACGTGGTCGCCGAACTTGTCGCCCGCACTTACACTGCCGAGGTCGGTGTAACCCACCTCGAAGCCGAGGATGCGCTGGTCGCGATAACCGGCGTGATCGGGCACCCTCTCTTTTGGTGCGCCGGGTGACGGGAGCAAGCTCCTGATTGCTTGACCATTATCGGTGCTTCTCGATAACCAGAAGATCTTGCCGGTGACCCTGCTGACGTAAGCCTCCTTTTTCGAGACCCCACGTCGATCAACCTGCACGTAGGGGGAGATGCCCGGCATGCCAGCACAGCGAAGCCATGCACCGGCGCATCGGTGTCGCTAGGGGACGTGCCATGAGCTTCATCAATTGTAGAACCCAAGCGTTATATTATAACATACAGAGATTCTATAACTTCTAGCGCCCTGAAATGACACCTTTGGAAAGCACGGCGGGCGCGATCGTCGCCTCTGTCGTCGTGGCCTGTGCGGCACTGGTCAGCCGGCTCGTCGTCTGGATACGAGCGGCCTGCCTTCGGCAGTGGTTGCCCTGGATGCAGGCGACGGCCGCAGGCCTGCTGCTCGGGGATGCGCTGCTTCACATGATGCCTGAGGCCATCGGACGCGGCGTCTCGGCCACACGGTTGGGCGCATGTCTCGCTGTCGGCATGCTTGGTTTGCTGGGCGTCGAATGCGTCCTGCGCGCCATGAACCGCGCCGCAGCCACCGCCACATTCGCCAAGATGACCATCGTCGGGGACTGTGCGCACCACTTGGTGGATGGCATCGTGATTGGTGCGAGTTTCGAGATAGGGCCGACGCCTGGCGTCTTGGTGGCTTTGGCTATCCTGCTGCACGAATTGCCCCGGGAAGCAGGAAATGCGGGCGTCCTGGTAGCTGGTGGTTTTGCGCCCAAGCGTGCGTTCGCCCTTTCGGTGGCCACGACGCTGGCCATTCCGCTGGGGGCGATCGGCATGACGGCGATCGGGCATTCGCTGGTCTTCATTGGCTCCAGTCTTGCCTTGGCCGCAGGCGCAACGATCTATCTGGCCCTCGCAGATGTCATTCCGGGTTTGTGGCAAAGCCTCGGAGCGAGCAATCGCTTCGCGCCAGTATTGGGAGCGTCTGCCGGTTTGTTCTTGATGTGGGCAACCGCACTGCTTGATCGTGCCTTGCGGTAAGCGGTTGTTTCGTCGTGGCTGTCTACTGCGAGGTCTCGACAGCACTGGACTAGGCGCGCAATGCATTGTCGCCGGAAACCGGCAGCAGCCAGTACGTGATCGACCAGAAGGCGATTGCCCAACTGCCGCTGGGCGCATCCACCCCGCTCAACCAGGTACCGCTGCAAGCGCCGGGCGTAGTGCAGGGCAATGCCGGCAACATCTACGTGCGTGGCGATCACGCCAACCTGCAGTATCGGATCAACGGGGTGATCATTCCCGAGTCGATCTCCGGCTTCGGCCAGACCTTGGACGTGCGCACTATCAAGAGCGTGAAGCTACTCGACGGCGCGCTCCCCGCACAGTACGGCCTGCGCACCGCCGCGGGGATCGACATCAACACCAAGAGCGGCGCCGAGCTGGGCAACGGCGGCGCCTACGTGTTTCCCGCCGATGCCAACGCCAACCATTCAGGGCATGAAATGAAGCCCGATCGCCAACACCACCGCGGCAAAAAAACCCGCCACTACGTCATCGATCATCACCCCGACGCCACCCTTGACCCGGCGATCAAACCAGCGAATGGGCCACGGCTTCCACACGTCGAACAGGCGGAACAACACGAAGCCGGGCACCAGCATCCACCAGCGAAAATCGTCGGCCGGCAGCAGTGATGGAAGCAGCAGTGGAATCAGCGCAATCCACTGGCCGATGAATTCGTCCCAGACCAGGCTGCGGTGGTCCTCGACATGGAGTGCACGGCCGGCCACGTCGCACGCCCATACACCGATTCCAAAGCCGACCAGCAGCACGATCAGGTAAATCGACAACGGCAACTGGCGCAACAGCAACCACGGCAACAGCGCGGCCAGCGAACCGAAGCTGCCTTGCGCCACCGGCGCCAGACCAGAGCCGAAGCCGCAGGCCAGCCAGCCCGCCGGGGTGGCGAGCAAGGCTCGCCGTTGTTCGCCACTCAGATTTTTCCTGGCACTCATGCGAAATGCTCCCAGCCCGATGATCCAGACTCCAACCAGGTCCCGTCACGCCCGCGCACGCGCACGCCCGCGCCTGCCACGATGCGACCGATCCGGGTGGCGCCGCCGCCGAGGCGGGACAGGTCGGCCTGCACCTGGGCCAGGCGACTGGCCGGTACGCAGAAGCACAGCTCGTAATCGTCGCCGCCGCTGAGGGCAAACTGCAGCGCGGTGGTGTTGTCGTACAGACCGAGCAGCGCCGAGGAGCGCGGCAATAAGGCAGCATCGATTTCGGCACCGACACCGCTGGCGGTGCAGATGTGGCCGAGATCAGCGAGCAGGCCATCGGATACGTCGATGCACGCATGCGCCTGCTCGCGCAGCGCGATGCCGGCAGCCACGCGTGCGGTGGGGCGATTGAGTCGGCCGACCAGGAATTCACGCAGGCTGCTGCCATCGTCATGCCGCGCGGGTTGTTGCAGAACGTGCAGCCCGGCGGCGGCATCGCCGAGCGTGCCGGTGACCAGCACGACATCGCCGACGCGCGCGCCCTGCCGGGTCAGCGCCTGGCCTGGCGGCACGAAGCCGTGCACCGCGATGCTGACGGTCAATGGTCCACGCGTGGTGTCGCCACCGACCAGGGCCAGCCGATGCGGCTGCGCCAACTGGACAAAGCCCTCGACGAAACCTTCGACAAACGCGCTGTCGGCTTGCGGCAGGGTCAAGCTCAGCAGGGCCCAGGCCGGGCTGGCGCCCATCGCGGCGAGATCGGACAGGTTCACTGCCAGCGCCTTCCAACCGATGTCGGCCGGTGCCGTGCCGCGTGGGAAGTGCACCCCGTCAACCAGGGTGTCGATGGCTACCGCCAGCTCCTGTCCAGCCGGCACGGCCAGCACGGCAGCATCATCGCCGATACCCAGGCGCACATCGTCGCGCGGCTGCGCGGTGCGTTGGCGGATCAGTTCGATCAGGTCGAATTCCATCGCTGTCGTAGCGTCACCCATCGTCGTGCACGAACACCTGGACGGGCTCGTCTTGCCGGGTGGATTCGTGCGCAAGACGAAAGCCCGCCTTCACCGCGACACGGATCGACGCGGCGTTTGCCGGATCGACTCGGTTTCCAATGCCGGCACGAGCTGGTCGGTGAATGCGCTCGCGTTGCCGCCGCTCATCAGCCGCGCTTCTCGACCGCGCGCAGCTCGGCCGCGAGTTTGTCCAGCACGCCGTTGACATAGCTGTGGCCATGATCGGCGCCGAAGCGCTTGGTGACCTCGATTGCCTCGTTGAGCACCACGCGATAAGGCACGTCGGGGCGGTATTTCAGCTCATACGCGGCCAGCCGCAATACGGCGCGCTCGATCGGATCGACCTGCGCCACCTCGCGGTCGAGGTGCGGGCGCAGGGAGGTGTCGAGCGCGTCGACGTTCTTTTCCACGCCATGCAGCAGGTCCTCGAAATACTCGAGGTCGGCCACTTGCATGTCCTGCTCGTGACGGAACTGCTCGATCACCGCGTTCATGTGGCTGCCGCTGAGCTGCCACGCATACAACGCCTGCAGCGCGCGGCGGCGGGCACGCGAACGTGCCTGCAGATTGAGCCCGTGCGCCGGCTGCGCCATCAGAGTTTCCCGTACAGGTTGACCATTTCCAGCGCGGCCAGCGCGGCGTCGACACCCTTGTTGCCGGCCTTGGTGCCGGAGCGCTCGATCGCCTGCTCGATGCTGTCGGTGGTCAGCACGCCGAACGCGACCGGCACGCCGGAGCCGTAGGCGGCCTGAGCCAGGCCCTTGGCGCATTCACCGGCGACAAAATCGAAGTGCGGGGTGGCGCCGCGGATCACCGCGCCCAACGCGATCACCACCACGTACTTGCCGGAATGTGCCAGCTTGTTGGCCGCCAGCGCGATTTCCCAGGCCCCGGGAACGCGGATCAGGTCGATCGCGTCATCCTTCACGCCATGGCGCAGCAACACGTCGCGCGCGCCGGCCACCAGCGCCTCCACGACGAAGCCGTTGAAGCGGCCGGCGACGATGGCAAAACGGCCCTTGGGCGTGGCGAAATCGCCTTCGATGGTTTTCATGCTTGGGTTTCCTGGGGACCAGCCCGTGTGGGCCGCCTATTTTACGGGTTTTCGGCGCCGCTGACCCAAACGACACCGTCGAGATGCGGATAGCCGCTCACCTGCAGCCGTGCCGCGTGGCCATCCACGCGCAGCCGCGCGGGCGCGCCGAACGGCAGCGTGAGCTGCTGGCCCGCATGGCCGTGCGGCAGGCCGTCGATCAGCGGGATGCCGGCCACGGCGCGAATCTGGGCGAATGCAGCGGCCAGGTTGTAGCCGTTGTCGCGGCTGCCGGGCTCGCACTGGCTGAAGTTGCCCAGCAGCAGCGCCTGCTGCCGGGCCAGCACGCCGGACTGGTGCAACTGGTAGAGCATCCGCTCGATCCGGTACGGCGATTCGCAAACATCCTCGACGAACAGGATGCCGCCCTCGATCGTGGGGAAGTACGGCGTACCCAGCAGGCTGCACAGCACGGCGAGATTGCCACCCCATAGCGGCCCATGCAGGTCGAGATCGGCCTCGGTGCGGCTGCTCCACGCCACATTCGTGGCCGGCGAGGTCAGCGTGGCCCAGAATTGCCGCCAGGTGGACTCGCTGCGCGCTTCGGCGCCGAGATCTGCCAGCAGGGGCCCACTGAACGTGCACAGGCCGCTCATGGCATGCAGCGCCAATTGCAAGGCGGTGAAATCGCTGTGGCCGACGAGGGCCAGCGGTGCGTCGTGCAGGCGCTCGCGCAAGGCGCCGTAATTCAGCCGCGCCAGCAACCGCCCTACGCCGTAGCCACCGCGCGTGGCCAGGGCGATATCCGGCAGGATGTCCAGCGTCGCCAGCGCGTTGATATCCGCGGCACGCTCGGCATCGCTGCCGGCAAAGCGCAGTTCGACCCGGTCGAGTACCTCGGTACGCTCCACCATGCAACCCGCCTCGCGCAGCCGGGCCACGCCGCGGGCCATGGCGGCGGCATCGCAAGCATGGCCGGAAGGGGCAATCAGTCGGATATGGGCTGGATGCATTGTTCGCAGTAGGTGGGCGATTTTTTCACAGCCTCTCAGCAGGGCATGACCAGCGGATCGTCGGGCAGTGCGCCGATGTCCTGTATCGCCTGGCGCGCTTCGCTCAACGTGGCCTCGACCTCGTGCACGACGGCTTGGGCCCGAGGCATGCTCGAATCGGGCACCATTACCGCGATGTAATCCATCGCCGGCAGCTGGCCCACGCCGCCGGTGAGATACTCGCCGGCGATATGCGCCGGGATCTCGGCGGCCGCCAGCGCATCCTTGACCAGATGGGCATCGAACAGGTTTTCGGCGCGGTAGACGATGTGCATGGCATCCACGCTAACCCGCCGCGCGTGGCAGAGCAAGGCCGCGCAGGGTACCTGCCCTGCGCCTGGCACGGGCGAAAGGGTAAACTTGGTCGTTTCCGCCACCGCTCGCGAGCGTCGCCCGATGTCGAACGATAACCCCGTCCTTGCGTCCACCCCGCCCGCGGCGGCCACGACGCACCAGGATTTCATCCGGCAGATCGTGCGCGACGACCTGGCGTCGGGCAAGCACACGGCAATCCACACCCGCTTTCCGCCGGAGCCGAACGGCTACCTGCACATCGGCCATGCCAAGGCGATCTGCCTGAGCTTCGGCATCGCGAAAGAGTTCAGCGGCTGGTGCAACCTGCGCCTGGACGACACCAACCCGGGCAAGGAAGACCCCGAATTCGTCGAGGGCATCAAGGACGATGTGCACTGGCTCGGTTTCCAATGGCATGAACTGCGGCATGCCTCGGATTACTTCGAGGTGTTCTACCGCGCCGCCTGCAAGCTGATCGAGGACGGCGTGGCCTACGTCGACGACCTCGACGCCGAGCAGGTGCGCCTGTACCGCGGCACGCTGACCGAACCAGGCCGCGACTCGCCGTATCGCGGGCGTTCGGTGGAGGAAAGCCTTGATCTGTTCCGGCGCATGCGCGCCGGTGAATTCGCCGACGGCAGCAAGACGCTACGCGCGAAGATAGACATGGCCTCGGGCAACATCAACCTGCGCGACCCGGCAATCTACCGGGTACGCAAGGTCGTCCACCAGAACACCGGCGATGCGTGGCCGATCTACCCGATGTACGACTACGCGCACTGCCTGTCCGATGCGCTGGAAGGCATCACCCATTCATTGTGCACGCTGGAGTTCGAGGATCACCGCCCGCTGTACGACTGGTTCGTCGACAAGGTCGACCTGCCGAACCACCCTGAGCTGTGGCAGCCGCTGCTCGACGCGGGCCTGCCCACCCAGCCGGCCAAACCGCGCCAGATCGAATTTTCGCGCTTGAACCTCAGCTACTCGATCACCAGCAAGCGCAAGCTGGCCCAGCTGGTCAGCGAGAAGTTCGTGGACGGCTGGGACGACCCGCGCATGAACACGCTGCGCGGGCTGCGTCGGCGCGGCTTCACGCCGACCGGGCTGCGCCTGCTGATCGAGCGCGTGGGCGTGAGCAAACAGAACAGCGTGATCGACTATGCCGTGCTGGAGGGCTGCATCCGCGAGGATCTGGACGCCACCGCCGCGCGGCGCATGGCGGTGCTCGATCCGCTGAAGCTGGTGCTGACCAACGTGCCGGAAGGCCACGAGGAAACGCTGTGCTTCCCGAATCATCCCAAGGACGAGAGCTTCGGCACGCGCGAAGTGCCGTTCGCGCGCGAGGTGTGGATCGAACGTGACGACTTCGCCGAGGTACCGCCGAAGGGATTCCACCGGCTCAAGCCCGAGGGCGAGGTACGTCTGCGCGGTGTGGGCATCGTGAAATGCACCGACATCATCAAGGACGCCGAGGGCCAGGTGACCGAACTGCACGGCACGCTCGATCCGCAAACCCGCCACGGCCTGCCCGGCGCCGAGCGCAAGGTGAAGGGAACCATCCACTGGGTCAGCGCGAAGCATGCGGTGGCCACCGAGGTTCGTCTCTACGATCGCCTGTTCAACGCAGCGGCGCCGGACAGCGAGGAAGACGGCAAGAGCTGGCTCGAACACATCAATCCCGAGGCCAAGCACGTGGTACAGGGCTGGCTGGAGCCCGCCGCGGCGAACGTTGCGCCAGAACAACGCTTCCAGTTCGAGCGCCTGGGCTATTTCGTGGCCGACCGCGTCGACCATCGCGCCGACGCACCGGTCTTCAACCGCACGGTGACCTTGCGCGACGTATGGGCGCGCAACGTTAACCAGTGAACGGAAGGAACTATTTACGCGGCCAAGCGATGCCTGAACCCAGATCCACAGGATTTTCGCGAAGCATGCAGCCGCCGCGAGTCGTTGCATACGCTTCCCCCGCTCTGCGGGGGAAGGAAAACGATCGTCGCGGCGACGATCGTCGAATCTCCTCAAGCTGTTTGAAACTTCATCTGGCCGAACCAACATGCTGCCCTTGCAAATTCATCTGACCCTGCCGCCGTGGATCGGTGAGGTGGCGGACACCAACAAGCGTTATCAGAGCGACGAGGAACGCGTCGGCCTGGCGATCGAACTGTCGCGGCAGAATGTGGATCGCGCTGGCGGCGGGCCATTCGGTGCGGCGGTGTTCAACGACCACAGCGGCCGGCTGGTCGCAGTCGGCGTGAACCGCGTAGTGCCGCAGGGCTGCTCGCTGGCGCACGCGGAAATCCTGGCGATGATGATTGCCCAGCAGCGTCTCGGCAGGCATCGGCTGAACGAAGATGGCGGCCACTACGTGCTGGCCACCAGCTCGCAGCCCTGCTGCCAATGCTACGGCGCGAGCGTCTGGGCGGGCATCGACGAGTTGCTGATCGGCGCGCGCACCGAGGATGTCGAGGAACTCACCGAATTCGACGAAGGCCCGTTGCCGAGTGACTGGATCGGCGAACTCACCCGCCGCCATATCGCCGTGCGCCGCGACATCCTGCGCGACGAGGCGCGCGACGTGCTCACTGCCTATGCCACCAGCGGCCCCTCGTATTGAGCCGCTGGCGTGCCGCGCTACCGCTGCTCCTGCTGCTGCTGGCGGGCATCGTGTTGTTCGCCTCCGGTTCACTCGATGCCCTGACCCCGCGCCAGCTGGTTGCCCATCAGGCCGAGCTGCACGCGCAGATCGCGCTCCACCCCTGGTTCAGCCGGCTGGCCTACGTCGGGTTGTTGACCCTGGGGGTAGCCACCGGCATCCCCGGCACCATCGTGATCATCCTCGCCGGCGGCTTCGCCTTCGGCGTGGTCGACGCCACCCTGACCTCGTCGGTGGGACTCATCCTGGGCGCGCTGATCCTGTATCTGGCCAGTCGCTACGCGTTCGGCCCCGGCAGCCGGCAGCCGCCACCGCTGGTGGCACGGCTGCATCACGGCTTCGAACGGCACCCGGTCAGCTACACCCTGTTTCTGCGTTTCGTGCCGGTACTGCCGTTCGGCGCGGTGACCGTGGCGCTGGCATGGCTGCGTTGTCCGCTGTGGCTGTTCCTCGGCGCCAGCTGGCTGGGTGGCACGATATCGCTGCTTTTCGAGACCTCGATCGGCGCCGGTCTGGGCGACGCGATGAGCCAGAGCGACAAGTTCGGTATCGGCTTGCTGCTACACCGCGAGGTGTTGCTGCCGCTGGGTGCCATCGCCCTGCTCGCCCTGCTGCCACTGCTGATCGAACGAATGACCAGGCACCGGCGCGACCGCGACACGTCCGACTGAACGCAGCTCGATGCTGCTCCGGACAGCTGGTGTACCTCTCAAGCAACCTCAGCGTCCGCGCTCCGCCTACCGTCCAGAGTGCAGAACAGCATCTTGAGCAGCCACAAGATTCCTGAAGAATCGGCTCACTGCTCTCACTGCTGAGTCGAGGCGCCTGCAGCAAACTTCGTGATCGCCGCCGCGTCGGTGGAAGCGGCAACCACGATGTCAGGAACTCCGGTGCGCTCAGTTCGGCGGCGGGGCGCTCGCCGACGTAGGGAAATGCGTCGTGAACCATCCGGGCCTCTACTTTCACCCGGTAGTCGTCCGCCTATGTCTGCAATGCCAGCCACTCATCGGTGAGCATGGGGGCATCCTCGCTGGGGGCATCGCACATTGAAGAATGCCCCATGCCCCCGATGTCAGCCGGATTGCAACGGATGCCCCCAGACGGTATCGGACAAGAAAAAGGCCGGAAGTCTTGCTGTTGCTTGGCTTGCCGGCCTTCGTTGAATGCCATCGGATGGCGTATTGGTGGGTCGTCCGGGACTCGAACCCGGGACCAATAGATTAAAAGTCTACTGCTCTACCAACTGAGCTAACGACCCGGGTTGCAAGACGCGCCTGACGGTACCAGGCCAAGCCCGCGATTTTACGGCCTGCACCACGGGCACACAAGCAAGCGCGTGCTCAAACGTAGCGGGTGGGATCGGCGATGCCGGCCTCGCGAAAGCCCTGCGCGCGCAACCTGCATGCGTCGCAATGGCCGCAGGCCCGGCCTTGGTCATCGGCCTGGTAACAGCTGACCGTGGCGGAGAAATCCACACCCAGGCGTTGGCCCTCGCGCGCGATGTCCGCCTTGCTCATGCGCACCAACGGTGCATGGATGCGGATACCGGCACCCTCGACGCCGGCCTTGGTCGCAACGTTGGCCAACTGCTCGAACGCCTCGATGAAGGCCGGGCGACAATCCGGGTAGCCCGAATAATCGACGGCGTTGACCCCGCACCAGATGTCGCTCGAACCCAGCACCTCGGCCCAGCCCAGTGCGATCGATAACATGATTGTATTGCGCGCCGGCACGTAGGTCACCGGAATGGCAGCGCTGTCGACCGCATCGAGCGGCACATCGATATCCGCCGTAAGCGCCGAGCCGCCGATGCTGCGCAGGTCGATCGCGACGGTCTTGTGCTCGACCGCACCGAGCATGGCCGCCACTCGATCGGACGCTGCCAGTTCGGAGTGGTGCCGTTGGCCATAGGCCACGCTCAACGCGTGCACCCGATAGCCCTGCTCCCGCGCCAGCGCGATGGTGACCGCAGAATCCATGCCGCCTGATACCAGCACGACGGCCTTGCGCAACGTTTTATCTGCCATGACTTGTTCCACACGGGTTGTGACCGTCACCGGCTGCGAACGCCACCGGCAGCACCAGCTTGCAATTACTTTCCGGCGGCATCGTTCCACAGCAGCTTGTGCAACTGCAGCTGGAAACGCACCGGCAGCTTGTCGGCGAGGATCCACTCGGCCAGGTCGCGCGGCTCCACCGCACCATGTACAGGTGAGAACAGCACCATGCAGCGATCGGCCAGCGCATGTTCTGCCAGCATGGCGCACGCCCATTCGTAATCGGCACGGCTGGCCAGGACGATCTTGATCTGGTCGTGCGGTAGCAGATGGTCGAGGTTCGACCACAGGTTGCGCCGGCTTTCGCCCGAGCCCGGCGCCTTCAGATCCATCACCTTGCGCACGCGCGGATCCACCGCCGACACATCGAGCGCCCCCGAGGTTTCCAGCGATACCTGATAACCGGCATCGCACAGCTTGCGCAACAGGATCAGGCAGCGCTTCTGCGCCAATGGCTCGCCGCCGGTGACGCAGACATGCTTCGCGCCATGCGTGGCGACCTCGGCCAGGATGTCGTCGATCGCGTGCCAGTCGCCGCCATGGAACGAGTATTCGGTGTCGCACCAGACACAGCGCAGCGGGCAACCCGTCAGCCGGACGAACACCGTGCGCCAGCCGATCGCATCTGCCTCGCCCTGGATCGAATGGAAAATCTCGGTGATGCGCAATCGAGCGGGTGCCTTGACGGCAGCCGTGGTGGGCACCATGGGTGCTTCGTCGCCACTCATGGCGAAACTCAGCTGCCGGACTGCAGCTGCAGACGCTGCAGGCGCTCCTGCGCCAGGCTGGCCGAGTCCGAACCCGGATACTTGGCGATGACCTGTTTCAACGTGGCCTTGGCCGCCGCGGTCTGCTTCAGCTCGATCTGGCAGTAGCCGACCTTGAGCAGCGCATCAGGCAGCTTGTCGCTCTGCGGGTACTGGGCTACCAGGTGCTTGAACGCATCCAGCGCAACTGCGTAATTGGTGGTGACGAAATACGATTGTCCCAGCCAGTACCAGGCGTTGGGCACCAATGCGTGATTCGGATACTGCTGGATGAAACTGCGAAATTCCCGTGAGGCCGCCACGTAGTTACCCGCACGGATCGACTGGAAGGCAGTGTCATAAGCTGCCTGGGCCGCGACCGGATCGGCAACGCCGCCACTGGAGGCTGCTGCGGCCGGCTGACTCGACGCGAGCGTCGCCGTCGTAGCCGCCGCCGGATTGACCGCCTGTGCCTGCGGCCTGCCCGTGTTGCCCGCACCACCACCTTCGAGGCGCGCGAGGCGCGCGTCGAGGTCAGCGTACTGGGCCTTGTTCTTGTCGTTGAGTACTTGCAACTGATGCTGCAGTTCTTCGACCTGTCCCTGCAACTGGCGCATCTGGTCGCTCAACTGCTGGATCTGGTTGACCAGACCGGTACCGCCCTGGTCGCGGCTCTGCGCCTGCTGCTCCAGCCGGGTGACGCGGTCGGCCAGGCTCAAGCGCGAGTCCTGCGCAAATGCCGGGTACGCAAACAGCATGGCGGACGCGATCGCGCCCGCCATGCTGTACCTGGCTGCAAAATTTCTAGCCAGTCGCTTCATCATTACTCAGCCGTGTAGACGATCTCGACGCGGCGGTTCTTGCTCCAGCAATCCTCGTTGTGCTCACGGCAAACCGGCTTTTCCTTGCCGTAGCTGATCACGGTCATCTGGCTGGCCGAGGCGCCATTGGCCTGCAGCGCGCTTGACACGGCATTGCCACGACGCTCGCCCAGACCCAGGTTGTACTCGCGGGTGCCACGCTCGTCGGTGTTGCCTTCCAGACGCATCTGGGCGGTCGGACGATCCTGCAGGTACTTCGCATGGCAAGCCATGATCTGCTGGAATTCCGGCTTGATTTCGCTCTTGTCGAAATCGAAGTACACGACGCGCTGACGCAGGCAGGCATCGGTATTGAGATCGGCCGGGGTGTACTTGTCATTGGCAACCGGGGCCTGCGGCTGGGTCGGCTGCTCCACCGGCGGCTGCGGTTTGACTTCCTGCTTCTTGGCGCAAGCGGCCGCACCTACACTGAGCAGGGCAACCAGGGCGATGCGAACGGTCTTATTCATGGTGGCATTCCTTAACGAGTTGAGTTCCGATAAACAGATGACGATTGGGGTTACAAAAACAGTTTTCGCCGGTGTACCGGCTGTTATTCTGACATCCGAAAGATCGACGGTACGTGATGCTGCACCATCGCTCTGGCTGGCGAGGCCGCGACAAGCGCGTCCTCGCCGGAAACCGAAACGCGCCATTGGCGCCGCTCGGGCCCGTCCATGGGCATGATGCCGTCGCGCATATGCATGCACGACAGCATGGAAAAATCAACGCTCGCGGAAGGGGCCCCAGGCAGGCTCCTGGACGTTGCCCTCTGCCAGCTTGAGCCTCTCGCGAACCAACCCGTCACTGGATACCGAATACAGGACTCCGCGGCTACCTTCGGTTGCGGCATACAGGAGCATGCCGGCATTGGGTGCGAAGCTGACCGCGTCGTCCAGCGGACCGGGCGAGATGAAGCGCTGCTGCCCGCCCAGACTCTGATCCTGAACAACAATACGATACACGTTCCCGTTGCCCTGCACCATCGCGAGCTGCTTGCCGTCGTAGCTGACCGAGGCCTTGGCGTTGTACTGCCCCTGGAACGTGATTCGCTGGGGCGTGCCACCAGTGGCTGAAATCTGGTAGATCTGCGGCCGGCCGGAACGATCCGAGGTGAAATAGATGCTCTGGCCGTCGGGCGCCCACACCGGCTCGGTGTCGATCGAAAGGCTGTGCGTCAGGCGGGTTTCCTGGTGGCTGGCCAGATCGATCACGAAGATTTCCGGATTGCCGACATAGGACAGCGACACGGCCAGCTTCCTGCCATCCGGCGACCACGCCGGGGCGCCATTGATACCCTTGCGCGCCGACACCAGCTGGCGCGCGCCGGTGATGATGTTCTGGATGCGGATCGACGAATTGCCATCCTCGAACGAGACGTAGGCGATGCTTGAACCATCCGGCGACCACGCCGGCGACAGCAGCGACTCGCGCGAGCGCACCGCCACCTGCGGGTTGTAGCCATCCGAATCGGCCACGATCAACGAATAGGTCGTCTTGTCGCCCAGGCCAACCGCGGTGATGTAGGCGATGCGGGTCCAGAACGCACCACGCACCCCGGTGACCTTCTCGTAGACCTTGTCGGCGATGCGGTGCGCGACGCTGCGCAGGTCGCCGGCCGGGCTGGTGAAACTGCCGCCGAGCAGTTCCTGTTGCTTGTTGACATCCCATAGCTCGAAATCGACCTTGAGCGTAGCGCTGCCGGCATCGCTGATACGGCCGACCACGATGTAGTCCTGCTTGAGCAGGCGCCAGGTGGCGAACTTGATGTCCGAACCCTGCGACGGCGTCTCCACGATGTCGCTCTTGGCCAGCGAACGGAACTTGCCCGAACGGTTGAAATCGTTGCGCATCACGGCGGCGACGTCGGTCGTCAGCGGCGTACCGCCTTGCTGGGCAAACGGCACCACCACGATCGGGGTGGCAGTCTTGACCCCACCCACGATATCGACCGTCAACGGCGACTGTGCGGCAACCGGGCCGACGAATAGTGCCGCCAGCGCCAGCACGATGATGGCGAGGCTTGACCTGAATTTGCGCATGGGCTTGATCATTGCGGCCTGAAGGTGAAGGTGAGCTCGCGTTGGAACACTTTTTCGAAACCCTTGTAAGGCAAGGTCTTGGTGCGCAATACCGCATTTTCCAGCGAGCGCCTGCCGGCCTCGTCGTAGGGACAGCTGGGGTCAACAGTGGCGCTCAGGACGTCGCCGCCAGGTGATTGCACGATGTGAACATCGCACGGAACACTCGGCATGTTATCCGGACGCAGCCAGTTCGGTGTGACCGCATTCTGAATGGCCGCTTTGTATTCGCTGCTCAGGTCGCTGTCCGGGCTGTTGTTGCCGGTCTGCAACTGGCTCGCATTGGGCACATCGGAGCGGGCGTTGTCCTGCGCGTTCTTCAGGTCTTCCATTTGTTGTCTGGCCTGCCGGGCCTTGCTGTCCAGTTGCTTGGTCTGAGCCGACGCCGCGTCCATCTTGGCGAACAGTGCATCGATCTTCTTCTTTTCCTCGGCCTTCTTCTTGGCCGCCTGGGCATTCAACTCCGACTGGCGTTGACGCTCCTTCTTCTCCTGCAACTTCTTGGCCTGGTCGGCTTTCAGCGCGGCATCCTCGACCACGCGCTCCTGATCGACCGTATCGGGGTGTTTCGGCGGCGGCGGCAACTGGCTCACCGCCGGCTTGTCCGGTGGTGGTGGCGTGGGCGGCGTCACGGTCGGCGGTGGCGGTACCGTATTGGGTACCGGTTTGACCTTGACCGCCTTCGGCGGCGGGCTGCCGGTGGGGCCGATCAGGGTCGCCTCGATGATTGGCCCCTGCAGGTGCAACGGCTCGGTGCAGGTGATCGGATTCATCGACGCCGGCAAGCCGAGCGCGGTCACGAAGGCCTCGTACTTCGAGCACGGCAGAACCGCGAGGAACAAGAACGCCACGATGCCCAGGTGCAGGATGGCAGAGAGTACGACCGCCTTCGGCGTCGCCCTACTTTCGTCCATGGGACGTACTCTTGTCCTGACCCGTCGGCTCCCCTGGCTGCCCCATCAGGCCGACCTTGGCCACGCCAGCCTGCTGCAGGTCGGCCAGCACCTTGAATACACCGCCGTAGCTGCCGCGCTCATCGCCACCGACCAGCACGCTGACCTCGGGATTCGCGCGCACGAACGCACCGACTTTGAGCTTGAGCGTGTCCTCGTCGACCAGTTCCTTCCTGGCACCGCTGAGAGTCAGGTACATCTGGCCATCCTGCAGCACCGCGACCAGCACCGGGTTCTTCTTCTGCTGCAGCGACTTGGCATTGGCCTGCGGCAGTTGCACGTCGACGCTTGAGTTGAGCATCGGCGTGGTAACCATGAAGATGATCAAGAGCACCAGCATCACGTCGATGTAGGGCACCACGTTGATTTCGGATTTGAGCTTGTAGCGCTTCTGGCGCCTAGGGGTAGGCATGGCCGCAGCTCCGCTCAGGCGACTTCGTCGGTCTGGATCTGCCGCTGCAGGACGGAGGAGAACTCCTCCTGGAACACGTCGTAGCGCGAGGCGATGCGCTCGACCTTGGTGGCATAGCGGTTGTACGCCCACTGCGCCGGAATCGCCGCGAACAGGCCCATGGCGGTGGCGATCAGCGCCTCGGAGATATGCGGTGCGACCACCGCGATGGTCACATCCTTCATGTCGCCCAGGCCCTGGAACGCGCCCATGATGCCCCACACCGTGCCGAACAGGCCCACGTAGGGGCTGATTGAACCGACGTTGGCGAGGAACTCCAGGTTGCGCTCGAGCAGGCCGATCTCGCGCGTGCCGGCCACCTGCATGGCGCGCTCGGAGCCTTCGATCGCGCTGCGCGTGTCATGCGTCTTGCGCTGGCGCTGGCGGGCGAACTCGCGGAAGCCGGACTCGAAGATGTTCTCGATGCCGCCACTGTCGCCGGCGCGGGTGCTGACCTCGCGAAACAGCTGGGCCAGGTCGCCGCCGGACCAGAAGCGCTCCTCGAACGCCTCGGCATCCTCCAGCGCCGCCCGGGTCTGCGCGTACTTGCGGATGATGATCACCCACGACAGAAACGAGAATACCAGCAGGATCAGAAGCACCAGTTGCACCGGCACGCTCGACTGCGCGACCAGCGTGAAAACGTTCAGTCCACTGTTCATTGCTTGCAGATTCTCCGCCGGTTCGGCTCGGGTGGGTCAGGATGCAGGTTGCGGGATAAGGTCGGACGGGATCAGCGCCGGACGCATGCGCTCCAGATCGACGCAGGCCACCCGCACGCTGGCGCGGATCAGGCAACAGCCGTCCGCGTTCGTGATCGTCTGGGCGAACAGGATACTGGCTGCGCGCCGCGCTTTGACTTCAACCGTTACCGCCAGTTCATCATCCAGCAGGGCTGGCTTGAGGAAGTCGATCTGCATGTCGCGCACCATGAAGGCCAGCCCGGTGGCCCGCTTGAACGCGATCTGGTCGACTCCGAGCGCACGCATCCACTCGCTGCGGGCACGCTCCATGAAGCGCAGATAGCCGGCGTGGTAAACCACTCCGCCAGCGTCGGTGTCTTCCCAGTAGACCCGCACGGGCCAGCGGAATGGCGTTGCGCGTGGCTCAGACATCGCCGGCACCGGTATTGAACAGGTCAGCCGCCTGCGCCTGGCGCGCTGGCGGCACCAGCCCCAGGTAACGCCAGCCCTTGCTGCTGATCATGCGACCGCGGGCCGTGCGCACCAGGTAGCCCTGCTGGATCAGGTACGGCTCGACCACATCCTCCAGCGTGCCGCGATCTTCGCTCAGCGCAGCGGCCAGCGATTCCACGCCGACCGGACCGCCGTCGAAGTTTTCCACGATCAGGCCGAGCAGGCGCCGATCCAGCTCGTCGAAGCCCTCGGGGTCGATCTTCAGCATGTCCAGCGCCGCCTGTGCCACCGGCAGCGTGATCTCACCGCTGGCGCGCACCTCGGCATAGTCGCGCACCCGGCGCAGCAGCCGGTTGGCGATGCGCGGCGTGCCGCGCGAGCGACGGGCGATTTCCTGCGCGCCTTCCGCGGCGCACACGATGCCGAGAATGCGCGCCGCGCGCCGCACGATCGCGCTGAGCTCCTCGGCCGTATAGAACTCCAACCGCTGCACGATGCCGAAGCGGTCGCGCAGTGGCGCCGTCAACATGCCGGCACGAGTGGTCGCGCCGATCAGCGTGAATGGCGGCAGGTCCAGCTTAATCGAGCGCGCCGCCGGGCCCTCGCCGATCATGATGTCGATCTGGAAATCCTCCATCGCCGGATAGAGCACCTCCTCGACCACCGGCGACAGCCGATGAATCTCGTCGACGAACAACACGTCGTTCGCCTCCAGGTTGGTCAGCAAGGCGGCCAGATCCCCCGCGCGCTCGAGTACGGGGCCGGAGGTGGAGCGCAGGTTGACGCCCAGTTCGTTGGCGATCACGTGCGAGAGCGTGGTCTTGCCCAACCCCGGCGGGCCGAAGATCAGCACATGATCCAGCGCGCCACCACGCTTGCGCGCCGCTTCGATGTAGATCGACAGCTGCTCGCGCACCGCCTGCTGACCCAGATACTCGGCCAGCCGCTTCGGCCGGATGGTTGCCTCCAGCGCGGCGTCGTCGAGCTGGGCGGCGGCAGTGATGATGCGGGCTTCGGTCATGAGGGAATTATGGCAGGCTCGTGCGTTGTTGTAGGAGCCCAACGCAAATGCGAGCTCAGATCTCCACCTGCGCACCCAGCTCGATCAGCCGGTTGCCGGGAATCTGGAAGAACGCGGTGGCCGGCAACGCATTGCGCGCCATGAAGGCAAACAGCTTGTCGCGCCAGCGTGCCATGCCGGGACGGCGCTCGTTGGAAACGATGCTTTCGCGCGACAGGAAGAACGTGGTGTCCATCATGTCAAAGCCCAGGCCCTCGCGCGAACACTGCGAAAGCGCCAGCGGGATGTTGGGATCCTCGGCGAAGCCGAAATGCAGTTCCAGGCTGTAGAAGTCGTCGCTCAGGGCCGTAAGTTGAATGCGCTCAGCGGCCTCGGCCACCGGCGTCTCGAGAATCGCTACCGTCAGCAGCACGTTGCGTTCGTGCAGCACCTTGTTGTGCTTGAGGTTGTGCAACAAGGCGTGCGGCACGGCCTCCAGGTTGGCGGTGAGGAACACCGCCGTACCCGGCACGCGCGTCGGTGGATGCTCGGTCATGTTCTGGATGAACGGCGCCAGTGCCAGGCCGCTTTGCTTGATCTCGCGTACCACCAGTTCGCGGCCGCGCCGCCAGGTGGTCATCACGGTGAACAGGATCACGCCCAGCACCAGCGGAAACCAGCCACCGTCAGGGATCTTCAGCGTATTGGCGCCGAAGTAACTCAGATCGATGGTCAGCAGCACCAGGCCGGTCAGGATCACAACCATGCGGCTCCAATGCCACATGCGGCGCGCCACGACCATGGTCAGAATTGTGTCGATCGCCATGGTGCCGGTCACGGCGATGCCGTACGCGCCGGCCAGCGCGTTGGACGAACCGAACCCGATCACGGTGGCAAGTACCGCCACCATGAGGCCGCGGTTGACCCACGGCAGGAAGATCTGTCCGATCGCCTCGCGCGAGGTATGCACCACCTGCATGCGCGGCAGGAAGCCGAGCTGGATCGCCTGCCGCGTCACCGTGAAAGCGCCGGAGATCACTGCCTGCGAGGCGATCACGGTGGCCGCGGTGGCCAGCCCGATCATCGGATACAGGCCCCATGACGGAACCGAGTAATAGAAGGGATTGGCGATCGCATCTCGATGGACCAGCAGCAGGGCGCCCTGACCGTAATAGTTGATCAGCAGCGCCGGCATCACGAAGCCGAACCACGCCGCACGTATCGGGAATCGCCCGAAATGGCTCATGTCCGTATACAGCGCCTCGGCACCGGTGACGCACAACACCACCGAACCCAGCGCCAGGATCGAGGTCTTGCCGTGGGTCATGAAAAACCGCACCGCGTATGTAGGATCAAGTGCCCACAGCACACCAGGGGTATGCATGATGTTGGACACGCCGATGACCGCCAGGGTGAGAAACCACAACACCATGATCGGCCCGAACACGGCACCGACCTTGGCCGTGCCGTGGCGCTGGAGCCAAAACAGGCCGATCAGCACCACCACCGTGATCGGCACCACCCACTCCTTCAATCCCGGCGTCGCCACCTCCAGGCCCTCGACTGCGGAAAGCACGGAAATCGACGGCGTGATCACGCCATCGCCGAAAAACAGTGCCGCACCCAGCAAGGCCATCAGCATGATCACCCGGCGCGCCCGCAGCGACTTGCCACTGGCGCGCTGGGCCAGCGTCATCAGGGCCATGATGCCGCCCTCGCCCTTGTTGTCCGCGCGCATGACCAGGCTGACATACTTCACCGCCACCACCATGATCAGCGACCAGGTCACCAGCGACAGGATGCCCAGCACGGTGCTCGGATGCGGATGCAGGCCGTGTTTGGGCAGGAAGGTCTCGTGCATCGTGTACAGCGGGCTGGTACCGATGTCGCCGAATACCACCCCGATCGCGCCGAGGATCAACGCCGACTTCGCACTGTGGCGCGTGCCGTTCTCCTCGGCGGCGGACGAGGCCGCCTGATCCTGCACTTGCTCGCTCATGAAAAATCCTCGCGGCCTAGGCGCCCAGCGCAGCACGCAGCGCCTTGCGGATGATGGATTCGGCGCTGTCGCCTTCGGCGGCGACTTTCTGCACCAGCCGACTCACTTCCGCCGACTTGTAGCCCAGTTGCAGCAGCGCCACGGTGGCTTCTCCCGCGGCATCCAGTGGCGCTACCACACCCGACATGGATACTCCGGGCACGCTGGACATGCCGTCGAGGCGGTCGCGAAGCTCCACCACCATGCGCTCGGCGGTCTTCTTGCCGATGCCGGGAATCCTGGTCAGCGCGACCACGTCGCCGGCCTGCACCAGCCGCGCGAAGTGATCGGTGGATACGCCAGAGAGTACCGCCAGGGCGATCTTCGCGCCGATTCCGCTGACCTTGAGCAGGTTGCGGAACAGCGTCCGCTCGCTTTCGTGCAGGAAGCCGTACAGCGTGACGGCGTCTTCCTTCACCGCATGATGGGTGAGCAGGATCACTTCCTTGCCGATGCCGGGCAGGTCGTAGATCGTCGACATCGGCGCCTCGACCTCGTAGCCGACGCCGCCCACCTCGACCAGCAGTGACGGCGGCTGCTTCGAAACCAGGATGCCACGCAGTCGACCGATCATCGCCGGCGCCTCCAGGCCATTCGCGGAATACCGACCCGGGCCAGGCTGGCGCGGGTGTGGGCGTGGGTCAGCGCAATCGCCAGCGCGTCGGCCGCATCTGCCTGCAGCGGCCCCTTCAGGCCAAGCAGTACGCCGACCATGTGCTGAACCTGGGTCTTGTCGCTGCGGCCATTGCCGACCACGGATTGCTTGACCTCAGTTGCCGCGTATTCGTGCACCACGATCCCCCGACTGACCACCGCGCAGATCGCGGCGCCGCGTGCCTGCCCCAGCTTGAGCGCCGAATCCGGATTGCGCGCCATGAACACGCGTTCGACGCCGCACTCGACCGGCTGATGCGCGGCGATAATGTCACACAGTTCGTCAAAGATGCGTTTCAGGCGCAGCGGAAAGCTGGCCTCGCCAGCCACCACCAGCGCGCCATGAAACACATGCACCAGTTTGCCGGCGGCGTCGACGTCGATAATGCCGACGCCGGTGCGTTGGCTGCCCGGGTCGATGCCGATGATCCTGACACTCCGGGATGACCAGCCGTTCGGCTGTTGAGAGCCGGCAGTCGGGATTCGGGATTCGTCAGTCACGCGCCGCACCAAGCCTGCCGGCAATCGCACAGGAGAACCGTAGCACCGGGCCTCGCGGTGTGCTGCGATTCGCATGCTGCCGCACTTCCGAATCCCGAATCCCGACTCCCGACATCACGTTACAGGCAGCAAGGCGTTATGCGACACGTCGCTCACATCGTCCAGTGAATCGAGCTTCTCGAGTAAATCCTGCAACGATTCGAGCGCCTCCGCGGGCACCTCGACGCGATTGTTCGGCCGCATCACCACGCCAGCATGCACGGCACTCAGCCCGGCGTCGATCAGCGCCTGTTGTACCGCCTCGAAATTTTCCGGTGCGCACAACACGATGCTTTCGCCATGCTCGTTGATGACATCGTCGGCGCCGGCCTCCAGCGCCGACTCCAGCACGAATTCCTCGGCGCTCGCCTTGTCTTCGGTCGCGAACACCAGTTCACCGCAACGGGTGAACTGGAACGCCACCGAGCCCGACGTACCAAGATTGCCGCCGTGCTTGGCCAGCGCATAGCGCACGTCGGCCACGGTGCGGGTGGGGTTGTCGGTGAAACAATCGATGATCAACGCGATGCCGGCGGGGCCGTAGCCCTCGTAGCGCAGTTCCTGCATGTCTGCGCCGCCCTCCGTCCCCGAGCCGCGCTTGATCGCACGCTCGATGGTGTCGCGGGTCATGTTCGCCGACAGCGCCTTGTCGACCGCCGCGCGCAAACGCGGGTTGCCGGCCGGGTCGACCACGCCGGCACGCGTGGCGACGGTGATTTCGCGGATCAGCTTGGTGAACACCTTGGCGCGCTTGGCGTCTTCGGCATTCTTGCGACCTTCGATCGACGGACCCCTACCCATGACGATTCCTGCACGATGCAATTGGACAAGCGATTGATTTTACCCGAAACGGGCCGGCGTGCCGGTAGCGACCCTGCGGCAGCTCAGCGCGGGGGTGCGGGGAAATGCCCGGTGTAGAGGAACCCGGCCACCAATCGCGCCACTTCCGGCGAAAACAGCAGGCTGGTGTGGTTCGATTCCACCACGCAATGGTCGGCCAGACCTGGCAGGCGGGTTTCCTCCACCGCCACCGTGCCGTCATGCTCGCCCTCGAAATGGCCCAGCATGGCCCCCAGGCCCAGCGGCATGCGACCGGCGATCGCGCCGACCTCGCGCGCGCCGTCCCAGCGCTCGAAACCCTGTTCAATCAGTTGCCGATTATGACCCAGCAGGAGCTCCCCGCCACGGCCCCATCGCGCCATTTCGCGGGCTGCCGCACTGCCGCGCAACGGTGAGCCGAGGCAGACGATACGCCCTGGCGGAAGGGTATCCGGTTCACCGCAGGCGCGCAGCGCGAGCAGTCCACCCAGACTGTGCCCGACCAGGTGCACGGCCTCGGCCTCGCCCGCCAGCCCGGCCATGCGCACATGCAGGCGGTCGAGGATATGTTGTTCGCTCCCGGCCACGCTCAGGTAGTCGAAGCGATGCACGCGAAAGCCTGCCTCCATCAACCGACGGTGCAGCATGGATAGCGCGAATCCGCGCATCCACAGGCCATGCAGCAGGATTACGTGTTCGGACATCAGGTGAACTCGAGAACGGGGAACAGGGAACAGCCATCATTCGGCAACATCCTGAAGGCCACAAAGCCGCCGATGTCTACAGTCCAATCCTCCTGCAAACGCGGGGCCGGAGCGAGCGCACTAGCGTTCCCCGTTCCCCGTTTCCCGTTTCCCATGGGTGACCAGCACGTGCAATTCTTTCAACTGCGCTGCGGCAATCGGCGACGGCGCGTCGGTCATCAGGTCCTGCGCGCTGGTGGTCTTGGGGAACGCGATCACGTCGCGGATGGATTCGGTACCGGCCATCAGCGCGGCAATCCGATCAACCCCGAAGGCAATGCCGCCATGCGGGGGCGCGCCAAACTTCAGCGCCTTGAGCAGGAAGCCGAACTTCGCCTCGGCTTCCTCGGCGCCGATGCCGAGCAGCTCGAATACCGCACTCTGCATGTCTGGCCGGTGGATACGGATCGAACCACCGCCGATCTCGTTGCCGTTGAGCACCATGTCGTAGCCGCGGCTCACCGCGGTTGCCGCGTGCGCGCGCAGGTCGGCGATGTCGTCGATCTTCGGCGCGGTGAACGGGTGATGCAGCGCGACGTAGCGCTGCTCCTCCGAGGCGTACTCGAACATCGGAAAATCGGTGACCCACAGCGGCTTCCAGCTGTCCTCGACCAGGCCGCGATCCCTGGCAACTTTCAGCCGCACCGCGCCCATGAAGTCGCTGACCGTCTTCCAGGCGCCGGCGCCGAAGAACACGATATCGCCGGTCTGCGCGGCCGTGGCCGTGAGCACGCCGTCCAGCGCGATGTCGTCGAGGAACTTCGCCACCGGCGAATTGATCCCGTCGCGGCCTTTCGCCCGATCCTCGACCTTGAGCCAGGCGAGGCCTTTTGCACCGTAGCGCGAGGCATACCCGGTCAACCCGTCGATATCCTTGCGCGACAGCGTGCTGCCGCCTGGCACGCGCAGCGCGGCGACACGGCCGGCCGGATCATTCGCCGGCCCGGCGAATACCTTGAACTCGAGGTGCTTCAGGGCGTCGGCCACATCCACCAACTCCAGCGCGATACGCAGGTCCGGCTTGTCCGAGCCGAAGCGACGCATCGCCTCTATCCAGCTCATGCGCGGGAACGTCGCCTCCAGTTCCACGCCCTGCACCTGGCGGAATACGTGGCGGATCAAATCCTCTACGAAGTCCTGCACATCCTTTTCCTCGACGAAGGCGAACTCCAGGTCGAGCTGGGTGAATTCCGGCTGGCGATCCGCACGCAGGTCCTCGTCGCGGAAGCAACGCGCAATCTGGTAGTAACGATCGAAGCCGGCCACCATCAGGATCTGCTTGAACAGCTGCGGCGACTGCGGCAGCGCGTAGAACTGGCCCGGGTGCACGCGGCTGGGTACCAGGTAGTCACGTGCGCCCTCGGGCGTGGCCTTGGTCAGGATCGGCGTTTCCACATCCTGGAAACCACGCTCGTCGAGATAGCGGCGCAGCACCTGCACCAGACGGATCCGCTTGCGTATCATCGCCTGCATCTCGGGGCGGCGCAGGTCGAGGTAGCGGTAGGTCATCCGCATGTCCTCGTTCGGGTTCTCGTGCAGCGCGAATGGCAGATCCTTCGCGGCATTGAGGATCTCCACCGTCTCGGCAAGCAGCTCGACCGTGCCGGTCTTGAGCTTGTCGTTGACCGCGATGCGCTTGCGCAAGGTACCGGTGACGCGCAGGCAGTATTCGTTGCCGATCTCGCTGGCGACGGCAAAGCCCCCTGCGTTCTCGCGCTCGATCACCACCTGGGCCAGGCCTTCGTGATCACGTAGGTCGACAAAGGCGACGTGGGCCTGCAGGCGAATCTTGTTGACCCACCCGCACAGGGTGACGGTCTGGCCGATCAGCGACTCATCGATAAGGCCGCAGTAATGCGTGCGCATGCGCTGGAAACTCCGGGCCGCGAGGCGGCGTGAACAAGTGAAAAGACCCAGAATATTAGCATTGCCGCAGCCCCCGGCGGGCCATTGCCACCGGGGGGATGACCCACGCCACCCCGTCGGATACCAGTGACGGACGCCAGCAGAACAACGCGATCGCGTGACTCAGTCGCCAGCCGCCGCGGCCCTGGTGGATGCTTCCGCCGGTGCAGGTGATGGGGCTGGTGACGCCGCTGGCTTGCTGTCCGGGGCTGGCTTGCTGTCCGGGGCTGGCTTGGCCGCGTCGCTGCCGGCGGTCCCGGCGAGGTTGTGTTTCTTTTCGCCGTTCTTCTTGAAGTCTGTCTCATACCAGCCGCTGCCGGCCAGCCGGAACGCGGGGGCGCTGACGCGCCGGCGCAACTGCGCGGCCGCGCAGGCGGGACAAATCGTGGGGTCGGTATCGGACAGTTTCTGCAGATGATCGAAGCGATGGCCACAACCGCTGCATTCAAATTCATAAATGGGCATGGGTATTCCTTGGAAGTCTCCGGCCAATCCTTGGATGGCCAGAGCGCATTATCGGGTCGCAGAAGCCGATTTCAATGCAACGCCACCGTACGGCGGCACCCGGTTCCAGCTCCTCCCACCGTGCAGGGCACGCCGCGGGCCGCGCATAACACCCGTAACGCTGCCGCGCCACGATGCGCAGGGCGCGGGTTGCCCTGCCGGCTGATGGTCCTTGCGGCAAGAACTGCAGGCGCGGGTTGCGCGTCGCCATAAACCCTTCACGGTTGACAGCGGGTTCCGCGTGCACTTAGTCAGGAATACTTTTCGCAGACCTCCTCGCTGTTTTTCGCCAACGGCAATTCGGCGGGCCTGCCCGCCGGGATCTACAACGCGGGCCTGGTGCCGGTAGGAAGCCAGATCGCGAAACTGCTCGGCTCCGAACCGCTGCGACCGGAGAAATCGACGAACTTCACCCTGGGCACAGTGTGGAACCCCAGCAACGCGCTTACCCTCAGCCTGGACGTCTACCAGATCAACATCCGCAACCGGATCGCCCTGTCCGGCGCGATTTCGACTACTGCGCCGAACGTGGTCAGCTATCTGGCGAACAACGGCATCAGCAATCTGAATTTCCGCAGCATCGATTACTTCACCAACGCCGCCAATACGCGCACGCGTGGCGTCGATCTGGTGGGCACGTATTTCGCTGACTTCGGCAGTGCCGGGACGCTCGCCAGCACGCTGAGCGCCAACTACAACCAGAACAAGGTGACCAGCGTCAAACCCAATCCGGCGCTCCTGAACAATCTGGGTGTCAATTTCGTCCGCCTGAATCGACAGGACATCAAGGGCTACCTGGCCAATTCGAGCCCGCGCAGCAAGCTGATCCTCAGCGAGCAGTACAACCTGGGGAACTGGGGCGTGACCGGCACGCTGACCCGCTACGGCCGTTACACCAGCTACGTCAGCAGTCTGGGCAACTACAAGCCGAATGCAACGCCACCCGTGGTCGACCAGACCTTCACACCCAAGTGGATCCTTGATCTGGCGGTGAACTACCACCTGCAAAACTGGATGTTCACCGTTGGTGCGGACAACGCGCTCGATACCTACCCGGATCGGAACATCCCCAACAACACCAACCATGGCACCCTGAAGTACTCAATCTTCTCGCCGTTCGGCTACAACGGTGCCTACGTGTACGGCAAGGTACGCTACAGCTGGTGAACTCGATGGTCAGGCCGCAGCGTTGAAAAAAATGCCCGCTGCGGCCAACCGAGGCAATGCGCAAAATTTACGAATACGGGCCGAGATATTGGCGATGCGTGAGCAACGTCAAGTCATCGCCCGCCGCGCTGATCAAGGTGTACGTCTCAGAGTCGGGATGTTTGAAACTGGTCGATCGCGGCACCGGATTGCAGGCTGCGGAAACCGAGCGTGCCCTGGCGGCGAACGGCGAGGAGCGTGTCGGCTCGAATGTCGGCAAAGGGCAGATGAAGGCGGCGGACTACGTACTGATTCCTGACATCGCCAGCCGCAATGGAAACGCCGGCGGCGATCGCATCGGTGGAATCCTTGGCGGATTTCTTGGGCATCGAATCGGCGCGCTCGTGGGCGGCATCGGCCTGTCGAAGAAAACGGCCGACGTGGTGTTGACCCTGACCGACGTGCGTTCGACCGAACAGGTCGCGCTGGAGCAGGGCCATGCCGACAAGACCGACATCGGCTGGGTGCTCTCGGACAAGCTCGAACTGGCGCACTGATCGCAGCGTGGAGCGTCGCACTGGAGCGCATTCACGCCGTGACGGGCTTCCCGCGAATCGCGCTTGCGGGAGCGTGGGCGTGATCGATCCGGCCACCGCGGCACAGCTATCACGCTTCCGGTCGCGAATACGCGCAGTTGTTACAGTGGGCGCTTGCCGACACGCCTGAGGTTCGCGTTCATTCCATGCTTCGCACGTTGCGCCCGATTGCCTCGCTGCTTGCCGGCACCGCATTGCTGCTGCTCGGCGTGGGTTTGCTCAATACCCTGATCCCGCTGCGCGGCGACATGTACGGGTATTCGAACACCCTGCTCGGGGGCCTGACCTCGGCCTACTATGCCGGTTACCTCGTGGGCACGTTCACGATCCCGCCGCTGGTGCAGCGCATCGGTTACATCCGCACGTTTGCGTTTTGCACCGCCTGCGTGGCCTGCGTGGTGCTGTTGCACGCGCTCAGCCATGCGCCGCTGCTGTGGCTGGCGCTGCGCCTGCTGACGGGGGTCGTGCTGGTCGGCCTGTACATGCTGATCGAGAGCTGGCTGAACGCCAGCGCACAACCGGCGCAGCGCGGCAGCGTGTTCGCGGCCTACATGGTGGTGAACCTGGGCGCGCTGGCGCTGGCGCAGCAGCTGTTGCGCATCGACGGCCAGCCGTTCGTGCTGTTTACCGTGGTGGCATTGCTGATCTGCGCCGCCACGCTGCCGGTGGTGGCGACACGGCTGGCCCAGCCAGTGTTGCAACCGACGCCAAAGTTGCGCCTGAGCCGACTGTTCGCCGCCGCCCCCAGTGCCGGCGTTGGCGCCCTGCTGTCGGGCCTGGGGATGGGCGCGTTCTGGGGATTGTTGCCGGTCTATGTCAAGAACACCGGCTTCGAGGCGGCCGAGGTGGGCACCTACATGAGTGTGGCCATCGTGGGTGGCGCCTTGCTGCAATGGCCGCTGGGCCGGTTGTCCGACCGCCACGACCGGCGCATCGCGTTGGCCTTGGTCTGCGCTGCCGCCGGTGCACTGGCGATCGTGGCACCTTTCCTCGCGGGATTGCGGATGGCCTCGCTGACGATAATCTTCCTGTACGGCGGCACGGCCTTCGCGGTCTATCCGATCGTGGTCGCGCACCTGGTCGACCACCTGCCGCCGGAGGACCTGATGGCGGCCAGCAGCAGTGTGTTGTTGCTCTACGGCGTCGGCTCGGCGCTGGGCCCGTTGATCGCCGGCGCACTGATGTCGGCAACAGGCCCGTGGTCGCTGTTCGGATGGTTCGCACTGGTACATGGCGCCATCGCGGTGTATGCGGGATATCGCTACCAGACGTTCCGTCGCACCGGTGCCGATGAAGCGCACTTCCGTCCGATGCTGCGCACCACGCCGTCGGCCCTGGAGCTGATGCCGGAAACCGACGGGCCCGAGATGCCGGATGCGCCATCGACCTGATCGACGGCGCACCTGGTATTATTCAAAGACCACGTGGCCGCCGATAACCTTGACGTGGATGGTGTCGCCCAGCTGGAAGCTGCCTTCCAGGATCTGCTTCGCCAGCGGGTTCTCCAACTGCTGCTGGATCGCCCGTTTCAGCGGCCGCGCGCCGTACACCGGATCGAAGCCGACGTTGCCCAGCAAGGTCAGTGCATCGTCGCTGACATCCAGCTTCAGCTGGCGCTCGGCCAGACGTTGTTCCAGGTAGGCCAGTTGGATCTTCGCGATGGCGCGGATCTGGCCCTTGTCCAGGGACCTGAACACCACGATCTCGTCGAGCCGGTTGATGAACTCGGGGCGAAAATGCGCCTGCACCACCCCCATCACTGACGCCTTCATCTGGGTGTACTGCTCCTCGGCGTCACTGTTGCTTTCGGCCGCGTCCTGGATCATCTGAGAACCCAGGTTGGAGGTCATCACGATGACTGTATTGCGAAAATCCACGGTGCGGCCCTGGCCGTCGGTGAGGCGGCCGTCGTCGAGCACTTGCAGCAGGATGTTGAACACGTCCGGATGCGCCTTCTCCACCTCGTCGAGCAGGATCACGCTGTAGGGGCGGCGGCGCACGGCTTCGGTCAGGTAACCGCCTTCCTCATAGCCGACGTAACCGGGCGGCGCGCCGACCAGCCGGCTCACCGCGTGCTTTTCCATGAACTCGCTCATGTCGATGCGCACCATCGCGTCGGTGGTGTCGAACATGAATTCGGCGAGTGCCTTGCACAACTCGGTCTTGCCCACGCCGGTGGGGCCGAGGAACAGGAACGATCCGCTAGGGCGATTCGGATCGGACAGCCCGGCGCGCACACGCCGGATCGCATCGGCCACCGCGTGTACGGCCTCGTCCTGGCCCACCACCCGCTTGTGCAGGTCATCTTCCATGTGCAGCAGCTTCTCGCGCTCGCCCTCGAGCATCTTGCTGACCGGGATGCCGGTCCAGCGTGCAACGACTTCGGCGATTTCGTCGGCGGTGACGCGGGTCTGCACCAGCTTGAAATCCTGGTACTCGGCAGCCTGCGCTGCAGCCAACTGCTTCTCCAGCGCGGGCAAGGTACCGTACTGGATTTCGCTCATCTTGGCGTAGTCCTGTCGACGTTGCGCCGCCTCCAGTTCCAGCCGCGCCTGCTCGATCTGCTCCTTCACCTTGGTCGTGCCCTGCATGGCCGCCTTTTCGGACTTCCATACCTCGTTCAAGTCGGAGAACTCGCGCTCCAGCTTGTCAATATCGGTCTCCAGGTCGGCCAGTCGCTGCTTCGATTCGCTGTCGGTTTCTTTCTTCAGCATCTCGCGCTGGATCTTCAACTGGATCAGCCGACGTTCCAGTCGGTCCAGTTCCTCCGGCTTGGAGTCGATCTCCATGCGGATGCGCGAGGCAGCCTCGTCCATCAGGTCGATCGCCTTGTCCGGCAGTTGCCGGTCGGCGATGTAGCGGTGGGACAGCGTAGCCGCGGCAACGATGGCCGGATCGGTAATTTCCACGCCGTGATGCACGGCATAGCGCTCCTTCAATCCGCGCAGGATCGCGATGGTGTCCTCTACCGTCGGCTCGCCCACGAACACTTTCTGGAAGCGACGTTCCAGCGCGGCGTCCTTCTCGATGTATTTGCGATATTCGTCCAGCGTGGTGGCGCCGATGCAGTGCAGTTCGCCGCGCGCCAGCGCGGGCTTCAACATGTTGCCGGCATCCATCGCACCGTCGGCCTTGCCGGCGCCGACCACCGTGTGCAACTCATCGATGAACAGGATCACGCGGCCTTCCTGCTTGGCGAGATCGCTGAGCACGGCCTTCAGCCGCTCCTCGAACTCGCCGCGGAACTTCGCACCGGCGATCAGCGCGCCCATGTCCAGCGCCAGCACGCGGCGGCCGCGCAGCCCTTCGGGTACTTCGTCCTTGATGATGCGCTGGGCCAGGCCTTCGACGATCGCCGTCTTGCCCACGCCGGGCTCGCCGATCAGCACCGGGTTGTTCTTGGTGCGCCGCTGCAACACCTGGATGGTGCGACGGATCTCCTCGTCGCGACCGATCACCGGGTCCAGCTTGCCTTTTTCGGCGCGCTCGGTGAGGTCGATGCAGTATTTCTCCAGCGCCTGGCGCTGCTCTTCCGCGTTTTCGCTCTGCACGTTCTCGCCGCCGCGCAGCTTGTCGATAGCCGCTTCCAGGCTGGCCTTGGTCGCGCCCGCCGCCTTCAATGCCGCGCCCAGCTCGCCTTTGTCCTCCAGCGCCGCCAGCACGAACAGCTCGCTGGCGATGTACTGGTCGCCGCGCTGCTGCGCCAGCTTGTCGGTGAGGTTGAGCAAGCGGGTCAGGTCGTTGCCGATATTGATGTTGCCTTCCTGACCGCTCACCTTTGGCAAGCGATCCAGGATCGCCTGCACGCGCTGCTGCAGCGCCGGCACGTTGATTTGCGCCTGGGTCAGTAGAGGAGCGGTCGAACCGCCCTGCTGCGCTAGCAAAGCCGCCATCACGTGCGCGGGCTCCATGATGTTGTTGTCGCGGCCCACGGCCAGTGATTGCGCATCGGCCAACGCCTGCTGAAAGCGCGACGTGAGTTTGTCCATCCGCATGAGCTTGTGTCCTCGCTGATCGTTCGACGGCAACCCGTCGCTGCGCAAGAGATGTGGACTTCCAACTCCCGGTTCAAGCGCCCCAGCGGGCCCGGCAGGCGACTTTCACATTTGCTTTGATACGGTCGACGCATGTTTAACGGCTCGTCTGGACAAAACGCGTCCTTGCCGGCACCACCCCTGCCTCGTGCAGGTGCGCGCTGGGGGTTGCTGCTGGACGTCGATGGCACCTTGCTGGATTTCAGCCACGATCCACAGTTGGTAGTCGCCACGTCAAAGCTGACTGGCCTGCTGCACGGCCTGCATGCTGCACTGGGCGGGGCAATGGCGCTGGTCAGTGGTCGCGCACTGGACGATATCGATCGCATCTTCGGAAGAACGCATTGGGCGGCAGCCGGTCTGCACGGGATGGAATTGCGGTACGCCAATGGCAGTTTTCGACGTGGGCACATCAGTGCCGCCAGCCGGGCACGCATGCGCGAGAAGGCGGGTGAGCTCGCTACGCGCTTCGCGGGTGTCGAGCTTGAAGACAAACGGCACGCAGTTGCCCTGCATTGCCGCGCCGATCCCGACCAGCTGGCGGCGTTGCGCGTCGCGGCCGAAGCGCTGCTGCCGCAGCTGACGGACTACGAACTGCAACCGGGACGGCAAGTGCTGGAATTCCGGCCTGCCGGCATGGACAAGGGCGAGGCCGTGCGGCGGTTGCTGGGCCAACCTCCGTTTCTTGGCTGCACCCCGGTCTATCTGGGCGATGACCTCACCGATGAGCACGCCTTCGAGCAGATCAACCGCGCCCACGGCATCAGTGTTCGCGTGGGTTCGCGCGAACCCACGCTGGCCCATTTCACACTGCCAGGTCCTGCTTCGGCACAGACCTGGCTTCAACGCGTCCTGGAAGCCATGTCGCAAGGAGACCCCCCCGATGTCGGACTCCCCCGAGAAATCCCGCCAAGTCAGTCTTGATTTGGGTGTCATCGGCAATGGCAGCATCGCTGCCCTCATCGACGACCGCGCAAGCATCGTGTGGTGCTGCCTACCGCGCTTTGACGCGGACGCCAGCTTCTGCGCCCTGCTGTCTCCGACATCCGGCGACGGCGACTGGACGATCGAGCTGGAGGATTTCGAGCGTTCCGAACAGCATTACCTGCCGAACACGGCGGTGTTGATCACGCGCATGTTCGATCGTCACGGCGGCGTCATCGAAGTGATCGATTTCGCCCCCCGACACAACGTGAAGGGTCGCCTCTATCATCCGGTCACCCTGGCACGGCGGGTCAATCCGCTCAGCGGTTCGCCGCGCATCCGCGTACGCATGCGCCCGCTGTGCGACTACGGTGCCACCTCGCCAAAAACCACCTCGGGCAGCAACCATATCCGCTACCTGCTCAGCGATACGGTGCAGCGGCTGACCAGCGACGTGTCCACGCCGATGATCGAGCGCGGCCTGGCTTTCGGGCTGGAACACCCCGCACATTTCGTGTTCGGCCCGGACGAGACGCTGGATCAGAGCCCCGCCGACTATATCCACCACATGCTCGAGCGCACCGCCAGCTACTGGCGTGAGTGGTCGCGTTACCTAGCCGTGCCCTATGAATGGCAAGAGCCGGTGATCCGCGCGGCGATCACCCTCAAGCTGTGCCAGTACGAGGCCACGGGCGCCATCGTCGCGGCGCTGACTACATCGATCCCCGAGTTTCCGGGCAGTTCGCGCAACTGGGATTATCGTTATTGCTGGCTGCGCGACGCGGGCTTCACCGTGCGCGCGATGAACCGACTCGGCGTCACGCGCAGCATGGAGGAATATATCCACTATGTCTTCAACGTAATCGCTGCCGACGGCGAGGAGGGCGGCGAGATCGGTCCGGTGTTCGGCATCACCTTCGAGCGCGAACTGACCGAGCGCCAGTGCGACAGCCTCGCCGGCTACCGCGGCATGGGGCCGGTGCGGGTGGGCAACGACGCATGGCGTCAGCGCCAGAACGACGTCTACGGCTCGGTGGTACTGGCGGCAGCGCAACTGTTTTTCGACTGCCGTCTGGAACATCGCGGCGATGAGCTGACTTTTCATCGGCTGGAGCGCATGGGCGACGAGGCGCTGCGCATGGCCGAGCAACCCGACGCGGGTTTGTGGGAATACCGTGGCCGCGCGGCCGTGCATACCTACTCGGCAGCCATGTGCTGGGCTGCCTGCAATCGGCTGGCTCACATCGCCACCGAACTGGGGCTGGATGATCGGGCCAGGTACTGGCATGACAGCGCGGTGAAACTGCACAAAGACATCGAAAAGCGCGCATGGAGCGACGAACTGGGCCATTTTGTCGAGTCTTACGAGGGCGAGAACCTCGATGCGAGCCTGTTGCTGCTTTCCAACATTGGTTTCATCGACGCCAGCGATCCGCGCTTCGTGGCCACCGTCGATGCGATCGGCGAAAAGCTTGGCCAAGGTGAATACCTGTTCCGCTACGTGGCACCGGACGATTTCGGCACGCCGAAAACCAGTTTCAGCGTGTGCACGTTCTGGTACATCGAGGCGCTCGCCGCCACCGGGCGCAAGGATCGCGCTCGCCTGCTGTTTGAAAACATGCTCGAGCAGCGCAATGCGCTGGGGTTGTTGTCCGAGGACATCGCGCCGGGCAGCGGCGAGGCCTGGGGCAACTTTCCCCAGACCTACTCGATGGTTGGCCTGATCCAGGCCGCCCTGCGACTGTCGCGCAGCTGGGAGGATGCGCTGTGACGACGACGGCAAGGAAGAGCGGCGGACGCCTCGTCGTGGTGTCCAATCGTGTGGCGCTGCCACAGAGGTCGGCGCCAGGTGGCCTTGCCTCGGCGCTGCAAGCGGCGCTGCGGGACTGCGGTGGTCTGTGGTTCGGCTGGAGCGGCAAGCTCGCCGCGGAAACTGCCGGTGAAGTGCATCACGTGCAGAAAGGCAACGTCGAGTACGCCACGGTCGACCTTTCGCACGAGGACCATCAGGCCTACTACACCGGCTTCGCCAATGGCGCGCTGTGGCCGATACTGCACTACCGGCCCGATGTGGTGGAGTACCAGCGCGGCCACCTGGCCGGCTATATGCGGGTCAACGAAATTTTCGCGCAACGGCTGCAACCGCTGGTGCGTCCGGCTGACACGCTGTGGATCCACGATTATCACTTGATCCCGCTGGCCTCGATCCTGCGCCGCCTGGGTTTGAAGAACCGCATCGGCTTCTTCCTGCATACGCCGCTACCCGCCGCCGGGTTGCTGATCGCCTTGCCCAACCACCGCCAGTTGCTGGAGACGCTGGCCAGCTACGACCTGATCGGCGTGCATACCTCGCGTGACCTGCGCGCGCTGGAAGACTACTTCCTGCACGAGGCTGGCGCGGCGATGCGCCTGGGCGGACAACTGCGGATGCCTGACGGACGGCTGTTCCGCGCCGCAGCCTTCCCGATCAGCATCGACACAGCCGGCGTGGAAGGCGCGGCGCGAATGGCCGCGTCCCATCCCGAAATCAAGAAGTTGCGCGAAAGCCTGGGAGAGCAGGCATTGATCATCGGTGTCGACCGGCTCGATTACTCCAAAGGGCTGCCGCAGCGATTCGAGGCCTATGGCCGCCTGCTAATGCGGGATCCTGAGTTGCGCCGACGGGTCACTTTTCTGCAAATCGCGCAGCCCTCCCGTGGCTCCGTCAAGGAATACCGCCAGATCCGCCACGAGCTGGAACGCACAGCCGGCCACATCAACGGCCAGTACGCGGCACCGCACTGGGTGCCGATCCGCTACATCGGAAAGTCGTTTCCCCAGGCGCTGCTGATGGGTTACTACCGCAGCGCACGCGTCGGCCTGGTGACGCCGTTGCGCGATGGGATGAACCTGGTGGCGAAAGAGTACGTGGCCAGTCAGGACCCGGCCGACCCCGGCGTGCTGGTGTTGTCGCGCTTTGCCGGTGCGGCGCAGGAGCTTCGCGAGGCGCTGCTGGTCAACCCCGCCGATACCGAAGAAGTGGCCGATGCACTTCAGCAAGCGTTGCGCATGCCTCAGCGCGAGCGGCGCGAGCGCTGGGCTGCCATGATAGAGGTACTGCGCGACAACGACATCACGCGCTGGCGCAGCACATTCCTGAACGTGCTTCGTGGCAACTGACCGGCAACTCCGCTGCCCAGCGATGTCGTGATGGTCAACTCAGTGGATTACCGGTGACTGTCGGTCAAACACGGCTCTCGCTCAGCCAGATCAAACTGGCAAAGCGGCCGCTGCAGACACCATCGCGGCGGTAGGAATAAAAGCGCGGGTCGAGCCGGGTGTCAAACCCGCCGCCATGCATGCGGTCCAGTCCGGCCATCGCCAGACGCTGTCGCGCCAGGCCGGCCAAATCACAAGTCCAATGCCCCGGCCGGGTCGCCTCGAAACAGGCCGCTGCGCCTGCAGCCTGATCAACGAACGCAGCGCGTACCTCCTTGCCGACTTCGTACGAGGCGGCACCAATGCAAGGTCCCAGCCATGCCAGCAGGCGCTTCGGCGGCGTTTCCAGCTGGGTCAGCGTGGCTTCGAGCACGCCCGCAGCCAGCCCACGCCAGCCGGCATGGGCTGCGCCGATCTCGCTGCCGTCGTCAGCGCAAAACAGCACCGGCAGGCAATCGGCGGTGAGGATCGCCAGTACGGTGCCGGGGATGTGCGAGACTGCGGCGTCTGCCTCCAGCTCGTCGGCGCTGGGTAGCGGACCGAGCTGGGCGACGTTGACGCCATGCACCTGGTGCAACCAGCGCGGCGCAGATGGCAAGCCGAGCACCTGCTGCAAGGCCTCGCGATTGGCCTGGACGGCATCGCTGGCATCGCCGCTGCGCAGGCCGAGATTGAAGCGCTCGAACGGCGGCGTCGAAATGCCAGGGCCATGCCGGGTGGTGATTGCGGCATGCACCTGCGGCGGGGCCGGCCAGTCGGGGAAGATCCAGCTGTCGGTCATGGTTGCGGGAATGGGGAATGGGGAATGGGGAATGTAGAGCATCGCACACCCATCTCTACGCCGGGTCCGGCTGCGCGATCAGTAGTCGTCCGATCCGTGCAAGGCCTGATCGGCGCGCAATGCGCCGATCAGGCCTTGCTGGTCAACCGGGCGATCGACGGCGAATGACATCGCCTCGCCGGTGGCCGGATGGACGAACGAGAGTTTCTCGGCGTGCAGCGCCTGGCGGCGGAAGCCGCGCAACGCGGCAACAAGTTCCGCAGTGGCGCCCTTGGGTAGTTTCAGGCCGCCGCCGTAGAGCGGGTCGCCGACCAGCGGGTGGCCGATGTGTGCTAGGTGCACGCGAATCTGGTGGGTGCGACCGGTTTCCAGCTGGCATTGCAGCAGGGTGTGGGTGCGGAAGCGTTCGCGCAGGCGGTAATGGGTCACCGCGCGCTTGCCGTCCTCCTCGTCGCGCACGGCTTGCCGCAGGCGGTCACCCATGCTGCGACCGATCGGTTCATCCACCGTGCCGCCGGCGACCATGCTGCCCAGTACCACCGCCTCGTACTGGCGCTCCACCTCGTGTCGCGACAACAGGTCGACCAGCGCGGTGTACGTCGGCAGCGTTCGCGCGACCACCATCAGGCCGGAGGTGTCCTTGTCCAGCCGGTGCACGATGCCGGCGCGCGGCAGCTCGGCCAGCTTCGCATCATGGTGCAGCAAGCCGTTCAACAGGGTCCCGGCCGGATTGCCGGCGCCGGGATGGACCACCAGACCGGCCGGCTTGTCCAGCACCAGCAGATACTCGTCCTCGTACACGATGTGCAGCGAGATGGCTTCAGGCTGACTGTGCACCTCGGTTTCGAGCTCGACCTCCAGCGCCACCTGCTCGCCGCCGCGCAGCAACTGGCGCGGGGGCGCGGCAACACCATCCAGTGTCACTGCACCGGCCTTGATCCAGCCGCTGAGGCGCGAACGCGAGTAATCCGGGAACATCTCGGCCAAAGCCTGGTCGAAGCGACGTCCTGCCGCGCTCAACGGAACTTCCGCCTGCTGCCGGATCGTGGTCATGCCGATGCCCGCGGGCCGAAGCCGGTTTCGGCTATCATGCCTTTTCGTTCAAACATCTGAAATTCAATCCTATGCGCCTATCAAGCGGCTCGCCCACGTTGTCGTTACTCTCACTGCCTGCCGTAAAGCTGCTCGCCGCGTTCGTGCTGGTCATGTCGATCAGCGCATGCTCGATGTTTGGCCACAAGCGCAACTCCATCGACACGATGCCGCTAGAAGCGCTCTACAGCAAGGCACACACTTCGCTGGAAAACGGCGATTATGCGGCCGCCAGCCAAGCCTACCAGCGTCTGATCGCGCGCTTCCCGTCAGGTCCCTACAACGAGCAGGCCCAGCTCGACCTGGCCTACTCGCAATACAAGGACAACCAGCCGGACGACGCCCTGTCGACGGTCAACCGCTTCATCAAGACCTATCCGGCCAACAAGCATGTCGATTATGCCTATTACTTGCGCGGCCTGATCAATTTTGGCCGCACCACCGGTTTCGTCGAGCGCTATACCAAGAGTAGCGGCGGCCAGTCGCGGCGCGACCAGGCTTACAATTTGCAGTCGTTCGACGACTTTTCGGAGCTGTCGCGGCGCTTCCCCGATAGTGCGTACACCGCCGACGCACGCCAGCGCATGATCTATCTGCGCAATCTGCTGGCACAGTACGAAATCAACGTGGCCGAGTTCTATCTCCGCAACAAGGCCTATATCGCCGCCGCGGACCGTTCGCAATACGTGATTGAGCATTACCAGCAGGCCCCGCAGACCGGTGATGCGCTGGCGATTCTCACCCGCAGCTACCTCGCGGTGGATCGCAAGGATCTGGCCGCCCAGACCCGCGAGGTACTGGCGTTGAATTATCCGCACCACCCGTACCTGACCGATCCCAAATGGCCGCGTTCGCCGTCCACTTTGCGCAAGTTGATCCCGTTCTCGGGACATCACTGATTTTTCGGGATTCGGAATTCGCAAAAGCGTGCCTTTCGCGGCAGGCACACTCAGTGCCAGCCGGAAGTAATGGGGTAGCGTCGTTCGCGGCCGAATGCACGGGTGGTCACGCGCGGGCCCGGCGCCGACTGACGGCGCTTGAACTCGTTCAGTAGTACCAACCGCACCACCAGGCGCACGGTATCAGGTGCGAACCCTTGAGCCGCGATCTCGGCCTGGGATTGCTCGCCCTCGATGAAGCGTTGCAGAATGCCGTCAAGTTCGGCATACGGCGGTAACGAATCCTGGTCGGTCTGGTTTTCGCGCAGTTCCGCCGAGGGCGGCCGTTCGATGACCTCCACGGGAATCGGGGATCGGGAGTCGGAAATCGAAGTACGGAGGTCAGGGGCGCCCAAGCGATTCCCCATTCCCCATTCTCCATTCCCGACCGCATTACGCCAGCGCGCCAATTGGTAGACCGCGGTCTTGTAGACGTCCTTCAGCGGCGCGTACGCCCCGCACATGTCGCCATACAGCGTGCAATAGCCCACCGCCATTTCACTCTTGTTGCCAGTAGCCAGCAGCAACATGCGGTGCTTGTTGGACAGCGCCATCAGCATTACGCCACGAGTACGCGACTGCAGGTTTTCCTCGGTGGTGTCGCTGGCCTTGCCGGCGAAGGCCGGCGTCAATGCGCTAATGAACGCATCGACCGTCGGTTCGATATCGATGACGTGGTAGTCCACGCCCAGCCGTTCGGCCTGCACGCGCGCGCCATCCAGCGACAGCGCCGAGGTGTAGCGAGTAGGCAGCATCACCGCGGTAACGCGATCGGGGCCCAGTGCGTCCACCGCCAACGCCAGGGTCAGCGCCGAATCGATACCACCGGACAGACCGAGCAGCACGCCGGGAAAGCCGTTCTTGTCGATGTAATCGCGGGTGCCGCGGACCAGTGCGGCGTACAGCACCGCCGCGCGCGAGGCATCGACAGGCACCGGCCAGGCTTGCGCCTGCAGCGTGCGCGTGTCCGGATCGAACGTGGCCCACAGCAGCGCATCGACGAAGGCCGGCGCGCGCGCGACGATCGAGCCATCACCATTGACCAGGGTAGAGCCGCCGTCGTAGACCACCTCGTCCTGGCCGCCGACCAGATTGAGGTAGGCGATCGCGCAACCGCTTTCGCGCGCCCGCGCCTGCAGCACGGCCTCGCGTTCGCCTTGTTTGTGCTCGTCCCACGGCGAGGCGTTGATTACCACGATCAACTGCGCCCCGGCTGTCGCAGCCCGCGCCACCGGCTCCGGCTCCCACACATCCTCACAGATCAGCAGGCCGACGCGGACACCCTCGATCACCGCCGTGACCGACGCGTGACCGGGTCGAAAATAGCGTTTGTCGTCGAACACGCCGTAGTTTGGCAGCGCCTGCTTGTGCGCGGTGGTCTCGATGCGTCCATCGCGCAGCAGGCTGACTGCATTGAATACCTCACCTTCGCTGTGCGGATGGCCGACCAGGGCGGCGATGCCGTGGGTCTGCGCGGCCAATGACTGCAGTTGATCGTCACAGGCAGCCAGGAAGCTCGGACGCAGCAACAAGTCCTCCGGCGGGTAGCCGCTGAGGGTCAGCTCGGGAAACACCACCAGCCCGGCGCCATCGCTGCGCGCCTGAGTGATCAGGCCAGCGACCTTGGCAGCATTCGCCGCCACGGCGCCGACCGGAAAATCATGTTGGGCCAATGCCAGACGCAGCTTTGCCATGGCGGAAGGTGTTCCTGGGAGGGGTAAACGAGGAATGGTAATTCAATCGGGCAGAGTCAAGGGCTATGCCCCCACACACAAAGCAAAAGGCCACGCAAACGCGCGGCCTTCGCTTCTTACCTGCAGCAAACGCCTACTTCATCAGCTTCGCAAGCGCCTTGCCCAGGTCGGCCGGGGACTTCACCGTGGTGACGCCAGCCTTCTCCAGCGCGGCGAACTTGGCCGCGGCGGTGCCCTTGCCGCCGGAGATGATGGCGCCGGCATGGCCCATGCGCTTGCCGGCCGGGGCCGAGGCTCCGGCGATGAACGACACCACCGGCTTGGTCACGTACTCGCCGATGAACTCGGCCGCGTCTTCCTCGGCACTGCCGCCGATCTCGCCGACCATGATGATGCCTTCGGTCTGCGCATCATCCTGGAACAGCTTCAGGCAGTCGATGAAGTTCAGGCCGTTGATCGGGTCGCCGCCGATGCCAATCACCGTGCTCTGGCCGAGGCCTTCGTTGGTGGTCTGGAACACCGCCTCGTAGGTCAGCGTGCCCGAGCGCGAAACCACGCCGACCCTGCCCTTCTGGTGGATGTGACCGGGCATGATGCCGATCTTGCATTCACCGGGGGTGATGATGCCCGGGCAGTTCGGCCCGATCAGCACCACTTCCGGGTGTTGGGCCAGCACGTTCTTGACGCGCAGCATGTCGAGCACCGGGATGCCCTCGGTGATCGCCACGATGACCTTGATGCCGGCGTCAATCGCCTCGAGGATGGAATCGGCGGCGAACGGCGGCGGCACGAAGACGACGGAAGCGTCGGCGCCGGTTTCGAGCACCGCCTCATCGACCGCATTGAACACGGGCAGGCCGATATGCTCGGAACCGCCCTTGCCCGGCGTCACGCCGCCGACGATCCGGGTACCGTAATCGAGGCACTGTTGCGCATGGAAGGTGCCCTGCTGGCCAGTGAAGCCCTGCACGATCACCTTGGTGTTTTTATTGACGAGAACGCTCATGAAAATATCCTTGGATCGCGTAGGAGCCCGCTTGCGGGCGATGCTCTTGCTGTGATGCACGTCGAAAATCAAATCAAAAGCATCGCCCGCGAGCAGGCTCCTACCGGTGGTTAGTGGGCCGCAGCCACGGCTTTCTGCGCCGCGTCGTTGAGATCATCTGCCGGCGTGATGGCCAGACCGGAGTTGGCCAGCAGCGCGCGACCCTGATCGACATTGGTGCCCTGCAGGCGCACCACCACGGGAATCTTCAGGCCCACTTCCTTGACCGCCGCGATGATGCCCTCGGCGATCAGGTCGCAGCGCACGATGCCGCCGAAGATGTTGACCAGGATGCAGTTGACCTTGTCCGAGGACAGGATCAGCTTGAACGCCTCGGTCACGCGCTCCTTGGTGGCGCCGCCGCCGACGTCGAGGAAGTTGGCCGGCTCGCCGCCTGCCAGCTTGATCACGTCCATGGTGGCCATCGCCAGGCCAGCACCGTTGACCATGCAGCCGATCGAGCCGTCCATCGTCACGTAGTTGAGGTTGTATTTCACCGCGGCGGCTTCGGCCGCGTCTTCCTGGGTCAGGTCACGCATCGCGGCCAGATCCGGGTGACGGTACTCGGCGTTGTCATCGGAGTTGACCTTGCCGTCGAGCGCGGCCAGGCTGCCATCTTCGAGCACGGCCAGCGGGTTCAGCTCGACCAGCGACAGGTCCTTTTCGTTGAATAGCTTGTACAGGCCCAGCATGATCTTCGTCAGCTGGTTGACCTGCTTGGCGGTCAGGTCCATTGCGAAGCCGAGCTGGCGGCACTGGTAGGGCTGCAAGCCTTCGACGAAGTCGACCACGATGGTGTGGATATCCTCGGGCGTTTCTTTGGCGACCTGCTCGATGTCCACGCCGCCGTGCTTGGAGGCGATGAACGAAATGGCCTTGGAGTCGCGGTCGACCAGGATCGACAGGTACAGCTCGCGGGCGATGTTGGCGGCGTCGGTCACCAGCACCAGGTTCACTGGCAGCGCGCGGCCGGCGGACTGGTAGGTTTCCATGTTGGTGCCGAGCATGTCCTTGGCGGCGGCGTGCACATCGTCGAAGCTGCGACAGAACTTGACGCCGCCGGACTTGCCGCGGCCACCGGCGTGGATCTGCGCCTTGACCATCCATTGCGAGCCGCCGAGCGCCTTGGCGGCATCGACAGCGGTGTCGGGGGAGTTGGCGACCTTGCCCGGGGGCACGGCGATACCGTACTGCGCGAACAGTTCTTTGGCTTGGTATTCGTGAAAATTCATTCGATACCTCGAGCGAATGGAGAAACGTGACGGCCGCACGCGCGAAACCGGGCGTGGGTCAAGAGAGTCGGACGGTGGCATGACGCGCTGCCGGGACACGGCATAGCCGAGCAGACACGGGCTGAGCCGCACCATACGGCCGCCTATTTTCGCGGAAGCGGGCCGCAATGGAAAGGGTGTCCTGTCAGATAGCCCGCGCAGGGCGGTTTCATGCGGCCCGGGGCCACCGCAGCGCCACAACCGGCCCGCCCGCCCGTCATATACTCGCCCGCAACCGCCTTGGAATCATCCGCCACGTGTCCAGTCCAGCATTGCTCATAGATCCGCGCGCAGGTACGGCAACGATCCACCACGAGCTGTCATTCCTCAATATATTCCGGCTGGTGCAGTCCCTGGTGTATGTCGGCCTGGCGTTCGGCCCGGGCGGCATAGGCTGGCCGCAACTGTCCGCGCCAGGCTTTGCGCGCACGCTGGCTACGACTTACCTGGTTTTCGCGCTGGCGGCGTTGCTGCTCAACCGGCGCAGCATGGCCCACGTGCGCATGGCGGTGGGGGTGACGCTGGTGGTTGACATCGCCGCGGCGATGATGGCGATCGCATCGATGCGCGATGCACGCATCGGGATCGCGATGATGTTGGCCGTGAACCTCTGCGCCGGCGCGCTGATCCTGCCGCTGCGCCTGTCCGGGTTCTTTGCCGCGCTGGCTACGCTGGGCATACTCGGGATTTCCTTCTTCGGCTGGTCTCTTGCTGCCCATCCGGGTGATCGCGATCTGCTGGAGGGCGCCCTGTTCGGCCTGGCCTACTTCGCCACCACCGCCCTGTGCAGTGTGCTCGGCCAGCAATTACGCGCGACCGAGGCGCTGGCCGAACAACGCAGCACCGACCTGGTCAATTTGTCGCAAATCAACGAGTTGATCATCCGCCGCATGAAGACCGGCGTGCTGCTGGTCGACGATGCCAACCGCATCCACCAGATCAACGAATCGGCCTGGATGCTGCTGGGCAACCCCGGCGCCGACCAGCGCGACCTGGGCCAGCTGGCGCCCGAGCTGTCGCGCCGGCTGTACCATTGGATGACCTCCGGCAAGCTGGATGAGACCGCCACCCAGCTCGCCGACGGCGTGCCCGAGGTGGTGCCGCGCTTCACCCGGCTGGCGCCGAACGACGACTCGCACGTACTGATCTTCCTGGACGACACCTCGCTGGTGTCGCGACGCGCCGAGGAACTCACGCTGACCTCACTAGGCCGGCTGTCGGCCTCGATCGCCCACGAGATCCGCAACCCGCTGGCAGCGATCCGCTATTCGGCCCAGTTGCTGGCCGAGTCCAGGACCATGGACAGCACCGACCAGCGCATGGTCGAGATCATCAACAACCACTGCATCCGGCTCAACGAGATCATCGAGAACATCCTGCAGCTGTCGCGCCGCGAGCGCTCGCGCCCCGAGACGCTGGACCTGGGCCACTGGGTGCAGGACTTCGTCGCGGAGTACAGTCAGGGTAACGATCTGGGTGTGGATTCGCTGCGCGCAATCGCCACCGGCACCGTAGCGATGGCGGCGCTGGCCGATCCGCAACAGCTGCAGCAGGTCGTCTGGAACCTGGTGCAGAACGCCCTGCGCTACGGCCGCTTGCCGGGCGAACCGGCCCGGGTGATGGTGGTCGCCCGTCAGGGCGAGCACGGCGTGCCGATCCTCGAGGTGATCGACCGTGGCCCTGGCATCGTACCGAAGGTGGCGGCGCAGATCTTCGAACCGTTCTACACCACCCACGAATACGGCACTGGCCTCGGCCTGTACCTGGCACGCCAGATGAGCGAGGCCAACCAGGCCGCGCTGGAATACGTGCGCGTGGCCGGTGGCGGCAGTTGCTTCCGACTGACGCTGACGCCGGCACAGATGCGCAAGCGCACCGGCGAAGATGATATCAATGAATGACCCTCGCGTGCCGCGTCATGGGATCCGACAGCATGACCGCACGAGGCCGCGCCCATCGCACACTTTGCTCTTGCCCGCACCCGCAGGTATTCTCAAGGGCATCACTTTCCCACGCGTCGCGCCATGAGCCCACAAACCGTCCTGGTCATCGACGACGAACGAGACATCCGCGAACTGCTGACCATCACCTTGGGGCGGATGGACCTGCGGGTCGAAGCGGTCGGCACTGTGGGTGAGGCGCGCCGCGCGCTGACCGAAAACACCTACGACCTGTGCTTCACCGACATGCGCCTGCCCGACGGCAACGGCCAGGAAATCATCGAGCTGATCGCCCAGACCTGCCCGGATACCCCGGTGGCGATGATCACCGCTTACGGCAATGTCGATGCTGCGGTGAACGCACTGAAGGCCGGAGCGTTTGATTTCGTGTCCAAGCCGGTCGACATCCAGATGTTGCGCGGGCTGGTACGCACCGCGCTGCGACTGGCCGAGGAAAAGCGCGACGGCGGCGCTGCCAAGGCCGGCGAAACCAGCTCCCGCCTGATCGGCGACTCGGCGGTCATGCAGCAGGTGCGCGCCACCATCACCAAGCTCGCGCGCAACCAGGCGCCGGTATACATCGCCGGCGAGTCCGGCGTCGGCAAGGAACTGGTCGCCCGGCTGATCCACGAGCAGGGGCCGCGTGCCAGCGGACCGTTCATGCCGGTCAACTGCGGCGCGATTCCTTCCGAGCTGATGGAAAGCGAGTTCTTCGGCCATCGCAAGGGCAGCTTCACTGGCGCCAGCGCCGACAAGGAGGGGCTGTTCCAGGCCGCCCAAGGCGGCACGCTGTTCCTGGACGAGGTCGCCGAGCTGCCACTGCACATGCAGGTGAAACTGCTGCGCGCGATCCAGGAGAAGGCGGTGCGCCCGATCGGCGGGCGCGACGAAATCCCGGTAGACGTGCGCATCCTGTCCGCCACCCACAAGAACCTGGGCCAGCTGGTCGAGCAGGGGCAGTTCCGCCAGGATCTGTTCTACCGCATCAACGTGATCGAACTGCGCGTGCCGCCACTGCGCGAGCGCCGCGGCGACGTACCGCAACTGTCGGCCTTCATTCTCAAGGCGCTGGCCGGCAAAGGCGGCGAGACCGTGGGCCAGCTGTCGCCGGCCGCCCGCGAAGCGCTGGAAGCCTACGATTTCCCCGGCAACGTGCGCGAGCTGGAAAACATCCTCGAACGCGCGATGGCCATGTGCGACGGCGCCAGCGTCGACGCCACCGACCTGATGCTGCCGCAGCGCAGTGCGCGTTTTGCCCCGACTGAAAGCGTGACCCCGACCGCCGGCCATGCGCCACCCATGATAGCGCCTCCATCCGCCACCGACGGCGGGCTGGATGACTACATCAGCAACATCGAACGCACGGCTATCGTCAAGGCGCTGGAAGAATCCCGCTACAACAAGACTGCGACAGCCCGCAAACTCGGCATCACCTTCCGCGCGCTGCGCTACAAGCTGAAAAAGCTCGGCATCGACTGAGGGTGGCCTGCGGGCTGCCTCATCCGCGCGGTTAGGCATCTTCCCCCTTTTTACTCTGTCTCTTGATCACAGCTTGCGGCGGTGCCAAAGAGCCGGCGGGCAGTGCCCGCCCTACAATCGCCGCACCATAGGGCGGGCACTGCCCGCCATACAACCGCCGCAGCGTAGGGCGGGCACTGCCCGCCATACAACCGCCGCAGCGTAGGGCGGGCACTGCCCGCCGGTATTTGCCGGCTCGCCCTCAGCGATTGGCATCGCCTTCCCCGAGCGACTTGCGCAGAGCGCGCAACAGCGCGTGGGTAGTAACAGGTTTGTCGATCACATGCAGCTTCTCCAGCGGCGGCAACTCGTGTAGGTCCGGCGGCGCATCCGGTCGCGCCAGCAGGATCACGCCGCCCTGGTAGTCCTCCTTGACCAAGGCGGCCAGGGTACGTACGCCGGTGAACAGGTTCATGTCCGCGTCGAGCACCACCAGGTCGGGCAGGCCGCCGGCCTCGATCCACTGCAGCGCAGCGGTGCCGCTCTGGCTCGCATGGGCCTGGTAGCCCCAGGCATCCAGGGTATCGACCAGGATCGACAGCTGGCCGGCCTCCTCCACCACCACCAGCACGCGCTCGGCACAGCCTTCCAGTCCCTCCATGTCGTCCAGCGACGCCGCGTCGGCGGCCAGCGCATCGAGTGGAATGTACAGATCGAAGCGGGTGCCGTTGGCAGGTTTGCTGTGCACGCGCATGACGCCGCCATGGCTGGCAACGATCCGCTTGCATGAAACCAGACCCAGTCCGGTACCCGCCTCCTTGGTGGTGAAGAACGGCTCGAACAGGTGTTCAAGGGTGGACTGGCTCATGCCCGGGCCGTCGTCGACCACGCTGATGCGCAGGTAACGGCCCGCTCGCGGCTGTTCCTCGTCCAGAAAAAAGTCCGGTGCCAGCTCGGTCTGCGCAGCCTCGATGCGCAACTTGCCGCCGTCGGGCATGGCCTGGATTGCGTTCAGGCACAGGTTGAGCAGGCATTGCTGCAACTCGGTGTGGTTGCCCTCGAACGACAGCTCGGGATCGTCCACCACCAGTTCCATCGCGACCGAGCGCGGTACGCTGCCCTGCATCAGCAGCTCGAATGCGCTGATCAGGGCACCCAGCCGGACCTGTTCCGCGCGCCGCGCGCCGCGCGCGAACGACAACATCGAGTGCACCATGTCCAGGCCGCGCTTGCCGCAGTCGCGCACCAGCTTGCCCAGTCGCGCCAGGCGCGGGTCATCCTGGTAATCCTGCAGGCTGTCGCCGGCCAGCAACAGCGGTTGCAGCAGGTTGCGCAGGTCGTGGCTGAGCCCGCCAGCGAGCATCGCCAGACTTTCGAAGCGCTGGGAGCGGATCAGCTCCGCTTCGGCGCGGCGACTGGCCTTGCGCGCGTCCACTTCGGCCAGCGCACGGCGCACGGCGCTGGCCAGCCGGGCAGGATTCTGCTTGAGGATGTAATCAGTGGCGCCATGGCGCAGCGCATCGATCGCCGCCTCCTCGCCCAGCGTGGCAGAAACGAAGATGAAGGGCAGGTCTTCGTCCCGCGCACGCAGCAAGTCCAGCGCATGCTGGCCTGAGAAACCTGGCACGCTCAGATCGGACAGCACGATGTGCGGGTTGAAATCGTCGAGCGCCGCGAGATAGCTCTCCCGATCGTCGACCAGGCGGACTTCATGAGGGATACCGTCGGCCTCAAGCTCGGCCAGCACCAGCTCTGCATCGAGCTCGCTGTCCTCCACCTGCAGCACGCGTATCGTCGGCATTGCCTGCGGCGCCCGCTTTGACATGACGCTCCTCATTACTTCATGGCGACGCCGGATGCTTCTGCACGCATGCTGTCCGACCGCCGCGCCCCTGATTACCGCCATTGTGCATCAATCCGCTTCGGGCGCCTCGTTCAGCACCGCCCAGAACCGCCCCAGCGTACGCACCGCGTCAAAAAACTGATCCACGTCGACCGGCTTGATCACATAGGCATTGGCGCCGAGGTCCCAGCTGCGCGCCAGGTCGGTCTCCTCGCGTGAAGAAGACAGGATCACCACCGGAATCCGCCGCGTCTGCTCGTCGGCACGCATCTGCGTCAGCACCTCGAGGCCATTCATGCGCGGCATCTTGATATCCAGCAATACCACCGCCGGATCGCCAGGTTCACGCGTGGCCCAGGCACCACACCGATGCAGATAATCGAGGCACTCCACACCGTCTTCCACGTGTACCACCGGATTGGCCAAGTGCGCCTCGGCGAGTGCATCCATCGTCATTTCCGCATCGGCCAGGCTGTCTTCCGCCAGCAGCACGGTGCGCAACTCTCTCTTGATCATATCGCCGACTCTCCGTTACGTGCACCGGCCACGTCAATCGCCGGCAGCGAGAAATGAAACCTTGCCCCCTGACCCGGCTCGGCCTCGGCCCAGACCCGACCGCCATGGCGCGTCACGATACGGCGCACGTTGGCCAGGCCGATGCCGTTGCCGGGAAATTCCGAGGCGCGATGCAGGCGCTGAAACACGCCGAACAACTTGTCTGCGTACTGCATGTCGAAGCCGGCGCCGTTGTCGGCTACGGTGAACTCATAATCGCCCTGGCGTCCCTGTTGTGCGCTCACCTCGATCCGCGCCACCTCGCACTTGCCGGTGTACTTGACCGCATTGCCGAGCAGATTCTGCCATACCGTGCGCAACATGTTGGCATCGCCGATGACCATCGGCAGTGCCTCGATCGTCCATACAATGCGCCGGCCCACCTGTCCCGACTCGGCCAGCGCCCTGGCCTCCTCGGCCAACGACTGCATGTCCACCGCCTGCAGGCGCAGCGGGCCACGCCCCAGCCGCGAAAACACCAGCAGGTCATCGATCAGTTGGGCCATGCGCTGGGCCGAACTGTCGATCACCGCGATGTAGTGAGCAGCTTTGTCGTCGACCTGCTCACCCAGATGTTGCTCCAGCTTGCGCACGAAGCCGGCGATGTGACGCAGCGGCGCACGCAGGTCGTGCGACACCGAATAACTGAATGCCTCGAGCTCGCGGTTGATGTCCGAGATCTGCGCGACCTTGCCTTCCAACTGGCGGTTGAGCTCGGTCACCTTCTGCTCGGTCAACGCGCGCACGGTCACATCGCTCGCCGTCAACAGCAGGGCGGGCTCATCGCTCTCGCTCTCCCGCTGCAGACGACGCGCATTGACCACGACGTGCCGCTCCTGCCCGTCGGCGGTTTGCTGCACGGCGTCGTAGTCCCACAGCTCGCGATCGCGCAGCAAGACGTCCTTGAGTCGCTGCAACAGCGCGGTGTCGTTCCACACACCGCCGCCAATCGCCGCCAGAGGTTGCGACCTCTGCTGCAGTTCCTCGCCATACAGCTCGCTGAAGGCGTTGTTCACGAGCAGACTGTGCAAATTGGCATCGAACAGTGCGATCGGCTCGCGTACCGCCTGAAAGATCAGGCGGGAACGCTGCACGGCACGCCCCTCGCGATCCTCCGCCTTGCGCCGCCGCCCGATCTGCCGCTCGGAGGCAACCACGATGATCATCAGCAGCAGCAATTGTGCCAGTGCGGTGATGGCCAGCACCAAGCGCCCATTGAAGGCCCGCGCTGCGGCAGCTTTTTCGCGAATCGCCAGCAGCTCGCTCTCATTGTGCACGATGGCATCGATGGCCACGTTGACCGGGAACAGGTCACCGGCTTCGCGCAGCGATTCCCGCGCGCCGGCGGCATTGCCTTGCTGAAGTTGTCGGCGGGCCTGCGCCATCAGGGTGAGGCGGCCACTGACGCTATTCTCCAATGCACCGATCTTAGTCTGCTGCCGCGGATTGTCGCGAGTCATCGCGCGCAGCTGGCGCAGCAGATCCGGCACCTCGTCGGCAGCCCGGATGGCCCGCGCCTGGGTGGTGGCATTCACGTCGCCGGCCAGCAGGCGATAGGCCGCTGCCTCGCTGTCGCGGGCGATGTAAGCAATTCGATAGATCAGCGAGCGCACGGCGGTCGAGTGCGTGACCCACGCGTTCGCCGATTGCGTGGCCTGCGTATTTTCGCGCGTGACGACATAGGGCATGCCGACGATGATCAGCATGGCCAGCAACAGGCCGGCGACCCGCCAACGCATGATACCGCTGAGATTCATTCGACCCCACCTTCGGCCCTGCCGCCGCGGAAACTCCTGTATTCTGGCACGTCTGTGCGCCGAGCCGTGGCGCCGACCCGTGGCGTGCCAAGGCTACTCCCTCGACCAGCGCCGAGATCCGGACCCAGCGCCGTGAGCGGGCATGCCACAGCGCGTGATCGGCATCCGATGAAAACGGTTACATTGGCGCGACTGCTTGTCTGCACACCTGCTGAGAATCCCGTCCCCGACGGCCACCCTGCGCACCGGAAAACCGCCATGGCCCCTGCTGCTACGCCTCCCGTTTCCCACCCCAGGCCGGCTGCCAGCTCCGGCCGCGAGCCCTACTCCAGCAACCCACTGGCGCTGGGCGTGCTCACCACGATCTTCTTCATGTGGGGCTTCCTGACCAGTCTCAATGACATCCTGATCCCGCACCTGAAAGCGAGCTTCCAGCTCAACTACACGGAAGTAATGCTGGTGCAGTTCACCTTTTTCGGCGCCTATTTCCTGATGGCGATGCCCTCTGGCCGACTGGTCGCGGCGCTGGGTTACAAGAAGGGCATCGTGGCCGGACTCACCATCGCCGGTGTCGGTGCACTCGGGTTCTGGCCTGCCGCCGGCCTGCATTTGTACCCCGCCTTTCTCGGTGCCCTGTTCGTGCTGGCCACCGGCATCACGGTGCTGCAAGTCGCGGCCAATCCGTATGTGGCGATGCTGGGCCCCGAGGCCACCAGCTCCAGCCGATTGACCTTGGCCCAGGCGTTGAACTCGGCGGGAACCGCCCTGGCACCCTATCTGGGTGGGATAGTCATCCTCGCCAATGCGGTAAAAAAACCGACCGAACTGGCCGCACTCGCTCCCGCCGAGCACCTGGCTTACCAGACCCAGCAGGCGCAGGCCGTACAGGCGCCTTATATCGGCTTGGCGCTGGTGCTGTTTCTGCTCGCGGTCTTCGTCTGGCTGTTTCGCCTGCCGGCACTGAACGAGGCTACCGACAAGGGCGACCATGACCGCCACGGCTTCATCGAGGTGCTGCGCCATCCACATGTGTTGTTCGGCGTGCTGGGCATCTTCTTCTACGTCGGCGCCGAGGTATCGATCGGTAGCTTCATGGTGAACTACCTGTCGATGCCGGACATCGGTCACATCAGCGAACAACAGGCTACCCACTATGTCTCATGGTACTGGGGTGGTGCGATGCTTGGTCGCTTCGCTGGCTCGTGGATCATGGCCTGGTTCTCGCCACGCAAACTTCTGGCGCTGTTCGCCGCCATCAACGCGCTGCTGGTGGCCACCACCATGCTGAGTTCCGGCAACGTCGCGATGTACAGCATCATCGCGATCGGCCTGTTCAACTCGATCATGTTCCCGACCATCTTCGCGCTCGGCATCGAGCGGTTGGGGCCGATGACCAGCAAGGCCTCCAGCCTGCTGATCATGGCCATCGTCGGCGGCGCGCTGATCCCGCAGTTGCAGGGTGTGATCGCCGATCACATCGGCCTGCACCACGCGTTCTTCCTGCCACTGCTGTGCTATCTGTACATCGTGTTCTACGGCGTCAGCGGCTCGAAGATCCGCGGCAGCCTCGACTAAAACCATTCCGCCAAAATAGCCATGAGCCCACGACCCATCCTCTGTTTCGGCGAGGCGCTGACCGACCTGCACGCCAGCGGCATCGACTCGCACGGTTTCGCCGCCGGCTTCACGCCGTTTGCTGGCGGCGAAACCGCCAATGTCGCGGTCGCCGTGGCGCGACTCGGGGGTACCGCGCGTTTCGCGGGCATGCTGGCCGATGATCCGTTCGGCGACTTCCTGCTGGCCAGCCTGCAACAGGCCAACGTGGTGAAGCTCTCCGTTGAAGAATTTGCCTGGCTGGCGGTGGACGGCGAGCAGGCCGTACTCGATCGGCTATGGCTGGGTCGTGCCCGCTTGCTCGTGGTGACCGATGGCGACGAAGTGCGGGCCTTCATGGCGAACCAGACATGAACCCCATACCCGATTTCCGCTCGCCCGAATTCCTGCGCGAGCATATCGCGCAAACGATGGCGTTTTACCATCCGCGCGCGATCGATCCCGCCGGGGGCTTCTTCCACTACTTCAAGGACGACGGCACGATTTACGACCGCCGCCATCGCCACCTGGTCAGCAGCACCCGCTTCGTCGTCAACTACGCGCTGGCCGCGATCGAGTTCGAGCGACCGGATTACCTTGATGCGGCACGCCACGGCCTGCGCTACCTGCGCGACATGCATCGCGACCCTCGCAGCGGTGGCTACGCGTGGACGATCCGCGACGGGCAGCCCGAAGACCGGACCAATCACGGCTACGGCGTGGCTTTCGTGCTGCTCGCCTACGCCAGCGCGCGCAAGGCCGGGATGGTCGAAGCCGCCACGTGGATGGAGGAAACCTGGCAACTGCTGGAACAGCACTATTGGGATGCCGGCGCCGGCCTGTACCGCGACGAGGCAGACCCGGACTGGCGATTCAGCGACTATCGCGGCCAGAACGCGAACATGCACATGTGCGAGGCCATGCTCGCGGCCTATCAGGCCAGCGATGACGTCCGCTACCTGGATCGTGCCCTGTTGCTGGCCAGCAACATGACGCAGCGCCAGGCGGTGAAGGCCGGCGGGCTGGTTTGGGAGCACTACGACAGCCACTGGGAGATCAACTGGGACTACCACCGCGACGACCCCAAACACCTGTTCCGCCCTTGGGGCTTCCAGTCCGGCCACCAGACCGAATGGGCCAAGCTGCTGCTGATCATGCAGCCGCTGTTGCGCAAACGCAGCGTGGCTTGCGAGTGGCTGTTGCCCACCGCACGGCGGTTGTTCGACGCCGCGCTCGCCCGTGCGTGGGATTCGGCCTGTGGCGGCATCTGCTACGGCTTCGCGCCCGATGGCCAGGTCTGCGACGACGATAAATACTTCTGGGTGCAAGCCGAGTCACTGGTCGCCGCTGCCCTGCTGCACGAGCGCACCGGCGAGCCCGCCTATGACAACTGGTACAGGCGGCTATGGGCCTATGCGTGGGACCATTTCGTCGATCACCAGCATGGCGCCTGGTATCGCATCCTCACTCGCGACAACCACAAGATCGACAACGAGAAGAGTCCGGCTGGCAAGACCGACTATCACACCATGGGCGCCTGCCACGAACTGCTGGCGCTGATCCGTGGCAGCGGCCAGCCGTAATCCCCATCGTCCCGAAGGCAGCTCATGCACAATTTCACCTGCTCCCTCGTCGCCATCTTCGCCGCGTTGCTGGGCAGGCCCGCGACGGCGGCCGACACGGCAACCACCGCCTTCAACCCGCTGCAAACATTCGCGCCGTACCACTACCCACAACCGGCCACCGCGTACCGCTCCGCCAGCGGCGTACCCGGCCCGCTGTACTGGCAGAACCAGGCCGATTACCAGATCAAGGCCACGCTCGATCCGGCTACCCGCCAGCTCAGCGGCAGCGAAGTGATCACCTACACCAACCACAGCCCGGACACGCTCGACGTGCTGTGGCTGCAGGTGGAACAGAACCGCTACCGCAAGCACGCACGCGGTGCCTTTGGTGGCGCCAAGTTCCCCACCGAGTTCACCGGCGGCGAACATATCCGCTCGATCGAGGTGGAGGATGCTTCCGGCCACCGACAGAAGACGAAGTGGGTGATCAGCGACACCCGCATGCAAGTCACCTTGCCCACGGCACTCAAGGGGCACGGCGGCCAGCTCAAGCTGCACATCCGCTGGGACTACACCGTGCCCAGTGAATTCGGCGGCCGCACCGACGTCAACGCGAACCAGCAGGGCGACATCTTCGAAATGGCGCAGTGGTACCCGCGCCTGTGCGTCTACGGCGATCTGCGCGGCTGGGACACGCAACCCTACCTCAACAGCGAGTTCTACCTCGAATACGGCGATTTCGACTACCGCATCACGGTGCCATCCGACATGATCGTGGTCGGCTCCGGCGAACTGCTCAACCCGCAGAACGTGTTGACCCAGACTGAGCGTACGCGCCTGGACAAGGCCCGGCACAGCGACGCGACGGTGATGATCCGCACCGCCGCCGAAGTCGACGACCCCGCCAGCCGCCCAAAACGTGGTGGCATGCTGACCTGGCACTTCGCGATGAAACACACCCGCGACGTGGCCTTCGGCGCCTCCAGGGCCTACATCTGGGACGCGGCCCGCATCAACCTGCCCGACGGCAAGACCGCGCTGGCGATGTCGGCCTATCCGGTCGAAAGCGCCGGCGACAGGGCCTGGGGCGTGGCCACGCAGGACCTGAAGAAGTCTGTCGAGTTCTTCTCACGCACCTACTATCCGTATCCCTGGCCGGTCGCCATCAACGAGGCCGGTGCCGCCGGCGGCATGGAATACCCGGGCATCACCTTCGACCACAAGAAATTGGCGGGCCGCGGCTTGCACCTGCTGATCGCCCACGAGATCGGGCACACCTGGTTCCCGATGATCGTGGGCAGCAACGAACGACGTGATGCGTGGATGGACGAGGGCTTCAACACCTTTGTCGACGTGTACGAGGCCAAAGCGTTCGACGGCGGCAAGTTCGCCCCCAAACGCGACAGCGAATACGCTCCGGGCAAGGGCACCCCGGCCGAACAGATCGCCGCCGTTCTCAAGGATGCCGACGCACCGCCCCCGCTCACGTATGCCGATGCAATCCCGGAGAAGTACCGCCACCCGATCACCTACTTCAAGTCCGCCTTCGGCCTGATTCTGCTGCGCGAGCAGATCATCGGCCCGGAGCGTTTCGACGCGGCCTTCCGCCGCTATATCGCCACCTGGGCCTACAAGCACCCCAGCCCCTCGGATTTCTTCCGCTTCATGGAAAGCGAGACCGGCGAAGACCTGGGTTGGTTCTGGCGTGGCTGGTTCGAGCACAACTGGCAACTCGACCTGGCCGTTCAAAAGGCTGCCTACACTGGCGGCGACTACCGCAACGGCGTCGACGTTACCGTGGCCAACCTCGATCAGCTGGTGCTGCCGGCCACGCTGGAGCTCGTCTACGCCGATGGCAGCAAACAGGACGTGCGCGTGCCGTGGGAGACCTGGATGCAGCACCACAGCTACCTGATCCACGTCGACGGCACGCGCAAGCTGAAATCCGCCACGATCGATCCGGCGCTGGCGTTGCCCGACAGTGACCGCGCCAACAACACGTTCGCGATGCCCTGAGCAGCCTTCACACCAAAAAAGGCGGCAGTCCTGCGACTGCCGCCTTTTTACTGGTTTACGCCGCGATGGGTAGAACGGTTGTGCACCCTCCCCTCCGAGAGACGCACCCTATGGCGATAGCATCATCTCGCTCTCCAAAGTTTTTACGGTCCACGCTGCTAGAGCAACATTGAGGGCCGCCGCGCCATCGCCGCGCGCCAGCGCAGCAGATGCGGGTGCTGCGCGCCGGGCTGGAGCTTGAGCACGCGGGCGAAATCCACTGTCACCATGGCGGTGATGTCCGCGATGCTGAAGTGATGAGTGGCGATGAAGTCGCGTCCGGCCAGACGTTCGTCCAGCATGCTGAAGAACTGCTGCGTGCGGGCCAGTCCGCGCTGTGCCAGCTCGGGGATCTGCGCGTAGTCGACCGGTCCCGGCAGCGCGCGGTTGGCCATCGCCGGTGAGCTGTTGCGCAAGGCCTCGGCGACGGCGAGCAGGCCGTCGAACTCCATCCGCCAGTTCCAGCTGGCGATCTCGGCCTTTTCCTGCGGCGTGCTGCCCAGCAGCGGTGGCTGCGGGAAGCAGGCCTCCAGCCACGCGGTGATCGCGGCGTTGTCGATCAACACCAGCCCTTCGTCGGTGCGCAACGCGGGCACCGTGCATTGCGGATTCACCGCCAGGTAAGCCGCGCCCAGGTGCTCACCGTTGCGCAGGTCGACCTGCACGGTATCGTGGGCGACGCTCTTTTCGGCGAGCAGGATCCGCGCTCGGCGCGGGCTGGGGGCGGTGACGCAGTCGTAGAGAGTGATCATGGCTTGCCTGTTTGGTCGTGAGCGGGGTCAGCCTTGCGGGGCCAGTTTGTCCTGAGTGCGGGTGTCGAAGTCGCTGGCGTCGTGGCGCTCGTGCAGCTGGCTCGATGGATCGCCCCAGGTGCGGTTGACCATGCGGCCGCGCCGCGCCGCGGCACGCTTTGCGATCTGGTCGGTCCAGCGCATCACGTGGGTATAGCTTTGCACCTGCAAAAACTCACCCGCGTCGTACAGCGCGCCCTTGACCAGGGTGCCGTACCAGGGCCATACCGCGATGTCGGCGATCGTGTAGTCGTCGCCAGCCAGGTAAGCGCTCTCGGCGAGGCGTCGGTCGAGCACGTCGAGCTGGCGCTTGACCTCCATCGCATAGCGGTCGATGGCGTATTCGATCTTGCTCGGCGCATAGGCGTAGAAGTGGCCGAACCCGCCGCCGAGAAAGGGCCCGCTGCCCATCTGCCAGAACAGCCACGACAGGCACTCGGCGCGCGCCGCGCCGCCGGTCGGCAGCAAGGCGCCAAACTTCTCCGCCAGGTACACGAGGATCGCGCCGGACTCGAACATCCGGACCGGCACCACCCCGCTGCGATCCAGCAGCACCGGGATCTTGGAATTCGGGTTCACGCCGACGAAGCCACTGCCGAACTGCTCGCCCTCGTCGATGCGGATCAGCCACGCATCGTACTCGGCACCGGCGTGGCCCAGCGCCAGCAGCTCCTCCAGCATCACCGTCACTTTGACCCCGTTGGGTGTGGCCAGCGAATACAGCTGCAACGGATGGCGACCCAACGGCAAATCCTTGTCATGGGTGGCCCCGGCGACGGGCCGGTTGATGTTGGCGAAGCGGCCGCCGTTGCCGGGCTTCCATGTCCAGACGGGCGGCGGGGTGTAGGAGGAGGGGTCAGTCATGCGTGGGTCTTCGCATCGAGAAAATCTGTCCAAATTTGTTAAACGTAGTCGCGTAAATCAATTTGATCGGCAGATTCAATAGCCCACATTGGGCTTTGTTGACGCCCGGCGCCAGCATTGGTCACGCTATTTTCGGTAGCCTGGTCAAATCCAAGCGCGCATCAACACCCTATCCGGAAGAGTCCGAAAATGGAACGTTGGCCACGGTGCGTTCCTCGGTCTGGGCATTGTTGGTCATAGCTTTCTTCCACCTCCGTTTTCAAACCATTATTGCAGGCCTTAGCTCGCGGCCAGTCGGCATTGCGCCGCGTGCCTGCCATTTCCCTCAATAAACCCACAACCCCGGTTACAAAACCGTACGCCAGAGACATTCTTCGTTACCACGGCGAAGTTCATTAACGCCCCGATCACGCCGCCAGCGTCATAGAACTTTGACAAAACGCATGTACAACGCGTTCGTCTTGACGATGTTTCGGCCGTCGATGCTGCGGTAGTACCAGAGCGATACCCAGGTACCCGGGTTGAAGCTGAACCGCACTACCGGTGCAATGTCATTCTCGTAGCTGCCATCAAGGCGCGTGTTCGTCGCCTCGATGTTCGTCGCAAGATTGTGCTGCCAAGTGTCCATCAGCCCGAGCGACCACCATTGGTTGACCGTGAACGTCCCGCCGACCTGCGCCCAATACGAATCGCCAGCACTGACCTTGCAAGTAGGTAGGTCGCCGCAAGCCGCGACTGGCAAGCTGGCCGACGATGGGAATACGGCACCAAACGTGCCCTGGAACCACCATTGACTGATCCCGTAGCCGAGCGCAAGGTACGGCAGATTGGCCCATGCATGCCCTGATACCTGGCTCGCGCCAACCGGAACCACCTCGATATCGTTGAATCCTATGTAGGAGTTCTTGGTGGGCTTGTAATACACCGTCATGTTCAGAAGCGGATCGCCCATCCCGGAGAGGCTGCTGCCCTTGGGCAGCTTTTCCCAAACCTCCGGGACGAACACTTCCCAGAACGAGCCCCACTTCGAGTTACCCCACTGCCATGCGTGCGCAAACCGCGAGATTCCTTCGACCACACTCCCGCCCGGCCCCTTGATTCCGTTGCCCGATGCGTCATACGCCATGCTGTTGTGTTGGGAAATGAGGGTCTGCTGAAAAATATTGGTGGGTTGTTGAAACAGCGGCAGGTTCCACTCGTCAGGCGCGACGATTGAGATCGCCGGGTTGGCTGCCAACGCGTTGGTGCTTACCGCCGTTAGCACCAACGCCACGAGTGCGCCAGATACACGCCGCGCAATCGGGAGCGCACGATTGTTTCTGGATTGCGAAATCACCTGTTTTACTCGCATCGTTATGCAGTCAGTCACGTTCATTGACTCCTCCTCGCAGTTGTTTTCAGTTGTTGTACATGACGCCATGAGCAGATCAGTGCTGACGGTACGTTCAGTTGCCGATGCCAGCAGGCGGAACCGCCCCAACGGTGGTCCATCGGCCCACGAGCGGCGTGCCAGCAACGGGCCGTTCTTGAACGCGAACATCGGGACGACTTCGCGACCGCTCGTCTCGTTGATCAGCTCGGCATACACTACGTACCAGCCCATCAGTCCCAGCAGGATCGTGAGATAGCCGCTGATGAAACTGGCGAGATGGATGCCGCCTGCAGCACCCACGTCGAGCGCGATCAACGTGCAGACGAACTCCGTGAATGTGGCCAGCACGAACCCGTTGGTATTGAACGACACAATCCAGAAACCTATGGTCGTGAGTGTCCACATGATCAGGAAGATTGCAACCCCAGTGCCTACAGCCGCTCCCGTATGCGGCTCGCCCCACAAGATGAGCGCAACATAGCACAATCAGAAAGCCCCGTATGCTGTCATGAACGACCCGGCGAAAATCTCGCCCTTGGCTAACGCAAAGGAACCCGCAACCAGCTGTATGAGCCCGCCGTAAAAGGTGGCGAAGATCAGTACGACGTCCGCACCCTTGGGATCGAATACACCGATGCTGTAAAGACCCAAGGTGACGGTGGTGATTCCAAACCCACCGACGCACACCGGGTCACCGATAACCGATTTTCTTGCCGGAACCGTATCCGCCTCAGCCATGACACCCCCTCCTGCATGAGTGAAGCGCCCATTTTAACGCCAGACTTGACCACTCCTCAACAACCGCAGATGCAAGTTTTATATGTTCATGTACAAGACAAATTTGTTCTCACCCTGCAGCGCCGGCGACGCCTGCTGAGTTAGCGGTCAGCTTCAGGTAATCGAGCACCTGGCGAGGTCGGCGCGCAAGTTCGCGCATCATTTGCGGGATGTGTTGCCGCGGTTTTTGGAAGGTCTTGAGCAGGCCGATCGCGAAGCGCCGCAGCCATGTGACATTGGCCGGCCCGTGGCCGGGCCTGATGCGACCGCGATCCTCGTCGTAGTTCCAGTCGATGATGTAATAGACGGATTCGATGCTCCAGTGGCCGCGATTGATCGCGAGCAGTTGTTGCGCCGTCATCTCCTGTGACGTGCGGCGGGTGATGCCCACGACCGTCTCGCGGCTATAGGCCCCTGACTTTTTGTCGGTGCGATCGCCTTCGATCAGCCACACTTGGCCGACGTGCGGGAAGTTGAGGTAGTCGTTCAGCGCATTCGAGCACCAGATGCACCGTTGCTCGATGCGCCCATGAGCGATCTGTATCGGTTCGGCGTCGTCCGGCTCGCCACGGCGTGCAAAGTATGTGCGAATGTCTGCGGCCAGGGTTTTCTGGTTGTCTTTGACCGTGAAGTGATAGTGCGCGTGACGTGAGACGAGGTAGTCGGCCAGCGCGCGCTGCGTCAGCAGGGCATCGGCTGTGAGGTCGCGCCCGGCCATGTCGCAGGTTTCGAGCAGCAGGATGGCCATTTATTAGCAGAGAACAAAAGCGTCCTGGGCCTGGGAAACAACTGTGGCTTGACAAGCTGTTGCAGCTATAAGACGACCGGACCGCGGATGCAAGGGTATCCGAGGTCAAGCCGGTAGCGTTGGCGCGTTTGCTTTGCCGAGGATGTTGTTGCAACGGTTCCGCAAGTGGTGTACCAAGTTTGTGGCTGTCTGGCTCATGGCGAGTTGGTCTGATGTCGACGGCGATCAACGACGCACACCGTAGGCTACGCTGCCGATGTTCCATGTCAACGGTTGGACGTTTACGTGGGTCGTGACCGCGGCGGGCGGGACCCACGTTTGCCTGCGCAAGGTGGTTCCGGCCGAAGTGTATGACGCGTGCAACCGTGAGCGCATCACCCATTTGTGTGCGGCGCCGACGATTCTGATCGGCGTCGCGAACGCGCCGGAGGACTTGCGCCGACAGGCGCGACACGGCGTGAAGGTACTGACCGCCGGCGCCCCGCCCGCGGCTGCGACGATCGAACGCGTGGAAGGTGAGCTTGGCTGGGAAATCACCCACATCTACGGCCTCACGGAAACGTCGCCGTTCATTTCGATTTGTGAGCCGCTGCCCGAGCACGACAAGCTGTCGTCCGCCGCGCGCGCCAACCTCAAGGCGCGCCAGGGCGTCGGGTTGATCGGCACGGGAGAGCTGCGAGTGGTCGACCAGGATGGCCACGATGTCCCCGCAGACGGCAAGACATTGGGCGAAATCGTCGCGCGCGGCAACGTCATCATGAAAGGATATTACAAGGACCCGCAGGCGACCGAGGCAGCGATCCAGGATGGCTGGTTTCATTCCGGTGATGCGGCCGTGGTGCATCCAGACGGCTACGCCGAGATCCACGACCGGATCAAGGACGTCATCGTGTCAGGCGGCGAGAACATTTCTTCCGTCGAGGTTGAAGGCGCCCTGTTGCGGCACCCTTCGGTGCTGGAGGTGGCCGTGGTGGGCCTCCCGGACGAAAAGTGGGGCTAGGCGCCGCACGCTTTCGTGGTGCTGGCATCGGGCAAGACCGCCACCGCTGACGAGTTGCGAGCTTTTGCGCGCGAGCACTTGGCGCACTTCAAGGTACCGGCTGATTTTCACCTTATCGACGCGCTTCCAAAAACCGCCCCCGGCAAGGCGCAGAAGTTCGCGCTGCGCCGCGGCCGGGCCGCCATGGCTGTGCAGTGAGACACGGAAACGCGGAGCGAAGGCGGGTTGGGTTACTCCGTTGATGCGCTGCAGCGTCCCCAGGGTACGAATCTGCGGATGGGTCGGGGCCTCCGTGATCGACAGTACCGGCGACACGCAAGCGTCGCTGCCTTCGAACACCGCCTCACACTCGTCGCGATCGCGTTGCGTGAAGCGCGCTGCGACTTCGGCACGGAGCCCGGGATCGTCGTACGCCGCCTGGAAGAAACGGTCGTAGTGCCGCGTGAAGCCGGGCCGCTGCAGCAGACACTCGCGGAACTACCGTTCGATCGCGCCAACCGCGACAAAACATTGTCGCGGCACCTGTAGCAGGTGTAGAAATACGCGCTGCCATCGAGCAGGTTGCTTGCACGCCGATCGTTCCATGCGCCCGTAAACGAGTCGCGCCTGGCGGGCAAGACATTCGGCTGGCCCCAGTCCCACTCGTTCCATGACCTCTGGACGGACCCCTCGATCAGGACGTCGGCCTGCCCGACCAGCTCCAACCGCCGGTCGCAGCCGGCGAGGCTCTTGAGGTCGAGCGCGACCTCGCCCGCACGACCACGATCGAGCGCCGGATTGTGGGCCCATCGCCGCGCCGCGCCCGGCCGCGTGACCCTGAGGACGTTCGCGCCGACACCTGCCAGCAGCATGGCCGCGTGGGATCCGGGACCAGGACCGCGGTACAGAACGCGTCGTGCGATGGCGACCCTGGTCGCGCTGTCACCGTTGGTCCCGCGCCATACACAGCGATGACCGCTATGGCAAGCCGGCGACAAACTGCACCTATCCTGCATGAGCCGTTCGTGGTCACGCCGTCGCTGCAACCATGGACACTGCACGTTTAGGTCCGACGCGAGGTTGGTCGCGGGGGCTCACTCGTTATGCTACACGGAGGCGAAGCAAACGACGCCGGCAAACGATCACCGCACCTGCCAGCGCGCTGCGGCATCAGACGGAAGGTGGCATTCATGAACATCTCTGCTTTTCGGGCGTACCGGATTCACGATGACGGGACCGGCCATCGCGCCGGCTTCGAATCCATGCAAACCAGCGATTTATCCCCGGGTGAAGTCCTGGTCAAGGTCGCGTACTCCTCCGTCAATTACAAGGACGCACTAGCGGCGACCGGCAAGGGCAAAATTCTGCGCCGCCCCGCGCTGAACGGTGGCATCGACAGTGCGGGCGGCGCACTGCTGGCACAATTGCTGGCCTGCACCACGCCCAACGACAACGTCGCCAGCATCAGCCTGGTCGCCGATAGCCGGTTCACGGCCACCGTGATGCCGTTCATCCTGCGCGGCGTGAGCCTGCTCGGAATTGGTTCGGTGGTCGTGCCGGTCGACGTTCGCGACGAGGTAAGGAGACGGTAGCACGCCTTCTCGGCACCTTGGTCGTGTCCCGCTTGCGGTTGCTACAAACCGTCGTTTGTTCGAACGTGGAGGCCGCTGAAGACCATTTCGGGCAAGATCCGGCGCGTGCAGTTGCGGGCCGAAGAAACCAAGCGGCGCGAGGCCAGGCAACGCGGCGAGCGTGAGTTTCTGGAAGAAGACTTTCCCGAGCTGAAAACTCCGGCTTGAAACCTACGCTGACGCGGCGCACCAGAAAAAGCAGCGCCGCGTCGGCGGCCGCTTGATAGCGGCACGCTTGACTGCAACATGCCGCTCGCGCACGACACATGTGTCGCGCAGGCCATGGGCGGAGGGGGTGCGTCCGCAGGCGTTACGCGGTCTTTTGCCAGGTCAGGCCAAGTTCGGCTGCCATGCGCTGGCGGATATCGACCTTGCGGACCTTCCCGCTGACCGTCATCGGAAACTCCGCAACAAACCGGACGTGGCGGGGAATCTTGTAATGGGCGATCTTGCCGCGGCAAAACTCCTGGATCGCTTCCGGCGTGATCGAGCCTGGTTGCACGTCGGATTTCAGGATCACCCAGACACACAACTCTTCGCCGAACTTGTCGTCGGGCACGCCCACCGCCGCGACGTCCCGTACTGCCGGATGCTGGTACAGGAACTCCTCGATCTCGCGCGGATAAATGTTCTCGCCTGCGCGAATCACGACGTCCTTGATGCGTCCCACAACGTTTCCGTAGCCGCGTTCATCGATTGAGATTATGTCACCGGTATGCATCCAGCCGTCGGCGTCGATGACCTCGCGGGTTTTCTCCTCGTCGTTCCAATATCCCAGCATCACCGAGTAACCCTTGGTGCAAAGTTCGCCCGGGGTACCGCGCGGGACCACGTTGCCATACGCATCGATCACCTTGCACTGCAAGTGGGGCTGGACTCGGCCGATCGTCGAGACGCGGTCTTCTAGACGCTCGTCGGTCCCGCTCTGGAAACTCACCGGGCTGGTCTCGGTCATGCCGTACGCGTTGGTCACTCCAGTCATGTGCATCTTCTCGATCACTTGCGTCATCGTGCTCACGGGACACGGTGACCCCGCCATGCAACCGGTACGCAGGCACGTAAGGTCGAAATTGGCGAACTCGGGGTGATTCAACTCGGCGATGAACATCGTCGGCACGCCGTAGAGTGCATTGCAGTGCTCGTCCTGGACTGCGCGCAGGACCGCCAACGGGTCGAAACCATCGGACGGATACACTATCGTTGCCTGGTGCGTCAGGCAGCCGAGGTTCCCCATCACCATTCCGAAACAGTGGTAAAGCGGAACCGGAATGCATACACGATCGCCCTTCCTGAGACCCATGCACTCGCCGACGAAAAAGCCGTTGTTGAGGATATTGCTGTGGGAGAGGGTCGCCCCTTTCGGCAACCCGGTGGTGCCGCTGGTGAACTGGATGTTGATGGCGTCGTGACAGTCGAGGTTGCGCCCAATCGCAGCCAGTTCTTTCAACCGCTCAGGGGTCGCCTGCGCCTCGATGTCGTCGAACCGGAGCCAACCCGGGCGTGGGTCACCACCGATCTTGACCACGTAGCGCAGATGCGGCGCCTTGGCGGCATGCAGCTCACCCGTGTGGCCCGCGACCTCGGGCAGCAGGGACTCGGTCATCGCAATGTAATCGCTGGTCTTGTAACGCTCGGCCGCAACCAGCACACGGATTTCGACCTTCTTGAGTGTGTACTCGAGTTCGCTCGCGCGGTAGGCCGGGTTGATGTTGACTAGGATCATTCCGGCCTTGGCGGTGGCAAACTGGAGCAACGCCCATTCCACCTTGTTGGGCGACCAGATGCCCACTCGGTCGCCGCGCTGGACCCCCATGGCGAGCAGTCCTGCACCGATGCGATCGGCGCGTTGATTGAGTTCGGCATAGGTGAGGCGGACGCTCTGGTGCACAGAGACCAAGGCCTCAAGGTCCGGCGATGCTCGCGCCGCGGCTTCCAGCGATTGCCCAAGGGTCTCGGTTTTCAATGGGGGTTCACGCGCCCCGGTAACGACGCTCAGAGTGCTCATGCCTTGCCTCCTCCCCCCATGCGCGAATGTATATCAACACTTCGACTTTACACTAAACATAAACGCCTTTGGGAGCCAACCGAAAGACACAACTCCCCCGCGTCACACGGCAACGGACGCGGGCGGAAGCGAACGTGTCGCCGCGAGCGCTTTCACGTGCCGCGGCATGCGGATTTCAAGGCGCGCGGCGAGGGTCCCAAGCAACGGCAACGACCCGGACTACTGCAGGGGCAACAACCTCTGCGCTTCACGCGTTCGGCACATACACCATGGTCGCCTCATCAAGGCTACAACCTTGGAGTAGACGTCCGCACCCTTGTCCAAGTGGAAACGCTGCCGGTCCCACTGCCTGGCAAGATCGATGATCTGCAGCTCAGTCAGGCAATACCGATCAAATGGGTAGATAGCGCCTGCGGCCGCAAGGTACATCTGTCGCAGCCCGAGTCGTGCATGAGCGCGCTTGCGCTGAGCGCGCCGGTTGCGTGGCGGCGTGCTACGCGACAAACTGCGTACCCGGGTGCACCGGATTGTCACCTGCCGGCAGCGCGCTACAGCGAGTGGCTTGTCAGCGCAGCAACGATCACCCGGCGCAGCGTTTCGGCCGCGCTCCCTGGCATCCGGACTGCGGTCATCCCTTTGCCCGTGTCGGAGTCGATTATGGGTGACACAACCATCGAATTCTTCTGGGACCCGGCAAGCCCCTACACGTATCTCGCATCGACCCGAATCGAGGCGCTGGCCACGGGTGTGGGTGCCCGGCTCCGCTGGCGACCCTTTCTGCTCGGCGCGGTGTTTCGCAGCAGCGGCACGGCGAGTCCGGCCTCGGTACCGGTGAAGGCCCGCTATGGTCGCTGCGGTCTGCTCAGAGCTGGGGCTCGATGCCACCCGGCTGCTGGCCGAGGCTGGCGAGACGCCGGCCAAGGATGCCTTGCGCGCAAACACGGATGAAGCTCTGAAACGCGGGGTATTCGGCGCGCCAACCTTTTTCGTCCAAGGGCGAATGTTCTGGGGCAATGACCGACTGGCAATCATGGAAGCCTGTTTGCAAGACGCACTGTCGAAATAACGCCACGATGCCGGGCAGTCCCCTGCCACTCGCTGCCGGCCGGGGAGCAGAATCCGCGTGAATACGCAGCGGCCAGTTTGCGACCAGCCTCGGCATCACACCCAGCGAGCACCCCTCGGGCCAGCAGCGGCGTGCGGTGCGGTAACCCCGCGGGGAACCCTTACCTGCGTAAACTGCTGGTCCAGTGTGCCAACGTCATCGTCAACCTGCGTAACGATGCACTGTGCAGTACTGGACAACACCTGTTTGCGTGAATGCACGGTCTACCAGGGCCGAGCGTCGTGCACTCACCGGCGAAGACGGGTCAGCGGTCGTCCCAGTGCGGCTTGCGCTTGGCGATGAAGGCGTCGATCCCTTCACCTGCATCGTGGGTCAGCATGCTGCAGGCCATGAACTCACTGGCCTGTTCGTAAGCACCAGACAGCCCGGCTTCAAGCTGGCGGTAGAACAGTTGCTTGCCGGCGCCGAGCACTGCCATAGACTTGTTGACGATGTTGTCGATGAGCTGTTGCAGCACCGCATCGAGCTGATCCGGCGGCGCGACGCGGTTGACGAGGCCGCGCGCCAGGGCCGTCTGGGCGTTGATGAACTCGCCGGTGATCAGCATTTCCATGGCCTGCTTGCGCGGAATGTTGCGGCTCAAGGCCACCGAAGGCGTGCCGCAGAACAGTCCGACAGTAGTGCCGGAAACCGCAAAACGCGCCTCGCTGGACGCAACGGCCAGGTCGCAGGTCGCGACGAGCTGGCAGCCTGCCGCAGTGGCAATACCCTGCACACGGGCGATCACCGGTTGCGGCAGGCGCACGAGGCTCATCATCATCGTGCTGCATTGATCGAAGAGGCCTTTCTGGAACGCCTTGTCGGGGTGGGCACGCATCTCCTTGAGGTTGTGCCCAGCGCAGAAGGCCTTCCCGTTTGCGGCGATGACCACGACCCGGACGCTCCGGTCGCCGGCGATGCTGTCGAGTTCTTCCTGCAGGCGCGCGAGCATGGCCCTCGACAGGACGTTGTATTGCTTCGGCAGGTTGAGCGTGAGTGTCGCGACGCCATCGTGGTCGACGCGCAGCAGAATGTCGGTAACAGTTGGGGTAGAGACGGTAGCGTTCATGATGTCCCACGGGCGGCACGCCGGATCTGTGCGGCGTTTGTACCGCTCCGAGTATACATAGTGCGACGCCCGGTAGAACCAGGTTCTTGCTACGGTACGGACGTCCGGCTGGGCTAGCGGTCCGTTTTCCACGGGTATTCCGGAGAAGCCGGGCCGGCATGAGCGTCTGTAGTAGGTGTCGACAAAACGCTGGTCATCGCTCCAAACGGTCTGGATTTTGCCACCTAGGAGTCTGTCGGACTTTGGTGGTCGAGGCGAGAATTCGGCTGTGCGAGGACAGATTTTCGACGGTTCGCCGGCCCATGGTGGTTCCATGGGCCAAGAATCGGCGGAAATATGGACCGCACAGGCGGATTCGCAGGCCGGCCAACCAAAGTCCGACAGGCTCCTAGTGTCAACGATGACCGCCTCACCCTTGCCAATCTGATCGAAATACCTGTGCCAGGCACTCGACTCGATCGGCTCACCCACCATGGTCATGTGCTTGAATTTCTGCTTGCACTGCTTGGGCACGTCTGGACCGAGGCGAAAACGAATCCGCGCGCCAGACGTCCAGTCACGACGCGATGCCGCAGCTGGGAGGGCACCAGCATAGCCACAAGCGACAGTGGAAGTGGTACCCGGCCCATCCGCGCCCATGCGCACATGATCGACATTGGACCACATGGCGCGCCACGCGGGCTCGCGCTACCATCAACGATCAGAACACGGGACCATCCAAACGCGCATGCTGTGGATTGCGCCGGGCGCGGCGGCGAAACTCGCAGCTCGCGGCAACACGACAACGCGGCCCTGGGCGATCGCCCACACACAATCGGAAGATCAACAACCTGGCCCGCGACAGCGATGCATGTACGCGCCCTGGCTGATAACCGCAGCATGAAACTTGCAGTCATTGGTGACATCCACGGCTTCTGGGACAAGTGCGACACGGCCTATTTCAATGGCTCGGACTACGACGCACTGCTGTTCGTGGGCGATTTCGCGCGCTGGACCAACAGCCTGCCGATGGCCCGCATGCTGGCAGGCCTGACCCGGCCTGCGTGGGCCATTCCTGGCAACCACGATGCGGTGACGCGGTTGCAACTCTACGCGGCTATCAAGCACAGGCCATTGCTGGGCGCGATTGCCGGCATCGGCATGGGCTGGCGCGTCCAGCGGCTGACCGAGACCCTCGGCCCGGTAAAGTTGCGGGGTTTTTCACTCGATCGTCTCGGCACGGATCTGGCGCTGTTGACGGCTCGCCCGCACGCGATGGGTCCCGACCGGTTCTACTACCGAAACTATCTCAAACACCGTTTCGGAGTCGGCGACTTCCAGGCCAGCGGCGAGCGACTCAAGGCGCTGGTCGATCAGGCCCCCAAACGGCTGATCATCCTGGCCCACAATGGTCCGGCAGGATTGGGGAGCACGTCTGACGCTCTGTTTGGCAGCGACTTCAACCCAGCGTATGGCGATTTCGGCGACCCGGACCTGCGCGTCGCAGTCGACTACGCCCGCGCCAGCGGCCGGCGAGTATTGGCCGTCGTGGCGGGTCACATGCACCATCGCAACCGCAAGACAGGTTCCAGCCGCATCACTTGGGTACACGACGGCCAAACGCTTTACCTCAATGCCGCGTACGTGCCGCGCATGCGCCGCGACGGCAGCCATCACCACCACATCGCACTCCACATCAACGGCACGGCACTGACCGCCGAGGCGCTGTTCGTCAGCCGCGAAGGCGAAGTCGAAGCACGCGAGGCGCTCGGCCCCGCCGGGTGAGCCAATATCACGACGCGCACGGCACGGACACAGGTCCGTGGCCGCCTGCTGGTCCGCCACGCACCACAACCTGCAACGTGCGGCCAACCCTGCCACGGCACCACAGCCCCTCCGAAGGCCTTGGCATCCAGGCGATCTAAGCGAGCGTATGCCGTCGACCCGACCACCACGGAGCAAAGGCGTGCCTGACACACGGTGATTGGTAACATCGGCAACATCAACGCGCGCTACGCGTTGACCGACCTCACCGCGCTGCACCCGCGGATGGCCTGCGCTGTTGGCCATAGGCTGATATGGTTGCGGGTCATGAGCGTCGTCGTGATTGCGCCGGATCCAAACGACCGGCTCGTCACCATTGCGGGGGCCTCCATAGATCTTTTTCAACAGGTTAAGACTAGTGTTCGCTAGAACGGAATCTCGTCATCCGCGAAGCCGCTGTCGGCCGGTGCCGGCGCTTGTCGCGTCGAACCGCCCTGATCGCCGCCAGCGCGTGACGAACCGCCATAGCTGCCGCCGCCCTGGCGCTGGCCACCGCCACCGCCACCACCTTCGTTGCCACCAAGCATCTGCATTTCGTTGGCGATGATATCCGTGGAGTACTTCTCGACGCCCTGCTTGTCGGTGTATTTGTCGGTACGCAGTGAGCCTTCGATGTAGACTTGCCGGCCTTTCTTCAGATACTCGCCGGCGATCTCGGCCAGCCGGCCAAACATCTTCACGCGGTGCCACTCGGTGCGTTCCTGCTTTTCGCCGCTCTGTTTGTCGGTCCAGCTTTCCGAGGTGGCCACGCTGAGCGTAGTGATCGCCGTGCCACTGCCGGTGTGGCGCGTATCGGGATCCGCGCCGAGGTTGCCGACGATGATGACTTTGTTGATGCCGCGTGCCATGGGATGTCCTCTGTTGGGCCGGACGCAAATCTAAGGATGGGTTGCGCCCGGAGTGGTGGATCAGGCTGGCTATCATAACCGCCGCAAGTGGCGAATCCAGTGGCAACCGACCCCATCTCGTGTAGGGCGGCAACCCGCCTGCCCGCGTCCGTCGACTCAGCCGTGGGAGTCAGCCGATCAGGCCACTTTCTCGCTGACGGCATCGCCACCGGATTCGGCGCTTGCTGGCGGCAGCTGGTCGATCCGGTAACCCGCCGCAGCCCACGCGTCCAGTCCGCCCAGCAGCGGGCGCACGTGCCGGTAACCTGCCGCCATCAGCCGTTTGGCCGCCGTCGCCGAGGACACCTCATTTGGACAGCTGCAGTAAATCACCAGCTCGCTGTCGGGCGGCAGGCCGCGAAGCACCTGGCCGACGCTTTTCGGCTCGGCCAGCAGCGCCCCGGGAATGATTCGGGGATCGAACGCGCGCGCCGGCCCGGAGCGCACGTCGACCACCACCGGCGCCTCGCCGCTTGCCATGGCGCGACTCAGTTCGTCGGCCGTGATGCGGGCCATCCGCAGGGCGTGCAACAGGCGCTCGCGCTGCCACCACTTGACGGCGATATACACGGCCAGCAGTGCGGCCACCAGTTCAAGCGCGATGCTTCCGGCGTTGGTCAGCGCGGCCAGCAGGACGTCGATCTGACTGGCAAAGGCCGAGCCGAGCGCTACGGCAACGCCGATCCACAGCAAGGCGCCGAGGCCATCCATCAGCAAAAAACCGGATAGAGGCAAGCCCATGGCGCCAACCAGCGGCGGCGCCACCGTCGACAAGCCCGGGATGAACTTCGCCACCACCAGCATGCCGCCGCGCCAGCGCCGGAAGCCCATTTCCGATTGCCTCACGCACGAATCCGGAGCAAGCGAAATACGGCAGAGCGTGCGCATCACGCCGCCGCCGAAGCGACGCCCGGCTGCATACCAGAGCAGGTCGCCGAGCAGACTCGCGAGCAACGCCGCCCCCACCACGCCCGCCCACGGCAATTGGCCGTCGACCGCCAGTGCACCGGCCACGATCAGGGTCGGCATCGCCGGCACCGGCACACCGACCTGTTCGACGAACACGTTGAGAAACACCAGCAACAGACCGTACTGAGCGATCAACAGGATGATTTCGTGGGCCATCGTCGAATCCCGAATGCGATGCCGCGAACCGTGCGGACCCTCTCGATGAGGATGCCTGGATCGCCTTTCAAACCCATCCGTCGCGCCGGGTCGACGTGCGGCCCATCACCAGCCTCCTGTGCTCAAGCGGCGACGGCCGCATCGGCTGCCACCACCCGCGAGCGCCCCCACACCAGCACGGGCAACCATAGCAGGGTAAGCACGGCCGCCGCTGCAAATACCGCGGATACGCCGACCTGCTGCAACATCAGTCCACCCAGCACGCCACCGACGCCAGCGCCGAGGAACTGGCTGGTGGCATACGCGCCCAGCGAGGCACCGCGCAAGTGTGCCGGCGCCAGCCGCGATACCAGACTGGGCAGGCTGGCCTCAAGCAGGTTGAACGCGCTGAAGAACACCACCGCCGCCAGCCACACCAGCAGATGGCCGGTCCCGGCGGCGCTGAAACCGCTCAGCGCCAGGCCCAGGCCCAGCGCGCAGATCATTACCAGCCGCATGCTGCCGGCCACCGAGGTAACGCGGCGCAATACGCCACCCATGACGATGGCGGAAACCAGCATCACCGGTAGATAGAGCTCCCACTGGCTGCCCAGCGCCATGCCAGTGTGCTGCTTCAGCATCAAGGGCAGGGCCACGAAGGCCGCGGTGAGCATGGTGTGCATCATGAACACCGACACGTTCAGTACCATCAGCTGCGGTTTCACCAGCATCTGCAGCACTTTGCCCGGGCGCGCCGAGGCTGGCGCGCGATGATGGGCAGGCAGCGGCACCAGCAGCCACAGCAAGCCGATCGCACCCAGCGCAAGTACGGCGGTCAGCCCGAACAGGCCCTCCAGGCCGGCGATGCCCGCCAACGGCGCACTGAGGATGATCGCCAACACGAAAGCGAAGCCGATGCTGACGCCGATGATGCCCATCACCTTGCTGCGGTTGTCGTCGCGCGAATGATCGGCGGCCAGCGCCTGGCTGGCGCCCGACACCGCGCCCATGCCCTGCAACACGCGACCGATGATGATCCCGTGGATGCCGTGCGCCCAGGCCGCCACCACGCTGCCGATGACGAACACCAGCAGGCCCAGGGTGATCGTGACGTGGCGCCCGATCCGGTCGGACAGCAGGCCCACCGGCACCTGCAGCGCCGCCTGCGCAAAGCCGTAAATACCGATCGCCAAGCCGACCAGTAGCGGCGTGGCACCGGGCAGGTGGAGCGCATAGGCGCTGAACACCGGCATGATCAGGAACAGGCCGAACATGCGCAGGCCAACCACGCTGGAGAGCGCAAAGGACGTCTTCAATTCACCCTTGCTGAGCTTGCTCACGACGCCACACCACGCTTTTTGCCTACGGAAGCGTTCGATTATAGGCGCATTTGCACTGGCACCCGGTGTGGCACAACGCCACGAGAATCACTTGGGAGGTTTCCGCCCGTCGGTGACGTTGCAGGCACCGCCACCACAGTCCTGGCCGACAAACCCTCTATAATCGCCGCTGACGTCTTTACGAAGCATGGCATGAGCACGCCCGCCGAAACCCTCAACGGACCCTCGCACGACTTCGCCCAGGTGCGCGACCTCGCCGCTGCCGACATGCGACGCGTCGATGCGTTGATCCGGCGGCGCCTTGCATCGGACGTGGTGTTGATCAACCAGATCGCCGACCACATCGTCGCCTCGGGCGGCAAGCGGTTGCGCCCGATGCTGCACGTGCTGGCCGCCAGCGCCGCCGGCTATCACGGCGAACACCACGTCAAGCTCGCCGCGATCATCGAGTTCATCCACACCTCCACCTTGCTGCACGACGACGTAGTCGACGAGTCCGACCTGCGCCGCGGCCGCAAGACCGCCAACGCGCTGTGGGGCAATGCCGCCAGCGTGCTGGTCGGCGATTTCCTCTACTCGCGCTCGTTCCAGCTGATGGTGGAACTGGACGACATGCGCATCATGCGCATCCTCGCCGACACCACCAACACCATTGCCGAGGGCGAGGTGCTGCAGTTGCTGAACATCGGCAACGCCGACGTCAGCGAGACAGCCTATCTTGCGGTGATCGAGCGCAAGACCGCCGTGCTGTTCGCCGCTGCCACCGAACTGGGCGGCCTGCTCGGCGGCCTGCCGCAGGCACAGGTCGCCGATCTGCGTTGTTACGGGATGGAGCTGGGCTACGCGTTCCAGATTGCCGACGACCTGCTTGACTACACCGGCGACGCCGGCACGCTCGGCAAGAACATCGGCGACGATCTGGCCGAAGGCAAGCCGACGTTGCCGCTGATCTACGCGCTGGAGCAAGCCAGCCCCGAACAGGCGCAATCGCTGCGCCACGCCATCGAGCACGGCGGGCTGGCTTCGCTGGACCGCATCATCGCCTCGATCCGCGACTCCGGCGCGCTTGAGCGCACCCGCGCGCGCGCGCTGGCGCATGCTCGCGCCGCACGTGAGGCGCTGGGCTCGCTGCCGGCGTCCGACTATCGCGATGCGCTGGTCACGCTGGCCGACTACTCAGTGCAGCGCTCGTTCTGAACCGTTCATCCCGGTACCCTGTCGGGTACCGTTTTTTGATCACATCTTGCATTGATGCACGGGAGCCGGCGGGCGGTGCCCGCCCTACAATCGCCGCACCGTAGGGCGGGTACTGCCCGCCGGCTGTTGCCTGACCTCCGATACCCAGCAAACCCAGCATGCACGCCTCGCAAGCTGGCACCCGCCACGCCGATCGGCCAGACTTCACCGCATGTCTCATGTCCGCCTCAATGCCTGGCCGTTCTGGCTCGCGGCAGCGTTGCTGCCACTCGCCCCGGCGCATGCTGCCACGTGGCGTTATGACACCGTCCATAGTCAGATACTTTTCAGCATCAGCCACAACGGATACTCGCGTCCGTTCGGCCGGCTGCATATCGCCAAGGGCTGGCTCCGCTTCAATCCGGACGACTGGGGCCACGCGGCCACCGAACTGGATATCGACCTGCAAAGCCTGGACCTGGGCGACACCGAGTGGAACGAGGCTGTGTGCAAGAAGGCGCTGCTCGACTGCCATACCCATCGTTACGCCCATTTCAAGAGTACCCGCATCGAACGCACCGACGCGCAGCACGGCGTGCTGCATGGGCAACTGAGCTTGCGCGCGATCACCCGGCCGGTGAGCATTCCCTTCACCTTCAATCGCGCCGGCCCCACGATCTACGGGTTGCGTGACATCGCCGGCTTTTCCGCCACCGCGATGCTGGACCGCAACGATTTCGGCATGCATGCCTACGCCGGTTCGATCGGCGCGCACGTCAGCGTGTGGCTGGAGCTTGAGGCGGTCCGCGACCACACCTTGTCCAAGGAGCAACCATGAGTCTGCGCAGCAACGAGCGCCAGTGGGGCTCGATCAGCAAGTCCTTCCACTGGATCATTGCGCTGGCCATTCTCTGCAACGGCATCTTCGGCCTACTGATGGACCTGGCCTCCTCGCCGATGCAGAAGATCAACTGGCTGGCCCTGCACAAGTCGATTGGGCTTACGGTACTGGCGCTGGTACTGCTGCGGATGCCGTGGCGCTGGCGCGACGGCCGGCCGGCCGAAGAGCCCGCGCCACGGTGGCAGATGCTGGCGGCACGCGTCGTGCACGGCGTATTGTACGTCGTGACCCTGGCGATACCGCTGACCGGCTGGTGGTTCAACTCGGTCAGCGGCAAGCCGCTGCAATGGTTCAAGCTGTTCAACCTGCCTGCGCTGGCAGCAAAGAACGACCCATTGCGCGATTTCGCACACGGCGTGCATGAATATCTGTTCTGGTTCCTGCTGCTGGTGCTGGTGGCGCATGTCGGCGCCGCACTGAAGCATCATGTGTTCGACAACGACAACGTGCTGCGCCGGATGCTGCCCTTCGTTCGCCTGCGCCAGCCACCGCCCGAAGGAGTGTGCCGATGAAACGCCTCGCCATCCTGCTGCTGGTGCTCACCCTGCCCGGCATGGCCGCCGCCACCGGCTACACGGTGCAGCCAGCCGCCAGCCAGCTCGGCTTCAGCGCCGTGTTCCAGGGTGAATCGTTCGATGGCCATTTTGGCCAGTGGACTGCCGCGATCGATTACGATCCGACCGACCTTGCTGCGTCGAAGTTCGATGTAGTGGTGACCGTGGCCAGCGTAAAGACCGGCGACAGCGATCGCGACTCCGCCTTGCCTGGCAAGGCCTTTTTCGACGTCGCCCAGTTTCCCAAAGCGCATTTCGTCACCACCGGATTCCACCGCAACGGCGAGCAGGTGATCGCCGACGGCAAGCTCACCCTGCGCGGCGTGAGCAAACCCGTGAGCCTCGAGATCACCTTCAAACCACAGGCGAGCGGTGCCACCCTGGACGTGGCCGGCACGCTGAAGCGACTGGACTTCGATGTCGGCAGCGGCGAGTACGCCGACACTTCGGTGATCGGCGCCGAGGTGAAGATCAAGGCCCACCTGCAATTGGTGGCGAAGTAAGCCGCGGCGATGGCCCGCGACACCTGGTGGCAACGCCTGCGCGACCGGGTCAGGCCTGACCCGACTCGCCGCGGGACTACGCCTGCACCACGCGACACCGGCGGCCCGACGCGGGTGGCCGACAGCCTGCGCAACCTGCTCGATGATCCAACCATCCCGGCGTCGGTGCGCAGCGAACTGGCCGGCGATTTCGCGCGTATTGAAAGCATGCTGGCGCGGCTCGAACGCGGCGAGCTGCACGTGGCAGTGTTCGGTCGCGTGTCGACCGGCAAGTCGGCGCTGGGCAACGCCCTGCTCGGCCGCGAGGCGTTCCAGGTCGGCGTATTGCACGGCACTACCATCGACGCCGCGCAAGCCACGCTCGACGAGGCGCGCCACGACGGCCTGGTGCTGATCGACACCCCCGGCATCAACGAACTCGACGGCGAGGCGCGCGAGCGACTGGCGTTCGATGTGGCCGAGGTCAGCGATCTGGTGGTGTTCGTGTGCGACGGCGACCTCACCCGCGAGGAGCTCGACGCGCTGAAAACCCTGGCAGCCACCCAGCGCCCATTGCTGCTGGCGCTCAACAAGGCCGATCGCTACAGCGCCGACGAGCTGGCCGACCTGCTGGCGCAGCTGCGCCAGCGCGTGGCCGCTGTGGTGCGCGCAGACAACGTGCTCGCGGTAGCCGCCCATCCTGCGCCGCGGCGGCTGGTCGAGGTCGATGCGCGTGGTCACGAACAGGAACGTACGCAGATCGCGACACCGGACGTGGCCGCGCTGCGCGAGCGCCTGCTGGCAATCGCCACGCATGAGGGCAAGAGCCTGTCGGCGATCAATGCCGGCCTGTATGCGGGCCGGCTCACCGACCAAGTCAGCGCGCGCATCGCCGACACCCGGAAGACCGTGGCGGCAAAGGTGATTCACAACTACTGCATCGCCAAGGGCGTGGCGGTCGCTTTGAACCCGATTCCAGTGGCCGACCTGCTGGCCGCGGCAGGACTCGACGCGGCGATGGTGGTGCAGTTGTCGCGTGTCTACGGCCTGCCGCTGACCCGCACCGAATCCGGCCGGCTGGTCGCGGTGATCTCGGCCCAGTTGGCCGCGCTGATGGGCGCGATCTGGGGCATCCAGCTAGTCGCCTCGGCGCTAAAGGGCGTCAGTGCCGGCCTGTCGGTGCTGGTCACCGCCGCCGCGCAGGGCGCGCTGGGCTGGTATGCCACCGTGCTGATCGGTCGCGCCGCCGAACGCTACCTGATCGCCGGCAAATCCTGGGGTGAAGCGGGCGCCAAGCGCGCCGTCGCCGAGGTCGTAGCCAGCCTCGACCGCGACTCGATCCTGCGCGAGGCACGCGAGGAAATCCTCAAGCGATTGAAGTCGCGCCGCCGGTAACGACCTCGCCGACGTACAAGGAGCTCGCTCGCGGGCGATGCCTTTGCTCTTGCTCTTGCGATTCCCGATTCCCGGTCAAGCAGCATCGCCCGCGAGCGGGCTCTACGGAGACATCTTCAGGAACGCATGCACCGCCGCTGCATCGAATGGCCAGTCCAGCTCGCGCCCATCGCGCGCATCACGCAGCACCGGCAGGCGGGTACCGTAGCGCTGTTCCAGCTCGTCCGAGTCGTCCACCCAGGCGCTGTCGAAATCCGGCGCGCGGGCTGCGGCCATCACCGCGAGCGCGAGATCGCACAGGTGGCAGTAATCGCGCTGGTACAGGATCAGGTCGGACATGCGGCTGCGAATGGGTTGAGGCCACGCGTAGAATAACCGCTCACCCCACAGCACAGCAGCAACCATGGCCGTCAGCGTATTCGACCTGTTCAAGATCGGCATCGGGCCGTCGTCTTCGCACACGGTGGGGCCGATGCGCGCCGCGGCGCGCTTTGCCGAGCGCTGGCTCGATGAAAAAGGCGTACTCGACCGCGTGGCACGAGTGCAGGCCGAACTGTTTGGCTCGCTGGCACTGACCGGTCGCGGCCATGGCACCGACAAGGCGGTGCTGCTCGGCTTCGAAGGTGAGCACCCGGATACGGTCGATCCCGACCATATCCCGCAGACCCTCGAGCGCATCCGCAGCAACAAGCGGCTGCGTGTGTTGGGCAAGCACGCGATCGCGTTCGACGAGAAGCGCGACCTGATCTTCAACAAGCGCCAGAAGCTGCCGTTCCACTCCAACGGCATGCGCTTCAGCGCATATGACGCCGACGGCAACGAACTGGCCACGCGCGACTACTACTCGGTCGGCGGCGGCTTCGTAGTCAACACCGACGAGGCCGCCGAAGACCGCATCGTGGCCGACACCACCGTGCAGCCCTACCCGTATTCCAGCGGCGACGAGATGCTGGCGCTGTGCCAGCAACACAACGTGACCATTGCGCAGTTGATGCTGGCCAACGAATCGGTATGGCGACCCGAGGCGGAAACCCGCGCTGGCCTGCTGACCATCTGGAAGGCCATGCAGGACTGCGTGACGCGCGGCCTGCGCTCGCCCGGCACCCTGCCCGGTGGCCTGCACGTAAGCCGCCGTGCACCAGCGATGCTGGAAGATCTGCGCAACCAGCCCGAAGCCGCGTTGCGCGATCCGCTGACCATCCTCGACTGGGTCAACCTCTACGCGCTGGCGGTGAACGAGGAGAACGCCGCCGGCGGTCGCGTGGTCACCGCCCCCACCAACGGTGCCGCCGGCATCGTGCCTGCAGTCGGCCACTACTACCTGCGCTTCTGCCCCAAGGCCGACGAGAACGGCAGCATCGAGTACCTGCTCACCGCCGGCGCTATCGGCATCCTGTACAAGGAAAACGCCTCGATCTCCGGCGCCGAAGTGGGCTGCCAGGGCGAAGTCGGCGTAGCCTGCTCGATGGCCGCCGCCGGCCTCACCGCCGCGCTCGGCGGCAACGTGATGCAGATCGAGAACGCCGCCGAGATCGGTATGGAACACAACCTCGGCCTCACCTGCGACCCGATCGGCGGGCTGGTGCAGATTCCCTGCATCGAACGCAACGCGATGGGCTCGGTCAAGGCCATCAACGCCAGCCGCATGGCACTGAAAAGCGACGGCAAACACCGCGTCAGCCTCGACAAGGTGATCAAGACCATGCGCGACACCGGCCGCGACATGAAGGACAAGTACAAGGAAACCAGCCGCGGCGGGCTGGCGGTAAACGTCATCGAGTGCTGAGGCAAAAAGGTACGGCAGTCACCTTGGCCGAGTAGGCTCTTGGCGCTCAACCGTGGTTGCGGGCAAGGCCTCTGCGCAAGCATTCTCGTGGCCCGTCCAGTGTCGCCACTTGGAGGTTTTCCCAATACCGGGGTTGAAGGTATTGCAGGGGTCAAGCTCCCTGTAGAAGCGCTGCAGTGCGGGCTGCGCGCCATATAGATGGCCCACATTGTGTTCGGCCGGGTACTGAACGCCGCGCTCGTCCAGCAGGGCCAGCATGCGCTGCTTGATCCGTTCGCAATCGTGCCCCTTGCGGACGATATAGTCCTGGTGCAGTACATGACATAGGAAGTGCCCGTAATAGAGCTTCTTCTCCAGCACCTGCTCCAGTTCGGCGGGCAACCGCTCAAACCAGTCGGTCTCGTTGCGTCGCAGCGCGATGTCGAGCGCCACGATGTCTTCCACCTGCCGTGGGTGGATGGCGCGATAGCGTATCGCGGCACCCGCGGTGACGAAGCGGTGCAGGAAGGCTTTTTTGCCCTCCGCGGGCTCGCAGACGAAATAATCGCCACCGGCGCTGGCGAAGAAGGCGCCGAGCAAGCTGGCCGTTTCCTCAATCGCTGGCTCGGCGACCTTCAGCAACAGGTGGTGCTCAAAGCGCTCGCGCCAGAGCCTTATGCGCGGCGGCAGGTGGTTCGGGAACAGCTTGCTCGCTGCCTGCATCACCCGATCAGAAAGTTGATCGGGCAACCAGCTGAAACGCTCCACGAACGCATCGACCCGGGCCTTGGCCGCGAACAGCCGTGGCAGCCGCCCGGTGCCCAGTCGCTCGACCGCCAGGAATATGTCCTTGCCGTAGGTCTCGGCGATGTCGAAGGCATCCCGGTGCATGTACTCGGCGGCGACCGGCAGCACCGATGAGCCGGTGAGGATCGCGCGGCGCAGGGTCGCCAGCTCCGCCGGATCGTTGCTGCCAATGTAGAACACCTGGGTCCGGCTGTCGGCGCAAAAAGTGTCCAGCCGCACGGCAAAGACAATCAGTTTACCGGCACAGCCGGACGCCTCATGCAGGCAACGGGTGTCGGCGTTGTAGCGGGCCGGCGTGTCGGCCTCGATATCACGCACGTGCGCGGCATAGTCATGATCCGATCCGAGCCCGGCATCGTGCTCGATATCGGCCTCGGTGTAGTCGCCACGCTCCAGCCGGTCGAGGATCTGCTCCGGGTCGTCACCGAGGCGAATGCCAAGGTGGTTGACCAGACGCAGTTCGCCGCACTCGTCGAGGCGTGCATACAGCGCCATCTCGGTGTACGCCGGCCCACGCTGCACCAACGAACCACCTGAATTGTTGCAGATGCCACCCAGCACCGAGGCCCCCAGACAGGACGATCCGATTACCGAGTGGGGTTCGCGTCCCAGCGGTCTGAGCCGCTGCTCCAGCTGGTCGAGCGTGCTGCCCGGCAGGCACACCACCTGGCGCCCTTCGTCGATCAGCTGTACGCCAGCAAGGCGCAGCGTGCTGATGATCACCACCGGGCGATCGTAATCGTTTCCATCGGGTGTGGAGCCGCCGGTGAGTCCGGTATTGGCGGCCTGCATGATGACGATGGTGTCGGCCGCCACGCAGGCCCGGAGCACGCGCCAGAGCTCGACCAGGCTTCCCGGCCGCACTACCGCGAGCGCTTGTCCACCACCATGACGGAAGCCGCGCCGATACCTGCGCGTGCGCTGCTCCCCGATCAGCACCTGGCGGCGCCCGACGATCTGTCGCAACGCCTCGGGCAACACGTCGGCGCGACCGCCTGGCGGAAGCTGCCGCGCCCCCGCGGTGGAGTCATTCACATGCATGTCATGCCCGCCCGCCAGGGCATCGTCAGCAACACCTCGGGGGTCACCGCCCGAATGTCGGTCAGCCCACAGAATGCCATGGTCAGATCCAGCTCATTGCGGATCAGTTCCAGGCAGTTCGACACGCCCTTCTCGCCGCCCGCACCCAGTCCGTAAACATAGGCGCGGCCGATGAGGGTTCCCCTCGCACCCAGCGCAATCGCCTTGAACACATCCTGTCCGGAGCGGATGCCGCCGTCCATCCACACCTCGATCTGCGCGCCGACGGCATCCACGATCGCCGGCAGTGCGACGATGGAACTGGGCGCGCCGTCGAGCTGACGGCCGCCATGATTGGAGACGATCAACGCATCGGCACCTGACTCGACGGCCAACCGGGCATCCTGCGCATCCATGATGCCCTTGAGGATGAGCTTGCCGCCCCAGCGCTTCTTGATCCACGCCACGTCGTTCCAGTTCAGGCGCGGGTCGAACTGCTGGCTGGTCCATGCCGACAGCGAACCCATGTTCTCCACGCCCTTGACGTGCCCGACGATGTTGCCGAAGTGGCGCCGCTTGGTACCAAGCATGCCGAGCACCCAGCGCGGCTTGGTCGCCAGATTCAACAGGTTGGACAGGGTCGGCCCGGGCGGCGCGGACAGCCCATTCTTGAGGTCCTTGTGGCGCTGCCCGAGTATCTGCAGATCCATGGTCAGCATCAGTGCCGAGCAACGCGCCGCCTTGGCCCGATCGATCAGGCGTTCGATGAAGTCCCGATCACGCATCACATACAACTGGAACCAGAACGGGGCCTGGGTGTGGGCTGCCACGTCCTCGATCGAACAGATGCTCATGGTGGACAAGGTGAACGGAACCCCAAATTTCTCGGCCGCCCGCGCCGCCATGATCTCGCCGTCGGCATGCTGCATACCCGTCAGGCCGACCGGGGCCAGCGCCACCGGCATCGCCACCTTCTGGCCGATCATCTGCGTGGCCAGCGAGCGGTTGTCGATATCCATCGCCACGCGCTGGCGCAGCTTCATCTGCTGAAAATCCTGCTGGTTGGCGCGATAGGTCGATTCAGTCCACGACCCTGAATCGGCGTAGTCGTAGAACATCCGCGGCACCCGCCGCCTGGCAAGAAGCCGCAGGTCCTCGATACAGGCGATCACCGCCATGATGGGGTCTCCTCGTGGTGCCAGGGCCGGATCAGATCCGGCCTGGACGGGTTGCAGCGGTTCATGGGTGCACGATCGGCAGGGCGGGAATCATCCATGGCACCACGTACTGCTGCAGCAACACCAGCAAGCCCAGCAACACGGTGAGCAGGATGCTGTGCCAGAACGTGCGGGCAAACACGACGCCTTCCTTGCCCTTCAGGTTGGTGGTGGTCACGCCGGTGGCGATATTCTGCGGCGAGATCATCTTGCCCATCACACCACCCGAGGAGTTGGTTGCCGCCATCAGCACCGGATTCAGGTGCAGCTGCTTTGCCGCCACCACCTGCAGGTTGCCAAACAATGCATTGCCCGAGGTGTCGCTGCCCGAGAGGAACACCGCAATCCAGCCGAGGAAAGCCGATACCAGCGGAAAGAAAACGCCGACCGACGCGACCCCCAGGCCCAGCGTGTAGCTCATGCCCGAATAGTTCAGCAGATAGGCCAGGCCGATGATCATCATCACGGTGAGAATGGCCAGCCAGGTCTGGCACCAGGTGCGGTACACGCAGCCGAAAAAATCAGCCAGCCCGGTACGCGTCCACACCGCGACGATGACGGCGGACAGCAGGATCGCCGTACCGGTGCCCATCGGCTGCAGGTTCCAGATCGCCGCATAGGGCTTGCTGTAGAGCGTGATGAACACCGACTTGTCCAAACCCGGCCATGGCAGCTTGATGTCCCCGATCGCCGAGAGCTTCAGGTTGATCCACGCGATCACCACCACCGTCACTACCAGCCATGGCATCCAGCCACCATACCCGGCACGCTGTGCGCCGCGCGCCGCGGCCTGACTACGCACCACCGCAAACGCGGGGTCGGGCTCCGGCTTCCACACCTTCAGGAAGCTCACCGTCACCACCAGCGACATCAACGAGGCCATCACATCCGTCAGCTGATAACTGATGAAGTTCGACGTCACGAACTGGGTCACCGCGAAGCTTCCGCCCGACACCAGCAGCGCCGGCCAGAGCTTGGCGATGGACTTCAGGCCGCCGTACATGCCGACCACGTAAAACGGTAGCAGGAAGGCAAACAGCGGTAGCTGGCGGCCGACCATGGCACCGAGGGTGTCCGGAGGCATGCTGGTGACGGCACCCAGTACCGTGATCGGCACCCCCAGCGCGCCAAAGGCGACCGGGGCGGTGTTGAAGATCAGAGTGTAGGTGAGCGCCTCGATCGCCGGAAAACCCAGGCCGATCAACAACGCGCTAGTGATCGCCACCGGGGTGCCAAAACCGGCGATGCCTTCCAGCAGGCAACCGAACGAAAACGCCACCACCAGCAACACCAGGCGCCGGTCGTCGGGCAAGTGGTCGAGCATCCACTGTCGGAACTGCTCGAAGCGGCCGGACTTGACCGCCACGTTGTAGAGCAGCAGCGCGGTGAAGACGATCCACATCACCGGCAACAGCGCCAGCGCCATCCCCGCAGCCACTGAATCAATGGCCAGCCCGGCCGGCATGCCCCACAGCGAGATCGCGATCACAAGCGCGGCAATCAGTCCGGCCAGCGAGGCCTGCCACGCTGGACGACGCATCACGCCCAGCATGAACAGGGCGACCACGATCGGAATAGCTGCGGTTGCGAAGGAAAACAGCAGCGAGCCATGAATCGGCGTAAGCGGCTGCGTGAAGACAATGCCCGGAGGCAAAACGGTGGTGGGAGTCATGGAGTCAGCTTCCTGTCATGGAAAGTGGCATGGATGAGCGCGCCTGTCTTGCCAAGGCCGGGCACTGAGACGCGCCTGCGAATCCATCCGAGCCCCTGGGCACCCCGGTCAAGATCAACACCAATGCTTATCTGGACAATTGGTATGACCTATTGTGAAGTTATGATAGAAAATGCACCGCGTCAAGTTCCCCATGAGTACGACATTGGTCTCAGGTTTGACGGTCTGAGGGAAACAAAACATAATTGGTCTGACCACATTTAGGTGACGCAAGATGGATGTGATCCGGCTGTCCGACACCATTGCCAACGATCTGGAACGACGCATCCTGGAAGGCGTCCTCAGCGCAGGAGAGCGCTTGCCGCCGGAGCGGGAACTGGCCGAACAACTCGGCGTATCCCGCCCGTCGCTGCGCGAAGCGCTGCAGAAGCTGGCCTCGAAAGGACTCGTGCGGACTCGCCAGGGTGGCGGCACCGTAGTGACGGACCGGCTTCAATCCGGCTTCGTAGACCCGTGGCGGGACATGCTTAGCGGCAACCCTTCCCTGCAGCATGACCTGCTGGAGTTTCGCCACATGCTGGAGAGCCAGGCGGCGCTACTCGCCACCGAGCGCGCGACCGAGCTGGATATCGAGCGCATCGGTGATGCGTTCGGAACACTCGAACAAGCCTATGCGCAGGACGACATGTCCACCTGCATTCGGGCCGATGTCGAATTCCACCAGGCCATCGCGGATGCATCGCACAACGCGCTGATTACCCACCTGAGCGCCAGCCTGCACCTGCTGATCCACGACCACGTGGAACAGAATCTGCAGTACCTGCATCGTCACCCGGACAAGTGGCAGAACATACGCGACCAGCACCGCACCATCTGGGAGATGATCCGCGCACGAAATGCGCAGGCCGCGGCCAATGCCGCCAAGGAGCACATCGCGTTCGTGCAAAAAAGCATGTCCGAGACCGCACTGGATGCGTCGCGACAAGAGAGCGCCAAACGACGTATGCGCGGGCGTTCCGGTGCAACCAAACCCAGCTGAGGCTCAAGCTGCGTGCCGGGTTCGAATCCGTAGTGTGGGGCGCAAGCACTACATCATGGCTCCGATCAAGTTGTCAACGCAGTCGCATGGCGCTGAAAAACGACGGCAAACACCGCGTCAGCCTCGACAAGGTGATCAAGACCATGCGCGACACCGGCCACGACATGAAGGACAAGTACAAGGAAACCAGCCGCGGTGGGCTGGCGGTAAACGTCATCGAGTACTGATCCCCTCGCGGCCACAAAAAAGTGCCGGTCGAAAGACCCGGCATTCGTCGCAGCCTACGACGCGCTTGCCGATGAGTTCGCCGCGCTGGGCGAACTGGTGTGCGCACGCCAATTTGCCGAGATGACCCAGGCGGATGTCGCCGCGAGTATGGGCATCACGCAGGCCTCCGTGGCACGGGCTTGAATCAAGCGCCGGCGGTCGCAAGCACACACCGTCGATCGCCACGCTGCGCCGTTATGCCGATGCGGTGGGTTGCGAACTGCATATCACGCTGGCACCCAAGCCAAGGATATCGCGCTGGTCAAAAGCAGCGACTCCGTAGGGCGGGCACTGCCCGCCAGCCTTTGCGGGAAGAGCGGCGGGCAATGCCCGCCCTACGCGCGCGTGTTGGTTGCTTGTTGCAGGGCCGTCAGAATCACGCGGTCCGCCGGTGCCAGAGTCATGGGCTCAACCGTCGCCGGCGCCAGCCACTTCAACGGCTGGCCTTCCAGCGACTGCGGGTCGCCGTGCCAAGCGGATACGCGCCAGGCATCGAGCAGCAGGTCGTGATCGTCATGACGCCAAGGCACGCGAACCAGCGCAAGGGCATGCACGACGTCGATGCCGAGCTCCTCGCGCAATTCCCGCACGAGTCCTTGCAGCGGCGTCTCACCAAGTTCGAGCTTGCCACCGGGAAATTCCCAGAACCCCGCCAGCTGTTTGCCGGCCGGACGCTGCGCCAGTAGCACACGCCCGACCGCATCCAACAGCAGGCCGGCCATCACGTGCATGACCGCTCGCGGCATGGAGGAAGCAGGCATCAGGCGCTGCGCAGGTACTCGACCATATCGAAGTCGTAGGCGTGTTCGTTATCGGCCTTGTGATGCACGCGCGAGACCTCGGTCCACTCGGTGAAGTGGACGCCGGGGAAGAACGTGTCGGCCCCGTCGATGGCCGCGCTGACCCAGGTCAGATACATGCGGCGCGCGTACGCCAGCGCTTCGGCGAAGACCATGCCACCGCCGATCACCATCAGACCGGTTTCGCTGCAGCGCGCCTGCGCCTCTTCGATCGAACGGACCGTGATCTGGCCAGGAAACGGTGCCTCGTGCCGCCGCGACAGCACCAGGTTGACCCGATCCGGCAAGGCGCGGCCAATCGACACGGCCGTGTTGTAGCCCATCAGCACATTCTTGCCGGCGGTCAGCTGCTTGAACCAGCGCAGGTCGTCAGGCAGATGCCACGGCAACTGACCCTGGCGGCCGATGGCGAAGTTTTCATCGAGTGCGGCAATCAACGAGATAGCCATGGGGAATCCTTGGGAACGTGATCAATGAAAAGGTACGCCGCTCGGGCGGCACCGGACGCATGGAATCTTAGCAGGCCGCGCACCTCGCGGCCGGGAACCGCATTGTGCGACGGCGTATGGACGCAACGCCTCAGGGCTAAACCGCCACGGCAGCCGTGATCGCCGGATGCGACTGGTACCCCTCGATCGCAATGTCCTCATAGCGGAAGCCGAAGATCGAGCGCACCTCGGGATTGAGCTTCAATCGCGGCAATGGCAGCGGTTCACGACCCAACTGCAGACGTGCCTGGTCGACATGGTTGTTGTAGAGGTGGGCATCGCCCAGGGTATGCACGAAGTCGCCCACGCCCAACCCGCAGACCTGGGCCACCATGTGGGTGAGCAGCGCATAGCTGGCGATGTTGAACGGCACGCCGAGGAAGATGTCGCCCGAACGCTGGTACAGCTGGCAGCTCAGCTTGCCGTTCGCGACATAGAACTGGAACATCGTGTGGCATGGCAGCAGCGCCATCTTCGGCAGCTCGCCGACATTCCAGGCACTGACGATGAGGCGGCGCGAATCGGGGTTGTGCCTGATCTCGTCGACGACCCACGCGATCTGGTCGATGACCCGGCCGTCGGTAGTGGGCCACGCCCGCCATTGCCGTCCATAGACCGGGCCGAGGTCGCCGTTGGCGTCGGCCCACTCATTCCAGATGCGCACGCCGTGCTCTTTCAGGTAGGCGATATTGGTGTCGCCGCGCAGGAACCAGATCAGCTCGTGCACGATCGACTTCAGATGCAGTTTCTTGGTGGTGACCAGCGGAAAACCCTGCGCCAGATCGAAGCGCATCTGCCAGCCGAACACGCTGCGCGTGCCGGTGCCGGTGCGATCGGCCTTTTCGGTGCCGTGGTCGAGAACGTGGCGGAGCAGATCGAGATAGGGACGCATCTGTCAAGGATAACCGTAGCGAAGAGCCTTGGCAGCCGGCCCATGACAACCGTCACTCCCGCAGACGAAGGTTTCGGCCTTTCCACCGAGCTGTAGGGCGGGCAGTGCGCGCCGCTTTTGTTTGTACGCGCATACGCTACCCTTATGGTCCGCCCTCTGCCGGCGGGCTCCGAAACACCAGGCTCACACATGCCCGACCTTCCGCCCACCGTATGGATTGCCCTCGCCGCCGTGCTCGGCCTGCTGGTGGGCAGCTTTCTCAATGTAGTGATCCTGCGCCTGCCCGCACGCATGGCGGCGAGCTGGCGGCGGGAAGCGCGCGATGTGCTGGAGCTCGAGGCCGATATCGAGCCGCTGCCGCCGGGCATCGTGCGGGAACCTTCGCACTGCCCGCAGTGCAAGCACCCGCTGTCGGCGGCGGATAATATTCCGCTGTTCAGCTGGCTGCTGCTGCGCGGACGCTGCCGCTACTGCAAGGCGAGAATCTCGATCCAGTACCCGCTGGTGGAACTGCTCGGCGGCGTGTTGAGCGCGGTAGTAGTGTGGAAGTTTGGACCGACCTGGGTCGCGCTGGCTGGGCTGCTGCTCACCTGGGTGCTGATTGCCGCAGCAGGTATTGATTTCCGCACCCAACTGCTGCCCGACCAGTTGACCTTGCCGTTGCTGTGGCTGGGCCTGTTGCTGTCGCTGCCGCCGATGTTCGTCGGTGCGCAGGCGGCGATCATCGGCGCGGCGATCGGCTATGTGAGCCTGTGGAGCGTGTACTGGGCTTTCAAGCTGCTTACCGGCAAGGAGGGCATGGGCCATGGCGACTTCAAACTGCTCGCAGCGCTCGGTGCGTGGATGGGGCCGGTAGCGCTGTTGCCGACCATTCTGCTGTCCTCGCTGATCGGCGCCCTGGTCGGTGGCAGCCTGATTGCGCTACGCAAGCACCAGCGCGAGATTCCGATGCCGTTCGGTCCGTTCATCGCCGCCGCCGGCTGGGTCTGGTTCATCGCCGGCCACAACCTGTTGCAGGGTTACATGCACTTCACCGGCTTGCGATGAGCGGAAATCCGCACGCCCTGGTGGTGGCGCTGACTGGCGGTGTCGCCGCCGGCAAGTCGGCGGTGGCGCGCCGTTTCGAGGCGCTCGGTGTGCCCGTGCATGATGCCGACGTAGCTGCCCGTGAGGTGATCGCGCCAGGCTCGGCCGGCTTGGCCGAGGTGGCGGCCGCGTTTGGTCACGACGCACTGGACAAGACCGGCCAGCTGGACCGAGCGGCGATGCGCCGGCGCGTGTTTGCCGACCCTGCGGCACGCGGCACGCTGGAAGCGATCATCCACCCACGCGTGCGCGCCTGGCTGCGCGCACGCGTGGCGCTCGAACGCGCGCCCTACTGCCTGCTGGCGATCCCCTTGCTCGCCGAGAACATCGCACAGTATCGCTGGGTCGACCGCGTGCTCCTGATCGACGCACCCGAAGCGGTGCAGCTTGACCGGCTGATCGCTCGCGATGGTATCGACGAGGCGCTGGCCCGGCGCATGATTGGCCAGCAAGCCAGTCGCGACGAACGACTCGCCCTGGCCGACGACGTGATCGAAAACAGTCGCGACGAAACCGCACTGGATGCAGCGGTGGCGTCCCTGCACAGGCGTTATCTCGAATTGGCGACCGCCCCGTAATCGCATGGACTCGCCCCCGCGCATTCAGGCATCGCCGCGCCGTAGGGCGGGCACTGCCCGCCCTACGCGACTATCGGTGACTGTTCGCTTTCGCGCCAGTGCGGTGCTTGATTGAAACCGGCCGCCTCGAAGGTGACGCCGCCAAGGCAAGTATCACGTCGCACGCGACCTTCTGCTGCGCAGCCGGCAGTGTTCGGTAGATAGCGAAGACCTGCTGGTCGTCGTAGGCCGGAGCCTCTTCCTTGACCTGCCTGGCACCGCGCTTGCCGTGCGCGCCCCGATCGCCGAACCGCAGGAAGTCCGGGCCCTCCTTCAGCCAATCGGCCAGAACGACCAGTTTGTCCTGCTCAGGGATCCCTTTGCCGCTCAACCAGCGCGAGGCCGTCTGGAACGACACCGGGTCGGCCTGCAGACGTGCGAGTGGGTGCTGCCGTCGAAGGACACGCGCGACAGCGACTGGATCACCGCAGCAAATCGGCAGGCGCATCTAGACGACGAGGGCAACGCCGACTGGACCAACCGGCTGATCTACGGCGACAACCTGCTGGCGATGGCCGCGCTACTGGCCGGTGATGAACACACGCCCAGCCTGCGCGGCATGGTCGACCTGATCTACATCGACCCGCCGTTCGACTCCAAGGCCGACTACCGCACCAAGGTGACCTTGCCCGGCATCGAGCTGGAGCAGAAGCCGACGGTGATCGAGCAGTTCGCGTATTCGAATACGTGGTCAGATGGGACGGCGTCGTATCTGGCGATGATCGTGCCACGACTGATCGTCATGCGGGAACTGCTTTCGGATCGAGGCAGCCTTTGCGTCCACATCGGCATGCAAGTCAGCCATTACGTCAAAATTGTGGCTGATGAAATCTTCGGGAAGAACAACTTCAACACCGAAGTAACTTGGTCGTATGGAACTCCAAGCGGTGGCCGCGCGGCGGGAAACAAGATCGTCAAAGCCCACGAATACCTGCTCTGGTACACCAAAAACTACGGTGAACACATCTATCACAAGGAATACCTCCCGTACTTAGAAAAATACCTGGCCGATCGGTTCACGGAAGTCGACGCTGCTCTCGCCCGAGGCGATCAACCTGGACGAGGGCAACCGCAAGAAGCTGCTCGAGGTGATGAACGCCGAGCCGCTGGCGCTGATCGAATACTGGGCGGTGGACCCAGACTACGACGGGGCGGTGTTCCGCTCGGTGTGGTAGGACTACCGCGGCAACACCGCCAACGACGACGACCCGCTGCGCGTGGTCACCGAGGCGCGTTTCAACGTGCCGTACAAGGCCGGCGAGCGGCGCGTCTGCGTACGCGTGGTTGACGTGTTTGGTTTCGAGGCCGAGGTGGTGCACATCGTTGCGGAGTCAACAAGATGAGTGCTGACGTTCCGCTGCTGCTCGTCATTTTCGCAGAGGCAGGATTTTCAACAGACGAGCGACCGGCCATCCATGAACGCTGTCGCTCAAGCCGCCAGCGGCTGGATCTTCTTCAGGCCAGCACCGAGCTTGCGTTCGGCGACTTTCAAGTCGTAGCTGGCCTGCAGGTTGATCCAAAACTGCGCGCTCTGCCCGAAGGCGCGGCCCAAACGCAGCGCCAGCTCGGCGGTCACGGGCCTCTGCTCGCGGACGATGTGCGAGATGCGCATCGGGGATACGCCGATGGCCTGGGCAAACGCGGTCTGACTCATCTTGTGGTCTTCGAGAATTTCACGCAGGTAGTAGCCGGGGTGGATCGGCGGCAAACCGTTCTTGGCAGCTGGAATGCTCATGATTGCGGCACCTCAGTGGTACTCGACGATTTCGACATCGAAGGCTTCTCCTTCGACGAGCCGGAAGCAAAGCCGCCATTGCTGGTTGATGCGGATACTCCATTGGCCTGTGCGATCGCCCTTCAATGGCTCCAGCCGATTCGAAGGCGGAGACCTCAGATCCTCGAGGGATGTAGCGGCATGCAGCCGGTTGATCTGCGCCAAGGCCCGGAACCGGATATCGGGCGGCAACCGCCGGGACCGCTCCGTGGCGAACAACCGCTCCGTTTCCTTGTCGGCGAAGTTCCTTATCACCCGGTCACTCCTGTTTACCCGGCAAATCCTTCTGTCCAGACCATAAACAATAAGTTTATTCATTGCAAGCACCCGGAGCCAGCCGATGTTTGACGGCAGCAACCCGCTGACACTCGCCGCCGCCCTCACCCGTCGCACCGAGCAACTGTGCATCGGCCTGGAACAGGGCATCGCCGACATCTACGAATTGGTGACGCCGGTGACCGCCGAGCTGCTGCGCTGGTGGTTCGGCGAGGATGCCTGCCAGGCGCGCACGTTCAACTTCCATCCCGGTCAGCGCCAGGCGATCCTCAATGTGATCGTGGCGCACGAGGTGCTGGACAGTCCGAACCTGAAGGATCTTTACGAGCAGGTATGCGCCGATGCACTGCTTGAAGGCACCCGCCTCGCCGACGTGGCGCAAGGCAAGCACGGCCACCCGAAGTACTGCCTGAAGATGGCCACCGGCACCGGCAAGACCTGGGTGCTGCAGGCACTGCTGGTGTGGCAGCTGCTGAACAAGACCGCGGCGCTGGAGGAAGGACCCGACGATCCGCGTTTCACCCGCCGCTTCCTGATCGTCGCGCCGGGGCTGATCGTGTACGAGCGGCTACTGGATGCGTTCCTGGGCAAGGAAAACGAGGACAAGAGCCGCGACTTCGCCAGCTCCGATATCGCCAGCTATGCCGAGCTGTTCACCCCGCCGGCACGGCGCGAACGCATCGCGCAGTTCGTGCGCAACAACGTGTGCCAGAAACAGGAGATCGGCCTGAAGGCGGCGATGCGGCTGGGCCTGGTGAAGTCGCTGGTACTGAACAAGCGCAAGGAGGTCGGCGCGCTGGCGCTGGAGTTCAAGGCCGAGCGCGACACGGACGGCAATGTGTGCCTATCGGAAGGCCAGCGCGTGATGTTGCGCGCCGGGTTGCAAAAGCTGCGCAAGCTGGCGGCGGATTTCGCCCGCCTCGATGCCACGCGCCACCCGAAGATGCTGGTGGTGTGCGAGGACACGGCGGTGGCGCCACTAGTGGCGCAGTTCCTCCGTGACGAAGGGCTGCATGACGGCGACGTGCTCACCGTCGATTCCGGCAGGAAAGCCGAGCTGGGCGAGAAGCAGTGGGCGCCGCTGCGCCAGCGCCGGCTATCCGAGGTGACCAAGCTGGTGATGCGCGAGAGTGCGTCGCTGGAGGTGTCCAAGTGCATCTACACCCGACTGCCCTACCCGACCCGCAGCGGCGGACTGGAGCGTGCGTTTATCGAGTGGGCGCAACTGGATGCCGGCGTGGAAGCGTTCTGCAAGATCAGCGAGAACCGCCATGACTTCGTGCGGCTGCGTTACATCAAGGACGACGGCCTGCCGGCGCTGTACATCCCCGACTTCCTGGTGCGCACGGCGGACGCGATCTACCTGGTGGAAACCAAGGCCCAGCAGCAGGTCGGCCACCCGAACGTGCAGCGCAAGCTGAGGGCGGCCACCACCTGGTGCGAGCGAATCAATGCGCTGGAACCGGAACGGCGTGGCGGCCGCCGTTGGCATTACGCCCTGATCGGCGAGTCGCTGTTTTACGACTGGCGGGGCAAAGGTGCCCGGCTGAGCGAACTGCTGGCGTTCTCGCGTGCTCGCGCGGTGTCCACGGCGCAGTCGCAAGGCGACCTGGCGCTCTGACCGCGTGATTCCCAAGTGAGGAGCAAAAATCCCAGCCCGTCATCGTTTTGGGCCATTCGTGACCTATGTGAGGTGACATGGGCCAGCGAATTCTGTAACCATCAGCCTCTTTTGGCGGATTCAGACGCCCTCTGCAGGAGCCTACATGTCCCAAGACAGCCAGATCCGCCGCGACGTAGGCCCGTTCGCCCTGATGCTTACCGGTCTGGGGTCGATCATCGGCTCGGGCTGGCTGTTCGGCGCCTGGCGCGCCGCGCAGATTGCCGGGCCTGGCGCGATCTGGGCGTGGGTGCTGGGGGCGGCGATCATCATGACGATCGCGCTCACCTATGCCGAGCTGGGCGCGATGTTCCCCGAGTCCGGCGGCATGGTGCGCTATGGGCATTACTCGCACGGCTCGCTGGTCGGCTTCATCGCCGCCTGGGCGAACTGGATCGCGATTGTCTCGGTGATCTCGGTCGAGGCGGAAGCATCCGCACAGTACATGTCGTCGTGGAAGTGGCAGTGGGCGAAGGATCTGTATCACAAGGTCCCCGGCGGCCAGGGCGAGCTGAGCACCAATGGCCTGTTGATTGCCGCGGCGCTGGTGGTGATGTACTTCCTGTTCAACTTCTGGAGCGTGAAGCTGTTCGCGCGCTCGAACACCGCGATCACGCTGTTCAAGCTGGTCATCCCCGCGCTCACCGCGGTGCTGCTGATGACGACCGGCTTCCATCCGGAAAACTTCAGCGTCGGCATCCATGGCGAACTGCACAAGACGGACTTCGCCTCGATCCTCACCGCGGTGGCGATCGCCGGCATCGTGTTCAGCTTCAACGGCTTCCAGAGCCCGGTGAACCTGGCCGGCGAGGCGCGCAACCCGGGCAAGAGCATCCCGTTCGCGATCGTCTGCTCGATTGCGCTGGCCACCGTAGTCTATGTGCTGCTGCAGGTGTCTTTCATCGGCGCGGTGCCGCGCGAGATGCTGGCCAACGTGGGCTGGCACGGAATCGATTTCAGCTCACCGTTCGCCGACCTGGCGCTCATCCTCGGGCTGCAATGGCTGGCCACGCTGCTGTTCATCGATGCGGTGATCAGCCCCAGCGGCACCGGCATGACCTATACCGCGACCACTGCGCGCATGCTGTACGGCATGGAGCGCAACGGCACGTTGCCGAAGATTCTCGGCACCGTGCACCCGCGCTGGGGCGTGCCGCGTCCGGCGATGTGGGTGAACCTGGCGGTGTCGTTCCTGTTCCTGTTTTTCTTCCGCGGCTGGGGTTCGCTGGCGGCGGTGATCTCGGTGGCCACGATCATCTCCTACCTCACCGGCCCGGTCAGCGTGATGACCTTGCGACGCACTGCGCCGGAACTCAATCGTCCGTTCCGGCTGGCCGGTCTGCCGATCGTGGCCGGCATCGCCTTCATCATGTCCACCGAACTGCTGTACTGGGCCAGGTGGCCGCTGACCGGTCAGATCATTGTGCTGATGGTGGTCGCGCTGCCGGTGTATTTTTACTATCAGGCCAAGGCCGGCTGGCATGACTTCGCACGGCAGCTGAAGGGTGCCTGGTGGCTGGTGTGCTACCTGCCCGCGCTGGCCATGGTATCCAAAACCGGCAGCGCCAGGTTCGGCGGTCTGGATTACATCCACTACGGCTGGGATCTGGCCGTGGTCGGCGTGATCGGCCTGGTGTTTTTCCTGTGGGGCGTGAAGTCCGGCTGGCGCACGCCATCGGTGGAGGCGGCGCGGCTGGAGGTCGGTCTCGATCCCGATGCGCCGCTGGTGCCGCCGGATGAGGAAGAGGCTGAGCGGGTTACCGGGCACTGAGCCTCTTGAGCGCTGGTCGCACTGGATATCCACGTTCACCTAGCTGAAGTATCCAATGAGGTCCAACAAATCGCGGTGGGCACCCAAGCCCAGCGCTTCGATCTGCCTTCTTCGGAAATCGCATGGGCATTCGTCTGAAAATCTTTCTGATCATTCTCGCCGGGGTGACCGTTCTTGCATGCGCCGCGGGCTGGTATGTGGTGCACAACCCTGACCGATATATCCCGAAAATCGCAGCGTACTTGCACAAGGATACTGGCTTGCAAGTGCGAATCCAGCACCTCGAAATCCAGGTATTCCCCACCTTGCTGGTCCGGGTATATGGCCTGGAAATAAAAAATCCGAAGCCGTTTCCCTCCGGCGATTTCTTGAACGTACCCAGGCTCGATGCCACGATTGAAAAACTCCCGCTTCTACACGGCCAGATCACGATCCGTTCTTTGCTGTTGCACAAGCCAACCATCGACTTCATTTCCGATCCCGACGGCCTGTGGAACTTCCAAAACCCCTCCAGTTCGAAGAAAGTGTCCACGCACCTTTCGACGATGCTAATCCCCAGCTTGCACATTGAAAATGGGGTCCTGCGGGGTTCGAACCTGGTAGATCCGACGGACAATCCCGGACCGGTGGTTCTCGACATCGGCAATTTTTCCGCGCAACTCAACCAGACCTTGCGCAAACCATCCGACGGCTCCGGCCAGCCAGCAGGCCTTGCCGGTCAGCTTGCGGCGGATACGGCACGTTTCGGTTCGATCCACACGAAAAATCTTCGGTCGCAACTGCGTATCACGTCGAGCCAATTGGTCTTCAGCAACATTGAAACAAAGGCCTATCGTGGGCAAGCCAGCGGCGACTTTTCGTTGGACTTCGGCGGCAAGAATGCGATGTTCAAAACGGATCTGCAGGCAAATGGCGTCGGAATGGCGTATGTGTTGGCGGAGTTTCAAAAAGGCATCCCCTCGATCACCGGAGCGATGCAGGCGAAGCTGAGTCTGGCGGGCGAGATCACGCACGCTTCAAGTCCGCTGACCGGCATTCATGGTACCGCGCAGGTGACGATACGAAAGGGTGAACTGCCGAAACTCGACCAGAACCAGAGCATGATCGCGCTGGAGCGCTTCCGCCCACCCGGCACGGGTGCTCTGCCGGCCTCGGCATTTTCCACGTTTACCGCCGACATGGAACTGCGGAACAAGCACATCTACAGCAAACGTATCGATGTGAGCTTCTATGGCACGGACGTGGTGGGGTCTGGCGACACATCGGTGCTGGACGGCGCACTGGACTATCGCGGGGCAGCCACCGTTTTGAAAAAACAGGGTCTCATCACCAATTTCTTCGCGCGCATGTTCAAGAAGGCGCAGCAGAAAAATGGACGGCTGACGTTCCCTCTGCGGCTCACCGGCACCCTGAGCAACCCAACGCTGTCCGTTGTCGACTGAGCCAGGCGTTCGCTATCGTCTTCGTCAACGTCTGGACTGAACCGTCCCCCGCGAGAGGGTCGCCAAGACCGGCACAATGAGTGACCGCCTCGTACCGTTGCGGCACAACACAGACAACCCCGATGTACACCGAGATGGGCAACTGACTTACGCTTTCAACGCCAGCACGTCGCCCAGCAGTGCCTGCGCCGTGACCTCCGGCCCCGCGCCCGGCCCCTGGATCACCAGCGGCTGGGTGTTGTAGCGGGTGGTGCTGAGCGCGAACTGGTTGTCGGTACCATACAGGCGCGCGGCCGGGTGGGTGGCTGCGACCTCGACCAGGCCGACGCGGGCATGGCCGCGCTGGTTGAGTCGGGCCAGGAATCGCAGCACGTTGCCCCGACTGGCCGCCTCGGTGTGGCGAACGGCAAGCGGCGCATCCAGTTCCTCCAGTCGTGCCAGGAACGCCTCGCTGCCGATGCCGCGCAAGGCTTCCGGCACCAGGCTCTCCACCACCACTTCCTCGCTGCTGATCGAGAAGCCGGCGTGGCGGCCGATGATCAGCAGCTTGCGCGCCACGTCCTCACCGGACAGATCCGAACGCGGATCAGGTTCGGTGTAGCCAAGCTGGCGCGCCTCGCGCAGCAGTGCCGAGAACGGACGACTGCCGTCATACTGATTGAACAACCATGACAACGAGCCGCTGAACACGCCTTCCAGGGTCAGCAGCGCATCACCGCAAACGCGCAACCGGCGCAGCGTGGACAGCACCGGCAGGCCGGCACCGACAGTGGCCGAATCGCCGTAATGCGCACCATGCGCCAACGCGGCCTGCAACGCGCGCCAGCCGACCAGGTCGCCGCCGGCCAGTGCCTTGTTGGCGGTGACCACGTGATAGCCGCGCGCCAGCCATTCGGGGTGGTGCGCGGCCAGCGCGGCGCTGGCGCTGGCGTCGATGATGACCTTGACCGCCGAACCACTGGCATCCAGCGCGGCAAGCAGGCTGGCGTTGTCGCGTGGGTCGCCGTGCTGGTTCAAGTGTTCGCGCAGGTTGCGCTGGCTGAGTCGGACCGAGTCGGTCTGCTGCCAGCGCGAATTGGCTACACCCACCAGACGCAGCGAGCCGGCGGCCGACGTGTTGAGCAGCTTGAGCAAAGCACCGCCGACCACACCGGTGCCGAGCAGCACGACCGCAATGGAGGGCGTTGTCCCGCCTTGGGGCCGCACTGATCGTTCGGCCAGTACCGCACTCATGCAACCACCTGACGTTTGGATTTCCCCAGCGACACTGCACGCACCAGCGCGGCGTCCAGATCACGCAGCAGATCGTCGCCATCCTCAATGCCCACCGACACCCGCAACAGGTTGTCGGTGATGCCGGCGCTGCGGCGCGCCTCGGGCGCCATCGAGGCATGCGTCATGCTTGCCGGGTGGGCGATCAGGCTCTCTACGCCACCCAGGGATTCGGCCAGCGAAAAATACTCCAGGCCATCGACGAACGCCGCGATCTGTGCCTCGTCGCCGTCGAGCTCGAAACTCAACATGGCGCCGAAACCCTGCTGTTGACGCGAGGCCAGCGCATGACCGGGGTGGCTGGCCAACCCCGGGTAGTACACCTTGCGCACGATCGGATGGGCATCCAGTTGCGCGGCGATGCGCTCGGCGTTTTCCTGGTGCTGGCGCAGGCGTACCGACAGCGTACGCAGGCCGCGCAGGGTCAGATAACTGTCGAACGGCGCGCCGATGAGACCGCTGCAGTTGCCCCACCACGTCAGCTGCTCGGCCACCGCGGCCTCACGCGCCACCACCGCGCCGCCGACAACGTCGCTGTGGCCGTTGATGTATTTGGTGGTCGAATGCACGACTACGTCGGCGCCGAGCAGCAGTGGTTGCTGCAGGGCCGGCGACAGGAAGGTGTTGTCGACCACCAGCAACGCGCCGACCGCGTGTGCCGCCTGCGCCACGTGACGGATATCGGTGATGCGCAGCAACGGATTGGATGGCGTTTCCACCCACACCAACGCCGGCTTGAGCGCCACGCCGGCCGCCAACGCCACGTTGTCGGTGAGGTCGGCAAACTCGACCTTGAAGCGGCCTTTCTTCGCCCAGGCATCGAGCAGGCGCCAGGTGCCGCCGTAGCAATCGTGTGCCGCCAGCACGGTGGCGCCGGCCGGCACCAGCTCCAACGCCAGCGCCACCGCCGACATGCCGCTCGAGGTCACCACCGCTCCGGCACCCTGCTCCAGCTCCGCCAGCACCTCGCCGAGCAAATCGCGCGTCGGGTTGCCGCTGCGTGAATAATCGTAGACGCGCTTGCGCCCGAAACGCTCGAAGCTGTAGTTGCTCGACAAGTGCAGCGCCGGCACCACGGCGCCATGCTGGGTGTCGCTCTCGATGCCGGCGCGTACGGCGCGGGTACAGGGGGCGGAATCGGTCATCTCAATCTCCAGGACTTTCATCAATCTGTGGATGCAACACGATGTTCTTCGCTACGACTTGGTAGGGCGGGCACTGCCCGCCGCCGCTGGCCGGGATGCATCGTCGAGGAGTTGGCGGGCAGTGNCCGCCCTACGCAGCATAAGTTGTCGTGCATTTCCGTCACTCCTATGCGAGCGCCTCGCGCAACAGCGGCGCGAGCTGTTCGGTTTCCTTGAGAAAGGCATCGTGGCCGTACGGCGACTCGACCACTTCGAGCGTGGCCGGTCCGCGCAGGCGCCGCTGCAGCTCGCACAGGTCGGCCAGTGGCACCAGCCGGTCCGACGGGAAGCCGATCAGCGTGGCTGGCACGGGAACCTCTTCCGGCGCCACGTCGTGCAGGTCGATCGACTCGGACAAGACGAGGAAGCGCTCGGCATCGAAACGCTCCACGAAGCGACGGCCCTGGTGCTCGAGATAGTCCTCGACCGGAAAATGGAAGCGTTCGCCGCGCAACTCGGGCGTACCGGCGAAGCGCCGGCCGAATTCGGCGCTGCCGCGGTAGGTGGTGATCGCCAGCTGGCGTGCCAGCGCCAGCGCCTCCCCGACCTGGCCGCTTGCCTGGCCCAGCCGCACGATGCCGCGCTGCACGCTGCGCTGGGCGGTGCTGAGCGGATGCGGTCGGTGCGCGCCGGCCAGCAGCACCAGCCTGCCGACCCGGCGCGGATGCCGCGCCCCGAACGCCAGCGCCACCATCGCGCCGTAGGAAGAGCCGATAAAGGCATGCGCCTGGGTCACACCCAGCGCCTGCAGCAGTGCGGCCAGCGCGTCGGCCTGGTCTTCGCTGGACACGGCGTCGACACCGAGCTGGCCTGCATCCAGCCAGTCGATCGCCAGTACCCGCCAGCGGGCCAGGTCGATCGCTGCGCCGGCGCCGACCAGCGCCTGCCACCAACCCGGCGTTGCGTCTTGGTCCAGCGCGGTAACCTCGCGGTCAGCCGAGATACCACCTTGCACGATCACGGTGGGCGTGTCTGCCGAACCGCTCCACGAGTAGCTGACCTCGACTTCACGCCTGCCCTCGCCATACTTCGGCGTCAGCACCACCGGCCGCGTACCGCGCTGCACGGAAATATCCGGACGGGCACGCAGCAACTCGGGCATGCCGGCAAAGCTGGCATGCAGGTCTTCGGCGTAACTGGTCTGGCTGTGCAGTGTCATGTAACCATCTCCGGCAGGCATCGCTCTGCGGGGTGCCGGAAAGGTCGCCTTGGTGTCGACAGCAGGTTGCTGCACAACGCCGACGCCCATCTACCGACAGGTGCACGACACACCTCCGCAGGAGTTGGCACCGTGGCGGAAACATTCCGCAGGTTGCCCCGGCTTCAAAGGGCCTGTCCCTCAGCCGGTCTCGATGAGTGGCTGGATAGTGACGTCTGGAAGGTATGTTGTCAATAGACGTCTAAACATCTAAACGTTTATATGCTTGCTTGCGACGCCCAAGCCGGGTCACAGGGCCGGCCTGGAGCCTGGCCTTTCAGCTGCGCCGTTGGGCAGTCGGAAGCGACCGGGCCTGTCTGGCAGGTGACCAGCTGGCGGCCAGCGCTGACACTGCCGGGCTCGGAACCGGCGTTCTGGGTCAGATGGGCAACATTGGCCGCCAACAACGATCCTGCTAACGTGACGCCATGACTCCCCACCTCAATCGGGCCGCGCTGCAAAGGCGCCTGCATCGCGACGGCTTTGCGTTTGTCAGCGCCGACAACATGCGCCACCTGCTGCCCATGCAGGACATGAACGACTGGGCTGCTTTCAGCGCCAGCTGGGATGATCTGGCGCCGGACACTTACCTGGCGGCACTCGGCCGGCACCGCCGCCGGCGCCATGCCACGTTCAGCATCGGCCAGGACGGCGTGCTGCAGCGCGAGCCGCGCCAACCGCATTGGCAGAGCTCCCTCTACAACGCCTTGCAGGGCGACATCCAGCGCTGGTTCCTGCCGATACGACCGGCGCTTGCCGAAGGTGCCAGCATGCGATGCATCCTGCACTTCGCGCATGCGCTGTTCGCGCCAATGAAGGTCGGCGGACCGCAGTGCTGGCACGTCGAGGCCCATCAGTTTCGCATCGAGGCGCGCGCCGACGAGGCCGGTGAGCCCACCCCCGAGGGCGTTCACCACGACGGCGTCGACTATGTGCTGGTACTGATGATCGATCGCCGCAATATCGAGAGCGGCACGACCACCATCCACGCCAACGATGACAGCCTGCTCGGCAGCTTCACCCTGACCCACCCGCTTGACGCCGCCATGGTCGACGACGCGCGCGTCTGCCACGGCGTGACGGCGGTGACGCCGATCGACCCGGGCCAACCCGCGCATCGCGACGTGCTGGTGGTGACACTCAAGGCCGTCGAAACACTGGCCGGCTGAGCCAGTCACGACCTGTCGTTGCGGCGCACGGTCCGGGCTGCAACATTTGCGCGCCGACCCGCCCAGGCAGGCCATGACCATTGCCGCGAACGTCCTGATCGCCCTGATCGCGCGCGCCGGGCCATGCACGGCGTTCACGGTCGCGCCCGTTACAATAGGCGGCTTGCGCCGCCGGCCCGTCGTCGTGCCGGCCCACCCCCGATTGGAACTGCACCGTGGCCCGCCAGAAATCGCTGAAGCTCTACCGCAACATCGGCATCATTGCCCACATTGACGCCGGCAAGACCACCACCACCGAGCGCGTGCTGTACTACACGGGCAGGAAGCACCAGATCATCGACGTGCACGACACCAAGGATGGCAAGGGCTCGACCACCACCGATTACATGGAGCAGGAGCGCAAGCGCGGCATCACGATCCAGTCGGCGGCCGTGACAGCCGAGTGGAAAGGCCACCAGATCAACGTAATCGACACCCCCGGACACGTCGACTTCACGATTGAAGTGAACCGTTCGCTGCGCGTGCTTGACGGTGCCGTGGTGGTGTTCGACGGCGTCGCCGGCGTGGAACCGCAGACCGAGACCAACTGGCGCCTGGCGGACCAGTACCACGTGCCGCGCGTGTGCTACGTCAACAAGATGGATCGCATCGGCGCCAATTTCGCCTACTGCGTAAAGGGCATCCGCGAGCGCCTGAACGCGCCGGCCCTGCTGTGCCAGATCCCGCTGGGCAGCAGCGACGAGTTCTGCGGCATGGCCGACCTGGTCGCCAATACGGCCTACATCTGGAACTCCGACGACAAGGACAGCAAGTGGGAGACCATTTCCTTCGAGGAGGCAAAAAACCGTCTGAAATTCGCCTCTACCGCGGACAATGACGGGGTTGCCCAGTTGCCGAAACTGCGCGAAGAACTGCTCGAGCGCGCCCTGGCGATGGACGATGACGCCTTCGGGCACCTGATCGAGACCGGTGAGCATGACCCGGAAATGCTGAAGAAATGCATCCGCAAGGGTTGCGTCAGCGGCAAGCTGGTGCCGGTGTTCTGCGGCTCCTCGTACAAGAACAAGGGCGTGCAGCAGCTGCTCGACGCCATCGTCGACTACATGCCCTACCCCGGCGAGAACGGCGGCATCTCGATCGTCGACGAGGACGGCAACGTCATCGGCGAGCAGGCGGTCACCGACGACGCCCCGCCGCGCGCGCTGGCGTTCAAGGTGATCAACGACCAGTTCGGCACGCTTACGTTCTGCCGCATCTACTCCGGCGTGATCAAGAAGGGCGACACCCTGCTCAACGTCACCCGCGGCAAGAAGGAGCGCGTGGGCCGCATCGTCGAGGTGCAGGCCGACCACACCCGCGAGATCGACGAAGTGCGCGCCGGCGATATCTGTGCGTTCGTGTCGATGAAGGACACAGAGACCGGCGATTCACTGTCCGACCCGAACCATCCGGCCCTGCTCGAGCGCATGCGCTTCCCGGATCCCGTCATCAGCGTGTCGGTCGAGCCGAAGAGCCGCAACGACGTCGACAAGCTGTCCACCGCGCTGTACAAGATGGTCAAGGCCGATCCGTCGCTACGCATGGAAGTGGATCAGGAGACCGGCCAGACCGTGCTCAAGGGCATGGGCGAGCTGCACCTGGAAATCACCATCGACCGCATGCGCAGCGAACTGGGCGTGGAAGCGAACATGGGCAAACCCAAGGTCAGCTTCCGCGAAGCGTTCGGCCAGAGCGTCGAACATATCTACACGCACAAGAAGCAGACCGGCGGCTCCGGCCAGTTCGCCGAGGTGAAGATGATCTTCGAGCCGGGCGAGCCGGGCTCGGGCGTGGTGTTCGCTGACGAGGTGGTCGGCGGCCGCGTGCCGCGCGAGTACATTCCGGCAGTGGAACACTCGATCAAGGCCGAAGCGCAGCAAGGCCAGGTGGCCGGCTACGAGGTCGTCGATTTCAAGGCGCGCCTGATCGACGGCAAATACCACGACGTCGACTCCTCTGCGCTGGCCTTCGAGATCGCCGCGCGCCAGTGCTTCCGCGAGGCGCAAAAGCTCAGCAAACCGAAGCTGCTCGAACCGATCATGAGCCTGCAGGTAGTTACCGAGGCCTCCTACCTGGGCGATATCATCGGCGACATCAACCGCCGCCGCGGCACCATCACCGACCAGGGCCAGAAAGGCAGCTCGGCCTTTGTGCAGGGCTTCGTGCCGTTGTCCGAGATGTTCGGCTACATCAACTTCCTGCGCTCGGCCACCAGCGGCCGCGGCAACTTCTCGATGATCTTCGATCATTACCAGGAAGTGCCGGCCAGCATGATCGAGAAGCTGATGGAAAAGGAGACGAAGCAGGCGTTGCCTCCGCATTGACGCGAACCATTTGCAGTCGCGTCAGAAGGAAACGCCCAGGGATTCATACCCGGACCTTTTGTCCGTTGCGAAGCCGTGGGAGGACGATGGGCGCGGCGTCCAGCGCGGGAACGTGTGGGCTGAAGCAGAAAGACTCCTCTGACCTTTCCAAGGATCAACTATCCATCGGGCAGGCATCGAGCAGAATTTTTACGACAATTTTATGCTTCAACGCGGCACTGTTCTACGGTGACGGCGTGATCACACCGGCAATCTCGGTGCTGTCGGCAGTCGAAGGCCTGGAGGTGGCGGCACCCAATCTGCAGCCGTGGGTGGTACCGATCACGATCGGCGTGATCATCTCGCTGTGCCGGCTGCAGAAGCGCGGAACCCGCCAGATCGGCGCCTTGTTCGGCCCGGTATGCGCGGCGTGGTTCATCACCATCGCCGCCCTTGGCGTACTGGGTGTCGCGCGGCACCCCGCGGTGCTGTTGGCGATAAACCCGTCCTATGGCGTGGCCTTCTTCCTCCACAATCACGCCGAGGCGTTCTTCGCGCTGCTGACCGTCGAAACGCTCGACACCCCGCTGGCCGAGCCGGTCGAGCCGGTCGAGCAATGCGAGGGGACGACGCTGGGCGAGGGTTTCATTCGATTGCGGTTGCGCTTCGGCTTCGACTTCGGGGAAGATCCCGATGTGCCGTCGCGGCTGGCGCAATGCAGCCACGACGGGCCGCCGTTCGACATGATGGACACCACCTTCTTTCTCTCGCGCGAGACCGTGGTGGCCGGCAAGCAACGGCATGGCATGGCACTGTGGCGTGACCGCCTGTTCGCTTTCATGGCGCACAATGCGCTCTCCGCGACTGCCTTCTTCCAGATCCCCGGCAACCGGCGCATCGAACTGGGATCAGAGGTCGAGATATGAAACGAGGCCAGCCATGCCATGGATACGTCGGTGGAAATTCAAGTCGGGGTCTCGAACGTGCCCACAACCGCCGCGCCGGCTGGTGGAGGTGTGGATCAACCCGAAGCCTGGGTCATTCCGCTGGTTGTCGGCGTGCACCAGTACGGCATGCTCGTGTTTTCGCCCGATGCGGCGGCTGCCTTCGACCCTGACCGGCGCGATCTCGCCCACGCCATGGCGCAGGACATCGCCCTCGCGCTGGAACGCGCCCGGCTCGCCGAGGAACTGGAGCAAGCCCGCGTACAGGGTGAAACCGAACGTCTGCGCAATGCGCTGCTCTCGTCCGTCTCGCACGACCTGCGCTCGCCGCTGGCCTCGATGATCGGTGCCGCCGACACCCTCGCCATGTACGAGACGCAACTGCCGGGCGATGAGCGGCAGGAACTGCTGCAGACGATCCTGCACGAAGGCCGGCGCCTCGACCGCTACATCCAGAACCTATCCAGAACCTGCTCGACATGGCCCAGCTCGGATACGGTACGCTCAAACTGCACCGCGACTGGGTCGATGCGACCGAAGTGGTGATCGCTGCCACCGACCGGCTGCGCCGGCTCTTCCCCGAGCTGGTTCTGCAGATGGCGCTGCCGCACGACACCGTGCTGCTCTACGTGCATCCGGCGTTGATCGAGCAGGCGCTGTTCAATGCCGGTGCTGATACTGTCCGTGCCCAGCGCCGAGAGCGAGCTGGTACAGCTTGCTGACGAAGCTGGCGAAGTAGTCTCGCCGGACGCTATCATTCGAGGTTCTGCAATCCGGAATCCCGTTATGAAAACCCGCATACAGAACCCGCAGCTAGCGAGCCGGCTGATGCCGGTCGCGCAGGCAGTGACGCTGATCCGCCCCGGCATGACGGTGGGCATGAGTGGATTTACCGGCGCCGGCTACCCCAAGGCCGTGCCACTGGCGCTGGCCGAACGGATCGGCGAGGCGCATGCGCGCGGCGAGAAATTCCGCATGAGGATCCTCACCGGTGCGTCCACGGCGCCAGAACTGGATGGCGTGCTGGCGCGCACCGGCGGCATCGACTTCCGCCTGCCGTATCAGTCCGACCCGGAACTGCGCGCGCGCATCAACCGCGGCGAGATCGAGTACATGGACATCCATCTGGGCCATGTCGCGCAGTACGCCTGGTGCGGCTTCTTCGGCAAGATCGACATCGCGGTCGTCGAGGCGGCCGGCATCTTGCCGGATGGACGGCTGATTCCATCGACTTCGATAGGCAACAACAAGACCTGGCTGGATCTGGCCGATCAGGTGATCGTCGAGGTCAACGGCGACCAGCCGGAAGGGCTGGACGGCATGCACGACATCTACTACGGCACCGCGCTGCCGCCAAACCGCAAGCCGATTCCGCTGGTGGCGCCGGGCGACCGCATCGGTGAGCCGTACCTGCGGGTCGACCCGGCCAAGGTAGTCGCCGTGGTGGAAACGCGTGGCCGCGATCGGCTCAGCCGGTTCGCCGAGCCCGACGACAACTGCCAGAGGATCGCCGGCCACCTGGTCGAGTTCTTCCGTCACGAGATCGCCAAGGGACGCCTGGGCGAGCACCTGCTGCCGCTGCAATCGGGCGTGGGCAACATCGCCAACGCGGTGCTGACGGGGCTGCGCTCGGGCGGGTTCGAGCAACTCACCGCCTTCACCGAGGTGATCCAGGACGGCATGCTCGACCTGATCCGCACCGGTACCATCACGATGGCCTCGGCCACCGCGCTGTCGCTGAGTCCGGAGGGCGTCGACGACTTCATCAACCGCATCGACTACTACCGCAGCCGCATCGTGCTGCGTCCGCAGGAGATCTCCAACCACGCCGAACTGGTGCGCCGGCTCGGCTGCCTCGCGCTCAATGGCATGGTCGAGGCCGACCTTTACGGCAACATCAATTCCACCCATGTCGCCGGCACCAGCATCATCAACGGCATCGGCGGCTCGGGCGATTTCGCCCGCAACGGTTTCCTGTCCTGTTTCCTTACCCCGAGCACGGCCAAGAACGGGGCGATCTCCTGCATCGTGCCGATGGTCAGCCATGTCGACCACACCGAGCACGACGTGGCCGTGGTGGTCTCCGAACAGGGCCTGGCCGATCTGCGCGGGCTGTCGCCCAAGCAGCGCGCGCGCGCGATCATCCACAACTGCGCGCACCCGGACTATCGACCGCTGCTGGAGGATTATTTCGACCGCGCCTGCCGCGACAGCAAGGGCAAGCACACTCCGCACCTGCTAATGGAGGCGATGTCCTGGCATCAACGTTTCCTCGACACCGGCAGCATGAAGCCCTGACCCTGCCTGTGTCGGCCGGCGCGCACCTGGCCGACATCGCTCCAGTCGACACCAAACGGCGCGAGTTCAGTTCCGCTTGCGGGGTGTGCGCCGGTTCGGTGCGCCTGCGGCGGCCCGTGCGCCGTCGGGTTTCGTCCGAGCCGCCGCATGTTCACGCCGACAGGTGCTCGTACAGGATCACCGCGCCCACGCCGATCAGGATGACGCCGCCGATCACCTCGGCGCGCTTGCCCACCATGGCGCCAAGCACCCGACCGAGCATGATGCCCAGCGTGACCATGCCGAACGTGCACAGGCCGATCACGGCGGCGACCAGCGCGATTGGCGTGTCCACGAAGGCCAGACCCACGCCGACCGCCAGCGCGTCGATGCTGGTCGACAACCCGGTGAGGGCCAGGCCGACGAAACCATGTTTCTTCGACTCGTCGACCGGCTCGTCCGACTCCGGTCTGAGGCCGTTCCAGATCATGTGCAGACCCAGCGCCAGCAGCAGACCGAAGGCGATCCAGTGGTCCCAAGCCTCAATGTAGTGCGAGGCGCCCTTGCCCAGCAGCCAGCCGATGACCGGCGTGATCGCCTCGATGACGCCGAAGATCAGGCCGGCGCGCAGGGCCTGACTGAGCCGAGGCCGGGTCATCGCCGCACCCTTGCCGATCGCCGCGGCGAACGCGTCGGTGGACATGGCGAAGCCGAGCAGAAGCATGGAAACGGGATTCATGGATAGCCGGGTCGGTCGGGCTGGACGCAACGGCGCGACGACACGCCCCACCGCTGTGGCGTCGTCAGCCGTTGGTCTCGCCAACCGGAATCGGTGTCTTCGCCACGGCAGGACAAGCCGAGCATGTTGACGAAGACGCCTCGTCGCAACGAGGTAGGCTACTCCCCAAGGGGTGTCGCGCTGAGGGCATCGCCGCCAGCGCGCGGGCAAGATTAGCACGATGGCGCGGCGGCCAGATACCCACCATCTCGGCCGAGCCCGCCTACGTCGGCCAGGTCCGCACCACCTCGCGTCCAGGCGGCCACGCCCTCAGCGCGTTGCCGCAAAACGCCAGCGTCAACATCAACTGCCGGATCTTTCCCGGTACGTCGCTCGGCAGCGCTCGCCACTTGTCGATCGAACGGACTCATCACCCCACTGGCGTTGCGAGTGAGTACACGCGTATAGATCCGTTCCACCTAGCCACGAGACAGCCGTCAGAAAAGTCTAACGGGCCTTCACCACGAACAAGGTAAAGCCTGATACAGATTTGCCCCGTTCAGCGACTTTTGCGCCAACGAGATAGACGATGTGGTGCGTTTCATCCAGAGCCAAGGTGCGGACACTTTTCATCGTGGGGAGCGCTTCCACGGCCTGATAATGGTCGGCATCGATCTGACGGACGATGTTCAGAACCCCTGTGCGGCTGGGGCTGAAAATCATACCTGTGGCGGCATCGTAGGCAACCGCGTCGGGATCCTTACCAACAGCGATTTTAGCGACCTGGTGACCATTGGTGGCGTCGGTGACAATCAACCAGCCGTTGGCGCAGACGGAGAAGATGCGCTGGTGCGACTGATCGAGAGCCAGGCCGGTCGGTCCCTCGCATGGAGCCAGCGGCCAGTTCCGGAGCACCGCGTTGGTCTTGGTATCAATGTGGGCCAACTCTCCCTTGTCCTCAAGATTCACGTAGACGTTGCCGCTGCCGTCGCTGGCGGCAAATTCGGGATTGCCAACCAGCGCAATCGTAGTCAGCTCCTTGCCCAGTTGGGGGTCGATCACACTGATGCTGTTGCTGTCGCCGTTCATGGCTAGAACATGCCCCGACGCGTTGTCATAAATCACGGCGTCGGGATTCTTCCCGTCCACCTTGATGTGTCCGACCGTCGTCAGGGTCTCCAGATTGATGACACTGACGTCGTCGCCATGGCCATTGGTGACATAAGCACGACGCAGGGCTGGAACGAGTGCGACGCCGTGAGCATGTTTGATGCCGGGAATTTCCCGCGTAATCTTGCCGGTACGGGCGTCGACTACCATGACCCGGTTGTCCCGTGCGATAAAGAGCCGGTTCGCGGCGCTGTCAAACGTCACGTAGTCCCAGCCGCCGGCGCCACCCAGTGGATAGGTGCTGGCCACGTGATACGACGAGGCCGGTGGCGCGGCTGCCCATGCCGGAGGGCTGAGCACGCCAACGAGAACCAGCGCCCATGCAAAATGTTTCATGATCTTGTCCTTTGATTGGAGGCGACAGCCAGTGCCTTCGACTGATCGAGAGATGGGTCAATCCCCCGCAAACCCCGGTTTGAGTCTACCCGGCACGCAACGACCCGGATAACCGCCAGCACCGACCCTCGTTGGCTATTTGCGGGCCCACGAGACGCCTATGCAGCTCACCCTACTGTGCCACCGCAACCTTTGCATTTGCTTGGGCGGGCGGATCAGAGCCACGCGATCCGCCCGCCGATGTGACGCGCAAGGTGGCCGCGTGCAAATCGGGACCCGAACTCAGAACTCGAAGCGTACGCCGGCCAGGTAGGTCAGTCCGTAGAACTCGCGCTGACCATGGCCGTTATCTGATGTGGACGCGCATCCTGCATCAGGCTCGATGGCGATCGAGCAGCCATTGCTGAGCCGAATGCGCTGGCGCGTCGCTCGGGGTGGCGCGCTGGTACTGGCCGCTGGCGTCCAGCAACCACGCCTGCACGTTGTCGTCGAGATAGTTTTGCAGCGTTTCGTGGAATATGCGCTTGGCCAGGTGGGAGTCGAGAACGGGAAAACATGCCTCGACCCGGCGCAGCAGGTTGCGCTCCATCCAGTCGGCGGACGAGCAGTAGAGCTCTGCGTCGCCGGCATTGGCAAACCAGTACACGCGGCTGTGCTCGAGAAAGCGACCCAGTATGGAACGCACGCGGATGTGTTCCGACACGCCGGGCAAACCGGGGCGCAGGATGCAGGCGCCGCGTACGATCAGATCGATCTCGACGCCTGCACAGGAAGCGCGGTAAAGCGTCTCGATCATGGAAGGTTCGTTCAGCGCGTTCATGCGCGCGACGATGCGGGCGGGCTTGCCCGCGCGGGCGTGGGCCATTTCGCGCTCGACCAGTGACAGCAATCCGGGGTGCAGGCTGAACGGTGATTCAAGCAGATACTGCAGTTCGATCAGCGGCCCGAAACTGCACAGCTGCTGGAAAATCGTGCCGACGTCCGCGCAAATGCCGGCATCTCGCGTCATCAACCCCACGTCGGTGTAAAGACGGCCGGTGGCCTGGTGGTAATTGCCGGTGGACAGGTGGGCATAACGCTGAAGCACACCGTGTTCACGGCGCACGATCAGTAGCATCTTCGCGTGGGTCTTGTAGCCGACGACGCCGTACACGACCTGCACGCCGGCCTCCTGCAGGCGGTCGGCCAGGCGGATATTCGCCTCCTCGTCGAAGCGCGCACGCAACTCGACGACTACCGTGACTTCCTTGCCCGATCGGGCGGCGTCGGCGAGGTATCCGACCAGGGGCGAATCCTCGTCGACGCGATAGAGCGTCTGCCGGATCGAGAGCACGTCATTGTCGGTGCTGGCGTTGCGCAGCAGTTCGAGAACCGGGGTGAATGATTCGAACGGATGATGCAGCATCAGATCGCCTTGGCTGATCGTTTCGAAGATGCTGGTGTCCGACGTGAAGGGTGCGGGAATGATCGGCGCGAATGCGGGAAATTTCAGGTCTGGGCGATCGACGATGTCGTACACCGCCGACACGCGATGAAGATTGACCGGGCCTGCGCACAGATACACGTCCGCCTCCTTGAGCCCGAAGTTGAGCAGCAGCAGCTGCCGAATATCGGGCATGCAGTCCTCGTCGAGTTCGAGACGTACCGCGTCGGCAAAACCGCGCTGGCGCAGTTCCAGGCTCAGCATCCGTACCAGACTCTGTGTGTCATCGTCTTCGAGTTCGAGCTCCGAATCGCGCGTCACGCGGAACTGGCAGACGTCCCGGATTTCCATGCCCGGAAACATGGCGTCGGCGAATTTCTCGAGCAGGGTGGACAGGAACACGAATTGCCAAGGCGCATCGGCGACGCTCGATGGCATGCGTATCACGCGCGGCAGTGAGCGGGGCGCGCGCACCACCGCAACGTTGCCTTCGCGGGCGAAGGCATCCTCACCGTGCAGCACTACCGCAACATTGAGGCTCTTGTTGAGAATGCGCGGAAAAGGATGGGCCGAACTCAACCCCAGGGGCGACAGCACCGGAAGAATCTCGTCCTGAAAATGTTGCCGCGCCCAGCGCAGCTGCGCAGGCGACCACTGGGTGCTGTCGCTGAAAACAATGCCTTCATGAGCCAGCGCCGGCCGCAGTTCGTCGTTCCATGTTTCGTACTGCGCATGCACCAGCCGGGTCGCACGTTCGCGCACCTGTTCAAGCACGTCGCTCAACGGCAGGCCGTCCGGGCCGGGCCGCGCGTCGCCATAGGTGATCCAGTGCCTGAGGCTGGCCACGCGCACCTCGAAGAATTCGTCGAGGTTGCGCACGGAGATGCACAGGAAGTGCAAGCGTTCCAGCAGCGGTACCGATGCCGCGCGCGCCTGCGCCAGCACCCTGAAATTGAATTCGAGCGCGGAAAGCTCGTAGTTGAGGTAAAGCTCCGGTGCCTGAAAGTCGACGCTGGCCGGTTCTGGCACCGCTTCTTGCGCTGCGATTGCAGGATTCGTCATGGGCTCGGTCTTGTTGGCGGCAACTGCCGGTACTGCAGGGGAACAGGCTGCGACGGGCCGGTGGGGATATCCATTGGAACGCCGCTGCATGACCACCTGATGACTATCGCCGCAGACTTCCCGCGAAGCTGTTTCAGCGGCGATGGCTCACCTTTGCAGCGTGGCAACCAGCAGGGGATCGCTCCACATTGAGCCCACACCAAGCAGCGTGCCGAGCGCGGCGCCGGCGAATACGTCGGTCGGATAGTGCAGCCCCAATATCACTCGCGACATCGCCACCAGCACCGCGAACAGAATCAGCGGCAGCGTCAACACCGGAAACGAGTTGGCGGCGACGATGCCGAAGCTCACCGCATGTAGCGTATAGCCGGAAGGGAAACTGTATTCGTCCAATGGTGCAGCGCGAGCAACCACACCGGCGAGCACGCAGAACGGCCGCAATCGACGCGTTCGACGCTTCAGCGTCCTGTACAAGATCCACGCGACGATGCCGGTGGCCAGCATTTGCAGTGCGGTGTGCAGGCCGCGTTTGCCGGCACCTGCCGCCACCTGCCGCCAGCGCGGCCATCAGACCGTACCAGAGCCAGCCGTCTCCGAGCCGACTGACCATAGTGAAAGTCCGATGCACGACCGGTCGTGCAGCCCAGCGACTCGCCACATGGCAAAGCAGGGGATCCCATACCCATCGTGGACGCTCAGGCGACGGCGCGGAGATGGTCATCGGGATATCCGCGTACCAGTGCGTGCAGCAGGCTGTCGAGCCCGGCGATCGCCGCATCTGGCGGGCAGCGTTGGGCGGCGCGCCGAGCGTTGACACCCAGTAGCCGGCGTGTGTCGGGGTCCACGCCGAGTTGGTAAGCAGAGCTGATGAAACCACGCGTGTCCGTCGTCGGCACGACCAGCCCGGCGATGCCGTTGGCAACGTGTTCCTGCGCCGCCGCATGGTCGAAGGCGACCAGCGCCAGGCCCGACGCCAGGGCCTCCAGCACCACATTGCCGAAGGTCTCCGACAGACTCGGAAACACGAACAGATCCGCGCTGGCGTAGTGCACGGCCAGCTCCGTGTCGCGCTTCGTGCCGACGAACAATACGTCCGGACAAGCGACCGCCAGGGCCTCGCGCTGGGGGCCGTCGCCGACCAGCACGATGCGCGCGCCAGGTATCCGCGCGTGCACGGCACGGAAAGCCTGCACGGCGAGGCCGAGATTTTTTTCGGCGGCGATCCGGCCGACGCACAACAATACCGGGGCATCGTCGTGCACGCCCCAGCTCCTGCGCAAGGCCAGGTCGCGACGTTCTGGCGAGAACAGCCGGGCATCGACGCCGCGGCGCAGTTTGCGCACGTGACTGATGCCGGCATTCGTCAGTTCGGTCTGCAAGGCCCTGGTCGAAACCAGGGTCATTTGCGCGCGTCGATGAAAGCGAAGCAGGTGTGCGCGCACGAGCGGCGCCAGAAGTCCGATACCGTAGTGCGCGGCGTAGTCGTGGAAGCGCGTGTGAAACCCCGACACGACGGGTATATCCAAGGCGTTGGCCGTGCGCATCGCCGAAGCACCCAGCGGCCCTTCTGTCGCGATGTATATCGCGTGGGGCCGCTGCGCGATCCAGCGACTGCGCAATGCGTTACCAGCGGGCAGGCCGAACTGCATGCTCGGATAGCGCGGCATGGCTACGCCACGGGCACACACCAGGCCAACCTTGCCATCGTGGCCGTTTGCACCCGGGCGTACCACTTCGACTTCGAAATCGCGAGCAGCCAGTCCCTCGGCGAGGGTACGCACGGTGAGGGCGACGCCATTTACCTGGGGTGGCCAGGTTTCCGTAACGAAGGTGATTCGCATGCCTGGTCTCCCGTCGGAACTGGCGCTGATCTTCGCGCTGGCGTGTTGCACCCACGCGACCGGAGCATGACATCTGCGTGTGCTTCCTCCATCAATGAGGCGGATCCGGCAGCGCGTCATAAGAGCAGCGCGTCATAAGATCTGTCTGCCACCGTCTCGACATCACGATGGACAGCTGGACGGTGTTTAGCGGGTGCCTGAGCTCCCAGGCAATGTCCGCGTGTGGCGGTGAGGATTCTGCGGTCGCACTTGCCTGAAAAAATACCTGGCGCATGTCATTGGCTTGTCATGCTGCATCGGCAAACTGCACCTGCCTGTCCTGACTCCCCTCGATGGCAAGGCACCTTGGAGACGCCGCTCTCTCCTCTCCCCAAATCGGCCCACGGCGTGGATTGGTTCCACGCCGTCTTTTTTGGTGCGCCAGGCATGGCGCGTAGCGGCGAGCCTCGCTTCATCACGGCGCGTTGGCTTGATTCCCGGCTTGTCGTGTTCGCATGGACGCCACGCGGCGGCGCACGACGCATTATCAGTATGAGGCAGTGCCATGAGCGCGAAGCGAAAAGACTCCAACGCCATCTCGCATGACCCGGAGACCCCGCCGGAGATCACGGATGCCTGGATCGCCGAGGCCGACTTGTATCACGGTGAGAAGCTGGTCAGCCGGGGGCGTCCCAAGCTCGCCAGTCCACGTCAGCTCTTGTCCCTGCGCTTGCCACCCAAGGTCATTGAGCGCTCGCGGGCTACGGGGCCTGGCTGGCAAACACGCATGGCTGACGCCCTGGAAAAGTCGGCGCCCAAGCCACGGCGAGTTGCTGGCTGACAACCCGACCCAGCGCACGCCGTGCCGGCCCTGCTGCTTTCAGGCGTTGCGGGTCAGCTTCTGGCCGTTATGGACACGGCAGAACGAGTCGAATCAGCCTACATCGCCATCCACGCTACAATTGACGGTTCGCCCTCCCATCGATCCGCCTGCATGCCCTCGCACCTCCAGGAAACCCGCCGCCGCCGCACCTTCGCCATCGTCAGCCACCCTGACGCGGGCAAGACCACGCTGACCGAAAAGCTGCTGCTGTTCGGCGGCGCGATCCAGATGGCCGGGTCGGTGAAGAGCCGCAAGACGTCGCGGCATGCCACCTCCGACTGGATGGCGCTGGAGAAGGAGCGCGGCATTTCGGTGACCTCGTCGGTGATGCAGTTTCCGTACGAGGACAAGATCGTCAACCTGCTCGACACGCCGGGACACGCGGACTTCTCCGAGGACACCTACCGTGTGCTGACCGCGGTGGATTCGGCGTTGATGGTGATCGACTGCGCCAAGGGCGTGGAGGAGCGCACGATCAAGCTGATGGAGGTGTGCCGCCTGCGCGACACGCCGATCATGACCTTCATCAACAAGCTCGACCGCGAGGGCCGCTCACCAATCGAGCTGCTGGACGAAGTCGAGTCGGTGCTGGGCATCGCCTGCGCCCCGCTGACCTGGCCGATCGGCATGGGCAAGCAGCTCAAGGGTGTGTATCACCTGGCGCTGGACGAGGTGCACATCTTCGAGCCGGGCAAGAACTTCACCCGACAGGATTCGACCATCTTCAAGGGTCTGGACGCACCCGGTCTGCTGGAACGCATCGGCGCCGAGGCGATGCGCGAACTACGCGAGGAGCTGGAGCTGGTGCAGGGCGCCGCGCCATCGTTCGACCTCGACGAGTACCTGGCCGGCAGGCAGACGCCGGTGTTCTTCGGCTCGGCGGTGAACAGTTTCGGCGTGCAGTTGTTGCTGGATTTCTTCGTGGAGAACGCACCCGCGCCGCAGCCGCGCGACACCACCACGCGCGCGATCCAGCCGGAGGAGGAGAAGCTGTCCGGCTTTGTGTTCAAGATCCAGGCCAACATGGACCCGGCACACCGCGACCGCGTCGCCTTCATGCGCGTGTGCTCGGGCACCTACAACGCCGGCATGAAGATGATCCAGACCCGCACCGGCAAGGAAGTGCGCATCGCCAACGCGCTGACCTTCATGGCCAGCGATCGCGAGATCGTCGAGACCGCCTATCCGGGCGACGTGATCGGCCTACACAACCACGGCACCATCACCATCGGCGACACTTTCACCGAAGGCGAATTGATCAAGTTCACCGGCATTCCCAACTTCGCACCGGAACTGTTCCGTCGCGCACGCCTGCGCGATCCGCTGAAGATGAAGGCCTTGCAGAAGGGTTTGGCGCAACTGTCCGAGGAAGGCGCCACCCAGTTCTTCCGGCCGCTGATGTCGAACGACCTGATCCTGGGTGCGGTCGGCGTGCTGCAGTTCGAGGTAGTCGCGTATCGGTTGAAGGACGAATACAACGTCGACGCTGCGTTCGAACCGGTGACGGTGACCACCGCACGCTGGGTGCACTGCAACGACGAGAAGAAGCTGGACGAGTTCAAGGAGAAGAACGCGATGCACCTGGCCATCGACGGCGCCGGCGAGCTGGTCTACATCGCGCCAACCCGGGTCAACCTGCAACTGACCCAGGAACGCTGGCCGCAGGTGCGCTTCGACAACACCCGCGAACATGCGGCGGCAGTGGACGCCTGAGCTTCGACCGCCCCAAGTCCCGCCAGGCCCATCGCCCGCGGCAACGCGAGCGCAGAACCGCGTCACGCTGGTAGCCTTGGCGCTCCCCGCACGGAGTCACGTCAGCATGCCGGCACCCAGGATCGCTTTCGTCATGCCGCCCGGTACACCGGGCTGGCAACGCTGGCTGGTGCTGTCGCCCGCGGCCCGCATCGTGTTCTTCGCCGCGATGCTGATTGGCTTCGGGTATTCCGTCGAAACATTCGTGGCCATGTCGGGTTGGGCGATGAAATCGGCCAGCCCGCTGCAACACGCCCTGGCCAACCTGAGCGTGCAATTGCTGCCGGTCCTGGCCGGCTACCTGATCCTGGTCAAGCTGATCGAGCGACGGCGCCTTGACGAACTTGCACCGCGCGACATGCCCGGGTTCGGCGCCGCTGGCCTGGTCATCGGCGCCGTACTGTTCAGCCTCGTGGTGGCCGTGTTGTGGCTGGCCGGCAGCTACCACGTCACCGGCACCAACCCCCAAGTGGACTGGCTGCCGGCCGTACTGGTCAGCGGCATCGGCGCCGGCATCGGCGAGGAAATCGTGGTACGCGGGGCGCTGTTTCGTATCGTCGAGGAAGGGCTGGGCACGTGGTGGGCACTACTGATCTCGGCACTGTTTTTTGGTGCTGCACACATCGCCAACCCGGCCGCTACCTGGTGGAGTTCGGCGGCCATCGCGATCGAGGCCGGCGTGCTGCTGGCCTTGCTGTATGCCGTCACCCGTTCGCTGTGGACCTGCATCGGCCTGCACGCCGCGTGGAACATCACGCAGGGCACCGTGTACGGCATCCCGGTATCGGGCACCAAGGCGAATGGCTGGCTGGTGTCGCGTCGCACCGGAGCGGACTGGCTCAGCGGCGGTGCGTTCGGTGCGGAGGCCTCGGTGGTGGCGCTCACGCTGTGCCTGATGCTGTCGGTGATCTTGCTGGTGATCGCACTGCGACGTCATTCGATCGTACCCTCACCAGGCCGGCGCCGAACCCGCTGATACCGCTCGGCTGTACGGGCGTGGCGATTCCCATATATCGATGTGGTTGTGCACGCGGCGCCGGTCACGCATCCGCACTTCGCAGCGACCCGGCTCCAGCACCTCGAAGTGCGGCGCAATCGTGGCGAAGCAAGGTGCCTTGAGGCAGATGGCGCGGGAAAACGCCCAGCGTCCGGCGGGCCAGCGCGCTATCCGGCGGTAGACAGACAACACCGGCGCTGTCATCGATCAACTTCCGCCAGTGTGACCGCTGCCGAGTGCTCAGCCGTCGACGAGGCGTGCCGGTCGGCCCTGGTCACCGCCGCGCGCAACTCGTCAGTATCGAAATCGTCCACTGATATGAACTCGAACACCCCCTCGCGCACGCGCTTGAGCAGCGCGGCCTCGCTGGCATCGAGCACGCCGGCCTGCTCTGCTTCAGCCAACTGCTCGATGTAATCGTGCGACTTGAACTGGCCCGTCTTCAACGCCTTGCCGAACTTGCGGTCCACCGGTTCGGCCGCAATCACGTCGGGCAACAGCGCATTCATGCGGCCGATCGTGTTGTTTGGCGTGGGTCTGCGATAGACCCACTCGACCAGCCGGTCACGCGCCTCGTTGGGCGCGGTGAGCAAGGCGGCGACGCGGCGGCCCAGGCGATCGGATGGCGGTACTTCGCGGCGCCCCAGCGGGAATACCAGCACACGCAGTAGCCATGCCACCGGGCGCACCGGAAAGTTGCGGATTGCGCCGTCCAGCGCGTTCTGGGTCAGCCACATGCATTCGTGGAAGCCCCAGGCCAGGAACGGGCGATCCGCCTCGGGCCGACGATTGTCCTCGTACTGCTTGAGCATGCTGCTGGCGATATACAGATAGCTGAGCACATCACCCAGGCGCGCCGACAACTTCTCCTTGAATTTCAGCTTGCCGCCCAACACGCCCATGAACACGTCGGCGCACAAGGCCAGCGCCGCAGAATAGCGATCCAGCTTGCGGTAGTAGCGGCGCGTATAGGCGTCGCCGGCGCTGTCGCCGATGCTCGAACCGGTGAGGCTGATCGCGAAACTGCGCACGGCGTTGGAGATGCCAAAGCCGATGTGCTTGAACAGCAGGCGGTCGAACGTTTTCAGCTGCTCGCTGCGATCGGTGATCGCCAACGCCTGCATTTCCTTCAGCACGTACGGATGGCAGCGGATCGCACCCTGGCCGAAGATCATCAGGCTGCGCGTCATGATGTTCGCGCCCTCGACCGTGATCGCGATCGGCACACTGGCCCAGCCACGCCCGGCATAGTTTTTCGGACCCAGCTGCACCGCCTTGCCACCATGCACATCCATCGTGTCGTTGGCCACCTGCCGCGCCCAGTTGGTGGCGTGGTACTTCGCGATCGCCGAGGTGACCGCCGGTTTCTCGCCGCGGTCGACCGCCGCCGCCGTGGCGCGGGAGAGTGCGGCAGTGGCATAGGCCAGGCCACCGATGCGCGCCAGCGCTTCCTCGACCCCCTCGAAACGGGCCACCGCCAGTCCGAACTGCTTGCGCATGCGCGCATAGGTGCCGGTGGCCAGTGCCGAGGCGCGCATCGCGCCGGTGGCGTTGGAGGGCAGCGAAATCGCGCGGCCGACCGACAACACTTCCACCAGCATGCGCCAGCCGTGGCCGGCCATCTTCGGCCCGCCGATCAGCACCGACAGCGGCGCAAACATGTCCTTGCCGCGCACCGGTCCGTTCTGGAACGGGATGTTCAGCGGGAAGTGGCGCCGACCGATCTCAAGCCCTGGCGTCGAGCGTGGCAGCAGCGCGAGGGTGATGCCGAGGTCTTCCTTGTCACCCAGCAAGTGTTCCGGGTCGTACATGCGGAACGCCAGCCCGACCACCGTGGCCACCGGCGCCAGTGTGATGTAACGCTTGTCGAAGGTGAGTTTGATGCCCAGCGTCTCGACCCCGTCGACCAGTTGCTTGCAGACGATGCCTACATCGGGAATCGAGGTGGCATCGGAGCCGGCGTAGGGGCCGGTCAGGGCAAAACAGGGAATCTCCTCGCCCACCGCCAGTTTCGGCAGGTAATAGTCCTTCTGCTCGTCGCTGCCGTAATGCAGCAGCAACTCGGCTGGTCCGAGCGAGTTCGGCACGGCCACCGTCGAGGAAACCGTCGCCGACATTGTGGCCAGTTTCTGCAGCACCGCCGAATGCGCCAGCGCGGAGAACTGCAGGCCGCCGTACTGCTTGGGAATGATCATGCCGAAGAACTTGTTCTTCTTGATGAACTCCCACAGGTTCGGCGGCATGTCGGCCAGCTCGTGGGTGATCTGCCAGTCGTCGATCATCGCGCAGAGCTCTTCCACCGGGCCATCGAGAAAGGCCTGCTCTTCCACGCTCAGTTCCGGCTTGGGCTGCTTCAGCAGCTCGTGCCAGTCCGGCTTGCCGGAAAACAGCTCGCCCTCGAAGCCGACCGTGCCGGCCTCCAGCGCCGTCTGCTCGGTCTCGGAGAGTTTCGGGGTGACCTTGGCGAACAATTTGAGCAGCGGCGCGCTGATCTGCTGCCGGCGAAAATTTACCAGCAGCAGCGGCACCGCGATGAGCAGTTCGATGATCAGCAGGATCACCATGGTCACCGGCGCACGCGCCAGCAGACCGACTATCAGGGTGGTGACGATGGTAACGATCGCCCAGCTACGCAGGCGGCTGCGGTGGTAGGCACAGGCGCCGGTGGCAATCAGCGCCGCCAGCAGGGTCAGGATCACGGACATCTGAAGCACCTCGTCACGGTTGAACGACGCCGGCTTGTCGCGGCATCGCGGGGAAATCAAGGCTTTGCACGTAATGGATCACTTCGCGTGTAAATGCATCGTTGGCGTCACCGGCCAGCATGTGCGTGGCCTGCGGCAGCTCGACGTGTTGCGTCTGCGGCACCAGGTGCAAGAACTCCTCGACGGTGGCGCGCGACACCACGTCGCTGCGTGCACCGGACAGCAGCAGCACGGGGATCTCGATCTTCGCGGCAGCGGCAAGCAAACGTGGCTGATAACGCTCGCTTTCGCCTACCACGCCGCCGGCCAGCAAGGCCGGGTCCCAGTGCCAGCGCAGACGGCCGTCGCTGCCCTCGCGCAATAGCGGGCGCAATTGTTGCTCACTCTTGCGCTCGCGCCGCTGCGGCAGGTAAGCGGCAATCTGTTCGGCCGCCTCCGCGTAACCGGCAAAACCGTCCGGGTGCGCCTGCATGAAGCCGAGGATGCGTTCGACGCCGGCGGTTTCCCAACGCGGCGTGATGTCGACCAGCACCAGCGCGCAAAACGGTACCGGTCGCGTTTCCCCGGCGATCACCATGCCCAGCAGCCCGCCCATCGACGCACCCACCAGGATCGGCGGCTGTGGCTGCGTGGCAGCCAGGCGCAGCATGTCGTCGGCGAACTGGTCGATGCGGTAGTCACCATGCAGCACCCAATCACTTTCGCCATGACCGCGCGCATCAAAAGTCACGCAACGGCAACCCGCCGACGCCAGCGCGGACGCGGCACCGTTCCAGGCACCCCGCGTCTGCCCAAAGCCATGCGCAAACAGCAGGCAAGGACTGCCGCCCGGGTTGCGCGTCTGCACGCCCAGGTTGAGGTCGGCGCTGCGGAAGCGCTCGCTGCTCGAGGTGGAGTCGGTTTCAGCTACCATACGGATGAGTATGGATTGCCTTGGCGGCCGTCGTCAACCCTGTCCGTGAACCATGCGCCGGCCTACACCAGGCGCCGCCGGACGCACCACCACAAATACACGGCGTATGGCTACCATACGCACATGAATGTAAGCAGCAAGCCGGAACGCACCCGCCTGTCGGCGGAAAATTGGGAAGTCGCCGCCCTTGACCTGATCGCGGAACAGGGCGTCGGCGCACTCGCCGTGGAGGCCCTGGCGCGCCAGCTCGGCGTCACCAAGGGCAGCTTTTACTGGCACTTCCGCACGCGCGAGGCGCTGTTGGTTGCGGCGCTCGAACGCTGGGAACAGTATGGCGAGCGCGAGATCATCGAAGAGATTGCGCAGATCGCCGATCCACGCGAACGCCTGCCCGAGTTGTTTCGACGCGTCGCGCATGAGCTGCAGCCGCATCGCGTCTACGCCGCTCTGCTCAAGGCGCTGGATCACCCACAGGTCGTGCCGGTCATGGCGCGGGTGTCGCAGCGGCGAATGGAATTTCTGACCACGGCCTATCGCGAGGCCGGCCTTGCGCCGCCGCAAGCACTGAACCGGGCGCGGCTAACCTATGCAGCCTACGTGGGCTTCCTGCAGCTGAATTTCACCCTGGGTCTGCCACGCCTCAACCAGGAAGAGTTCGATGCCTACATCGAACACATGATCGCCACCCTCATCCCGGCCTGACCGAATTTCGAAAAACCTCCAAACGGCGCATGGTCGCGCCGTTCTTGTTGCGTCGCGCCTTGCAATACCAGTGCCCGCAAACTAGCGTTCCGCTTCCGTTTCTTCGTAATCCGCCGAGGGACAAGATGACCAGCAAGCTGGAAGCGCTTACGCAGTGGGTCAAGCAGGTGGCGACGCTGACCCGCCCCGCGAAGATTCACTGGTGCGATGGTTCGGATGCCGAATACCAGGCCCTGGTTCAGCAAATGCTGGCCGACGGCAGTCTGATCGAGCTCAACCAGCAAACCCATCCAGGCTGCTACCTGCACCGCTCCGATCCGAAGGACGTAGCCCGGGTCGAGCAGCTCACCCTGGTCTGCCATCCAAACCAGGACGACGCCGGCCCGAACAACCACTGGATGGACCCGGCCGCGGCGCACGCGAAGATCGACGCGCTGTTCAACGGTTGCATGCAAGGACGCACCCTGTACGTGATTCCGTACTGCATGGGCCCGATCGACTCGCCGCTGTCGCGTTGTGGGGTGGAGATCACCGACAGCGCGTACGTGGTCGCCAACATGAAGATCATGACCCGCATGGGCGCGCCCGCGCTGGCGCGCATCGAGCGCGAGGGGTCCTTCGTGAAGGGGCTGCACTCCACGGGCGAACTCGATCCCGAGCGGCGCTGGATCATGCACTTCCCAGCCGAGCTGTCGATCAAGTCCTATGGCTCCGGCTATGGCGGCAATGCCCTGCTCGGCAAGAAATGCCATGCGCTGCGGATCGCCAGCAAGCAGGCGCGCAGCGAAGGCTGGCTGGCCGAGCACATGCTGATCGTGGGCATCGAGAACCCGCAGGGCCAGACGCATTACATCGCCGCCGCCTTCCCTTCGGCCTGCGGCAAGACCAACCTGTCGATGCTGATTCCGCCGGAAGGCTATCGTCGTGGCGGCTGGAAAGTCTGGACGGTCGGTGACGACATCTGCTGGATGCACCCGGGCGCGGATGGAAGGCTGTACGCGATCAACCCGGAAGCCGGCTTCTTCGGCGTGGCACCGGGCACCAGCGACAACACCAACCCGAATGCCATGAAGAGCATCTCGCACGACACCATCTTCACCAATGTCGCGGTCAACGCCGACAACCAGCCCTGGTGGGAAGGCCTGCCCGGCACGCCGGTCACCGACTGGCAGGGTCGCCCGTATGACCCGGCCAACGGCCCGGCCGCGCATCCGAATTCGCGCTTCACGGTCAGCGTCAGGCAGTGCCCGACCTGGTCGGAGATGACCGAGGCGGCGCAAGGCGTGCCGATCAGCGCGATTGTGTTCGGTGGTCGCCGCCCGTCTTTGCTGCCGCTGGTGATGGAAGCGCGCGACTGGAGCCACGGCGTGCTGATGGGTGCGGCGATGGGCTCGGAAACCACCGCCGCGGCCACCGGCGCGGTCGGCGTGCTGCGTCGCGACTCGATGGCGATGAAGCCGTTCTGCGGCTACCACTACGGCGACTACTTCGCGCACTGGTTGTCATTCGACCGGCCCAGCGCGAAGTTGCCGAAGATCTTCCACGTCAACTGGTTCCGCAAGGGTGCCGACGGCAAGTTCCTGTGGCCCGGCTTCGGCGAAAACCTGCGCGTACTGGAATGGATGATCAACCGCGCCGAAGGCCACGTCAGCGGGATGGAAACGCCGATCGGCATCCTGCCTGCCGCGGGCGAGCTCAACCTGGAAGGGCTCAAGCTCGATCGTGCCCGGCTCGACGCACTGCTCGAGGTGGACGCCGTCGGCTGGCAGGCCGAACTGAACGCCATTGGCAACTACCTGGAAAGCTTCGCGCCGCGCCTGCCCGAGCGCCTGCGCCAGGAGCTGCAGCGCGTCGTCGAGGCATTGCGGAAAGCTGACGCCAAGCTGGCGCCTCTCGCTGCCGCCGCCTCCTGAGGCGAATGGCGCCGGCAACTGCGCAAATGGCGCCAGCCACGTGCGCGGGTTCAGAGATCCTGGTGGTACTGCACGTAAGGCGTGCGCGACTGATCTGGTTCCGGACCGGCCGGGGTGTTCGCCCGCGAGCCGGACGACCACAGGTTTTGCGCGCCAACGCTGAGCGACCCACGCCACGGCAGGCGCCAAGTCACACCCAGATCGATGCTGTTCCAGCGTTTGTCGGTATACAGACCGCCCGGAATGCCGGCTTCGGGCTGCATGGTTCGACCCGTTACCACGCCGCTCAGCCGGCCGTGGTCGACACCGAAACTCAGTGCCTTCTGATCGAGCACGTTGACGCCCAGCAGATTGCCCGGCAACAGATAAACACGACCAACGCTGGCACCCAGGTCGAGGCCGCTCTTGTTGCCCAGGGCCAACCGGCCGCGCGCGTTGAGTTGATTGCTGCTGTCGAAAGCGGACAGCCCATCAACCCCCGGGGCGGCGCCCGGCAGCACTCTCGGCAACACCACATTGCGATTAGACGCGCTGGCGGTGCCGACACTCAGCCCGACGCTGTAGTTGCCGGCATCGTAGGTCGCCCCCACTTCGCTGCCAACTATCCTGGAATTCTGGTTGAGCCATGCGCGCTGGCTGACTTCGGCGTGCGCCGTGAGCGGGCCCACGCCATACTGCAAGCCTGTCCGGAGCATGCTGCCAGCATCGCCCGGGTGTATGTTCCAGGATGCACGCAGAGGCGACATCGGGTCGGCCGCAGCGCCGCTGTCGGCCTTGAGCACGAGCACGCGGTTGCTGGGGCCGCGCCACAGCGGCACACTGAGGTCGGCGCCAGGCGTACCCAACCCGGCCTGCGGTTGCGCCAGCAGATGCTCGGCCTGGGCATTGTCGCCGCTCACGGACTGGCCTGCCGCCGCAAACGGCAACAGTACAATCAACAGCAGGGCAGGCAGACGACGCATGAGCGTTTGACCGATCACTCGATGAGGACGAAGCTTTCCGGGTAGGAAGTGTACTTCATTTTACGTTTTACTAACAGCCCGAAACCCGCACCAACGCACAGATTCATACCGGACTGTTGCACGTCTTGACTCCTCCAAACCGGCTCGGTTCCCGTTATGATCCGGCTGGCAGGAGTGTCGACCTACCCTGTCAAACGGGTTTGACCTCGATCCTGTCGAAATTGTTCCGGAACTGACTGCCACGCATGAATGCCACGCCGACGATCCGCTCATCCCAGCCGCCCCGGGTGACGCGGGATCTTGCGGGCCTGAACGGCGCCGTCGAGCGTTTGTTCGAAGCCGCCGACGCCGCCAGCGTGATGGAGATCTGCGAGCTCATGCTGGGCCACTTGGGTACGCGCGGCCGGTTGTGCTGGCGGCAACGCGATGGCACCGGCGTCGAGCCGGCAGAACATTGGCTCGACCTGGCCAAGGATCCTCTGTCGACGCGAACCCTGTCGCTTGAACCGACGGATCTGCCAGTGCCGGGTTCGATGCGGGAATCGTTGCAATGGATCGGTCGTCTGGCCGATATCCGCCTGGCCCAGCTGGCCGAGAACAGTCGCCTGTACGAAGCGATCTCGCGCCTGGCGCGGGCCGAACGGTTGCAACGCGCGCTGTACGCGATTGCCGACCAGGCCAGCGCCGAACATGACATGTCGCAGATGATGCGCTCGCTGCACGCGATCGTCAGCAGCCTGATGTATGCGGAGAATTTCTACATCGTGCTGTACGAAGCCGCGACCGGCACCATCAGGTTTCCGTACTACGTCGACATCGTCGATACCGACTCGCCCGGGTTGAACCAGATCATGCCGCTGCAGGACATCCTGCACAGCCTGACCTGGAACCTGCTGCAGGGCGGCCAGCCGATGATGGGTTCGCTCGACGAATTGCGCCAACAGCTGGGTGATCGCTTCGTGCTGTTCGGCCCGCGTTGCGAGCACTGGCTCGGGGTTCCGATGCTGCGCGACGGACAGGTCATGGGCGGTATCGTCGTGCAGAGCTATCGCGCCGACACGCACTACTCGCGGCATGATCTCGAGCTGCTCAATTATGTCGCGCAGCATGTGCAGACCGCGCTGGAGAGGCGCGAGGCACACCTGGAGCTGGGACGCCGCGTGACCGATCGCACCGCAGCCCTGCGCGAGGCCAACCGGGTGCTGCGTCAGCAAGTGCTGCAACGCCAGCGCGGTGAACGCCTGCAGGCAGCGCTGTTCCGGATTGCCGAACTGGCCAGCACCTCCGACAGCCTGGACAAATTCTACGCCGCCGTGCATCAGGTGATCAGTGGCCTGTTGTACGCGCGCAACTTCTACATCGCACTGCTCGACGAGAAAAACGATCAGTTGAGCTTCCCCTACTCGGTGGACGAGGTCGACAACGTGCGCCCGGCGCGCGCCCACGGTCGCGGCGCCACCGAATACGTGTTGCACCACGCCAGGCCGCTGTTGGCGACTTCGGCGGAAATCGAAAAACTGCATGCCTTGGGCGAAATTACCCATTTCGGCACACGTTCGGCGTGCTGGCTCGGCGTGCCGCTGATCTGGGGCGGCAAGGCGATCGGCGTGCTTGCGCTGCAAAGCTACGCACCGGAACACACCTACAACGAACGCGATCAGGAACTGCTGACCTTCGTCAGCTACCACATTGCCAATGCGTTGCAACGCAAGCAGACGGCCACCTCACTCAAGCAGGCCAACGCAAGCCTGGAGCGGCGCGTCACCGAGCGCACCCGCGCACTGGCGCTGGCCAACCGCAACCTGCGCGAACAGATCGCCGAACGCGAGCGCGTGGAGCGCCGGCTGAAGTACGAAACGCTGCACGATTCGCTCACCGGGTTACCCAACCGGACACTGCTGCTGCAGCGACTGGAACAGGCGATGCAGCGCTACAGCGCCAATCCGGCCGAGCAGTTCGCCGTGCTGTTCATCGACCTGGATCGTTTCAAGGTCATCAACGACTCGGTCGGCCACCTGGTCGGCGACGACCTGCTGTTCCAGGTCGGTGGCCGCATCCGCGCCTGCCTGAAGACCCGCGACGTGGTCGCCCGCCTGGGGGGCGACGAATTCGCCGTGCTGATGGAAGGCATCGTCAACGCCAGCAAGGCCGCGCTGATCGCCGAACGCATCATCAGCGAATTGCATACGCCGTTCCGGCTGGGCACCAAGGAGATATTCACCTCGGCCTCGATCGGCATTGCGCTGTCAGCGCCACACTACCACCAGCCGGAGGAGTTGCTGCGCGACGCCGACGCGGCGATGTACAACGCCAAGGACGGTGGTCGCCATCGCGCGGCGATGTTCGACGACCGTCTGCGCCGCGAGGCGCTGTCGCTGCTGGACATGGAGAGCGACCTGCGCCACGCGCTCAGCCGCAACGAGTTCGAACCGTACTACCAGCCGATCGTCGCGCTGGCCGACGGCCGCGTGATCGGCTACGAGGCCCTGCTGCGCTGGCACCATCCCCGGCGCGGCCTGCTGTTGCCGGATGATTTCCTGCTGATCGCCGAGGAATGCGGCTGCGCCGAGGCGATCGACTGGCAGATCTTCGAACAGGTATGCATCCAGGCGGTACGCCTGATCGGAACCGAAGGCTCGATCAGCATCAATGTATCCGGCCGGCACTTCCGCTCGGTCGACCTCGATCAGCGCCTGCTTGCCCTGCTGGACCAATACGCCGTCCCTACCCACTGCATCCATATCGAGGTCACCGAACACGCGCTGCTGGGAAATCCGACCCAGGTCAAGCAGATGCTGCAGAACCTGCGCAACAACGGCGTCGGCATCTCGCTGGACGATTTCGGCACCGGCTATTCCTCGCTCAGCTACCTGCATCAGTACCCGTTCGAGAGCCTGAAAATCGATCGCTCGTTCATCACCGAGCTGCCACCGGATGACGGTGAAACCCAGGGCCTGGCCCTGGTCCGCGCGATCCAGGTGCTGGCCGACTCGCTGCACATGAAGGTGATCGCCGAGGGCATCGAGCAAGACTCACAGCGCCAGGCCTTGCTGCGCGTGGGTTGTCGCTACGGACAGGGCTTCCTGTTCGCCACCGCGCAGCCGGCCAGCGCGTGGCTCGGCACGGACAAGCCGCTGCTGCTCGCCTGAGGCGGATCCCGGATCTACTGGGCCGTGGCTGGTGCGCCGGGTACCGCGCCTTCGCTGAGCAGGTGTTCGGCGTCGATCCGGTCGAACTGGTAGCGCGGCGCGCAGAACTCGCAGATCACCTCGATTTCATCGCCGCGGGCCGCCAGCGCCGCCTCCACCTCATCGCGACGAGCGTACGCAGCATCGCGGTGACCCGCTCACGGCTGCAGCTGCAGCCAAACGTCAGCGCCCGCGTATCGGGGGGCTGGCTTGGCACAATCGAGGTTCTCGTCGGGAGCAGGCCCACCAGATGGGGGTTCGGCGGCGGCGACACAACGCCTCTTATACTGCCCTCACCTTCGCTGGTGCACCACCATGACTCGCCTGTTCCACCACATCCGATGGCGCAAGCTGCTGCGCTGGCTGGGCATCCTCGCTCTGGCCTGGCTGGCGTCGACGTGGCTGGCGGTGCTGCTGCTGCGCTTCGTGCCGCCGTGGACCTCGGCGGTGATGCTGGAGCGTCAGGTCGGTGCGTGGATGCATGGCGAGAAGGGTTTCCGGCTGCGCCAGCACTGGGTACCGTGGAAGCAGATATCGCCGTGGGTTCCGCTGGCGATGGTGGCCGCCGAGGACCAGAAATTTCCCTACCACCACGGCTTCGATTTCGACTCCATCAATCAGGCGATCGATGCCGCGGACGACGGCAAGCGCCTGCGTGGCGCCAGCACGATCAGCCAGCAGACCGCCAAGAACCTGTTCCTGTGGAATGGACGCAGCTTCGTGCGCAAGGGCCTGGAAGCCTATTTTACGGTGTTGCTCGAGCTGACCTGGCCGAAGCGGCGCATCCTTGAGGTCTACATGAACATTGCCGAGCTGGGCAACGGCATCTACGGTGTGGGTGCGGCCAGCGAGGCGTATTTCCGCACCCCGCCGGCCCAGCTGGGCCCGGCCCAGGCGGCGCGTCTGGCCGCGGTGCTGCCGAGCCCGCGCCGGTTGCACGCGGACCGACCCAGTGCCTACGTGATGCGCCGCGCCAACTGGATCCAGCAGCAGATGGAACAGCTGGGTGGCCCCGGCTATGTCGACGGTCGCGCCCCGCCGCATCCGCCGCACTGAGAGGCTCGCTCTGTCGTCCGTCGTTGGTTAGCATGCAACTGGACTTTCACTGGCGCCGCCCATGCCGCAACTCACCATCGTCGTTCCCGTGTACAACGAAGCGGCCGTACTGCGTTTGTTTCATCGGCGCCTGGGCGAGGTCATCGATCATCTGCCGTTGGCGTGCAGTGTGCTCTACGTGGATGACGGCAGCTGCGACGATACCTGGTCGATCATCGTCTCGCTGCTCGCCGCGGACTCGTGCGTGGGCGCACTCAGGCTGTCGCGCAATTTCGGCAAGGAGGCGGCGCTTACCGCCGGGCTTGACGCCGCTGGCGGCGATGCCGTGGTGGTGATCGATGCGGACCTGCAGGATCCACCGGAACTGATCCCGGCCCTGGTCGAACAATGGCAGGCCGGGTATGACGTGGTCTACGCCACACGCACCGCGCGCGATGGCGAAAGCCGCTTCAAGCGATTCACGGCGGCGGCGTTCTACCGCAGCATGGAAAAATTGTCGGACACGGCGATCCCGCGCGACACCGGCGACTTCCGGTTGCTCTCCCGCCGCGCGCTGGACGCACTGGGACAACTGCGCGAACGCCAACGCTTCATGAAAGGCCTGTTCAGCTGGATCGGATTCCGCCAAACCGCCGTGCACTATCTGCGCGAACCACGCCATGGTGGCACCACCAAGTGGAACTACTGGCGGCTCGCCCAGCTCGCCATCGAGGGCATCACCTCGTTCTCGACTGCCCCACTGCGGCTCGCCACCTGGGTTGGCCTGGCGTCGGCCGCGGCCTCCTTCGTCTATGGATTGTGGGTACTGCTGCGCACGCTGATCTATGGAGATCCGGTGGCCGGCTATCCGACTCTGATCCTGGTCATCCTGTTCCTCGGCGGCGTGCAGTTGCTGGCGCTTGGCGTGATCGGCGAGTACCTGGGGCGCAACTACGCCGAAAGCAAGCAGCGGCCGCTGTATTTCGTCGAGGAACAGCATCCGCCGCAAACCCCGCGCTGAGCCCGCGCTTCGGGCTTCACTACACGCGAACGCCGCTGCGCGCTAGACTCAAGCCTGACAGCGCACGGCTACCGCCCGGAGACCCAAGATGAGCCAAGTCAGACACCTCCTGCAAGACAAGGGCAGCACCATCTTTAGCGTAGCACCGGAAGCTCCGGTACTCGAGGCGATCAAGCAGATGGCCGAACACCGCGTTGGCGCATTGCTGGTGATGCGTGATGCCGGGTTGGTCGGCATCGTGTCGGAGCGCGACTATGCGCGCAAGGTCATCCTGCAGGGGAAATCCTCGTCGCAGACCGCTGTGTGCGACATCATGACTGCCGCCCCACTCACCGTTGGCCCGGACACGGATGTTTTCGAATGCATGCGCCTGTGCACCGACAGTCGCGTGCGGCACCTGCCGGTGGTGGTAGACAGCAAGGTGGTCGGCATCATCTCGATTGGCGACCTGGTCAAGGCGGTGATCGACGCCCAGGCCGAACAGATCGAGCACCTGGAGCGTTACATCACCGGTTGAGCGCCGTACCCGGTAATTGGCGCGAAAGCACCACGTGCGGCGACTCAGACTTTGGTCTTTCCGACGGTACCGTCGTGCACAGGCTCCTCGGGAGCCAGATCCGGCGACCAGCCGGCACGCCGGGCTGCCGCGACCGCCAGCGTAGCGACACCGGCGCCGGCCAGCGCGAGGCCGCCAACGCCCCAACCCAGCATGCGCAACCCGCTCACCGCGCTGGTCACCACCACGTCGCCGAAGCGCCAGACCGCGGTCTCGACGAAATTCTTGCCTTTGTAGCGTGTCTCGCGCGGTACTCGCGTATATAGCGCGTCGACCGCCGGCTTGGTCATGCCGTAGGCAAACCCGCGCGTGACCACCAGCATCACCGCCAGCAGCGGCACGCCATACAACCACGCCACGCTGCCACCGCCAAGCAGCGCCACCGCGCCCAGCAGCGTCACGTTTATCAGTGCCGGGATCAGCAGCCCCCAACCGGCGCCGTGACGGATCAGCAACCAGCGCGTCAGGCTCCACTGCAACAGTGCGCCGAGTAGGTTGGTTGCCAGGTCGAGGTTGTTGTAGAACGCGGTGCGCGCCACCGCATCGGTGAAATGCGCCTTGGCATAGTCGGCTACCAGAGCGTAGGCCAGCGTGCCGATACCGTCACCGAACAACATCAGCAAGGCCATGTAGCGCAGGAAGGGGTGCGACCAGAGTTGCTTGACGCCAGCCCAGAGAGAGCCGCCGACAGCATCCTCGGCATGCCCGCCAGCCTGGCTTGCCTGACTGGCCGACAGGCGCAGCAGCAGCGCAAGCGACACCGACAACGCCAGCGCCGAGACCACCAGCAATGGCGCCACGCCAATCACCTGCACCAGCAGCTTGGTCAGCAGCGGGCCAAACAGCGCACCACCCATGCCGGCCAGCGCGATCAGCGAAAACATCCGCCGCGCCTCGCCACGGCTGAAGATGTCGGCCATGACACTCCAGAACAGCGACACCACGAACAGGATGAACACGCTGACCCAGACGAAGAACACCACGCCAAGTTCGCGCGCACCGATGCGTTCCTGTGCCATGAACGCGGGCACGAAAGCGAGTAGACACACGATAAAAAAACTGTAGCTCCAGGCCAGCAATGGGCGCCGCCGGCATCGCGCCACCAGCAAGCCGAATAGCGGCGTGATCAGCAGCATCACCAGGAACACCGCGCCGTAGAACAGCGGCAGCGAGGTCGAGCCGACGGCCCCGCTGAGCTGGTCGCGGACCGGCCGGATGATGTAGTACGACGTCATCAGAAAGAAAAACGCCAGCGTGGACAACCTCGACGCGGCAGCTTGTTCCTGGACAGCGGAGCGAGGCAGACTCAAGGGCCCATCCAATGAGAAGCGCGAAAAGACTAACATGCCGACATGGGCCCGCCGCCAGAGCAGGGGATTTCGCGTGGACAACTACGACTACGTGATCGTCGGCGCCGGCGCGGCCGGCTGCGTGCTGGCCAACCGGCTCAGCGCGAACCCCACCACCCGCGTGCTGTTGCTGGAGGCCGGTCCGCGCTGGTCGTGGCAACAGGTGCTGCCGTGGTTCGTGCATAGCGAAGACAACAGCCGCGGCACCAGCGCCCTGCACGGCGCCGACGGCCCGCTCGGCGTCTGCGACCTGCGCTATCACAACCCACTGTCCGAGGCTTTCGTCGAGGCGGCAGTCATGGCCGGCTATGCGCGCAATGACGACTTCAACGGTGCCCAGCAGGCCGGCTTCGGCCTGTACCAGGTCACCCAGCGCAACGGCGCGCGCTGCTCGGCCGCGACCGGGTATCTGAAGCCGGTACGCGATCGCCGCAACCTGACGGTACGCACCGGCGTGCTGGTCGAGCGGGTGCTGCTGGAGCAAGGGCGTGCGGTCGGCGTGCAGTTGCGGCGGATCGCGGCCGGCGAGGTGCTGATCTGCGGCGGCACGATCAACTCGCCGCAGTTGCTGATGCTGTCGGGGCTGGGGCCGGCGGATCACTTGCGCGAACATGGAATCGCCGTGGTGGCGGATCTGCCCGACGTCGGTACCGGGCTGCAGGATCACCTGGACATCTGCACCGTGGTCGGCAGCCGCCAGAAGCACCTCACCTACGACCACCTCGACCAGCTCGGCACGGCGATCCGCTGGTGGCGCCCCCGCGACGGCCCGGGCAGCTCGAACATCGCCGAGTCCGGCGGTTTCGTGCGCAGTCGTCTGGCCGACGACGAGCGCTGCGACATCCAGTTCCATTTCGTGCCCGCGCAGCTCGACGACCATGGCCGCCATCGCCTGCCTGGCGACGGCTACACCGTGCACGCGTGCTATCTGCACCCGCGCAGCCGTGGATTCCTGCGCCTGCGTTCGGCCGACCCGGCGCAGCCCGTGGCGATCCACGCGAACTATCTCGGCGACGCCGAGGGGCATGACCTGAAGCGGATGCTCGAGGCGGCGCGGCTGTCGCGCAAGATCCTGGCGCAGGGCGCGTTCGATTACTGCCGTGGCCAGCCGGTCTTCCCCGAGCGCGAGCTGGACACCGACGCCGAGTACCTGGACTTCATCCGGCGCAAGGCCGAAACCGTCTACCACCCGGTCGGCAGCTGCCGCATGGACAAGGACGATCGTGCGGTGGTCGACAGCGAGCTGCGCGTGCGCGGCGTCGAGGCACTGCGTGTGGTCGATGCCTCGATCATGCCGAGCATTCCCACCGGCAACACCAACGCGCCGACGATCATGATTGCCGAGCGGGCCAGCGCACTGATTACGCGCAGGCCGTAGGAGCCCGCTTGCAGGCGATGCCTTTTGTTGCGAACGCCGGCTCAGCGCTTCAGCAACGGCAACTTGTTCGGCACGCCGTCCCACTTTTCGGCGTCTTCCAGCGCGGCGATCTTGCTGGTCAGCACGGGCCACTTCGGTGCGAGTTCCGCGTTGATCGACATGAAAATCTCCTGCCCGGCCGGCACGTCCAGCTCGGGGAAGATCGCCCCGACCGGGCACTCCTCCACGCACAACGTGCAGTCGATGCACTCGTCCGGATCGATCACCAGAAAATTCGGACCGGCGTGAAAGCAATCCACCGGGCACACCTCCACGCAATCGGTGTATTTGCAATTGATGCAGTTATCGGTGACGACGTGGGTCATGGTGTCTCCTCCAGACGAGATCGAGACATGCACCCAGTGTCGGGCAGCTCACGCCATGGCGCAATGACTCAGATCAGAGCGGATTCAGCGCAGCCTATGCAGAAAGCGCGGGCATCTTCCCAATTCCCCCGTCATCACGACGGGATACGCTCTCCTCCGTTCCACACCTGACCTCTCTTACCCTGTACGCATGATGCACATGAATCCCGCCACAGCTTTCGACGACGCCGTGAGCGCCACGCTTGCCGACCATTTTCTGTCTGATCCGTGAGCAGACCCGAAGCTGGCGGACGGTGCCGGCCCTATGACATCAGGCGAGTGCTTGCAGCGCAGCGCCATAGTCCGGCTCATTGCCGATCTCGCTGACCAGCTCGGTATGGATGACCTTGTCGTGCTCGTTCAGCACCACCACGGCACGGGCCGCCAGCCCGGCCAGCGGACCGTCGGCAATCGCCACCCCGTAGTCGTTGAGGAACTGGCGACCGCGCATCAGCGACAGGTTGACCACCTTATCCAGGCCCTCGGCACCGCAGAAGCGCGCCTGCGCGAACGGCAGGTCGGCCGAGATGCACAGCACCACGGCATTGTCGAGCTTGCTGGCCGATTCGTTGAAGTGGCGCACCGAGGCGGCGCAGGTCGGCGTATCGACGCTGGGAAAGATATTGAGCACCTTGCGCTTGCCGGCAAAGGTCGAAAGCGTGGCGTCGGAAAGATCGCCGGCAACCAGCGCGAATGCTGGCGCGGCGGATCCCACAGCGGGAAACTGGCCGTTGACGCTGACCGGCTGGCCATGGAAGGTAACTTTGGACATGCTGAAACTCCTGCGCGAGTGAATGGTTACAAGTAGTAGAACATGGTCTTGGCCAGGAACACGATGCCGACCATCAGCGCGAGCACTAGGCAATGGGTGTACTTGAAGCGGCACACGTCCATCTTGCCGTGGCGCATCGCCCACATCGCGTTGACGAACACGCCGAGCACGCCGAACGCGAGCACAACCTTGAGCAGCAGCCAGTTACTAAAGCGTGAACCGACGCAGCTGAAGCCGTCACAGCGGATGTCGAAACATTTGTGCAGCGATTCGACCACGATTACCTCGAACGCCACCGCGCCGACGAAAACGATGGCGCAAGCCAGGTGCAACAGGACGATCCACGGATACCAGTCAGCCATGCGCAAGACCATGAAAACCATGCAGAGCCGGCAATATGTGCCGCATCACATTGAGCGGCCATGACCTGCATCAAATGCAGGTGAACACTGTTGCTGAGCGGCGTCGAACTTCCAGCTGTCAAAACGACGCGGCACATCAGGCGTTTAGAGCAAGGGCATCGCCCGCAAGCGGGCTCCTGCCGGGTTTGATCGTGGCCGGGTTCGGGCACCCCACATCTGTTCCTGGCGCAGGAGCCCACTCGCGGGCGATGCTCTTTGCCGCGGGAAGGCACCCGCAGCAGCCACGCCCGCTCCACCCGGGTCGTTTTCCACAAACCTGTTGACAACGCTTGGCATCTGGCTAAGATAGTAATTGATTACTTACTTATTTCTGGATGTAGCCATGGACCACCCGCGCAAGCGCCTGTCCGCTGAAGACCGTCGCACGAGCACGGTCGAATCGGTGATCGAGCTGGCCGCCGAGCAGAACCCGAGCGAAATCACCACCGCCGCGATCGCCGCGCGCATGCACCTGACCCAGGGGGCGCTGTTCCGGCACTTCCCCAACAAGGACGCGATCTGGCAGGCGGCATTGGAGTGGGCGGCCGATCGCCTGCTGGCGCGAATCGAGCGTGCGGCCAGTGGCGCAACGTCTCCGCTGGCAGCGCTCGAAGCGATGTACCTGGCGCACATCGGCTTCGTCATCGAACACCCCGGTGTGCCGCGCATGGTGTTTGGCGAACTGCAACGCGCCGAGGAGACCGCGGCCAAGCGCATGGTGCAAACGCTGATCCGCCGCTACGGCGAGCATCTGCGCGCAATGATCGAAGATGGCAAGGCCAGCGGCGAACTGGATCCAAAGGTGGACGCCCCGGCCGCGGCCACGTTGTTCATCGGCAGCATCCAGGGCCTGGTCATACAGGCACTCCTGCTCGGCAACAACAAACAGATGCGCAAGAGCGCCCCTGCGGCGTTCGCCATCTACCGTCGAGGCATCGCCAAGGCCCGCTGATGAAACGCTTCACTCAATCAGGTCGGAACCGGGATATTCGAAAACACGTTCCCGCCATTTGCCCAAACTGACCCCTCGACGACGATCACTTGCTGATCAGGATCGAAGCATCGTCCCGAACGGAAACCCGCCGATGAAGACTCCAAGCCTCCCCACTGGCAAGACTCGCTGGATCGCGCTCGCCATCGCCGTCATCGCCGTCGCTGGCTGGTCGCTGTTCTGGCTGATGCACGACAGGGGCAATCCCGATGTACTGCGTTTGTACGGAAACGTGGACATCCGCGAGGTGGAGCTGGCCTTCCGCCAGCCCGGCCGCGTGACCAGCATGGCCTTCGACGAAGGCGATGCTGTGACCGCCGGCACGGTGCTCGCTCGACTTGACGCCACGCCGTATCGCGAGAAGCTCGCCGCAGCGCAGGCCCAATTGCACACAGCGCAGGCTGGACTCGACAAATTGCGCAGCGGCAACCGGCCGCAGGAGATCGCGCAGGTACAGGAGCGCGTGCGCCAGGCACAGGCAGGCTCGCGCGAGGCCGAGCGCAATTTCAGGCGTCAGAGCACCCTGCTCGAATCGGGTGCCAGCAGCCAACGCACCGTCGACGTCGCCCGTGCCGCGCGTGACCGGGCCGCGGCCGACCTGGCATCGGCCGCGGCCGCACTGTCACTGGCCAGGGATGGATTCCGCAGCGAGGATGTCGCCGCCGGCGCGGCGCGGGTAGCTGCGGCCGATGCAGCCCTGGCCCAGGCGCGCACCGCGCTGGCGGACACGGAACTGGTGGCGCCTAGCGACGGCATCGTGATCGCGCGGGTGCGTGAACCGGGCAGCATGGTGGCGAGCAGCACGCCCGTATACACCTTGAGCCTGCGCGATCCGGTTTACGTGCGCGCCTATGTCAGCGAGCCGGACCTGGGCCGCATTGCGCCCGGTGCGTCGGTGCGCGTGCACACCGATTCCTCCGACAAGATCTATCGTGGCCAGATCGGTTTCATCTCGCCGCGCGCGGAGTTCACTCCGAAGACGGTGGAGACCACCGACCTGCGTACCGACCTGGTCTACCGGCTGCGTGTGGTGGTTGCCGATGCCGATCAGGGCCTGCGTCAGGGCATGCCGGTAACGGTCGATGTCGATACCGCCCGCACCACTGACAAACCCGCGCAAGAGCGTTGAGATGAGTGCGCACCCCGCCAGCAACACGACGCGCGAACGCGGCAAGGATCACCCCGCCGTCATCATCGACAGCGTCGCCAAGCACTTCGGTGAGGTCCACGCCCTGCGCGGCTTCAGCGCTGAAATTCATTACGGTCGCCTCACCGGCCTGGTCGGCCCCGATGGCGCCGGCAAGACCACGCTGATGCGGATCATGACCGGGCTGCTGGTGCCCAATGGCGGCAGCGTCACGCTGGCCGGCCTGGATGTGGTCAAGGACAACGATGCGATCCACGTCGTCAGCGGCTACATGCCGCAGCGCTTCGGCCTGTACGAAGACTTGTCGGTGCTGGAGAACATGCGCCTGTACGCGCAGTTGCGCGGCATGAATACCGACCAGCACGCCGACATCTTCGAAAGCCTGCTCGAATTTACCCGGCTCGGTCCATTCACCCAACGTTTGGCCGGCAAACTCTCCGGCGGCATGAAGCAGAAGCTGGGACTGGCTTGCGCACTGATGGCGAAACCCGAAGTGCTGCTGCTGGACGAGCCCAGCGTCGGCGTCGATCCGGTCAGCCGCCAGGATCTGTGGCGCATGGTGCAGGAACTCACCGATGACGGCATGGCGGTAGTCTGGTCGACGGCCTATCTCGATGAAGCCGAGCGCTGCGAAAGCGTGCTGCTGCTCAACGAAGGCAAGCTCGAGTTCGACGGCCCGCCACAGCAGCTTACCGATCGTCTCAAGCAGCGCAGCTTTCGCCTGACCGGAGTCAGCGGCGAGCGCCGCACCGTGTTGGCGCGGGCACTGGATCTGGGCAGCGTCGGCGACGGCGTGATCCAGGGCGACGCCGTGCGCGTGGTCTTGCGCGCCGATGCCGGGCGCGAAGAGATTAATGCACTGGCTAACCAGGTCGGCGCCCAACTCGAGTCCGTGCAGGCGCGCTTCGAAGACGCCTTCATCGATCTGCTCGGCGGCGGCCCGGGTGGCACGTCGGCACTGGCCGATCGCATGGATCCGGTCAAACTCGATTCGGACATCGCGGTGTCCTGCACGGACCTGACCAAACGCTTCGGTGATTTCACCGCCACCGACAGCGTCAGCTTCGAAGTCCGCAGGGGTGAGATCTTCGGATTGCTCGGCCCCAATGGTGCCGGCAAGTCGACGACTTTCAAGATGCTCTGTGGCCTGCTGAAACCGACCGCAGGCGAGGCACACGTGGTCGGGCTCGACCTGCGCCGCGCCACCGGAGCCGCCAAGAGCCAGCTTGGCTACATGGCGCAAAAATTCTCCCTGTACGGATTGCTGTCGGTACGCCAGAACCTCGAATTCTCCGCCGGCGTGTACGGGCTGGAAGGCGCCAGCAAGCGCGAGCGCATTGACGAGATGATCGAGACCTTCGACCTGACGCCATACCTCGGCACCTCGCCGGACGCGCTGCCGCTGGGCTACAAGCAGCGCCTGGCGCTGGCCTGTTCGCTGATGCACCGTCCGCCGGTGTTGTTCCTGGACGAGCCGACTTCTGGCGTCGATCCGATCACCCGGCGCGAGTTCTGGACCCACATCAACGGCCTGGCGCGCAAGGGTGTGACGGTGATGGTCACCACCCATTTCATGGACGAGGCCGAGTACTGCGACCGCGTGGCGATGATGTACCGCGCCAGGCTGATCGCGCTCGATACACCTGACGCGCTCAAGCGCGATTCCCGCAGCGACCAGCACCCCGACCCGACGATGGAAGACGCCTTCATCCATCTGGTTGAATCGGCCGATCTCGAAGACGAGGCGCGCACAGACGCCAAGGCGGCGGCATGAACAGGGAAACCACCGCTATTCGTCCGGACGAAACACCGCCGGAACGAGCCAGCCGAAAATTCGACTGGCGCCGTCTGCTGGCATTGGTGCGCAAGGAAAGCCTGCAGGCGATGCGCGACCCGTCCACCATCCTGATCGCCTTCGTGCTGCCCGTCGTGCTGCTGTTCCTGTTCGCCTATGCGGTGTCGCTGGACGTGCGCGAGGTGCGCATTGGCGTGGTGCTGGAATCCGATGCTGCCTCGGCGCAGTCGCTGGCCGCCGCCTTTGCCGGCACCCGCTACCTGAAAGTCACGCCGGCGCGCGACCGCCGCGAGGTGGCCGAGCAACTGGTATCCGGCAAACTGCGCGGCTTTGTGGTGATTCCACAGGATTTCGAACGCCGGCTGGCCTCTCCCGTAGCGCAACCACTGGTACAGGTGATCACCGACGGTTCGCAACCGAACACGGCCAACTTCGTCGCCAATTACGCGCAGGGTGTGGTGCAGACCTGGGCAGCAGGCCGCCGTACCAGCGCGCCGCCGGCAGCCATCAAGCTGGAGCCACGCTACTGGTTCAACGCCGAGCTCGAAAGTCGCCGCGCGCTGGTGCCCGGCGCGATCGCGATCGTGATGACCATCATCGGCACCATGCTCACCGCGCTGGTGGTCGCGCGCGAGTGGGAGCGCGGCACCATGGAAGCCATCCTGTCCACCCCGGCGTCGGTGGCGGAGATCCTGATCGGCAAACTGCTGCCGTATTTCATCCTCGGCATGCTCGCCACCCTGGCCTCCGCGGCCCTCGCGATCTTCGTGTTCGATGTGCCGTTGCGCGGTTCGCTGCTGGCGCTGTTGACCTTGTCCGCCGTATTCCTGATTCCCGCACTCGGCCAGGGCTTGCTGATTTCGGCGGTTACCAAGAATCAGTTTCTCGCCTCGCAGATCGCGTTGTTCTCCGGCTTCCTGCCGTCTTTCCTGCTCTCGGGTTTCCTGTTCGAGATCGACGCGATGCCGGCACCGATCCAGGCCATTACCTACCTGATACCCGCGCGCTACTTCGTGTCCTCGTTGCAGACGGTATTCCTGGCCGGTGACGTCTGGGCCGTGTTTCTGCCGAACCTGGCGGCGATGGCGGCGATCGGCGTGTTCTTCTTCGCGATCGCCAAGTACAAGACGCGCAAGAACCTGGAGGCTTGAGCGATGCGGCGCCTGTTCAACACATGGATCAATGGCCGCTTGCGTGCGCAGATCGTCAAGGAGCTGCTCAGCATCCTGCGCGACCCGCGCAGCCGCCTTATCGTATTCGCGCCGCCGCTGCTGCAGTTGCTGATCTTCACCTTCGCCACCACGCTGGAAGTACGCAACGCCAACATCGCCGTCTACAACCAGGATACCGGCCACTGGTCGTACGAAATGGAAGCCCGAGTCGGCGCCGCCGAGTTCGTCAACAAGGTGTACACGGTGCACAACCGTGACCAGTTGCGTCGGCTGATCGACCAACGCAAGGTGATTGCCGCGCTCGACATGGGACCGGATTTCTCGCGCGACATCGTGGCTGGCGGTACCGGCAAGTTGCAGGTCATCGTCGACGGCCGCCGCAGCAATGCCGGTCAGATCACGGTCGGCTATCTCAACGCCATCGCGGCGAATGTCGGCAGCGCGGCCAGGAAGGAGCCGCAGCGCGCGTCCCCGGTGGTCGTCCGTCACTGGTTCAACCCCAACCTGATCTACCGCTGGTTCGTGGTGCCGGCGCTGTCGGGCATCCTGGTGTTCTTCAGCGCACTAATGATCACCGCGCTGTCGATCGCCCGCGAGCGCGAGCTGGGTACGTTCGACCAGTTGTTGGTCTCGCCGACCACCACGCTGGAAATCATCGTCGCCAAGACCGTCCCCGCGCTTGCCATCGGCACCGTGCTGGGATTGATGATGATCGCCGCGGCGGCGTTCCTGTTTGGCGTTCCTTTTACCGGTTCGTTCTGGCTGCTGCTGCCGAGCCTGCTGCTGTTCATCGCGTCGGTGGTGGGCATCGGCCTAATGATCTCCGCGGTTTCCGCGACGCAGCAGCAGGCCATCATGGGGGCCTTCGCGATCGGCGTGCCGGCGGTGCTGATGTCGGGTTTCGCCACACCGGTGGAAAACATGCCGCTGGTGCTGCAATGGATAGCACAGGGGATTCCGCTCACCCACTTCCTGGTCATCGTCGAAGGCACGTTCCTCAAGGCGATGCCGGCTTCGGACATTCTCGCCAATACCTGGCCGCTGGCGGTGATCGCCCTGGTGTCGCTGACGCTGGCGACGCTGCTGGTGCGCAGTCGCCTGCAGTGACCGATTGATGAAGGAGTTGCCATGAAACGTTCACCGAACATCCAAGCTCACGCAGCGCGCACCGCAGTTACCGCGCTGGGTGCGCTGTGGCTTGGCGCCTGCGCGGTCGGTCCGACTTATCGCGGGCCGCCGCGGGTCGACACCGGCAGCGGCTGGACGCAACCAGCCGAGGACACACGCACATCGGCCGACCTGGCGACCTGGTGGACGACGCTGGGCGATCCCGTGCTGGACCGGCTGGTGGCCACGGCGCTGTCCGACAACCTCGATCTGCGTCAGGCGCAGGCGCGTATTCGCGAGGAGCGCGCACTGCGCGACCGTGCCGCCGGCGGTTACGCACCGTCCGTCGGAGCCAGCGGCAGCGTGAACCGGCGCCGACAGAGCAAGAACGGGCCGTTGCCGATCGGGTCCATTCCCGGACTCGATCGCGACCAGACGATCTACGATGCCGGCTTCGACACGGCCTGGGAGATCGACCTGTTTGGCCGAACCCGGCGTGCGCTGGAAAGCGCAAATGCCGGCATGCAGGCCGCGCAGGCCGATGCCAACGATGTGCGCATCAGTGTCGCCGCCGAAGTCGCGCGCAGCTACCTCACGCTGCGCGGCGCGCAGCGCGAACTGGCCGCGCGCGAAGCCTCGCTGGCGACCCTGCAGCAGACCCTGGAGCTGGTCCGCAAACGTCTCGACGCAGGCGATGCAGCGCAATCCGATGTCGACGCCGCGCGGGCACGCCTGGCGGCCGCTTCTGCAGGCTTGCCCGGTATCCACGCGCGGCAGCGCGCCGCTGCATTGGGCCTCAGCGTGCTGCTCGGTGCACCGCCGGAGCGTGAGCTGACCTTGCTCGACACCCGCACCGCACCGATCACGCTGGCCCCGATACCCGTGGGCGAGCGCGCCGACATCCTGCGCCGCCGCCCCGACGTGCGTGCGGCCGAGCGTCGCCTGGCCGCCCGCACCGCCGATATCGGCGTGGCCACCGCCGAGCTGTTTCCCAAGCTGTCGATCGGCGCCAGCGGCGGCTTCCAGTCGCTGGATGCGGGCAACCTGCTCGAGTCCGCCAGCCAGACGTTTTCGATCCTGCCGCTGATCTCCTGGCGCGTGTTCGACGGCGGTCGCGTGCGGGCGGAGATCCACGCCAGCGAAGCACGGCAGCAGCAAGCCGCACTGGCCTATGAAAAGACCGTACTGTCCGCGCTGGGTGATGCGGAGCGCGCACTGAGCAACTATCAGTCGGGTCTGGACGCAGTGCAGCGCCAGAACGTGGCGCTGGAGGCTGCGCGCAGCAGCTACGCGCACGCACAAGCGCGCTTCAAGGCAGGGGACATCGCACTCACCGATCTGCTCGCCGAAGAGCGCGTGCTGCGCGATGCCGAGGATGCGTACGCGCGCACCCACACCGCCACTGCGATCGATCTGGTGGCGCTGTTCAAGGCACTGGGTGGCGGCTGGATACCCCTTGCACCGCGTGCGGCTGCCATTCCCGGGTGGGCGATGGGGGTATGCATGCCTGAGTTCCACGCCTTCCGTTTGCCCGGCATTCCTCAACTGGCGTAGGGTAGGCGGTACCGATCAGGAGCGGATCCATGGATACCAGGCAAGCCAACGTCGAACGTTTCAATACCATCGCGTCCGAGTGGGACAGTGACCCTGGCCGCGTCCTCATGGCGCAGAAAGTGGCACGGGCCATGCGCACGGCGTTGTCGCCCACAGGCCGGGAGCAAGCATTGGAGTTTGGTGCCGGGACCGGCCTGGTGACGTTGTTGATGGCGCCCACGCTGGCCCATGTAACGGCGCTGGACAGCTCTGCGGGCATGCTGGATGTGCTGCGGCAAAAATGCGAGAGCAAGCAGCTCACCCAGGTGGAAACCATCGAGGGAATGGTGCCGGACCAGTTGCCCGATACGCGATACGACCTGATCTACAGCTCGATGACCATGCATCACGTCGACGACGTGCCCGCTTTGCTCAAGACGCTGGCCGATCACGTCAAACCCGGAGGACGCATCGCGTTGGCCGACCTCGATGCCGAGGACGGTGGTTTTCACCATGAGGCGAAAGGCGTCGTGCACCACGGTTTTGCGCGGGACACCTTTGGCAACTGGCTGCGTGACGCGGGCTTTGCCGACGTGCGGTTTTCAACCGCGTTTACCGTCAGTCGCGAAGCTGACGACGGAACCGTGCAGGATTATCCGATTTTTCTGGCGATCGCGAGCCAACCGGATTCCTGACCTGAACAACGCGAGGACAAGGCGTCAGAGGTAGTTCGCGCCTCGACGAGCGCCCGTGCGCCAGAGGATGAAGCCGCACATCGCGATCAGGAACGTGCCGAGTACCTGGCGCAAGCGCCGTTGAGTAATACGCCGAGCCACCACATGGCCAACCACGCTGCCCATGCCTCACCTGAAAATACCGCTGGATCACGCACAGCGTTTTGCGACCCATTTGCAGCACCGATCCGCATATCCTCAAGGGCGACGTGCCCGCCGTGGAGGATGATCGCATCCCGGATCACTCAAGTGGCTCACGACGTTTTCCACGCAAGCCGCGACACTGCCGGCTTCGGCGCCTTCCATCGCGCAGCGCACGACTTGCGCTTGCTCGGCGGTGGTGAAGGGCTCGTGTGAGGTCATCTGGCGCTCGAGAACCTCGAGCGTTGCTTCGGAGGCGTCATCGCCTCGCGCGGCGCGGGCACTCACCCGTTCACGCAGGGTGTCGCTGTCGGCGGTGCAGTCGACGATCCGCAGTGGCGCGCCCAGTCTGTCGGCCAGCTCGCGCATCGGTTCACGTTGCCAGCGCGCCAGAAACGCGGCATCGACTATGGCGGGGTAGCCGGCTGTCAGGATCGTCTGCGCCAGTTCGGCCAGGCGCGCATAGGTCTTCGTACCAGATTCGCGGTTGTAGATGCCGGCGTTGAGGTCCGAGTGGCTGCGGGCGCTGGCATCCAGCCCGAACAGGCGCTTGCGCTCGACGTCCGAGCGCAAGCGGATGGCGCCGTGGGCCTCGGTCAGCGCGGCAGCTACCCGGCTTTTGCCGGCGCCCGAAAAACCGTGCATCAGGATCAGGGCCGGCTTCTCTGCGCGCGCGATGTCGTGTGCCAGCGTCAGATAATGGTCGGCGGCGGCCTGCAGCCGCGCCACTTCGTGCGGGTCGGCATTTGCCTGATGGGCGCGCAGGTCGTGAATCTTGGCCCGCACCAGCGCGCGGTACACCAGATAAAAGCGCAGCACGGAGACGCCCGCGTAGTCGCCGCTTGCCGCCAGATAGCCGTCCAGGAAGCGGTAGCCGAGATCGGACCGCCCGCGATCCATCAGATCCATGACCAGGAATGCCGCCTCGTTGATCACGTCGATCCAGCGAAACTCGGTGCTGAACTCGATGCAGTCGAACGGCACCGGACAACCGTCGATCAGGGCGATGTTGCGCAGGTGCAGGTCGCCGTGGCACTCACGCACCCAGCCGTCGCGGTGGCGTGCGGCGAACACGGGTTCAAGCCGCGCGAAGGTCTGTCGCGTCCAGTCGGCCAGCGCGTCGAGCCTGGCGCGGCGTGCGGAATCCGCATGTGGCAGCATTTCCGAAAAGTTGTCCAGTGCCGGCTGCAGCACCTTGTCCGGCGTGCCGAAGTCCGGACTCGTCGTGGCTGGCGCCTTGGCATGAAACGCCGCGATGCGCTCGGCGAGGCCGTCGATGAGTTCAGGGTTCAATGCACCGCGGGCGAGCATATGGTCGAACAAGGCGTCTTGTTCAAAGCGGCGCATCTTGACCGCGTACTCCAAGACGGTGCCGCGGCCGTCGACGATCGGGGTTTTGACGCTGCCGGTAATCGGCACGACCCCCAGATAGACGTGCGGGGCGAGCCGGCAATTCAGCCGCACTTCGTCCTCACAGTAGCGATGGCGCGCAGCCAGCGTGCCGAAGTCGACAAACGGCAACACTACCGGTTTCTTGATCTTGTAGGCATAGTCACCGGCGAGCAGCACCCAGGAGATGTGCGTCTCGATGATCTCGACACCGGGAGCCGGGTGACGATAGGCATCAGGGTTGGTCAGGGCAGTGATCAGTGGGGTCATGGCGTGTGGTCCGCCGAGCACGATGTGCGTTTGCGCTTTTCACGGTCTTTGCGTGCCTCGAAGCCGATGATAGCATCCAGCAATTCGGTGGTGATCTCGTCTTGTCGCACGGTGCGGGTGTGTGCCGTCAGTGCCACCAGCCGGTCCGCGACCGGCTGATCAATAGACAACTGCAGACAACTGGTAGGCTGAAGTACCTGGTTGAGGATGGAGCGAGTCACGCCACAAACCAACACACCCCCAGCAGCGGCTGGACCGAGAAGCTGCACGACGGTACGTCCGTGCGGATACGCTCGATCGGCCCGCAAGATGCCAAACTCGAGTTTGAATTTCTCAGTCACCTGTCGCCCAGGTTTCGCAATGCACGTTTTCTCGGTCTGGTCCGCGGCCCAAGTCAGGGCGGCGCAGCCGTCGCCTGCGGCAGGATCAGACGCACGCGCGCACCGCCCAGGTCGGAGCGATCGAACTCGAGCTGGCCGTGATGCAAGGTGGCGATCGCCCGCACGATGGAAAGCCCCAGCCCGCTGCCCTCGCCCAGGCTGCCGGCGGGCCGATGGAACCGTTCACCGAGCTGCGCCGGATCGGTGCTCGCAAAGCCGGCCCCGTTGTCGTTCACTTCCAGCGTCACCCGATCGGCCGCGCCGCCCACGCGTACATTGACCTGGCCGCGTTCGGGAGCGTGCCGCAGGGCGTTGTCGAGCAGGTTCTGCACCAGGATGTCGAGCAATCCGCGGCTACCCCGCACGAAATCGTTGCCGTCGTGATCCAGCGACAATTCGATCGAGCGCGCAGCCGCGCGCTCGCTGAGATCGCGCAACGCGGTTTCGACCACACTCACCAGGCGCAGGCGTTCGACGTCAGCGAGCTCGGTCAGCTGCTCGACGCGCGCCAGCATCAACAACTGGGTGACCAATCGTTGCATACGGTCCAGCGCATGCTGCGCCCGCTGCAGATGCTGCGCGCGGGCGGCGGCTTCCTCGCTGCGCCCGACCAGATCCAGTTCCAGCCGCAGCGCCGCCAGCGGATGCCGCAGTTCGTGCGCGGCATCGGCGGTGAAGTGCCGCTCGTGCTCCAGGCCGACCCTGAGTCGTTCGACCAGGCAATCGACGGCGCGGGTGAAGGGCCCCAGCTCGACCGGCACCTGCGCGTCGGTGAGCACGGGAATGAGCGGCATGGTGCTGGCCGCCAGGCTGCGGGTCAGCCGGCGCAGCGGCTTCAAGCCACCGCGCAACCCGACAAACACGGTGGGCGGCACCAGCACCAGCAAGGCCAGCAAGGCCAGCAAGGTCGGCGCCAGCAGCTTGCGCATCAGTTCGTTGCGCTCGTCCAGTGGTGCTGCGACCTGGATCCAGTACTGTCGTTCGCGATCCCAGCGCTGGAATACGCGCCAACGTCGCTTGCCGTAGGTCACGGTATGAAAATGCGCGTCGTCGCGATCAAAGTGGAGCGCAGGCAGCTCTTCGTTATCAATCAACAACCGGCCGTGCGCGTTGCGCAACGCAATGGCAGGGCGTTGTGCCGTACGATCGGACTTGATGACGTGCTTGTCGGGCAGGCGCGCCGTGCTACCCGCGGTGGGCGTTTCCGGCATGACCGCAAACACGCTGGCTGCAGTTCGCACCAACATCTGATCGAAGATCTCGTTGACTTCGTGCAGGCTGCGCCAGGCCATCCAACCCGTGGCCACACACCACACCAGCACGATACCGGCAGCCAGGCGCAGCACCAGACGCCGGTTGAGCGAGGGATGCATTATGGACGTGGAGCCGGCGGGTTGATGGCGTAGCCGATGCCGCGCAAGGTACGGATCCAGCCCGGTCCCAGCTTGTGGCGCAAGTGATGGACATGCACCTCGACCGCGTTGCTGGCCACTTCCTGGTCCCAGCCGTACAGCGCGTCCTCCAGCTGCTCGCGCGAATAGGCGCGGCCGGGGTGACGCACCAGGGTTTCCAGCACCGCGTACTCGCGTGCGGTGAGTTGCAGCGCCGCACCGGCCAGCGTGGCGCGGCGCGCGGCCGGCACAACTTCAAGCTGATCGAGGCGGATAGCCGGTTCAAGCTGGCCGTCGGCACGGCGCAGCAAGGCACGCAGCCGTGCTGCCAGCTCGTCCAGGTGGACCGGCTTGACCACGTAATCGTCGGCGCCGGCATCGAGCCCGGCCACGCGATCGGACAAATCATCGCGCGCCGTCAGCAACAGCACCGGCGTGGCGTCCTGGCGCCGGCGCATGTCGGCGATGATCGCCGGACCACTGCTGCGTGGCAGGTTCCAGTCGAGTATCGCGGCGGCGTAATCGGTGTCGCTCAAGGCAGCCGCCGCCTGGGGGCCATCGGTGATCCAGTCCACCGCATAGCCGAGCTGGCGCAGGCCCTCGGCCAGCGCCTGCCCCAGTGACTGATCGTCCTCGGCTAACAGGATGCGCATGAGGTCATCTTATTCAACGACTGGCCGGCCGACTTGACCTCGCGCAAGTCACCTCGCCCTTTTCATCGCCTGCGACATCCTGCCCCAGGGCACGCTTGCGGCCGTGGATCATCGCGCCAATCAGGTGCTCGCCGTAATGCACGCTCTCGCCAACCGCCGCTAGCACGTGCACCACGACTTTCCGTCCCGCCTTGCCCGACGCGGCTGAAACGACCCCGATCAGGTCCGGCGTCGCGCCGGCAGCATGCGCCGCAACATGTTGTCGCGGGCAAAGTACTGGTGATAAAGCGCCGCGACCGCATGCAGGCCGATCAGGTAATAGCCGATGGTGCAGATGGTCTCGTGAATGTCCTCCAGCGCGTGCGCCAATCCCTTGTCCGTATCGAGCAAGGGTGGCAGCTCGAGGCCGAATAACGGGATCACCCGGCCCTTGGCGCTGAGCGTGAGCCAACCCAGTAGCGGCATCACGATCAGGAACGCGTACAGCGCCAGGTGCATCAAGGCCGCGAGCCGATGCTGCCAGCGCGGTAGCGGTGGCTGGATGCCCGGAGCGGGGCCGCTGAACCAGCGGATGGCCAGACGCAGCAGGACCAGCGCGAACACGCTCAGCCCCAGCATGAAGTGCCAGGTTTTCATCGCGTCGTGCGCGGCGCTGCCCTTGGGGTAGATCCCGCGCAATTCGATGCAGGCGTACACCGCGACCAGCAAGGCCAGCATCAGCCAATGCATGGTGATCGACAGGCTACCGTAGCGATCGGTTGTGTTCTTCCAGTTCATCTCATGTATTCCTCTTCGGCCTGTCGGGGGAAACCGCCGCAATCCGCGTGGGCTTGCGGCTGCAGTTCGTGCTTGAGTCGCATCCTTCGGAACAGCCTCGCCGCCCGGGTTCGTTGCTGACGACTCTCGTGCGGTGGCCGTCCGTGGCTTACCGCACAGCTTGTTTTCAACAGCGCACCCGATCAGCCGCCCTTCTTCTTGACGATGCGGCCATCGGTCGGGTCGAAGTAGATCTCGACGTTCTTGCCGGCCTTGTCCTTGCCGTAGATCTCGTAGCAGTTGCCGGTGACCTGGAACACCTTGAAGGTGTAACCCTGGTCGAGAACCTGCTGCTTCATCGCCGCCTCGGTCAGCCACTGTGCGCGCAACGCAGTGTTGCATTGTGGTGAGGCGAAGACGGGTGCCGACAAGGCGGCGGCAAGCAACAAGGGTGCGATGAGTGCGGGTTTCACGGTGCTTCTTCGGTATCGGCATGATTGCCTTGGGTGCCATTGCAACCCCGACGGCTTATGTGAGTCTTAAGGCGGCAACGTGGTGATCCCCAGCTTCGCGCTGGAGCGCACCCAGAAAATCCTGTACTACCTGCATCGCGGCATCCGCAGCGGCGCGATCCCACCGCATGTGCAACGGCGGTCGCGTACGTCACCACTTGAAGCACAACCTGTGGCGTGAACGCTGCAGCGTGGTGTTTGTCGGCTACGCCGCCGAGGGCACCCTGGCGCGACGCATCGTCGACTCGTGCCGACACGCCAGCGGGCGCACCGAAAAGATGGTTCGGCTTGACCTGGATCAGATCGCCGCGGCCGCCGGCCCACTAGAGTCGAGGCGCATTACACGCGAATCCTTTGGGGAAGGGATTCGGTGGTTCTCGATACTTCCCGGTAGTGCTCGAACCAACCTCAGGGGAAATCGCATGTCGCAACGAATCACGGACCTGACGCTTTCAGTGCTGGCCAGCGTGGCAGCGTTCCTGTTGTCCTGGCCATTCTGGCGCGATTTTGCGTACTGGCCCACATCGCACGTGGCGTGGTGGATTTATTTCGTGCTCGGCTTCGTGCTGGCGGTCTACGTGTTCTATGTCTTCATCGGCAGCCTGCACATCCTGTTTCTGCATGGTAACGAGGAAGCCGCGGCGGCCACGACCGACCCGGGTCCGGCCGCCAACAAAGGGGAACGCTCATGAGTTGCGGAGTGGGCGGCAGCAGCTGCGAGACGCCACGCCGGCGCGGCGCGTTGGTGATGCTGGCGGTGATGACGGCGATCTTCATCGCGCTGTCGATCTTTTCGTTCATGAAATCGCGCGGCCAGGCGACGCCGTACACGATCACCTATGGCAAGTACACCGCGAACGAGGGCAAGCGGGTGTTTCAGGCCTACAACTGCATGGGCTGCCACACCATGGTCGGCAACGGTGCCTACCTGGGCCCGGATCTGACCGGCGAATACAAGCGCGTGGGACCGGCATGGCTCGCGGCCTTCCTGCCGTCGGCGGGCGGTTGGCCGACTACCGGCGCAGTCCGTGCCCAACTGCTCGATCCCGATCAGCGCGCCGACACCGGCACCGACTCGATCGACGCCTACCTGAAGAAATTCCCGGTCGCGGCGGTACAAATCGAGCGACGCGGTGGCAAGACCACCATGATGCCGAACCTACCACTGAGCAAGGACGAGATCGGCCAGCTGATCGCCTATCTCAAGTACACCTCGGCGATGAACACCGAGGGCTGGCCGCCGAAAGTGGAAGTGCAAGGGCTCGATCATCGCCTGCAGCTTGCCCACGGCAGCGCCGCTTTGGCTGCGGCGGCGCCTGCGGCAGCAGCGCCGGAGCCGACCAAGGTCGACCCCGCAGCGTACGGCGCGCAGCTGGTCAAGGACAACGGTTGCCTCGCCTGTCACGCGACCGATGACAAACGCCTGGTCGGTCCCGGCTGGGGCGGCCTGTACAACTCGAAGGTCAGCCTTGCCGACGGCAGCACGGTCAGCGCCGACGACGCGTACCTGCGCGAATCGATCCTTCACCCCAACGCAAAGATCGTGGCGGGCTATCCGGCCAGCGTCATGCCTGCCTATGGCACCTTGTTGAAGGAAGACGACGTCAACGCGATCGTCGCCTACCTCCACACCTTGGAGAAGCAGTGATGCAGATTGAATACCAGACCCAACGGCTGAGCCTGCGCTTCTTCATGCTGATGCTGGTGCTGTTCATGGCCCAGGTCGCGGACGGCTTGATCCTGGCGGCGCAGCAAGTCGACCCGAGCTTGCTCGTGGGCATACTGAACTTCAACGTCGCCCGCGCCGAGCATCTCAACCTCGGCATCATGTGGATCGTGTGCGGCTTCATCGGCGCGATGCTGTTTGTCGGGCCATTGCTGTCGAAGCGCGAGATGGTCACGCCCTGGCTGATCAAGTTCCTGTTCTACGCGGTGATCGTGATCGTGGTGTGGAACTTCTTCACCCAGTTCCTGGCCGAACGCGGCATCGCCGGCTGGTGGCTGGGGCAGCCCTGGCTGCAGCAGGGGCTGGAGTACCTGGAGGCCGGGCGGATTGCCGGCATCCTGATTCTCGTCGGCTTCGCCATCATGTGTTTCGTGGTACTGCGCACGTTCCCGCCGGTACGCGAGTGGAACGAGGTGCACTGGGGCCTCGGCCTGGGCTTTACCGCACTGATGGTGGTGTGGGTGTTCGGCCTGTTCTACATACAGCGGCTGGACCTGCAGGAATACTTCCGCTGGTTTGTGGTGCACTACTGGGTAGAGGGCGTGTGGGAGGTCATCCACATCAGCCTGATCGGCATGTTCCTTGTGCTGATGTTCAAGGCCGACATCAAGTCGGTGGGCTTTGCGGTGTTCTGGGGCATCACGCTGGTGTGGCTGTCCGGGCTGATCGGCAACGCACACCACTATTTCTGGATCGGCACGCCGGAGTTCTGGCAGTTCTGGGGCTCGCTGTTCAGTGCACTGGAGCCGCTGCCGCTGGTGTTCTGCTTCTGGCACATCTACCTGGACGCCCACACCAACAAGCGCCCACTGGAAAATGCGCCGGCGTTTTATTTTATCCTGGGCTCGACGGTGCTGGAGCTGGTCGGCGCGGGCATCCTCGGTTTCGTGATGACCTTTGCACTTACCAACGTGTGGTCGCATGGCACCTGGATCACGGCCGGGCACGCGCATCTGGCGCTGTTTGGCACCTTCGGCATGCTGGGTATTGCCGCCGCCTATTACGCCATCCCGATCATGCGCAAGGTGCCGAACTACGACCAACGCCTGGGCAAGCTCGGCTTCTGGCTGGTGTTTATCGGCGTACTCGGCATGGCGTTCGCGTTCTCGATCGGCGGCACCGTGCAGGTCTACGTCTACCGCGTGCTCGGGCTGGACTGGTTCGGCGGCGACGTCTCGCCGGCGATGAACGTCTACAAGCTGCTGCTGCCGATGTTTGGCCTGGTCTTTGCCACAGGTGCCGGCATCCTGGCCTATGACTTGTTCACACTGGGGCGGCGAATCCAGGTTCCGGCCGACACGACCCATGCCGATACCGCAGCACCTCGCGATGCCACCGGCTGGCATCGCCCGCTCACCGGGTTCGAATCAGGTATCTGGTTGATGGGCATGTGGGTCTTCGGATTCATGATCACGCTCAGCCTGCTCAGCTTCAACCTGCCGCGCGTACGCGTGGTGGGTGACCCGACCCTGCCCTATCTGCTCGCTGGCGTGGGTTATCCGGGGCTGTTTCTGGTGACGATCGGGTTTGTGTGGCGCTTCCTGGCCTCGCTGGAGGCGCGCGGGAGCATGAGCGATGCCACGTCGCTGTTGCGAATCCTGCCGGCGCAAGCCTGAGAGGCTGAGGTCTATCCGTCCGGGGCATGACAGGCGATAATCGAAAGGGCCGCCAGGCTTTTCCTGGTGGCCCTTTCCTGTGCCAGCAAGCACGGACACTGAGATTGAGCAGTCATGGGCAAAGTACAACTCAGTTACAGCACGTTTGGTCTGACCAATCTGGACTTTCTGGCGGCCATCGACGTCGTCGCTGCCACCGGTTACGAAGGTATCGAGATCTCCTTCCACCGCGATCAGTTCAATCCGTTCGACCTCGGCGACGACTATCTGGCCACGGTCAGGCAGCGTCTGGCCACGGCCGGGGTGAAAGGCGCCTGCGTCGCCACCGCCTCGCACTTCTTCGACCCGCTGCGGCCACATGAACCCTCGTTGATGGATCCGGACCTGGCCGGGCGCAAACGCCGCATCGACCTGGTCAAGCGCGGAATCCACGTCGCGCGCCAGCTGGGCGTGTCGCTGGTCACCTTCGGCAGCGGTTTCATCCGCGCCGAGCACGTCAGCAACCCTTCGATCGACCCGCACGCCCTGCTGCTGGACAGCATCCGGCAATGCCTGCGCGAGATCCGCCCCGACGAGGACATCACGCTGCTGATCGAGCCCGAACCGGGCATGCTGATCGAGACGATCGACGACGGCCTGGCGCTGATCAACGAAATCGACTCGCCACATTTCCGGCTGCACGTCGACCTGTGTCACGCGTACTGCTCCGAGCCCGACTACATCGCGGCACTGGCCCGGGCCGCCCCGCTGACGCGCTACCTGCACATTTCGGACACGCGCCAGGGCTACAACCTGAAAATTGTCAGCGACGCCGACGAGCTGGCCTTCGACCTGGGATTTGCCAGCACCCTGGTCTACTTTCCGCAAACCGCCGACTACTTGCTGCTGGACGCGGCGCATCCGCTGTATTTCAGCGACGAGCCGGCGAACCCCGCGCAACGGCGACGCATCGACACCCTGCTGCAACGCGCCGGCGTGGACCAGGCGGTGACGTGGGTGGATTACGCCAGCCTGTATGCCGGCGGCTCGCCGCTGGACGACGAGATCTTCACCTATCTGATTTCCGTGCCCGGCCTGAGTTTCGATGTGCTGGAGCGGGCCCGGCCGATCATTGCGTACTTGCGCGGGGCCCGGAACCCACCGCTGGTCGAGCGGATGGTGGCCAACACGCTGACCGGCGTCGTGCACTTCCACGAAATACCCGGCGAGGGAACCCTGGACTTCGCGGCCAGTTTCCGGGCCCTCACCGACCACGGCTTCTCCGGTTACGGCGCCGTCGAGCTGTACCACCATGTCGCCTCGTGGGAGAAGGCGCTCGCCGACAGCTATCGGCACCTGAGCGCATTCACGGTCGCGCCGGGCGAACAGGCACGACTGACCGCCGGAGGCCGCTGATGATTGCACTAACAGAACTGGGCTGGGATCCGCAGCTGGTCGGCGAACTTGATCATCGCCTGCTCAAGGCACCCCGCGTGAAACTGCGCTCGGCGCGCACGGGTCGGCACGGTGATGTGGTCTATTGCGTGGACTTGCGCGTGTGCGTGCCGAACGCCGGGCACTACCTGTCCACCACGGAGCTGCACTCGCTGGAGCACTTCCTGCTGGAAGGCTTCCAGCGCTACCTGCCGGAGAGTTTCATCTCGGTGGGCGTCATGGGCTGCCAGACCGGCTTCTACCTGATCTTCCTCAACGAGGGGCGCAGCGAAGTCCTGTGCGACACGTTGGCAAGCATCCTGACCGAGGTACTCGCTGCGCCCGGCGTACCGTATCAGCGCATCGACCAGTGCGGCCACTACCAGAACCACGACCTGGAATTGGCGCGCGAGGTAGCCCGGCAGCTGCTGCAGGCAAGGGCGCACTGGCTGGAGGCGGTATGACCCACGCCGCCACCCGCTGGCATGTCAGCCACCGGCGCCGGATCGAATACGACATCCTTAGCGCGCCCGATCTGCTCGACCCCGGCAACCCCGCCCTGCTGTCGTCCGGCCGTAGCAACCCCGGACGCCGCTTCGTCGTGGTCGACGAGCATGTCGCGCAGCATTGCTCTGCCGCGCTCGATACCTATTTCGCACAGCATGGGATCGAGGCCCGGATCGTACGCTTTCCCGGTGGCGAGGCGGCCAAGACGATGGATGCCTGGCTGGGCATCCTGCATGAACTGGACGCCTTCCCGATCCACCGCCGGGATGAACCGATCATCGCCATCGGCGGCGGCGTGCTGACCGACGTGGTCGGCTTCGTCGCCAGTAGCTACCGCCGTGGCATGCCGCACATCAAGGTGCCCACCACGCTGATGGGCTACGTCGACGCCTCGGTGGGCATCAAGACCGGCGTCAATTTCAACCGCCACAAGAACCGTCTGGGCAGCTTCGAAGCGCCGCGGCAGGTGCTGCTCGACCGCGCATTCCTGACCACCTTGCCGCACCGGCACATCCTCAACGGCGTGTGCGAGATCATCAAGCTGGCGGTAATCAAGGATGTCGCCCTGTTCGAACAACTCGAACAGCATGGCACCGACAGTATCGCCAGCTGTTTCCAGAGCGATCACGGCGGCAGGATTCTCGACCGCGCCATCTCCGGCATGCTGGAGGAACTGCAACCGAACCTGTTCGAGAACGAGCTGGCGCGCAACGTGGATTTCGGCCACACCTTCAGCTACGGGCTCGAGACACACCACGAGGAGCGCCTGCTGCACGGCGAGGCAGTGCTGCTCGACATCGCCGTTTCGGTGCTGATCGCCCGGCGCCGGGGGCTACTCGACGCCGTGGAAGTCGAGCGGGTGTTTGCATTGATTGCCGCGCTGGGGATCACCCTGGACACCGGCGTGCTGGACACCGACCTGATGTGGCACTCGTTGCTGGACCGGATCGAACACCGCAACGGCTGGCAACGGGTGCCACTCCCGGACGGACTCGGCCATTGCGTTTTCGTCAATGACATCAACCCGGCCGAAATCACCGCTTCCATCGAATCGCTCATCGCACGGACATCCAGGCAACATGACCCAGTTCTCGAATGCTGACGCCCAGGAAATCACCAAGTTCGACCGCGTGTCCAAACTGTGGTGGGACGCCCACGGCAAGATGGGCATGCTGCACACGATCAACCCGCTGCGCCTGAAGTTCATCCTGCAGCAGATGGCTGCGCCGCAGATCGACACGCCCCCTCCGCGCGTCGTCGACGTCGGCTGCGGCGGCGGCATTCTGACCGAAGCCCTGGCGAAAACCGGCGCCGAGGCAACCGGCATCGACCTGTCCGAGCTGTCGCTGGAGGTCGCCCGCAAGCATGCCAGCGCGCATGGCCTGGCGATCGATTACCGCTACCAGAATGCCGAGCAGCTCGCGCAGGAGCAGGCTGGCAGCTTCGACGTCGTGACCTGCATGGAAATGCTCGAACACGTGCCCGATCCGGCCCAGGTGATTGCCGCTTGCGCACGCGCGCTCAAGCCCGGCGGGCGGGCGATCTTCTCGACCATCAACCGCACCCCCAAGGCGTTCGCGTTCGCCATCATCGGCGGCGAGTATGTGTTGCGCCTGCTGCCGCGCGGCACGCACAGCTACCGCAAGCTGATCCGACCGCGCGAACTGCGCGAGTGGGCGCGCGCCGCCGGGCTGGAATTCACCGGCATCGCCAGCTTGATGTACAACCCGCTGACGCGCCGCTTCCGGGTCGATGCCGGCCGTGAAGATGTCAACTACATGGCCTCCTTCGTCAAAAAGAGCTGAGCCCAATGCGCCGATTCCTCGCCCTGTCCCGCTCCACCCATGGCGTCCTCGACGTGGCCCTGCCCGGCTTTGCTGCCCTGCTGTGGCTGGGCACCGTCCCGGCCTGGCCGGTACTGGCGCTGTCGCTGTTCACCGCGGTCGCGGGCTACACCGCGATCTACGCCCTGAATGACCTGGTAGGCGTCAAGGCCGATCAGGAGAAATTCGCTGTCGCCGGCATCAATGCGGGCTATTCGGTGGAAGCCAGCGCGCTGCGCTATCCGCTGGCACAGAAACTGCTCAGCGTGCGCAGCGGACTGGCCTGGTTCGGGTTCTGGTATGTGCTGACCCTGATCGGTGCCTGGCTGATCAACCCCCCGATCGTGTTCGTCGTACTGGCCGCCGCCGTGCTGGAAGTGGCCTACTGCATGCTGCTGAAGGTGACCTACTGGCGCACCCTGGTCAGCGGGCTGGTGAAGTCGTGCGGACCGGTCGCTGCGGTGTTCGTGGTCCAGCCCGATCCTTCGCTGCCGCTGCTCGGCGTGCTGGTGGCATGGATCATGCTGTGGGAAATCGGCGGACAGAACATCCCGGCGGACTGGAACGACATCGAGGAGGATCGCGGCATCGGCGCGCGCACGATTCCGCTCGTCTTCGGCCCGCGCGGCGCCGGCTGGCTGGTCGTCGTCAGTTTGACCCTGGCCGTCATCACCAGCTTGTTCCTGCCCCGGATGTCGCCACTGAAGCTGGGCCTGCCCTACCTGATCCCCAGTGCCCTGGCCGGCGTATTCCTGCTCTTGTGGCCAGGGCTTCAACTGCTGCGCTCAGGCGCAAGCCGTCAGGCCGCCCGCCTGTTCGATCGCGCCAGCTACTACCCGCTGGTGCAGCTGGCGCTGATCGCGATCTTTGTGTTGATGCCGGCATCCTGGCAGTAGCCGTCGGCGACTGATCCAGTCAGGCAGCGGCATGCGGGCCGCAGTCATGCACATGGCTCGCCTGCCGCGTTTGCGTCGCGCATGACCGAGCGCGCGCGGTGCATGACGCAGCGGGTTGCCCGTGGTTGCGTTCGAAGCATTCCCTGCCAAGCGCCCTGCGCGGTTGTGCCGCACTGGCGGCGGCGTGCTGAAGCAGACTTCCGTGCTAAGTTCAATCGATGCAGATTCAACGGCAGACTGCCCTGGCGGAGCCGTTCCCCACCTGTAGATGGTTCCCATGGAGTCCAACGCGAACATTCTCGACCTGAACCAGTTGCGCCGAAGCTGTGGCTCCTGTGCATTGCACGAGCTGTGCCTGCCCGCTGGCATCGGTCGCGACGACCTGGTACGGCTGGACAGCGCAGTCAGGGACAGGCGGGCGCTGGACCAGGGCAGCATGCTGTACCGCGACGGTGATGGCTTGCAGGCGCTCTACGTGGTGCGCTCCGGTTCGCTGAAATCCTTCGTCCTGAATGAGGCGGGCGAGGTACAGATCCTCGGTTTCCACCTGCCCGGGGAAATCGTCGGATTCGATGCGCTGGCCACCGACCGGCATGTCAGCCACGCCGAGGCGCTGGAAGCTTCCAGCATCTGCGAGCTGCCGTATGCCCGGCTGCAGCAGGTCGCCATCGAAGTGCCGGCATTGCATCGACAATTGATGCGGGTGATCAGCCGCGAGATGGTCGAGGAGCACCGCCACACGGTGATGATGGGCCGGCAGCAGGCGCAGGAGCAACTGGCCATCTTCCTGAAGAACCTGACCGACCGATACCAGCGATACCAGCGCCTGCAGCGCGACGCCATCACGCTAACCTTGCCGATGTCACGCTACGATATCGCCAAGTACCTTGGCTTAGTCGTCGAGACGGTCAGCCGCCTGTTCTCGCGCATGAAGGAGATGGGCGTACTCGAGGTCGACCGCAAATCGGTGCGCATCCTGCGTCCCGATCTGCTGGCTGACCTGTGCCGGAGCAGCAGCGTGTCCACGTCGAAACGTCGCGGCACCGGCTGAACCCGCCGGCCATGTTGATGCCGGATCGAACCCAAACCCGAGGACCCCGGATGCCACTTCGTCGCCTGCTACTCAGCCTGCTGGCCATCGTCGGTCTGCTCGCCTGGCCTTCAAGTCGTGTCGCCATCGCCGCGGCACCGGCCGGGCAGGCACGCCTGGCAGTGGCCGCCAATTTCACCCGAGTGGCGCGCCTGCTGGCGGACCAGTACGCGCACCAGAGCGGCAGCCGCATCGAGATCAGTGCCGCATCGACCGGCAAACTGTACGCGCAGATCCGCCATGGTGCGCCGTTCGATATCTTGCTTGCCGCGGACAACACCACGCCGCAGCGCCTGGTCGACGAGGGGCTGGCAGTGCGTTCGTCGCTGTACGATTACGCCACCGGGCGGCTGGTGTTGTGGAGCCGCGACCCCACGCTGATCACCGACGGCGAGCGCGTACTGCGCCAGCATGACTTCCACAAGTTCGCGATCGCCAACCCCGAGCTGGCGCCGTACGGCGCCGCCGCACGCGCCGTGCTGCGCCACGTCGGCCGCTGGGACGCACTCAAGCCACGGCTGGTGCTCGGCGAGAACGTGGGACAGGCCACCGAGTTCGTGATCAGTGGCAACGCCAAAGCGGGCCTGCTGCCGCGTTCACTGGTAATGCAGGCGCAGCGGCAAATGGGCGGCTCGTCCTGGCTGGTTCCCGCCAGCTGGCACCCGCCGATCACCCAGAGCGCGGTGCTGCTGAATCACGGCCGCGGGAATCCGGCCGCCATCGGCTTCCTGAGATACCTGCGCAGCGCGGCGGCACGGCGCATCATTGCAGCCCATGGTTATGATTGAAGCGGTACCGTACCCAGCGGCATGAGTCCGATCCTTGCGGCCATCCTGGTCACCCTGAAGCTCGCCGGGCTGACCACACTGATTCTGTTGCTGCTGGGCATGCCACTGGCCTGGTGGCTGGCGCGCACGCGTTCGCGCTGGCGCATTCCCATCGGCGCGCTGGTGGCCCTGCCGATGGTGTTGCCGCCGACCGTGCTCGGCTTCTACCTGTTGCTGGGGATGGGCCCGGGCGGCCCGATCGGCCAGCTGACTTCGGCGCTGGGACTGGGCACACTGGCGTTCACTTTCCAAGGCCTGCTGTTCGCCTCGGTGCTGTACTCGCTGCCCTTCGTGGTGCACCCGCTGCAGTCCGGCTTCGCTTCGATCGACCCTGCCGTGCTGGAGGCCGCCGCGACCCTGCGCGCTGGCCCGTTCGACCGCTTCACCAGCGTGGTGCTGCCGCTGTCACGACCTGCGCTGGTGACTGCCGCGCTGTTTGGTTTTGCGCATACCGTCGGCGAATTCGGCGTGGTGCTGATGGTGGGCGGCAACATCGACGGCCAGACGCGGGTGCTCTCGGTGCTGCTGTACGACCAGTTCGAGGCTATGGCGTACAGCGATGCCCACCGCCTGGCGGCCGGCCTGCTGGTGTTCTCCTTCGGCATGCTGCTGGTCATGCAATGGCTGGGGCGGCGCGCGGCGATCGCGCATGACTGAAACCCGCCAGGACATCGAACTGCGCCTGCAGCTGCGGCGCAAGGCTTTCACGCTGGATGTGGCGCTGAGCCTGCCTGCGCAGGGCGTCACCGTGGTCTTCGGCCCCTCCGGCAGCGGCAAGAGCACCTTGTTGCGGGCGATTGCCGGCCTGGAGCCCGCCGCACGCGGGCGGGTGCGCATCGGCGCTGCCGTCTGGCAGGACGGGGACAAGTACCTGCCGCCACATCGGCGAGCGGTCGGCGTGGTATTCCAGCACGCGGCCCTGTTGCCGCACCTGTCAGTACACGAGAACCTGCGCTATGGCTGGCGCCGCTCCGGCGCAGCGGCAGGCGCCGTGCCGGAATGGATCGACAAGCTGGCGCTGGGCACGTTGCTGGCGCGCTCGCCGGCCACCCTGTCCGGCGGCGAGCGGCAACGCGTTGCGCTGGCCCGCGCGCTGGTGTGCCGTCCGCGCTGGTTGCTGCTGGACGAGCCGCTGAGTGCACTCGATGTCGAGCGCCGTAGCGAGATCCTGCCGTACCTGGAGACGATCCGGCAGCAGGCCGACATCCCGATGCTGTACGTGACCCATGCGGTGGAGGAAGCCGCCCGCCTGGCCGATCATCTGGTGCTGCTCGAAGCCGGCAAGGTGTTCGTTGCCGGGCCGGCACTGGAAGTACTCAATCGTCCCGATCTGCCATGGGCGCTGCGCGACGATGCGGCAGCGGTGCTCGAAGCGACCGTGGCGGCGCACGATGGCCATGGCATGCTGCTGCTCGACACACCGGCCGGCAGCTTGCACGTCCACGGCGCCGCACACCCGACCGGCACCATCGTGCGGTTACGCGTGCAGGCGCGCGATGTCAGTGTGGCCATGAGCGCACATGCCGACACCAGCGTGCTGAACATCATTCCGGCGGTGCTGGAATCGTTGTCGCCCCTGCCCAACGGCCAGCTCCAGCTCCGACTTCGCGCCGGCGAGGCGCTGCTGCTGGCGCGAGTGTCGCACCAGTCGGCAGTGCGCCTGCAGTTGCGTGAGGGCTTGCCACTATGGGCACAGATCAAGGCCGTCGCGCTGCTGGTCTGAAGCACGCCGCGACGTCGTGCCGCGGCAGCCTTCCGTGGCGGCACAAACCCGGTCACCCGGGGACAAGGATGCCCCGCGCAGGAACGTCTCCAAGCCGGCGCGCGAAATCTCGTTGGCCGTGCTTGATGTTGATCGGCTGCCACAGGCCTCTTTCTCGATAGTCCTTCCTAGTATCGCCTCGGACCGTTGGGTCCGGCGGGTGCCTGTATCCCACGCCATCCACGCATCAAGAAGATGCTCGCAGCAGTGCGGGTGTGTCTACCTCGGACGATCAAGCCGGGCAAACCATGCCTCTGGCAGCGACAGCATGAGGTCCACCATCTGTGGATCGTGCTTGTTGCCGCGCTCGTCCGCCAGGGCCCCCATGACTTCGCGGTGAGATCGTGCCGGCTGATAGGGACGCGGCTCTGTCATCGCGTCATAGCTGTCGACTACCGCCAGCAAGCGTGACAGCAGCGGTATCGCCTGTCCGCACAACCCGTCGGGATAACCACCACCATCGTAGTGCTCATGGTGGTGTCGAATGATCGAGGCCAACTTATTCCGCCACGGCAGGCCAGAGTCAGCCAGAACGATGCGCTCGCCGCGCTCGCTATGGCCTCGCATGATGACCCACTCGGCTGCATCCAGCGGACCTGGCTTGAGCAGGACCGAGTCGGGAATACCGATTTTGCCGACGTCGTGCAGGCGGGCGGCCACGCCAATCATCTCCAGCGCATCAGCCGCGAGGCCAAGCACCTGTGCCAGTGCGGAGGCCAGCATGCCGACCCGATGGCAATGGGTAGCCGTGTAAGTGTCGCGATGTGCAAGAGCCTCGTGCAGTACCGGCTCGATGCGCGAAAACCAGACCTCCACAAGCTATTCCTCCGCCGATTGCCGATAATCCCGCAGGCACGACCAGACGCCCGACTGTCTGGGAGTAGACTGGCGGTCAACGCGCCAAGCCTCTCTGCTGTAAGCGGCTTGCCAAGTACAAATCCCTTCCTGCATTAACGCAGGAAATCGTCGCCATCGTACAACCGCGGGGGCACAGGCGTGGTGCGTCGAAAAGCTGCACCGGTCGCCCAGGTTGCGCCACCGCCGCCAGTGCCTGGCCTATCCCGGCGGCCTGCCCGGCCGTTCTCGCCCGCGACTTGACTGTAATCAACTCACACGCCGCTCGATGCACCTACGCTGTAACCACGCGGGGTCCCGCTGGCGCTGACCTGCGAATCGACCCCGCGGGGCGCAGCCGCAGCCACTCGAGGGGCCACGCTCGATGGATGCAGCGTGGTCATTCCTGGCTTCCCACCAACGATCCCGGCACTCCCTATCGAGAAACGCCCATGCAACAGGTATCGCGCTCGCCGTCTTCCGCACTGGCCGAGCTGTCGCCGGCCTATTTCGGCATGGTCATGGCCACCGGCATCATCTCGATCGGGGCCTGGCGGCTGGGCTTGCCCCGGCTTGCGTGGGGTCTGTTCGGACTCAATGTGGCGGCCTATGGCGTGCTCTGGCTGCTGTTCCTCGCCCGGTTGATCCGCTACCCGCGGTTGTTCGCACGCGATCTGGTCGACCACCTGCAGGGCCCGGGCTTTTTCACCATGGTGGCCGCCTCCAGCATCCTGGGCAGCCAGTTTCTGCTGCAGGCCGACAACATCCGCGCTGGCCTGGCCCTGTGGTGCGTGGCGATCGTACTGTGGCTGCTGCTGACCTACTCGATCTTTGCCGCGTTCACCATCAAGGAGAACAAACCCACGCTGGATCGCGGCATCAGCGGCGGCTGGCTGCTGGCCGTGGTGGCGACCCAGTCGATCGCGGTGCTCAGTGCGCTGCTGGCGGCGCACACCACGCAGCCGTACAAGCTGGAGATGAATTTCCTTGCGCTGTCGATGTGGTTGTGGGGCGGCATGCTGTACATCTGGATGATGTCGCTGATCTTCTATCGCTACACCTTCTTCCCGTTTCGCCCCGACGACCTGTCGCCGCCGTACTGGATCAACATGGGCGCGATGGCGATCTCGACCCTGGCCGGCTCGCTGCTCAGCATCAACACGGTGGATGCACCCTTCCTGCTGCTGCTACGCCCGTTCATCAAGGGCTTCACGATCTTCTACTGGACCACCGGCACCTGGTGGATCCCGATGCTGCTGGTGCTGGGCGTGTGGCGCTACGTCTACAAGCGTTTCCCGCTGCGTTACGACCCGTTGTATTGGGGCGCGGTGTTTCCGCTGGGCATGTATGCCACCAGCACGCTGGAGCTGACCCGCGCGATGGGCTTCGGTTTCCTGCACTGGTTGCCGAAACTGTTTTTCGCCATTGCACTGGTGGCATGGTTCGCCGCGTTCATCGGCGTCGCACGCAACCTGTGGCACCTCGCACGGCACGCGCGCGCACCATCGAGCTGATCGCTTCGTGCGGCATTCACTCGCCGCACCCGCCACCAATCCGGCGATCCGGGTCGGCGGCGCGGTCGCGGCCGTGTGCCACACGGGAAACGCGGTAGCCTCAGCGGCCACGCGAGAGTACCGTCGCCTCCATGATTTACGGCAGGTCGGTCTCGCTGACCACCTCCGGGAAGCGCCGGCGTTCCATGCGTCGAACCACGAAGTGCATCCGGGCCAGGCTGATACGTGGGTGCTTGGCTACAAATTCTGTTTGCCGCTCCACTCGATCTGGAACCATAACTTGGTGTCATCGTGGCCGAACCAGTCCGCCTGGTAGTTAGCTACCTTCACCAGGGCCTGTACACCTGAAGCCAACGGAAAGCCGACCGACGCATCCCACTCGTTGCCGTAGTGACCGTCGGTTGCTGCACGGAAGTTGTGGTAGGTGACGTTCCAGCCAAGCGGTTTCAGCATGCCGAGAGCGAACTTGCCATTGAGCGACGCATAATGGTCGTTCAGCCCACCGGGCGGAGTGACCACGAACTGGTCGTCCCAGCCATTGAAGGCGTGCAACGTGGCCAGCGGGGTCTGCAGGGCGTGCCGGCCGTTACCACCCAAGTGTTCCCACCCAAGCTTGGCTGTCACCCGTCGTAGCGTCCAGCTCGGTTCAAGCAGCCAATAGTTGGTCGTGTAACTGGCCGGGTTGTTGGCGTAATCGGACTGCCGGGCGAACTCGGCGGCCCAGCCGGGACCGCTGCCTTGCTTGACGTAGCTGCCAAGCCAGCGCAGACCGTAGGTGCTGGTAGAGGCTGTGGGCACATCGCGATCCTTGTGCAGATAGGCGTAGCCCACCCAAGTTTGCGTGCCGCGCGCGTAGGCTACATTGAACAGGCTGGTATCGAGTTTACGTCTGGCGGCCAACGGATTAATGGCATCGGGGCCGTTCACCCGATGGACACGACCAAGCCAGTCATAACGCACGGTCCAGTCACTGGCAGGGTGCCACTGCAACGCAATCGCATCGTAGGTCTGTTCGAGCTGACGCCAGCCTACGGGGCCGACCCAGCGTTGGTTGTCCAGGATCAGCCTCTGCCGCCCAACCGTCGCGATGAACTGCTGATTCTGCCAACGCAGCCAGGCCTGATTCAGCCCAGCCCCATGGGGATCGGTGATCCCGGGGTATTGCGTTTGGCCATTGGCACCACTGTTATAACGATTGTCGGCACTGGCGGTCCCGGTGCCCTCGATCAGACCGCTCCAGCCGTTACCGAAGTTGCCCAGCAATCCAAGGCGCAGTCGCAGCGTGTCGGCGCGGGCATCCTTCGCGAATGCGTCATCGTCAACCGATTCGTCGCGCAGTCGCGCATTCCACAACAACTGGACCGGTGCAGCTTGCGACGAATTCGCAGACGCATCGCTGGGGGGTGTATCTGCCCACGCCGGTGACGCCGGCACGGCAGCCAGCGCGGCTAGAAGTAGCTTTGTCTGAAGGTTTTTCATTACTTTCCTACCTGTTGATTGTGCGCGAGTCTTGCCACCAACGGGTCGATTGGTGGTGACAAATTCCCGTGTGATTCGAGTGGGGTTGCGCACCCTGCGGCATCAGCTCCGGCTGGTACGTGAAACTGCAGGCCATGGCATGAGCGGTGTGCGGAGCGGCTTGGCCACCCCGCATGCGGGCAAGCGGGTGGTTACTGGCTGATTGCCCGGTAGATATCCGGTTGCGCGAGTCCACTCACGGCAATTTCGGCCAACAGACCCTTGTGGGTAACCCGGCTCAAGGCGTGGTCAACCAGCTTGACGGTTTCAGGCACCGGTAGATCCAGATGTCCGACAAAGCAACTGCCGGGAGCGACCGGTTGGGTCTGGATGTAGCGCAGCGGTGGATTGGCCAGCGCGCCCTGCGGCCAGCACTCTTTCCAGACGTTGCCGATGGGATGGAAATTCGATCCCAGATTGGGGCCGCCGCAGACCATGAACACTCGCATGGTCTCGCCAACCCTGGCCTTGATTGGCCCGAAGCGACTGGGGGTGAGCGCATTGACGGCACCGTTGAACAGCACGTAGGTAGGGTCTTCGGCAGCCATCGAGGTGTTGTCGAAGTGAGCCACTCCCTTGGTGCCGAACGGCTCCTTGGTATAGACCTCATTCTGGCCCAGGTAGATTTCCCTATCCACTTTGGCAAGGCCCTCGTAGGGCTCGACCAGAATCATCCCGTACATGCCACTGCTGATGTGCAGGTCCATGTCAAAAACTGCGCAGTGGTAGATGAAGGCCCCGGGATACTCGCACTTGAAGAATACAGAACGGCTTTGCCCCGGGTTGACCAAGGTTGCACCAGCGCCGCCGCCGGTGCCGTAGATCGCATGCATGTCAACATTGTGTGGCATGAAGTTGGTCTTGGCACTTGTTACGGTGAGGGTCACGGTGTCGCCTTGGCGTACCCTGATCATGGGACCGGGGACTTGCCCGTCCCAGGTCATGTACATGAACTCGATACCGCTATCCAAACTGGCTCGCACTTCACGGGCCTCGAGAGCGATCTCGTGATGGATCGAATGCGCGCGCTGGATGGGAGGAGGCAGCCGGGTAGGATCCGCGACCACGGTGTCGGCACGCAGAATCGTGCCGCTGATGTCGTCGTGCGCGGGAGAAGTGGCAGCCAGGGTCTTCTCTGCGGCAACGGCACGCTGCTGCACGGCCAGCCCACCCAATCCCAGCAACAATGCACCGGTGCCTGCCGTGCCCAGGAAGTGTCGCCGCGACGGATCGAGTGTGTTGATGTCGTCGAACGATTTACCGTCGTCTTTTTTCATGAACGTTTACTCCGTTGGGAAATTGGAACCACGAAAATTGAAACCACGTCGGCACGACCTTGCTGGTCCGATCCTGCGGACCAGCCGGCCCTGAATAGAGCATGGTTGTCTTCATGCCATCGATCCTCGCGCAGTCGACGCCGTCAAAGATGGTGTTTCCAAAGCCAGATATTTCGATTGACGAAGATCAAAAAGCGGACGTGGCGAAGCGTCGCACCCGGTGAAAGATGGTCGGCGCCAAATGGCACCTGATTGAGCTTCTTGTGCTACACCCCGAACGCCATGCCTTTTCGCGAACCATGAAACGTGGCTGAGTTGCGGCGAAATGATTAGGGCCAGTGCCTGAGGGCTCTTGGTTCGATACGGCACGGTCGATGGCCGACGTCGCGTCGCGCGCTGGTGATGAGTCTTCCTGGCGGCAACTTTCGTTCAAAAGAACTGAGCAGATCGAGGCACTCATTCACCGAGCGCGACAGTTTGCCACGTCCGGTTTTTGATATTCGTCAATTCGGATGCCTGGCTTGGGATCAACATGCCTTCCTGTGCCGACGCGCATGAGGAGAGTGGGAATGACTGCAACCGTGCCCTATGCGGGGCCGGCCGGTCCGCAAGATGGCACCAACAACGTATTGATCTGGATCCGGCTGCTTGGCACCGTGCCCTGTGGTGCGGGCATGCTGTGGGCCACGAAAACCACCTGCCAACAGGAATGATGGGCAGGAAATTCCCCACGTTCAGCCTCGCCGGCTGATTCAAACGAGACAAACCGAGGAACACCATGAACACCAAAGCAGGCACTGGCGCCGTGCCACGATCGCGATCAAGCGGCGCCGATATCGACGATTGGCGTCCGGAGGATCCCACGTTCTGGGAGACGACCGGCAAGCAGATCGCCTACCGCAACCTGTGGATCTCGATCCCCGCCCTGATGTGCGGCTTCGCGGTCTGGGGTATGTGGGGCATCATCACGGTGCAGATGTTGAACCTCGGCTTTCCGTTCACGCAGGCCGAGCTCTTCACGCTGACCGCGATCGCCGGCATTGCCGGCGCGACGATGCGCATCCCGGCATCGTTCCTGATCCGCCTCGCGGGCGGACGCAACACGATCTTCCTGACGACGGCGATGCTGCTCGCGCCGGCCATCGGCACCGGCATCGTGCTGCAGCACAAGGACTGGCCGTTGTGGTCCTTCCAGCTGATGGCGTTGTGGTGCGGCGTCGGTGGCGGCAACTTCGCCTCGTCGATGTCCAACATCAGCGGCTTTTTCCCGAAGCGGCTGCAGGGCACGGCGCTCGGCCTGAACGCGGGGCTGGGAAACTTCGGCGTGACGACGATGCAGGTCGTTGTTCCGTTCGTCATGACGGTGGGCCTCTTCGGCGCCATCGGCGGCGGGCCCGAGACCCTGCTCAAGGATAGCGGCTGGATCTTCGGCAAGATTCCAGCCGGCACCTTGACCTGGATACAGAACTCCGGCTTCGCCTGGGTGCTGTCACTCGTGCCGCTGTCGATCCTGGGCTGGTTTGGCATGAACAACCTGAAGACGATCTCGCCCGCCACCGGCAACCCGCTCGTCGCGTTCTCGAAGATCATCTACCTGTACACACTCGCGTTTGTGCCGTCGATTTTCATGCTCTGGTTGTACCTGCCGGCGCCGACGGGCCTGGGGATGCTCAACGTCTGGGTCGCGATCCTGCTTGACATCATCCTGATGGTGACGGTGATGAAGCTCGCCGCCTTCGGCCCGATGAAGGAGGGCGTCGCCAAGCAGTTCCAGATTTTCCGCAACAAGCACACCTGGGCGATGACGATCCTCTACATCGTCACCTTCGGTTCGTTCATCGGTTTCTCGATGGCGCTGCCGCTGTCAATGAAGGTCATCTTCGACGTCATTCACGTGCCCGACGCGAACGGCGTGATGACGTCGCACGTGAATCCGAATGCGCTACCGGTACTCGCCTACGCCTGGATCGGCCCCTTCGTCGGCGCGTTGACGCGCCCGCTCGGTGGCTGGATCTCGGACAAGGTCGGCGGCTCGATCATCACGCAGTGGGTCTGCGCCGTGATGGTTGTCGCGGCGGTGGCGGTCGGCTACGTGATGATGAAGGCCTACCACTCAGCGACGCCCGAGGAGTATTTCTTTATCTTCCTCGCGCTTTTCATCGTGCTGTTTGCCGCCACCGGCGTCGGCAACGGCTCGACCTTTCGCAGCATTGGTGCGATCTTCGACAGCCAGCAGGCCGGACCGGTGCTTGGCTGGACGTCGGCCGTCGCCGCTTATGGCGCGTTCGCCGCGCCGGTCGTGATCGGCGCGCAAATCAAACTCGGAACACCCGAGATGGCGATGTACGGCTTCGCGGTGTTCTATGCCCTGTGCCTGGTGCTCAACTGGTGGTTCTACCTGCGCAAGAACGCGTATGTGAAGAATCCCTGATCGCAATGACGGGCCGGGCCAAGCGCCCGGCTCGTTAGACGCTTTGCGGAAGTTACTGCCGGGACGCTGGTTGCCTGGCGCGCTGCTCCGGCTTGTTTGCGCGCGATCTCGTCAACCACCCGTGCGTATTGCCAATGAACTGAGTACCCATTGCCCACACAGTTGACCACGGTTGGCACCCGACTGGATCGGCATCGCCAACAGGCTGACCACCTGCATGAGGGTCGCTTGTCAGACACAACCGATCAGCCGCAACCGGCCAGGGAGAGGCGGTCAGCCAGCTAAGTTGCCTGCCGCTAAGCAGTCGTTCGCGAGGGGCTGAAACGGGTCGCCACGATCGTCGAGCAACAGCCGTCAACCAACAGTCGCTGACCGGCCAACAACGGACGGTCGGCTGCCCCAAATACGCGCCCCAGAACGGATGTTCGGGAAGCGTCGAGCATCGCGCACCACTGACGCGCGCGCCGAAGCAGAGAGAACCGCTGCGCCAGCGATGCCGCAGGCAGCATCGCTGGCGCGGGTTGATCAGCCCAGCATCTTCAGCAATGTCTGCGCGGCGGGTTCGGATGACGCCGGGTTCTGGCCGGTGATCAACAGGCCATCGGTGACCACGTACGGCTGCCAGTCGCCGGATTTGCTGTAGTTGCCACCGTTCTTTTTCAACATGTCTTCCACCAGGAACGGCACTACCTTGGTCAGGCCAACGGTCTCTTCCTCGGTGTTGGTGAAGCCGGTGACGGACTTGCCCTGGACCAACGGTTTGCCATCGGCTGACTTCACATGGCGCAACACGCCCGGAGCGTGGCACACCGCAGCCACCGGCTTGCCGGCGGCCAGCGTGGTTTCGATCAGCGCGATCGAGGCAGCATCCTCGGCCAGATCCCACAGCGGGCCGTGGCCGCCCGGGTAGAACACCGCGTCGAAATCACCGGCTTTCATGTCCTGCAGTTTGTGCGTGCTGGCCAGTACGGCCTGCGCTGCCGGGTCAGCCTTGAAACGGCGAGTGGCGTCGGTTTGCGCCGACGGATCGTCGCTCTTGGGATCCAGCGGCGGCTGCCCGCCATGCGGTGAGGCCACCGTGATCTGCGCGCCCGCGTCCTTGAACGCGTAGTAAGGCGCGGCGAATTCTTCCAGCCAGAAACCGGTCTTCTTGCCGGTGTTGCCCAGTTGATCGTGCGAAGTGAGAACCATCAGGATTTTCATGGAGTGCCTTCTTTGAATGGAGATGGGGAAGCGAGCGGTCTTGCCGGCGAGGCCTCATTCGCTGGCGACGCGAACCACCAGCTTGCCGAAATTGCTGCCGTTGAGCATGCCAATGAAGGCCTGCGGCGCCTGGTCGAGACCGTCGACGATGTCTTCGCGGAACTTGATCTTGCCGGCCTGTACCCATTGGCTCATCTGCTGCATGAATTCGCCGTAACGATGGCCGTAGTCATCGAAGATGATGAAGCCCTGCATGCGGATGCGTCGGGTCAGGATGGTGCGCGCAAGCAGGCCCAGCCGGTCGGGGCCGTCGGGCAGTGCGGTGTCGTTGTAGTTGGCGATAAGGCCACATACCGGCACGCGCGCCGAGGCATTGAGCAGCGGCAGCACCGCATCGAAGACCGCGCCGCCGACATTCTCGAAATACACGTCGATGCCATCGGGGCAGGCGGCCGCCAGCTCGGCGGCGAAGTTCACGCTGCGATGATCGATGCAGGCATCAAAGCCCAGTTGCTCGACCACATAGCGACATTTTTCCGGACCGCCGGCGATGCCCACACTGCGGCAGCCCTTGAGCTTGGCGATCTGGCCCACCACCGAACCCACCGCGCCGCTGGCTGCCGCGACGACTACGGTTTCACCGGCCTTCGGCTCGCCGATGTCGAGCAGGCCCATGTAGGCGGTGAAACCGGGCATGCCCAGCACGCCAAGCGCCAGCGACGAGGTTTCCATCTGCGGGTCCAGTTTGCTCAGGCCGGTGCCGTCGGACAGTGCGTGGTCCTGCCAGCCGCTGAAGCCGAGCACCAGATCACCTTCCTTGAAGTCCGGATGTTTCGAGGCCTGCACCCGCGACACGGTACCGCCGACCATCACGTCGCCAATGGCGACGGGTGCGGCATAGGACTTGGCGTCGCTCATGCGCCCGCGCATGTACGGATCGAGGGAGAGATACAGCGTGCGCAGCAGCAGCTCGCCGTGGGCGGGCGTGGGCAACGGGTTTTCGCGCAGGCGGAAGTTGTCAGGCGTGGGCGCGCCGACCGGGCGGGAGTTCAGCACGATGGCACGTTGCATGGTTGCATTGGAAGACATGAGAGTGACCTCTTGTGACTGTGAAAGGACGGCCCGAAGGCCGGCGTCATCGTTCAGAGCGCGGCTTCCAGAATGTGCCGGCTGGTGGCCGGGGTGACATCGCGGTGTTCACCGAGCTGAGTCATGCCGTGTGCTTCGAGCTGGGCAATGACGGTGTCGATCGCCTCAGCGCCCAGCTCGTAATCCGGCAGGCGGGTGGCGATGCCCATGCGCTCGAAGAACGCGCGGGTCTTTTCAATCGCCTGGTCGATGCGCTCGTCTTCGCTGCCTTCGTGGATCTGCCAGACCCGCTCGGCGTACTGCAGCAGCTTGGCGTGCTTGGTGTCGCGACGCACATGCAGGCTGGCCGGCAACACGATGGCCAGCGTGCGGGCGTGATCGATGCCGTGCAGTGCGGTCAGTTCATGGCCGATCATGTGGGTGCTCCAGTCCTGCGGTACGCCGGCACCAATCAGGCCGTTCAGGGCCAGCGTGGCGATCCACATCAAATTGGCGCGGGTGGCGTAATCCTGCGGGTTGGCCAGTGCCTCCGGGCCGGTTTCGATCAGGCTCTGCAACAAACCTTCGGCGAAGCGATCCTGCACCTTGGCCTGCACCGGGTAGGTCAGGTACTGCTCAACGATATGCACGAAGGCATCCACTACGCCGTTGGCAATCTGGCGCGGCGGCAGGGTGTAGGTCTTGGTCGGGTCGAGGATCGAGAACTGCGGGAACGTATGCGTGCTGGAGAACGCCAGCTTGGCGTGGATCGCCCTCTTCGTCACCACGCCGCCGTTGTTCATTTCCGAACCGGTAGCCGGCAGGGTGAGCACGCTGCCAAACGGCAGCGCCGTGGTGATATTGCGGCCGTGCTTTTCCAGGATGCTCCACGGGTCACCATCGAACGGCACCGCGGCGGCGACGAACTTGGTGCCGTCGATCACCGAACCGCCGCCGACAGCCAGCAGGTAGCCCAGCTTTTCCTGGCGAACCAGTTCAACTGCGCGCATCAGCGTCTCGAACGTGGGGTTCGGTTCGATGCCGGAAAACTCCTGAACGTGGCGATCACCGAGCGCGGCCTTCACCTCGTCCAGCGTGCCATTTGCCTTCGCACTGGCGCCGCCGTAGAGGATCAATACCCTGGCCGAGGCGGGCAGCAAGGTATTCAGCTTGCCGATCGTTTCCGTGCCGAACACGATGCGGGTGGGGTTATGGAATTCGAAATTCTGCATGGAAATGTCCTTGGATTAGACTGGTCGTCTAAAGTGGGTGGGCAATAAGGTGGGATTGCGTGCCTGATGGGGTAGAAATCTATGCGGGAAGAGTGGTGTCGGGGGGGAGTTGCAGCCATTGCCGGGTAGCCGCCATGGCACCATCCAGACTGCTGCGGTCGTGCCTGAACTTGCTCAGCAAGGTGGCACCCAGCCAGGTTTCATACAACGTCTGGGCGGTTTGTTGCGCATCGAGGGTCGAGCGCAGCGAGCCGTCAGCGATGCCTTCACGGATGCAGCGGGCCAGCCGATCGATGACCCGGTTGGTACCGCGGTGCAGGGCGATCCGCATCGCTTCGGAAAGATCGGAGACCTCACCGCCCAGCTTCACCGCCAAGCATCGGCCATCGACACATTCGCTGACCTGGCTTTCCTGCCATTGCTGCCAGTACGCCATCAAACGCTCGGCCGCAGAGTGGCCGGGGCGCGTGAGCAGTGCATCCAGCTGGTTCAGGTAGTCGTCGAAATAACTGTCCAGCAGGGCTTCGCCGAACATCTCCTTCGATTTGAAGTAGTGGTAGAACGAGCCCTTGGGGACAGCGGCCGCGCTCAATACCTCGTTCAAGCCCACCGCCGAGAAGCCCTTGCCAAGAATGATCGGCTTGGCGGTGTCGATGATGTATTGGCGCACGCTGCTGCGTTCGGTGTCCATAAGCGGGAATGATAGACGAGATTAGACCGGTCGTCTAGTGGTTGTGTCTATCGATGTTGCAAAGAGCAATTCCGGGGCATTCGTGCGCTGTGGAGCTACCTGATCAGGTCGTCAGACACTTCAAATTGCTTGTAGTACTTGTCGCCCGCGTCGCTGGCAGGTATGGGCTCTGGTCGAGCATGTTCATCGTGGCATAGCGTTCGTAAACCTTGTCCGCACGCTGTGCGTGGAAGCAGCACGTAACCTTCGCCGTGGTTCACGATCACCAACGTACCGGTGACCAACTGGGCGTGTAATGGTTCGGCCACTTCCAGTGTGGGAATCCATAGCTCCAGAGTGATCGGATGATCGAGCCAAACTCTGAGAGCATTGACAGCATCGGCGAGAGCTCGCACGCAGCCGTTGTCATCGAAGCTTCGAGTGGTGCATGCGGCGTCTAGAACGTCATCTGATAGGGATCCTCATACGCCCGACCACCCATTATCACGAACTTGATCGTGGTTTTCATTTGAGCGCGTCAAGGTCGAAACGACCTCAATCAGCTGATATGACGAGGCACTTGCGAAACCCGGAGCAGAGTGCATTTTAGAGCCAAGGGTGGAGGAAGTTGAATCCTTTCTGCTTGCCTTTAGCCAGATTGGCCATGCGAGTCGCTGAGCTTTCACCAGGCGATCCAAGTTCTCTGGCCCTCGATTTGCACGTCATTTGCTTCTGGCCTTCCTGAAGAGTGCGGGCCAGGATGGTCCGCTGCTCTACCCGGGGCCCCTGTGCGGCGGTGAGTCGGGGACGACAGGCCGCGCAGCGGGAGTCGACATGGCGAGGGCATGGATGCCCGAGTTGAGGCAACGCAGGAGCGGTTGCCCGAAGCCCGGCAAGCGCCAAGCGGGGTGGCCTTCTCTTTTGGTTACTTTTCTCTTGGCCACGCAAGAGAATAGTAACTCGGGCACCGCAGGTGCGCGAAAGCTCTTGCTTCGCATCCAGACGCGCCCGACTCAGGGGGTACGCGAGGACGCCGTCGCCCCCATGATTTCCGGCAGGTCGGTTTCGCCGACCATTTCGGGGAAGTGCTTGCGTTCGATGCGCCGGATGGCGAAATGCATCCACGCCAGGTTGATGACAGCGATGCCGAACAGCAGCATGAAGCAACTGGTCCAGATGCCGATCCAGTCGTTCACGACACCGAATGCGATGGGCAGGAAGAAGCCGCCAAGACCACCGATCATGCCGACCATGCCACCCACGGCGCCGACATGGTCGGGATAGTACGTGGGGATATGCTTGAACACGGCCGCCATGCCGAACGACATCACGAAGCCGAGCACAAACAGCACGATCACCCGCTCGGCCAGGGCGGGCGCAATGGTGAACGCGATCGGTCCGTGGATACCATCCACCACGTATTGCGTGTTGGGGTAGGACAGCAGGAACAGGCAGATGACCGACACGCCGAACGCGACGTACATGATCGTGCGTGCGCCGAAGCGGTCGGAAAGCACGCCACCGATGGCGCGAATCACCGCCGCCGGCAGTGCGAAGCTGGCAGTCAATATGCCGGCCATGCGGATGTCCACGCCATTGGCGCCGATGTAGTAGCGCGGCAGCCACGACGTCAGCGCCACGAAACCGCCAAAGACCAGAAAATAGTAGAGAGAAAAGCGCCATACCTGCAGATTGCGCAGCGGCTGCAGGCGTTCGCGCATCGATGAATGGCTCATGCCACCGGCACTGCGATTGCGGGTGAGCGGATCCTGCTGGGTGCTGAACCAGAACACGAATGCCATGGCCAGCATGACCACACCGTACACCGTGGCGACGTGGCGCCAGTTCATGAACGCAAGCAATTGTGGCGCACCGAAACTGGTCACCGCAGCACCCACGTTGCCCATGCCGAACAGTCCGAGCGCGGTACCCTGACGCTCCTTCGGAAACCACGCGGACACGTAGACCACACCCACGGCGAAGGAACCGCCAGCCAGCCCCAGACCGAGTCCGACCAGCAGCAGCATCGGGTAGGAACTCACGAACGGCAGCGTGAAGACACAGGCCGCCACTACCAGCATCAACAGCGTGTAGACCAGTCGTCCGCCGTACATTTCCGACCAGATGCCGAGCGGCAGACGGCTCAGCGAGCCGGTCAGGATCGGCGTGGCCACCAGCAGACCGAAAGCGGAATCAGAGAAGCCGAGCTCCTGCTTGAGCTCGACGCCGATGATCGAATATATGACCCAGACCGCGAAGCACACGCCAAAGGCGACGGTGCTCAGCCACAACGCTCGCGATCGCTGGCTGGGTGTGACGACGGGTGATGTGCTCATGGACTTCGCATCCTCAGGTTATCCTGATTCCTCATATTACGCATCCAGGGTCCAAGGTTGCGAGTCGGTAGGCAGGGGTGGGGTCCGCGCAGCAGCGACGATGAGTCGCGGCACCAGCGCCGCGATACCATTCTTGTTTTCGGTCAGCAGCCAGATCACCAGCGGCGCTTCTCAACGGCGAAGCCGGTCAACCACGTGCGCACCGGCGGCCCGCGCCATCTTGCAGTCGACCTGGCTTTCGAGCACCCGGCCAGCCGACTTGTGAAACCATGCATGATCATCGGGCAGGCTCCGCCGTCATCGTCGGGTGGACGCTTGCGACGTTCCGACGGCCGCGATAAAGCACGAAGGTCAACACCAGGCTGAGTACGGCAAGCGCGACAAATACGGCATAACCTCGCGCATAGCCGACGGCTCCGAACGACTGGGCTACGGCGCCGAGGATGGGCGGTATCGCAAAGCCACCGAGCGCGCCCAGTCCGCCGACCCAGCCGGCCGCGCCGCCTACCGCTTCCGGTACATATTGCGGAACGAGCTTGAAAACGGCAGCGTTCGCGATACCCATCCCGGCGGCGACTAGCACCTCGCCCACCACCGTCCATGCGAAGCTTGCCGACAGCGTCATGAAGAGGGCGCCGACGAGGAGCGCGACGTAAGCACCCGCCGCGATTCCCTCGCCGCCGAAATGGTCGGCCCAACTTCCACCTGGCACCCGGATCAACGAGGCAAACAGAGAGAACCCCGCCGTCAGCGCCAATGCCAGCCAATGCGGAGCAGCGTAGAAACTGGTCCAGAAGGTCGGCAGCCAGGCAGTGAGCCCGAGGAACCCGCCAAACGACGTGAAATAGAGCGCCACCAGTGCCCAGGTGCGCCATTTGGCGGCCGAATCCCACAGCGTCTGCAGCATGCTGCCGGCGGGAAACAGCTCCTGGCCATGGGCCTGCGCGGCTGTGGCAGCACGTTCGCGCGAGAGCCCGTGCTGGCGCATCTGAAAGTAAGGTGCATTGAATCCCAACACCACGTATAGAAGGATGCCGGCGATCACGATACCGACCGATACGAGATAGCCGAACCACAGGCCACCGCCGGCAATGATCATCGGCAACACGATCGCTACCAACCCGGGGGACGTGTTGCCGAGACCGGCGTAGATCGCCAGTGCCTTGCCCTGCTGCGCTTTCGGGTACCAGTACGAAACTTGGCCGATTCCGACGGAAAATGTCGCGATGCCACAGCCCCCGAGACCACCGAACAGCAGCAGCAGCGGGTAATACTGGGCAGTCAATTTATCCGGATAGAGCGTCAGTAGCATGAACCAAAGCCCGGCGATCCCTGCCAGGGAAGCCAGCAGCAGGATAAGGAACGGAAGCTTGCCGCCGTTGCGATCTACCCAGGCACCGAACGGGATCCGCAGCAGCGAACCGGTCAGCATCGGAATTGCCACCAGAAAACCGACTTGGGTGGGCGTCAGTTTCATGGCCAGCATGAAGCTGTGCGCGGTCGGCCCGAACAGCGAGACGCCCCCGAAACCGATGAAGAAGCCAACGGTGGCGCCCAGCAAGGCCTTGACGTTACTTCCGCGCGACGGAAATTGTCTTGCCGATTGAGTGGTCATATCGAGATCGAATCTTCCAAGTTGAAAATTCCCCCCAGCAGGATGCCGCTTCAGTCCGGTGCGAGTGCCTCTATCTCCTTAAGTCCCCTCACCTCATAACGCTCCTGCAAGCCAAGCAGGTAGAGCTGCAGCTCGCGTTGGCGCACCTGCAGTTCCAGATAATCGGAGATCTGCGCGCGAACCGCGTCAAATTCCTGCGCGGCGCCGGGCTGGATTTCATCGACGCTGACCACGTGGTAGCCCCAGCGCGACTCAACCGGAAACGCGGCCAGACCCACCCGTAGACGGAACACCTGGCGATCGAACTCCGGCGTGGTCTGGCCGCGCTGCAACCAACCGAGCTCACCGCCCTGCGTCTTCGACGGACAGTCGGAATGACGCATGGCGAAGTCGGCAAACAGTACGGGATTGGCCTTCAGCTCGGCGACCAGTCGCTCGGCCTCGGCACTGGCGCGGATGCGACCGCTGACGTCATCGGCGGCTGCGCCAAGCAGGATGTGCCGCACGCGGATGAGATCAGGCGCGCGGAACCGCTCGCGATTTTGTTCGTAATAGCGTCGACAGTCGTCCGTGGTCGGCACGCGGTCCTCTATTTCGCGTTCCAGCAGCACGCGGATGCCGGCCTCCTCCGCCGTTTCATGGCTGCTGGCCGGCACCTGGTCGGCCAGGTCGAGCCGCTGCACTTCCAGACGCAGCAGCTCGCGCACCACCAGCGCCCGCGCGGCACCGGCGCGGGAATGCTCCGGGGTGAGCGCACGATGGTGCTGCATCTCCTGCGCGATCTCGGCTTCACTGATCGGCAAGTCGCCGACGAACAGGTAGCACGGTGCAGGCTGGCCCAACGTGCGCGGGCCTTCGCCCTTGCTGTCGTGCTGATGCTCGTGGGCCTCCTGCGTTACCGGTTTGGTCGAATCGATGATGGTCAGCGGTATGCGCCGCGGTTTGAGGTTGGGCGTGCCCATGCTTATGCCCTCGGTCCGTAACGCAAGGCCGCCTGGCGCTTGCGCACCACCTGGTAGGGTCGCCACAGATAACTGACTGGAATACTCCACACATGCACCAGGCGGGTGAATGGCGCCAGCAGGAACAGTGTGGTGCCGAGGAACACATGCACCTTATAGATCCAGGGAACGCCGGCGATATAACTGGCGGCACCAGGACGGAAAGTGACAATGTGCTGCGCCCAGTCGCCCAGCAGGATCATCTCGCCACCGTCCAGGTGATGCGCCGACACGAAGATGGTGCCCATGCCCAAGACCAGCTGGATGAACAAGAGAATCAGGATCGCCGCGTCGCCCACCGTACCGGTGGCACGCACCCGCGGGTTGGTGAGCCGGCGTACCAGCAAGATACTGATGCCGATGAAGCACAGCACGGCGGCGCCACCGCCGACCGCCATCGCCAGTACCTGCTTCTGCGGCGCCGTGATCAGCAACGTGTAGACCGCGTGCGGGGTCAGCAACCCCACCAGATGGCCACCGAGGATGATCAGGATGCCGACATGGAACAGGTTGCTGCCCACGCGCATGCCACGGCTGGACAGCAACTGGCTGGAACTGGTGCGCCAGGTGTACATGGCGCGGTCGTAGCGCGCCCAACTGCCGATGAAGAACACGGCCATGGCGATGTAGGGATAGAACTGAAAGGCAAACTCATCGAGATAATTCATGGCTGCACCTGCACGGCGGCGGAAGGTCGGGGCTTGCGCCCTGCTGGCGCACAGTCGTCGGCGGGCGCCTCGGCGCCGAAGCGCACCACCTCTTCTTCCCACACGCGATCCATCGCCTCGGCGGTATCGTCGCGCGGCTCCTCGCTGGCACGCTGACGCAGCGCGCCCAGATCGACGCGACCATCGGCCAAATCGACGAGAATCTGGAACAGGAGCTGATACGGGCTGTGGCGCTCCATCGCACGCGCCGCCAGCATGCCGACGATGTGGCTGATGTGGCTCAGCCAGTCGCTGACTTCGGTTTGCGGTCGGTGCGCGAGGTACTCCAGCAACAGCGGCAGATAGTCAGGCAGCTCCTTGGCCGACAGCTCGAAACCGTTCTTGCGATAGGCCGCGATCAGATCGACCATCGCCTGGCCACGATCGCGCGACTCGCCGTGGATGTGCTCGAACAGCAACAGGCTCATCGAGCGGCCGCGGTCAAAGGTTTGCAGCCAGTCATCCTGCGCGGTGAGCGTATCGGTGTCGAGCAGGTTCTTGACGAACGTTACCAGTTCCTGCTGACGCGTCACCGGGAGTGTCGACTCGTGCGCCGCAGCCAGCAGCTCCTCGCCGCACTCCCACAACTCGTCCTGCGGATAATCCAGCAGCACGCCAATCAATTTCAGCACGCTCATGAGGTCACCTCGTTTTTTTCCTGCCGGTTCGGATGCACGACATAGGTCGTGGTCTTGCGCTGACTGAACAGGTCGGCCGGGCTGCCGCCACTGCAACCGTTGCCGAAGGTGAAGCCGCAGCCGCCGCGCTCGCCGAACGCGTCGTTGGCGTACTCCTTGTGCGCGGTGGGAACGACGAAGCGATCCTCGTAGTTGGCAATGGCGAGGTAGCGATACATTTCCTCGGCTTGCGCGACGGTGATCCCGGCCTGCTTGAGCACGGCCAGATCCTCGACCCCGTCGACGTTGCGCGCCCGGCGCCAGGCACGCATCGCCATCATCCGTTCCAGCGCCCGCACCACCGGCGCCTCGTCGCCGGCGGTGAGCAGGTTGGCGAGGTAGCGCACCGGGATGCGCAACGAGGCCACATCCGGCAACTCGCCGTTCATGCCGATGCGGCCACGTTCGGCGGCGGACTGGATCGGCGACAGCGGCGGCACGTACCACACCATCGGCAGCGTGCGGTACTCAGGGTGCAACGGCAGTGCCAGCTTCCAGTCGATTGCCATCTTGTACACCGGCGACGCCTTGGCCGCTTCCAGCCAGTTGTCGTGGATGCCTTCCCGGCGCGCCGCCTCGATCACCTTCGGATCGAACGGGTCGAGGAAGATATCCAGATGCGCCTGATACAAATCCTTTTCCGCCGGTACCGATGCCGCTTCCTGGATGCGATCGGCGTCGTACAGCATCACGCCGAGATAGCGGATGCGACCGACGCAGGTTTCCGCGCACACGGTCGGCTCGCCCATCTCGATGCGCGGATAGCAGAAGATGCACTTCTCGGATTTACCGCTTTTCCAGTTGTAGTAAATCTTCTTGTACGGGCACGCCGACACGCACATGCGCCAACCGCGGCACTTGTCCTGGTCGATCAGCACGATACCGTCTTCCTCGCGCTTGTAGATCGCCCCGGACGGGCATGCCGATACGCACGCCGGATTGAGACAGTGCTCGCACAGACGCGGCAGGTACATCATGAAGGTCTTCTCGAAGGCGCCGTAGATCTCCTTCTGGATACCGTCGAAATTACGGTCCTTGGCGCGCTTGGCGAACTCGGTGCCAAGAATTTCCTCCCAGTTCGGGCCCCATTCGATCTTCTGCATGCGCTGGCCGGTAATCAGCGAACGTGGGCGCGCCGTCGGTTGATGCTGGCCTTCGGGCGCCTCGTGCAGATGCTGGTAATCGAAGTCGAACGGCTCGTAGTAATCGTCGATCTGCGGCAGGTCGGGATTGGCAAAGATCTTGGCCAGCATCCGCCAACGCCCGCCGGCACGCGGGATCAGCTTGCCGGCACGGGTACGCACCCAGCCGCCGTTCCACTTGTCCTGGTTTTCCCATTCCTTGGGATAGCCGATACCGGGCTTGGTTTCGACGTTGTTGAACCACGCGTACTCGACGCCTTCGCGCGAGGTCCACACGTTCTTGCAGGTGATCGAGCAGGTGTGGCAGCCGATGCACTTGTCCAGGTTCAGCACCATCGCGATCTGCGCGCGGACTTTCATCACACCACCTCCTTGGCAGACGCGGGCACCACTTCGGCCGCTCCTGCGCGTCCTGCGCCCGCGGCACTTGTACTTCCCTGTGCTTCGCCATCCAGCCAATCAACCTTGTCCATCTTGCGTACGATCACGAATTCATCCCGGTTGGTGCCGCAGGTGCCGTAGTAGTTGAAGCCGTAGCTCAGCTGGGCGTAGCCACCAATCATGTGGGTCGGTTTGAGCACCACGCGGGTCACCGAGTTGTGGATACCGCCGCGGGTACCGGTGATCTCCGAGCCGGGGATGTTGATGATGCGTTCCTGCGCGTGGTACATCATCGCCATACCCGGCATCACGCGCTGGCTGACTACGGCGCGCGCGGTGATGGCACCGTTGACGTTGAACAGCTCGATCCAGTCGTTGTCCTCGATGCCGGCCGCGCGCGCGTCATCCTCGCTGAGCCACACGATCGGACCGCCGCGCGACAGCGTCTGCATCAGCAGGTTATCGCTGTAGGTGCTGTGGATACCCCACTTCTGGTGCGGCGTGATCCAGTTCAACAGGATTTCGCGATTGCCGTTGCTGCGTTTGTTGTGCAGCGGCAGCACCGTCTTGGTATCGACCGGCGGGCGGTAGCTCATGAAGCCTTCGCCGAACGCGATCATCCATTCGTGATCCATGTAGAACTGCTGGCGACCGGTGATCGTGCGCCACGGGATCAGCTCATGCACGTTGGTATAGCCGGCGTTGTAGCTGACATGGTCGTCCTCCAGCCCCGACCAGATCGGCGAGGAGATGATCTTGCGCGGCTGCGCCTGGATGTCGCGGAAACGGATCGCCTCATGCTCCTTGCCACGTGCCAGATGCGCGTGTTCGCGGCCGGTGAAGGTACTCAGCGATTCCCATGCCTTGACCGCGACATGCCCATTGGTCTCTGGCGCCAGATGCAGCACCACTTCGCAGGCATCGATCGCGCTGTCGATCCGCGGGCGACCCTGGCTGATGCCTTCCTCGGTCACGCTGTGGTTGAGCTTGCCGAGGAACTCGACCTCGTCGCGGGTATCCCACTGCATGCCCTTGCCGCCATTGCCCAGCTTGTCGAGCAAGGGGCCGAGCGAGGTGAACTTTTTGTACAGGTTCGGGTAGTCGCGCTCGACCACCGTGATCGAGGGCATGGTCTGGCCCGGGATGGGCTTGCATTCGCCCTTCTTCCAGTCCTTGACGCCGAGCGGCATCGCCAGCTCTCCGGGCGTGTCGTGCAGGGTCGGCACCAGCACCACGTCCTGCTCGACGCCGAGCACGCCCGGCGCCATCGCGCTCACGGCGTGGGCGATGCCCTTGAAAATATCCCAGTCGCTGCGCGACTCCCACGCCGGGTCCACCGCCTTGGACAGCGGGTGGATGAACGGGTGCATGTCCGAGGTGTTGAGATCGTTCTTCTCGTACCAGGTGGCGGTCGGCAGCACGACGTCGGAATACAGCGCCGTGGTGCACATGCGGAAGTCCAGCGTCACCAGCAGGTCGAGCTTGCCCTCGGGCACCTCGTCGCGCCACTTGATCTCTTCAGGCTTGACCGCGCCCAGTTCGCCCAGATCCTTGCCCTGCACGCCGTGCCGCGTGCCGAGCAGATGCCGCAGCATGTACTCGTGGCCCTTGCCGGACGAGCCGAGCAGATTCGAGCGCCAGATGAACATGGCGCGCGGAAAATTCTCCGGCGCATCCGGGTCGGCATAGGCGAAGTCGAGCTTGCCGTGCTGCATCTGCTCGACCACGTAGTCGGCGGGCGTCTGTCCGGCCTGCTTGGCGGCCGCCACGATATGCAGCGGGTTGCGGTCGAGCTGCGGCGCACTCGGCAGCCAGCCCATGCGGATCGCGCGCAGGTTGAAGTCGGCCTGGCTGCCGCTGTATTTGGCCGGGTCGGCCAGCGGCGAGAGGATCTCCTTCATCTGCAGCTTTTCGTAGCGCCACTGGTCGGCCATGAAATAGAAGAACGAGGTGCCGTTCATCTGCCGCGGCGGACGGCTCCAGTCCAGGCCGAACGCCAGCGGTATCCAGCCGGTCTGCGGTCGCAATTTTTCCTGACCGACGTAATGCGCCCAACCGCCGCCAGTCTGGCCGACGCAACCGCACATGATCAGCATGTTGATCAGGCCGCGGTAGTTCATGTCGTTGTGGAACCAGTGATTCATGCCGGCGCCGACAATGATCATGCTGCGGCCGTTGGTCTTGGCCGCGGTGTTGGCGAACTCGCGGGCGATCTCGATCACCTCGGCGCGTGGCACGCCGGTGATCTTCTCCTGCCACGCCGGCGTGCCGGGCAAGTCATCATCAAAGCTGCTGGCCACGTTGCCACCGCCAAAGCCGCGATCCACGCCGTACTGCGCCAGCAGCAGGTCGTACACCGTCGCCACCGCCCATTCCTTGCCGTCAGCCAGTTGCAGCTTGCGGATCGGAATGTTGCGCTCGAGCACATCCTCGAATTTCGAGGCCGTCCAGCGATCGTGCTCGATGCCGCCGAAGTAGGGGAAGCTGACCGCTTCGATGCCGTCGTTGCAATCAGCCAGGCTCAGGCGCAGGCGAGTGGCGCGACCAGCACTGTCCTTTTCCTCGATGTTCCACTTGCCCTTCTCACCCCAGCGAAAACCGACCGAACCATTGGGTACGGTGATCTGACCGCTGCTCTCGTCCCAGGCCAAGGTCTTCCAGTCGGGGTGATTGGTCTCGCCCAGCCCACCCAGGTCGCTGGCGCGCAGGAAGCGACCCGGCACAAGACGGCCGTCGTCGCGCTGCTCCAACTGCACCAGCATCGGCATGTCGCTGTACTGACGGCAGTAGTCGTTGAAATACGGAATCGAGTGATCGACGTGAAACTCTTTCAGGATCACATGGCCAAAGGCGAACGCCAGTGCCGCATCGGTGCCCTGCTTGGGATGCAGCCAGTGGTCGGTGAGCTTGGCCACTTCGGCATAGTCCGGCGTGATCGCCACCGTCTTGGTGCCGTTGTAACGCGCCTCGGTGAAGAAGTGCGCATCCGGCGTGCGCGTCTGCGGCACGTTCGAGCCCCAGGCGATGATGTAGCGGCTGTTGTACCAGTCGGCCGACTCCGGCACGTCGGTCTGCTCGCCCCACACCTGCGGCGAGGCCGGCGGCAAATCGCAGTACCAGTCGTAGAACGACAGGTTTGCGCCACCGAGCAGCGACAGATAGCGCGCACCGGCAGCGTAGGAAATCATCGACATCGCCGGGATCGGCGAGAAGCCGATGACGCGATCGGGGCCGAACTTTTTCGCCGTATACAGGTTGGATGCGGCGATGATCTCGTTCGCCTCGTCCCAGCGCACCCGGGCAAAACCACCCATGCCGCGCTTGCTCTTGTAGGCCTTGGCCTTGACTGGATCGCTGACGATACTGGCCCACGCCTCGACCGGGCTCAGCGTCTTGCGTGCTTCGCGCCACAGGCGCAGCAGCGCGCCGCGCACCAGCGGATATTTCAGGCGGTTCGCGCTGTACAGGTACCACGAGTAGCTGGCGCCACGCGGGCAGCCACGCGGCTCATGGTTGGGCAGGTCCGGCCGCGTGCGCGGGTAGTCGGTCTGCTGGGTCTCCCAGGTCACCAGGCCGTTCTTGACGTAGATCTTCCAACTGCACGAGCCGGTGCAGTTCACACCGTGGGTGGAGCGCACGATCTTGTCGTGTTGCCAACGCCCGCGGTAGGCGTTTTCCCAGTCGCGGTTGTCGTCACGAGTGATGCCGTGACCGTCTGAGAATGTCGTCTTGCTGCGCTTGAAAAACTGCAGCCGGTCAAGCAAGTAGCTCATGCGGAAACCTCTTGGAAATCGATTCTGCCAACGGGAAAAGGCCGCATTCCCGGCACGCGCCAGCGCCACGGCCATGGCAGCCTAGGTGTGCGGTTTGGTCCGGTTATTGACTTCGATCAATTGTGCAATCCGCAATCCGCCGGGCCCAGTGACGCTCGCGGCGGTACCGGCGCGGGCGTCAGGACGACACAAGCCTTGCCATGCGTGCGTTTGCGTCGTGCGGGTAGGTCCGGGCCCTTCCCGGAGAAGAAATCCACGCTGGCGCGGCTGCGGCTTTCTGCCGCAGTAGCGGGAGGCAGCATCGGACGTACACCGCGTGAATGAGACAACCCGAGCCACGGCCGGTGGCCGCTACGCACTCAGTGTCGGCGCGGCCTTGCGCCACGCCGGCGCACGCTGTCGCGCACGTCCACCTCGAATGCCAACTGCAGCGCCACGTCCGACCCACCGGGCAGGACGAAGTCCACGCCATCCCGACACGGCAGGCGCTCGACATAGGCGTCGACAGACGCCGCGGGCAGCGAGAATTTCCAGCTGTCGCCATCCCTGCCGACACTCGCCTGTGACGTCGGGACCAGTTCCAGCACGAAGCGCAAGACGGCGTCACCGGGCAGTGTGCTGGCGCTCACCAGAGCATGGCCGCCACGCAGACGCTGCAACTCATCCTCGCTCACGCGCAGACGCCACTGCTGGTCGCTGATCTGCAGTTTCATGGCGTACCCTCGATCATCGCAGGCTGCAGATGCCCCAGCCCATACACATCGACCAGGCTACCAGCCTCGCAAATATCGGCGTCCTCGGCGACCACCACCCAGGCATTGGCGTCCAGCAGCGGCCGGATCTTGAACGACTCCTGCCCCGGCAGTACCGTGGCACACAGCTGGCCGTTCGCGGTCAATATTACCTTGCCCTTGAGAAAGCAGCGCAGCGGGACGCGCTTGGCGAAGCGCTCGCGCAGCGGCAACCGCAGCGGCCGCTCCAGCGGCAGGCCAAGCATGTGACGCAGCGCCGGTTCCACGAAAAAACGCAGGCCCACCGCACCGGATGCCGGGTTGCCCGGCAGCCCGAAGCACAGGGCACCACCGGGCAGGCTGGCAAAAAGCAGCGGCTTGCCCGGACGAATCTGCACCTTGTGGAAATGCACTTCGGCACCCAGTCCGCGCAACGCCTGCGGCACGAAGTCATGGCGTCCCATCGAGACCGCGCCGGTACTCAGCACCACCTCCGCGCCCGCCTGCAACGCCTGCTGCAACGCCTGCACAAACGCCGCCGGCTCATCGCCCACCGTCTGCTGGTACACCACCTCGGCGCCGGCCAGGACGATGCGGGCAGCCAGGAACGGGCCGTTGCTGTTGCGGATCTGCCCTGACTGCAGCGCTTGCGCGGGATCGTCCACCAGCTCGCGTCCGGTGCAGATCAGCGCCACCCGGGGGTGTCGCACCACCTGGACCTCGGTGATCCCCAGCGCCGCCAGCAGTGCCAGCTGCGGCGCCTGCAGCAGTTCGCCCGCCGCCATCACCTCGGCCTCGCGCGGCACGTCCTCGCCAGCGCGGCGTACATGCTGTCCGGCCGCGACCTCCATGCCCAACCGTATATGCAGCGGGCGACCGCTGTCATCGTGCCGGGTGACCTCGACCTGTTCCACCGGTACCACCGTATCCATGCCCGCCGGCATGCGTGCACCGGTCATGATTTCCCAGGCACCGCCAGCGGCCTGCACCAGGACGTCCCCGGCAGCCTGCGCTCCCATCACTGTATATTCGCTTCCGGCCGGCAGTCGCGCACTGCCGGCGCACAGCGCGAAGCCATCCATCGCGCTGTTGTCGAACGGCGGCAGGTCGGCCGGACTGACTACCGGCCCGGCCAGGATCTGTCCGAGCGCCTGCATCGACGTGCAGCGCCGGCTCGCCAGCCGCGGCGAGCGCTCGAGAATGATCGTCAGCGCATCATAGTAGCCGATCACGGGTGCGCCTCCGCGTCGATCATCGCCAGCGCGTGCGCCAGCAACGGGGCCAGGATGTCGATGCCCTGCTGCGCGGCGCGGGGGCTGCCCGGCAGCGCGAACACCAGCATGCCCCCAACCTGCACCACCTCGGCCCGGCTCAGCCAGGCCAGCGGGGTGTGGCGCGCACTTTCGCTGCGGAACATCTCGGCCAGCCCGGTGATGCGACGATCCGCCACCTGCGCCAGCGCCTCGGGGGTGACATCGCGCGGCCCCAAACCGGTGCCGCCGGTGCACAGGCACAGACGGATTCCGGCGTGCGCCAGCGCACGCAGCCGCGTGGCCAGTGGCTCGATGCCATCGGGCAGCAGCTCGACCTGCTCCACCCGCGCGCCGAGCGCCTTGAGGCGATCCACCAGCAGCGGGCCGGAGCGATCCTCGTAGGTGCCGGCGTAGGCACGGTCGCTGAGGGTGATCACCGCACACGGCACGGTGTCCAGACGCGCGCTGTCGCGCGGCCGGTACTGCGCGCATTCCGCCTCGCTCATGCCCTCAGGGTGTCGCCACAAGCCACTCTTGCCACCTTCCTTGAACAACAGCCGAATGCCGCCAATGGCAAGGGCCGGCTCGACCGGCTTGCTCAGGTCATACAGCGTCAGCACAGCCGCGCTGACCCCGGCCAGCGCCTCCATTTCCACGCCCGTGCGGGCCTCGGTCGCCACCTCGCAGTAGACCCGGATCGCGAAGCGCTCGGCCACCGGCTCGCAGCGTACGCGCACCAACTCCAGCGTCAGCGGGTGGCATAGTGGCATCAACGCCGACGCCTGCTTGGCGCCCTGCAGTCCGGCCACCTCAGCCATGAGTAGAGCGTCGCCCTTGGGCAGACGGCGCTCAACAATCAATGGATAGGCCACCGGGCCGGCCTGCAATTCACCCACGGCCACGGCGCGGCGACGGGTTGGCCGCTTGTTGCGGATGTCGGCCATGTGGAAAGCGGCCGGGTAGTCAGTAGCGACGGACATGCTCATCCTCCAATCGAGGCCAGGTGCGGGGTGATGCCGGTCAGGCCCTCGTGCAAGCCGTGGCCGGCTGCCTTCAGGCCCAGCTGGACGGCAATGCGTGCGACCAGGGCATCGTGGTCGTCGTCAGACTGCAGCAACGGTCGCAACGGGATACCGAAGTTGCCGAACAGGCACAACCGCAGATCGCCGCGCGCGGTGACCCGCAGACGGTTGCAGCCGGCGCAGAAGTCCCTGGCGTAGGGCGCAATCACGCCGATGCGCCCGCGGTAGTCCGGGTGCGCATATTCCAGCGCGGGACCGGCATCGGCCGCACGCTCGCGCAATTGCCAACCGGCGGCCAGCAATTGCTGCTGCAGCGACTCGGCGCGCAGATGATGGCGCTCGAAGAATTCGCGATTGTCGCCGGTTTGCATCAGTTCGATGAAACGCACGGCCAGGTCGCGTTCGCGCAGATACTCCAGCCAGGCGGGAAGCTCGTCGTCATTGCGCCCACGCAACAACACCACGTTGACTTTCACGGCATCGAAGCCAAGCCCCAGCGCCTGTTCAATACCTGCGCTGACTTCGGCAAAACGGTCGTGCCCGGTGATGGCGAGAAACCGTGCGGCATCCAGACTGTCCAGACTCACGTTGAGCGCGGTCAGCCCCGCCTCGCGCCAACCGCGCACCAGGCGCGGCAGGCGGCAGCCATTGGTGGTCAGCGCGATCCGGCGGACTCCCGCCACCGCAGCCACCGCGGCAATGATCGCCGGCAGGTCCTTGCGCAGGCTCGGCTCGCCCCCGGTGAGGCGGATCTTGCTCATGCCCAGCGCCGCGAATCCGCGCACCAGCCGCTCGATTTCGTCCAGAGCGAGAAACTTGGGGCTGCCATCGGCCTGGTAGCCATCCGGCAGGCAATACGTGCAGCGGTAGTTGCACGCTTCGGTCAGCGACAGCCGCAAATAGGGAAAGGAACGCCCGTGATGATCAACCAGAGCCCGCATCGCCGCTCCACTCCCATTCGAAAACCGTGGCGGCTCCCGGCCAGTTCCATCGTGCCACAACCCGTGGCCAGGGTGCCCGCGTGCGGACCCGGCCGGCCGCGTGCACGAAACCGACGCCAGACTAAACCCGCGAACACACCCGCACAATTGATCGACATCAACCGCGGGTGTGGCACGTTGTCACGACCGTGGATACATGAAGCGGCGAGGCGTGGTAATTTCCACCAGGAGTCTGTCGGACTCCTAGGAGCCTGACCTGAATCAAGTGAGTTGGCGGCAAGGCCATTCAAGGTGTGCACCTGTTTACGAAGGAAATACGCAATGCGTAGCGACCTGAAACCCCGCCCTGGATTGACGGCTTTGCGGACAACGTTCCTGATCAACTTGAAAGGGTCCGCTGGCACGGGTCGCCGTGAACGCGAGCCCGGCGTGGTGTGCACGTGTCGTCGACCGGGCTGGTTGCACGGATGGCCGGCATGACCGCAGCACAGCCATTCAACCACGGCGAGCCACGCGACCACACGCTGGATGCCTGCTTCCTCGGCCCCTATGGCGAGAACGATGCGTTGCTGGAAAAGATGCTGGTCGAGTTCCTGCGCGACCATGTCTACTGGCGCCGCAACTTCCACCCGGAGGATCCGCCGGCGATCGGCACCGGCGCCACGTACCACCCGGACTATGTTGCGTTTGAATCGCGCATGCGGCGCGAATTGCACCAGCTTTCGGCCGCGCTGAAAAAATCGGTGCCATTCCACAGCCCGCGCTATATCGGCCACATGGCGTCAGACCTGCTGCTGCCCGGGTTGGCGGCGCAGATGCTGACCTTGCCCTACAACCCGAACAACGTCAGCGAGGACGCCGCACCGGTCACGGTCGACATGGAAGTGCAGGCCGGCTTGCAACTGGCACGCATGCTGGGCTATCCGCACGACCCGGCCGTCGACGCCTGTGCGTTTGGCCACCTGACCTCCGGCGGCACTCTGGCAAACTATCAGGCGCTGCGGCTGGCGCTGGCGTTGAAGGCGTTCCCGCTGGCGTTGCGCGCGGCGCACGTACCGGAACTGGATCTTCCCGACGACGACTGGCACGCGTTCAACCTGGCGCAAGCCGACGGCATCGCCTTGCTGACAGCCTGGCAAGCATGGCTGGCAGCGCAGACGCCGGCAGTGCGCGCGCGCTGGCTGCAGCGCGTGGAAGGCGAACGCATCGAGCAGCGTGGTCTGGTCGGTTTCTTCGCCGCACACTCGCCACTGAAGGTGCCGCTGGTGCTGGCGCCGGTCACCGCACACTACTCATGGAGCAAGGGATTGAAGTTGCTCGGCCTGGGCCGCGACCAGCTCAAGCTGCTGCCCACCGACGGCATGCGGCTGGATCCCGCTGCGCTGCGTGACACGCTGGAACGCTGCGCCCGCGAACAACAGGGCGTGCTGCTGTGCGTGGCTGTGCTCGGCGGCACCGAGTACGGCACGATCGATCCGATCGACGCGGTGCTGGCCGCGCGCCACGATTCGCGCCAGCGCGGCCTGGACTTTGCCGTACACGTCGACGCCGCCTGGGGCGGCTATCTGGCCACGTTGTTCCGCAACCAGGATGGCTCGCTGCGCTCGCGCGCCGAGGTCGCCACCGAATACGTGCAATTTCCCACTGCGGCCGTCCACGCGGCGTTCGCTGCGCTGGGCGATACTGATTCGGTCACCGTCGATCCGCACAAGCTTGGCTATCTGCCCTACGGCAGCGGCGCCTTCATCTGCCGCGACCATCGCGCGATGGCCCTGCTGGCCGAGCGCGCCGACTACGTGTTCCACGGCGGCACGCCGAAGGACTATCTCGCGCGCTACCGCAACCTTGGCCAGTTTATCCCGGAAGGCTCCAAGTCCGGCGCCGCCGCGGCCGCGGTCTACGTCACGCACAAGGTGCTGCCGCTGGACCATGTCCACTTTGGTCGACTGCTGCGCGCTACCGTGCGCGCGGCCGAGACCTTCCACGCGAGCGCACGGCGCTTCGCGCTGGAACTGTCCGACTGCGTACAGGCACTGGTGCCGTTCGCGCCGGACAGTAACCTGGTCTGCCTCGCACTCAACCCGCGCGGCAACAGCTCGATACCGACGGCCAACGCGTTCGTGCGCAAGTTGCACGACATCCTGCGCTGCGATCCTCAGCAGCCCCTGCAGACGAAGGAATTCTTCGGCTCGGTGACCACTCTGCGCCCGGAGCTGCTGGGGCCCGGGCAGACCGCGCGCATCTTCGGCGCGCTGGGCCTGGACACCAGCAAGCTCGATCCGGACGAGGATGGCCTGCTGATCCTGCGTCATACGCTGATGAACCCGTTCCTGATCGACCACGAGAACGGCATCAACTACATGGACCGCTATTTCGATTTCCTCGGCCGCCGCGTGCGCGCCTTGCTCGACCCTGCCGGTAGCACGCCATGAACCCGGCATCGCCGATGCATGACGCCGCCACTCCGCCCGCGCCGCAGCACGCTCCGGCCATGCGTTTCGCGGTACTTGGCTACGGGCGTTTCGGCGAGGCGTTCGCCGCGCTGCTGGTGCAGGCCGGTCACAACGTGCGTGTATACGATCCACACGTGCGGGTTCCACCTGCGCTGGCAGCACCGAGCCTGCGCGCCGCACTCGACGGCGCGTCATGGGTCGTGCTGGCGATGCCGGTGCCGCATATGCGCGAGGCCTTGCACGCGGCGCGCCCGCTGCTGCATGCCGGACAAATCGTGTTCGACGTGGGCAGCGTCAAGCTGCATCCGTGCAGCACGATGGCGGAGCTGCTGGGCAACGCAATACCGCACGTCGGCACGCATCCGCTGTTTGGTCCGCTCAGCCTGGCCCGTGGCGAACTGCGGCGCACGGTGATCTGCGCCGCCGCAGAACATCCGCAAGCGGCCGAGCGCACGCGCGAACTGTTCGTCGAGCTCGGCTGCGAGGTGATCGACCAGGACCCCGAGAGCCACGACCGCGCCATGGCCCGCACCCACGTGCTGGCGTTCTTTATCGCCAAGGGGCTGATCGACATCGGCGTGGACGACGGCATGCCGATGGCGCCGCCCTCATTCCAGGGCATGAAGCACATGCTGGCGGCGGTGCGCGGCGACGCTGGCCATCTGTTCGGCGCGATCCAGCGGGAGAATCCATTCGCCGCCGAAGCCCGCGGGGAACTGCTGGCCGAACTGAACCGGATCCATCGGCAACTGCTGGCCGATGCGGCCGATCCGATGACGATCGCGATGCGACCCGGGCCCGGCTGAGTGCGTCGCCCATGGCCACGACGAGACGCGTAGTCGGCGTCACCCTGACTTCACGGCCCCCAGCCCGAACCATCGCACCGCAAGCACGCCAAGCTCGTAGAGCAGATACATGGGGACCGCCAACATGATCATCGAGGTGATGTCCGGCGGTGTGATCACGGCGGAAATGGCAAAGGCGCCGACGATCGCGTAACGACGGCTGCTGCGCAGTCTGGCAAGATCGACGACACCCAGCGCGGCCAGGATGACTACGGCCACCGGTACTTCGAAACAAAGACCGAACGCGAAGAACACCAGCATCACGAAGTCGAGGTAATGGTTGATGTCCGTCATCATTTCGACCCCGCCCGGCGTCACCGCCGTGAGAAAGCGAAAGGCCGCCGGCAACACCAGAAAATAGGCGAACGCACAACCCAGATAGAACAGAACCAGTGCCGCCACCAGCAGCGGGCGCGCCAGGCGTTTCTCGCGTTGGTATAGGCCCGGGCTGACGAATGCCCAGAGCTGGTACACGATGACCGGCATGCCGATCAGCAAAGCCACGTAGAAAGCCAGCTTCAACGGCGCCAGGAACGGACTGGTGACCTCGGTCGCAATCAGGTGTACGCCGTGCGGCAGGCGCGCGACCAGCGGTGCGGCGAGCAGCGAATACAGTCGGTTGGCGACGGGCACCAGCGCGACCAGCAACAGCAATAGCGTTGCCAGCGCCTTGATCAGGCGGGTGCGCAGCTCCAGCAGGTGCGTAAGCAGGCCAGTTTGCACAGTGTCCGCAAAGCTGCCTTCTTCGGAGACCGTCATGCCACGCCTCCGCCTGAGAGTTTGACCACATCGGCGGTGTCAACCACCGTGGATGACGCGGCAGCGGCGCTGGCGCTGGAATGCTCCTTTCCCGCCCCATCGCGCTCGGTTGCCACTGGTTCGCCCAGCATCGTTGCCGCCATTCGTACCGGCTCGTTCACGCCACGCACGACGGCGTCCACCCCGGCGCGTGCCGCGCTGCCCTGCTCGGCGACTTCACGTGCTGCACGCTTGAGTTCTTCCACCTGCAGCTCGCGCTCCACCTCGGCGCGCACGCTGTCCCAGCCGCCCCGCACGCGACGAAGCAGGGCGCCTGCAGTCCGCGCGGCACCCGGCAATTTCTCTGGCCCAAGCACGATCAACGCGATCAGCGCCACCATCAGGAGCTTGCCGAGGCTGAGATCGATCATCGGACATGCCTACCTGGATTCGGCACGGACAGACTCCCGTTGCGCGGACCCGCTGGCGCCGGGTGACGGCGCATCGGCACGCAACAACTCCGCTTCCTGGCGCTTCGCCTCCTCATCGTCGCCATTCAGATTTTTCTTGAAGCCGCGGATGGCGGCGCCAAGATCCGGTCCAATCTTGCTCAACTTGCCAGTGCCGAACACCAGCAAGACCACGACCGCGAAGATGAGTAGATGCCAAATGCTCATGAGTACTCCTGATGCAACTTCAGTGGTGGGAAATTCATGGATGGGCGCTCACCGACACGGCGAGCAGGAAAGGTCAGCGAGCCCGCGCCATCCCGGCGCCATACTCCCGCCACGGCGCCAGGTTCCAGCTCACCTGCAGTGGAGGCTGGTCTCACGTCAATGCGCCTTTGCGTCAAGCAGAACGTGTTGATGCGCCTGCTGCGCTGGATTGATTTCATGCGGGGCTGCGCTGGCCCGACGCAGAAGATCGGGCTGCTCATCCGGCGTCGCCAACGATGAATCGTCGGGATGAGCGGCCTTGCTGCAGCTCTTGGCCAGGACAAAGGCGGGCGAGCCTTCGGCCGGGCAGCCGTAGCCCAGCAACGAGGTCAACTCGGGAGTCACCGCGGAGAAGCCCAGGATTTCGCCGCCATGCGCCCGCACGAAGGCCGCGGCCTCCTGGCGTTTGGCAAACGACGCGAAGGTCGGTCCCATCAAGCCGTGCCATGGCTGCCACGCCACATACCACGCGGCGCGCGCGTCGACAAACGTCCGCGCCGCGTTGGAGGGATGCTGCCAATGGATGCGGGCGCTGTCCTGCACCAGCAATTGCTGTAGCCTGGCCTGGTTTTCAGGGTCCAGCACGTAGGCGAAAAAATCGCGGGTCGAGCCGAATTTCAGGGGCGCCTTGTAGCCCTGAACCCAGGCCTCGGCGCGAGGGCCTGGCCCGGCGTCGATATACATGCCGCAGACCGCGCAGGCATCACCCTTGTGGATGTCGGCCGCTGCCTGCGGCGGCGGTGCCTGGCCGGTACCGCAGGCCGTGAGCAACAACACGACCAGCGCCGCCAGCAGCCATGCCAGGGCGGTACAGCGCTCACTTACGCGGCGCCAGGGTGAGGCGTGAATTTTCATACTTCCTTCCGACGAAACAGGAACTGCGCCAGCGCAAAGGGCACGACGACCCAGAGCAGCATGGCCAGATAAAGCACCCACGGGCGATAGACATGGGTCGCGGTCATCCCCATGAACAGCTCGTTGCCACTGCCTGATCCAAGCGTGGTCAGGTTGATCAGGCGGAACACGTCGATCGGGTTGAAGTAGAGCAGCTGTGGGAAGAGCGACTGTTCCCATGGGTTGCCACCGCTGAACACCAGGACGGCGAGCAGACAAAGATCGAAAATGATCACCGTGACCAGCCAGGTCACCAGCGCCAGACCCGCTGCACGCGCCTTGTCGGCGGTGGTCACGCTGATCACGCTGGCCAGCGCGACAAAGCTTGCCCCGAGCATCGAGGCACTCAGCACGAAATTCCCGATACTGAACCACGCCCCGCTGGTGCGTGCCTCCGGCTGCATGATCTGGATGATCACGACCGCGGCGCCGAAACCCACCAGGGTCGCGGTGGCCAGCGCGGCACAGTGGCCGAGGAACTTGCCGGCCACCAGCTCGACCCGCGAGATCGGATAGCTGAGTACCAGCAGCAAGGTGCCGTTGTCCTGTTCGCCCACCACCATGTCGTAGGCGATCAGCAGCCCGATCAACGGCACCACGAAGGCGGCCAGCGTGGTCAGGCTGGCCAGCGTGGCGTCGAACGAGGTGAAGCCGACCTTGCCGGCCGCGGCGCCACCGAAGTAGGAAATGCTCAGCGCCAGCACCGCGAACAGCACGGCCACCGCGATTGTCCAGCGATTGCGGAAGTCGTCACGAAACTCCTTGCCGGCGATGATCGCGATGCTATTCATGCGGTTGGCTCCACTTCGCGTTTCGTGCCCGCGCCAAGATAGTCATACAGGCGCGCCAGCGACGCTTCCCGGACCACGATGTCCTCGACCGCGGGATCGGCGGCCAGACGTTGCAGCACGTTGAGCTTGCCGCCTTCGGCGATCTCGATCTCGAAGCGGCCGTCGTGGCGCAGCGTCTGCGCCAGAGCGAACCCATTGAGCTCCCGCGCGAACGCGGCGGGATCGGCAGCGTCCTTCAGCTGCACCACGACCATGTCCGGCAGCCCCGACTGCCGACGCAACTCGCCGACGCTGCCCGCGGCGAGCAGTTCGCCCTGACGCAGGATCAGGGCGCTGTCGATGTGCGGCTCAAGCTCGGCCAACACATGCGAGGACACCAGCACACTGTGCCCTTCGGTGCGCAACTCGCCGACGATTTCGTACAGTTCCCGCGTCGCCTGCGGATCGAGGCCGCCGGTAGGCTCGTCCAGCACCACCAGTTCAGGCGATGCCAGCAAGGCCTGGGCCAGTCCCAAGCGTTGCCGCATGCCCTTGGAATAAGTGGAAACACGGCGGCCTTTGGCGTGGCCAAGACCGACCCGCGCCAGCAGCTTGCCTGCCTGCGCACGCGGTGCGCGCTTCAGGTCCGCCAGATAGTTGATCACCTCGGTGCCGCTGAGGTTGCCATAGAACGCCACGCTCTCGGGCAGATAGCCGATGCGACGGCGCAGCGCCACCGCGGCGCTGCCCCATGGTGACTGACCCAACACCTCGACGTGCCCGCTGGTGGGCTCGATCAGCCCCAGGATCAATTTGATCAGGGTCGACTTGCCGGCACCGTTGTGACCGAGCAAGCCGATCACCTTGCCCATGGGTACCGTCGCCGAGACGCCGGCCAGGGCGGCGACGCCCTTGTACTGCTTGCCGAGCGCGGTGATGTCAATGGCGTGGATCATGGGCTCTCGCTCGCAACTTTTCAGGGATGCTCATCAACGGGTGGCTGTCCTGCACACTGGGCGGCGTGAACACGGGAAACGCGCGCTGCACGTAGCGCAGCAACAGGATGGAGGGGCTCGACAGCAGCACCCGTGCGCCCGGATATTTCCACAGCAGCATATCGACGCCGTCGTTGGGCCGGTAAGGCACGTCGCCGAGTCCATCGCCATCGAGGTCCCAACCGAGATAGTTGCTCCAGTAGTTGCCCTTGCCATCGAGCGACCACTCGTCGGCCACGTTCTGTACGTACTTCACCTGCGTGCGGTTGTTCACGAACGCGTTGTTGTAGACATGGTTGTCCTGCGAGCCGGCCGTGATATGGATGCCGATCGGCGAGTCGGCCAGCAGGTTGTCGTGGATCCGGTTGAACTCGGAGTTATACACGAACAGCGCCTTGCCTTCGCCGCCTGCGACCACCTGATTGTCTCCGCCGAGATCACCCGTGATGTCGCGGACTTCGTTGCCGCCGATATCGCTGTAGGTGACGTAGTTGAACAAAATGCCGTAGGAGGAATCGTTGACCATGTGGTTGCCGACGACGCGCATGTGGTCGGAGCTCATCAATGCCATGCCCGCGACGTTGTTTGAGCTGGTGTTGCCCTGCAAGGTCTCGTTCCTGGTGTACATCTGGTGCACGCCGTACCTGACCTCATGGATATGATTGTCGGCGATCAGGTTGTCGTGACTCACGTAATCGTAGATACCATCCCGCACGGCGGACACATCGTTGCCCCTGATCACGCAGTTGGCGTCGCTCCACAGATGGATGCCGTCGCCGCGGCTGGGCACGCGCAGCTCGGTGATGCCGGTGATCACGTTGCCGATCACCTGCACATGCTGCGGGCCATCCAGGTACACGCCAAACAAGATGTCCTGAATCCGGTTGTTTTCGACGACCGCCCCGTCCACGCCTTTCTCGACATACACCCCGGCGTTCATGGCCGTGAGGTCACGACCGGAGTTGCGGATGGTCAGATTGCGCAGCGTGACCCCGGTGGTACGAATCCGCACTACGTCACCCTGTCCATCGCCATCGAGAATGGCGCCAGGTTGCCCCTTCAGCGTCACCGGCCGGTCAAGCACAAGATGCACGTGGTGAACCCCGGGGGCGACGCTGAGCACGGCACCCGCTGCCGCGGCCGCAACCGCCTGTTGCAGACCTTCTTGGGCATGCGCCGACGGCAGCATGACGAAAGCCGTGACAGCAAGCATGCCGACTCGCAGCCAGTTGCTCCGCTTGTTCAACGCATACCCCAAGTCGTTCCGCGAAGATGCGCCTGCCGCCGGAGCCAGGACCCTGGCGGAAGGCGCATTGCACATCAGGCCTCCACCAGCATCCGGCCGCGCATCTCCAGATGCAGCGCATGGCAGAAGAAGGTGCAGTAGTACCAATAGACGCCCGGCTTGTCAGCCTTGAAGGTCACCGACGAAGTCTCCTGCGGGCTGATCTCCATATTGACGCCGTGATGGGCGAGGCAGAATCCGTGGGACAGATCCTCGATGCTGTCGACGTTGGTGACCACCACGGTCACCTCATCGCCCTTTTTCACCTTGAAGCTGTCCAGGCCGAATTTTGGTGCCGAACTGGTCATGTAGACAAAGACCTTCTTGCCCTGGCGGATGACCTTGCTGTCCTTCTCCAGCACGACACCGTGCTTCTTCGCCTGGGCTACGGTTTCAGCAAAGAACGGATCTTTGCGGTCCCATTTCCGTTTGATCTTTCCCGCCAGCATCTTGGCCGGAATGATCACCGCGTCATGCGGCTCCGAATAGACCGGCTCATCCGCCACCAGCACCATCTGATCGCCGGAAATGTCGATCAACTGGTCGAGGTCCGGATGCAACGGGCCGACCGCCAGGAAGCGATCCTTCGAGAACTTGTTCAGCGACACCAGCCACTTGCCGTCGGCGTCACGCGTCTCGCCCAGCGAGGTGTGGTTGTGGCCGGGCTGATAGGCGACGTCGAGCTTCTGGCGCAGGTAATTGACCTTCTTGCCAGCATAAGCGTCGATCGCGTCCTGGATGTTCCATTTCGCCATCTGGCTGTCGATGAACAGCGTCGTGTAGGCATAGCCGCGACCATCGTAGGCGGTGTGCAACGGCCCCAGTCCCAGCTGCGGCTCGGCCACTACGGCATCGCGCGGGTCCTTGAGCTTGCCGGCAAAGTAGTCATCGACCTTGCTCCATTCCATCAGGGTGACCGTCGGCGACAACTTGCCGGCGGCAGCAAAATACTTGCCGTCCGGGGTAGCGTTGAGCCCGTGCGGGCTCTTCGGCACGGGGATGTACATGGTCAGTTCCGAGCCATGGCGTCCATCCACCACCGGCACCTTGGACGTGCCGATCGTCTTGAACTTGCCGGCCTTGACCGCCGCCTCGATACGCTTGATGTTGAACACGACGACCCAGTCGCGCTCGCTCCGCATCATGCCGGCCAGATCCACGGCCCCCTCGCTGTTGTAGCAGGTCGAGGCCACGTACTTGCCCTCGTAATCGCAATCGGTATTGTCCAGGTTGCCATCGACGATGACCTGCCATGCCACTTCCATGGTCTCGCCATTCACCGCCGTGAACACGCACTGGTATTTCTTCGGATCGTCCAGGTCACGGCCGTCGTTGGGACTGGGAATTCTGAATTCCGAGTTGGCGAACACATAACCGGTGCGCGGCTCACGTTGCACGCGCAGGCCGTGGACGTCCGCTACGTGGGGAATACTGGTGATCTTGTCGGTGCGCATCACGTCACAGCGGATGCGTGCGATACGACTGCCCGTTTTGTCGTTCATGAACAGGTAGCGCCCGTCATAATGACCGTGCGTCTGGCTCATGTGCGGGTGATGCAGGTCGCCGCCGCGGGGGAAGTTCTCGCCCAGCACCCGCTTGCTCTCGTTGGTGATGCCCCAGCCGATGGCAAAGTCGGTATTGAACACCGGGACCCGCATCAACTCGCGCATTGATGGCACACCGAGGATGCGCAACTCGCCGGACTGACCGCCGCTCCAGAAGCCGTAGTATTCGTCCAGATGGCCGGGAGCGACGTCATGACTCTCCAGCTTCTTGCCGGGCTCGGCTGCATGCGCCGCGCGCTCCAGGCCCAGGCTACCAATCAATCCACCGGCACCGACCAGGCCAGCGAGTGCGCCAGCCTTCATGAAACTCCGGCGCGCCGGGTTGCCTGGCCCGCCAGGCAGCGCGGCAATCTCTTCTTCCGTCAGTGCCCTGATCTGGCCGGCTTTCAGTTCCGGACCCTGGTCGTTCTTCTTGTCGCTCATGGCTGTCGCTCCTCAAAAGTTGATGGAATTCCAAACAGATCGCCGCCCTACTCGCGCACTTGCGCCGGTACCTTGGCATCTTCCGCACCCACAACGAACACAGGCGTTGGCAGCGGGCGTGCTGCGCTCTCCCGCTTCTCCCGCTTCTTGCGACGCTCGACCAGCGGTGGGCATTTGTGATCGTTGTTGTATGTCACCTGGCAATCCAGGCAGTAGTGACATTCGTTGTAGTTGATCGGACCGAGCGGACTGATTGCCCTGACCTCGCACTCGACAGCACAGACCTGGCAGGGATGTCCGCACTCCTTGCGCCGACGCAGCCACTCGAACAGGCGCCAGCGACCTGACACCGCCAGGCCGGCGCCTAGCGGGCAGACGTAGCGGCAATACACCTTGTTGGTGAACGCTGCGGCTGCCAGCAAGCCCACGGCGAACAGCACGTAGCCCCAGGGACGCATGAAGTGCAGGTTGACCGCGGTCTTGAACGGCTCGATCTCCGCGAAGCGCTCGGCCAGGCCCACCGATTGCAGCGACAGCCCAAACAGGAACAGCAGAATCACGTACTTGATCGCCCACAGCCGCTCATGCACATACGATGGCGGTTCCAGCTGCGGCACCTTGAACTTCACCGCCAGCTTGTTGATCAGCACCTGCATCGCGCCAAACGGGCACAGCCAGCCGCAGTAGACACCCCGCCCCACCAGCAGCAGGGAAACCGCCACGAACGTCCACAGGATGAAGATCAGCGGATCCATCAGGAACGTGGTCCAGTGGAAGCCGTGGATCACCGAATTGACGAAGGTAAGGATGTTGACCACCGACAACTGGGCCAGTCCGTACCAGCCGATGAACACCACGGTGTAGATCAGGAAGCCAATACGGACGCGTTCCAGCAGCTTCGGACGCTTGACCACCCAATCCTGGAAAACCAGGATCAGCGACAGGAAAATCAACCCGGCCACCAGCACGGCGATCTGGAAGCGCTTGCCGTACCATATCTTCACCCATAGCGGCGCGTTCTCGGGGATCGGGCTTGCCACGACCCTGGGCTGGATGACGTAGTCGGCCGGTATCTGATAGCTGCCGGAAAATGTGTTGTAGATACTTTTCAGCGGCCCGACCTGCCGGTTCACCAACAGTTGCAGTGTCCAGGGGGCACCGGGATTGAAGCCCTGCCCATGGCGCAGGATGAAGATGCCCTTCTCGTTGAACGAGGGCATCCCCACCAGATCGGGCTCGTCCAGCACCACGAAGTCGCTGTCCTTGAACAGGAATAACTTGCCCGCCTGCATGATGTGCAGCCGGTCAAAGACACCGCCACGGACATAGCCGACGCCCTTGAACGAATACAGGCCATTGGCGACCACCGCGATGGCCTCGTCGCCGGGCTTGAGGTCCTGCATCATCGTGGCGTAGCCGGAATCACCCAGCAGGTTCTTGCCCACCGTCGGCGGGGTGATGTCGGCGTAGTACAGGTCGATGAACGTGCGATCCCGATAACCATGCCCGCCGTGGTGGCCGTGTTCGCCGTCATGGCCAGATACATCGTCCTGACCGGACGCGTCATTCTCGTCGAGTGGCGGGGCGGTCGGGTCATCCACCAGGCCGCTCTCGGGTTGACCCTTGAAAGCGTCGACCACCATGCCGCGAGTGAGATGCAGGCGGCGGAAGGCACCATTCCCGGTCAACTGGGTCCAGTCCGCCTTCTTGAAGTAGTCGGTCTTGATGGTCGCCGGCGCACTTGCCCCGGCGACGGTGCCGGTGACCAGATGCCGCGACACCGCCACTTCCAGGGCCGCATTCATGATCGTCTCGTTGACCACCATCGAGGTCACGGTGGCGCTGCTGATCGCATCGATCTTGATCGATCCTGGCGTACTGCTGCCACCGACGACGATCTTGTCCTTGACGTTGTGGCCGACGTAGCGCGCCACAAAATCGTACAGCTTCTGCACCGGTATGCCGACCAGCAGAATGGGTTCGTTCTGTTGCAGCACCCTGGTGTCGAGGATCTTGCCGCTCTGATCGATCGCCACCAGGATATTCACCGGGTCGCCGGAATACGCCGGGACCGGCGCCACCATCACCGACTCGAACACATAACCGATGACCTTGTCGCCAGCGTAGACGGCGGCCGCCGGCGGCTTGCCGCTGATGTCAGCGAATCGCGTCGCGCTGGGGAAATACTTTTTGACCTCGGGATACTTCTGATCGATGCCGGCCACGGCGTCCATCGAAACGAGCAGCAGCAGGCAGGCCATGCACAACAACAATAGCCGCTTGACAAGGCGGCGCGGATGCTTGACCGACAGTACACGCATCTCAGACCACCTCCGCCTGGCCCGACACCTGCGGCAAGTCGCGCGAACGCCAGCGGTTGCGACTGTCCCTGGCAAAGACCAACCACTGGTCGTTCTGCGCGGCCATCACTTCGCGCAGCCGCGGCAGCGGCATCGAGGCGGCGGCGACGCTCATCGCATCGGCATCCACCGAAGTTTCGGCCATCACCGTGACGCTGGAATAGTTCAGCGGGGAATAGCCGGTATGCGGATTGATCACGTGGAACAGCTTCTTGTCGGCCGAATAGAAGATCCGGTAATTGCCGGAGGTGCCCAGCGCGGCATTGCGCAAGGTCACGACGGACGCGACCCGGTTGATGTTGCCCGGATCGACGATGCCGACGTGCCACTGATGCTTGAAATCATTACCGGAGATTGCTCGCACGTCGCCGCCGGCATCCACCAGCGCATGCTCGATGCCCGCCGCCCGCAACGCGGCGATGCCCTGGTCGATGACGTAGCCCTTGGCCAGCCCGTCCAGCGTGACCGCCATGCCCGGTTGGGTGAAGCGCACGCCCTGCGCATCCAGCGCGATGCGGCGGTAGTTGATCAGTTGATCCCGCTGCCCGATCTGCATGCGATCACGCGTGTCGAGCACGGCCGGCTGGCGCATCGACTCGAAATACTCCAGCACCGGCAGCACGCTGATATCAAAATCGCCGTCCGTTACTGCCGAAATCGCCAACGAACGCTGCAGGACTGCCCGCAGCTCCGGCGGTACCTGCTGCAGATGGCCATCGCGGTTCAGGCGTGCCACCGGACTGGCCGGATCGAACCGGGTAAGCACCGCCACCGCGTCCGCCATGCGCCGGAATGCCGCGGCGATGGCGATCCCTGCCTGGTCGACGTCATCGGCCAGGCAGGTAATCGCCACCGAGGTCTGCATCAGGGTCTGCTCGCGGCGCACCTCGAACAGGTTGTGTCCGCGCCTGAGCGCGAACCAGCCCGATCCGCCCACCACGCCGGCAGCCGCCGCCACCCCGGCGATGGCCTTGAGCAGCTTGCGCCGACCCGGCGAGCGCGGTTCTTCCGCTGTTTCCGGAACACGCATTACATCAGCCTCCAGCGGCTGCAAACAGTTGAAACAAACCCTTCATACCAGGCCATTACCGCCTTGCTTCAGGCTTTGCGCGCGTACATGACGCACCAGCCCTGCGGCGCAATATCCCCCTCGACGACCTTGCAGGTGCCGTTGGCCGTCGGCGTTTTCCCGGGGACGAAATGAATGCAGTTGTCGCACTGGTCCTTGCCATGCGGCGTGGGCTGATACATCGCCACGGCCTGCGAGGCCTTGCTCTGCGCCCGCGCCGGGCCGGACTTCAGCAGACCGGTAGCCGCCACCGCACCCACGGCGGCGATGGTGATGCCGTTGCGGATCAGCGTGCGGCGGCTTTCATTGATGGTGTCAGTGATCTCTTTCATGAGGCTCTCTCTGGTGGCGGTGAGTATTGATGAGGTGCGGATGTGCTTGAACGGCACACGTCAGTGCGTTTCACTTCAGGCGGCGGCCAGCGACTTGTGGCCGGTAGTTGTTGAGGCTGGCGTGACGACGCGATCGGACTCGTCGTCGACATCCGCACTGACCCCCAGCCTGCGCCGCAGGGCCGGGCTGGTCGTGGTGTATTGCAACGGGACTTTCTTGCCCGGATTCAGGTATTCCTTGATGGCGAACGCACACAGCGCCGCCTCGTGAAAGCCCGACAGGATCAGCTTCTTCTTGCCCGGATAGCTGTTGACGTCACCCACCGCGAAAATGCCTGGCGTCAAGGTCTGGAAGGTGGCGTTGTCGACCGCCAGCTGGTGATACTCCAGCTCGAGGCCCCATTCGGCGATCGGCCCCAGTGCTGGGTGCAGTCCCCAGAACACCAGCAACTGCTCGGCCTCGATGCGCTGGACCACGCCGCTGCGTGCACGTACGCGCACGGACTTGAGTTCGTCCCCGGTCGTTTCCAGCCCCACGATGTCGCCTTCGAGGAACTGCATGCGCCCTTCCTCGCACAGTGCCTGCATGCGCTTGACATGCGCCGGTGCCGCGCGGAACTTCGAGGAGCGGTGCACCAGCACGATGCTGCGCGCACGTTCGATCAACGCCATGCTCCAGTCCAGCGCGGCATCGCCGCCACCGGCGATCACGAGATCCTTGCCGTCGAACAGGTCGGGATGGGTGACCTTGTAGTGCAGCGACTTGCCCACCAGGTTGGCCGCCTCGGGCACCTCGAGCAGGCGTGGCGAGAACGCACCCAGACCGCCGGCGACGATCACCACGCGCGTATCGAAGCGGGTACCGGCGCTGGTCACCACGTCGAAGCGGCCCGTGTCCATGCGTCGTACCGAGCGGACCGTCTCATCTAGATGAAACTGCGGTGCGAACGGCTTGATCTGTTCCTGCAGGCGCTCAATCAGCTCGCGCCCGCTGCACACCGGCACGGCCGGAATGTCATAAATGGGCTTGTCCGGATAGAGCTCGATGCACTGACCGCCAATCTGCGGCATCGAGTCGATCACATGTGCACTCAAACCGAGCAGCCCGAGCTCGAATACCTGGAACAAGCCCACCGGTCCTGCGCCGACGATGACGGCATCGGTGCAAATCGATTCTTTGTTCATGGGAAGACACGCCTGTATGCGGATGTACTGCATAAGCGACAGCTTCCACTTCATCGGCGCACGAGTTTTTGACCTCAATCAATTTCCGGAAGCATGAACCTGCGGCGCGATGCCACACGAGGGAACGGGCCTCAAAAACAACGCAGGAAATTGCGCGCGTCGCCGTGGGCAGTGAACCGTTTCCATCACTCGGCATTTCCAGCGGGACACTCGGGCCCGGGTCGGGACCAACTGCTGCCGGCCACGGATAGCTTGGCCCGCCGGGCCGCCGGGCCGGGCCGTCAAGCAGAACTACTGTCTTTGACCAGGAGCCTGTCGGACTTTGGTGGTCGAGGCGAGAATTCGGCTGTGTGCGGTCAGATTCCTGACGATTCGCAGGCCGGCCAGCCAAAGTCCGACAGGCTCCCAGGTTGAGCGGCATCCGGTGCGCGCGACACCATGTCACAGGACATGCCTGTCGACGCCATGAAACACTGGGCGCAACAATGGATCGAGCCGCGCAGCCCGTACCAGCAAGGCACCAGGCCAACACTGGCGACGTGGGCAGCGCCCGTACGTGGAGCACAAGATATTGCGTAGGAGCAACACCCACTCTAGCGATATCCATCGGCAAGACCGGTTAATCTACACGATTGGCGAGTGCGCGTGACGTGGCTGGATCGTCTGGCGTGCATCCACGTGAATTCCCCAGCGACCATGGCGAGGCGATCAGAGTCTTGAGCAGTACGACGTCAACTGTCGATCTGGAGGAGATCAGGCGCGACTGTGGCTACAGCGCCATACTCGACTTCCATCTGCCGGTGGGATTGAGCGTCGAGGATCTTCAAACGCTCAATTCGACCGTGCGCGATATGCTTCCGCTCGATCGCGGGCACACCTTGTTTCGCCAGGGCGAGTCGTTCGGGGCGCTTTACGTCGTGCGCGCCGGCTCGCTGAAGACCTTTGTGGAAGGCTCCGAGGGCGATTTGCAAATCCTTGGCTTCCACCTGCCCGGAGACATCATGGGCATAGGCGGCCTTACCAACGAGCACTATCCATGCAGCGCCCAGGCGCTTGAACGATCCAGCATCTTCGAACTGCGATATAACCAGTTGCAGGAGGTGTCTGCCAGTGTGCCCGCGTTGCACCATCAGCTGCTTCGGGTCATCAGCGGCGCGTTGGTCACCGAGCAGCGACATTCGGTGATGATGGGCAAGCAACAGGCGCAGCGACGGCTGGCATTCTTCATACGCCGCATGGCCGATCGCTACGCGCGTTTGTCGCGCGATCCGCAAGTATTGGCCCTGCCGATGTCGCGCGGTGACATTGCCAACTATCTGGGCCTGGCGCTGGAGACCGTCAGCCGATTGTTCACCAAAATGGAATCCGATGGCCTCCTCGCGGTAAATCGCAAGTCCGTAGACATCCTGCGCCGCGATCTGCTTGATGAGATGTGCGGCGGCGAGATCGACATCTGAGCCGGGCGCAGAACGGTGCGGCTCGCCAGCCGCCCATACCTCCTGGATTTTCGCAGGTAGCATTGAGAGCGCCGTGACCGTTCCCGGTAGAGTCAGCGATTGCGCGGCTTCAATGACAAACCAGTACCGGCACCTCGCCACCCACCAGCACCTTTTGCGTCACGCTGCCCAGCAGCAGCCGATCGATACCCTGCAAACCATGCGAAGCCATCACGATCAGGTCACACCCCTGGCGGGCGGCTGCAGCCACGATGGCCGTGTACGGGCGGCTGTCGGTGACATACTCGCTCTTGCAAGACACGCCGGCAATGTCGGCACGCTTGTGCACTTCCTGCAGACAGGCATCGGCCTGCTTGATGGCCTCCTGCAAATAGAACGTCTCATTAGCCTGCACGATGTCGACCATGTAGGAGAATGCCGGAAACGGCGCAACGACATGCAACGCGTAGACGTCGGCACCAAGGCTTGCGGCCAGGGCAATACCGGTGTCGACGGCACGCAGGGCCAGGTCCGAACCATCGGTAGGCAACAGGATGTGCTTGAACATCAACTCACTCCACAGATTTGGCACGGGGTACCGCGATCACGATGGGGCCAGCCCCGGTTCAGTCAGCCGGCGCACGACCGTGCAGCAGCACGACGACCGGAGCAAAGCTTGCTCCAGGGCAGGACATCAGAAGTTGACCGGGGTCAAACACGCGGCAGATCCATGCCGCCGCTCGACGCAAGCAACGTTGCCGAATCACCTGCACGATTTCGCGACGAGCCGCTTTCCAGTTTCCGCTTTCCCCGGGCGGCTTCCTTTGCGAGCGGGTTTGACGATGGTCAATACCGCGCGACGATATCTGCTGCAGCATTCGCTCTAGAGCGTGGCGCGGCAATCGCGGCCAGCCGGGAGAGATCATGCTGGACCTCATCGTCAATATCGGCCAGACCACGTCCAATTCGTCATGGCCAGGCTACGCGTTGGCTCTCGCCCAACGCCAGCAGGCCTTTCTGACCGGACTCCAGGTGGTTGCGGTATACCCTTCGCTGATGGCGGTTCCCGAAGCCATCAGCCTGCTGGCTGCGGAAGAACAGGATGCACGGAATCGGCGGGAGTGGTGGCTGCGCCTGTGCCGAAACGCTGGCGTCCGTGGCGAGTGGGAGGTAATACGCGGCATTTCCACACGGGCCCTGGCCAAGCGCTCGAAACTGGCCGACTTCATGATCGCCGAACTGCGGGTCAGCGATCTGGAGGCCCCCGCCGGATTCGACGAAGCCACACGCGCACTGTTTGCCCATGCCGCGCCCATGTTGCTGGTGCCCGACACCTATCACGATGGCAAGTACGCGGAGCGCATCGTCATTGCCTGGAACGGATCAAGCGAGGCCGCGCAAGCGGTGAAAGCGGCCCTTCCGCTGCTGACCCAGGCCTCTGCGGTGCAGGTGCTCGATGGCGAGCGCAGCGGCTTGCCGGGCATCAGCCCACCACCGCTGCCGTTGCGCGCGTGGTTCCAGCGACATGGCATCGAAGTCCAATGGCAACCGTTTCCGGTGGAGCACGATGAGGGGCCGGCACTGCAGGCGGCAGCAAAGGCGTTTCGCGCCGACCTGATGATCATGGGTGCGTGGGGCCGCTCGCGACTCAGCGAGCTGGCCATGGGCGGCGCGACCCGCTGGACCCTCACCCACGCGAGCCTGCCCGTGTTTCTGGCCCGGTAAAGACGCAGCAGGCGCGGCGCGGGAACCGAAGTACCCACCGAAACCGGGCCAGGCTCCGTTTTGCGATGGCATCAGCGGCTCGTGGCGAAGAAAGCGCGCCGTTCTGCGACCAACTTCCGTGACGGCCAGCCCGCGCAACTTCGACAGCAGGCGGCTTGTGGTTTTCATGCTGAGGCCGCATGGCGCCACACGGCTCATGCCGCGCCCTTCATGCCAGGTACTGACCGCCGTTGATCGACAGGGTGGAGCCGGTGATGAAGCCCGAGTCTTGGTGCACCAGGAAAGCCACTGCATGCGCGATCTCCTCGACATCCGCCAGCCGGCCCACGGGAATGCGAGCGATGATGCCGTCGAGTATCTTCGGATCGATCTGGGCCACCATGTCCGTGGCGGTATAGCCGGGGGCCACGGCGTTGACCGTGATGCCCTTGTTTGCCGATTCCAGCGCCAGCGACTTGGTGAAACCGATCATGCCGGCCTTCGCGGCAGCGTAATTCGACTGTCCGACCTGACCCTTCTGGCCGTTGATCGAGGAAACGTTGACGATACGCCCCCAACCGCGTGAGCGAAGGCCGTCGATGACCGCATGGCACATGTTGAAACAGGAAGTGAGGTCGTCGTCGAGCACCGTGCGCCATTGTTCGCTGCTCATCCTGTGCAAGGTGGCGTCGCGGGTGACACCGGCGTTGTTGATCAACACCTCCACCGGCTGCCCGGCATCCGCCTCGACGTGCCGGATGCCCGCCTGACAGGCGTCGAAATCGGCCACGTCCCAGCGATATGCGGGGATGCCATATGCCCGCATGAATGCCTGCGCCGCCGCCTCGTTCTGGTGGTAGGTCACGGCAATGCGATAGCCATCCTGCTTGAGCCTATGGGCAATCGCCGCGCCGATGCCGCGCGTACCGCCGGTGATCAAAGCCAGCTTGCTCATGTCTTTGCCTCCAGGAATGGGAATGATTGACGTTGGTTGTGCTGCCGCCACGCAGTGCGCCATGACCGCTCAAGCACGCGGCGCTGCCGCGGGCGAAGATTCCAGCGGGCCGTTGCGAGTCGATACGCTGCCGCAGCAGCCTTGCGCCTGAACCGCCGCCTTGTACTCGAACAGCCAAGGACACCTTGGCTTGTCGAAGCAAGCGCGTCGGCGACGCCACCCAGTGGCGCGGCCGGGCGTTGTCCGGCGCCATGACTGCCGCAGACGATCGGATCGGCGGCGATAGTCATGGCGCGCACTATCCCCGGCTCCGACCAGGGACTGCCGTCAACCGGTACCAGGACCGGTCTGCATGTGACCACCGCCGCGTCTCCCTGCGCGTGGAATCGAAGGCCTGCCTGCCAGCCAGGTGCCGGTTACCGCGGCGCCTTGCCCGCGCCTCCGGACTTGCCGCTTGCGCCCATCGCGCGTGCCGTCGATCCAGCCGCCTTCATCATCGGCTTGAGGCCACTGCTCATCATTTCGGACGCATTTTCGAAGGCACTGATGAAGCTGTCCATCCATGGATTGCTGACCGCCGTCGTGGATGCGTTGATCCGCCCGGCGTCATGCGTGGCCGTCTGCATGCCGACGAACGTGTCAGCGCTGTAGCCCATTGCCAGGCGCAGGATCTCGGCGTAGGCGGCCGCGGTCTCCTTGAAAAAATCGCTCGATTGCGCACTCTGGCTGGCGAAGCTTTCGCTGATTTTCCGCATCGCATCCTGCGCAATCGCCGCCGGGTCCTGTCCCGACTCGGGATTGCCGGCGCTTGCCGCCAGATCATGCAGCAATCCGTGGATGACCTCGGCCTGGGCATCGCTGATGTGCCGGCGCTGATCGAGTACCTTGCTGGTGAACAGAAAGGTATTGGCAATGTAGTCCTTGTGCAGCTTCTTCAATTCATCCAACTGGGTCTGGGGATTCATGATGGTCTCCATGTGGACTGCGTGATGTCGCGCGATGACGATACACCCACGCAGTGAGCGTCCGTCGTCCGGGGGTAATGGCCTGTCGTGACGCTGGCGGTCACAAGTTCCCGTGCCTGGTGGGGGCCAGAGACGAAGTGGCGACAGCGCCCTGCGATCTTCCATGATGTAGGTAGCATAGGCTGCGGCATGCCGTGTAATATTGAGTTGGATCAATAACGACGATGATTTTCAGGCTTGGCGCGAGCGCGCGCATGGCGGTCGGGAGCGTTGTTCATGCTCTCCCGGACGCACCGCTCGCCAGGAGCCTGTCGATTCATTCACTTTTCGAACCGCAAATTGATCAAGATCAACATGTGGGGAACCTGAGCGACGCATCTTTGGCGGAGGATTTCGAGCTCACGTCGAAATATCCGCGCCAAAATGGCGAATCTGTCCGCCCACGCAAGGAGGAAGCCGTCATGTATTCCACGCTGATGGTTTACCTGGATCCGTTTGCCGACAACACCGGCCTGCTGCAAGTCACCAGGGACCTGGCCGAGCGCTTCGACGCGAGTGTGCTTGGCGTTTCAGGCGGCCGGCTGGTCGGGGTCGCCTATGACGTCGGCGGACTCCCGGGCGGGGTGATCGACATGGGGCAGGAAGAGCTGGATGAGGCCCTGGAAGCCACCAGAGAGGCAGCCCTGGCCATCCTGCAGCGATCCGCACGTCACATCGAATGGCGTTCCATCGCGAACTCCGGCCCGCTGGAAGCAGCGGTAATCCGTGAGACGCGCGGCGCAGATCTGGTGCTTGCTGCCGCGCATCACCGTGAAGCGCTGGCGCAAGGCACGCCCTATCTGAATACGGGCGACCTGGTGATGCAGTCGGGGCGGCCGGTGTTGATCGTGCCTCCAGCTGTCACCGGGCTGCAGGCACGCAACGTGCTCGTCGGCTGGAAAGATTCCCGCGAAACGCGACGTGCGGTAACCGACGCGCTGCCGCTGCTGCAGACGGCCGACCGGGCGCTGGTGGTCCAGGTCGCGCGCAAGAGCGATCTCGGGGAGGCGCGGGAGGCCGTGGCGGATGTCGTTCGTTGGCTCAAGCGCCACGGCGTGCCAGCGGAAGGCAAGACCGTGTCCGAGCGCGGACGCAACGCGCTCCAACTGGACAATGTCGCCAAGGCGGAAGGCATCGACCTGATCGTGGCCGGCGCCTACGGCCATAGCCGCTTGCGCGAATGGGTGCTGGGCGGGGTCACTCGTAATCTGCTGCTGTACGGCGACCGGTGCGCCCTGGTATCGCACTGACCGCATCGATCAGGTGGCGTTGCGCGATCGCACCGCCTTCAGTGTCTTAACCACCAGCACCGCTCCGAGCGCGGTGGCCGGCGTGCGCTTGAGCGTGGCGTTGCGAGTTCCGATGGCCGTGCACCGGGGCGCACGGGACGACTTCCGCTGTTTTCATCCCGATCTCCTCAAATGGTGTTCATGCGCTCTGATTGATCATGGTGACGCGACGAAGGGCAACCAGATCGCCAGTGCGGTCAAGCTCGCCAGCAAGACCGGCGACGTCAGCATGAGGCCGATCTTCATGTATTGTCCCCAGCCGATGCGGTAGCCCTTGCCCGCGAGCACGTGCAGCCACAGCAACGTGGCCAGACTGCCAATCGGCGTGAATTTCGGACCGAGGTCGTTGCCGATCACGTTGGCATAGAGCATCAGCTCGCGGGTCAGCGCCGTGACGTGGGCCTGCTGAATCGCCAGCACGCCGACCAGCGTCGAGGGCATATTGTTCATTACTGAAGCCACGAATGCTGAAAGAAAGCCCGTACCGAGCGTGGCCACGATCACGCCTTGTCGGCCGAGCCAGTCGAGCACCGTCGCGCCGTAGTGCGTCAGACCGGCCTGTCCCACGCCGTAGACCACCAGATACATGCCGATCGAGAACAGCACGATCTGCCACGGCGCGTTGCGCATCACGGTGCCGAGCGGAACGATGGCGCCATCACCGCCGCGCCACCAGCGGCCGGCGACGGCCATGAGAACGAACGCGCCGGCGCCGGTCACCAGGCTGAAGGGCACATGCCACGGGGCCACGACAAAATACGCAACCAGCAGGATGGCCAGGACCGGCGTCGCCGCCCGGAATACATGGTGATCGACAATCGCGCTGGCCGGCTGATCCAGCTCATCCACGGCATAGCGGCGGGGAATCTTGCGGCCAAAGGCCAGCCAGAGCACCGCCAGCGAGGTGGTGATCGACACCAGATCGACCGGTACCATAACCGCGGCGTAGCGGTCGAACGAAACCTCGAAGAAGTTGGCGCTGACGATGTTGACCAGATTCGAGATCACCAGCGGCAGGCTGGCCGTATCGGCGACAAAGCCGGTGGCAATAATGAAGGCCAGCGCGGCCGTGGCGGTAAATTCCAGCCGCACCAGGATGGCGATGACAATCGGCGTCAGCAGCAACGCCGCCCCGTCATTGGCGAAGAACGCAGCGATCGCGGCGCCCAGCAAGACGATCAGGGGAAACAACAGGCGCCCGCGCCCGTTGCCCCAGCGCGCGATATGCAGCGCTGCCCAGGAGAAAAACCGGCCTCGTCGAGAATCAGGGAGATGATGATCAGCGCGACGAAGGTAAACGTGGCATCCCAGACGATATGCCAGACCACCGCGACATCGCTCCAGTGCACCACCCCGGTCATCAGCGCCACGGCCGCGCCACCCAGCGCGCTCCAGCCGATACCCAGATGCTTCAGCTGCCAGATGACGAGCACCAGCGTGATGATGAAGATGGCCAGCGCCAGCATGAGTCTCACTCCAGTTGAGTTTTCGCTCGGTGCGCAACCTGGTTGGCGCGCTGGGATGTTTGCTTGGCGCTTTCGACACACCCGGAGTTGCAGCTTGTCAGATAACCGGTCCGATCACGCATGCGCCAGCTGAACTTCACGAGGTCGTCGCAGGCATCGATCTGATCGTGGCGAGCGCCTACGGCCATAGCCGCTTGCGCGAATGGGTACGGGGTGGGGTAACCCTCAATCTCCTGCTGTACGGCGACCGGTGCGCGCTGGTGTCGCATTGACAGCATCGATCGGTGGCGTTGCCGCTTCGCATCGAAGACTGACGCGAAGCGGCGCTGTCACCAGGCTCAACTGATCGCGATCTTGCGCGTGCTGCCATTCGCCTTCTTCGGCAGGCTCAGGGCCAACACGCCGCCGTCGAGACCGGCCTCGGCCTTGTCGCCGTCGAAATCACCCGGCAGCGTGAAGGAGTGTTTTCTCCTCAAGTGCCTGCACCAGCTTTCCTGCAACAGTGGCCCGAGTGATGCGCCGACCGGACTCTGGAAATGCGCACCTGACTGAAACGGGTTCACTGGAAAGCGAACCCGGTCGCCCGCCGGAACCACTGCCGCTCCCGCGGACGCACGTCCAGCACGTGCCATGGTCACGGCCGATCGTCGACGCATCGCATCTGCCCAATCCTCCATGATTACCGATAAACGTAACTCTGGTCGCCATCGGCGTTATTGAGCCAGGTCAACAACGACGCGAACTGTTGCTTCTAGATTTATCTCATTCAGCGTGAATACCCGCTCGCATGACGCTCCCGGGCCGAGAATCATCCTGTCCGTAATCATCGGCAGCAAAGCTACGGACCACAAAGGCAGAGGTGAGATGGGCAAGCAGCGTCCGGATGGATCAGTGCGCGACCCGCCGCCCCGCCCTGCGGGCGCGACCAGCGCCAGTGCGATCGCCGCGGTTTCCGCTCGGCCGCTCGCTGGGCTCTTGCGCTCGCTGGACGCCGCCGAGGCGGGTCTGAGCGCGGCCGCCGCCGCGGCCAAGCTCGCCACGATCGGACCGAACCGGATTGAGACCGCTGCGCGGAGACGGCTGTGGTCGGCATTTCTGGCGCGCTTTCGCAACCCGCTCATCCTGGTCCTGCTCGGTGCGGCCGCCGTATCCGCCTTCACCGGCGACGTCCCGAGCTTCGTCGTTATCACCCTCATCGTATCGATGTCGATCGTACTCGACGTGGTCCAGGAACACCGTGCGCAGAATGCCGCCGAACGCCTGCAGGCCCAGGTCTCGCTGTCGGCCACGGTGCTTCGCGATGGTCGACCGGAGCAGATTCCCGCCGTGAACATCGTTCCCGGCGACGTGATCCTCCTGGTCGCTGGCGATCTGATCCCGGCCGACTGCCGCTTGATCGAGGCGCGCGATCTTTACCTCGACGAAGCCCTGCTCACCGGAGAGCCGTATCCGTCCGAGAAACAGGCGAGCCCGGCAGCGGCCGCCCCGGAGCAGGACGCCTTTCCGGAAAATCTCCTCTTCACGGGGAGCTCCGTCGTCAGCGGCACTGCCAAGGCGCTGGTGGTGACCACCGGTCGCGACACCCAGCTTAGCGCGATCGCCCAGTCGCTGCAGAAGGCACCGCCGCCCACCGCATTTGCCAACGGTATCCGCGATTTCGGCATGATGATCGTGCGACTCACGGTGCTGCTGGTGCTGTTCGCACTGCTGGTCAATCTGCTGTTCCATCGACCGGTACTCGAGTCCTTCCTGTTCGCGCTGGCGGCCCGGCTCGAGGCCACCACCCTGTTCTGTCGGGTGACGCCGGCGCAAAAGTCCCGCGTCATCCGGGCGCTGCGATGCAAGGGTCACATCGTCGGCTACCTCGGCGACGGCATCAACGATGCGCCGTCCCTGCATGCCGCCGACATCGGCTTTTCGGTGGACACCGCCGTCGACGTGGCCAAGGAGGCCGCCTGCATGATCCTGCTGCGCAAGGATCTCGGCGTGCTGGCGGAGGGCGTCCGCGAGGGTCGCCGCCCAGCGGAGCGCCGGGTGTCCTCCATGGCGCCCATCGTTGCGCCCCCACTCATGCCGACTTTTTCGTTTTCAACAGGTGGCTTTGCAGCACGCCGAGGAAGTTGCGGTGCCGTGGCGCGCTGTGCTCCAGGTGGCTGTAGACCGCACGCTTGGCATAGTCGGTCAGCACCGACCACACGATCGAGTAGGTCCACACCAGTGCAATCTCGAACCATGAGATGGGCGCAATCAGACTGAAAAGTCCCCAGGCACAAAGCAATGTCGCGGCGAGCTTGGTGATCACCGCCGACCAGATCATCACCGGCGCGGGATACGGCTTGCGCCAATATGCGCCCTTGCTGCGCGAGACGAACAGGGTCAGATGCCCGGCCACCGCCATCTTCAGGAAGATATAGGTCTGCACCTTGGCGATCGGCAGGTGCAGCCAGTCCAACGCCAGGTACAGCATCAGGAAGCTGCCGACGGTTCCGGTCAGGCCCATCACGGTCGACACGGTGAGCACCCTGCGCATGTCCCAGCGCACCGGCTGCGGATCGACCGCGGTGCGGTCGTAGGCGATCGTCATGATCGGCACATCGTTGAAGAACGCCAGCAAGATGATCATCACCGCGGTGATCGGGTAGAAGTTGTAGACCAGCATCGCCAGCACCACGAACACCATGATGCGGATCGTCTCGGTGATGCGATAGATCGCGTAGCTGTTCATGCGCTCGAAGATGCGTCGCGCCTCCTCCACCGCCTTGACGATCGTCGACAGCCCCGGCGCGGTGAGGATCAGCGCCGCCGCGGCGCGCGCCGCATCGGTGGCGCCGGAGACGGCGACCCCGACGTCGGCCTGCTTCAATGCGGGCGCGTCGTTGACGCCGTCGCCAGTCATCGCCACCCGATGCCCGGCCTCCTGCAAGGCCTTGACGATGCCGTACTTGTGCTCCGGGAACACCTGGGCGAAACCGTCGGCAGCCGCGACCTGGTCGGCCAGACTCACGCCCGGGCGCTGGCCGTCTTCACCAAACACCGTATCGGCGACCACGATATGGCGTCCGATGCCCAGTTGACCGGCAATCTCGCGACCGATCGCCAGGTTGTCGCCGGTGACCATCTTGACCATCAGGCCGTGCTTCTTGGCGTCGGCAATGGTGGCCGCCGAATCGGCCCGCGGGGGATCGAACAAGGCCAGCACGCCGTCCAGCTGCCAGGCGCCGTCGCCCACCCGACTGGCCACGCCGAGCGTGCGAAAGCCACGCGCTGCCTGCGCATCGATCCACGTGCGCACCTTGGTCCGCGTCGGCTCGTCGACCCCGGCCAGGTCAAGGATCACCTGCGCTGCACCCTTGCTGGCGGTGACGGCGCGGCCCGCCGGATCGGTCCAGCTGCCCTCGCTGCGCTTGCCGACCGGGTCGAACGGCATGAAGTGCCCGGCCACGTAGCCCGGCGGCAATTGCCGACCGGGCAGCGCCGCCTGGATTGCGCTGTCGATCGCGTCCCCGGTATCCGCCTGGCTGGCCAGCGTCGACCAGGTCCTCGGTGTGCCAGCCGGAATGCTGACCGCTGAAGGCGTCATTGAGACCGTCGAGCAGCATGCTGTCGAGCACGGCGCCGTCGCCCATGCGCATGCCCCAGCGCTCGTGTGGCAGCAGGTAGGGCGCCATGTCCATGTTTTCCATGCCACCGGCGACGGCACAATGGATCTGCCCGGCCATGATCTCCAGCGCCGCGCTGACCACCGCTTGCGCGCCCGAGCCACAGACCCGGTTCACCGTCATCGCCGGCACGCTCACCGGCAGGCCGCCGCCGATCGCCGCCTGGCGCGACGGGTTCATCTTGCTGCCGGCCTGGATCACCTGGCCGAATACCAGCGTATCGACCAGCGCGGGCGACAGGCCGCCGCGTTTGAGTGCCTCGGCCACCACCACCGCGCCGAGCGCGGTGGCTGGCGTGCCCTTGAGCGTGCCGTTGTAGGTGCCCATGGCCGTACGAACCGGAGCGCACAGGACGATTTCAGGTACTTTCATTTCAATCTCCTCAATGGATGGATGACCGCGATGCCGAATGCCGGCTGTGCCGGCGTGCGCTCGATCGCATGCACGACATGGATTTCAGCCTGCTGCTCCACGGCCATGGCAATCGCCCGGGCCAACGCCAGATCTGAAGATGCACTGCTATCTATTGGTACAAGTACGCTCCTGGACTCCTTCATTGTGGTTCTTGTGCAGAATCTTGAGTTCACCCAGTTGGGTAGCGGAAATCATCAGAAACCTCCAGGCACGGTACGTTCTCAGAAACGACGGCATGAACCCCGGCAGGAGCGGTCGGTACATGTCGTCATGCCAGGTTGCAGCAAAACTCTGCTCTCATGAGCATGGCTACGCCTTGGACGACCGGACGCTGCATCGCTATTGCCGGGTGCTTGATGACGACATGAAGATAGCCCGCGCAAACGGGCGGCATTTTGAGGTAGATCAAAAACAACCAAAGTTGTCAGCGCTAGATTGTCGGCGACCGGCACCGTTCAACAATGATCGATCCCGACACTCCCACGGATGCATCCGCAGATGCCCGCCATACGGGACGCGCCTTGCCTGAGCGTGGCTTTGGCATCGCCCGTCGACCGTCACCACGTCAACCTCGGGAATTCCTCCATGAGTCAGTCAACGACTGCAAACGCCAAACCCAATATTGCCGTGCCGTTTTTCTGGCCGGTGAACATCGCGACAGAGATGGCCGAGCAGGGCCTGGCGCTGGTGGCGCACAACGTCAAATTCCTCGACGAGGAACTACGCCTGCATGGCGGCATCAAGCCGGCTCTGGCCACCGCCCACCAGTTGCGCCTGAAACTGCGCACGCTTGATCTTTGCGACTACTCGAGCCCGCGCGCGAAGGGTCTTGCCACCCTGGTCGACGCGCCGTACGCCGGCCACACCTCGATGATCGCGGACTACCAGGAGGGACAAAGCCTGATGCAGAGCCTGCGCGGCAACGGCGTCGGCAAACTGTTCCTGACCGACTGGCACTCGGCCACGCCCGATATGAAGGATTTCGAAGTCGACCAGTACCTGGCCGAACTGCTGGCCTGCATCGACGATCTGGGCGGTCGCGTGAACCTGGTCGGACTGTGCCAGGGCGGCTGGATGGCGGCGATGCTGGCCGCGCGCTACCCCGACAAGGTCGCCAGCCTGGTGCTGGCCGGCGCACCGATCGACACCCATGCCGGCAACGGCCCGTTGGTGCAGATGGTCAAGCACAGTCCGCTCAGTTTCTACCAGGATCTGGTCAATAGCGGTGGCGGCCTGATGCTGGGCAAGTACATGCTGGCGGGCTGGAAGAACATGCACCCCGAGCAGCATTACGTGCAGGACCACATCGACCTGTACGAACACGTCGACGATCCGGCGTGGCTGGCCAAGACCGAAGCGTTCGAACGCTGGTACGAGAATCCGCTGAACCTGCCCGGGCGCTGGTACGTGCAGGTGATCGACCAGCTGTTCAAACGCAACCTGCTGGCCAAAGGTGAATACATCGCACTGGGGCGCAAGCTCGACCTCAAGGCGATCGCCTGCCCGCTGTATCTGCTGGCCGGCGAGCGCGACGACATTACCGCGCACGAGCAGGTGTTTGCCGCCGAAACGCTGATGGGCACGCCGATGGCGAAGGTGACCAAGCGCATCGTGCCGGGCGGCCATGTGGGCCTGTTCATGGGGGCACGCAACCTGCAGGAGGTGTGGCCGGAGATTGCCGCATGGATTGCGGCGCAGGCGGGCTGAAACGGCCTCCGGCGACATGCTCAAGCGGTGCCTGCACGGGAGCGACGAGGCGTTCTGGTCATGACCGACTTGCCGGCGCCGGTTCGGCGCTATCTCGGCGGACAGGTCAATACGGCAGCACCATGGAGACGGCCATGCCGCAGGTCCGACAACGCTTCATTCGCGCGCTCGAGCGGGTACGCGGTGGTCGTGGTGGTCACGCCCACTTGCGGCACGATGGTGAAGAAGGCCTTTGCATCGGCACGGGTCAGATTCGCCACCGACAACACCTGCCGCTCTTCCCACAGCAGGCGGTAGGGAAATGCCGGAATCTGCGACATGTGAATGCCACCGCAGACGACGCGGCCGCCCTTGCGCACCGCCTGCAGGGCCAGCGGAATCAAGCTGCCGTCCGGCGCAAACAGGATGGCGGCATCCAGAGATTCCGGCGGCGATTCGGCGGAACTGCCGGCCCAGGCCGCGCCCAGCGAACGCGCGAACGCCTGCCCGTCGACGTCGCCGGGCCGGGTGAAAGCGAATACCCGACGGCCCTGCCAGCGTGCGACTTGGGCGATGATGTGTGCCGCCGCGCCAAAGCCGTACAGCCCCAGCACCTCGGCCTCACCGGCTTTGACCAGGCAGCGCCAGCCGATCAGGCCGGCGCACAGCAAGGGCGCCACTGCCACCGGATCGCGGTCGTCGCCCAGCGGGATGCAGTAGGCAGCGTCGGCGACCACCTGGGTGGCAAACCCGCCCGGACGCGTATAACCGGTAAATTGCGGGTAATCGCACAGGTTCTCCGCTCCCGTCGTGCAGTACCGACAGGTGCCGCAGGTATGCCCCAGCCAGGGCACGCCCACCCGATCGCCGCGCACCAGTGCCGTCACGCCCTCGCCCAACGCGTCGACGATGCCGACGATCTCATGTCCTGGAATGACCGGCACCGCCACGTCGGGCAGTTCGCCATCGATCACATGCAGATCGGTGCGGCACACGCCACAAGCCTCGACCCGCAGGCGGACCTCGCCGGCACACGGCTGCGAATCGGGCAGCTCCTGCCAACTCAACGGCTGGCCAATGGCGGTTAGTACCATGGCGAACATACTTCTTCCTGCCACTTCAGGTCAGTGTGGCGTGTACCGGCTGGAGCCACGGCGTGAACCAGTCGGCGGCCATGGGTGCTACTTGCTGCAGGGCACCGGGTTCCTCGAACAGACGGGTGGCTCCCGGCACCATGCGGAGATCGGCTCCGCGCGGCATCGCCGCCTGGGCTGCACGATTGAGCTCCAACACCTGCACCGAACCACTCGGCGGCGCGGAGGCTTTCGCGCCCGACGCCGCCGGGCGGGCCAACAGGCCCATCACCTCATCATCCGTAACGAAGGTGAAATCCAGGTAATGTTGACCGACCGAGTGGAACGGGCGCGGTGTCGCCAGGCACACGATCTCGTCGACCAGTGCGGCTACGCGCTCCAGACTGTCGGGCGCAGCCACGGGTACCGCGCAAACCAGTCGTGCCGGCCCCTGCGCGCGAACCGCCTGCAAGGCCACCACCATCGTGGCGCCGGTCGCCAATCCGTCATCGATCACGATGACCGTGCGCCCGGCCACGGCAACACGCCGGACCAGTTGCTCAGCGCCGCGCGCAGGTCGCATCCGTGAACTGCCCGGCTTCGGCACGCGCAGCGAGCGGCGACTCGCCGACGCCGCTGCCGGGTATGTGGAACGCGCGCGACGCTGGCCGCTGGCGCGCGTCACGACTGGCCGCGCTGATCGCGATTTCCAGCGATGCCCATCACGGCACCGACCTGCGCTGGCTGACGCTTGGCGTGGACCAGGCCCGGCGCGGCTGGCTGCAAGCCGGCGATGTTCTCAACGCCCTGCCACTACGGCAGTTGCGCAAGCGGCTGGCAAGCACCATGGGAACCCGAGGACCGGCTACCTAAATCGCCCTTGCGAGCGTCCTGATGGGCTTGAACTTGAGCAAGGTCAAAAACGGGGTCGGCAACCCGTGTCATCTTGGTGTGGCAGCACCTGACCTTGGCTGCCACCGGCAGCGTCTCACCCTCTGGGAGGAAGCAGCATGAAAGCATTGGTATTCCACGGCCCCGGCCAGCGCAGTTGGGAGGAAAAACCACGCCCGACCATCGACCAGCCCACCGACGCGGTGGTGCGCATCACCCATACCACCATCTGCGGCACCGATCTGCACATCTTGAAGGGCGACGTACCCGCCGTGGTGGACGGCCGCATCCTGGGCCACGAGGGCGTGGGAGTAGTGGAAGAAGTCGGCGCTGGCGTGAGCAACATCCAGGTCGGCGACGAGGTACTGATTTCCTGCGTCACCTCGTGCGGTCGCTGCGACTACTGCAAGCGCGGCATCTACGCGCACTGCCGCGACGGCGGCTGGATTCTCGGCCACCTGATCGACGGTACCCAGGCCGAGTACGTGCGCATCCCGCACGCGGACAACAGCCTGTATCTGCTGCCCAAGGGGATGGACCGCGCCGCGGCGGTGATGCTCAGCGACATCCTGCCCACCGGACACGAGATCGGCGCGCTCAACGGTGAGGTCAAGCTCGGCGACACGGTCGCCATCGTCGGCGCCGGCCCGATCGGGTTGGCGGCCTTGATGACCTCGCGTTTTTACTCGCCGGCGCGAATCATCATGATCGATCCGGACGCGAATCGCCTGGCCATGGCCAAACAACTCGGCGCCACCGACACCATCGCGCAGAACCCGCTCGAGGCCATCGACAAGCTGACCGGCGGCGAAGGCGTGGACGTGGCCATGGAGGCGGTCGGCATCCCCGCGACCTTCGACATCTGCCAGCGCATCGTGCGCGCGGGCGGGCATATCGCCAATATCGGCGTGCACGGCAAGAGCGTGGATTTACAGCTGCAGGATCTGTGGATAAAGAACATCACCCTGCGCACCGGCCTGGTGAGCACCAACACCATCCCGGTACTGATGCGTGTGGTCGAGAGCGGCGGCGTCGAGCCCGCGGGACTGGTGACCCATCGCTTCAAACTCGACGAAATCGAGCAGGCCTATGACAAGTTCAGCAACGCGGCGAAGGAGCAGGCGATCAAGATGCTGCTGACCGCCGGGTGATGGAGTGATCCGGGAGCGCGTCCTTTCGTGCCATTGCCTGGCCCGGACACGCAACGGACATTGATGATTTCAATTGCCACGTAATTTCCGCGCGGCTTCATTGCGCAATGTCGCGCTCACGCCACCGTATTTTCATTCGGGCAAGGTATGGGATCTGCGGCAGGCAGTCACGATCTTGGGCAATAGCCAACCCAGTACCAAGCTGACCGACGGCGAAGTCGACAAAATCACCAATTTTCTTGGCTCTCTGACCGGCGACCAGCCACAGGTGACGTTGCCGATCCTGCCGCCGAGCGTAGCAACCACGCCGCGGCCCAAGCCGTAGACGAGCGGGGCGAGACTGATGGCAAGCCACTGCGGTAACTCGTCGCAGTGGCGCTGATGCAGTGGAGCATTTGACGAGGATCAAATGTGTGGTGGCAGGCACTTCCCAGAATGGCTGGCGCAACAACAACTCCGCAAGAATGACCTCAATGAAAACATTGCTCCCCCTGCTCATCACCGCCTGCCTTGGCCTCGGCGCGGCCACCACTGCGCATGCCGTCGACAACCCGTGGATCGTCCATGTCGGCGCACACGTGGGCAAACCCAAGTCGAACAACGGCCAAGTCGCGGGCATGCGAGTCGATGTCGACAGCGCCACCCGGCCCACCGTGAGTATCGAATACTTGTTCACGCCGAACTGGAGCGTGGATCTGCTCGCCTCCGCACCGTTCAAGCACGGTATCCGTCTGGACGGGCAGAAACTGGCCACCACCAAGCAGCTGCCGCCGACCGTTGGCGTCAAGGTCGGCCGGGCCAATGTCGATCCCATGGTGTACGGCTTCAGCTTTGGTTATCTCTACTGAGTGTGGCGTTCGGCGCCAACAGCGTGCTTTGTTGACAACGGTCAAGTGGTTGACGCAATCACCTTCCTAGAATGACCCGTACCGGTCGACGCAGCCACTGGTCTGGCGTGGACCCTGGCCTGCCGACGAGTGCCCGTGCATCCCCCGGTCCGGCACGGCGTACAAGGCGCTCCCGCCCAGACCGGCCCCGTTCCATGGAACCTGATGGACGCGCCATGAAAAAGAACGCAGCCGCCACACTTGCACCGACCACTCCGCTGACCGCGATCGTACCGGCGCCGCCAGCGTCTGGCGCACCGATCGATCCGGACAGCATCATGCACGCCGTCCAGGCCAAGTTGGCGCGGGGCCTGGCGCCGACCACGATGTGGCTGGCCGGGCTGGATTGGAGCTCGCACCTGGCCAATGCGCCATTCCAGCGCACGACGCTGACCCGGTCTGCCACGGCGCATGCTGCCCGCTGGGGCCAGGTGCTGGCTGGCAAGCAGGTTATCAAGGCCCGGCCGGGTGACCACCGCTTCGACGACCCGGCCTGGCAACTGCCACCTTTCAGCATGCTGCAGCAGGGCTTCCTCGACGACGTGCAGCACGCAGTGGGCCATCCTGCTGCCGGCTATCCCGTGCTGGGCGCAGCCCCCGGCAGTTACGTCCTTGAACACTGAAAAGAGCACCCGCCATGCCTGCACTGCCGGCCACTACCTCCGACTGCATCGAGAACCGCACCTTCGACGAAATCGAGGTGGGCGACCACGCCAGCCTCGTGCGTACCCTCAGCCAGCGCGATATCGAGCTGTTCGCGGCGATGTCCGGCGACGTCAATCCGGCGCACATGGACCCCGCTTACGCACGCACCGACATGTTCCACCGGGTGGTCGCCCACGGCATGTGGGCTGGCGCCCTGATTTCCACGGTGCTGGGCACCGAGTTGCCCGGGCCGGGCACGCTCTACCTCGCGCAGGACCTGCACTTCCTGGCACCGGTCGGGCTGGGCGACAGCATCACCGTCATGGTCACCGTGAAGGAGAAGATCGCGGACCGGCAACGCATCATTTTCGATTGCCGCTGCAGCAACCAGAATGGCGAGGACGTGATCCTGGGCAGCGCCGAGGTGAAGGCCCCGCTTGAAAAGATCCGCCGTGCGCGGATCGAACTGCCCGAAATACGCCTGGGCACCCACGGCCGCTTCCGCGAACTGATGGCACGCGCAGCATTCGGTGCCTCCATCCCGACGGCGGTGGTGCATCCCTGCGACGAAGTTTCCCTGCGCGCCGCGCTGGAGGCGGCCAACGCCGGCTTGATCATCCCGATCCTGGTCGGCCCCAGTATCAAAATTCACGCGGCGGCCAAACAGGCCCAGCTGGATATCAGTACCTTGCGCCTGGTCGATACACCGCACAGTCATGCGGCGGCGGCCACTGCGGTAGCCTTGGTGCGCAGCGGCGAGGCACGCCTGCTGATGAAGGGCGCACTGCACACCGACGAGTTGATGCATGCCGTGGTTGCCGCCGACTCCGGCCTGCGCACCGAGCGCCGGCTCAGCCATGTCTATCTGTTCGACGTACCAGGCTACGCCCGGCCGTTGCTGGTGACCGATGCCGCGATCAACATCGCGCCGTCGCTGGCGGACAAGCGCGACATCATCCAGAACGCGATCGACCTGGCCCACATCATGGGCCTGGCCCAGCCGCGCGTCGCCGTGCTGTCCGCGGTGGAAACCGTCAACCCGGCGATTCCCTCAACCGTGGACGCCGCCGCGCTGTGCAAGATGGCCGAGCGTGGCCAGATCAGTGGCGGCCTGGTCGACGGCCCGCTGGCCTTCGACAATGCGATCAGCCCCGAAGCGGCGCGCGAAAAGGGCATCGTCTCGGCGGTCGCCGGCCTGGCCGACATCCTGGTGGTACCGGATCTGGAATCGGGCAACATGCTGGCCAAGCAGCTCAGCTTCCTCGCCGGTGCCGACGCCGCCGGCATCGTGATGGGCGCACGGGTACCGATCATCCTGACCAGCCGCGCCGATTCGTCGCGCACCCACGTGGCATCCTGCGCGGTGGCGGTGCTGGTGGCACGCGCCCGTGCGGCACCACCACCCGCGGTGGAGAGCTGAGCATGTCCCAGGCCATCCTGTCGCTCAATGCCGGTTCGTCCAGCATCAAGTTCGCGATCCATGACGTGGCCGACCTCGGCTCCGGCCGGCGGCTCGCGCATGGCCAGATCGAAGGCATCGGCAGCACGCCACATTTCGTCGCACGCGACGCGGACGGCGCGCTGTTGACCGAACACCGTTGGCCCGCCGGCAGCAGGCTTGCGCATGAAGCCTTGCTGACGCCGCTGCTCGGCTGGATCAGCAGCCGCCTTGGCACGGAATCGCTGGTCGCGGTAGGCCATCGCATCGTGCACGGCGGCGCGACCTATGCCCAACCGTTGCTGCTGACCGACGCGATCGTCACCGACCTGGCCCGCTTCATTCCGCTCGCCCCGCTGCACCAACCACACAACTTGGCGGCGGTGCGGGCGATGCGCAAGTTGTGGCCCGGCGTGCCGCAAGTCGGCTGTTTCGATACCGCCTTCCACCACAGCATCGAGCGTACGGTGACCCGACTGGCGCTGCCGCGCCGGTACGCCGCAGAAGGGATACGCCGCTACGGCTTTCACGGGCTGTCCTATGCGTACCTCGCCGGACGGCTGCGTGAACTGGAGCCGGCGCTGGCCAGCGGACGGGTGATCGCGGCGCACCTGGGCAACGGCGCCAGCCTGTGCGCCATGCATGACGGCCACAGCGTCGACACCACCATGGGTTTCACCGCACTGGACGGGCTGATGATGGGCACGCGCTGCGGCAGCATCGACCCCGGCGCCCTGCTCTACCTGCAGCAGCAGTACGCGATGTCGGCGCCCGAGCTGGAACACATGCTTTACCACGACAGTGGCCTGCTCGGCGTGTCCGGTATCAGCAACGACATGCGCACCCTGCTGGCCAGCGACGATCCGCATGCGCGCGAAGCGGTCGACCTGTTCGTGTTCCGCATCGCGCGCGAAGCCGGCGCCCTGGCCAGCAGTCTGGGCGGTGTGGATGGCCTGGTCTTTTCCGCCGGTATCGGCGAACACGCGCCGGCCATTCGCGCCGCTGTCTGCGCGCGACTGGCCTGGCTCGGCATTCGCTTCGACGCCGCTGCCAATGCGGCCGACGCGCGGGTGATCAGTACGCCGGACAGTCGCGTGCAGGTGCGCGTCATCGGCACCGACGAGGAGGTCATCATCGCCCGGCAGGCCAGGGCCGTGGTATCGCCCGCGCCACCACGGGAGCCCCTGTCATGAAATCTCCAGCCCTCAGCCCCGACCTGCTGCGCCGTATGGACGCCTATTGGCGCGCCGCCAACTACCTTGCCGTGGGCCAGCTGTACCTGTGCGACAACCCGCTGCTGAAACGGCCGCTGGCCCTGACCGACATCAAGCACATGCTGCTCGGCCACTGGGGCACCACGCCCGGGCAGAATTTCATCTACGTGCACCTGAACCGGATCATCAAGCAATACGACCTGGACATGATCTATGTCTCCGGCCCCGGCCACGGCGGCCCGGCGGTGGTCGGCAACACCTACCTGGAAGGCACCTACAGCGAGATCTATCCGGAGATCAGCCAGGACGAGGCCGGGTTGCACAAGCTGTTCCTGCAATTCTCCTTCCCCGGCGGCATTCCCAGCCATGCTTCGCCGGAGTGCCCCGGTTCGATCCATGAAGGCGGCGAACTGGGCTACTCGCTGAGCCACTCGTTCGGCGCCGTGTTCGACAACCCCGAGCTGATCGTCGCCTGCGTGGTCGGCGACGGCGAGGCCGAGACCGGGCCGCTGGCCACCGCCTGGCACTCCAACAAGTTTCTCGATGCCGCCACCGATGGCGCGGTGCTGCCCATCCTGCACCTCAACGGCTACAAGATCGCGAACCCGACCGTGCTCGCGCGCATCAGCCACGAGGAACTCGAGCAGTTGCTGCGCGGCTACGGCTGGTCGCCACTTTTCGTCGAGGGTAACGAGCCGGCGCCGATGCATGAAGCGATGGCCAGCGCGCTGAATCAAGCGGTGGCAGCGATCAAGACGATCCAGCGCGGGGCGCGCGAGCATGGCAACCACGAGCGAGCGCGCTGGCCGATGATCGTGCTGCGCTCGCCCAAGGGCTGGACCGGCCCGAAAGTCGTCGACGGCTTGCCGGTGGAAGGCACCTTCCGCGCGCACCAGATACCGATCGCGGTCTCTGCCTCGACGCCGCCGGAACACCTGCGGCAACTGGAAGCCTGGCTGAAAAGCTACCGGCCCGAGGAACTGTTCGACGCCACCGGCCGGCTGCTCCCGGAGCTGGCCGCGCTGGCACCGGTGGGCCAGCGCCGCATGGGTGCGAATCCCCATGCCAACGGCGGCAGCCTGCTGCGCGACCTGCGCCTGCCGGACTTTCGCGATTACGCCTGCGTCGTACCGGAGCCCGGCGTGCGCGGTATCGGCGACACCCATATGCTGGCGCCATTCCTGCGCGACGTCACTGCGCTCAACCAGAGCCAGCGCAACTTTCGAATATTCGGCCCGGACGAGACCATCTCCAACGGACTGGAAGCCGTATTCGATGTCACCGACCGGCAGTGGAATGCCGGCACCCAGGCCACCGACCAGTACCTTGCCCCCAGCGGCCGCGTCATGGAAATGCTCAGCGAGCACCAGTGCGAGGGCTGGCTGGAAGGCTATCTGCTGACCGGGCGGCACGGCCTGTTCAACTGCTATGAGGCGTTCATCCACATCGTCGACTCGATGTTCAACCAGCATGCGAAGTGGCTGAAGGTCACCGCCGCGCTGCCGTGGCGACGCCAGATCGCCTCGCTGAACTATCTGCTCGCATCGCATGTGTGGCGGCAAGACCACAACGGCTTCACCCACCAGGATCCGGGCTTCATCGACCACGTGGTCAACAAGAAGGCCAGCGTGGTGCGCGTCTACCTGCCGCCGGACGCCAACTGCCTGCTGTCGGTGATGGACCACTGCCTGCGCAGCCGGCACTACGTCAACGTGGTGATCGCCGGCAAGCATCCGGCGCCGCAATGGCTGAGCATGGATCAGGCGGTCAAGCACTGCAGCGAAGGCATCGGCATCTGGCCATGGGCCAGCAACGACCAGCAGGTCGACTCGCCGGATCTGGTGATGGCCTGCTGCGGTGACGTGCCGACACTGGAAACCCTGGCCGCCGTGTCGATCCTGCGCGAGCACCTGCCCGAGCTGAAGATCCGGGTGGTCAACGTGGTCGACCTGATGCGCCTGCAGCCGTCATCGGAGCACCCGCACGGACTCGAGGATGCCGACTTCGACGCGTTGTTCACCATCGACAAGCCGGTGATCTTCGCCTTCCACGCCTACCCCTGGCTGATCCATCGGCTGACCTACCGGCGGCGCAATCACGACAACATCCACGTGCGCGGTTACAAGGAGGAAGGCACCGTCACCACTCCGTTCGACATGACCGTGCTGAACCAGCTCGACCGCTTCGACCTGGTGATCAGTGCGATCGACCGATTGCCGCAGACCGGCAATCGCGGCACCTACCTGCAACAGCAGTTGCGCGACAAGCTGATCGAACACCGCCAGTACATCTGCCAGCACGGCCAGGACCTGCCCGAGGTGCGCGACTGGACGTGGCAAGGCTCAACCCAGGGGAGCAAGCCGTCATGAACGCGCCGACGGCCACGCTGCGCAGCGGCGTGATCGTCGCGGTGCGCGGCAGCGTGGTGGACTTGCGCTTCGATGGCGGTTTGCCGCCGATCTACACCCTGCTGTGCGCCGGCGACGATCAGCAGGTACTGATCGAAGTGCAGTCGCAGCTGGATGCGCAGCGGGTGCGTGGTATCGCGCTCACCCCCACCCAGGGTCTGGCCCGCGGCATGCCGGTGACCGACAGCGGCGGCCCGCTGCTGGCGCCGGTGGGCAAGGGCATCCTGTCACGCATGTTCGATGTGTTTGGCCATGCCATCGACCAGCAACCGGCACCGACCGGAGTGCACTGGCGTTCCGTACATCAGCCGCCGCCCACGCTGAACCGGCGCTCGACCCACGCGGAGATCTTCCGCACCGGCATCAAGGCGATCGACGTGCTGGTACCGCTCGAGCGCGGCGGCAAGGCGGGCCTGTTCGGCGGCGCCGGCGTGGGCAAGACCGTGCTGCTCACCGAGATGATCCACAACATGATCGGCCACCACGAAGGCGTCAGCATCTTCTGCGGCATCGGCGAGCGCTGCCGCGAGGGTGAGGAGCTGTACCGCGAAATGCAGCAGGCGGGCGTGCTGGACAACATGGTGATGATGTTCGGCCAGATGAACGAGCCGCCGGGATGCCGCTTCCGGGTCGGCCACGCGGCGCTGACCATGGCCGAGTATTTCCGCGACGACGAACACCGCGACGTGCTGCTGCTGATCGACAACATCTTCCGCTTCATCCAGGCCGGCTCGGAAGTCTCCGGGCTGATGGGCCAGATGCCCTCGCGGCTGGGCTATCAGCCCACCATGAGCACCGAGCTGGCGGCGCTGGAGGAGCGCATCGCGAACACCGAGGACGGTGCGATCACCTCGATCCAGGCCGTCTACGTGCCGGCGGACGACTTCACCGACCCGGCCGCGGTGCACACCTTCTCGCACCTGTCCGCCTCGATCGTGCTCTCGCGCCTGCGCGCCAGCGAAGGCCTGTATCCGGCGATCGATCCGCTGCAATCCAACTCGAAGATGGCCACGCCCGGCATCGTCGGCGAGCGCCACTACGCACTCGCGCAGGAGATCCGGCGCACCTTCGCCCAGTACGACGAGCTGAAGGACATCATCGCGATGCTGGGACTGGAGCAACTTTCATCCGAGGATCGCAAGGTGGTTGCCCGCGCCCGCCGGCTGGAGCGCTTCCTGACCCAGCCGTTCTTCACCACCGAACAGTTCACCGGCCTGGCCGGCCGCGTGGTGAGCCTGGAGGATGCGCTGGATGGCTGCGAGCGCATCCTCGCCGACGAGTTCAAGGATTACCCCGAGAGTGCGCTGTACATGATCGGGGCGATCGACGAGGCGACGCACAAACGCGACGACGCGAAGACCGCCGCATCGGCAAGCCCGGCCCAGGAGAGGCAACATGCCAGCGACCCGGATGCAGCTTGAGATCCTGTTGCCGTTCAAGGTGTTCGCCCGCAAGACGGGCGTGTCGCGCATCGTGGCGGAAACCGCGGACGGCTCTTTCGGCCTGCTGCCGCAGCGGCTCGACTGTGTGGCGGCGCTGGTTCCCGGCATCCTGGTGTGCGAGAGCGATGCCGACGGCGAGTTCTGGGTGGCGCTCGACGAGGGCGTGCTGGTCAAGGCCGGCAGGCAGGTCTCGGTATCCGTGCGGCGTGCCCTGGGCGGCACCGATCCGGGCCAATTGCGCCAGGCCGTGGAGCAGGAATTCCTGGTGCGCGACGAGCGCGAGCAGGGCGTGCGCCAGGTGATGGCGCGCCTGGAGGCAGGCTTCATGCGCCGTTACGCGAGGTTGTCGACATGAGCGACCGGCCTGATCGCAAGCTCCCATCGGCCGACCAGACCTTGGCCGAGCAGGTCGGCAACAAGGCGGCACGCAAGCTGCACGCGCGGCGCCACGGTGCGAGCGGAGTCTGGTTCGGGCTGGGCATGATGGGCCTGATCGGCTGGTCGGTAGCGGTGCCTACCCTGATCGGCGCCGCCATCGGTATCTGGCTGGACCGGCACTACCCCGGCCAGCACGCCTGGACGCTGGCCCTGCTGGTGGCCGGGTTGGCGATTGGCTGCTTCAGCGCCTGGCGCTGGATCGCCAAGGAAGAACGCGCGATGCGCGAGGAGGAACAAGATGATGACGATGCATGAACTGACCGGCTGGCTGCTGGCCGCCCTGGCAGGCGCCGGCTTGGGTGTGCTCTTCTTCGGCGGCCTGTGGTGGACCGTGCGCAAGGGCGTCGCGTCGCGCCAGCCGGCGCTGTGGTTCCTGGGCAGCCTGCTGCTGCGCACCGGCGTGGTCGGCGCCGGCTTCGTGCTGGTCGGCGCCGACGACTGGCGACGCCTGTTGCTGTGCCTGCTCGGCTTCGTGCTCGGGCGCATCGCCGTCACCCGCCTGACCCGAACCGCGGCGCACGTCGACCCACCAGCGGAGCTGCCCGATGCACCTTAGTCCGGATCAAATCATCTTCTGGCAATACGGCTGGCTCAGGCTCAACGCCACCATCGTGTTCACCTGGGCGCTGATGCTGGTCCTGGTGATTGGCGCGCACCTGGTCACGCGCAGGCTCAGCACTGAACTGCGGCGCTCGCGCTGGCAGAACATGCTGGAGATCATCGTCGTGACCATCCGCCAGCAGATCGTGGAGATGGGCCTGCCCCAGCCAGAACGTTATGTCGGTTTTCTCGGCACGCTGTTCCTGTTCATTGCGCTGGCCAACCTGTGCACGCTGATCCCCGGCTACGAACCACCGACCGGCTCGCTGTCGACCACCGCCGCGCTGGCCTTGTGCGTGTTCGTGGCGGTGCCGCTGTTCGGCATTCGCGATCAGGGCCTGTCGGCGTATCTGAAGTCCTATACGGAGCCGACCGTGATCATGCTGCCGTTCAACATCATCAGCGAACTGTCGCGGACGCTGGCGCTGGCCGTGCGTCTGTTCGGCAACATGATGAGCGGGGTGATGATCATCGGCATCCTGCTGACCATCACGCCCTTCGTCTTTCCCGTGTTGATGACCGTGCTCGGACTGCTCACCGGCATGGTGCAGGCCTACATTTTCAGCATCCTCGCCGCCGTCTACATCGCCGCGGCCATGCGCACGCGCGACTCGCCGGCGGCCAGCCCCGCATCGAACTCGCCATAGACCCCACGCCCACCGCCTCCAAGGAATCCACCATGGACAGCATGACCCTCATCGCCATCGCCTCGATCATCACTGCCGGCCTGACCATCGCCCTGGGCAGCATCGGCCCCGCCCTGGGCGAAGGGCGCGCCGTGGCCACCGCGCTGAGCTCACTGGCGCAGCAGCCCGACAGTGCCTCGACCATCACCCGCACCCTGTTCGTGGGCTTGGCGATGATCGAATCCATCGCGATCTATTGCTTCGTGGTGTCGATGATCCTGTTGTTCGCCAATCCGTTCTGGAACCACGTCATCGCGCTCACCGCAGGGAAATGACGCCATGCTGATCGACTGGTTCACCGTCGCGGCGCAGGTGCTGAACTTCCTCATCCTGGTGTGGCTGATGAAGCGCTTCCTGTACCAGCCCGTGCTCGATGCGATCGACGCACGCGAGCAGCGCATTGCGCGCGAGCTGGCTGATGCGGCGGCGAAGCAGGCCGCGGCCGGCCAGGAGCGCGACGCCTTTGTCCAGCGCAACGCGGATTTCGACCATCAGCGCGCGGCGCTGCTGGAGCAGGCGACCCACGAGGTCGCGAGCGAGCGCCGGCGGCTGCTTGATGCGGCGCAGGCGGCGGCCGATGCGTTGCTGGCCAGCCGTGAGCAAAAGCTGCGCAGCGAAGCGGCCAGCCTCAACCAGGCGATCCGGCAACAGACCCGCCAGGAAGTGTTCGCAATCACGCGCAAGACCCTGGCCGAACTGGCCTCGGCCAGCCTGGAAGCCGGCGCGACCACGGAGTTCATCCGTCGCCTGCACCGGCTCGAACCGGCCCAGAAGAGCCGTCTGGACGAGGCACTCGCCAGCGCTACCGAGCCGGTGCTGGTGCGCAGCGCATTCGAATTGCCCACGGCACAACGCGCGGCGATCCAGCAGGCCGTGCGCGAGGTGTTCGCCAGCGAGCGGCCACTGCAGTTCGATACCAGCGACAAGCTGGTCGGCGGCATCGAACTGAGCGTGAACGGACAGCGTGTGGCCTGGAGTATCGATGCCTACCTGGGCTCGCTGGAGGATGACGTCAGCGCTCTGCTGCACGAGAACAAGTCCGCGCCCGCCACCGGGATACCGGCGGCATGAACACGTCGCTCAACACTCTGCAAGGCGTGTATGAGGATGCCTTCGCCGGCCTGCGTGAGGCGCGACAAGCGTTCACGCCGACGCTGGACCTGCGCGAGACCGGCGTGGTCACCCAGGTCACCACGGGCATCGCACGTGTGCGTGGCCTTCCGGGTGCGGGCTACGACGAGCTGCTGGAGTTTCCGGGCCAGCTGTACGGGCTGGCCCTGAATCTGGACGAAGACGAAATCGGCGTGGTGCTGCTGGGCGACCATGCCGGGCTGCAGGCCGGCGACGAGGTGCGCCGTACCGGCCGGGTGATGGACATCGCGGTGGGTGAGGGCCTGCTGGGCCGGGTGATCGACCCGTTGGGACGCCCGCTCGACGGCGGCGCGGCGATCCGCAGCAGCGACCGACTGCCGATCGAACGACCGGCACCGGCGATCATGGATCGCGCGCCGGTCAGCGTGCCGCTGCAGTCCGGGCTGAAGGTGGTCGACGCGCTGGTTCCGATCGGGCGCGGCCAACGCGAACTGATCATCGGCGATCGCCAGACCGGCAAGACCTCGATCGCGATCGACACCATCATCAACCAGCGCGGTCAGAATGTGCTGTGCGTCTATTGCGCGATCGGCCAGCGTGCCGCCGCGGTTGCCCGCGTCATCGCCGACCTGCGCGAACACGACGCGCTGGGGTACACCGTGGTCGTGGTGGCCAAGGGCAACGAGGCCCCCGGGCTGCTCTACATCACGCCCTACGCCGCCACCAGCATCGCCGAGCACTTCATGCAGGCCGGGCGCGACGTGCTGATCGTCTACGACGACCTCACCCAGCACGCCCGCGCCTACCGCGAACTGTCCCTGCTGCTGCGCCGCCCGCCCGGTCGCGAGGCGTTTCCCGGCGACATCTTCTACATCCATTCGCGTTTGCTGGAACGGGCCACCCACCTCGGCGCCGGGCGCGGCAATGGCTCGCTGACCGCGCTGCCGATCATCGAGACCGAAGCGCAGGATATTTCCGCCTACATCCCGACCAACCTGATCTCGATCACCGACGGGCAGATCTATCTTTCGCCGCTGCTGTTCGAGCTGGGCGTGCTGCCGGCGATCGATGTGGGCAAGTCGGTGTCGCGCGTCGGCGGCAAGGCACAACGCCCGGCCTATCGCGCCGTCACCGGCGACCTGAAGCTGGCCTATGCGCAGTTCGAAGAGCTGGAAAGCTTTGCCCGCTTCGGCACCCGCCTGGATGACGAAACGCGCGTGATCATCGCGCATGGCGAACGGATTCGTGCCTGCCTCAAGCAGCCCGAGCTGGCGCCGGCCAGCGTGCCGGTGCAGGTGGCGATCCTGCTGGCGCTGTCCAACCGGCTGTTCGACGCCGTGCCGTTGGCGCAGATGCCGCAGGCCCAGCGCGCGCTGCTTGAGGCCGCCGCGAACCTCCCGGCGGCGCTGTGCGAGCGTCTCCAAGGCGAGCACAAGTTGAGCGACGCCGATCGTGACGCAGTCATCACGATCGCGCGCGAAGCGCTGGCAGGCTTTCGTGCCGCGGAGGATCATGTGCAACCCTCCAGCCACGCGGCGCGTCCGGCCACACCGGGCGAGGATGCCCCCCAGTGAGCGACTCGCTGGCCAAGCTGCGTCGCAAGATCACCAGTGCCATCGACCTGCAATCGGTCGTGCGCACCATGAAAGCCCTGGCCGCCTCCAGCATCGGCCAGTACGAACAGTCCGTGCTGGCGTTGGCCGACTATTACCGCACGGTGGAGCGAGGCCTCGGCGTGTGCTTCCGCCAAGTCGCCGCCATGGCCGGGACGGCGGCGCCGCCAGCTGTCGCCGAGCACGCCGTCAGCGGCCTCGTGGTGTTCGGCTCCGACCAGGGCCTGGTGGGTCAGTTCAACGACGTCGTGGCCGAGCATGCGCTGGCTACCTTGGCGAAACTCAGCGGAAAAACCCTGGTCTGGGCGGCCGGTGAACGGGTCCATACGCGCCTGGTGGATGCCGGCATCACGCCAGCGGGCCTGTTCCGCCTGCCCGGCTCGGTGCAGGCGATCACCCCGCTGGTCTGGAAAATCCTGGTGCAGAGCGAACGGCCGCCAGGCGCCGCGCGCGTGGCCACGCTGTATCTTTGCTACAACCAGCCGGTCGCGCGCACCGGCTATGCCCCGGTGAGCCAGCGCCTGCTGCCGCTGGACGAGGCGTGGCAGCGCCAGCTGGCCGGGCAAGCCTGGCCAAGCCACAACCTGCCCGAAGTCAGCGGCCACCACGACACGACCCTGCGCGCGCTGATCCGCGAATACCTGTTCGTGTCGATCTTCCGCGCCTGCGCCGAGTCGCTGGCCAGCGAAAACGCCAGCCGGCTGGCCGCCATGCAACGCGCCGACAAGAACATCGAAACCTTGCTGGACGCGCTCAACGGCAACTTCCACCGCCAGCGTCAAGGCAGTATCGACGAGGAATTGTTCGATGTGATCACCGGGTTCGAGGCATTGAAACGAACCACCATCCCATGAGAGTTCGGCAGGCCGCTCGGCAGGATCGACCGCTACCGGGCGCAGGCGATGCTCACCGAATTTGATCGATATCAAATCATGCCGCCGCGCGCAGGCGTACAAGTTGAGCATGCCGACCACATCCCACGGCGCCTTCGGCCACGTTGTATTCGACCAGTCAGCCCTTCGGAGAACATCATCATGCCTGCCCAAAAGACACCTCAAAGCAGCAACGACAATCGCCCCGATGTACCGTTCGGTGCGCTGGCGGGAACGCACTGGATCGAATCGCTCAACGGCGGCACCAGGGTACTGATCCGCCCGCTGCGCGAAGAAGACCGCGCGCGCGAGCAGGCCTTCATCGAACGCCTGTCCCCGCAGTCGCGCCGCTTCCGCTTCATGGACACCTTCAAACACGCCAGCCCGGGACTGCTCGACCAGCTGATGGATGTGGACAACCTGCAGAAGGTGGCCTTCGTGGCGCTGGTCCATGACAACGGCGAACTGCGTGAGGTCGGTGTCAGCCGCTACAGCGCGACCGAACGCGACGGGCAGTGCGAGTGTGCCGTCAGCGTTGCCGATGACTGGCATGACCAAGCTCTCGATGCCGTGCTGATGAGGCATTTGATCAGCCAGGCACGCAAGAACGGGTTCCGCCAGATGGTCTCGCTCGATGCCGTCGACAATGAGTCCATGCGGGACTTGTTGAGCCAGCTTGGCTTCCACGGCCAGCATGACCCGCAGGACTCCACCCAGGTCATCCATACGCTGGACTTGTGATCGTCCGGCCCTGGAGCCAAGGCGATGACCATGCCCGCTGGAAATGCCCGAATGATGTCGTCCGACGCCGATGCCGACGCCCGGCTCCCGTTGGCCCGGCCCGGGGACATTCTCGCGCTGGCCACGTCCAGTGATCCGTGGAGCCCTGCCGTCGACGCGGCAATCACGCTGGCGGCACGTTGGGGCGCCAACCTGACCAGTTGCTACGTCGATCCGTCGCTGCGCCACGTAGATGATCCGGATCTGGAACCCAGCGTGCTGGGCCTGCTGCTGCAGCCGCGCGGCGAGGACGACGGAGAGTGTGCGGCCTTTGCCTCACATGCGCATCGCCTCGGTGTGCGCGAGGCCAGTTGGGTGGTGACCCGGGCGAGTATTCCACTGACGCTGCGGGTGCTTGGGGCATGGCATGACCTGGCGGTGATCGAGCGCGACATCGCCCCTGGCGCCCATCTGTTCAACATCCTCGACGAGGCCATGCTGGCCAGCCGCCTGGCCTGCCTCCTGCTGCCGCCGGACTGGAGCACGGATGTGGCGCCAGCTCGCATGGCGATCGGCTGGAACGGCAGTATCGAGGCCGCGCGGGCGATGCATCGCGCCCTGCCGTTCCTGCAGGAAGCCGCCGAGGTCAGGATCATTGACGGACAGGAACCCCATGCGTCCGACGACGACACGACACCTGCGGCGCTGCGGCTGGACCCGCTCGACTACTTGCGCCGGCACGGCGTCAGCGCGAAGTCCCTGCGCCTTGACGCGTCGCCCCAACAAGCCGGCGCTGCCCTCCTGCAAGAGGCGCAGCACATGCACGCAGATCTGCTCGTGATGGGTGCCTACAGTCACTCGCACCTGCGCGAACGCGTCCTCGGCGGCGCCACCAGGCATGTATTGATGCATGCGCAGATACCCGCGGCACTCCTCGACACTCATGCCGCGCCACGCGACTGCCATTGCAAACGCGCCGATCTGGCCTTCGCTCCATGAGCCGTTACCGATGCCCTGTGCCAGCGCATGCAACTGTGCCGCATCCAGCGTGGCGCCCTCGCGCTTGCGCCGAATCAGGCTGGCCGCGGAAGGCGTATTCATGCGACAGCCGAGGCGATCGCGGACAGGTCACCGAACAGCGCGCTGGCACCAATGCGAAAATGCGTCGAGTCGGCCCAGTGCGTACCCAGCCGCGCCTCGGCCAGCTCCAGGTAAATCGCCGCAGCGGCCAGCGTGCGGATGCCGCCGGCGGCCTTGAAACCACAGCGACCGCCCGCGGCGGCGATGGCATCAAGGATCAGCGCGGCCGCTGCGGGCGTGGCGTTGACCGGCACCTTGCCGGTCGAGGTCTTGAGAAAGTCCACGCCTTCTCAAGACCGCATGGTCAGAACGCGTACAGCAGCACCGCAAAAAAGTGGCAGGTGGTGCCGGCCAGCACGAACAGATGCCATATGAAATGGCTGTAATGGATCTTTTCATCCAGCACGAAAAACACCACGCCGAGGGTGTAGGCGAGGCCGCCCGCCGCCAGCCAGATCAGGCCACCGGCTTGCATGTGTACCCACAGCGGATGGATCGCGATCACGCCCACCCAGCCCATCGCCAGGTACAGCACCGTGGACAGATGCGGAAAACGCAGCCCGCCCAGGGCCTTGAACAGCAAGCCCGCCAGGGCCAGCCCCCAGATCAGCCCGAACAGCCCCCAGCGCCAGCCGCCGCGCAATACGCCCAGCGTGATGGGTGTATAGGTCCCGGCGATCAGTACATAGATCGCGGCATGATCGAGCGCCCGCAGGATCGCCTTGACCCGCGGCTGGGGAATCGCGTGATACAGCGTCGAGGCCAGGTACAGCAGCATCGCGCTGACGCCAAAAACCAGCGCTCCGGCCAGCGCGTAGCCGCTACCGACATGGTCGGCCCGAACCAGCAGCACCGGCAGGCCGGCGATGGCCAGCAACAAGCCCAGCCCGTGACTGAGACTGTTGGCCAGCTCCTCGCCCGGCGTCTGTGGCCTGGCGATCGTGCTGCTGCGCCGCTCGCTGCTGTCGCCTGAAGAATGCACCTGATGCACGCCATTACACCTTGCTGAACACCAGCGTACCGTTGGTGCCGCCGAAGCCGAAGCTGTTCGACATCACCGTGGTCAGCTGCGCCGGCTGGCTTTCGCGCAGGATCGGAAAGCCCCCGGCGTGCGGATCGAGTTCGTCGATATTGGCCGAGCCGGCGGCAAAGCCCTCGTTGAGCATCAACAGGCTGTAGATCGCCTCGTGCACACTGGCCGCGCCGAGTGAGTGGCCGGTCAGCGCCTTGGTCGAGGACATCGGCGGTACCGCATCGCCGAACACCTCGCGCGTCGCGGTGAGCTCCACCAGGTCGCCCAGTGGGGTGGCGGTGCCGTGGGTGTTGAGGTAATCAATCGGCCCGCTCACGTTGGCCAGCGCCATCTGCATGCAGCGCACCGCACCCTCGCCTGACGGCGCCACCATCTCGGCTCCGTCGGAGGTGACGCCGTAGCCGACCAGCTCGGCGTGGATGCGCGCCCCGCGCGCCTTCGCGTGTTCGTATTCCTCCAGCACCAGCATGCCGCCACCGCCGGCGATGACAAAACCGTCGCGACCGGTGTCGTAGGGGCGCGAGGCCGCCGCCGGGGTGTCGTTGTGGCCGCTCGCCAAGGCACCCATCGCATCGAACTGTGCGGTCATGCCCCAGTGTTCCTCCTCGGCGCCACCGGCGAACATCACATCCTGCGCGCCGTGGCGAATCAGGTCGGCGGCGGCGCCGATGCAGTGCGCCGAGGTGGCGCAGGCGGCAGATATCGAATAGCTCAGGCCCAGAATCCCGAACGCCGTGGCCAGCGTGGCCGACACCGTCGAGCACATCGAGCGCGGCACCATGTACGGGCCGATCTTGCGCACACCCTTGTTGCGCAACAGGTCGGCGGTTTCGATCTGCCAGCGCGGCGAACCCCCGCCGGAACCGGCGATCACACCGCTGCGCGGGTGGCGAATCTGCTCCAGCGCCAGGCCGGCGTCGGCGAGCGCATCGCGCATTGCCACGTACGCATAGGCCGCCGCATCGCCCATGAAACGCTTCAACTTGCGGTCGATCACTGCAGCCAGGTCGATCTGCGGCACGCCGGCCACCTGGCTGCGCAAACCGAGCTCCTTGTATGCGGGAATGGCCCGAATACCGCTGTGGCCCTCACGCAACGCGGCCGTCACGCTCGCCAGGGTATTGCCCAGGCAAGACACGATACCCATACCTGTCACTACAACGCGGCGCATCTCAAAAGCCCTCGGTGGATTGGAACAGGCCAACGCGCATGCTGCTGGCCTCGTAGATCATACGATCGTCGACGAAAGTCTTGCCATCGGCGATCACCAAGCGCAGCTTGCCGCGTATCACCCGACGGATGTCGATCTCGTAACGCAACAGCTTGGCGCTCGGCATCACCTGACCGGAAAACTTCACCTCGCCCACCCCCAGCGCCCGACCGCGACCGGGCTCGCCCAACCAGGGCAGGAAGAAGCCGCTAAGCTGCCACATCCCGTCCAGTCCCAGGCAGCCGGGCATCACCGGATCGCCGAGGAAATGGCAGGCGAAAAACCACAGGTCCGGACGGACGTCCATTTCGGCACGGATCAGGCCCTTGCCGTAAGTGCCACCTTCTTCGGAGATATGCGTGATGCGGTCGAACATCAGCATCGGCGGCGACGGCAGCCGGGCATTGTCATCACCGAACAATTCGCCGCGGCCACAGGCGCGCAACTGGTCGTAATCGAAAGAAGACGGACGTGTCATGAAATACTCGATGGGTAGGGAACGCCCAGTGTGCCAGCTGGACGCTGTCTTGTCTTGACTGCGGTCAATGATTCATCCACGGTTGCCGCTCCGTACGGGTACGCACGCAGACGGATCGCCCAGGCGCGGGCTGGATCTTTCAGGCCGGGCAACTGCGATCATGCCGACAATGCGCACCCAGCGACGTTCGGCGCAAACGCATGGCGCGCAACAGCGCCTTGGCCAGGCGCGCCTGCCAGCCAGCATCCGCGAGCGCAGCGCATACCCGCCATGCATCGCGCAAGGCCGGCGCCTCGCGCAGCGGACCGGCGCTACGCGACAGCAACGTGCGCAGCGCGCCGATCTGGTCCGAGGGCAGGCTGCTGCCACGCTCGATCCAGCGATAGCCGCCCTGCCCAAACGGCGACACCTCCGCCGCTGCGAGTACACGGCCCAGCCGGCGGCCACACAGTACACCTTCGAGCAACGAATTGCTGGCCAGCCGGTTTGCCCCATGTACGCCATTGCAGGCTACCTCGCCGACGGCATACAGGCCCGGCAGCGTGGTTCGGCCATCCGCATCGGTAGCCAGTCCACCCATGTGGAAATGGGCCGCCGGTGTCACCGGCAGCGAGGCCAGTCGTGGGTCGAAGCCATGCGCCAGGCACGCCGCCAGCACGGTGGGAAAACGCCGTTCCCAGTCACCCTCGACGGCGGTCGCATCGAGCCAGGCGTGGCCGCCCTCGCGTTGCAGCTGGGTCAGGCGTCGCGCCACCACGTCGCGTGGTGCCAGATCGCCGAGCGGATGCAAACCCGCCATCAGCAGGTGGTCATCCCCGTCATGCAATCGCGCGCCGGCACCACGCAACGCCTCGGTGATCAGCGGCAGGCAGTGTCCGGGCACGTCCAGGGCGGTGGGATGGAATTGCACGAACTCCAGGTCGCGCGGCGCGGCACCTGCCTCCAGGGCCAGGGCCAGGCCGGCACCATCGGCGCCCGGCGGGTTGCTGGTGCGCGCGAACAACGCCCCGATGCCACCGGTGGCCAGCACCACGGCTGCCGCCTCGACCGCTTCGCAGCGTCCACATTCATCGCGGGTACGCACGCCAGCCACCTTGCCCTCGCGCAGCAGCAAGCCATCCACGTCCACGCCCCCGCGCCACTGCACGTGCGCCGATGCCTGCACCTTGGCCCGCAAGGCCCGCACCAGCACCGCGCCGCTGGCGTCACCGCCGGCGTGCACGATGCGCGCTGCGCTGTGGCCTCCTTCGCGCCCCAGTTGCAGCTGCCCCGCGTCATCGCGGTCAAACTCCACGCCCTGTGCCTGCAGCCAGGCAATCGCGTCCGGCGCTGCGTCGGCCAGCCACTGCACCATCGCTGCATCATTGTGATGGGCCCCCGCGAGCAAGGTGTCGGCGGCATGCGCGGCGGGACTGTCCGCTGGGTCCAGCGCGGCAGCGATGCCGCCCTGGGCCAGTGCGCTGGCGCTACCGCAACCGTCATGCGCGCGACACAGCACCCGCACCGGCACCGGCGCCGCGGCCAGCGCCGTGGTCAGCCCGGCCACGCCACCACCCACCACCACGATCGGCAGACGCGCGTACCTCATACGGGTTCGCGCCGCCCGACCGCCAGCATGCGCTCCAGCGCGGCACGCGCCCGCACGCGCACATCGGCGGGGACCTCGATGACGTGCTTGAGGTCGCGCAGACACGCGTAGATGTTCTGCAAGGTGATCCGCTGCATGTGCGGGCACAGGTTGCATGGCTTGATGAACTGCGTCGCCGGGAACTGCGAGCGCAGGTTGTCGGCCATCGAACATTCGGTGATCAGTGCCACGCGCGCGGGCTTCTCACGCTCCAGCCACTTGCCCATCGCGGTGGTGGAACCGACGAAGTCCACCTCGGCCAGCACCTCGGGCGGACACTCCGGATGCGCCACCAGCTTGGCGTCGAACTGCTCGCGCGCATGCCGCGCCTGTTGTGCGGTGAACTTCTCGTGCACCTCGCAGCGACCATGCCACAGCACCAGCTCGACTGGCGTCTGGCTGGCCACGTGGCGGCCCAGGAATTCGTCCGGCAGAAAGATCACCTTCGCCGCGCCCATCGACTCGACCACCTGCACGGCATTGGCCGAGGTACAGATGGCATCGGACTCGGCCTTCACCGCCGCCGAGGTATTCGCGTAGCTGACCACCGGCACGCCGGGATGCTGCGCGCGCAGCGCCAGCACGTCGGCCGCCGTGATCGAAGAGGCCAGCGAGCAGCCGGCTTCCAGGTCCGGGATCAGCACCGTTTTTTCCGGTGCCAGGATCTTCGCGCTCTCGGCCATGAAGTGTACGCCGCACAACACGATCAGGTCGGCGTCGCATTCCGCGGCAGCCTGCGCCAGCCCCAGCGAATCGCCGGTGATGTCGGCCACACCATGAAAGATCTCCGGCGACTGGTAACTGTGCGCCATGATTACCGCGCCACGCTGCTTTTTCAGCTTGTTGATGGCGTCGATCCACGGCAGGTGCAGCGGAATTTCCAGACACGGCACCAGCGGCTCCAGCCGTTCGGCCAGCGCCGCGTATTCGTGCTCGAGTTCGTCGCGCCAGACCGGCACGGGCAAGCTTGCGAAGTCAGTCATCGTGATCTTGTATGGGTGACGGGAAGGCCGCGATAGAGCCAGGCCAAGCACCAATGATACGCCATGGGTCGGCCTCGACTCGATGGGTGGCATCATGCCGGGAGTAGGCGGCGCTATGCCATGACCGAGGTCAACCCAACCAAGGCTGCCGACAACCCCGGGCCTTGCTGCTGACCGCCTCTCAGCTTCCCGCGTCGCCTGCCGGCGGCATCTCCGCGCCGGCCAGGGCCTGCGCGGCAGGCAACACCTGCGCGACATATACCTGCGTAGCCTGAACGGCATCGAAATCGGCATGCAGGTGCTTCTTCACCCCGTAGTCCGACAGCACCAGATGGGCATCGGCGCGCACGCCGGCGTTGGCCAGGCAGGCCGAGACGCATTTGAGCACGCAGCCATCCAGCGCCAGGATGCGACGCCCACTTTGCGCCGTACGTACCAGGCCGGTGACGCCGCCGCCGACACCGGCGATACAGGACATCTCGGCCACCCGTTCGCGATCCAGCTTCAGCGCCAGATGGTTGGCCATCTGGGCCGCACTGGAACAGCCCGAACAGGAGTAGACCAAGGGTAGTTTGACGCTCATCGAGGTGTCTCCAGTCTGCGCAGAAAGTGATGGGCGCGCCGACGCACACCGAGCAACGTCCAGCCGACCTCTGCCCAGATTAGCAGCAGCGCCACGCCGGCCGCACGCGACAGGCCGATGCCGGGCCACAGCACCGCGGCCGGCAGCAGCAGCAACGACAGCTGGACCAGCAACACGCGCCGCTTGTCGGCAGCGGGCAGCAGCCGCTGCACGCCGGGCACCTGGGTGCCGCGACCGCAACGCCGATGCAACTCGATCCAGCCGATGAAGGGGACGATCTCCAGCGCCATCCCGGTCACCAACAGCGGCAACGCGATAACCAGGCCCAACGCACCGGCCAGCATACCACCGGGCAGGACTGGCAGGAGCAGCGCCGCCAGTGCCAACACGCTCAGCCCGGCCCGCCAGTTGTTCGACAATGGCGCGCGACGCAGGCGTGGCGCCCGCCACTGCAGCCACAAGGCCGCGCCAGCAAACAGCAAGGCATGCACCCCCACCACCACGGCCAGCCAGGGTCCGCTCGCCTCCAGGCGCAGCCATGCCGCGAGCGCAAGCAGCACGACCACGCTGGCCAGCCACGCGGCCTGCGCCAGTTCAGGCACCGTGCCGGTACCCTGGAACATCGGCATCACCACCCGCGCCACGGTGGCCATCAGCACCACCACCCAGCCGAGCACACCCCAGCTGGCGTGCACGTCGGTGAGCGCCGCTGCCACCAGGTGAAGATACCCGCCCCGCACCAGCGCCAGCGCCGCACCCAGCAAGGCCGTGGCAAGGGCAAAGCCGATCGCCACCGCAAAGCCGGCGCGCAGCAGGCGTTGCCCCGTGGCGCCGACCAACCCGGGCACCACCATCGCGGCCAGCGTGGCAAAGGCCAGCGGCAACAGCACCGCGGCTGCCAGCAGGGCGCTCGGCCAGCTCTGTTGCAACCCCGCCACCAGCAGCGTCACGCCGAGATTGAACAACAGGTGCAGCGCCTGCCCCAGGCGCGCGCCACCACGCAGCTGCACGCCACCGGCGGCCGGAAGAAACTGCAAGACGCTGCCGAACATCACGTTGCCCAGTACACCCAGGACGAACATGTGCACCAGCGCCAGCGTGGCCGGATTCCACCGCGAAACCAGCGCAGCATCGCCATCGATCCCCAGCAAGACGCCCGCCAGCATGCCCCACAGCGGCGCGGTCAGCAGGAAACGGCGCGGCAACGAGGCGACCGGCGCCTGCTCAAGCCGCAGTTTCGTCATCGTCGAACGGACAATAAATCACCACCCGCGCAGCCCCGGCAGGTAGCGGCGTGGCGGTTGCCTGGAGGCCGCGTGCGGCCAGCACATCAAGCAAGGGAGTCGGCAGCAGTGGCGTGAGCACCTGCACCTGTTGGCCGGGGCGCAGTGCGTCGGCCGCCGCCAATGCGCGCAGCATGGGCTCCGGACATGGCAACGCGCGCAGGTCGAGTTCGGCCAGCGCCGCCGCTTCGTCTTGAGCCTGATTCGATGTATCAGTTGGCATGCTGCTATCTGAACCCGGCCGGGCTGGAGCCGCGTTGACCTGGATCAATCCACGCGCAGCCGCCAGCACACGCGAAAACGCCGCCACAGAAATGACGTTTCGCAAAGTGCGTGGACCTGGAGTCAAACGCATCACCCGCTTCGCATCGCCCGCAAGTGCCCGGCACGTCGGTGTGGAACTCCACGATCGCGGCACCACCGCGTGGATCGGCTCGCCCGGCGGGGGGCCGAAGGCCCGTGCCGCATGTCCTCGCGAAGCGCCGTATCAACCGGGTTTGCCATCGGCCCGCGGCGTGAGATAGATCCATGCCGAACGCAGCACCCACGGTAGAAATGCCAGCAGCCAGCCGTATGCGGCGATTACCAGCCACAGATAAACATCGCCACCCAATTCGGCACGGATGCGTACCAGCGCCACCACCTGCAGCAGCACGAAACACAGCCACGCCACCTTGCCAAACTGCATCGGCCGACCGGAGTGGCCCTGCGTCACCCGGGTCACCATCGCCACCAGCATCGAGCCGAAGAAACCGATGCCCAGCGCATGCAGCGGTGCGCGCCCAAGGATGAAAGATCCGCTGGTGACATACACCACGTCCTGGATCGCAAACAGCACGAACGCGACCGGCAGCCAGGCAAACGCGAGGTGCAGCACCGCCAGGATGCCCGGATACATGGCCTGCCACGGCCGCCAGGTCAGCGCGTGCCACGCAAACACCAGTGCCAGCGGCACGTCGACTAGGTACAGCCAGCCGATCTCGTTACGCCATGCCAGCACCAGGTGCACCAGCAACAGCACCCACACCACCGGCATGCTCCAGTCGGGGCGGATCACCGGATAACCCTTCACCATGTTGCCGGTGAAAAATGGCAGCATGCGGTGCATCACCGTGAAATAGATCGGCAGCAGCAGGCCGAAGGTACCGATGTTGATCGCCAGCAACGCGCATTCCGCCGGCGCACCAAACAGGTAGGCCAGGAAGATCGCCAGCCCCAGCATGCCCAGGCAGAGCGCCGTCAACGCGGAGCGTGCGTGGCCCCTGCGCTCGGCCACCGAGGCGCGCAACACCCCAGCCAGCGTCCACACGCCCACGCCATAGCCGACCAGCATCAGTGCCATGCCCAGCTTGAGCAGCCAGGCCAGGTCGAGCAGGCCCACATTCGCCAGCACATAACCGCCAAATATGCAGCCGGCTACCGGTAGGAAGCGCGTGCGTGGCAGATCCGGACACCCCAGCCAGCGCGGGAACGTGGTCATCAGAAAGCCGAACATGAACAGCGGAAACAGGCCGTACTGGATCAGCATGGCGTGTCCATACACCGGCGGAATCGACGGCTGCGGCCAGCCGGCCAAGCCGAAGCGCATCCAGGTCAGCTCCACCGCCCACCACGCCATGTTCAGCATCACCACGATGGTGCCAGCCAGGAACAACGGTCGGTGCGGCGTGGAGGCCAGCAATCGGGAGATGTCGGCGAGCGGCAAGGGCGTGGTGTCGGCGGATGGCTGTTCGGACATGGTGTCGTCAGTTTGAATGAGAATAGTCCGCCATAATGCCATGGCGACGCGCACGCGACCCATGACCTGCATCAGGCAGCCGGGCTGCGCCTGACCGCGGCGCGGCGCACTCAGTCGCGATGGAACAGCGCCAGTTCCGGCCGATGCAGGCTGAAGCCCTGTACCCGGTTCACACCCAGCGCCGCCAGTGCCTCCAGGGTTGGCACATCGGCGACCCACTCGGCGACGACTTCCAGGCCCAGCCGATGACCGATATCGGTAACCGCCTTGACCATCAGGTGGCTGACCGGATCGGTCAGCATGTCACGCACGAAGCTGCCATCGATCTTGATGACGTCCAGCGGCAGGTTCTTCAAATAGGTGAACGAGGACATGCCCGCACCGAAATCATCCAGTGCGATGCGACACCCCGCAGCGCGCAAGAGCCCCATGCAGCGCGCCACATGCGACAGGTTGCGTACGGCCACGGTCTCGGTGATCTCGAAGCACAGCCGTGAGGGTTCCACCCGGTAGCGCGGCAGCAGCTCGATGATCCACTCCACCAGCGCGCCGTCATCGATGCTGGCACCGGACAGATTGACCGCGACTGTGTCGACCTTGTTGCCGGCAGGGTGCAGTCGCCCGAAGTTCGCCAGCGTGGTCTCGATCACCCAGCGATCGACCAGCGGCATCAGTCCGTAACGCTCCGCTGCCGGCAGGAATACGCCGGGCGCCACCAGCTCGCCCGATTCCTCGCGAAAGCGCAGCAGCATCTCAATGCCGGGTTTGCCGTCGCCCAGCGGCAGCGGCCACACTTCCTGGTAGGCGAGGCGCAACCGATGCTCGTCGATGGCCCAGCGCAGGCGATTGGCCCAGTCCATTTCGCTGCGACGACGCACCGTCTGGTCATCGCGCTCGGCATAGAAATGCACGCGATTGCGGCCCATTTCCTTGGCCATGTAGCAGGCGGTGTCAGCCTGCGTGAGCAAATCCTTGGCCAGCACCCCGGTGTGGTCGCTGACCACGCCGCCGATGCTGGCGCTGATCATGTAGCTGCGCTGTTCCCAGATAAAAACGTAACCGTCAATGCACCGGCGCAGACGCTCGGCGACCCGCTCGGCGGCATCGCTGTCGGCCACGCGGGTCAGCAATACACCAAACTCGTCGCCACCGAGCCGGGCCAACACGTCGCTACCGCTCAACTGCTTGCGCATCACCGTCGAGAGCTGGGCCAGCAGCTGGTCGCCGGCAAGATGGCCGGAGGTGTCGTTGACCAGCTTGAACTGGTCCAGATCCACATACAGCAGCGCCACGATCGGCGAACCCGGGTAACCCCCCGCCAGCGCAGCGTGCAGACGACGTTCGAATTCGCGCCGGTTGTACAGGTCGGTCAGCGCATCGTGGCTGGCCTGGTGACTCAACAGTTCGGTCAGCTGACGCTCTTCGCTGATGTCGCTGGCCACCATCAACAGCTTGCTGCTGCCGCTCAGCTCCACGCGCGAAATCACCACGCTGGCCCAGAAGGACACCCCCGCATCATTGTGCAACTGCGCCTCGATCCGGCCACAACCGCGGCTATCGGCGCCCTGCAGTTGCCGGCGCAAGTCTTCATCCTCGAACAGATTCGGCAACAGACACTTGGTCAGCTGCTCACCAAGACGCTCGCGTGAGGCCCGGTTCGCGTAGGTGATCCGACCATCCCCCACCTCGGCCAGCAATACCAGGGCGGGCAGCAATTCGTTCAGCGTCCGGAACCGCTGCTCGCTTTCGCGGTAGCGCCGACTCATCCGCCAACCCAGGTCAAGCGCGCGCTGCCGCGTACTGGCCACGGAGTACACCAGCAAGGCCAGCAGCACGCTCGCCAGCACGCCCACTGGCAGGGGCGATCCGCGCCAGTCGATCGCAGGCGCGGTGGGCTCGCGCGACTGCATCACCACGTCCCAGCTCCGTCCGCCATAGGCCAGTCGGCGTTCGAACCGGAAGCCGTCGGTCGTGTTCGGCGCACCGGGCGTCGAGTCGAACAGCTGCCATACCTGCCCATCGGTCACGTCACTGAGCTGAAGCCGCAGCTGCCGGCCCACATCAGGTGGCGGCAAGTTGCCGATCAGCTGGCCGACCCGAAACGACATGGCAATCGAACCACGCATGCGCTGACGCCGCTGCGCGATCGTTCCTGGAGGTTCCCCCGGACTGAACACCGGCAGTCGCAGCGTAATCCCGTCATCGGCGCCGGTGGCGTTGGTTTGCTGCACCGGTCGAAACGGCGCCGACATGGTGGCCTGATCGCTGTCCCGCGAAATGAGCACACCCGCAAGATTGTTCGGCTGTTTGCCCACCGCCAGGCCCACCACCGCTTCATTGCCCGCTTGCGGCTCCACCCAGCGCGTCACGTAGCGGTCGCCGGCCGGGCCTGGCTCACGTTGTGCATAGGTCAGCGCAAGCAGGCTGGGGAACTGCTCGCGAGGCCGCATGTTGATGTAGAAGTTCGCGAATTCGGCCTGGGTCACCTCGTCCGACGCCAGGAACAGCGTCTGCACCGCGCGCAGCATCGAACCGGCTGCATGCAGCCGGTTCTGCAGGTTCGCATAGGTCTCGCCCGCCATGTTATTGCGCAACAGGGACTGCTTTGCCAGTTCTTGCCGTTGCTGCTGGTGGTGCGCGACAAATGCCAACGTCAGACCTGCGAGCAAGGCAAGCAGGCTCCACCACCATGCCTTCGGACGCCACCGCGACCGCATCATGGTTGCAGGGCCGGCGACACCGCCGTGCAGACGGTCCCTCCGAGCTGAATGGAACTCGTGGAGATCCATGTTTTCTGGCAAGTCCGCCGCCGTCGGAATCGTTGCACTTGATGGTACAGGAGCGGTCTGTGCACGTAACGAAAAGGCGACGCCCATCGTGGCCCGTACCACATCAATCGGTGATCTTGCGCACCAGCGCACGGGTCACCGCGCGCACTTTCTCCGACAGGCTGAAGCGCTTGAAATTGGTCTTCACCACGCCCTCGGTGAAGGCGGTACGTTTGCTGTAGTCGATGCGCACTTCCACGATCACCGGCTGGCCTTGGGCGGCGACCGCATTGGCCGCCGCCATCTGATCCTGCAGCCCGGCATCGCTGGCAATCCTGAAATAGGCTGCGCCAACCGCATGCGCAACGCCATCCAGCTGTACCGGCGCCAGGATGGTGCATGGCTTGCGGTTGTAGGGAATCTCCTGGGTCTGCGCGATCTGCGACAACTCGCCATCGCAGAACACGTAATACACCACGCCCAGCCGATTCTGCGTGGCCGTGATGATTTCCATGCAGGTCATGCGGAAGCAGCCGTCGCCGACGATGCAGTTCACCGGCACCTCCGGCCGCGCCAGCTTGGCCCCGATCGCGGCAGGTACCGAGTAGCCCATGGCATTGAAATCGGTGGGCACGATCGCCGACCTGGCGCTCAGGATCGGCAGCAGCTCGGCCGTCAGATAGGTGTGGTTGCCATCGTCGACCACGGTGACCGCCTCGGCCGGGCTGGCCGCGCGCAGCGCGTCGAAGAAGCGGGCCGGATTGACCCGGCCCTGGCTGTCGTGGTCATACCAGCTTTGCCGATAGGCGGCCTTGTCCGCGGCAATACGCCGCTGCAGGGCCTGATTGACCGGCGCCGCCGGCATCGCCGCGCGCAAGGCCTCCAGCAACTGCGGCAGCAGCACGCGGGCATCGCCGGCAATGGCGACCTTGGCCGGGTAGTTGGCGTTGAATACCTGCGGATTGATGTCGAGGTGGATCAGCCGCTCGGGCACGCTGACGCCGAAACTGCCAGTGGCAATTTCGGCAAAGCGCGTACCGATCGCCAGCAGCACATCGCGGTCGGCAAAGGCGTGGCGCGCGGCCGGCACCGCGGAGGGCCCGAAACTGAAGCCGGCATGCAGCGGATGGCTGGCAGGAAACATCGAGAAACCCTGCAGCGTGGTGGCGACCGGTGCCTGCAGATGCTCGGCCAACGCGGTGAGCTCGGCCAGACAGTCGCGCGTGCCCCAGCCGACAAACAGACCCGGCCGTTTGGCTCCGGCGAGCAGGGCCACCGCCGCCGCGATATCCGCGGCACTGGCCGGCGGCGGCAGCGCCGGCGCCTGCCACGTCGGCAGCTCGCCGGCGTCGCCGACAAACAATTGCAGGTTGGCGGGCAGCTCGATGAACACCGGGCCCGGCTCGCCGCTGGTGGCGGTGCGATAGGCCTCGAAGATCATCGGTACCACCTGGTCGTGGCGCTCGATCATGTAGGTGGCCTTGGTGATGCCACGCATGAACTGATGCAGATCCATCTGGTGCAGCTGATATTTCCACGGCACATCGGTGCGCACGCCGCCGCAGATCACCAGCATCGGCACGCCATCCAGGAACGCCTCACCGATCCCGCTGGCCGCATGCGTCAGACCCGCAGCCGGCACCACGACCAAGGTGCCGACCGTATCCGACAGCCGGCTCAGCGCATCGGCCATGAAGGCGCCACCGCCCTCGTGGCTGACCAGCACCGGCGTGATGCTGGTGGAATTATTGAGCTCGTCGTACAGCTCGGTGTTCTGCACGCCGGGGATGCCGAACGTGTAGCGAATGCCGAGTTGTTCCAGCGCGTGACGCGCCAGCCATGCTCCGGTCTTCTTCATGCCTTGCATCTCCACGCCACGCCGGTGAGTGTCACGGCTCCAGCAGGATGCGCCCGTCCAGTGCCGCCGCCGCTGCCCGTGCGGTCAATATACAGCTGCCGAGAAACGTGCCTTCGAGCGCACGCAGTCCGTGCACGCCGCCCCCGCCAAAGCCGGCCGCCTCGCCGATCGCGTACAGCCCCGCGATCGGCGCGCCAGCGGTATCCAGCGCGCGACTGCACAAGTCGGTCTGGATCCCGCCCAGGCTCTTGCGGCTGATGATGAATTCGCGAATCGCGATCAGCGGCAACGCCTTGTCGTCGAGGATCGGTTGCTGCTTGCACGTGCGCAGGCGATCGGCGCGGTACTGGCGCAGGAACGCAATGCGCCGCAACTGTTCGTCGTTGCGGAATTTCAACGGCTGGCGCACGCACGCGTCGTAGCGCTGCACGACATCTTGCAGCGTGGCCAGGTCCACCGCGGTATCGCCCTGCAGCGCATTCATCTTCGCGACCAGCTCGGGCAAGGTTGGCGCCACCACCACATCGGCACATTTTTCGATCAGCGTGTCGACCAGCCAGCGGTTGCCCCGCAACAGGTCACGCAACAAGCCCAGTTTGCTCTGGTTACGGATACTCGGGTTGTGCTCGGCGCCGGAGACGGCCAGTTCCTTCAAGGCGATCTTGCGATTCATCACCTGCCACGAATACTGACGCGGCTGGCGGCAAACCTGGGTGACCAGATCGCGGGTGTCGAATCCCGACACCAGCGGCTGCGGGCCGATCCGTTCGCCGTGCCAGTTCAGCCACAAGGCCGAACGTGGCGGTACCAGACTCAAGCCGGCGAACGGCTGGGTCGGTGCGTAGTGATGCACGCCGGCGGCGTAGTTCCACATCTTGTCCAGATGGGTGATCTGCGCGCCGGCCGCGGCGGCGGCATCATGCAAGGTGCCATCCGCGAAGCGGTGCGAGCCGTTGAGCAGGGTTTCCGGCGGCGCGCTCCAGTCGGCATGCCAGTTCGCACGCACCCGATCCAGATTGCCATTGATGCCGCCGGCAGCCACCACCACCGCGCCGGCACGGACCTCGAATGGACGTCCATCGCGCTCGCCCAGGCCATGGCAACCGACCACCGCGGCACCCTCGCGCAGCAGGCCCTGCACGCGCTGATCGAAACGCAGCTCCAGCCTGTCGACGTGGCGATGCTGCTGCAGGTGGTCGATCAGGATGGTGGCCAGTTTTTGTCCGGTGCCCCAGACCATGTGGAAGCGTGGCAGCGAGTTGCCTGGAGTGAACTGGCCACGTTCCACCCAGTTCGGCAGCGGCAGGTAACGGATACCCATGTGGCGCAGCCACCAGTACACGTGCTGCGTGCAATGGCTCACATGGGCGCGTGCCCAGCGCTGCGGCCACTGCGCTTGCGCATCGAATTCGGCGAACGCGCGCCAGTCGGCCAACGCCAGCTGCACACTGTCATGGATGCCGGCGCGCCGCTGTTCGGGCGTGTCCACCGCAAACATGCCGCCAAAGCTGAGCCGGGCCAGGCCACCCAGGCGCTCCGGAGAATCGCGGTCCAGCAGCAACACCCGCCGGCCCTGCTCCAGCAGCTCAAGCGCGCAGGTAATGCCGGCGATGCCGGCGCCCACAATCACCACGTCATGCGTTGCAGACAGCATGGACTACGCTCCGGTCGATGATCGCGTGCGTGCGGGCGATTCGGGTCCGACGATACGTGGATATGATAGTCGCACCTTTGGAAGTGTGGTTCGATGGCGGCATTCGCTCCGGCCAGGACGTGCTCAAGGCGCTGGCGCTGGGCGCACACGCCACGCTGATCGGCCGTGCCTACGTGTACGGCCTGGGCGCGCTGGGTGAAGCCGGCGTCACCACCGCACTCGAACTTATCCGACGCGAACTCGAGTTGACCATGGTGCTATGTGGCGTGCGCGACGTCAGCGGGATCGGGCGCAGCGCGTTGCAATTCGCCAAAGGCAGAGCAATGGGTTTGGGCGATTCGACCTGAGCGTTCAGCGCGCTTCCTGCCAGTGGCTACAATTGCACGGCAAGCTGCTGGTCATCCTGCTTTGCAGCGGCGACAAGGGCACCCAGCGCAAGGACATCAACGCAGCCCGCAAACTTGCCCCCAGCCTGTGAGGTGAAACATGCGCACGAAGACCCATCCCTTTGATCCTGCCGAACACCTGGCCACAGTCGAGGCCCAGGCGGAATACATCTCCGCCGCACTCGAAATCGACGACCCCACCTTCATCGCATGGCACCACAGGGCAAAGGCCCTCAGGCTGCGTCGAAAGCGATCTTTCGCGGTCGTGCGCTGGATGACCCAGCGCCCGCGTCGGCTTTTACCCCAGTAATGGGTAAAGCAGAGCAGGTTGAAGCTTCGATTGCCACGAGGATCGGCGAGATGTCGCGGTGGCTTGAAGTGCACCATGCTGGTCTTGACTGGATGCAGGCGCAGACCATATCGACCCAAGCGTTGGGGCAGGGCCTCCATGACCCGTGCCGCGTCACGCTCATTGCTGAAGCACAAAACAGCATCGCGTACCCGCTGGTGCAACATGGCCCTGAGCTTGCCTTTGTCCAGGGTGTCGAAGAACGATTCAATGTCCAGTTCGATCACCCAGCCGCCTCCCATCGATTGGAGCTGTCGCTGGATCGCTTGCAGTGCCTGATGCGCCGAACGCTGCGGTCGGAATCCATACGAGCCATCGAATGTGATGGGCAAGGCATACAAAGACGCGCTCCGGGTGGGCTTGCCCCAGTTGCGCTATCCGTTGTTGTTGCGTTGACATGGTCTCGGGTTGCTGTGTACCCGTCATGTGTCTTTCCAACGGTTCGATAAGCCGGCACACCCTTCCCTCCACCCGGTCCGCTCGGTAGCGTTCCCCGGCCTCATCGGTACTATGGCGTGCTCCGATTTCCCCTCGTCCATCCCCGCCGGCTCGTTGCCTCGCCAGCGCGTACCACCGCTGTGACCCATGTTCGCTCCGCACGGCTAAGGTCACTATGCGGCCGAGCCCATTGAGGCGCGGTTTCGCCGAGTACCGCTCATCGTCGGTGGAGACGAGGGGCCTCCCAGGTTCCTGAGTTATCCCTGTGCCTGCATACCCTGCTCTTCGACCCCGGCGGGACACAGCACACCTTGCCATCACGGTGCCGGCATGCAGCCTTCCGTCGTCTTGAAAACGTCGGCTCCCGCAAAACGGTTATATCGGGGCTCAATCACACGGCCTGCACGCTCGCTCGTCCCGGCTTCGCCACGCCAGTTACCTGAACACCGCGCAGGAGTCGCTTCCGGCTGCTGGCCAAGCTTTACCGGGCACGATTGGTTACCTGCCGGACAACTAACGCAGTTTCAAAATAGGCATCTCCTTCGTTCTATTCTTCCCAAGCCCTCAGGCTTTGCCTGGCGCACCAAGACCTGACCCCCGCTTCTGCTACAGCGTCTTTTGAACGCCGAAGCACTGGGCGGTTTGAAGCCGGTTCCAGTAAGCCGACTTCGGGAGGCCTACTCCCATCTTCGATACAGCACCACAAGCTTTCGCCTGTGTTCGTGACACACTGAACCTGACCCTGTTCTTGAACTCAATCACAACGATCTTCGTTCAGCGAGTGAGTGAAGTTTTGCCCTCGTCTGCCGCCAGATAAAGCTGACGGTAAGCGTCGACCAGATCATCGAGAGTGAACCCACGATTTCTACCGCTTGGGTTGGGTAGAACCCAAATAGCAGAGCTCCCCATGGTTGTCGCCTGCAATCCCCAGGCGACATCTCGTCGCCCCGATTCAGGCGGCTATACGAGTTTTGCAACCACCGCTGGTTAATAGTCATAGAGGCGCTCGATATCTTCGAAACGGTCGGAGCCCCAGAAAGGCTCGTCGTCGATCAGAATGAAGGGAGAGCCGAAAACGCCTCGCGCAAGGGCGTTTTCGGTCTCGAACCGCAATTTGTCCTTGATGTCCTGCTGCTGAGCGCCGGCGGCTGCGGCATTCCGATCAAAACCGAGGCCCGCAGCTGCATTCAATGCAGCGTTTGCGTCGGCAGTATCTTTGCCTTCGATCCAGTAGGCGCGATACGCTGCCTCGACGAAAGCACCCATCCTTTCGGGGGCTTCGCGTTCAACCCAATAGGCCAGACGCGACGGTGGTACCGAGCTGGCAGGGAAGTTGGCGGGTATCCGGACCTCGTCAATCCCGTCAAATCTAGCACGACGAAAGAAATCCCTGAAGGTGTAATCTTTCTTCAGGGGATTGTCGAGCGGCGCGCCACCATATTCCTTGTACACCGCACCGATCAAGAACGGACGCCAGTTTATGTCCCGCCCGATGGCTTTGGCCAAGGCGGAGACCCTGCGGCTGGCCAGAAATCCGAAGGGCGAGGCAAAGTCGAAATAGAAATCAAAGGATGGAGTCATGATCGGTTTCCGGTAATGAGACTTACCACTGTTCCTTGTAGGGACGCAGGTCCATTTCGAAGGTCCAGGCACCGCGTAACTGGCTGTGCACTTGCCAATAGGCTTCGGCGATGTCGTCGGGGCGCACGACGCCGTCGGGCATCCGTGCCTCGAACATTTCGGGAAAGAGCGCCTTGGTCGACGGGTTGTCAATTAGCCCGTCGATGATGACATGGGCCACATGTACACCCTTGGGGCCGAGTTCCCGCGCCATGCTTTGCGCCAGTGCCCGCAAGGCGTGCTTGCCGCTGGCGAATGCCGCAAATCCTGTATTTCCGCGCAAGCTGGCCGAGGCGCCGGTGAAGAGGATCGTGCCTTGGCCACGTTCGCGCATCGGCCCGGCGACTTCTCGCCCGACAAGAAACCCTGCAAAGGCGCACATCTCCCAGACCTTGCGGTAGACCTGAGCGGTCGTTTCCGCGAGCGTAAATCGCACATTGCCGCCGACATTGAAGATGCAGGCCACAATCGGGCCGATCTGTTCCGCCTTGGCTACCAGCGCCCTGACGGCTTCCTCGTCGCGTGCATCCGAATGCACCGCGGTTACGCTGCCGCCTGCAGCTTCGACGTCGGCCACAAGCCCGGACAAATCCCCCCGCCTGCGGGTTGCCACAACATGCAGGCCTTCGCGCGCAAAGCGTCGCGCCACCGCCCCGCCGGTGGCGTCGCCCGCGCCGACGACCAGGCAGACTTTGGGGCGTGCGTTCATGGCTGCTCTCCCATCCACGGCGCCATACCGTGCACCAGCGTAGGAATCGCCAGTTTGATGCCGGCGCGGCGATGCTCGGACAGGGCCTGGCGTTCGGGATCTGCGTGCCACTTCCCGACCCTCTGCCCGGCCGGAGACTTGAAACGAAACATCCGTCCCGCACGCAATACCCATGACACGCCCTCGCACTCATCGACATAGGCGATGCGGCGCCCTTTAACGGTGCAAGATTCCTTCGCCGGCAATTGGCTGGCTGGGGTCATGTGGCTCATGCAAGGTCACTCCGTATCAGGCGAAAGGTGGTTTCAATTGCTGCGGTGATTTGATCCGGCGCAAGATTACGACGGCTGGATACGCGCACCCCTTCGTTCAGCAACATCAGCAGATCGGCCAATTCGGCCGCGTGCGCCGACGCGCAACGAGCGTCGAGCAGACAGCCTTCAAACTCTGCCTTGACCGCATCAAGATAGGCGCTTGCGCGGGCGCTGAGTTCGTCATCCACATCAGCCATTTCCAGAGCAGTATTAACCAGCATGCAGCCCCAGCGCGACCTGTTGCCTCGAGCACCCACGAAATTGCGCGCATAGAAGGTCTGTAGCGCTTCCAGCGGAGGCAACTCGGCTCTTGCTTGGGCAAGCATGCCGATTGTGCGCTGGGCAAACAGGTCCAGACATGCCAGAAACAGACTGCGCTTATCCACAAACGTGGCGTAGAAACTGCTGCGGCTGATCGCCATGGCTTCGAGCAGGTCTGCAAGAGACGTTGCTTGGTAACCCTTGCGCCAGAACAGCACTAGCGCGTTATCGCGTGCAGAAGCCGGATTGAATTCGATCGTACGAGCCATGTGTTTATTCTGGATCGATCATTCCAGAATATCAAGCGTCGGGGCGTGGGTTACGCGGCTGCGTAGTTGCTCGGGTAAAGCGCGCGGCGCGAGACCTCGTCGCCGGGCGCCTTGAACTCGACATCCTTGCCAGTCAGGCGTGCGCGGGCGACCACCGGGCGGGTGTTCACCGCCTGGAACCAACGATCCACTTCCGGGAAATCTCCCCACCGTCCGGCGCCCATGGAACCTGAGGGTCAGGTCTTGTTCTAACACATCCACTGAAGTAACTTGCAGCCATATCCCGCCCGCTTCGCATCGAATTCGCCGACACGTTTTACCACGTGATGGCGCGTGGCAACGCACGGGCGGATATCTTCCACGATGACGAGGATCGTGAGGCGTTCTGCGCTGGTTTGTCGTGCGTGTGCGAGCGACTGGACTGGCGTTTGTGAGCGTAGTACCTGATGGACAATCACTACGACCTGCTGTTGATCGAGACCCTGCGGCCCGCCCTGTCACGCAATACCTCGGTCCAATACCTCAGGGTCAGGTCCCTCAGGGTCAGGTCTTGTTCTGCCACACAAGGGCTCAGGGCAAGGCCTCAGCGTCAGGTCGTGTTTGCCACATATCCATCCGCGCGATCCGGCTAATCGCGGCGTAGTGGGGGTTTGAGGCGCAGTGGAACGGTAGATGAACTCAAGCGTCTTCGCTTGGGTTCCGCAGAGGACGCAGCTCTCCCCGAGCAACAGCCTCCGGCACCGAGAACGAATACCGTCCCAGCATATTGATATGCTCGTACAGCAACGACGACAGCCGCGGCACGTCTTCGTCCTTCACCGGGTAGCCTTCCGTTCAAAGTTGATTCAAGGCGGCCTCCGTATAGATGGTGTTCCACAGTACGATCAGGTTGAGCACCAGACCGAGCGCACCGAGCTGAGCTTCCTGGCCCTCGCAGTAATGCTGCCGCAGCTCACCGCGTTTGCCGTGGAACGCGGCGCGAGCGACGCTGTGGCGGCCTTCGCCACGATTGAGCCGCGTCAACGTGCTTCTGCGTTTCGCTTCGTCGTCGATGTAGTCCAGTGTGTGCTCGGTCTTGTCGATGCGCCCAAATTCAGCAATGGCTTGCGCCAAGCTGGATGGCCGAACGCCGATTTGGAGCGTGCGCCTGATATCGGCCGCTGACACCCGGCCGAGCTTGAGCGAAACGGCCAAGCGCAGCATATCGTCCCAATGCGGCGAAATCTTCTGCAAGCTGAAACGGTGGACCGAAATTGCATTGAGTGGCCCACAGTCGACCTGCAAATCGATACGCCAAAACCGCGTGCCGCCGATGTCGGCCAAACGTGGACTGAAGCGATGGCCAAGCAGGCGGAACAGACCGAACATCGCTGTACGCACCTGTATCGGTCATGAGCTGCGTTGGTTGAAGATCGGTTTGCTGCTCAAGCACGACAGTCGGCAGGATCAGCCTGTCTCGCAGTGTGCCTTTATCACGTGATACAGCGCGCCGGCAAATTCAATGCGAAGAGGACAGGACATGGACGCAGACTACGGCAGGGAATGTGGTGAAACAAGACCTGACCCCATAGTCTTCGATTTCCGACTCCCGATTCCCCATTCCCGGCTTCATTGTCTTCTCTCCATCCATCATCACTGAATACTGCTGGTCAAGGTCAGCAGCGGCAGCAGGATCGCCGCCATGATGATGCCTACCAGCACGGTCATCACGATGGTCAACGTGGGCACCAGCGCGGCCAGCAGGCGATCGATGGATCGCCTGGACTCCAGCTCGAAGGTGTCGGCCACCTTGAGCAGCATGCCGTCGAGCTGGCCGGCTTCCTCGCCGACTTGCACCATCTGCAACGCCAGCCGCGGGAACAGTTTCGACTGCGCCAGCGCAAAACCGAGCCCGGCACCGCCCTTGACCTGTTCGTGCGCCGCGCTGAGCGCCGCATCCAGCGCGAGGTTGCTGGTGACCTGGCGCGCGATGGTCAGCGAACTCAGCAGCGGCACGCCGTTCTTGAGCAGCGTACCCAGGGTGCGGGCGATGCGCGCGGTTTCCACTTTCAGCAGCAGGGGACCGACCACGCGCAGCCCGAGCAGGCGGGTATGCCAGGCCAGTCGTGCCTGCGGATCACGCAATCGTGCACGCCAGGCCAGGATGCCACCCACCAGCAGCAGCGCCATCAACCACCACCAGGCCTGCAGTACGTTGCCCAACGCCAGCACCGCCTGGGTGATCCACGGGATCGGCACCTGCATGTCCTGGAAGATCGGCACGAATTGCGGCACCACGTAGGCCAGCAGCAGAATCAGCGAACCGAGCACGCCGACCAGCAGGAACGCCGGATAGATCAGCGCGTTGACAATGCTGCCGCGCAATGCCTGCGCCCGCTCGAGGTAATCGGCCAGCCGGCGCAACGTGCCCTCCAGCGAGCCACCGGCTTCACCGGCGCGTACCAGGCTCACATAGAGTTTGGGAAACACGCCATGCTCCTCGTCCAGCGCCGAAGACAGCGTGGTGCCGCCGCGCACACGGTCGCGCACGCGCTCGATCAGTTTTTTCGCCGGCTCCCCCTCGGGCAGTTCGAGCAGGATGGTCAGTGCCCGATCCAGTGGCTGGCCGGCACCAAGCAGGGTCGCCAGCTGATGGGTGAACAGGGCCAGCTGGTCGCCACTGAACGGGCCGCGCTTGAACAGGGCCGCCAGGCCACTGCCGCTTGCCGCACCATCCGCCAGCCACGCCTCCAGCGGCGTATAGCCCTGGTCCTGCAGCCGACCGATCACCTCCTCGACGCTGCCCGCCTCCATCCGGCCATGTAGCGTCTCGCCGGCCTCGCTGACGGCTTTGTAGCTGAATTGGGTCATGGGGGTGCCGGGAATCGGGAATCGGGAGTGGGGAATCGTAGAGCAGACCTTGCCGCCAGCCTCGGACACGCCGTGCTTTTCCGATTCCCCATTTCCCATTCCCGATTCTCAGCCTTCCTGCGTAACACGCAGCACCTCCTCCAGCGTGGTGATGCCGGCGACGGCCTTGGCGATGCCGTCTTCATACATGCTGTGCATGCCTTCGCTGCGGGCCTGCTTTTCGATGTCGCCCTCGTTCGCGTGCTGCATCACCAGTCGGCGCAGTGCATCGCTCATGGTGAGGAATTCCATGATCGCGCGGCGGCCGTGGTAGCCGCTGGGGTTGGCGGTGCTGCTGCCGGGTTTCCACAGCTTGATCGGGCGCTGGTCGGTGTATTTCTCCAGCTCGAACTGTTCGATCACCTCGGGCAGCGCCTCGTAGGGGTCGCGGTTTCCGGATCGAGCCGGCGCACCAGCCGCTGCGCCAGGATGCCGTTGACGGTGGAGCCGAGCAGGTAATCCTCCACGCCCATATCGAGCAGGCGGGTGATGCCGCCGGCGGCGGAATTGGTGTGCAGGGTGGACAACACCAGGTGACCGGTGAGCGCGGACTGGATCGCGATGCGGCAGGTCTCGAGGTCGCGCATTTCGCCGATCATGATCACGTCCGGATCCTGGCGCACGATCGAGCGCAGCGCACCGGCAAAATCGAGTCCGATCTGCGGCTTCACCTGGATCTGGTTGATGCCCTCGATCTGGTATTCGATACGCCGTCGATGCGGTAGCGCACCTTCAACCGGTTCTCGAACGGTTCGATATGCACGTCCGACGCGCGCTGTTCCACCGCGCGCTGCAGGATCAGGTTGACCAGGCGGATGACAGGGGCCTCGGACGCGAGATCGCGCAGATGCTCCACGTCGTCCTCTTCGGCGGCGCTGCCATCGAGGTTCTCCACGATGGTGCCCATGGCCGAACGGCCGCTGACGTAGTAGCGCTCGATCAAGCCGTCGATTTCCGAGCGCAGGCCGACGCACAGCGCGACCAGCCGGCCGGCGGCCAGCGCGACGGCCTGCAATGGATACGGGTCGGCCGGATCGGATACCAGTAATGCCAGCCCGCCGTTCCCGTCCTGCACCGGCACCACGTGCTGTTGCTTGAGGAAGCGCAGCGACAGCTCGAGATCGGCCGGCGGCAGCTCCGGCGCATCGCGCGCAGCCAGCAGCGGCACCTGCAGCAACTCCGCCCAGGCTTCGGCCAGGTCACGCTCGGAGACCAACCCGAGCCGCGCCATCAACGTGGTCAGGGTGCCCTCGGTCGACTCCTCATGCAGACGCCGCGCACGACCCAGGTCACTGTCTTTCAGGCGACCGCGCGCCACCAGCCACGCGCAGACCCTCGCCTCACGGTCCTCGCCTACCATGCCTGCTTCGCTGACCGCCGGCTCGCTCGCTGCCGACATGCTCCACCCTGCTCGTCATGCCCATGCCCCGTCGCACCCCCCGACGCCACGCGGCAAACGCCATTGGCATCATATTCCGCCGGCGACGCACGAACATCGCCAACTCCTTTCATGGGCGCGGAACGCATCCGCCGCCGCCATCAATTATGCGGGTTCTTGCCGGGCAGCGGATCCTGCGTCGCCCGCCACGCCTGGTGCGTGCGATTGATTGGCAGCCGAAACCCACGCCCCAAGGGCCTGCATTGGTTCTGTCAATTGGAAAAACTCCGGGATCCTGTTCACACTCCCGGGTCCCCGGGGGAAATTCCCATATTGCACAGGTCGGACATGCAGCTCATTGACATCGGTGCCAACCTCGGCCACGAATCGTTCCGGCACGACTTCGACGACGTGCTGCTGCGCGCCCAGACACACGGGGTCGCGCGAATGATCGTCACCGGCGCATCAGCCGAGGGCAGCCGGTACGCGCTGGCGCTGGCACACGCCCACCCGGGGCAGCTGGTCGCTACGGCCGGTGTGCATCCGCATCACGCGGTCGATTACGACGACCGCACCGATGCGCTGCTGCGCCAGCTTGCACGCGACACGGCAGTACGTGCGATCGGCGAGACCGGCCTGGATTACAACCGCAACTACTCGCCGCGCGACGTGCAGTTGCACGTATTCGAGCGCCAGCTGCAGATCGCGGCGGACATGCACAGACCCCTGTTTCTGCACCAGCGCGATGCGCACGGGGACTTCATCGCGCTGCTGCGGCGCTACCGCGACAAGGTGCCCGACGTCGTCGTGCACTGCTTCACCGACAACGGCGACGCCCTGCACGACTACCTGGCCCTGGATTGCCACATCGGCATCACCGGCTGGATCTGCGACGAGCGCCGCGGCACCCATCTGCGCGAGCTGGTGCGCGAGATCCCGTCAAACCGGCTGATGATCGAGACCGACGCACCCTATCTGCTGCCGCGCAGCGTACGGCCGCAACCGCCGCACCGACGCAACGAACCGATGTATCTGAAGCACATCTGCGAAGAGATCGCGCGCGCGCGCGGCGAGCGCGCAGAAATCACGGCGGCGAACAGCACGGCTACGGCAGAGGCATTTTTCAGGCTGGTACCCCACCCGTAGGGCGGGCACCGCCCGCCAGCTTTTGCCAGCACCGTCGCGAATGGTGGCGGGCAGTGCCCGCCCTACGCCCCTGATGCCCCCCTTGAATAGCGACAACCCTTGCGCGAATCAGTCCTGCAGGACCCGCGTTTCGCCAGGGAAGAGGCCTTCCAACGCATGCTCGCCGATACTCACGCGGATCAGGCGCAGGGTGGGAAAACCCACCGCGGCGGTCATCCGGCGCACTTGGCGGTTGCGTCCCTCGCGCAGGGTGAGCCGCAGCCAGCTGGTGGGGATCGCCTTGCGGAAGCGTACCGGTGGGTCACGTGGCCACAACCAGGCCGGCTCGCTGGCACGGCTCGCCTCGGCCGGCAAGGTCGGCCCGTCATTCAGCGCCACTCCACAGTACAGCGCCCGCAATGCCGCCTCGTCGATACAGCCTTCGACCTGGGCGAGATAGGTCTTGGACTGTTTGTGGCGCGGATCGGTGAGCCGATGGGCAAGCGCTCCGTCGTCGGTCAGCAACAGCAGCCCCTCGCTGTCGCGATCCAGCCGTCCAGCCGCATAGACGTCCTTTTGCACGACGAAGTCGGCCAGCGTGGAACGTCCCTGCGCGTCGGTGAACTGGCACAGCACACCGTACGGCTTGTTCAACGCGATCAGCATGAGGTCGGTTGGATCAGGGCGTCGAAACTGCCGCCGCGGGCGTCGCCGCTTTGACGAAGCGCAAGGTCATGCGATCCGACTCGCCGATCGCTAGGTATTTCGCGCGATCCTGGTCGCCCAGGGCCAGGCTCGGCGGCAGTGTCCACACGCCCTTGAAGTAATCGCGCGTGTCTTTCGCATTGGCGTTGATTTCGGCGCTGTCATCCAGCACGAAGCCGGCATCCGTGGCGAGCCTCACCACATAGCTGGTCGGCAGGTAGCCACTCTGCTTTATCGCTGCGAGCCGGGCCTCATCGGCGGCCCGGTGATCGACGACGCCAAGTATGCCGCCGGGTCGCAGCACGGCAAGGAACGCCTTGAACATCGCTGGTGCCGTATCGGCCATGACCCAGTTGTGCACGTTGCGGAAGGTCAACACCATGTCGGCCGAACCGGGCGCGCCAAACACGGGCGCGCGCGGATCGAATTCGACGACCTGTGCGTGGCCGTAATGCGCGGGATCGGCGGCAAACTTGCGACGCAGCGCGCTTTCGTCGCGACCCGCTTCGGCGTCACTCCTGGCTGCCGCCACGGCCGCCACGTAGTGCCCATTGTCGTTGAGCAACGGCGCCAGAATCTCGCTGTACCAGCCGCCACCAGGGGTGATCTCGATCAGCGTCTGATCCGGCCGCACGCCGAAGAACTGCAAGGTTGCCTTGGGGTGACGGTAGACGTCACGGGCGCGATTGCTTGCCGAGCGCCAGCTGCCGGCCAGCACATCGTCCAGTTGCGCGGCGGTGAAATCGCTGGCGCTGGTGGGCGGCACCAGGGCATCGGTCGGCTGATCCGGCTCCACCGAGGCGGCCGCTGCCAGCTGCGCCCGCGCCACGGCGGGCAGCGCCAGCGTGGCTGTCAGCAAGAGTGCGGCCCACGCCGGCCGCACGTAACGGGTCCGGCCACCGGCCGCGTCGATCGCATGATTCATCGTTGACTCCCTGGCCCGCGGGCCGTCCAGACGCAAGGCAATATGGGGGAAAGCATGTGCAGGCCTGGTAGACGTGCGCGGGGGACGACGGATTTCGGTCGCGCCCGATCTCCATCGTCCCCGCGTGGGTCGCCGTTCTGTGGCACGCGCCGCGATACGGCGCTGCGATCAGTAGTGAATCACCGAGCGTATTACCTTGCCCTGGTGCATCAGGTCGAACGCCTCGTTGATGCGTTCCAGCGGCAGCACCTCGGTGATCATCTCGTCGATCTTGATATCGCCGGCCATGTAGCGTTCGACGTAACCGGGCAGCTGCGAGCGGCCCTTGACCCCACCAAATGCGGAGCCGCGCCAGACGCGACCGGTGACCAGTTGGAACGGCCGCGTGCAGATCTCCTGCCCGGCGCCGGCCACGCCGATGATGATCGACTCGCCCCAGCCTTTGTGGCAGCACTCCAGCGCCGAGCGCATCAACTTGACGTTGCCGATGCACTCGAACGAGTAGTCCACGCCGCCGTCGGTCAGCTCGACGATCACCTGCTGGATCGGCGTATCCGGGTAGTCCTTCGGATTGACGCAATCGGTGGCGCCGAGCAGCCGCGCCATCTCGAACTTCGCCGGATTGGTGTCGATCGCGATGATGCGCCCGGCCCTGGCCATCACCGCGCCCTGCAGCACCGACAAGCCGATGCCGCCCAGGCCGAATACCGCGACCGACGCACCCGGCTCGACCTTCGCCGTGTTCAGCACCGCGCCGATACCGGTGGTGATGCCGCAACCGAGCAGACACACCTTCTCCAGCGGTGCAGCCTGGTTGATCTTCGCCAGCGCGATCTCAGGCACCACGGTGTATTCGCTGAACGTGCTGGTGCCCATGTAATGCAACAGCGGCTTGCCGTTCAACGAAAAACGCGAGGTACCGTCGGGCATCAGACCCTGGCCCTGGGTGACGCGGATCTTCTGGCACAGGTTGGTCTTGCCGGAGCGACAGTATTCGCACTCGCCACATTCGGGCGTGTACAGCGGGATCACGTGGTCGCCCACTTTCAACGAGGTCACGCCGGCGCCGACTTCCTCCACGATGCCGCCGCCCTCGTGGCCCAGGATCACCGGGAACTGTCCTTCCGGATCATCGCCGGACAGCGTGAATGCATCCGTATGGCACACGCCGGTAGCGACGATGCGGATCAATACCTCACCGGCCTTCGGCGCGGCGACGTCGACTTCCTCGATAGTGAGCGGCTTGCCTGCTGCCCAGGCGACGGCGGCGCGTGATTTCATGCGGTTGACTCCTCGGCGGTGAACTCGTTGCATGCGAACCACGTATGTTACTGCGTCCCGGGTCAGGGTTTCGTCAAGCCATATCCTCCGCTTGAGTCCGACGCCGGTTGCAACCAACTCGAACCTGACCCTCGCTCAATTTCAGGTGTCCCATGCCTCAGCGCCCGCTCGGCAACTCCACCCTCTTAACTTCCCCGCTCGTCCTGGGTAGCAACGTATTCGGCTGGAACGTAGACGAAAAGCGCGCGTTCGACGTGCTCGATGCCTTCGTCGATGCCGGCGGCAACCTGATCGACACGGCGGACAGCTACTCCGCCGGGGTGCCGGGCAACCGCGGCGGCGAATCGGAGACCATCATCGGCAAGTGGCTTAAACGCAGCGGCAAGTTCCGCAGTGCGGCCGACCTCGCCAAGAGCACCGTACGCGGCGGTGCGGTGAAGAAATTCCTGAACCCACACTGGCTCGGCGTGCTGGCCGCACTGGACGCGGTGGCCGCCACCCACCACGCCACCCCGGCACAGGTGGCGCTGGCCTGGCTGATGGCGCGACCTGGGCTCACCGCGCCGATCGCCAGCGCGACCAGCGTCAAGCAGCTCGACGAGCTGATGGGCGCGACCTTGCTGCACTTGGAACAGGACGAGGTTACCCGGATTGACCAGGCGGCACGCGAGTGACCACGACGGCGGCGGGATTGGCCACATCCCGCGGTGGCCCCGAGGTGGCCGCCGCGGGCGCGGACGTTCAGGGGCGGCTCGTACCCCAGGGCACTTCTTCGGGCGCAGCAGGTGGGTGAATTTTTCACAGCCTCTCAGCCGGACAACCTGGCCTCGGCCGGATAGGGTAGTACGTCGACATGCTCGCCACGGCCGAGGCGAGTTTGCAGATCGCGCCACCAGGTCGCGTCAAAAATCTCGGGGTGGGCCGAGCACACCGCATCGCGCAGGCGTCGCGGCACACCGAGAAAATTGACGAACAGTTCGGGAAACACGTCTTCCGGCGCCGCATACAGCCAGTCCCCCAGCGGTCGTGTCTCGTCCTCGTCGCGTGGCGGCGGCAGCGTGCGGAAGCGGCAATCGCTGAGCAGGCACAGCTCGTCGTAGTCATAGAATAGCGCGCGACCGGTACGTGAGATGCCGAAGTTCTTCAGCAGCAAGTCGCCCGGGAAGATATTGCTGGAAGCCAGGTCCTTGATCGCCTGGCCGTAGTCGCGCATCGCACGACAGGCTTCGTCCTCGCCGACCTCGCGAACGTAAAGATCCATCGGCCGCAACCGGTGTTCCACGTAGCAATGGTCGATCACCAGTTCGTCGCCGTCCACGCTAACCGTGCCCGCGCATGCGCTCAGTAGCTCCTCGCGCAGTGCCGGGTCGACCTGGCGTAGCGGAAAGCGCAACAGGTGGAACTCCTGGCTGTCGATCAGCCGCCCAGTGCGATCGTGGCGAAACACCAGCCGGTATTTCGCCTCGACCTCGTGCCGCGTGGTGTCTTTGGGTGCAGCGAAGCCATCGCGGATCAACTTGAACACCACTGGCAGCTCACGCAAGGTAAACACCACCATCACCATCCCACGCTGGCCGTCGGCGTGCACCAGCCGCTCCTGCGGGTAGGCCGCCAAATGGCCGAATACGCGTCGGTAGCGTTCGGTCTTGCCCTGCTTGGCGCGGCCGAGCACGGTGTACAGCTCCTCCAGCGGCTTGTGCGGTAGCAGCTCACGCACGAACGCCACCAGCGCGCCGACGTTGTCGATGTCGGCATGGAAATAACTGCGCGCGTAACTGAACAGGATCGACACTTGCACGCGCTCGGTGAGCAGTGCGTCCACGCGCACGCCCTCGTCCGTCTGCACCAGCGCGATCACCAGCGGATGCCGGCGCTGGCCGGCGCACAGGCGGCCGACCAGGTACGCGCGGCGCTCGCGATAGAACACGGCCTGCAACACGTCGATCGACTCAATCGCGGACAGCTCCGTCGCAGCCAGCCGCTCGGGGAGTGCGCGTGCCAGCCGTTGCGCGCAAGCGGCAAGATCGGCATAGGCAAAGCCGACGTCGCGCAACAGGTTCTCGCACTGTTGCGGCAAGTTGCCGGCAATGCCGTAGCGCCGATGCACCGCCGATGCGCTGGTTTCGGCATAGGGCTCGCGATCGAGCGCCACGAACTCGATCTGCGGCGCTACGCCCCGGGTGTGGAACTGTCGCCGTGACAACGAGCTGAACCAGGTCTTGTACAGTTCGCGATCGGCCAGGTTAGCCACCTGCTGCTCGTAGGCCTGGCGCATCGCCGCCCATAACGCGCGCGCGCGTACGCGGTCATCGAGCAGACCGTCGAGCCGGCCCTGGGTCTCGCGGATACAGATGTCGTACAGATCGATGCGGGCCCGCGCATCGACCTCTGCGGCGCGCCAGTCACGCCGCTCGAAGCGCCGGCGAGCGCGCCGGGTGACATCGGCGAAACGCCCGTTGTAGTCGGCGAACGCATCAACCAGCAGTGCGGCGGCGGCGCACGCCTGCGGGTCGATGTAAGTGCTGCCAAAGTCGGGAGAGGTCATCGCCACAATCCAACCGCCGCTGCGGTAGGCGCGTTGGCGTGGCTTGCGCCGCGCCAACGGGTGAGGTAGCAAGGTTTACATCGCCGCGATCAGCGCGTCGCCGAATGCGGAGCACTTTACTTCCCTGGCCCCGTCCATCATGCGGGCGAAGTCGTAGGTCACGGTCTTGGCGGCGATCACCTTGTCCATCGCCGCGATGATCCGGTCGGCCGCCTCATTCCAGCCCAGGTGGCGCAGCATCAATTCGCCGGAAAGGATCAGCGAGCCGGGGTTGACCTTGTCCATGCCAGCGTACTTCGGCGCGGTGCCATGGGTGGCCTCGAACACCGCGTGGCCGGTGACGTAGTTGATGTTGCCGCCCGGCGCGATGCCGATACCACCCACCTCCGCGGCCAGCGCGTCGGAAATGTAGTCGCCGTTCAAGTTGAGCGTGGCCACTACGTCGTATTCCTTTGCGCGGGTCATGATCTGCTGCAAGAACGCGTCGGCGATCACGTCCTTGACCACGATCTGCTCGCCGCTGTGGGGGTTCTTGAAGCTCATCCACGGGCCCCCATCGAGCTCGGTGGCACCGAACTCGTCCCTGGCCAGCGCATAACCCCAGTCGCGGAACGCGCCCTCGGTGAACTTCATGATGTTGCCCTTGTGTACCAGGGTCACCGACGCGCGGCCCTCGTCGATCGCGTACTTGAACGCGGCGCGCACCAGCCGCTCGGTGCCCTCCTTCGACACCGGTTTGATGCCGATGCCGGAGGTCGCGGGAAAGCGGATCTTCTTGAAGTGGGCGGGGAAGTGCTCGGCCAGCAGCGCCTTGAACTTGTTCGCCGCCTCGGTGCCTTCCTGGAATTCGATGCCGGCGTAGATGTCCTCACAGTTCTCGCGGAAAATCACCATGTCGACGTCCTCGGGCTTCTTCACCGGCGAGGGCACGCCCTTGAACCAGCGCACCGGGCGCAGGCAGGTGTACAGGTCCAGTTGCTGGCGCAGCGCCACGTTGAGCGAGCGGATGCCGCCGCCGATCGGGGTGGTCAGCGGACCCTTGATCGAGACCAGGTAATCGCGGCAGGCGGCGACCGTGGCGTCGGGCAACCAGCTGCCCGTCTCGTTGAACGCCTTCTCACCGGCCAATACTTCCATCCAGTGGATCCTGCGCGCACCGGCATACGCCTTGGCCACCGCGGCGTCGAGCACGCGCACCGCGGCGGCCCAGATATCCGGGCCGATGCCGTCGCCTTCGATGAACGGAACAATCGGGTTGACCGGCACATTGAGTTTGCCGTCAGTGATGGTGATCTTGCTGCCGCCAGTCGGTGGGGTGAGGTTCGGTGCAGTCATTGCAGTCTCCAGGGGAAGGTCGAGTCGTCGACAGAGCATCCGGTCAGGAAGCTCAAGCTAGCCATTTTGGCGCGAATCGGGGTTCTTGACCAAATGCCCGATCGTCGCAACCGATTTCCGCCTGGCGCAGGCGCACCGATTCAGCCGGCCGCAAGTGCTGCCGCACCGGTTGCGGGCATAGCTGGCCTCCGCGCGGCAAGGCGCCCCTGGCCGAGCACGCGCACTGAACGGGCGGTTGGCGTCAAGGCCGCCTCCTCGACACCCGCCCGCCGCTGCCGCGACTCACCGCGTGCGACAATTCTTTTTTTTTGCTCGATGGCCTGCTCGCCGAAGGCCGCCGCGTCTTGCTGTTCTCGTAATTCACCGAAATGCTGGCGCTGATCGAAGCGGCGCTGCACCAGCGCAAGATCGCCTACCAGCTGCTCACCGGACAAACCCCCGCACGCCAGCGCAGCGGCCTAGCAGCCCTGTCGGACTTACGAAAAATCACAAAATTTTGGTCAAAAAGTGATCAAAACTGTCGGCGTAGGTCGCCTCAAATTGAGTTCGGGACCTTCATGTGTTGCCGAAAATCGACGTACGAGGCCCGTGTCTGGTCTAAGTCCGACAGGCTCCTAGTGAAACGCTTCCAGAGCGGCCACGTGCCGGTGTTCCTGATCAGCCTCAAGGCCGGCGGCGTCGACCTCACCGCCGCCGACGCCGTGATCCACTATGACCCGTGGTGGAACCCGGCCGCCGAAGCGCAGGCCACCGATTGCGCCCACCGCATCGGCCAGGACAAGCCAGTGTTCGTCTACCGCTTGATCTGCGCCGGCACCGTCGAGCAGAAGATCCAGGCCATGCAGGGCCGCAAGGCCGAGCTGGCCCGCGCCGTGCTCGAAGGCGGCGGTGCCACCACGCAACTGCGCTTCAACGAAGCCGACCTGGCCGAACTGTTCGCGCCACTGTGACTTGCCGCAATCTGCACACGTCGGCGTTGCCGCATGCGGCGCCACCCATCATCCACGACAAAGAAACGACCAGGGCATGATCACGCCCTGGTCGTTCCTCTCATCGCCGCAGCAACTTACTTCACCGAGAAATCCTTGCTGGCGACCGGCTGGCCGTTCAGTGAAATTTCGACCTTGTAATCACCGGCGGGGAACCCGTCGGACTTGCTGATCATGAAGGCGGTGGTCTGCGGGCCCATCGTGTCGAGCACCTTGCTGTCCCCGTGCACGGTCTGCCCATCGCGGTAGGTCCACTTCGCCGCCAACGTCGCGTGACCACTGCCGACGGTCTCGACCGAGGCGTAGATCTTGTCCTTCGGCGCGAAGCTGGTACCGCTGGTACGGATTTTGTTGTTCGCATCGACACTGGAGCCGATCTCGACCGAACTGAAGCTCACGGCCGCACTGGCGCCGCTGGCAGGCAGCGCCGCCGTGGTGGCGGATGGCGGGGTCATCGGTGGCGTCATCGGCGGCGGCGTGGCGGTAGCAGCACTCGGCGGCGACGCGGACGGGATCGGCGCGGCCGGTTGGTTGCTTTTGCCACAGGCGCTCAGCGCCAGTGCGGCAGCCAGCACAGTGGTGAGTATCAGAGATTGGCGCGATGTTTTCATGGGGCAGTCTCCTGCTTCAGAATTTTGGCGGGAATCTTCAGGATCCGACCGGGCTTGATGCGTTCCGGGTTCGAGAGTTGGTCGCGGTTGACGTCGAAAATCGACTTCCACGCATTCGCGTTGCCACAAGAAATGCCTGGCGATCTTCAACAGGATTGCTGAAACCCGCCTTGACCAATGCGTCCGACCGAGTGGACTTCAGCGTGCCCTGCACGCTCGAGAAATCCGGCTGGCTGGTGTCATTACCCGTCACATGTCTCCCGGTTGCAGAACCCGGGTCAGTCATAGCCAGCCCGTGGTTAACTGTTTGTGAGTGTTCCTGCACAGCATTCAGCTTGGCAGCGAAGTCCGTTGCGCCTGGTGGGTGAAGCGCCCGGCAAGCGGCGACAAAATGTGGGCAAGCCCACCAAAAGCCTGTCGACACAGTTCAGCCTGGGCGTCGCTGCGCACGCTTGCATTGGCCACCGCGTCGCCAAGACAATACCGCCATGAAAATCGGTCGCAACGAGCCCTGCCCCTGCGGCAGCGGCCGCAAGTCGTGCCTGGTCAGCGCATGACCTTGCGTGACCTGATGACGGACGAGCACCACGAGGTGCATGAACATGGAGCGTCGCAATCCTTGACGGCGCATGATGTGATCTACGCACAGCTGGCGTCGGCCGAAGGCCTTACCCTGATCGAGGCGATCTGCCCGATTGCCCTGCCGCCAAGCGACAAGGTGCCGATCATCGCGCTGCGCGAACACCTGCGCGAAGAGGAAAGCGACCAGGCCAATCCACCCAGCGACGTCGAACGCCAGCAGATGTGGGACATCGAGTTGCGCCAGCTGTACCTGTCGTTGTCGGAGCCCTACCTGTATCCGTCGCTGCCGAGGCTGATGACCAGCGATGACGAGGCACTCGAATTCCACACCCTGGTCTATGCCATCGACTCGGCCCAGACTGCATTCGATGCACTGCGCCACCTCAGCCCCTGGACTGATGACGTCCCATTACAAGACGCCGGCATTCGGCGCCATGCCGATGGCCTGATCGAGCGTGCGGAAATCGACTGGGTGCAGAGCGATCCTGACAGGAAGACCGAACCCGGCACCGTGCTTGGCAACATCACCATCGCCGGCACCCGCTTGACGGCAGAAGTGAAATCGCGCGAACGGGCCGATCGTCTGCAAGACATCATCGAGGACCGCCTTGGCGCCCATGCCATCTTCCGCGCCGACGAGATACAAACGCCCGAACAAGCCATGGCGGAAAATCCTGCGCCGCCGCCACCGCCACCGCCACAGGATTCCGCGGAAACCCAGGCCATCCTCGCCGACTACCTGCGCAGCCACTACGGACGCTGGCCCGACATGCCGCTACCCGCGCTGGGCAACCGCACGCCGCGCGAGGTTGTGCAGACCCTTGCCGGGCGCGAACAGGTGGCAGCCTTGCTGATCGACGCGGAGCGACACGACCAGGGATTGCCCACAACCATCCACAAGTCGATCTTCGATGCCGTCCGCCGTGAATTGGGCCTGGAGGTCGAGGCCTGAGCCGTCGATTGCCCAATCGCGCATTACACTGAGGCCCAGCCAGAATCGTCACATGCCACAAATCCGGCAGCCGCTCAGGGGAGATCGATATGGACCAGCTCGGACCCACCGATCTGAAGTCGATACTGCATTCGAAACGGGCCAATATCTACTATCTGCAGCATTGCCGCGTACTGGTCAATGGCGGCCGGGTCGAGTACATCACCGACCAAGGCAAACAATCCCTGTACTGGAACATCCCGATCGCCAATACCACCACGGTACTGCTGGGCACTGGTACGTCGATCACCCAGGCAGCCATGCGCGAACTAGCCAAGGCCGGCGTGTTGGTCGGCTTCTGCGGGGGCGGTGGCACGCCACTATTTTCCGCCAACGAGGTTGATATCGAAGTGGCCTGGTTCTCGCCGCAAAGCGAGTACCGCCCCACCGAATACCTGCAGGCCTGGGTACGTTTCTGGTTCGACGACGACTTGCGCCTGACCGCGGCCAAGGCCTTCCAGCACACCCGTGCGCGGCGCATTGCCGGCGCATGGCAACACCGCGCGCTGCGCGACGCTGGCTTCGCCGTGGACGCTGCACGGCTCGATGAGCTGCTGGCACGCACCCATCGCGCGATCGACCTGGTCCCGGACAACACCAGCCTGCTGACCGAGGAAGCGCGGCTCACCAAGGCCTTGTTCAAGCTGGCCGTGGACACCATGGGCTACGGCGACTTCACCCGCGCCAAGCGTGGAACCGGCAGCGACCCGGCCAACCGTTTTCTCGACCACGGCAACTACCTAGCCTACGGCTTGGGCGCCACCGCCACGTGGGTACTCGGCCTGCCGCATGGCCTGGCCATCTTGCACGGCAAGACGCGTCGCGGTGGGCTGGTGTTCGACGTAGCGGACTTGGTCAAGGACGCGCACATCCTGCCGCAGGCGTTTATCTCGGCCATGCGCGGCGACGATGAACAAACTTTTCGACACGGCTGCATCGAAGCGCTGACCCGCGGCGAGGCACTGGACTTCATGATCGACACGCTCAAGGCCGTGGCGCTGGACACCGCCGCGCAGGCGGGTGGCACCACCGGGCAACCGACATGAACGTGCTGCTGGTCAGCCAGTGCGACAAGCGCGCACTCACCGAAACCCGCCGCATCCTCGACCAGTTCGCCGAACGCCGCGGCGAGCGCACCTGGCAAACCCCGATCACCCAGGCCGGACTGGATACTTTGCGCAAACTGCTGCGCAAGACCGCGCGCAAAAACACTTCCGTGGCCTGTCACTGGATCCGCGGGCTCGACCACAGCGAGCTGCTGTGGATCGTGGGCGATGCGCGCCGCTTCAACACCGAGGGCGCCGTGCCCACCAACACCACGGCCAGCGACGTACTGCGCAAGGCCGACGAAAACGACTGGCACAGCGCGCAGGACATCCGCTTGCTGGCGCAACTGGCCGCGCTGCTGCACGACCTTGGCAAGGCCAGCGTGGCCTTCCAGCAACGGCTGCAAGGCAAGCTCGACGAGCGCAACCGCTATCGCCACGAATGGGTGTCGCTGCGCCTGTTTCTGGCCTTCGTGGGCGGCAATGACGATCAGGGCTGGTTGCAGCGTCTGGCCGGCGACGAAGGCGACAATGAGGCGGCCTGGCTTGCACCGGGACGTTACGCTCGGGACGGGTTGGATAAGGACATCGAAAACCACCCCTTCCGCACGCTCATCACACAGGCACCGCTGGCGGCGGCCATCGGCTGGTTGATCGTCACCCACCACCGCTTGCCACTGATCCCGGTTAATACGGACGACGGAAGCCAGGCCTGGCTCGGCAAGCGCGCTGGCGGCTTTCAACAGGCGTGGCTGGAAACGCCGCTGGCCAGCGTGGCCCACGACTGGAACGAAATCCGCCAGCGCGCCGAGCGCGCGCAAGTCGAGCCGTACTGGCAACTGGCCGGTCCGCTGCCTGCGCTCGCGCCAGCATGGCGCACCCAGGCCAGACGCGCCGCCAAGGCACTGCTCGAACTACGCCAACGTCGCGGCGCGGATTGGCTCGGCAATCCCTACGCGATGCACCTGGCGCGCCTGTGTTTGATGCTGGCCGACCACCACTACTCCAGCCTGGGCGTGGACAAGAATGACCAACCAGTCGCCGCTCGCCAGCGCTTCGTGCAGAACGGCCAAACCGTCTTTGCCAACACCCTGCGCCCGGCCGTGATGAACCAGTCGCTGGTGGAGCACCTGCTTGGCGTGGGCTACAGCGCCAGCCTGATCGCCCATGCGCTGCCCAACTTCGAGCGCCACCTGCCGCGCCTCGTCAACCATCGCGGCCTGCGCAAGCGCAGCGCCGACGCGCGCTTTGCCTGGCAAGACAAGGCCTTCGATGCGGCCAGCGGCCTGCGCGAAACGGCCCGCGAGCACGGTGCCTTCATCATCAACATGGCCTCGACCGGCTGCGGCAAGACGCTGGCCAACGCGCGCATCCTGTACGCCCTGGCCGATCCACAACTGGGCCTGCGGGTGAGCTACGCGCTGGGCCTGCGCACACTCACGCTGCAGACCGGGCGCAGCTACCGTCACGACCTGCATTTGAATGACGATGAGCTGGCCGTGCTGGTTGGCGGCTCGGCCAGTCGTGCCCTGTTCGAGCACTACGAAGCGAAAGCCGAGGCCAGCGGTTCCGCCTCCGTGCAGGCACTGATCGAGGAAGACAGCCACGTGCTCTACGAGGGCAACGTGGCCGATCACCCGCTGCTCTCACGGGCGCTGGCCAATCCCGAGATTCGCAAGCTGATCTCCGCGCCGATGCTGGTGTGCACCGTCGATCACCTCGCACCGGCCACCGAATCGCTGCGCGCCGGCCGCCAGATCGCGCCAATGCTGCGCTTGATGAGCGCCGATCTGGTGCTCGACGAGCTGGACGACTACGACCTCGACGACCTGCCCGCATTGACCCGGCTGATGCACTGGGCCGGCATGCTCGGCAGCCGCGTGGTGCTGTCGTCGGCCACCCTGCCCCCGGCCTTGGTAGAAGGCATGTTCATGGCGTATCGCGCCGGTCGTCGTCACTATCAGCACAATCGCGGGCGTGCCGGCGGTAGCGGAGACAGCCCGGTTGAAGTGCCCTGCCTGTGGACGGATGAATTCGGCTCCCCGCAAACTGAAACCCTGGCTGACGCAGCCGACTTCGCCGCCGCTCACGCGCGTTTCGTCGAACGCCGCGTGGGCAAGCTGCGCGCCGCCCCGCCGCTGCGCCGCGCCGAGTTGCTGCCCATCCCCATCACCGCCAGACAGCCTGAACGCGTCCACGCCGAATTCGCCAACCATGTGCGCGACGCCTGCCTGCGCTTGCACCACGACCACGCCCATGCCGACCCGGACACCGGCAAGCATGTCAGCTTCGGCCTGGTACGCATGGCCAATATCGATCCGATCTTCGACGTGGCCTGCGCGCTATTTGAAGGCGCCATGCCGGAGAACACGCGCATCCACCTGTGCGTTTACCATTCCCGCTTCCCACTGGCGCAACGCTCGGCCATCGAGGCCATGCTGGACGCCACGTTCAACCGCCGCGATCCACAAGCCGTGTGGCGGCAGCCGGAAATTCGCAGCGCGCTCGATGCCAAGAGCGCGGAAGGCAACCATTTGTTCGTGGTGCTGGCCTCGCCGGTATGCGAGGTGGGCCGCGACTGGGACGCCGACTGGGCGGTGGCCGAACCATCCTCAATGCGCTCGCTGATCCAGCTGGCCGGTCGTGTGCAGCGCCACCGCCGCGCGCCGGGCGAGAAGCCCAACGTACTGGTGTTCGACAGCAACCTCAAAGGCATTCAGCAGGGCGATGGCCGCCAGCCGGTATTCACCCATCCCGGCTTCGAAAGCGACCGTGACCATGGTCGTTTCCTGCTGGCCAGCCACAGCCTGAGCGTGCTGCTTACCGAGGACGAATACCACCACCTCGACGCCATCCCGCGTATCCAGCCGCGCGCCGCTGGCGAACTTCGGCCGCGCGAGCGCTGGGTGGATCTGGAGCAGGCGCGCAGCCGCGCCAGCCTGCTGCCGGCAGCGCTTGCACCTGCCACCGGCTCAGCACGCCGCAGTTCCACGTCGGTTCCGCGACTGGAACCCGATCACGCATCCCCGGCGTGGCAATACCCGCAGGCCGCGCTCACCGGCGTCCTGCCGCAACAGCAGCCGTTTCGCCACGACGAGATGCCCGGCATCACGCTGGCATGGCTGCCCGACGAGGACGACGAGTTGCTGCCGCATCGCGTGGAAGACGACCGCACCAAGCGCGGTCAGAAACTCTACGTACCGGCGCCCGAAATGCTTCATCGAATCCCGCTGAAACCCGTGGGACGCATCAGCCCCTGGGGTGAGTTCGATCTGCTGACTCTCCTCAACGAACACGCCGCAGCGCTGGATCGCCCATTGGACGAAATCGCCAGGAAGTTCACCACCGTGGACGTACCACGCAGCGACCAAGGCTGGCGCTGGCACCCGCGGCTGGGCTTCACCAGGCAGCGCTGAGGCAAATCAATGCCAGGGATCGACCAGGGCGATGCCACAATCCTCGAAATCACGCACGTTGCGCGTGGCCAGCGTGGCCCCGCGCGAATGCACGATGCCGCCGACCATCGCGTCGGACTGGCTGCTCGCGCGTCCTCGCGCACAGCGGGCCACCGCAATCGCCGCATGGGCATCGGCGGCGTCGCCGTCGTAGGGGAGCACATGCCCGGCAAGCTTCTGTTCGAAAAGGCGGGTCAATCCCTGCTGCAAGTCGTTTCTGCATGGCCCCGCCGGCATGCAAAACAAGCCAAACAACAGCTCGCCACGAGTGATCGCCGTCGTGAACACGTCATCACCGGGCAAGCTCCCCACCCAGCTCATCACCTGTGGATCGGGTACAGGTTTGAACAACTCGGAGATGACGTTAGTGTCCAGCACGATCATCAACGAAAGTCCGGTGGCTCGCGCATGGGCTCTCGCACGGGCAACTCCAGCTCGATGCCGCCATTCGGCTCCACCAAGGCGCGGATGCTTTCCACCAGCGACTGCCCGCTCAACGGCTCAGCCTGCAAGGCACTGCGCAGGATGCTGCGCGCCTCCTCCTCTATCGAGTGGCCTCGTCGGGCCGCCCGCAGGCGCAGGCGCGCCTTCAGCTCATCATCCAGATTGCCAATAGTCATGGTGGCCATGAGCGAGCCCTCCGGCAGTGACTGCAATGATGGCATTGTAGTCACCCGCCATAAGCAAAGCCACGCTATTTGGCGGCCGTCGCAGAGCATGAGACAAACCGGGACTAGAACTTCACAATGATGGACTAATCGCACAAGGGGACGGATATGAGCGAATTGACCGACCGTGGAAAGACGTTCCGCGCCGCCATCGCCGGCTTCATTGAGGCCCGGCGCGAAGCCAAGCTGAAAAGCAAGGCCGATGATGCCGACACGGCATCGAAATACGACTATGCCACCTGGCTGGCCGATGCGGCTCGGCGGGTGGGCCAGATCCAGGCCGTGACCCACGTGCTCAAGGCCACCCATCCGGACGCGCGCGGCAGCAGCCTCCATGTCGCCCCGTCTCAGCTGCCGCAGCATGTCGAGATCGGCAGCCACCTGCTGGGCTCGGACTACGCTGAAGACGTGGTGGGCAACGCGGCGGCGCTGGATGTGTTCAAGCTGCTCAAGCTCGACGTCGACGGCCGCCGTCTGCTCGACTGGGCACAGGCCGGCGATGCCGATCTGCAGGCCGCACTATCCGACGCCGCCGAACAGGCCCAAGGCTGGATGCAGGCCTTTACCTCGCTGGTGCGCGAGGAAACGCAGCCGACCAGCCACCCCATGGCCAAGCAGCTCTATTGGCTGGCCGGCGAAAACCCGCAGGACGACGCCCAGTACCACCTGCTGCAGCCGATGTTCTCCAGCACGCTGGCCCACGCCGTGCACGCCGATATCCAGGCCGCACGCTTTGGCGAGATCAACAAGGAAGCGCGCCAGGCCCGACGCGACAACAAGCCAGGCGAACACCCCTACCGCGACTATCGCGGCCTCGTCGCCCGCAAACTGGGTGGCACCAAGCCGCAGAACATCTCGCAATTGAACAGCGAGCGCGGCGGCGTGAACTACCTATTCGCCTCGCTGCCGCCGCCGGCATGGGCACCGAGGCAGGGGCCTGACCTGCGCAAACTCGATTCGGTGTTCGACCAGATCCGTGGCGCGCTGTTCTGGTTTGGCGAAGTGCGCGAGCACCTGCAGGTCTTGGCAGATTTCCTCAAGACAAACCCGGATCAAAACAAGGAAACCCGCGATCGCGTGGCAGCCTCCGTGCAAGCCATCGGTCAAGAGCTGGCCATGTTCGGCACGGCAGTGCAAGGCCGCTACCCGGCAGGCTGGACGCGCGATGCCGACTGCCGACTGCCGCGGTGCGAACAACTCTGGCTCGACCCCGACCGCACCGAGCTGCCGCTGCGTGAGGATGCTGACTACCCGCAATGGCACGAAGACGACGTCACGTTCCAGCAAGCCTATGACCGCGGTGACTGGGCCGACGAGGTGGCCACCCGCTTCGGCCTGTGGCTCAACGGCCAGTTGCGCAAGCGCAGCGATGAATTGGCCGTGCTGGGCGAATCCGAGATGCGCCACTTCGCACGCCAGGCCATCCTCGACGTGGCCTGGCCCATTCCGTTGCAACGCCGCGCCAAGGCAGGTGCCGCATGAACGCTTGTCCCAACTTCACCCACCTGCTGGTGCTGCCGCACCTCAAGGTGCACAACGCCAACGCCATCTCCAGCCCACTGACCCACGGGTTTCCGTCGATCACCGCCTTTCTTGGCCTGATGTGGGCGCTGGAGCGCAAGACCCGCGCAGCCGGATTGGATCTCGAGTTTGGCGCCGTGGGCGTGGTCTGCCACAGCCACCAGGAGCAGACCACCGAGAGCGGCTTCGTCAAAGCCTTTCGCCTCACCCGCAATGCCGTGGGCAAGGACGGCAAGACCGCCGCCATCGTCGAGGAAGGCCGTATCCACCTCGACCTCAGCCTGGTGCTGGCGGTGCATGCCGGGCCATGGGATCAGGACGCGCAGCGGCGCGACCTGAAAACCATCGCTGACCTGCTGCAAGGCATGCGTATCGCCGGCGGCACGCTGCTGCCGGCCCCGCAAACGCAAACGTCGCGACACCGCCCGTGGCTGGCCGACCTCACCGGCAACAGCGACGACCAGGCCAACGCGTTCCGCAAACTTCGCGCCCGCTTGCTGCCCGGTTCGGCACTGGTGGCGCGCGACGACCTGATCGACCAGCGTTTGCGGGTATTGCAGGCGGGCACGCCAGAGCCCACCCGCCTCGACGCCTGGTTGTCGCTGTGCCGCATCAACTGGTACTACGACATGCAGGCCGAGGGCGGTACAGGCGCATGGCAAAACGACCGCACGAAAGGCTCTGGCTGGGTCGTACCCATCCCGGTCGGCTACGGCGCCTTGGGCGATCTGCACGAAGCCGGCAGCGTGCCCAACGCACGCGATGCCAGCACGCCGTTCCGCTTCGTCGAAAGCCTGTACTCCATGGGCGAATGGATCGGCCCGCACCGCCTGCACTCACCGCAAGACCTGCTCTGGTACGCCGACAGCCACCCCGACGACGGCCTGTACCGCTGCCGCAACGACTATCACACCGTTAACACCAACCTCTGACTCGACAAGGAATTGCATCATGACCAACGAACTCAAGACCGCTTCCGTGCTCGCGTTCGAGCGCAAACTCGACCCTTCCGATGCGCTGTTGTTTGCCGGCAACTGGGCCGCGCGCACCGAGTCGCAAGACTGGGCGCCGATCACGCTACGCGAAAAATCCGTGCGCGGCACCATTTCCAATCGCCTGAAGGCTGGCGCGCAGGACCCAGCCAAACTGGATGCTTCCATCCAGAACCCCAACCTGCAGACCGTCGATGTCGCCGCCCTACCTGCCGACGCCGACACCTTGAAAGTGCAGTTCACCGTGCGGGTACTGGGTGGGGCCGGCAATCCATCCGCCTGCAACGATGCCGACTACCGCCACAAACTTCTTGCGACGGTGGGTGACTATGTACAGCAGCACGGCTTCGTTGAGCTGGCACGACGCTATGCCGCCAACCTCGCCAACGGCCGCTTCCTGTGGCGCAACCGCATCGGCGCCGAGCAGGTGGAAGTACAGATAGCCCACATCCAGGATGGTGAAGCGGCCAGCCGATGGACGTTCAACGCACTTGCGCACTCCATGCTCGATCTGGCCGCCTCCGCCGACGATACGCAAAGTTTGTCCGAGCTGGCCACACTGATCGCGTCCGGTCTGGCCGGTGAGAGCCACGTGTTGCTGCAAATTATGGCCTTCGTGCGAGTCGGTGCGGGACAGGAGGTGTTTCCATCACAGGAACTGATTCTTGACAAGGGCAGCAGCAAAAAGAGCAAGACGCTGTACGACGTACAGAGTGTGGCCGCCATCCATTCGCAAAAAGTCGGCAACGCCCTGCGCACCATCGACACCTGGTATCCGGATGCGATCGAGAACGGCCCCATCGCCGTGGAGCCTTATGGTTCTGTCACCACCCAGGGCAAGGCATACCGCCAGCCCAAGGCGAAGATGGATTTCTACAACCTGCTCGATGGCTGGATCATCAAAGACAAGGTGCCCGACGTGGACCAGCAGCACTTCGTCATCGCCACCCTCATTCGCGGCGGTGTATTCGGCGAGGCAAGCTGATCGCCATGACCACGCACTACATCGACATCACCGTCAAACCCGATCCGGAATCCAGCGCAGCGCAGTTGCTCGGTGCGCTGTACGACAAATTGCATCTCGCTCTTGTGCAATACGGGCTGAACGACATCGGCGTCAGCTTTCCGGGCTACAGCATGAATCCACGCAACCTGGGTACTGCGCTGCGCCTTCACGGAACCGACCACGCACTGCGGCAACTGACGCAAGCGGATTGGCTCAAGGGTGTACGCGATCATGTCCGCGTCACAGACATCACCGAAGTACCCGACGGCGCATCGCATCGCACCGTTCGCCGCAAGCAATTCAAGACCAGCGCCGAGCGGCTGCGCAGGCGGCGCATGCGGCGCAAGGGTGAAACAGCAGAGCAAGCGGCCCGGGCCATCCCCTCCAGCATCGAGCGCCAGCCCAACCTCCCCTACGTCCACGTGCGAAGCCAAAGTACCGGACAGCCGTTCTGCCTGTTCGTCACCCTGGGCGCACCCGCCGCCGACGCGACGCCCGGTAAATTCAACGGCTACGGCCTCAGCGAAACCACCACCATCCCCTGGTTCTGACCCAATTTTCAGAAGACCCAAGAGTAGTCTTGTAAATCAACCACTTGCCGGCTGACCTCTCAAAAGGGGGCCAGCCGCTTTTCTTGCACTTTCTGCGCCTTGATCAAATACTTGTTCGCGTGGAAGTCTAGTCCGCTGCCGCGTAGGCAGCTCAGAAATGCAGGGTAGTCGCCGCCACCATCGCCTTGATGTCCGCTGCCGCGTAGGCAGCTCAGAAACGCCTTGATTTCAGTGCCACGAGTGTTCTTTGCGTCCGCTGCCGCGTAGGCAGCTCAGAAACAACGAAGTCCAGCGCGAAGGCGAAGCGTTGAGTCCGCTGCCGCGTAGGCAGCTCAGAAATCTCGCACCATGCGGATCAGGTCATCGGAAATGTCCGCTGCCGCGTAGGCAGCTCAGAAATTTCTCTCGTGGCTCGTGGAGGGCGTGTCATCGTCCGCTGCCGCGTAGGCAGCTCAGAAAAAGAGCAACCAAGGCGGTAAGGGGTGCCGTCGGTCCGCTGCCGCGTAGGCAGCTCAGAAAGCCAACGGCGTCGGAAACCTGTTCCACCAGAAGTCCGCTGCCGCGTAGGCAGCTCAGAAAATTGAAGTCGGCCAGGATGCAGCGCTTGGCGTGTCCGCTGCCGCGTAGGCAGCTCAGAAACGCTGGCCGTGCGTCCATCGACGGGCGCGGCAAGTCCGCTGCCGCGTAGGCAGCTCAGAAAGTCGCCAGCACAGCGCCGAAGCCGGCAAAGTTGTCCGCTGCCGCGTAGGCAGCTCAGAAATCAGATTGTCAGGCGACTGCCGACAGGCTGAAGTCCGCTGCCGCGTAGGCAGCTCAGAAATAAACTTGCGCGTACAGAAAGCCACACGACCAGTCCGCTGCCGCGTAGGCAGCTCAGAAAATGGAGTCAGGCGAGGCGCGGACGAAACGTTTGTCCGCTGCCGCGTAGGCAGCTCAGAAAATGCGGTAACCTCAAGCGTCAGCTATGGCAAGGTCCGCTGCCGCGTAGGCAGCTCAGAAACAACAAGGCTCACGCCGCAAACGCCAAAGCACGTCCGCTGCCGCGTAGGCAGCTCAGAAAAAGGTCGAGATGATGGCGCGCATGCTGGCCGAGTCCGCTGCCGCGTAGGCAGCTCAGAAACTCTTTCTCTTGTTGCGCGGCAATGTGTACCTGTCCGCTGCCGCGTAGGCAGCTCAGAAATTGACGCCGAGATGAAGAAACGGCTGTTCACCGTCCGCTGCCGCGTAGGCAGCTCAGAAAAACTCGGCGGTAGATTCCGCTGCCAGCGTCGGGTCCGCTGCCGCGTAGGCAGCTCAGAAAAAGCCCGCTTGAAGTCTTCCAGCGACTTGATCGTCCGCTGCCGCGTAGGCAGCTCAGAAACGTCGCCATGGCAGTTCACGCAATATGGCGACGTCCGCTGCCGCGTAGGCAGCTCAGAAAATCACATCGGCGCAGGGCGATCTTATTGTTGGGTCCGCTGCCGCGTAGGCAGCTCAGAAAAATAAAGGATCGGCCGATGTTTGCGCAGGCAAGTCCGCTGCCGCGTAGGCAGCTCAGAAAAGCCGGGCACGACGGGTGGCGATACCACGTTCGTCCGCTGCCGCGTAGGCAGCTCAGAAAGCCTGAGTCTGGCCCTCGATAGGTCGTGGAGCGTCCGCTGCCGCGTAGGCAGCTCAGAAACGTATGCTGGACGACGCGCGGCAGGAGTGCCAGTCCGCTGCCGCGTAGGCAGCTCAGAAAGACGTACAGCGCGCGCGGCTCATCTGCGACAAGTCCGCTGCCGCGTAGGCAGCTCAGAAATCCTCAGAATGCGCGTCGTCGAAAGCGTCTTGGTCCGCTGCCGCGTAGGCAGCTCAGAAACTTCGAAACTGTTGCGGCGCCGACCGCCCGCGAGTCCGCTGCCGCGTAGGCAGCTCAGAAAATCGAGCTGCTTGCCATCTGCAGCCGCTGGTTGTCCGCTGCCGCGTAGGCAGCTCAGAAAGCGGAGGCAACTGATGTCAGCTTCGAACTACAGTCCGCTGCCGCGTAGGCAGCTCAGAAATTCAATCGTTCCACGGATGCCGTACTTTCCGCGTCCGCTGCCGCGTAGGCAGCTCAGAAAACTCGGCGCCAATGCAACGCGACTGAAGAACCGTCCGCTGCCGCGTAGGCAGCTCAGAAAGAACGCATCGGAGCCGTGGCTTGACCAGTCATGTCCGCTGCCGCGTAGGCAGCTCAGAAATGTTGCGCGGCAATGTGTACCTTGTCACCGGAGTCCGCTGCCGCGTAGGCAGCTCAGAAAGTATGGCTATGGTCCGCTCGAGGTGGCATACAGTCCGCTGCCGCGTAGGCAGCTCAGAAATGGCCGGCGAATGGATGTTCGCCAACGTGGTGGTCCGCTGCCGCGTAGGCAGCTCAGAAAACACCAACGCCCGCCGACGTGGTCACGCGGCAGTCCGCTGCCGCGTAGGCAGCTCAGAAATTCTCGCCGCCTGACTGGAGACAAACACAATGGTCCGCTGCCGCGTAGGCAGCTCAGAAATCAGTCTGGCGGATGGCTTCAGCCTGGTCTTTGTCCGCTGCCGCGTAGGCAGCTCAGAAACTGCAGACCGCGCGTCGTGTTCGGAGATATCCGGTCCGCTGCCGCGTAGGCAGCTCAGAAAAAAGGAACCATGATGTCCGATGAGCCATTGATGTCCGCTGCCGCGTAGGCAGCTCAGAAAAAGGGTGGCGGCTCAAGCTCCACAGACCTCGGGTCCGCTGCCGCGTAGGCAGCTCAGAAATGGCAACTATCGCGGTCCAACCAGTTAACAGCGTCCGCTGCCGCGTAGGCAGCTCAGAAACAGTCGATCCTTGGCGACCTGTTGCCCGTCATGTCCGCTGCCGCGTAGGCAGCTCAGAAATGCTGAAAGACCTGCAGGACATCAAGACCACGGTCCGCTGCCGCGTAGGCAGCTCAGAAAAGCATCGATATCCAGTCCATCGCCCGCTCTGAGTCCGCTGCCGCGTAGGCAGCTCAGAAAATGCCCGTTTGAAGTCTTCCAGCGACTTGATTGTCCGCTGCCGCGTAGGCAGCTCAGAAAACCTTGGCATCAGTATCTATGACCTGCTGAAAGTCCGCTGCCGCGTAGGCAGCTCAGAAAAGCAAGCGTGGCGAGTACAAGGTGGTATGCATGTCCGCTGCCGCGTAGGCAGCTCAGAAATTGTCGCTGAACTCATCGCACCTGTGCAGCTCGTCCGCTGCCGCGTAGGCAGCTCAGAAATACATGTTCCGTGGAATCTTCAGGTCGTGACGGTCCGCTGCCGCGTAGGCAGCTCAGAAAATCAACCGGGAGAACGACATGAACGACGAAGCGTCCGCTGCCGCGTAGGCAGCTCAGAAAAGGCGATCAACGCGGCACGCGCCATCTTCTGGGTCCGCTGCCGCGTAGGCAGCTCAGAAATGGATGGATGCCGCTGCGGCCACCGATCCTGCGTCCGCTGCCGCGTAGGCAGCTCAGAAAATCGGCCTAGGGACTGTCGGTAAGACCTACCTGTCCGCTGCCGCGTAGGCAGCTCAGAAATTTCCGCTCAGTTCAACGCGGTCGGTATACATGTCCGCTGCCGCGTAGGCAGCTCAGAAAAGAAGAAGTACCCGATGCCGGACCGCGGGCACGTCCGCTGCCGCGTAGGCAGCTCAGAAATTTTGTTCGGCTTAGCCGATGTAGTAGCGTGTGTCCGCTGCCGCGTAGGCAGCTCAGAAAGTGATGCTTGCAATCGTGTCGGTGCCCGTCAAGTCCGCTGCCGCGTAGGCAGCTCAGAAAAAGCTCCCGCGCGAGTCACGGCGGCCGAAAAGGTCCGCTGCCGCGTAGGCAGCTCAGAAACTCCGCAGCCCAAATATCGCCATGAACGCATCCTCCGCTGCCGCGTAGGCAGCTCAGAAACATCACGGCATCCGCGTCCATCCGATCTGCCAGTCCGCTGCCGCGTAGGCAGCTCAGAAATGCAAAGCATCGGAACCGTAGAAGCTAAGCCCGTCCGCTGCCGCGTAGGCAGCTCAGAAAAGTCACGGCAGGCTATTCGAAGTATCGGCTGCGTCCGCTGCCGCGTAGGCAGCTCAGAAAATCGGCGCAGCCCGCGCTAGTGCTGGCGGTACGTCCGCTGCCGCGTAGGCAGCTCAGAAAGCCACGACAGCCGACACGTTCAAAGCTGCACTGTCCGCTGCCGCGTAGGCAGCTCAGAAAGATCGACGGCGGACGATATCCGCAATCACCGGGTCCGCTGCCGCGTAGGCAGCTCAGAAAATATGCTGGTCGCGAACGCGCCAATCGCCGCCGTCCGCTGCCGCGTAGGCAGCTCAGAAAGTAACGGCAGTCGGCGCAGCGGACGGTCATGGGTCCGCTGCCGCGTAGGCAGCTCAGAAAATACTGCGGGTTCTCCGCGCTCGTCCAGCTCAGTCCGCTGCCGCGTAGGCAGCTCAGAAATTGTGCGCGACGCTGGACGCTTCCAGCTTCTCGTCCGCTGCCGCGTAGGCAGCTCAGAAAGGCAAAGATCAGGTTCTGCGGCTGCGCATTGCTGTCCGCTGCCGCGTAGGCAGCTCAGAAAGAAGCCCTCGCGAAACTCCAAAAATCCGGCTAGTCCGCTGCCGCGTAGGCAGCTCAGAAAGGTACCGGCGGCCAGGGTAGTGCTGCCATCGCGTCCGCTGCCGCGTAGGCAGCTCAGAAAGGCAAAGATCAGGTTCTGCGGCTGCGCATTGCGTCCGCTGCCGCGTAGGCAGCTCAGAAAGTCACGAAGAGAACCAAGCGATGAAACCCGACGTCCGCTGCCGCGTAGGCAGCTCAGAAAAAAAGGGGCGACGGTTCGCGGTGCCGAGCTATGTCCGCTGCCGCGTAGGCAGCTCAGAAAGCAACACTGGTAGCCGAGGTGATGCTGACCACGTCCGCTGCCGCGTAGGCAGCTCAGAAACTACAGCTCACGCATGATGACGACTGAGAACGGTCCGCTGCCGCGTAGGCAGCTCAGAAAATCGGGCGCGGCAACTCGCATGCGGCAGACACGTCCGCTGCCGCGTAGGCAGCTCAGAAATCGAACTACACCAAGTCGCTGAGCTTCACGCTGTCCGCTGCCGCGTAGGCAGCTCAGAAAGCGCCGGTATTGGCTGGCATGGGTATAGATTAGTCCGCTGCCGCGTAGGCAGCTCAGAAAATCGGGCGCGGCAACTCGCATGCGGCAGACACGTCCGCTGCCGCGTAGGCAGCTCAGAAAGCGTGCGGGATTTATTGCACGCGGAGGATAGAGTCCGCTGCCGCGTAGGCAGCTCAGAAAAGAGATCACGCTGTGCAGTGCGTGGCGAGGCGGTCCGCTGCCGCGTAGGCAGCTCAGAAATTTCCTCCGTACCTCGCAAGTACGGACTCAGCGTCCGCTGCCGCGTAGGCAGCTCAGAAATGACTCGCGCGGCCATGGCATGGCGTTGAACAGTCCGCTGCCGCGTAGGCAGCTCAGAAATGATAAATACTGATCGTATCGCCGCGGACAGTGTCCGCTGCCGCGTAGGCAGCTCAGAAATATTTCCCGCCGATGTGCGGTCTTTTGTATTTGTCCGCTGCCGCGTAGGCAGCTCAGAAAACCATCGACCAGGCCATGCGCACATGCGTCTTGTCCGCTGCCGCGTAGGCAGCTCAGAAAACAGCGTCAGGCACTGGTAGCAACACCGCAGCGTCCGCTGCCGCGTAGGCAGCTCAGAAAACTACGCGTCGGATGTCACAGCGCTGTTCGTGGTCCGCTGCCGCGTAGGCAGCTCAGAAACAGCCGCGGCAAGCTTCACGCGCAGATCGTGCGTCCGCTGCCGCGTAGGCAGCTCAGAAATCTGCAATACAGGCTGCAAGGGAAAGTGGCAGGTCCGCTGCCGCGTAGGCAGCTCAGAAACTCTACCTCGTTGCGCCAGTAGCTGCGGAAGGGTCCGCTGCCGCGTAGGCAGCTCAGAAAGTCACGTCGAAAGTGCCAGCGGCGACGATGGCGTCCGCTGCCGCGTAGGCAGCTCAGAAACGAAAACGCAGCGTGTGCGTGCACATCGGTTGCGTCCGCTGCCGCGTAGGCAGCTCAGAAAGTGATGGGCAAGCTTCCGCACATCTTCGGTGAGTCCGCTGCCGCGTAGGCAGCTCAGAAATGTGCCGCTTTCCCGCGTGCCTTGTCCGTTGCGTCCGCTGCCGCGTAGGCAGCTCAGAAAGGCACACTACTGGCGACGCTGCCATGTTCTGCGTCCGCTGCCGCGTAGGCAGCTCAGAAAAGACCCGGTCACTGTGCATAACCCCGTCGATAGTCCGCTGCCGCGTAGGCAGCTCAGAAATCGACGGTCGCCGCAGTCCTTAGATCGACAGAGTCCGCTGCCGCGTAGGCAGCTCAGAAAAACAAGTCCCCTCGCTTCAGCAGCCAGTGCCAGTCCGCTGCCGCGTAGGCAGCTCAGAAATAACTGGAAAGGTGGCGCAACACCTGAAAGACGTCCGCTGCCGCGTAGGCAGCTCAGAAATGACGTGTTTGACCGGTACATGGATGTGTTTTGTCCGCTGCCGCGTAGGCAGCTCAGAAATTGATGTTCCGCAGCTTGTCTGCGTCGATCTTGTCCGCTGCCGCGTAGGCAGCTCAGAAAAGCACCTACGCGTTGCGAAAATACACATTGCCGTCCGCTGCCGCGTAGGCAGCTCAGAAAAAGCAAGAAGCCATCGCGCTATACGGCACCCAGTCCGCTGCCGCGTAGGCAGCTCAGAAACTGTGTACTCGTCAAGAAAGTCGGTGAACAGATGTCCGCTGCCGCGTAGGCAGCTCAGAAATGGCGTGCCCGAACACGAATACCAATTACCCGGTCCGCTGCCGCGTAGGCAGCTCAGAAATGCCGAGCGATGGGTGTGCGTTGCCTTGGGACGTCCGCTGCCGCGTAGGCAGCTCAGAAAAGTGGGCAATGCCCTCGCTGCCGGTGTTGTCGGTCCGCTGCCGCGTAGGCAGCTCAGAAACAACGAAAGCTCGGCAGTTCTACTGCCTGCCGAGTCCGCTGCCGCGTAGGCAGCTCAGAAATTGGGTGAAACGCGCATCAGCCCGGCGGCGCGGTCCGCTGCCGCGTAGGCAGCTCAGAAAAGCCCGAGCGCGATGGCGACATCACCATCGCTGTCCGCTGCCGCGTAGGCAGCTCAGAAAATCAAGATGAAAAAGGCGGGGATAAAGTCGGGGTCCGCTGCCGCGTAGGCAGCTCAGAAAACTGATCCGCCTTATGGGCTGGGCGACAAGTGGTCCGCTGCCGCGTAGGCAGCTCAGAAAATCAGCCGCAACCGCTCCACCATCAAGCAGACGTCCGCTGCCGCGTAGGCAGCTCAGAAATAAGTCCGCTAGCCCTTGAGCGATACGGCCAGGTCCGCTGCCGCGTAGGCAGCTCAGAAAAATGACATGCGGGAACGCGCATGAAGCCCGACGTCCGCTGCCGCGTAGGCAGCTCAGAAATGTTCATACCCCGATCGACCTCCACTTCACAAGTCCGCTGCCGCGTAGGCAGCTCAGAAAACATGGCAAAGCTCACCACTAAGTCACGCAGCGTCCGCTGCCGCGTAGGCAGCTCAGAAAATCAACCGCATCAAAAACAAGAGTGGGGCATCGTCCGCTGCCGCGTAGGCAGCTCAGAAAAGTGACGTGGCAGGAGTTGGAATCCTCAAGATGTCCGCTGCCGCGTAGGCAGCTCAGAAAACGATGAACATCGATGCCGTACGTGTCTCGCAGTCCGCTGCCGCGTAGGCAGCTCAGAAATCATTCGTTAGGCCGCATGAAAACCATCCAGTGTCCGCTGCCGCGTAGGCAGCTCAGAAACGCGTAATCATCCCCGCCTTCTTCGCCCCACTGTCCGCTGCCGCGTAGGCAGCTCAGAAAAATCGAAGTTCCACGATACAGCGGGCGCCGTAGTCCGCTGCCGCGTAGGCAGCTCAGAAAAAGGGATGTAAGCAAAGTGCATCGAACAATCAGTCCGCTGCCGCGTAGGCAGCTCAGAAAAGCATCGATGCGCTGGTGGCGCAATCCGATGCGTCCGCTGCCGCGTAGGCAGCTCAGAAATACAGCGAGACAACCCACCGGAGAAACGAACAGTCCGCTGCCGCGTAGGCAGCTCAGAAACTTCCAGAAGCGACCGTGGGATTGGGTCATGGCGTCCGCTGCCGCGTAGGCAGCTCAGAAAAATGGTCGGCGCACCCGTGGGCCTCGTAGCTAGTCCGCTGCCGCGTAGGCAGCTCAGAAAAAGCGCGGCTACGATTGGCTGGCAGCTGTATCGTCCGCTGCCGCGTAGGCAGCTCAGAAAACGCGGGCCAGCGTGTGGCTGCCCAGTGAGCCGTCCGCTGCCGCGTAGGCAGCTCAGAAACTCCCACAACCTCAGGACACTCACATGAGCAAGTCCGCTGCCGCGTAGGCAGCTCAGAAAGTTGAAGTCGGCCAGGATGCACCGCTTGGCGTGTCCGCTGCCGCGTAGGCAGCTCAGAAAATGCGCATATCAGACTTCTGCGTGATGATTGAGTCCGCTGCCGCGTAGGCAGCTCAGAAACAAGGCCAGCTTGACGCGCTTTGCGACTTCGTGTCCGCTGCCGCGTAGGCAGCTCAGAAAGCCGACCGGCACGAATCCGTTGCAGGGGTGCCGTCCGCTGCCGCGTAGGCAGCTCAGAAAAGCAGCGCGCTGCGGCTTTGCTCGGTGGATAGGTCCGCTGCCGCGTAGGCAGCTCAGAAAAACCAGCGACGTATAGACATTGCCGGTCACCAGTTCACTGCCGCGTAGGCAGCTCAGAAACTGACGGGCGCGCGTGTCGGCACTACCCTGCTGTCCGCTGCCGCGTAGGCAGCTCAGAAAGCAGCGATTCGCTGCCGCCTCATTGAAGCATGGTTCGCTGCCGCATAGGCAGCTCAGAAAAACCGTTCTTTCGCCGTCATTCCCACGAAAGCGGGAATCCAGTACCTTTCCCCCCGGGTCGCTGGATCCCCGCACTCGCGGGGATGGCGAGGCGGTATCGAGTTTTTCGAGGTGCGCTTGAAAGACGCAGTGGATGATCATTCGATGCAAGCAGACGCGAAGCGTGGCAGCCAGCTGCGGCTGCTCGTCGACGACCGCGAATGCAGGGGGGCGATGCGGGTCGCACTTGCCGCCTGCGACACGTTCGCCATCGAAATCCGGCGCCTGCCGGTGGGCGACTACTGCGTCGACAATGCGCTGTTGTTCGAGCGCAAGACGCTGCTCGACTTGGCGGCATCGATCAAGGATGGGCGACTTTTCGCGCAAGCCTTGCGACTGGCGAAAGCGAAGCTTCCCGCGGCGCTGATTCTCGAAGGCAGCGCTCGCGATCTGGCCTCCAGCGGCATGCGCGTCGAGGCGATCCGGGGTGCCTTGGTCACGGTATCGCTGTTCATCGGCCTGCCGGTGCTGCGCACGCACGACGCCGAGGATACGGTGCGCACGCTGCGCTATGCCGCGCAACAGCGGCGTGCCATGACCAGCGGCGCGTTGCCACGCCGAGGTCGCCGCCCCAAGGGCAAGGCTGCGCTGCAATCGCATGTCTTGCAGGGGCTACCGGGTGTCGGCCCGCAACGGGCGGCGCGCCTGATCCAGCGCTTCGGCAGTATCGAAGCGGCGATCGTCGCCGATGCGGATGCACTGGCCGAGGTGGACGGTATCGGTCCGCTGATTGCGCGCAAGTTGCGCTGGACGGTCGAGGAGCCGCGCGGCTTCTACGCCCTGCCCGATGGCGTTCCGTGGCGCAGGGTGCTCCCCGTCGTGGAATCGCGTACCGGTTGACGGTGGCGGTGCGACACAGGCAGCAATCCATGGGGCGCAAGATGCCGCTCGGACGTCAGATCCGTTAGTGGCGCTCGTTTTGGCATGCATGTTTCAATCCGCGCCCGCTCGCGCACGAGCGTGCGACACCCTCTTTGCATCGTTATGATCCCGTTCGACCGATGAAAAAGAGCGCAACGAAGAACTGCTGAAACGGCTCGGCCCGGACTTCGATCCCAAGGCGTTCGATGCCGGCGAAGTGACGTTTCATTCCGCCAAGCGGCAGTTGAAGGCGTTGCGGGAGAGCATGCGATGATTACCTTGCGCTGGTGAGGTCATCCAGAAATTCCGACACGGGAGCCACGCCTGACACCATGAGCTGGTCGCGGGCGCGAGTGCAGGCGACGTACAGCAGGTGCCGTTCGGTGTTGTAGACCTCTTCCAGGTCGGCATCGTCCGTGACCGACTCGATACGTTGCTGCAGCGGCACCACTTCGTCGTCGCAGGCCATCACGGCCACGGCGCGGAATTCCAGGCCCTTGGCCAGGTGCCTCGTGCAGAGGGATACGTGGCCGGGCGCGGTCTGGGTGTGGTCATCCAGCACCTTGAACGGCAGACCCGCGCTCGCCAATGCCTTGCGGGCGCGATCCAGTTCGGCGCACGAGCGCACGAACACGCCCAGTTCCTGTGGCGCGATGCCTTCGTTGACGCGCTGGTGCAGCCAATCGCCGACGGCGGCGGACTCAACATCCGCCGAGGGGAACGAGCTGATCGTCGGTACGGGGCCGTTGAATATCGAGACCGTACCGCGGCGCTGCTCGACGTTGCCGTCCACGTCGGACACCTCCGGTGCCAGCAGGCGGTCGGCCTGCATGCGGATCTGGTGCGAGGTGCGGTAGTTGATGTGCAGCGTGCGCGAGCGACCGCGGATGTCCACGCCCAGCGACTTCCACGAGAACGGCTGCTGGAAGATGCGCTGGCCCAGGTCGCCAGCGAAGAACAAGGCGTTCGGCCGATCGGCACCCAACGCGGCCAAGACCTTCAGCTGCGCCACGTTGATGTCCTGCGCCTCGTCGATCACCGTGAAATCGAACGGCGGATGGCGGCAGCCGGGCAGTTCGTTCGCCAGCCGCCCGAACATGCCGGCGCGCGTTGTCCATCCGCGCTGCTGCAGCTCGGCGCGCACGTCCTGGCAGATCGACCAGAGCAGCGCACGGCGTGCCTCCGGCAGCCGCGTCTTGCGGCCTAGCCGCTGGACGTCGCGGTAGCTTTCCCAGCTGCCCAATTGCCAGCCGTCGACCACGTCCTGCCATTCCGACAGCAGGAACGCGGCGCTGAAACGATGTTCAGGATGCGCCGCCGATGCCGCGTCCAGCAGGCTGCGGATCTCGTCCGCGCTGGCAAGCCGGGGCCGGCCGAATTGCAGTTCGTACAGCCGTTCGCCGATGGCATTCATCGCTTGGACTTCGATGCGCTCGCCCAGCATCGGCGTATTGCTGATCAGCCGGCGCAGCTTGATGCGCAGCGCATGGGCCAGCGTGTCGGAGAACGTGGCCAGCAGGATGCGACCCTCAGGGTTCGCGCGCGCCAGATGCACCGCGCGATGCAGCGCCACAATGGTCTTGCCGGTGCCGGCCGAACCGGACACGCGCGCCGGACCGCTGTAATCCTTCTCCACCCATTCGCGCTGCGCCGGGTGCAGGAAGATCGTCCACTTGTCCCACGGGAACGCCAGCGCGCGCTCCAGCTCGTCCACATCGTTCATGGTGCGGAAGCGGCGCTGCGCGTCCGGGTGTTCGAACGGGCTGGCTTCCGCCACCGCCACGACCGCCGACATGGGTTGCCCACCCGTCGCCAGTTCCAGCAACGCCTCCGCCGCCTCGGCCGGCAGATGATCGGTCAGTTCGAGCAGGGTGTCCTCATTGGCCGCACGCACATCCGGCAGCCATTCCTCCGGTACGCCGTAGGCAAGCAGGTCGCCGTCGGCCACGCCCGCAAAAAGCATTGGCTTAGCGGGAGCCGGCTGTTCGACCTCGACGTACTTCGGGACGGCGATTTCCTCGACCCGCTCGCGAATCTCCACCAACTGCGCGGCACCGGTCTTCGGGTGCGTCTCCAGCTTGCGACGCTCGGCCCACTGGTAGGCCTTGTCGTGGTGATCCACATAACAAAGCAGCAGGCTCGCCGCGGTCTTGTGCACGATCAGCCGGACATCGCTGCCGACCCGCACCGACCAGAAATTCGGATCCCGCGCGCGGTCGAGCTTGTGCAAGCTCATGCCCGGGTTGACCGGGTTCATCTGCAGGTCGAAGGCTGTCGTCTTCACGGCCTTCTGCTCGTCGCCGGTGAGGCGGGCGAGGCTGTCAGTGAAGGTGTCGGCGATGCGGAAGTCCATCACGTTTGTATCGTCACGACCGCAGCCACCTTGGCGGCAACCGCCGAATAAAGGTCAACATCGACTTCGGGAGCGCGAATTGAAACCACAAGGGCGTATCGCGCCGCGGTGTTGTACCGTTCGAGGCGAGGGCGCGTCTTCCACCAACCAAGTGCCGGATACACCGCCAGCACGCTTCGACTCGCGAGGTCAGCGGCACTTCCGCGCCAGATGTCCGAATGTAGCGACCCTTTGTGTCTGCCTTGTGTACCAATGACCCAGTCTTGGTCGATGCCACCGCTTCGCGTCTGTTCTTCCCCATCACGTGCAGCAACGTTAATACGCGCACGAAAATCCGCCTCAGACTCGAGCGGACGCTTTACGTCAAACCTCAGCCCATGCGACTCATATCGGTAGCGAGACTTGATGCCACGAGCCGACGGATTTGGCTCGATAAAATACGAAAGCGTAACTCGCATCTCCACTTCCGTCTGCCCTAGCGCCTCAAGCTCCTCCAAAGGCCAGGGGAGCCGGTGCAGATTCATATCGCGCGCCGAGGGCTCCTTGCCCTGCTCGCGCTTGAACGGATGCAACTGTTCCTCGCAAACCATTGTCAACGAGTTTTCGACACTCCACATGGCTCGGTCCAGGTTTGGCGTTCCAAAGCCGCAATGACGAATGAGCCTAACGATCTCTCCTTTCGTTGGGTGCCCGTTCTTCGGCAAGAACGCTTCGCGCATTGCCTTCGTCCATTCCGCCGAATGTACGATCAAGGCACGGATGGTTTCCGGCCAGAGCTCCGGGTATTCCGCCATCAACTGGGCAGCCATCCTCGCTGCGAGTGCGGACGCGGCACTGGTAGCAGTTGCAGTCGTGAACAGTCGGTCCTGAATCGCCGAGTTGGCCGTAATGAGGCTGAGGCTGGTCATGGTCAGCATTTCCCCAAGCGGGTCCTTGGCTGCGTTGCCGCCTTCAAACACAACGTCGGGCTTTAGTGGCCAATGCGATTGCCAAGTGAGTGATGTCGTACTGAACGGGCTGAGCCCGCCAGCCGGAGCTATGGGCTGATACCCATCGGTGTTGGCCTCAGTGATCTGCACAAGATCTGTGGCGGCGCCAACCGTCAACGCATTCCAACTCTGCCCAGGATCGTGAATACCATCAGTGCCGTTGCTGTCTGGATAAGTCGCCCAAGCCGCACGATCATTCACATTTCCCGCCGATATCACAAACAGCCGCGGAGTTTGCCCCTGACCATCCGCGTCGGCCGCCAATCGATCGATCGCGGCAGACCAAGACGATGGACGACCACGATCGCGGTTGTCTCGTGCAGTGACTGCCATGCTGAACACGCGATGCCGCCTAGGTGCTGTGACCTCAGGCCGAGCCACGGCCTCTATCGTCAGATAGCCGTGGTGTTTGGCGTCACCCCCATTGGCACCATCTCGCGGTATCAACTTGACGGACTCAAGGCGGTGATCGATTTGGATCGGCTCCTGTGACGCGAGTGCTTCCGTCAGGTTCCCGACCAGAGCCAGCCCAGCCATAGCCGTACCGTGGCCATCGCCGTCATCAACGCCCCACGCAGGCTCAACAGCGTGCAAATCACGGCTATCAAGCGCCAGCTCCACAAGCGGGTGGCCATGATTGACACCCGTGTCGAAGAGGCAGACATGCGGCACCTCCGCGCCCGGCTCTGGGACAGTCATCCGGTTCAGCAGGTTGTCCAGCCATGCCGACTGCTCGTCAGGTCGAAGCGAGTCAAAAAACTCCGCGGTGTCCTTGGCCCGCCGCAATTCGGCAATGCTGTTGAGGATCAGCACGGACCGTTTCATTTGCCCGGCCGAACCGTAGACCAGCAAAACGGTGCGCTCCGGAAACTGTAGCTCTCCATCCGCGACAAGAAAGTCCAAACCTCGCGCCAACCGCTTGAACCCGCTAGCAACCGCCGTGCGGTCATCGCGCACGGGCAACCACACTTCCCACCAGAACGCCTCATTATCAGATCGAGGCAAAGTCGACGGGTCGTCGGTCCAGAGCTCTTCGAGCGTCGCCGCTCGAATCTCCGCAATCGTGTCAAGCAGCGCACGGTTTCTTGGCCCTTTTTTCCCATCCCGCGACTCGTCGAGGTAAGCGCCGATCAAGCCCTCGAACACACCAAGCTTCCCGTCAGGGATAAACACCGTTGCAAGCGGTCGTTCGCCTTCGTAGCGGACGTTAAGCAACTCGATGCCAGAAGATGCTCGGCCCAAAGACTCAAACGCAAATTCCACGTCCGGGAAACTTTCAAACGCGATTTGCAGGCCGAAGCCCTCTTCGAGTCCGGCAGCTTCCTGTGCTATCCGTGCACTTTCGATATCAGCCGCCAAGCCACGAACCTGGCGTAATAAGGCGGCACCATGCTGGTTTCGATCTCGTGCGGGTATCGCAGGGCCGTCGCCACCTCCGCCCGCCGATCGAAACTGCTCAGCTTCCGCTGTGCCTGACAAGATGAAATGCTTTCTTTTCTGACCGTCCTGCTGCGCCATTGGCCATCCTTAGCTCGCGTAATTATCGAATCTTGTTCGTCAAACGCCTGGAAATCCGCTGACGTTCCTCCAGCATCCGACGAATGTCACCCTCGGTAAATTGATCTCGCTGCTCAATCAACGCTTCTTTCAAGGTCTCATCAGAGGCGCGCATTAACTCTGCATAGCTGAGCCCGATAAACTCGTTGGCAAGACGTTTCCACGAAACACCCTTGACCGCCATGCGCGCGAGACGCGACTTCAGAACTTCAGCAATGTGCGCAAAATCCGGCAGCTCATAAAGCAGTACGTCATCAAACCGTCGGAACAACGCATGATCCAGTATTTCAGGATGGTTCGTTGCAGCCATGATCAAACTGTGAGATTGGTCTTGCTCAATCATCTGCAAAAAACTATTCAGGACGCGCCTGATTTCGCCGACGTCATTCGCGAGCCCCCGCTGCGATCCAATCGCATCGAACTCATCAAAAAAATAAACCCCACGCGTTCGATCTGTCGCCTCAAACACTTGCCTGAGTTTTGCCGCCGTCTCCCCCATAAACTTGGTAATCAGCCCGTCCAGCCGAACTTGGAACAAGGGGAGACCTAGTTCGCCCGCAAGCGCCGCTCCGGTCATTGTCTTGCCAGTTCCCGGCGCTCCCATCAACAGCAACTTGCGCCTTGGGCTCAGTCCGTGAGCAAGAATCTGAGCCGATTGGCGCTGCTCTCGCACGACGCGCGCCAGTTGTTCCGAGAGCATATCGTCCAAGACCATGTCCCCAAGCCTCGTCTTGGGATACGAAACGGAAAGCAGGCCTGCCAGATCGCCACGTGGGCGACTGATCGGAATAGCCTGATCCAATCCGTGGTGCGCGGAGCTTCGCCGCGCCTTCGCCTGATCGACGAGCGTTCGGAGTTCCTCCGCGAGCTTTCCATGGCCAAGCTTCGCCTCATGGGCAGCAAGCTGCATGGCCACCGAAAAGAAGTGCTGATCATCGCCCTCCAGATGTGACCTGACTAACGCTTTCAGCTGCTCAGCACTGGCCATGACGTTCTCCCAGTGAGTGGCAAATACAGCCCCATCATAGCTTGAAGACCTTCATGACTTCATCACCGAGATGGTTGATGACCTTGACGGCGATGCGCCCCGACTTGGGTTTCTCAAACGGGCGGGAGGTGTCGCTGTTCAAGGTGGACCAAGCTTCCTCGTTGATTTCGGCCTTGAGGGTGGTCTTGAGAGACTTGTAAGGGTCGTTCGCGCCAAGGAAGTAGGCGTGGCGGACGAAGAAGCTTTCTTCGTTGTAGTCGGTGTCGATGAACCAGCAGGCTATGCCCTCGGCGCCGTCGCTGCGGACTTCGCCGGTGTTGGGGTGGAAGACGTCGACGCCGTTGACCTTGACGCGGACCTGGCCGGGTTCGCCGTCTGCGCCGGCGTCGAGGATGGCGATGTCGGGCTCGCCGAAGATGACGAAGAGGTTGCCCTTGCCGGTGTTCTTGAGGTCGCCGGCCATGTGCAGGCCGGCGTTCATGCGGGCTTTCAGCACGGGGATGCGGCCGAGTTTGCCGAACTCGGAGGACATGGAATCGTGGTTGAAGATGTAGTCGCTTGACGACGACTTCACCAAAGTTTGATCAAAGCCGGTCATATTTCTTGGCATTTCCGCGGGCAAGCTCTACGGGATATTTCTCATTGTTCTTCTGAATCTTGCGCTTCATGGCTGAGCCGATATCCACCCCCATATCCACACACAGATAGGTCAAGAGAATCGCGACGTCAGCAAGCTCGTCCTCAATGTGTTCTTGCTCACGGGCAACAAGATCAGGTAGTTCCGCGTCCCGAGCCCACTGGAAGCACTCAAGCAGCTCCGAGGCCTCAATCACGAGCGAAGCTGCCAAATTTCGCGGGGTATGGAATTGCTTCCACTCTCGTACTCTCCGAAATTCGAGAAGTTGCTGCACGATTTCATCGGTGATGACCAACATGACCAACCCTCATGCTTGAAAGCAATTCTTGTAATGCCAGTTGAGGCGGTCCGGGTCAGGTCGCTGTTCCGGGCGGTCAGGAATCTGTGTCAAGGAGGCATCATTCATTCGGTAATACGCCTTCCCATTGAAATAAGCCTCATGGATTCGTGGACTTATCTTGATGCGCAACCCTGGCGTTACGGAGACTAAGCCAGCATCGTACAAACGATGAAAGTCTGCTCGGAGAAGGAGGCCATTGCGTACGTCGTGCGTACCCTCATGCGCGTATGGAACTATGTGAGCTGCCTCGAGTGCGATGAGGGTACTTTCCCCAGTAATAGCGCATCGGCGTTTGTAGGCATCTGTAATCAGCACTCTGAAGGATGCTTGGCCCAACCTCGGCGATACCAGCACAGCGGGTCCATACTTCGCTTCCTCCTCGCTGATTCCTTCTGGCGTCATCACCTGGGCCCTCTCTTGGCTAAGGCTTCGCGCGACAGCAGCCCACAACGCTGATCCATCATCCAAGCTGGTTTCATACATCTTTCCGCGCACGATATTCGGTGCCCAACCTGGTGGCTCTACCCACCTTTCAGCAGGAAGGAAAAATGGATTCGTTAGTACCGTGCAGCCGATGGCGCCACTCAGCCCCCGGCCAGACGCAAGCGGGCCCAGTAGTGCGAAGAATTCGTCCAACGCCGCTGCCCCGTTTTTTTCACCAAAAATCTCCCACGCCAAAGGCACTGGCAACGTGCTATAGGTAACGAAGAAACCACCTCCTGCGATATGGTTGTTCGGCCGCTTCAGCTTGAACAGAAAAGGCATACCTACCGGAGCTCCCTTGAAAGGTGGAGTTGCGCTCGGCTGCCAGAAGTTGACTTCGTCCAAGCGCCGTTGCGCAAGGAACTCGTACCAACGGTTATCAGTAACTCCAACCCAGAATTTCATCGAGCAGTCTCCGACCACGGTAGGCCCGGAGTTTGATCCGACTCGGTGCCACTTCGACGTAAGGAATGAATGCCGTCGCGCCATGTGTCGCGAAACGCCTCGACCTGCTCCGGCTCGCGGGTGATGTGCTCCGCGTTGCCGTCCTTGACGTCGCGGCTGGTGGTGGACCACTGGAAGTTGGAGTTGAATTTTATGCCGTAGGGCGGATCGAAATAGATGCACTGCACCTTGCCGCGCAGACCCTCGCGCTCGGCCAGGCTGGCCATGACCTGCAGCGAGTCGCCGAGGATCATGCGGTTCTGCCAGTTACCGTCGTACTGGTAGAAGTCGGTCTTGTCGGCGCCTTCGGGCAGGCCGTTGAAGTCGCCGAACAGGTCGGCCATGGCGCCGGACTGCATCTGCGCGCCGGCCTGGCTTTCGCGCTGCAGGTCGTCGATCAAGACCTTGGGGTTGACCTTTTCCTGGATGTACAGCGGCGGCGCGTTGACCACCAGGTCCGACCAGTCCTGCTGGTCCTTGCCGCGCCAGACCAACTGCGGATCGAGGTCGCGGTTGCGCGCCTGCTTCTCCTCGTCCAGCCCCTTGGCGGTGCGCGCGTAGGCGACCTTGACCGGCGCCTGCTCCTCCTTCTGCATCACCGACTGGTATTCGGCGGTGGGGATGTTCTTGCGCCTGGCCTCTTTGTGCTTGAGGGTGGCGATGGTCTTGGGGGTGGTGGGTTTACGGGCCATCGGCATGCTCTTGGTTCGTTGCGGCAGCGCCCTGCGCCGGCTGTGGGGCGACGTGCGTCTGGCCGGGCTTGTGCAGGCCAGAATGCAGTCCGTCGATGTGTTCGAACAGATCGGCGTTGATCTGCTGCCAGAGCGGATCGAGAATGAAATCGATACCCTCACGGCGCGCGAGCTTGGCCGCAGGGACAAAGTCACTGTCGCCGGCGACGAGGACCAGGGTGTCCACCTGTTTCTTGAGCGCGAGCGCTGCAATGTCGACGCCGATGCGCATGTCCACGCCTTTCTGGCGCAGGCCGAGCGCGACCGAGCCGCCATCAAGGCTTTGCCAGGCAGCGCGCAGCGCGAGCAGGTTGCGATGCTCGTCGCTGGAAAGCGTCAACGTGACGGGCGCGGCGACATCGTCGGCTGGCGACGGTTCCGGCAAGCGGGACAGGACATCCAGCGCCGTGCGCGTGTGCAACAGTTTCTTGGTCAGCTCCGGCTTGATGGCCCAGTCATGATCGCGATTGACCTTGCCGAGCCGCAGCGCCACCTTGCGCTGTCTGCGCAGACAGTCGAACAGCGCCAGTCGCTGGGTGACGACATCTGATTTGGCGAAGTCGATCGAGCGGTTGTCGATCGGGTGGTGTGCCTTGCCGTCGTAGGGAATCGCGTCGTAGTAGAAGATGCGATAGACGTGTGTATTCCAGTCGTTGCTGCTACAACCCGTGAGATTCTTCACATGGTTGCAGCATAGATGACGTATGCAGCCGGCGATACCATCTGGCGTAGCGCAAAACTCGGGTTTGACGAGACGCGGCAGACGCTTGAGGAAAAAGCCGCCGTCGATGAGGATCGCGATGCGGCGCGTGGTCACGGCGACCTCTCTTGCGAAGGGGCCGCCCTCGTTTTTCCAGTGTCGGAAAAAAGAAAGCCCCAAGGGGTCGGCTCACGCTCAGGATAGTTGAGCGGGCGTACTGCCAAGGGGCGGATGTGCGGCTTACGGTACCGGCGGCTGACGATTTGGTCAATAGCAGCGCTATTGATTTGTTGCGGGCGGCGTAGACAGCAGACACCTCGCACCCAGCTAGCCGAACAGAGGCGATCCAGGTTCAGGTCGACCATCTTGTTGACGTCAACAAGATGGTCGCACCCCGCGCGGTACCCCGGCATCACTCCGACCATTTTCCCGGTCTCGGGAGAATGGTTCCGAGAACCACAGGCGCTGGATCCCGGCGTGCGCCGGGATAACAGAGCGGGGACACATAAATCGTCGAAGTTGCGATGCATGCTCAAGCCTCCGTGGCTGTGTCTTCGGTGACTACTCGGATCATCTTGTCGAACTCAGCCTCGATCTTCTTGGCGAAGTCTTCCTGCATGGCGTAGACGTCGGTGAATTCGGCGAAGGCCCAACGGCCGTGGCTGCCGAGATGGTTGACACCGGGCACCCAGTAGGTGTCCATGGTGGCTTTCTTTTCGATGGCGTCCTCGCGGCGGTAGCCCTTGATCTCGACGATGAGGTTGAGCGGATCGTCGTCGCCCTGTCCATCGTCCACCTGGACGATATAGTCGGGGATGTAGATGTGGTTCTTGGAGCCGAAGCGGTACGGCACTTCCAGACCCAGGTTACGATTCTTGACGTATGCGCGCACGTGCGGATGGGCTTCGGCGACACGGCAGAACTCGCCTTCCCAATCGCTGTCGAGGATGGCCCAGTTGACGTGGCAGCGGCGCGCATCGGTTTCCCAGCGCTCGGTACGTGAGGTGTGGAAGTTGACGTGGCGGGTGGAGCCGACCGGGTTGTACGGGTCGAGCATGGCCTTCATGGGCCGCTGATCCATGTGGGCGCGAGTGATGGCGGCGGTGATCTTGTTGCAGGCCATGTCGGCCAGCTCCTGGTACATCAGTTGCGCCGGGTAGGTGCCACCCTTGCAGACCAGGCAGGTGTCCAACCACTGGCGGGTGATGCGCTTGGCCTGACCGAACAGGTTGAGGCGGGGATGCTGGTCGGAATCGCGCAATTTGGTGTAGAGCAGCCGCTGGGTCAGGTGGAACAGCACGGTGGACAGGCGCATGTCGCCCAGATACTTGGGACTGAGGTCGATGCCTTCGCCGACGATGCCGGCATTGCGAGTGATGGAGGGGCCGATCAGGTCCGGGGTCAGCGTCAGCACCGAGTTGTCGTCGAAATTGGCACTCAGGCGCTCCTCGGGCAGTTCCACGCGGTAACCAAGCACGCGCGGAAAGCGGATCTCCAAGGCATCACGTTCGGGACGCACAGCCTTGACCTGTACGGTGTCGCGCGGCGGCTGCGGTGGTGCCACCACCGGCTTGGCGGTGAAGTCAAACGGAATGCCGAGCACGTCGGCGTATTCGACGTCGAACAGGCCCTCCTGGTTGAGTTCGTAGGACTGGCGGCGCAACGCGCGGCCGATGACCTGTTCGCACAACAACTGCGTGCCGAAGGCACGTACGCCGAGCACGTGGGTGACGGTGTTGGCGTCCCAGCCTTCGGTGAGCATGGACACCGAGACAACGCAGCGGATGGACTCGCCCAGGTGACCGGCGCGGCCGACGGTGTTCATGACTTCGCGCAGCAGGTCCTGGTCGGTGATGGCATCCGCAGCACGCGGGTCGTTGTTGCGGGCGATGATCTCGCGCTTGAAACGTTCGAGTTCGTCGGACGCCATGGTGCGGAAATCCTTGTCCAGCGCATCGCCTGATTCCAGTTGCTCACTGTCGATCAGCAAGGTGTGCGGGCGCGGGATGGCGTTGCCGTGTTCGTCGAAATTGCGGAACAGCGGCAGGCGGCCATTGATGAGTTCGCCGTTGCCGTCGTCGTTCTCGCGCACGAAGCCGGAAATGTAGTCGTACACCAGCTTGGAGATCGCGGTGTTCTGGCATACCACGATGAAGCACGGCGGCACGCGGATGCCGGCCTCATTCCACAGTTCGAACGTTCGCGCGTAGTGGTCGTACAGGGCGTCTAGCGCGGTCTGCAGTTCCACCGGCAGGCTGAGCGGGTCCAATGCCTTGCCCTTGCCGCGGCCCTTCTTCGGCATTTTCTTGCCGATGTGCTTCCACAGCTCGCGGAACTTGGGCATTTCGCCACCGGGGATGTTGTCGGCCACCGGCACGCGCGGCAACTTGACGATGCCGCATTCGATGGCATCCATCAGCGAGAAGTCGCTCATGGTCCACGGGAACAGGGTGCCTTCGGCATAACCCGAGCCGCTGAGGAAGAACGGTGTGGCGGACAGGTCGATGACGCGGTTGATGCCGAGCTGGCGATTGACCGCTTCCAGACCGGAGATCCACAGGCGGGCGGCTTCGTTGTTGTTCTTCGCTTCTTCCTTGTCGTCGCCCTTCAGCTCGTCAAGGTCGGTGGCGCCGGGCTTTTCCCGATAGCAGTGGTGGGCCTCGTCGTTGATGGCCAGGATGTTTTTCATGCCCATCAGGTCGGGCATGACGCGCTGGATCATCTGACCTTCGGTTTCCCGCGTTTCGAGGGGTGCGCCATCTTTACCCTGCAGCAAACGCCGGCCACCTTTGGACAGCTCCAGCCGCTCGCGTGGCTTGAACGCGTGGTAGTTGGTGATGACGATCTTGGCACGCTCCAGGTCGCCCATCACGTCAGCGGGCACCAGCTCGCGGCTCTTGTAATAGCTGTACGGATCGTTCGGCTGCAGCACGCGCAGGCGGTCCCGAATGGTGATGCCGGGGGCGACAATCAAAAAGCCGCGGGTGAAGCGTTTGCTGTTGGGGTGACGCACGGCGTTGACAGTCTGCCAGGCGATCAACATGGCCATGACGTCGGACGAGAGCCCCTTGCCTTCGTTGAAGAGCAGGCTGGCCTGTTCAGCTTTGCCCTGGTGCTTGCGCGGTTTGGGAATGGGCGTGACGAAGTCAGCCGTGCGACGGCTGTCGAGCACCTTCTGGGTGGGCTGGCCGCTTTTGTCGAGTTCCCAGTGATGGGCTGGGTAGTCGTACGGCGAATTGAGGATCGGCCGCTCGAAGAACTGGTTTTCCATGTCGCCCCTGATTCCTGCAAGTTCCGGCGTGCAACCGTAAATACTACCTTGCGGACTGTATGACGCTACGCGGTCTCACGCAAAGAATCGTTGCAGGGCAGCAACGATGGGAAAGCTTCTGCGTGCGCGCTGGCTGCGATATCGGTTCCGCATACCGCACGTCTTCGTGGAATGTTCGCAGTGTCGAAAATATGAATTCAGATTCACATCGAGCCGACGGAAGCTCATCCGTTGACTTGGGCTTCCGTCAGCCGCCGACGCACCGCCCTGCGCTCGCGCCGCCGCGCACTCCACGCCTTGCGCCGCGCTGCGAGGCACGAGAAAATCACATACAGCGCCGGCGTGCTGAGCAGGGTCAGGCTTTGCGAGATCAGCAGGCCGCCGATCAGCGCGATGCCGAGCGGGCGGCGCAGTTCGCTGCCTTCGCCCAGGCCGATGGCGATCGGCAGCGCGGCGAGGATCGCCACCATGGTGGTCATCATGATCGGGCGGAAGCGCACCAGGCAGGCTTCGCGCACGGCTTCGAGGGGGTTCTTGCCGTGTTCGCGCTGGGCGACCAGGGCGAAGTCGATCATCATGATCGCGTTTTTCTTGACGATGCCTATCAGCAGCACCAGCGCGATCTGCGCCACCACCGACAGCTCGGTGTTGGTCAGCCACAGCGCCAACAGGGCACCAACACCGGCGGCCGGCAGGGTAGAGAGGATCGTCACCGGGTGGATCAGGCTTTCATACAGCATCCCCAGCACGATGTAGACGGTGACCACCGCGGCCAGCACCAGCCACAGCATGCCGCTCTGCGATTGCTGGAAGCGGCGGAAATCGGCACCGACATTGAGCTTGATGTCACCGGGCATGCGCATGTTGCTGGCCGTCGACTGGATGATCTGCAAGGCCTGGCCCATGCTCACGCCGGGCGCGAGATTGAAGCTGAGATCCATCGTCGTGTACTGGTTCTCGTGGGTGATCTCCGAGGGCGCCAGGCTTGGCTCCTGTCGGGTAAAGGCGGTGATCGGGATCATCTTGCCGCTGTTCGATCTCACGTAGATGCGATTGAGCGCATCTGGCGTGGCGGTCTGCGCAGGCAAGGCGTTGACCACTACCTGGTATTGGTTGATGTCCGAATAGATGGTGGATACCCGGCGCTGGCCGAAGGCGTCATACAGCGCGCCGTCAACCGCGCCCACGGAAATGCCCAACCGCGCTGCCTTGTCGCGGTCGATCACGATGTTCTGGCGCAAACCGCCCTCGTCCACATCGCTGCCGACATCACGCAGCATGCGGTTCTTCTTCAGTTCGGCGACCAGTCGGGGCAGCCACAACTGCAGGCTGGCCAGGTCGTTGCCCTGCAGCGAGATCTGGTATTGCGCGCCCTGGCTGGTGCCACCACCGCCAGCACTAGGCAGATCCTGCACCGGCCGCAGACGCAGGTTCAGATCGGGATACTTGGCGGCTTTCGCACTCAACCTCGCCAGCACGGCAAAAGTGTTGTCTTTGCGCCCCTCGGCGCGGGTCTTCAGGTCGATGTTGAACGAACCACTGGTGCCCTGCCGGCTGCTGCCCAGGCGTGCACCCACACTGGCCACGTCGGGGTCGGCCAACAGCATCGCGGTGAGCCGCTGCAGCCGTTGCCGGCTTTCGTCGAACGACACCGTGGCACTGGAATTGGCGCGACCCCAGATCAGGCCGGTGTCCTGCTGCGGGAACAGCCCGGTCTTGACCACGGTGAACAGATAGAGGGTGGCCACGATCAGTGCCAGCGGAGTCAGCGCGAACAGCAGGGCGTGGCGTAGCGAAAAATTCAGGGCCCTGCTGTAGACGCGCAGCATGCCGGCATGAAACCGGTCCAGTGCATGTGGTTTTGCCGGTTGGCGGTCGCGTGCTTCGCGCACACGATGCGCGCCGAGGAAGCGCCCGCACAGCGCGGGAGTGAGCGTCAACGACACCGCCGCCGACACCACGATCGCCGCCACCAGGGTCACCGCGAACTCGTGCATGAACATGCCAGTGATGCCGCCGGCAAACAAGAGCGGGATGAACACCGCGATCAGCGAGGCGGTGATCGAGATGATGGTGAACCCGATCTCGCGCGCGCCGGCGAGCGTGGCCTGCATCCGGCTCATGCCGTCGTCGATGTGCCGGATGATGTTCTCGATCACCACGATCGCATCGTCCACCACGAAGCCGATTGCGATCACCAGCGCCAGCAGCGTCAGGTTGTTCAGCGTGTAGTTGAGGATGTACATCACCACGAAGGCGCCGGCCAGCGACAGCGGTACCGCCACTGCGGCGATCAGGGTCGGCGCGAGCCGGCGCAGGAACAGCGCCATCGTCAGGATCACCATGGCCAACGAGATCAGCAGGGTTGCCTGCACTTCGCGCAGCGAGGCGCGGATGGTCGGCGTGCCGTCGAAGAACGGCGTCAGTTCGGTGCCCGGTTGCAGGAAGCTGCGCAGCGGTGGCAACTGTGCCTTGACCCGGTCGACCGTGGCGATGACATTGGCATCGGACTTCTTGTAGACGTACATCAGCACCGCTGGCTTGCCACGGAACCATGCAGCCTGATAGGCATCCTCGGTGCCGGCGTAGACGTGCGCCACATCGGACAATCGCACCGGCGTGCCGTTGTGGCTGGCGATCACCAGGCTGGCGAAGTCATCCGCGTCGTGCAGCGCGGTGGTGGCATCGACCGCCATGCGGGTCTTGCCGTTGCTGAGAAACCCCTGCGGTGCGGTGACGTTGGCCGCGGTCAACGCGTTGCGCAGCTGGTCCGGCGAAATGCCCATCGCGTTAAGCGCACGCAGGTTCACGTCGACACGGATCGCGGGTGTCGCCGCGCCAGCGATCTCCACCGACGACACGCCGGGCAACTGGCGCAAGCGCTGTGCCAGCAGCGAATCGGCGACGTTGTAGAGATCGGCCGCCGATTGCGTGTCGGAGGTCAACGCGAACGCAATCACCGGGTCGTCGTTCGGGTTCGCCTTCTGGTAGCTGGGCGCACCGTTGAGGCCGCTGGGCAGGTCCGGTATGGCCGCGTTGATCGCCGCCTGCACTTCGCGCGCGGACGAGTTCAGATCGGTGCCGGTATCGAACAGCATGAATACGAAGGTGCTCCCCTCGGCACTGTGCGAGCGCATCAGCGTGATGCCGGGCACCTGGCCCAGGTGCCGCTCCAGCGGCGCGGCCACGGTCGAGGCCATGGTGCTGGCATCGGCGCCGGCCTGGCTGGCCTGTACGAAGATGGCCGGAAACTGCATGTTCGGCAGCGCCGCCACGCCGAGCAGGAAGTAGCAGAGCATGCCGCCGACAAAGAGTCCCATGGCCAGCAACGAGGTGCCAATCGGGCGGCGGATGAACGGGCCGGAGACATTCATGCAGCGAAGACAACCGTGATGCGGGCGGCGCGATGCCGCCTGGGACGTGAACGGATCATTCCACCCTCAACGCACGAACTGCAAAACGGTTGATCGGCATGGCGCAGAACGCCGCCGCTGCCGCATCGCAGCTGCGGTAGTGCAGGCTTGACCGGATCACGCCGCACTGCCGGCGCGCGCGCGGCTCAAGGCACGCTGCTCGCGCCCCGCCGCGAGCCAGTCGGAGAAGCGCTCCATGTACAGATAGATCACCGGCGTGGTGTACAGCGTCAGCAGCTGCGACAGCAGCAGGCCGCCGACGATTGCCACGCCCAGCGGTCGGCGCAGCTCGGCGCCGATGCCGTTGCCCAGCGCCAGCGGTAGCGCGCCGAACATCGCCGCAAAGGTGGTCATCATGATCGGGCGAAAGCGCAGCAGGCAGGCCCGACGGATCGCGTCATGCGCATTCAGGCCGGCGCGGCGCGCCTCGATCGCGAAGTCGATCATCATGATCGCGTTCTTCTTGACGATGCCGATCAGCAGCACGATGCCGACGATACCGTCCACCGACAGGCTCATGCCGAACAGCATCAGCGCGAGCAAAGCGCCCACACCGGCCGGCGGCAGTGTGGAGATGATCGTCAGCGGATGAATGTAGCTCTCGTAGAGCACGCCCAGCACGATGTAGATCACCACGATCGCCGCCAGCAACAGCAACACCTCGTCGCCGAGCGAGGAGTTGAACTCGGCCGCCTTGCCGATGAACTGGCCGCGCACCTGCGGCGGGAATTTGAGTTGCTGCTCGACCTGGTGAATGGCATCCACCGCGTTGGACAGCGAATAGCCCGGCGCCACGTTGAATGCCAGCGTCACCGCCGGCAGCTGCTGCTGGTGGCTCACCACCAGCGGTGCGCTGGTGACCTCGGCACTGGCCAGTGAAGACAACGGGATAGTGCCGCCGCCGCCGAGCGCGATGCCGATGTTGCCGGTATTGCCGATACCGCTGGGCGTCGCCGAATTGCTCGACTTGACCTGGCCGAAGCTGGTCGCATTGCTGCCGGTGAGCGCGCCAGAGCCGTTGCCGCGCACGGTCAACTTGTTGAGCAGATCGGTGCTGTTGCGAAACTCCGGCGCCACTTCCAGCACCACGCGGTACTGGTTGAGCTGGGTGAAGATGGTGGATATCTGGCGCTGGCCGAAGGCGTCATACAAGGTGTCGTCGATGGTCTGCACCGGCACGCCCATGCGACTGGCCTTTTCGCGGTCGATGGTGAGCTTGAGCGCATTGCCGCGGTCGGCCAGGTTGTTGTCCACGTCGGCCAGTTCCGGCCGCTGGCGCATCGCCTGGGTCATCTCGCCAGCGTACTTGGCCAGTTCGGTCGAGTTTACCTCCGACATCGCGTACTGGTATTCGGTGGCGGACACGGTGCTGTCCAGGGTCACGTCCTGCACCGGCTTCAGGTACAGCGCCACGCCCGGGATATCCGCTACGGCCTTCTGCAGGCGCGGCAACAGCTGGTCCAGGCCATCGCGGTCGCTACGATCTTTCAGCACGATGCTGAGCTGGCCCTGGTTGAGCGTGGGGTTGATCGTGCCGGCACCGATGAACGCCGCTACGCCGGCCACCGCCGGATCCTTGCGCAACACCTCGGCGACCGCCTTGGTGCGTTGCTCCATGGCCGGGAACGCGATGTTGTCGTCGGCCTGCACCACGCCGGTGATCAAGCCAGTGTCCTGCTCCGGCAACAAGCCTTTCGGGATCACGATGTACAGAAACACGGTAAGCACCAACGCGGCGGCGGCCACCAGCACGGTCAGGCGCTGGTGCACGAGCACCCAGTCCAGCGTGTCTGCATACAACGCGACCGAGCGCAACCATAGCGTGCGCTTGCCAGAGGCCGCGGCGCGCCCCGGCGCATCATCGCCCCGGCTTTGATCCGTGCTGGGCAACTGGTCGGGCTTGAGCAGATAGGCGCACATCATCGGGGTCAGGGTCAGCGAGACCAGCATCGAGATGCTCACCGCGAGGGTCAGCACCCAGGCGAACTCGTGAAACAGGCGGCCGGTGACGCCGGGCATCAGCAGCAGCGGCAGGAACACCGCCACCAGCGACACGGTCAGCGACAGCACGGTGAAGCCGATCTCCTTCGCGCCGACTTCGGCTGCTTCGGGCCCGTCCATGCCCTGCTCGATATAACGCACGATGTTCTCGATCATCACGATCGCATCGTCGACCACGAAACCGGTGGCCACGGTCAGCGCCATCAGCGACAGGTTGTCCAGCGACATGCCGGTGAACGACATCACCCCGAACGTGCCCAGCAGCGACAGCGGTACCGCCGTGGCCGGAATGATGGTCGCCCACAGCCGGCGCAGGAACACGAAGATCACGCCCACCACCAGGAACACGGTGAGGATCAGGGTGAACTCCACGTCGTGCACCGAAGCGCGGATGGTCACGGTGCGGTCGGCGAACACGTCCAGGTGCACGTCGGCCGGCAGCGCACTGCGCAACTCCGGCAGGATCCGGCGGATCTGCTCCACCGTGTCGACGATGTTGGCGCCGGGCTGGCGGCGGATGTCCAGCAGCACCGCCGGCTTGCCGTTGGCCCAGGCGGCGAGCTGGTCGTTCTCGACCCCGTCGACCACCTTCGCCACGTCGGACAGACGTACTGGCGCATTGTTCTTGTAGCTGATGATCGTGCTCTTGTAGGCGGCCGCATCGGCCAGCTGGTCATTGGTGCCGATCGAGTAACTCTGCGTCTTGCCGTTCAACGTACCCTTGGGCGCGTTGACGTTGGCCTGGGTCAGCGCCGAGCGCACATCCTCCATGGTCAGGCCGAGGTTGGCCAGCTGCGCCGGGTTCACCTGGATGCGCACCGCCGGGCGCACGTTGCCGGCGATCGAGACCAGGCCCACGCCCTGCACCTGCGACAGCTTTTGCGCCAGGATCGAGTCGGCCAGGTCGTTGACGTCGCGCAGCGGGCGGCTGTCCGACTGCAAGGACAGGGTAAGGATCGGCGCATCGGCCGGGTTGACCCGGTTGTATACCGGCGGATACGGCAGGTTGCCGGGCAGCGTGCCCTTGGCCTGGTTGATCGCCGCCTGCACGTCCTGCGCGGCGATGTCGATGTCGCGCCCCATGTTGAACTGCAGCACGATGGTGGACAGCCCGGCCGAGGAGTCCGAACTCATCATGGTGAGGCCGGAGATCTGCCCGAGGTTGCGCTCCAGCGGCGTGGTGATCAGGGTCGCCATGGTGGTGGCGCTGGCACCGGGATACTGGGTGGTCACCACCAGGCTCGGCGCCTCGATCTCCGGCAGCGCCGACACCGGCAACTGGCGGAAGCCGAGGATACCGAGCAGCAACACCGCCACCATCAGCAGCGAGGTGGCGATCGGCCGGCGAATGAAGAGGGTGGAGAATCCCATGGCTATCCGTGACGAAATGGAGCGGCTCGCGCCGTGATCATGCTTCGCGCGGCCCCCGGCGACACGCCGGGGAATGCGCGCTCATCAGTGGCGACGGCGGCCACCGGCGTTGTCCTTCTTCGCCTTCTGCAGCTCCGCCGCGGTGGGCGCGGCCGGCACTTCACCGGGCTTGAGCGGGTTGACCTTGCTGCCGGGCTTGAGCCGAAACTGGCCCTCGGTCACCACCTGCTCGCCAACCTTGAGCCCGCTGCCGACCATCACGTGGCTATCGCCGACCTCGCCGGCCACCACAATCGGCTGCATCTTGACCGTGTTGTCGCCCTGCACCTGGTAGACATAATCACCGTCCGGCCCGCGCTGCACCGCCTGCGACGGAATCACCAGGCCGCCATCGACCGTGTTCACCAGCAACTGCACGTTGACGAACTGGCCCGGCCACAACTCATTGTGCTCGTTGTTGAACTCCGACTTCAGCCGGAACGTGCCGGTGCTGGTGTCGATCTGGTTGTCGATCACCTTGAGCACGCCGCCGCTGGCGATCGGGTGCGCATCGACCCGATCCAGCGCGGTGACCTGCAGCGGCTGATCTCCTTGGGCGGCGCGCCGGACCATGTCGAGGTTCTGCTCGGGCAGGGTGAACATCACGTTGATCGGGTGCAGCTGGGTCAGGGTGACGATCGGCGTGGAGGTAGTCACCACGTTGCCCGGGTCCACCGCGCGGATGCCAGCCAGGCCATCGATCGGCGAGCGGATATGGGTGTAGTCAAGCTGCACCTTCGCATCGCGGATCGCCGCGTCATCGGCTGCCACCGCCGCCTCGTACTGGGTCACGGTGTTCTTCTGGGTGACCAGGTTGATCTTGGCCACGTACTGGCTGTACTTGGGATCCTGCGATCGCTGGTAGTTGCTGCGCGCCGTGGCCAGCAGGGACTGGTCCTGGTTGCGCCGACCCACCGCCTGGTCGTAGCTGGCCTGGAACGTGCGCGGGTCGATCTGCGCCAGCAGCTGGCCCTTTGTCACCGGCTGGCCTTCCTTGAAGTTGATGCTGAGCAGCAGGCCGCCCACCTGTGGGACCACGGTGACGGTATTGAGCGCCTGCACCGTACCCAGCGCGGTCAGGTAGACCGGCACGTTCTGCTTCACCACCGGCACCACCGTGACCGGCACCGGCGGCGTATCGCCATCCTTGCCGTTGCCGCTGGCCTGTGACGCGGCACCGGCCGGCTTGTGCAGCACGCGGATACCGACGATGGCCACTATGACCACGGCCAGTACGACCAACGCGATCTTCCAAAAACGCGACATGCAAAACTCCTGGATTGAACCATGCGTTCAAACGGCACCCGGACTTGCCAACCGACCTGCGGCGACCGATCTGGCGGCCCACGCCGAAACCACGCAAGCAAACGCGCCCGCATGCCCGAAGCATAGGGGCACTGAAACCCCTTTGAACAATGCCGGTTGACAGGGGTAGGCCATGACCGATGGCAGGGTTTTGCCCCCAATGCAACCCAGACCGGGCCAATGGGGCAATGTTCCTGGCCGGCACGCTGGCACGAACCCCTCGGCAAGCCTCAAACTTTGACGCATGCTTCGTTTATAATGCCGGGCGGGTTGTCTGCGCGCCGGGGGCGCGATGCAGCAGCCGGTGGCAAGGACTGAGGGGTGCGTCGACACGTTCGACCCTGGCCGCTGCAACGATTTCGCCAATCCGGCGTGACAGTACAGGCAATCAGGCGGCCCGGCCCGCCCACTGACAGGAGTACGTGCGTGAGCGGTTCCCTTAGCAAGTCCGACCAGAGCTTCCTGCGCCAGTTTACCGTGACGATCAGCGGCCTGGTGCTACTCACCGTGATCCTGGTGCTGTCAGCCTTGGCCATCAACAACCGTGAGCCCAAGGAAACCAACCCCAACCAGCCGGCCAAGGTCGCCGAACGGATCGCTCCGGCAGGTGCCGTCTATGCTGGCGACACCGGTCGCGCCGCCATGCAGGCCTCCGCCGCCAAGGCTGCCAAGGCTGCCGCCTCCCAGGTCGCCTACGGTGGCACCACCAACGGCAAGGAAATCTACGATCACCTGTGCACCAGCTGCCACACCGCCGGTATCGCGGGCGCGCCGAAGCTGGGCAACAAGGCGATGTGGGGCCCACGCATCAAGCAAGGTCTCGATACCCTCGTCAAGCATGCCACCGAGGGCTACCACGGGCCGGATGGCAACTTCATGCCGCCCAAGGGCGGCAACCCGGCGCTCACCGACGAGCAGATCAAGGCCGCGGTGCACTGGATCGTCGACCAGGCCAAGTAAGCCTCGACTTCAATAAAGCCAAAGCCAAATGCCGCCCACTGGGCGGCATTTGGCTTTGGTCGCTCTCCCCGCAGCGACCAACCGGAGTCCCGCTGCGGGTGCTGTCTCTTGCTCAGACCTCGATTGAATATCGAGGCAACGGCCGGCGGGCCGTGCCCGCCGGCTCTTCCTGCACTAACGCAAGAGGTGATCAAAAGACAGCTGCGGGAAGGTTTCCAGCCCCGCCCGCCGCCGCCAAAAGAGCCGGCCAGAGCCCCACTCTCACCCCAAATGCTCCGCCATCCAAGCCTGCACAAACCCCTGCAGTTGCGGGAAAAACGCCTCGAATCGCCGCTGCAGCTCCGCCTCATGCGCCACCAGTACCGGCAACGCCGAATCCAGCGGATTAGCGCGGCTCAGGCGCTGCCCGATCCCGACCAGCGCCAGCTCCAGCACGGCGCGATCGGCGTAGCCGGCCGGCAGGTCGTTTGCCTCCATGTACCCGCGAAACCGCCGCAAGGCGGGCGTCAGCAAGGCATCACGCCGCCGTAGCAGGCCGCGCAGCGCCGCCGAATATTCTGCCAATGGCTGGCGGCTCCACCGTGTGAAACTGCGCGCCAGGCAATGATCGAACCACATGTCGAGCAGGATCCCGGCGTAGCGCCGGTAGGGTGGCGGCAAGCAGGCCTTGGCCGCCAGCACCTCGGGATGGGCGTCGGTATATGAATCGATGGCTCGATGCAGGCGGATGCCGCTGATCACCCGTGGCGGATACCACGCCGGATCGGGCTGGCCATGCACGAAATCGCCGAGCATCCCGCCCAGGCGCAGGGCATCGTCGTCACCAGCCAGCCAGGCGTGCGCCAGATGATTCATCCGCGTGAGCACCGAACCGGCGTCGCGGTTATGATCGTTTGCATGAATCCCACCGAATTTCCCGCCGACCCTGCCAGTTTCCCGGACGTGGCTGCCAGTTTCATGCTGGCCGGCCCGGTCGGCAAGCTGGAGACCGCCACCGACCTCGCCGCGCCCGCCGGTGCACGCGGCGGCGTGGCCGTGATCTGCCACCCGTTGACCAGCGAGGGCGGCAGCATGCACAACAAGGTGGTGACCATGGTCGAGCGCGCCCTGCGCGAATCCGGGCTGGACACCGTGCGTTTCAATTTCCGCGAAGCCGGTAATTCCGAGGGCAGCTATGACAAGGGACGCGGCGAACGCGAGGATCTGGCTGCGGTGGTGGCGTGGGTACGCCGCGTGCGCCCGCAGGACGCGCTGTGGCTGGCCGGCTTCTCGTTCGGCAGCTACGTCAGCATCAGCCAGGCGGTGCCGTTGCATGCCGATGCGCTGATCAGCATCGCGCCGCCCGCGGGCCACTATGAACTCGATACCATCGCGCTGCCTACCTGCCCCTGGCTGATCGTGCAGGGCGAGGCCGACGAGGTGGTCGAGCCGCAGGCGGTGTTCGACTGGGTCGACTCCATGGCGCACAAGCCCGAGCTGGTGCGCATGCCCGAGACCAGCCACTTCTTCCATCGCCGACTGATGGACCTGCGCGGCGCCATCAAGCATGCCGTACGCGGCTGGCTGCCACCACTACGCCAGGCCTGACCCGATCCATGAGTGAAACCCCATTACTCGCGCCCAGCGCGCGTTACGAGGAGGGCGTTGCCGCACATCGCTGGGAATCGGATCCGACCCAGCTGGCGCTGCTGCCCGAGTTCGACCGCATGCACGCCGCCCTGTGCACCGGGCCCACCACCGAGAACGGCCTGTTCGGCCGCCTCAAGTCGCTGCTCGGCAACGACCCCGCGCCGGTACCCGGGTTGTACCTGTGCGGCGCGGTCGGTCGCGGCAAGACCTTCCTCGTGGACCTGTTCGCAGCCAGCCTGCCGCACGGCGTGGCGCTGCGCCGGCACTTCCACCGTTTCATGGGCGAAGTCCACGCACACCTGCGTGAACTCGGCGAGCGGCAGAACCCGCTGATCGAGGTCGCCGCCAGCATCGCCGGGCGTTGCCGTGTGCTGTGCCTGGACGAGTTCCTGGTCAACGACATCGGCGACGCGATGATCCTGGCCAACCTGCTCGAGGCCCTGTTCGAGCGCGGTGTCAGCCTGGTCACCACGTCCAATACCGCGCCAGCCAACCTGTACCGCGACGGCCTGCAGCGCGCCCGCTTCCTGCCTGCGATCGCGCTGATCGAACAACACTGCCATGTGCTTGAGCTGACGTCGTCGCACGATTGGCGCCTGCGCGCGCTGGCCCAGGCCTCGGTCTACCTGACCCCGCCGGGGGCCGAGGCGCATCGCGCGCTGGAGCGCATCTTCGCCAGCCAGGCCCACGGCGCGATCGAGCAGGACGGTGTGCTGCACATCAACGCCCGCGCCATCCTGTTTCACAAGCGCGCCAAGAATATCCTGTGGTTCGAATTCGCCGCGCTGTGCGAAGGCCCGCGCGCGGTGGCCGACTACATCGCGCTGGCCAAGGCCGGCCCGGCCATCATCATCGCCAACGTGCCGCAGTTCACCATTTACGGCGAAGACGCGGCCAAGCGTTTCGTGCAATTGGTCGACGAGTTCTACGACCGGCGGGTCAAGCTGGTGCTCACTGCCGCAGCGCCAATCACCGAGCTCTACGATGGCGAGCGCCTGCGCGCCGAATTCGGCCGCACCGAATCGCGCCTGATCGAGATGCAAAGTGAGGAATACCTGGCGCTGCCGCACCGACCGGAGTGAGCGAGGTAGCATGATTCTCCAGGCGGGCGATCGGCACTCACATCGCGTGCCTATTTTGCCTTGCCCTGGTTCGCTACGGCGGCCATCTTGGCGACAATTGCCGCGGCGTCGCCCAGGTATTCGTGGCGCAGCGGTTTCAACGCATCGTCGAACTCGTACACCAGCGGCACGCCATTGGGGATGTTCACGCCCACGATGTCCTGATCGGAAATGCCATCGAGGTATTTCACCAGCGCGCGCAGCGAATTGCCGTGCGCGACCACCAGCACGCGCCGACCGGCCTTGATCGCTGGCGCCAGCACTGCATGCCAATACGGCAGCACGCGGGCCACCGTGTCCTTCAGGCACTCGGTATCGGGGATGTCCTTGGGCTCGAGTGCGGCATAGCGCGGATCATGCACGGATTCGTTCGCGCTGCGCTCCAGCGGCGGCGGCGGGATATCGTAGCTGCGGCGCCAGATCTTGACCTGATCCTCGCCGTACTTCGCCGCAGTCTCGGCCTTGTTGAGCCCGGTCAACCCGCCGTAGTGGCGCTCGTTGAGGCGCCAGTCGGTATGCACCGGCAACCACATCAGGTCCATCTCATCCTGCACGCCCCACAAGGTGCGCACCGCGCGCTTGAGCACCGAGGTATGCGCCACGTCGAAGCTGAAACCCTCGGCCTGCAGCAGCTGGCCGGCCTCGCGCGCCTCGACCATGCCCTGTGCGGTCAGGTCGACATCGGCCCAGCCACTGAAACGGTTGTCAAGGTTCCACTGGGACTGGCCGTGGCGGATCAGTACGAGCTTGTGCATGATGATGTTCATCGCAGTGAGGTCAGCCGCGAATGGTGAAGGCCGACTCCGCCAGCGTCAAATGCCACCGCCACAGGTCACGCCAAACCCGTCCGTCGGTTGGTGCATCCAGCGCGTTGTCCATCACTGCTTCACCACTGAAGGAGATAGCCATGCGTCGACTTGCGCGCCCTGGTGCAGGGCCCGCGGGAATTCAAGCGCGAGGTGGAGCCGAAGGTCAGCGACCGTGCGCAGATCGGTAATAACCACCGCACCCGCGCAGGAGCCCGCTCGCGGGCGATGCTTTTGTTCTGATGCCTGATACAGATTAAAACAACAGCATCGCCCGCGAGCGGGCTCCTACGGCAGCCAGTCGTGGGGCTGCAGGTAGTGCGCCAGTTTCGCCTCTTCGGAACCGGGTTCAGGTGTGTAGGCGTACTCGAAGCGCACCCGCGGCGGCAGGCTCATCAGAATCGATTCGGTGCGCCCGCCCGACTGCAGGCCGAACAGGGTGCCGCGGTCGTAGACCAGGTTGAACTCCACGTAGCGGCCGCGCCGGTACAGCTGAAACTCGCGCTCGCGTTCGCCGTAGGCCACGTTCTTGCGGCGCTCGACGATCGGCAGGTAGGCGTCGAGGAAACCCCGGCCGACGTCGCGGGTGAACGCAAAGCAGCGCTCGAAGCCGCCTTCGTTCAGATCATCGTAGAACAGGCCGCCCACACCCCGGGTTTCGTCGCGATGTTGCAGATAGAAGTATTCGTCGCACCACTTCTTGTAGCGCGGATAAACGTCGGCGCCATATGGCTCGCACAGGTCGCGCGCCACCGTATGCCAGTGCCGCACATCCTCGTCGTGCGGATAGAACGGAGTCAGGTCGAAGCCTCCACCGAACCACCAGACCGGTTCCACGCCTTCCTTGCTGGCCTCGAAATAGCGCACGTTGGCGTGGGTGGTGGGCACGTGCGGATTCTTCGGGTGCAGCACCAGCGACACGCCGGTGGCGATGAAGCTGCCGCCAGCCAGGTCCGGCCGGTGCGCGGTGGCGCTGGGCGGCAACTGATGGCCGGATACGCGCGAGAAGTTGACTCCGGCCTGCTCGAACACCGCGCCATCGCGCAGCACGCGGGTGCGCCCGCCACCGCTGGCCGGCCGCGTCCATGCATCCTCCTCGAAACGGGCGCCGCCATCGACTTGCTCGATGGCGGCGCAGATGCGCTCCTGCAGTTCGCGCAGGAAGCTCTCGGCACGGTCGGCTTGCTGACTCATCGTGGATTCCCTGGGTTCGATCGGGCGAGCTTAGCAAGATCGACCGGGCCCATCGCGGCGTTGCGGCGCCGCGGTGAACTGCGCTGGATCAGGTTGCGCCGAGCGGTCTCGCCCGGTGCCGCCGGCGCGGCCGGACCAGTTCGCCGAGATCAGTTGCGGGTTGCGCCCGATGCCCCAGGAGCCTGTCTGCGGCGTCAACTTATCCGCGCGGCCATGCGTCGATGTCCGATCAGGCCCGCCCAGCGCATCCCCAGGTCGATCCACATCAGGTAGCTGGCCTCCGTCAGCAGCTGACCCAGATAACCAGGCCGCAGCGGCAACGTGGCCTCGGCAGCCACCGGTACACCGTCGAAACCCAGCCGCCGGGCCAGCAACAGACAGCGGGCCAGGTGATAGCGGCTGGTCACCAGCGCCACCGGCGGTGGTTCGGCGTGCTCGGTCCCCGCCTGCAACAGGCAGCGTGCGTGGCGCAAGTTTTCCAGCGAATCGGTCGAGTCCTGTTCCAGTTCAACCCGGATCTGTCGCGGCAGGCCGTGCTGCAGCAACCACGCCTTGCCTACCGCCGCTTCGCTGCATTGTCCGGCGCCACACCCGCCGAGCAACAACAGATGATCGATCCGCGCGCCCTGCACCAGGGCCAACGCCCGTTGCAGGCGCTGGCGATAATCGTGCTCCGGCCGGCCGCCTTGCAGCCGGCGCCCGAACACCAGCGTCACCATCCGCCGCGGCGGCACCAGGGGACTACGCGCCGCGATGCGGCACACGTGGATCAAATAGGCCAGCCACACCAGTCCGCCGCTCAGCAACAGCACCAGCAAGCTCACCAGCCCGGCGTGCAGCACGTCGGGATCACGCAGGTAGCGCCGATGGCGAGGCGAGATGGCGGGGTTCATGGACACGGCATGACGGATTGTTGCAGGAGCGCCCAGCTTAACCGGCGATGGTACCGTTCGCGGCATCTTCATGCTGCGCTGGCGACGATGCCCAGATACCTGAAACCGGGAACCTGTCGGACTTTGGCTGGCCGGCCTGCGAATCCGCCTGGGTGGTCCATATCCCCGCCGATTCGTCGGTCCATAGAACCACTATGGACCGACGAATCGTCAGGAATCTATCCTCACACAGCCGAATTCTCGCCTCGGCCACCAAAGCCCGACAAGCTGCTAGGCAATCCCGGGTACGCCCGCTAGGCTTTCACGATGCCCATGTCGACAACACCACTCGCGGTCACCGCGTACACCGCTACTTCCGCGCTTGGCCACGGCCTGGCGGCGCAATTTGATGCCCTCGCCAACGGTCGCAGCGGCCTGCGCCCGAACGACATCAGCAGCGCACCGCTGGCATGCTGGATCGGCCGGGTCGATGGCGTCGAGGCCGCCACGCTTCCCGCCGCCCGGGCCGACTGGGATTGCCGCAACAACCGGCTGGCCTGGCTTGGCCTGCAACAGGACGACTTCATCGACAAGGTAGCCATCGCCCGCGCACGTTACGGCACCAGCCGCATCGCCCTCCTGCTGGGCACCTCCACGGCCAGTATCGGCGCCACCGAGGAAGCCTATCGCCAGCTTGACGCCGATGGCGGCCTGCCCGACGACATGCTGCGACCGGCGCTCCACACGCCGCATTCACTGAGCGCGTTCGTCGCCGCCGCACTCGACCTGAGCGGCCCGTGCCTGACCGTTTCCACCGCGTGTTCGTCGAGCGCCAAGGTGTTTGCCAGTGCCGCGCGGATGATCCGGCTTGGCCTGGTCGATGCGACCGTGGTCGGCGGGGTCGACACGCTGTGCGACAGCGTCCTGTTCGGCTTCAATGCGCTGGAGCTGGTCTCCGCCACGCCGTGTCGGCCCTTCGATGCGCGACGCGACGGTATCTCGATCGGCGAGGCGGCCGGTTTCGCCCTGCTCGAGCGGGCCGGGCTGGCTCCCGCGGCGCCGCAACTGCTCGGCTACGGCGAAGCCAGCGACGCATACCACATGTCCACGCCGCACCCGCGGGGGCTCGGCGCGGAACTCGCGCTGCGCGATGCGCTGGCTCGCGCCGGACTGGAGGCAGCCCAGGTCGACTACATCAACCTGCATGGCACCGCGAGCCAGAAGAACGACGAAGTCGAGGCGGCACTGATCAACCGCAGCTTTCCGGCCACCACGCGGGCCAGTTCCACCAAGGGCTACACCGGCCACACGCTGGGTGCCGCCGGCATCGTCGGGGCGGTGGTCGCCCTGCTGGCGATCGAGCATGGCCTGGTGCCGGGCAACCTCGGCGGCGAGTCGCCCGATCCCGATTGTGGCGCCTCGTTCGCGTGGCGCAACGAGCAGCAACGCATCGACGTGGCGTTGAGCAATTCGTTCGGCTTCGGCGGCAACAACGCCTGCCTCGCGTTCGCGCGGGCTGGATTCGCCGCATGAGTGCGTTGCGGGTGTGGGTGGAAGGCGTTGGCCTGTGGTCGCCGCAGTTGGGCAATTTCGCCGCGTTGCGCAGCGTGCTCGACGGCCGCATGCCGACGCCTCCAGCAGCGCGTCCTGCGGCTGCCAGCTTGCTGCCGAACGAGCGTCGCCGTGCGCCCGAGAGCGTATTGCTGGCGGTCGAGGTGGCGGACCAGGCAGTGACGATGAGTACTCGCGATGCAGCCACCCTGGCCTGCGTGTTCGCCTCCGCGCACGGGGACCAGCCGATCACCGATTACATGTGCGCCACCCTGGCCAAGGCACCGGCCGAGTTGTCGCCGATCCGCTTCCACAACTCGGTGCACAACGCGCCGGTCGGCTACTGGACGATGTCCAGCCATTGCCATGCACCATCCACCTCGGTAGCCGCGCAGCGCGCCAGCTTCGGTGCCGGCCTGCTGGAAGCGGTAAGCCAGGTGCTGGCCGAACAGCGCGCCGTGCTGCTGGTATGCAGCGACAGCGCGGGCAGCGGGCCGCTGCGCGAAGTCACCGGCTGCGAACAGGCGTTCGGCTGCGCTCTGGTGCTGGCGCCAACGGCCGGCCCATCGAGCATCGCTGCGCTCGATCTGCAGCTGCTCGCCGACCATGCCGATACCCCACTGCCCGAGCCGCTGGCCGGTTGGCGCCGCGGAAATCCCGCAGCGACCAGCCTGGCCCTGCTGGCACGGCTGAGCCAGGGTTCCGGTCGCTGTCGGCTGGCGGCAGCGGCGGCGACGCTCGGCATACAAATTGATATGCTGCGTATCGACAAGGAGCTTGCCGGATGAACAACACGACAGCGCGCTGGTGCGTGCTGATTCCATGCCTCAACGAGGAAGCGGCGATCAAGTCCGTGCTCGGCTCCGTGCTCGCACTCGGCGCGCCGGTCATCGTGGTCGACGACGGCTCGGATGACCGCACTGCGGACATCGTCGCGACGTTGCCGGTAACCCTGCTGCGCCACGCTCGACGCTGCGGCAAGGGCGAGGCCTTGCGCTACGGTTTTCGCGAGGCCTCGCGCCAGGGCTACGACGCCGTGCTGACGATGGATGGCGATGGCCAGCATCTGGCCAGCGACATACCACGTATCGTGGCAGCGGCCGCAAGCCGTCCGGATCACATCGTGATCGGTGCGCGCCTGCTGGACAAGGCGCAGCAGCCCAAGGGGCGCCGCCGTGCCAATGCGGTGGCCGACTGGGGCATTTCCTGGGCCTGCGCGCAACCCGTCGCAGATACCCAGAGCGGCCAGCGCTGGTACCCCCGTGCGGCGCTGGAACTGGTCGACCTGCCGGCGGAGAACTTCGTGTTCGAGGCAGCCATCCTGATCGCGGCCTCGCGCGAGAAGCATCTGGGCATCGTCTCGGTGCCGATCGCCTCGCGCTACCACGGCGCGTTCCGTGCCAGCCACCTCAGCCCGATGCGCGACGTTACCCGCATCACCACATATACGATCGGCCGGATCATCCACTACGGCGACGTCGCCGCCAGTTATCGCCGCTCGCGCGCGCAACCACGGGTGATCGAGGCGGCAGGTTCCACCGCTCTCGAATAGCGCCACGCTGCAGTGCGCCGAGAACAAGGTACGATCGGAACCTGACCGACGAAGCGCAGCGTTTGTGAGCGAGACGGCGCACGATGCGGCGGTCCTCGGCGGACATGCACGATCTGGCACAGGCGCGCATGCGGCCCGTTGTGGTTCGCGGCGTAACCTGGAGCGACAGCCCTGTTCATGAACCCGCAAGCCGACGCCCTGCCGGGGTCCAGCTTCGACGTTTGCGACCCGCGAGGCAGCACGGTCGCTGCCATCTTCAACGCGGCAGCAAGGCCTGTCCGGTCTGGCGCAGTCCTGGCGGATCAAGCAGTTCCAGCTCACGCCCCTCGATCTGGATCAGGCCCTGGCTGCGGAAGCGGCTGAGCACGCGACTCACCGTTTCGGCAGCCAGGCGCAGATAGTTGGCGATGTCGCCGCGCGACATGCTGAGGTGGAAGCGGGTGGCGGAGAATCCGCGCGCGGCATAGCGCCCGGCCAGATCCATCAGGAAGGCCGCCACGCGCTCGTCGGCGCTGTGGTCGCCGGCCAGCAGGCTGGCACTGCCCAACTCCTTACTCAGCATGCGGAAAAGGTGCTTCTGCACCGCCGGCACCCGCGAGGCGAGCGCACTCATCGCCGGGAACGAGAAACGGCAGAAGAATGTGGTATCCAGCGCCACCGCGTCGCACGGGAAGTGCTCGGGGTAGATGGCGTTGAGGCCAATTACCTCGCCGGGCAGATAGAAGCCGAGCACCTGCTCGCGGCCTTCCTTGTCGACCATGCGGGTTTTCACCGTACCCGAACGCACCGCGAAGATCGCACGGAACGGGTCGCCGGTGCGGAAGATGTGCTCGCCCGCACGGAATGGCCCCACATGCTCGACCAGACATTGCAGCTCGGCCAGCTCGGGCTTGTGGTAGCCGGCCGCAATGCAGGCACTGGAGAACGCACAGGTGCCGCAAAAATGCGTCTCGTCGCCGTCGTCGGCAATCGGGCTGGGCGGCTCGGGCAGGCGACCTGCCGGGTGCTTGGATTGCATGATGCGGGGGGGGTGCCTGGTCGGGCTGCGTGGATCAAATCACGCGCGAATAGCGCGTCGCCTGTGCCGCGTCGTCCAGATAGGCGTCGAAGCACATGGCAATGATACGCAACAGCAGCCTTCCCCGCGAGGTCACCCGGATCGCACGGGCGTCTTCCAGCACCAGGCCATCCTTGATCAGCGGCACCAGCCGCTGCCGTCCCTGCACGAAATATTCGTCGAACAGCAACCGATGGCGTGCACCGAAATATTGCTTGTCGACGACACCATGGCACATCAGCTCGCCGATCAGCTCGCGCCGGATCAGGTCGTCTTCGTCCAGCTTCAGGCCACGCACCACCGGCAGGCGTCCGGCATCCAGCGCCGCGTAGTAGCCGATCAGGTCCCGCGCGTTCTGGCTGTAGCTGTCGCCGACCCGACCGATTGCGCTTACGCCCAGCCCCACGATGTCGCAATCGCCATGTGTCGAGTAACCCTGGAAGTTGCGCTGCAGGGTGCCGGCGCGCTGTGCCTGCACCAGTTCATCGCTGGCCTTGGCGAAGTGATCCATGCCGACATAGACGTAACCGGCCGCCGACAGCTGGGCCATGGCGCAACCGAACAGGGCCAGCCGCGTCGCCGGATCCGGCATGTCGGCTGCGGCGATTTGCCGCTGTGCCTTGAACATCTCCGGCAGGTGCGCATAGCCGTACACGGCCACGCGGTCGGGATTCAGCGCCACCACCTGGTCCAGCGTGCGGCTGAAGCCCTCGACGGTCTGCCGCGGCAGGCCATAGATCAGGTCGACGCTGGCCGAACGGAACCCGGACAAGCGCGCCGCATCCAGGACCTCGCGGGTCTGCTCAAAGCTCTGGATGCGGTTGATCGCCTTCTGCACCACTGGGTCGAAATCCTGGACACCGACCGAAATCCGGTTGAAACCCAATTCACCCAGCCCGCGTATGTAGGCACCATCGGCAAAGCGTGGATCGATCTCGATACCGTATTCGCGATCCGCGACGTGGCTGAAGCTGAAGTGTTGCCGCAGCGATTCCAGCAGCTCGCCCATTTGTGTGATACCGAGGAAGTTCGGCGTACCGCCGCCAAAATGCAGCTGGTATAGCGACCGGTCGCGATCGAACAACGGCGCGATCAGCTCGATCTCGCGGTACAGCCGCTCGAGATAGCGGTCGGCCTGGGTGGCGTCGCGCGTGATGATCCGGTTGCAGCCGCAGTAGAAACACGGGCTCGTGCAGAACGGTACGTGCACATACACCGACAGCGGCCGCGGGATCGGCTCTTCGTTGGAGGTGCGAATGACGCCACGCAATGCCGTCTCGTCGAACTCGGCAGCGAAGTGCGGTGCAGTGGGATAGCTGGTATAGCGCGGCCCGGCCACGTCGTAACGGGCGATCAGGGCCGCGTCGAATTCAGGGGGAGTGATGATGGTAGTCATGGTAGAGAGTCTGTCGACTATGCCGCGCACTTGCCTTGATCCGCGTCAACTACAGCCGCTATCCCACCGACGCACCCATTATCGTAGGAGCCTACTTGCAGGCGATGCTCTTGTTGTCGGACACCCAGGGCAAGGGCATCGCCCGCGAGCGGGCTCCTACCGACGGAGTGTGGGGTCGGCGCACGACCACCGCACGGCACCGCCGCACGCATCGCCGAGTTGCGCAGTTGCATAACAAGAGTCGAGACGGTATCTACCGGTTGTAGTCAGGATCGGTATGGCTCGATTTGCTGCTCGATCGAGCCGAAGATCGAAGCACCGGCGGCGTCGGTGATGTCGATCTTCAGACGGTCACCGAACTTCAGGAATGGCGTCGACGGCTTGCCGTCGCGCAGGGTCTCCACGGTGCGCTGCTCGGCCAGGCAGGAGGCGCCCCTGGACGTATCTTCATTGGCGATGGTGCCGGAGCCGACGATGGTGCCGGCCGTCAGCGGGCGCGTCTTCGCGACGTGCGCGACCAGCTCGGCAAAGCTGAACTGCATGTCGACGCCGCATTCGGCCTCGCCGAGCCACTGGTCGTTGAGCCAGGTGCGCATCGGCAGATGCAGCTTGTCGCCGTGCCAGGCATCGCCCAGCTCGTCTGGCGTTACCAGCACCGGCGACAGTGCCGAGCGCGGCTTGGACTGCAGGAAACCGAAACCCTTGGCCAGCTCGCCGGGGATCAGGCCGCGCAGGCTGACATCGTTGATCAAGCCGATCAGCTGGATGTGGTCTGAGGCCTGCGCCGGCGTCGCCGCCATCGGCACGTCGTCGGTGACCACCACCACCTCGGCTTCCAGATCGATGCCGAACTCTTCGCTGGGCACCAGCACCGGATCGCGCGGGCCGAGGAACCCGGCGCTGGTGGCCTGGTACATCAGCGGATCGGTGTAGAACGATTTGGGCACCTCGGCACCGCGGGCGCGGCGCACGCGTTCGACATGCGGCAGATAGGCCGAGCCATCGACGAATTCGTAAGCGCGCGGCAGCGGCGAGGCCAGCGCGCTCAGGTCCAGCGCGAACGCGCCGGCGGCCGTGCCCGCGTTGAGTTGCTCCGACAAGGCATTCAATCGCGGCGCCGCGTTCGACCAGTCCTCCAGCGCTGCCTGCAGCGTCGGCGCGATGTCAGCGGCCTTCACCGCACGGGCAAGGTCGCGGCTGACGACGATCAGCGTGCCATCGCGGCCGCCCTGCTTCAGGGATCCGAGTTTCATGCAAAGTCCTCAGGTGGGTATCAGTTCGGCGATATCGTCGTGCAATGCCGCCAGGCCGCGATCGAGCGTGACCAGGCGCCCGTTGTGCTTGCGCGCCAGCGCGGCCAGGTAGGCGTCGGTCACCTGTTTGTGACCGAGCACGCCGTGCGGGCGTACTTGGGCATATGGCAAATCGTCCGGCCAGAAGCAGTGCCGCGGGTCGGCGGCAAGCTTGCCCAGTTCGCGCTGCGCATCGCGCATACCGTCGTGTTCGCTGATGCGCACGATCCAGCGCGTCAGCGCGCCTTCGACCACCGGGCAGGTGGCAAATTCCCCGCGCAGGGCTACGAACCAGTTGCGGGCGATGGCGTGGTGCACGTGGTCGCCTGCGAACAGCGCGATCAAGACGTTGGCATCCAGTAGGCGCGTCACCATTCGTCGTCCAGCGCCCTGACCTCGTCGATGGTGACTGGCCGGCCCGTGCGGAATACGCCAAGCCCGGTTTCGGGGTCGACATCGTAGTTGCCCGGCGCGTCCGCCACATGGGCTGGCGCCTTCAGCCCGCGCAGCGCCAGCTCCACCACCAGCTTGCTGAAGCTGACGCCCTGCTGGCGCGCCAGGCTGGTGAACAAGACATGCTCGCGTTCGGGAATGTCCAAAGTGGTACGCATGATCCGCTTCCGGCCAGTATAGACGTATGCATCATGATACGAACGCATCATGATGTCAATTCATCAAGGCGCCTCGAAATGTTTGTGCAGGCCTTGCCAGCAGTGCTGGTAGTCGTCTTGCAGCTGTGGCGCCGCAAGCGCCTGCCGGGTCGGGCGGATCACCTTGCGCGTTTCGAACATGAAGGCCATGGTGCCCTCGATCACATCCGGCTTCGACGGATCCGCGTTGGATGCCTTCTCGAAGGTGGCCGCATCCGGGCCGTGCGCGCTCATGCAGTTGTGCAACGAGGCGCCACCCGGGACAAAACCCTCGGCCTTGGCGTCGTATATGCCACTGATCAGGCCCATGAATTCGCTGGCCACGTTGCGGTGGAACCACGGCGGCCGGAACGTGTGCTGCGCCACCAGCCAGCGCGGCGGGAAGATCGCGAAATCCATGTTCGCCGTGCCAGGCGTGTCGCTGGCCGAAGTGAGCACGGTGAAGATCGACGGATCGGGATGATCGACGCTGATCGAGCCGATCGTGTTGAAACGGCGCAGGTCGTACTTGTACGGCGCACAGGTGCCGTGCCAGCCGACCACGTCCAGCGGCGAGTGGTCGATCGATGCCGTCCACAACGTACCCTGGAACTTGGCGATGAGTTCGAACTGGCCTTCGACGTCCTCGTACGCGGCCATCGGGGTGAGAAAGTCGCGTGCATTCGCCAGGCAGTTGGACCCGATCGGACCAAGCTCGGGCAGGCGCAGCAGCGCACCGAAGTTTTCGCACACGTAACCGCGGGCCACTCCTGCGCTTCCGGCAATCGCTCCATGCATTGCTCTACCTCCGGCATCCATGCCGTCGCCTGCGCCCGTGGCATTCGCACCTCCATGTGCAGCAGCCTCGCCGTCGAGCAGGTCGACGCGAAAACGCACGCCGCGTGGAACCACCGCGATCTCCTGCGGTTCGATCTCGAGCACGCCCAGCTCGGTGGCCAGGCGCAGCCGACCCTGCTGCGGCACGATCAGCAGTTCGCCATCGGCGTCGTAAAAGAAGCGGCCCTGCATGGAGCGGTTCGCTGTGTACAGATGAATACCGATACCGCCCTGCTCGGCCGCGCTGCCGTTACCGGCCAGGGTGACCAGACCATCGAGGAAGTCGGTCGGCGCCTGCGGCATCGGCAGCGGGTCCCAGCGCAGCTGGTTGGGCGTGGCTGGCGCCTCGTCGAAGCGATTGTGGAAGGTGGCGTGCGCCAGCGGCTGGAACGGTTCGTGCACGGCTGCCGGGCGGATCCGGTACAGCCAGCTGCGCCGGTTGAGATGGCGCGGCGCGGTGAACGCGGTGCCCGACAACTGCTCCGCGTACAGGCCATGCGCCACGCGCTGCGGCGAGTTTTGCCCGCCCGGCAAAGTGCCGGCGATGACCTCGCTGGCGAACTCATTGCCGAAGCCGGATTGATAACCCCTGCTCTCGATCTCCATGACGCTCTCCTCAGAGGAATCCGCGCTTCATCTGGTCGCGCTCGATCGACTCGAACAGCGCCTGGAAGTTGCCTTCGCCGAAGCCTTCGTTGCCCTTGCGCTGGATGATCTCGAAGAAGATCGGACCAATCACGTTCCGGGTAAAGATCTGCAGCAACAGGCGTTTCCCGGTTTCCCTGTCGGCGTCGATCAGAATCTTGTTTTTTTCCAGCCGCGGTACGTCTTCGCCGTGATTCGGAATGCGCTCGTCGATAACCTCAAAATAAGTGTCCGGCGTGTCGAGGAAATCGACGCCAGCCACGCGCATCTTCTCGACCGTCGTGTAGATGTCGTTGGTGAAACAGGCAATGTGCTGGATGCCTTCGCCCTTGTACGCGTCGAGGTATTCGTTGATCTGGCTCTTCGGGTCGTTCGACTCGTTCAATGGAATGCGCACGATGCCATCTGGCGCGGTCATCGCCTTCGACACCAGGCCGGTCTTGGCGCCCTTGATGTCGAAGTAGCGGATCTCGCGGAAGTTGAACAGCTTCTCGTAGTAGTCCGACCATTTCTGCATATTGCCGAAGTACAGGTTGTGGGTCAGGTGATCGATGAAGGTCAGGCCGAAACCGGCCGGGTTCCGATCCGCGCCTTCGATCGGCGCGTAGTCGCCGTCGTAGATGCTACCGGCGTCGCCGTAACGGTCGACCAGATACAGCATGCAATCGCCGATGCCCTGGACCGCCGGCGCGGACACCGCCTTGCTCGCTTCCTTGTGCGCGACCGCCGCACCGCCGTTGCCGAGCACGCTGGACAGTACCTCGATGGCCGGCTTCTTGAAGCGGATCGCGAACCCGCAGGCGCATGGACCGTGTTTGGCGGCGAAGTCCGCGGCGAACGAATCCGGATCCTCGTTGACCAGGAAGTTCACCCCGTTCTGGCGATATACCGTGATCGCACGGGATTTGTGCTTGAGCACCGCGCTGAAACCCATCCGCTTGAACAGATCGTGCAGCTCGAAAGCAGGCCCTTTCGGCGCGGCAAACTCCACAAACTCGAAACCGTCGATACCCATCGGGTTCTCGAACGTGGTGACCTGGATGCCGGGGTTGGATTGGGCGTTCATGGCGCTCTCCTGAGTGTCGGTGCACGATGGCTGCTCGCGAGCGTGCCACCATCGGTGGTAACCCGGAGTTATAGTTTCGCGTGAAACCATTTGCAAGGAGCTATGCCGCAATGCCCGCCAAACACAAGCCCGCCCCCGTTACGGCCGAGCACGCGCCGTTGCAGTTGGAACACTTCCTACCCTATCAACTGTCGATCCTGTCCAACACGATCAGCCAGGCGATCGCGAGCGACTACCAGAGCCGCTACGACATCCCGATGACGGAATGGCGAGTGATGGCGGTACTGGCACGCTTCGAGGGGCTTTCCGCGCGCGAAGTGGCCGAGCGCACAGCGATGGACAAGGTGGCGGTAAGCCGGGCGCTGGCGCGGCTGGTCGAAGCCGGGCGTGTGAACCGCGCCACACACGGTGGTGACCGACGCCGCTCGGTACTCAGCCTGACCGACGCTGGCTGGAGCATGCATAATGAGGTGGCGCCGATGGCGCGCATGCGTGAACGCGAGTTGCTGGCGAAACTCGACGCGCAAGAGCGTGCATGGCTGACCCGGATTCTGGACAAGTTGCTGGGCGAGGGCGGCTGATAATCGGCAATGGCCAGTCGCCTGACGGCGCACCCCGCATCAAGGCACCCCGGCCGCCAGTTGCACGGCCGGGGTGAGGCAGCTCACGCCGTGGCCGAAACCGGTGAGACATCGAGTAACTGGCGCAGCATGTACGGCAGGATCCCGCCGTGGCGGTAGTAAGCCCCCTCCACCGGCGTATCGATACGTACGATGGCATCGAACGCATGCACCTTGCCCTGCGCATCGGTGGCCGTCACCCGCACGCTGTGTGCAGGTGCTTCGCGGCCGGCCAGGCCGGCGATGTCGAAGGTTTCCTCGCCGGACAGGCCCAGCGTGTCCGCATTCTCGCCAGCCTTGTACTGCAACGGCAGCACGCCCATGCCGATCAGGTTGGAGCGGTGGATACGCTCATAGGATTGCGCGATCACGGCGCGCGCACCCAGCAGCGCGGTGCCTTTCGCCGCCCAGTCGCGTGAAGAGCCGGAGCCGTATTCCTTGCCGGCCAGGATCAGCAGCGGCGTGCCGGCGGCAAGGTAGTTGACCGACGCATCGAAGATCGTGCTGACCGGACCGCCGTCCTGGGTGAAGTCGCGGGTGAAGCCACCTTCGGTGCCGGGCGCCAGCTGGTTGCGCAGGCGGATATTGGCGAAGGTGCCGCGGATCATCACTTCATGGTTGCCGCGACGCGAGCCGTAGGAATTGAAATCCTTGCGCTCCACGCCGTGCCCGGTGAGGTACTTGCCCGCGGGCGAGTCGACCTTGATTGCACCAGCCGGACTGATGTGGTCGGTGGTCACCGAGTCGCCCAGCTTGGCCAGCACGCGCGCACCGGTGATGTCGGTCAACGGCGCCGGCTCGCGCCCCACGCCGTTGAAGTATGGCGGTTGACGCACGTAGGTCGAATCGACAGCCCACTTGAATGCATTGCCCTCGGGTACGTGCAGATTGCGCCAGTTGTCGTCGCCGGCGAACACGTCGGCATAGCCCTTGGCGAACATGTCCGCTTTCACGCAGGCACCGATGACATCCTGGATCTCGCGGTTCGACGGCCAGATATCGCGCAGATACACCGGCTTGCCGTCGCTGCCGGTTCCCAGCGGGTCCTTGAGCAGGTTGACATGCATCGTGCCCACCAGCGCATAGGCCACCACCAGCAGCGGCGAGGCCAGGAAGTTCATCTGCGTCTGCGGGTGGATGCGCCCTTCGAAATTGCGGTTACCCGAGAGCACCGAGCACACGTTGAGGTCGTGTTCGGCCACCGCCGCGGCGACTTCCGGAATCAGCGGACCGGAGTTGCCGATGCAGGTGGTGCAACCGTACCCGACCAGATTGAAGCCGAGCTGGTTCAGATACGCCGTGAGGCCGGCCCGGTCGTAGTAATCGGTGACCACGCGCGAGCCCGGCGCCAGCGAAGTCTTGACCCACGGCTTGCGCGTCAGGCCTTTCTCGACCGCGCGCTTGGCCAGCAGGCCGGCACCGATCATCACCAGCGGATTGGAGGTGTTCGTGCACGAGGTAATCGCGGCAATGACCACGTGCCCGTTGTCCAGGGTGGCGCTGCTGCGGTTGGCCAGCGCCACGTCCACCGGCACGTGCGGCCAGTCGTGGTCGATGTCACAGTGGCCGGGAACATGCGGCGCCTCGTTGGTGCCGCCGTTCGCGATCGACACGGGATCACTGGCCGGAAACGATTCGTCGATACCCTCGTCCAGACCGGTCAGTACCGCCTTCTCGTAGGGCTGGCCCTCGAGCAGCGCGCCGACGGCACCGGGCGCAATCCGGACCGGGATGCGGTCCTGCGGCCGCTTGGGTCCGGCAATGGACGGCTCCAGACTGCCCAGGTCCAGTTCGAGCGTCTGCGAGTATTCGGCTTCATGCGCGGGGTCGTGCCACAGGCCCTGCGCCTTGGCATAGGCCTCGACCAGGCGCACCTGATGCTCCGGGCGGCCGGTCAGACGCAAATAGGCAAGCGTTTCGTCGTCGATCGGGAAAATCGCGCAGGTGGCGCCGTATTCCGGGCTCATGTTGCCCAGCGTCGCGCGGTTGGCCAGCGGGATGCGTGCCACGCCCGGACCGTAGAAATCGACGAACTTGCCGACCACGCCGGTCTTGCGCAGCAGCTCGGCGACCGTGAGCACCAGGTCGGTGGCGGTGGTGCCGGGCGGGAACTCGCCGGTCAGCTTGATACCCACCACTTGCGGGATCAGCATGCTCATCGGCTGTCCCAGCATGGCCGCCTCGGCCTCGATACCGCCCACGCCCCAGCCCAGTACGCCCAGCCCGTTGACCATCGGCGTGTGCGAGTCGGTGCCCACCAGCGTATCGGGGTAGGCCAGCATGCCGTCCGGCCCTTCGCGGGTGAACACCACGCGCGACAGGTACTCCAGGTTCACCTGATGGCAGATGCCGGTATCCGGCGGCACCACCTTGAAATTGTTGAACGCCTGCTGCGCCCAGCGCAGCAACTGGTAGCGCTCGACGTTGCGCTCGAACTCAAGTTGCGCGTTGATGGAGAAGGCGTCGTTCTCGCCAAACGCATCGACGATGACGGAGTGATCGATCACCAGCTCGCTAGGTACCAGCGGGTTGATCTGCTGCGGATCGCCACCCAGCGCGATGATCGCGTCGCGCATCGCCACCAGGTCCACGACACACGGCACGCCGGTGAAATCCTGCATCAGCACGCGCGCCGGCGTGTACTGCACTTCCTGCTGCCCGGTGCCCGCAGGCTTCCAGTCCGCCAGCGACTGGATCTGCTCGCGGGTCACCAGGTGGCCGTCCTCGTTGCGCAACAGGTTTTCCAGCAACACCTTGAGGCTGTAGGGCAATCGATGCGCGGTCTTGACCCGGTCAAGCCGGTAGATCTGGTAGCTGGTGTCATCGACGGTCAACTGACCGCGCGTGCCAAAGCTGTCGCTGCTCATGAAAATCTCCTCGTCAAGCTTGGAACACGCCGCCGGTTCGTTCGTCTGTCTGGCGAGCAACGGCGACGCGTGGGTGGTTATCGAAACGCCAGGTACAGACTGGCGAACACGCCGATGGCCAGCAGCGCCAGGCAGACTAGATCGACGGCAATCAGTGCCGCAAATTTCACGCGGTCGGCGTGTACGTAGTCTTCCACGATCACGCGCAAGCCCAGCTTCATGTGCCAGAACAGTGCCATCAGCAGCACGGCCATGGTCACCGCCACCGCAGGCTGGCCCAGCCAGAGTGCCAGCACCTGGTGATCACCGCGGGCATGGGCGAGCAGCGACGCCACCAGCCATACCAGCAGCGGCACCAGTGCCACCGCGGTCACCCGCTGCACCCACCAGTGGTGCGCACCGGACTTGGCCGAACCCAGGCCGATGGCGCGATACAGCGCCGAGGACCGGGCCGTGGCCGGGTTGCGGTTGAGGGGGTCGTGCCGCTTCCAGTCAGACATGCGCCTACTCCAGCACGGCGAGGCCGAGCGTCCAGGTCAGCACGGTCAGGATCATGCTGGCCGCCACGACGGTCCAGCCGGAAAGATAGATGCTGCGCAGTTCGAAACCGAAATCCAGATCCCAGGCCAGATGCCGGATACCGTTGCACAGGTGGTAGAACAGCGCGAAGGTCCAGCCCAGCAGCAAGAGCAGGCCAATCCACGAACGCAACCAGCGCTCGACCATGGCATAAGTGTCGCCCCCGTCCACCACCGCGACCAGCCACGCCACCAGCAGCACGCTGCCCAGGCTGAGGAACACGCCGGTCATCCGGTGCACGATCGACAGCACCGAAGTCAACTGCGGCTTGTAGATCTGGACGTCAGGGGAGCGCGGACGCAGTTTTGCCGTGGTCATCGCTCAACTCCTCCGCTGCTGGATCATCAGCTTGATCTCGGCGATCTTCTTGCCGGGGTTGAGCCCCTTGGGGCAGGTACGGGTGCAATTGAGGATGGTGTGGCAGCGGTACAACTTGAACGGATCCTCCAGCTCGTCCAGGCGTTCACCGGTCGCCTCGTCGCGACTGTCCACCAGCCAGCGGTGCGCCTGCAGCAAGATTGCCGGCCCCAGAAAACGATCGCCATTCCACCAGTGACTGGGACAGCCGGCGGTACAGCAGAAACACAGGATGCACTCGTAGTCGCCGTCCAGCCGCTTGCGCTCCTCCGGTGACTGCAGTCGCTCGTGCCCGGCTGGCGCGGGTGTCTTGCTGCGCAACCACGGCGTGATCGACTGGTACTGGGCCAGCACGTGGGTCTGGTCGCCGACCAGATCCTTGATCACGTCCATATTGTTGAGCGGATACACGGTAGAGGGCTCACTGATTTCGTCCAGCGAGCGGATGCAGGCGAGCCAGTTGGTGCCATCGATATTCATCGCACATGAGCCGCACACACCCTCGCGACAAGAGCGCCGGAACGTCAGCGTGGGGTCGATTTCGTTCTTGATCTTGATCAGCGCATCCAGCAGCATCGGTCCGCATTTGTCGCGGTCGATGGCATAGGTGTCGATGCGTGGGTTCTTTCCGGACTCGGGATCGTGCCGATACACCTTGAAGCGCTGCACCCGGGTGGCGCCCTCCGGTTCAGGCCAGCTCACGCCCGGTTCGATGCGGGAGGCGGGCGAGGCGCCCGAGTTGCGCGACACCGGAAACCGCTTGGGGGTACGCCACCGCGAGACTTGCTTTGAACTCTTGATCAGCACTTGCGACCCTCCCGCAGCGATGCCCTACGACGATAGTGGTATAGAAAGCGTGAAACGCGAGTAAAGGCGTTTGCTGTGCTGATAGGTAACGCTCCTTGGCGATGCACGCCTGACCGATCGTCATCCCTCTTGCAGATGCTGATTCCGGATCAGCTCCACTTCACCCTCAATCTCCACCGGAATATTGAAGGGAAGCTCGGCCAGGCCCACGGCGCTGCGACTGTGGGCACCCCTGTCAGGGCCGTAGAGTTCCAGGATGAGATCAGAGAATCCGTTGATGACATTCGGCTGCTGGTTGAAGCCGGGCGCCGAATTGACCATGCCGAGTACGCGCGACCAGGCCGCGACCCGGTCAAGGTCGCCAAGCGCACGGTGGAGGCTGCCGAGGATGGAGAGCGCAACCAGTCGGGCGGCAATATAGCCCTGTTCGAGCGAGACTTCGCGCCCGAGCTTGCCGAGCGGCCCGTGGGAACCGCTTCGCCGCGTACCGAGACATTGACGAGGAAATCGTGTTTGCGGTCGAGTCGGGCCAACGGGGCGCCCGGCGCCATGATGACCACCCAGGTGCCGGTGCGTGGTTATCGTTCCAGCAGGGAAAGTGAGAAGTATTCATTCGGTGTAGGTACTGCGCAGAGTTTTTTTGTCGAGCTTGCCGACACTGGTCTTGGCTAGCGCCTCGACAATAAGAACCTTGTCGGGCACCGCGTAAGTCGGGATGTCGCGAGCGTCGGCCAGATCCATGAGGTGCTGGCGGATGGCTTGCGACTCCAGTGTCGTGCCGGCGCGGGGGACCACCAGGGCCAGCGGGCGCTCGCCCCATGTGGCATCAGGTACGCCGATCACGGCGACCTCAGCGACGCCGGACAGCTTCGAGATCAGATCCTCCAGCGCCAGCGAGCTGACCCACTCGCCCCCGGTCTTGATCACGTCCTTGAGCCGGTCGCGGATCTGCAGCCAGCCGGCCGCGTCGATGCTGCCGATGTCGCCCGAGTGCAGGTAACCGCCTCGCCACAGGCTCCGGGAATTTTCCGGTTCCTTCAGATAGCCCTGGGTCAGCCATGGGCTGCGAAAAACGACCTCGCCCTGGGCTTGCCCGTCGTGGAGCTGGGTATTCATCTCGTTGTCGACGATGCGCACATCGCACAGCATGAAAGGCTGGCCAGTGCGCACACGCAATGCGGCTTGGCTGTCGATGTCTCCAGCCACTTCGGCGCTGCTGAGGTGCATGACGGCCTGGATTGGCGCCGTCTCGCTCATGCCATAGCCGGTAAACACGTCGATGCCACGCTCCAGCGCCATCCGGCACAAGCCCTGCGACAACGCCGAGCCACCGATCACCATCTTCAGCTTCGACAGGTCGGTGTTCGCCGATTCGGGATGGGATAGCAGCATCTGCAGCAGGGTCGGCACACAGTGCGAGAAGGTCACGCCCTCGGCGCGAATCAACCTCAACATGAGCGCCGCGTCGTAGCGGCCCGGATAGACCTGCTTGAGCCCCAGCAGGGTCGCCGCGTAGGGGACGCCCCAGGCATGCACGTGGAACATCGGGGTGATCGGCATGTAGACGTCTTCACGATGGATGCGGCCCTGCGCCGGCGCCGTGCCGAACCAACCGGCAATCGCCATGGTGTGCAGCACCAGTTGCCGGTGGCTGTAATAGCAGCCCTTGGGCACGCCGGTGGTGCCGGTGGTGAAGAACGTGGTGGCGCGGGTGTTTTCGTCGAAATCGGGGAACTCGTAGTCTGCGCTGGCCTCGGCCAGCAGCGCTTCGTATTCGCCGACAAAGGCCGTATCGTCGGCGGCCAGCTCGGGCGCGCCATCGCGGATCAGGATCACCTGGACCGCTTTCTTCAGCTGGTCACGAATGCCGGCCAGCAAGGGCAGGAATTCGTGATGGACCAGAATGACATCGGCCTCGGCGTGATCCACAGCTGCTTGATCAGCAGCGGAAAGTCGTAAGCCGACTCGGTGCGCTGGATCGGGTTGCCGATATCGATATACATGGGGCTTCACCTGAATGATGCAGCCAGACAATGGCTGCCGGGTTTCAGCATCAGCAAGGCGTCGGCTGTCGGCGCTCCGTTGATCGTTTGCCAGTGGTACAGCGATGGGCAGATGCAGTCAGCCCCGCACCCATCGGGTAGTCGAAGCTCGATCCGGAACAGGGCGTCGTCCAGGCGCCAGTCGATGTCCACCAGTCCGCGCAGCGTGGTTTCGCCCTCGGCGAACAGGCCGACCCAGCGCTTGCGGATATTGTCGACAACCCGATCCTGCTGTCCGGCCATGCGCAGCGCGCGATGCACGAAGTGCATGAAAAACGGTTGCGCCAGCGTGACATTGCGTTCCTCGTCGAAGACTGGCGTGGCACGCTCCCGTTCCAAGCAGCGGGTCAGCACCAGCCGATCTTCATCGAGCATGGAATCCAGCATCGACTGCCAGCGCTCGCGCGGCGCTACGCCGTACGCAATCGCCGCCGCATTGGCCTGTTGACTGGTTCGCCGTCCGCGCACGCCATGCTGCCGTGCATCGACATATAGCTGGCGCTGCTGATCCCACAGCAGGGTATTCACGGCGGTGGAGATTCGTTCGGCCAGCGCGTCGAAATGCGTCGATTCATGTGGGTGCCGACAGACATCCGCGAGTCGCGCGGCCGCCCGCAAGGCGCCAACGAAGTGGGCGTTCAATGCCGTCACCTGACCGCGCTTGTCCAGTTCCGCCCAGTCGACGAACACCCAATGCGGCAGGTCGGCCAGAAGATCATCGTTGTCGAGGTGGCGCTCGAACCAGCGCAGCGCGCGCACCACCGATGGGAAAAGTTCGCGCGCGATCCCGAAGTCGCCGGTGTACAGGACGACGTCGTCGATCATCATGACCCAGTACAGGCAGAAATCCGGGATGTTGGTAAAGCCTAAACGCGCGAAATCGCCTGGGGCGGTCATCATGGTCAGGCCATCCGGTTGTTGCGACTGCTCGACCTGGCGCAACATCTGTGCCGCCAGCCGTGCATCGCCGAACGCGACGTAGTTGATGCGTGCGCTGACGTAGCCATCCATCCACTGGCGCTGCTCACGCGAAGGACAGTCGACGTAGCCATCGTGCATGCAGCGGCGCAAGGTGGTGACACCGGCCTGCCAGATCCGAACGAGCCATGGATCGGAACACTCGAAAGCGCCGATGGCCTCGACCGGGTAGCCGGTCTCACGCAGCGCGACCTTGTCCACCCGCAGCGGTCGCGGGCAATGCCGGATGGTCAGCTGCAGATAGCGCAGCCCGCTCCATTCGAAGCGCTCCCACGACTGTGCCCCTTCGCGCAGTACATAACGGTGCGCGGGGACCGCGTCGAAACCGTCGATGCCACCGAAGATCCGTACGCGCCCGTCGGCTAGCAACTGTTCGCCATGCACGAAGTCGACGATGGCCCCAGCGGGACCGTCAAGTTCAAGGTGGATATAGCCGGCGAGTATTTCACCGAAGTCGTAGACGATCACTACCGCACAACCATCTTCGGTTCGAACCGTCGTGGGCTGCTGGCTGGCCGCATAATGCGTCAGCGCACGCAGTCGTTCGCTGGAGATCTGCTCGGCGAGGTCATCCGCCAGCACCTCGACAACTTCGTGAACGGCGACAACCCGCGCCTGCGCGGACATCGCTTCACGCATCGGCGGAATCCGCCGCGGCACCATCGCAGCGAAGGGCACCACGTCGCCGGAGAAGTTGCGTCCCGACATTCGCAGTGTCTGCGCCGCGGGCCATTCGCGGTCGTCGTAACCCGCGTCCGTCCATCCGGACGGCGCCAGGCGTGCATCGTAATGCTCCATGCAGCCCAGGCTGTTGGAGGGTACGTCGCGGCGCCATGCGGTTGACTCCAGGCAGCGCCAGTTTGGCCCCGTGTCCAGACGCACGATGCCGGAATCGGTGATGGCTTCGCCCTGCAGAAAGAAACCGCCGCAACCGAATGCGCGGCCGTGCCCCCACCCCGGCAGTTCGTACCAGGCCGTGTGCCGGCCATAGGCATGCGCCAGCACGGCGATCACGTTGCCCCCGGGCTTGAGATATCCGGTCAGATCGTAGTCATCCAGCGACTGCTGCAACGGGCTGCAACGACTGGGGCCGCGGCCGACAAACGCTCCGTTGACATGCAGACGGTAGCGCCCGTCGGCCGAGGCAAGGCATTTCGCCGACTCGACCGTGCCAGGGAGCTGGATGGTCAGGCGAAAATAGACGTGGCGATTGGCCTCTTCACCGGCCCGGAAGCCTTCCGTCGCGAGCGCGGCCCCATCGAGTTGGCGTGGACACCAGATCCATTCGGCACGGCGCGAAAAATTTTTCTCCGTCATTTGCTTGCAGCATTCCCGAAGTTCGATAGGCTCCTGGCTTCGCGCGTCGTAGTGGTGTAATCAGTCGTTGGCCTGCCCGACGGCAGCAAAAGCGCACTCAAAGAAATCCACCGTGGCCTGCCGTGACCTGGCCGCGGCATCCAGGTTGGCTTCGAGTCTTACCTCACCGCCTCGCCCGAGATGAGCAAAGGGATCGCTCACGGTTTGCGCCGGTTCGAGTCGATTGAACCCATGCGTCGCCTCGGGATACATCGTGACCGTGACCCGACGTCGCGCCTGCTCGGGCAGGCCTTTCACCAGCTCCGTGCATGTACCGGGCTCATCATACGCGTCGCACTCTCCGCTCTGGATGAATACCGGTGCACCGGTGAGCTCGGCAAATTCGTAACCGGGAATCTTGTTGTAGCCCCAGCACACCGGATAGAACGGTGCGTGTGCCGCGAAGCGCAGCGGATTGGCGCCCATGTACAACTCGCTATACGGCCGTGTTGCCGTCAACATCGACACCACTCCGCCCCAGGAAAACCCGGTGATGCCGATGCGCTGCGGATCAATCCCCGGACGCGAGGCGAGATACAGAAGCGCGCCGTAGGCGTCCGGCAGCGTTTCAGGGACGCTCTCCGGGCGCCCGCCAGGTCCCGCGCCCCCGTGCAGTCCGCGTGGCGACCACATGTCCAGTTCTAGCGTGGCGATACCCGCATCGTTGAGCGCCTGGGCATGGTAGCCGCCACGACTGTCCACGCCGCTGGTGCCGTGCACCACCACCACGACAGGAACGTTGCCGGCGCGCGTAGGGACACGCATCTGTGCGGCGATGGTCAAGGGATGCTCCTGCGACGCGTTCGGAAACGTGACGTAGGACACCCGGGGCTGTGGACGAAGCTGGATCTGGGGCATATCGGACCTCTCTGGCATGCCTCGATGCTAGCGACTAGCTCAGTTCCCGGGTACCTGTCATTTTTGACAGTTATGCCGCCTGATTCACATGGCTATGCTCGGTGTGAAACTTTGCGGAGGGGTGCATGAACACCAAGCCAAACAGGCTGACTTTTGCCATCGTTGCGGTTCTTGCCCTCCAGCCTGCCTATGCGCAGCAGAACGGGAAAGCCGACGCGACGACTTCCGAAACCGGAAACAGGCAGCTCGCCGAAGATCAGACTGCGCCTGCGCAGACCAAGGCCGGGCAGCCGACGAATCTGGCGGCCATCACGGTCACCGCTACCAAGCGCGTCGAACTGATGCAGGATGTGCCCATTGCCGTCGACGTGGTGACAGCGCAGGACATCGAGTCGGCAGGACTGACTAGTGCGGCTGACCTGCCTATGCTGGTCCCGGGCATTACCATGATCCCGGTGGCTGGTCCGGCGGCATCGAACGTGGTCATACGCGGATTGTCGACCACTATCGGCGAGCCCAACGTCAGTTTCTTCATCGACGGCGTGTACATTCCCTCGCGCAACGCGCTCGATTTCATGCTGGCTGACAATATTGCGCGCATCGAAGTGGCAAAGGGGCCGCAGTATGCCCTGTACGGTCGCAACAGTTTTGCCGGTGCGGTCAACTTCATCACCAAAGCGCCAAGCAACAAGCAAGAAGGTTCGATCAGCGTCGGCCTCGGCAATTATGATCGCCGTGACGCCAAAGCCGTCGCGTCCGGCCCATTCTCCGACGGATCCGCCTACCATTACCGCGTGGGTGTGGCGCGCAACGACTTCGGTGGCTTTTACCGCAACGAACTGACCGGGAAAAAGCTGGACAAGACCAGCGCCCGTGGCGCCTTCCTGACCCTGGACGGCGCGCCCACGGACCGTCTGAACGGGCAAGTCAATGTGATCTACGACGGCATGCGGCGGCGTGATTTCGCGCAACAGTTCGTGTCGAACAACGGCGGATTCGTACCCCATTTCAATGACAACCAGCAGTATTTCGGCGATGTGCCGTCACTGACGAATGGCTTTGCGGTCACGCCCGGTCACTTCGATCGCGACAGCATCCTGGCATCGCTGACGGTAAACTACGATATGGATTGGGCCACCCTGACGTCGGTGACCTCCTATAACCATCTCAAGCTCGATTACGACTACGACTCGGACTACTCGGCAGCGCAGATCGCCACGGCAGGAACTCACGGCCCCCAGACCTCGATCAGCCAGGACTTTCGCCTGGTTTCGCCATCAAACGAGCACTTCGACTGGCTGCTCGGCGTGTACTACTACCACCTCAGCGACGACCACGTCGACGACAGCCAGTACATGGGCCCGGCAGCTCCGCTGGGCGGCCTGAGCAGCGACAACCGCGAGCGCACTCGCAGCGCCGCGGTGTACGGCACGGCGACCTGGCACATGACGCCCAAGTGGGATCTGGGTCTGGCAATGCGCTATACCCGGGAAACCAAGTCGGCCGATGCCACCACGACCAGCCTGCCCAGCGCCGCCAATCCCGCCGGGTCGATCGCCTTGTTCGGCGCATCACGCACGTTCACACCGTTCACACCGGGCCTGTACCTGACCTACAAGCCCTCCCGGAACAGCACGTTCTACGCCAGCGCTGTCAAGGCCATCAAGGTTGGTGGATTCAACACGTTCACGGCCAACGGCGCCATTGCGCCGGACGAGCGCTCCTACGATTCGGAGCGAAGCACGAACTACGAGCTTGGCGCAAAATTCAGTCTGCTCGATGGGCGCATGTTGCTCGATATGGACGTGTACCGCATCAACTGGCGGGACCAGATTGTGCGTACCGTCGGCTCGATGGGTGCGTTGCTGAACACCAACGCCGGTCAAACCACCTCGAAAGGCGTCGAAGCCAACCTCCAGTACGATGCCAATCAAAACTGGTCGTTCAAGCTGGGAGGCACCTACAACGATGCCAAGTACGACGAGTACATGTTTCCGATCGTCGCCGTCCTCGGCGGCAACCCCAACCTGGCGGGTGTGCGGCTTCAATACGCACCGCGCTATACCGCCAACATGAGCGTGATCAACAGGCAGACGCTCAGCAACGGCTGGACGTGGACCACCCGGCTGGACGGCCAGTACAGAACGGACATGGCCGCAATCCAGACGGGTACGGCGACCATCCCGTCCGCGGCACTGTTCAACCTCAACACCAGCCTCGACATCAATCAGTTGCGCGTGTCGTTGTGGGTCGACAACATATTCAACAACAAGGATGCACCCGGTGCGGTATTCACCGGTGACCCGGCAACGACATTCCAGTTCGCCACCCGCCAGCGGCCCGGACTCCAATTGTTCCAGGCCTTGGTCAATGCACCCGCGCTGCGCACGTTCGGCGTCGACTTGCGCTACCGGTTCTGATTAATGATGGACGCTTCCTGACGTGACAGCTACGGACCCGGACACTCGTGCAATCCGACACGATGCCAGGATAAGCGCCCCTGCGCTGCGGCCGTGGCAGCTGGCCGGTTACGGCAGCGGCAGCATGGTGCTGGCGGCCTACTATCTGGTCAGCGCCTCGTTCCTGTTCTACGCGACCGCCATCCTGCACGTACCACCCGATATCGCGGGCCTGGTGATGGCGGCGTCGACGCTGTGGGATGCGCTGGTCGATCTGCCGCTCGGCTGGATGTCCGACCACACGCGCTCGCAACGCCTGGGTCGCCGCCATCCATTCCTGATCATTGGCGGGGTTGCCATAGCCGCGCTGAGCGTGCTGCTGTGGTCCATCCCGGAAGGGCTCGACTTGTGGGTCAAGACGACCTGGCTGGCCGTGGCGCTGATGGGGCTGAAGACCGCCATCAGTACCTTCGTGGTACCGCACACCGCCATGGGTGGCGATCTGGTCACCACTTACGATGCACGTACAGTCGCGCAAGGCTATCGGGCCACCTTCCAGGTGCTCGGAATGGCGCTGGCACTGGTCGGCAGCAGTGCCTGGTTCTTTCGGCCCACGGCTGCGTTTCCACAAGGCCAGCTCAACCCCGCGGTCTACGCACCGATGGGCTGGGCCTGCGCCATCCTGGTGCTGGGGGTAACCCTGGTTACCGTGACCAGCACCTGGCGTTTCATACCGCGAATGCGCGCCGAGCGTGACACTCCCAGATTGGATTGGCACGCGATCCGCGGCGTCCTGCGCGACCGCAATCTGCGCGCGCTGGTGCTGATGATCCTGGTAACCGAGATCGGCGTGCAGCTCACCGTGGCACTGGGGTTCCACATCAACACCTTTACCTACGGCCTGTCTGGCCCGCAAATCGCCATCCTTGCCGTGGCCTTGCTGCTCTCGGCGATCGTGGCGCAACCGTTATGGATCAGGGTGAGCCGGCGCTTTGACAAGAAACCCGCGCTGTATGCGGCCATTGTCCTGGCCGCCATCGGACTGGTCGGCGCACCGCTGACCCACATGGTCTGGCAATGGTTCCCGCTTGAGCCCTCGGCGCATCTGGTCGCCACCCTGCTGCCGTTTCAGATACTCGCCGGCCTGGGCAACGGGGCTTTCTGGTCGCTGCCTTACGCCATGGTCACCGATTGCGCACACGCGCGCGAACGCACTGGCGGCAGCAATCTGACCGGCACATACACCGGGCTGTATATCTTCGCCTACAAGCTGGGCGGCAGCCTGAGCATCGCCGGAAGCGGCGCCTTGCTGGGCTTCATCGGGTACCAAAGCAGCACCTCCGTCCAGACGGCAGCGACCCGTTACGATCTGGCGGTCTATCCCGCGCTACTGATGCTGCTGTTGCTGCCGGTGATGGCCTGGCTGCTTCACGCGTATCGCCTCAAGCGCGCGGATTTCGTGGAATCCGGCAGTGACATACCCGGGTGACCCGAGGCCTGTCCGCGCCATGGCATTGTGATAGCGTGGAGGTGCCGGCGACACGCGCCCGCACGCCGGCCCGCGCTTCATCGCATGCCGTGGACGGAAACTTCATGACGCAGTCACTGATGGTCAACGAAGCAAGCAACGAACTGTGTGCCAGTGACCGCATGCAATTGTTTGCACATGGGGAAGAACTTCTGTCGTTGTCCAGTCGCAGCGATCTGGCCAATTGCCTGGGCAGCCTACGCGCATGGCTCGACGTGAGTGAGATTGTGGTGGCTACCGGCACGATCGAGACGTTGCCGGATGCGTGCGTCATTGGTTCCGGCTACGACCCGGAATGGATGGAGTTGTATTTGCGCGAGAAGTTTGTCCTGGTCGACCCGATAGTCCGGGCAATCGTCAACGGCCAACGGTTCCTAAGCCGGTCGCGGGCGATAGCCGAGAACAACGCGGTCGCCAAATCAAGGCCGCACAGACTCACGCTAGAGCGCTTTATCGAGGCGGCGCAAGACTATCGCCGCCTCAGCTACGGGTTCGCCAGCGGAGTGGTGTTCAATGGTCGCATTGCACTGTGCTCGGTGGTCACCTCACTGGACCAGGGCAGTCAACGCGCACCACTGGTTCTGCGCGCCTTGCGCCCGATGCTGTATCAGGCACTGATGCGTGTGTTGCTGCCGGAGCCGGTGTTTCCCAACCTGAGTCAGCGCGAAGTTGCCATTCTCGAATGCCTCGCCAGCGGCCATGGCGACACCCAGATTGCCGACGCCATGTCGATCTCCGCATCTACCGTTCGCTTCCACCTCGGCAACCTGTTCGAAAAGCTGGGAGCACGCAACCGCTGTCATGCCGTCGCCATTGGTTTCCAGTCCGGCCTGCTGCAGCGCTAGGCACGTCTGGCCATGTCTGGCCACGTCTGCCAGCGCCTCTCTGATCGCGACACCGGCGTCGCTCTGTGCCTTGCGCGCGGTGGCACTGGTCAACGTGAATTGCGTAAATCCGTGCAGCACGCCGGGGTATTCGAGGTAGCTGACCGGAACACCCGATTGCTGCAATCTGTCGCGCAGTCGCCGGCTGTCATCCCGCAGCGGATCTATCCCGGCGGCATTGAGGAAGGTCGGCGGCAGACCTTTCAAGTCCGCCAGCAGCGGCGCCACCAGTGGATCGCGCCTTTGCTCCGGCGAACCCGCATACGAGGTATAGAAAAGCTCCATGTTGGTAAGCGGACCACTGAACTCGGGGGTGCCGAACAAACAATCGGATTCGGTGTTGCGGTCGACTCCATAGACGCCGTAAAAGAGCACCAGCTGGGCCGGCAATGGCAGGGTTTCATCGCGCAGCCGCAGTGCCACGGCCAGCACAATGTTGGCGCCTGCCGATGCCCCGCCCAACGCCAGTGCCCGTGCAGACCCGCCAAGTTCCTGCGCGTGCTCGCGCAACCATTCGAGGGCCGCCATCGTATCTTCGATGGCGGCGGGGAACGGGGATGTCCGGGTGCCAAACGATAGTCGAGCGAGACGATTTTTGCGCCGCTTTCCAGCGCCAGCATGCGCAGCGCCCGATCCTCGATTTCCAGGTCACCCACCACCCAGCCGCCGCCGTGAAGGTCGAGCAGCAGTGGCGCGTGCGCGCGCCCATCCGGATCGTACCAACGTGCCCGTCGCATGCCGGCGCCCCTGGGAATATCCAGATCGCGCATGCTCTCGAGTGGAGGCGGCTGACGATTCCACGCCTCGAACTGACTGGCGACCCGAAGGCGCATCTGCTCCGGCGTCACCGGCGGTCCTGACGCGCGCCCCGAAGCCGCGGCCCGCATGCCCGTTGAGGATGGGTTGCATGGCCGGTTCGATGAAAATATCGTCCACGTTTGATGATCCTGTGTCGTCTTTTTCAGCGCCAAAGGTATCGGGCAGTCAAGCGACTTCGCAATGCGGCAGTCGATTGCCGTTGTGACGGGAAGGGGGAGTCGCAAAAGCATATCGCTGGCTTTTGCTTGCAACGATTCCCTATTCCCCACCCGCCATTCGCGGCCCTCAACGTACCCGTGCATCAGCTTGTTGATCAGCGGTGAGATCAGCAGCAGCAACACGCCCGCTCCCGCCAGCAGCCAGCAGCCGAAGGTGAAGCCGGACAGCGCCGAGCTCGCGGTCATGCCGCTTGCGCCGCTGATCGAGCTGGCCAGCAAGCCGGACAGATTGCCGCCCACGGCCAGCGTGAGGAGCCAGCCGCCCATCGCCGCACCGACCAGTCGCGGCGGCGCCAGCTTGGTGACCATCGACAGGCTGATCGGCGACAGACACAACTCACCGACGGTCTGCAGCACGATCGCCAGCGGATTGACCGACGGGAACCAGCTGATCGGGAACTCCCAGCGACTCAGATTGCGGTCGACGATGTGATGGGCCAGGAAGTTGAACGAGCTGCCGGCCTGTTCGAAGGGCATCCAGAACAGCATGTTGAAGGCGAATATGATCAGCATCGCGATCACCTGCTGGATTTGCACCCGGTCGGTTCGAATCGCCTCGATCACCAGTATCGCGCCCCCCCGGGGAACAACGCAGTAAGCAGCCACTGCAGCATCAACGCCCCGGCGCGATCCATCAGCAGGTAGACCAGCGGAATGGCCACCAGCACGCCGATCGCCACGTAGACCACGCGCATCGGGTTGGCGATTTCCGGCGCCGACCGACCCACCTCGCCGAGCTGGCGCCGACCGAACCAGAACCACACCACGCTGATCAGCATGTCCACGCCGGACGCGGCGAACACCACGTGATAGTTGTCCTGCTGCTTCGTGTCGAAGACCTGTGTTTCCGGCCGATCGAAAGGAAATACGACGACCGGATGTAACCGGAGTCCACGCCATCGTCAAATGCGCTAGGAGCCTGTCGGACTTTGCCGGTTGAGGCGAAAATTCAGCTGTGCGAGGACAGATTTTCGACGATTTGCAGGCCCATAGTGGTTCTATGGGTCAAAAAGCGGCGGAAATATGGACCGCACAGATGGATTTGCAGACCGACCGAGTAAAGTCCGACAGGCTCCTAGGCCGAAGTTCAGCTGCCCAGTATGGTGCGCACATCGAGCAGTTCGGGGAAGAACTCCAGGTCGAGCGCCTTCTTGAGGAAGCTGACCCCGGACGAACCACCGGTACCACGGCGATGGCCGATGATCCGCTCCACCGTCTTCATGTGGCGGAAGCGCCACAGCTGGAAACTCTCCTCGACGTCCACCAGTTGCTCGCACATGTGGTACTCGGGCCAGAAATCCGCGCGTTCCGCATAGATGCGCTTCAACACCGGCAGCAACCCGTCGTTGCGACGATAGGCCCGGGTCCAGTCGCGTTCGAGCAGCTCGGCCGGCACCGCATGGCCGCGCCGTGCCAGGTAGCGCAGGAACTCGTCGTACAGGCTGGGCGCCTCCAGCACGGCGCGCAGCTCGGCCTGGCCCACCGGATCATGGGCGAACACCCTGAGCATGTCGGCATGCTTGTTGCCCAGGATGAATTCGATCTTGCGGTACTGCAGCGACTGGAAACCGGAGGAGGGACCGAGCACGCCACGGAACTCCAGGTATTCCGACGGCGTCAGCGTCTCCAGCACGGCCCATTGCTCGAACAACTGGCGCTGTACCTGCTTCACCCGCGCCAGGATCTTCAGGCACGCATCGACGTCGTCGCGCTGCACGTGCGCCACCGCCGCGGTCAGCTCGTGCAGCATCAGCTTCATCCACAACTCAGCCACGTGGTGCTGCACGATGAACAGCATCTCGTCGTGGTGTGGCGGCTGGCTCAGCGGCTGTTGCGCCGCCAGCAACGTTTCCAGATGAAGATAGCCGCCGTAGGTGATCTGCCCGTCGAAATCGGTCTGGATGCCTGCTTCGAGATCACGCTGGTTGTCGCTCATGGGACTCCGTCACGTGGCGGGAAAACGCTGATGGTAGCGGCTGCATGCGGCGCGTGGCGTCGATCAGGGACAAGCGCGCCCGCCGCGCGCAAGTGACGATCACGCGTCCACAGGCTCCTGCTCCAGAACGGTGCGAGCCGGCCGCGATTCTACTACCGTAACCTCGGTCGAGACTCAACGCTGGCGCGTTCTGCGAGCACGCACACGCAGGCTGGAACCGGTTATCCGTGCGCCGCCGAATGCTGCGCTGTACCTTGCAGCACAACATGTGCGCCTGTTATCAAGTGCGGTCTTGTGCAGCCATTTGCGTGCCCGCGAAGTTACCCAGGACCCACGGACAACCAGGTTTCCCTTCTGTACTCACTCCGGAGCGAGTCGTGACCATCGCCGCCAAGTTCGAAATCGAATACCTGCAATACCTCGATGCCGCGGGCAAGGAGGTTCGCAAGGACCTGCCCGCCTTCGCCAAGGATCTCGACCACATGGTCGAGCTGTACAAAGTGATGATGTCGACCCGCGTGTTCGACGCCAAGTCGATCGCGTTGCAGCGCACCGGCAAGCTCGGCACCTATGCCAGTTGCCTGGGCCACGAAGCCGCCCATGTCGGCATCGGCAGCGCGATGAAGCCCGAAGACGTGCTCGCGATCAGTTATCGCGAATACGGCGCACAGCTGTACCGCGGCGTGCGCCCGCGCGAGGTCTACATGTACTGGGGCGGTGACGAGCGCGGCAACGATTACCAGGTCGAGCCGGCACGGCACGACTTCGCCTGGTCGGTGCCGATCGCCACGCAGTGCCTGCATGCCGCAGGTTCCGCGCTGGCGTTCAAGATCCGCGGCGAGAAGCGCGTAGCGGTGTGCACGATCGGCGACGGCGGCTCGTCCAAGGGCGACTTCTACGGCGCCATCAACATCGCCGGTGCCCAGAACCTGCCGCTGGTGGCGGTGATCGTCAACAACCAGTGGGCGATCTCGGTGCCGCGCAAGATCCAGTCCGGTGCGGAGACACTGGCCCAGAAAGGCATCGCGGCCGGCCTGTACTGCCTCCAGGTGGACGGCAACGACATCATCGCCGTGCGCAAGGCGATGGAGGATGCGCTCGATCGCGCCCGCAACGGTGAAGGCGGCAGCGTGCTCGAGCTGGTGACCTATCGCCTGGGCGATCACACCACCGCCGACGATGCGCGTCGCTACCGCGGCAAGGAGGAGGTCGACGAGGCCTGGGCGAAGGAGCCGATGAAACGCCTGCGCAACTGGCTGGTGAAGAAGAAAGCGTGGGACGACGCGAAGGAAGAAGCCTGGAGGGCCGAGTGCGACGACTGGATGGACAACGAGGTCAACGCCTATCTCGAGACCAGGGCCCAGCCAGTCTCGGCGATGTTCGATTATATCTACGCCGAAGTCCCCGCCGATCTCGCCAAACAGCGCGACTACGTTCTGTCGCTTGAAAACCAGCTCGAATCGAACAAGGGTCACTAAAGCCATGGCGCAAATCACTCTCATCGAAGCAGTCACCCAGGCGCTTGCCTATGAAATGGCGCACGACGAGTCGGTCGTGGTGCTGGGCGAGGACGTGGGCGTCAACGGCGGCGTGTTCCGCGCCACTCAGGGCCTGCAGGAGAAATTCGGCGAACTGCGCGTCATCGACACGCCGCTGGACGAAGCCACCATCGCCGGCGTCACCGTCGGCTTGGCCGTGCAAGGCATGAAGCCGGTCGCCGAAGCCCAGTTCGAGGGCTTCATCTACCCGATGATGGAACAGATCGCCTGCCACGCCGCACGCATGCGCAACCGCACCCGCGGCCGCCTGACCGTGCCGGCGGTGTGGCGCGCGCCGTGGGGCGGTGGCATTCGTGCCCCGGAGCATCACTCCGAGGCGAACGAGCACCTGTTCACCAATATCCCCGGCCTGCGCGTGGTGCTGCCGTCGTCACCGGCGCGCGCCTACGGCCTGCTGCTGGCCGCGATCCGCGATCCCGACCCGGTGGTATTCTTCGAACCCAAACGCATCTACCGTCAGTACAAGGAAGAAGTGCCGGACGATGGCGAGGCGCTGCCGTTGGATGTGTGCTTTGTATTGCGCGACGGCTCCGACGTGACCCTGGTGACCTGGGGCTCGCAGGTGAAGGAAACGCTCGAGGCCGCCGAGGCGCTGGCCAAAGAAGGCATCAGCGCCGAGGTGATCGACGTGGCCACGTTGACCCCGCTGGATTTCGACACCATCGCCGAATCGGTGGCCAAGACCGGCCGTTGCGTGATCGTGCACGAAGCGCCCAAGACCGCCGGCTTCGGTGCCGAGATCGCCGCCCGCCTGGCCGAGGAATGCCTGTACGACCTGCTCGCGCCGGTCGAGCGCGTCACCGGCTTCGACACCCACATCCCGCTGTACCGCCTGGAAATGAGATACCTGCCCAGCGTGGAGCGCGTCGTCAGCGCGGCCAAGCGTACGCTGGCGGCGTCATAATCAACGCAGATTTGCCGTGTAGGGCGGGCACTCCCCGCCACCCTTCCGCAGGCAACAGCAAGACCTGAGCAAAAGCCGGCGGGCATTGCCCGCCCTACAATACGGATCCGATCCCATGGCTGACATAAAAACGTTCTACCTCCCCGACCTCGGCGAAGGTCTGCCCGACGCGACCATCGTCGAATGGCACGTGAAGGTGGGCGACAACATCAAGCTCGACGCGCCGCTGTGCGCGATGGAAACCGCCAAGGCGGTCGTCGACGTGCCCTCGCCATACACCGGCAAGGTCGCCAAGCTGCACGGCGCGCCCGGCGACGTGATCGAAACCGGTGCCGCCTTGGCCGACTTTGAGCCCGACCCGAACGCCAGGCAGCGTGCCGAATCCCAGGAAACCGGCCATCACCACGGCCCGAAGAAGACCGAAGCGGCGCCAGCGCCGGCACCCGCCGCCGCCAAGGCCGATCGTGAGGACGAAGGTACCGTGGTCGGCGCCATGATCAGCGGCCATACCGTGCACGTGGAGCAGGCTGCCAGCGTCGGCGGTGTGAAGGCCGTGCCGGCGGTACGCGCGCTGGCGAAGAAGCTCAAGGTCGAGCTGTCGCGCGTGCGCCCCAGTGGCGCCGATAGCGTGGTCACGCTGAAGGACGTCAAGGAAGCCGCAGCCAACGGCTCGGCCGCATTGGGTGCGGTGCCGGTTCGTGGCGTCGCGGCATCCGCTGGCCGCCATCTCGCGCCGGACCTGCCGCAGGCCGAGCCGCAGCGTGGTCCAGTCTCGCTGGCCGGCAAGCCGGTGCGCACCGCGCCGCCGTCGCAAAGCGCCAGTGGCCAGCCGGAACAGCTCAAGGGCGTGCGTCGCAACATGGCTCGCGTAATGGCCGACGCCCACGCCCAGGTCGTACCGACCACCCTGGTCGACGATGCCGACCTGCACGGCTGGATTGGCAAGCAGGACATCACCGCCCGGCTTATCCGCTCGATCGTCGCCGCCTGCAAGGCGGTGCCGGCACTGAACGCGTGGTTCGACGGCAAGAATCTCAGCCGCACCATGCACCCGCAGGTGGACATCGGCATCGCGGTGGATACCGACGACGGCCTGTTCGTGCCGGCACTGCGCAACGCCGACGTGCTCGATGCCGCCGGCATCCGCGCCGCGATCAAGCGGCTGCGCGCGCAAGTCGAGGATCGTACGATCCCCGCTTCGGAACTGTCCGGCTACACCATCAGCCTGTCCAACTTCGGCATGTTCGCCGGCCGCTACGCCAGCCCGGTAGTGGTACCACCGACCGTCGCCATCGTCGGCGCCGGCAAGCTCAGCCATGACGTGGTTGCCGTGATGGGCGGCATCGAAGTACATCGGCGCATGCCGATCAGCCTCACCTTCGATCACCGCGCCGCCACCGGCGGTGAAGCCGCGCGCTTCCTCAAGGCGCTGCTGGACGATCTGGGCCTGCCAAACTGAGCGACCTCACAGTCATATGTTGAAAGCATGGGCGCCTGCGGCGCCCGTGCTTTTTGCGCGCCACCACCGGTGGACACCGCTCGCGAACGATGCGGTCGCTCTGCTGCAAAATGGCAGATCAAATCAGAAGCATCGCCCGCGAGCGGGCTCCTACAACGACCTCGCCGCCCTGCCATGCCGTAGGAGCCTGCTTGCAGGCGATGCTCTCGTGGTCGAATAGTGCCTCGTAGCGCGAATCACCCCTTCTCGGCACGGCTATGCACCAGCCCCAGCCAGTGCAATGGCGGGGTCGGCGACTCGCGTTTCAGCGCTGCCTCGATCGATACCAGTGCGGAAGTCACCGTCGGTGACCAGCCAGCCACCCTCATCCGGGTCCAACTCGATGTCGTTGCGCTGGAACAGCCGCAGCAGTTGTTTCTGTAGCGTCGCAGTATCCACGCTGGTTTCCAGAAACTTGCGTCGAGGTCAGTTCGCGCCAAGTCAGGTAGACGCGCAGATCGAACTCGCGTTGATGGTAATCCGGCAACATGTAGGTGCACAGCTGGTAGAACGCCTTGTTGTGGTCAAGCTCCTTCAGGTGCGCCAGCTCGTGCACCACGATCATCTGCAGGAATTCCGGCGCGACCGCCTTGAACAACGCAGCCACGCGAATCTCCTTCTTCGCCTTGAGCTTGCTGCCTTGCACGCGCGAGATCGCTGTGTGCAGGCCAAGTGCCCGCTGCACCACGTCGAGCTTGCTGTCATAAAGCACCTTGTCGATGGTTGGCGCATTCTTCAGGTACTGCTGCTTCAGGGCACTGGTGTAGGCATACAGGGCCTTGTCGCTCTGCACGGCATGACGATCCGGATAGCGCGCGGCCAGATGTGCGCCCAGGCGATCCTGCGCAATCAGCTGGTGCACCTGTTGCTGCAAGGCCTCGGGATAGGCCTGAAGATATTTGAGCGGAGCCATGCGATCTATTCTGGCACTGCCGGTCCGCCCTCGCCTGGCGAGGTCGAAGTCGCACTTTCGCTGTTCGCTTGCACCGCGACCGTGCCCGGCTTGAATCCCGGCCGAGCCTCACACGTTGTCATCGGCCTACTCGCGCCGCCCCCAGTAACGCTGGCGCAGCCACAAGGCCGGCAGCAGCACCGCGGCAAACGCCGCATACCCATACAACGCAGGCAGAACCTGCTGCCATATCCCGCCGCTGGGGCGGCCGAACTCACCCACCTGCGGTAGCGTGGCCGTATCGAATCCTGCCAGGGCGGCAAGCGCGGTCGCCATCGTTGCCAGCAGCAAGACGAATACGTCGAAGCTGCGTCGCTGCGCGCTTGTCGGCAGGTCTCGCGGATACGCCCAGTAAATCCAGCAGAGCACCAGCAACCACGGGGCAAGCAAAAGGATGGATAGATAGCGCACCCGGTTCTCCGTTCAATCTTCGCCGAGATGTCAGTCCCGCGCGGCGAGCTGATCCAGCGCATCGCGCAGCTGCCCAAGCGCCTGCTTGCGCGCTACCTCGTCGCGATAATCGGGGGTCTTGGCCACGATTTCGCCGTCGATCTCCAGCACCATGCCCAGCGCGCGGGTTTGTATCATCGCTCCGTCCGCACCCAGACTCTTCAGGCGCTTCTGCATCGCTCCGGCCGTTTTCGGATCGGCGAACGATCTCGACAACAGCAGCTCTTCGCCTTCGGCGGAAAACAGCCGGAAACGAAATGTGCCATCGGCGTCGCGAAAGCTGGACAGGCGTGGCGCCCGGCCAGCTTTCGGCGAGGGATCCGGCCGGCCCATCGACGTTGCTGCGGTCCGCATTGGACGCAGGCCGAGCACCTCGCGCAGCGCGGCGATCTTTGGAGCGGCAATCGCGCGCGCCTTGCGGGCCCCCTCCTGCAGGATGACTTCGATCGCCGCCGGATCGGCCATGAAGGCCTCGTAGCGTTTACGCAGCGGTGCCACGTCGGCTTCGATGCGCTCGTACAGGACCTGCTTCGCCTGACCCCAGCCAAGCCCGTCCAGCAAGCCACTGCGGAAAGCTTCACTCTCCGCCTCGCTAGCAAAGGCACGGAAGATGGTGAACAGCGCGCAGTTGTCCGGATCCTTCGGCTCGCCCGGAGCGCGCGAATCGGTGACGATGCGCATGATCGCCTCGCGCAACTGTTTGCTGCCGCCGGCGAACAACGGAATCGTGTTGTCGTAGCTCTTGGACATCTTGCGGCCGTCGAGCCCGGGCAGTGTAGCCACCTGCTCCTCGATCAACGCCTCCGGCAACACGAAGAATTCGCGGCCATGCTGATGATTGAAACGCTGGCCAAGGTCGCGCGCCATCTCGATGTGCTGGATCTGGTCGCGCCCCACGGGAACCTGGTGCGCGTCGAACGCCAGGATGTCAGCGGCCATCAGCACCGGGTACATGTACAGGCCCGCCGTGACCCCCGCGTCAGGGTCCTCGCCCGTCTCCGTGTTGCGATCCACCGCCGCCTTGTAGGCGTGGGCACGATTGAGCATGCCCTTGGATGCGATGCAGGTGAGAAACCAGGTCAACTCCGGAATTTCCGGGACATCCGACTGCCGATAGAACGTGACCCGCGCCGGGTCGAGACCGGCCGCCAGCCAGGTCGCGGCGATTTCCAGCCGCGAACGCTCGATCCGCGCCGCGTCGTCGCTCTTGATCAGCGCGTGATAGTCGGCCATGAAGAAGAACGCGTCGACATCGTTGCGCCGGCTAGCCTCGATGGCGGGACGGATCGCGCCGACGTAGTTGCCCAGATGCGGCGTGCCGGTGGTGGTGATGCCGGTAAGGATTCGAGTCTGCATGTTGCGTCGCGCAAATAAAGACGCAGTTTACGTCATACCATCGGCAAGGCAATCCAGCACCATGTCGCAAGACGGCGCCGAACGGATTCAGCGGATCAGCGTCGACTTGCCGAACAGCGACTCGATCAGATCCACGGCCAGCTTGGCCGTGGCATTGTGCCGGTCGAAGGCAGGATTCAATTCGACCAGATCCAGCGAGGCCAGCTGCCCGCTGTCGAAAATCATCTCCATGCACAGCTGCGCCTCGCGATAGGTCGGCCCGCCACGCACGGTAGTGCCGACGCCGGGCGCGATGCTGGGGTCGAGGAAGTCAACATCGAAGCTCACATGCAGATGGGTATTCTCGTCGACGCCTTCCAGCGCCTGCTCCATCACCCGCTTCATGCCTTCCTCATCGATCCGGCGCATGTCATAGATGCCCACATTGGCCTCACGTACCAGTTTCTTCTCGCCATAGTCGACCGAGCGGATGCCGATCTGGCGGTACACGTCCGGCGTGGTCGCCGGCGTATGGATGCCGAGTTCCACGAGGGCCTTCGGCCCGTGGCCACACAGGCAGGCCACGGGCATGCCGTGGATGTTTCCTGACGGCGTCGCCTCGGCCGTGTTGAAGTCCGAGTGCGCGTCGAGCCAAAGTACGCGTAATTGCTTGCCCGTCTCACGGCAATGATCCGCTACTGCGCTGATCGAACCGATTGCCAGGCAATGATCGCCCCCGAGCATGATCGGCAGATGCCCCGCTTGGAGCGCCTGGTGAACAGCCGCATAGACGGTCATATTCCAGGTCACCACCTGGTCAAGATGCCGGTAGCCATTCACCGGTGGTTGCCAGGGATTGAACGGTCCGTGCAAATTGCCCCGATCGATCACGGTCCGGCCGCGCCGCTCCAGCCTGGCCCCAAGGTCGGCGACCCGCAGTGCTTCCGGCCCCATCGAGGCACCGCGATCCGCAGCACCGATATCGGTCGGCACGCCTATCAGCGAAATGGTCCGATGGTTCATGGTGGTCATACCTGCTGTGACGTCCGCCCTGCACGATGGGCACCGATGTGCCGGCACGATGATGCGCGCCCATGGCGGCCTGCCGGGATCGCGCGCAATTCGTCGCTGTAGGCGCAACAACGCGCACGCGGCAAATCAATGCGGCGCTTCCCTTGAGTCTACCGGATTGGGTTGCGCGACTCTTGGCCGCTCGCCGAGCACGAACCGGGAACGGCAAAATCCGTGTGACATACCGCAGCGCGCACAGCCGTTTTGCTCCGCCTGGCGCATGCGTTCCAGCTCATCCTCCCTGCGCGATCGCGCACCGGGAGACCAGGACACCCGGTTGCCCAACCGGGGCAGTGCAGCATCCGGCTTCAGTTTCCTGGGGACTTTCCCAACAGCATCCGGGCAAACGGCAACACTCCACGCCAGGTGGCGGGCTGCGCAAAAAGCGTTTGCATGTCGATCACTCTCGGCTGCCCCCGGTGCAACCTTCGGCTTGATCGTAGCAATTTTTTGTACCGTGTCCACGAGTTCTTCGCAGCGTTCCTCGCGCGCCTTGAACGCCTGCATTTGCACAAACCCCAAGCGGCAACGAGACGCTTCGCGCGGAAGCGCACGCTGGGTCAGGCGCAGCCATCCCGCCAGGCCGGTACCGGGACGGGCGCTGACCTGCGCACCAGAATCCTTCCAAAAGAAAGCGGTTTGCAGCGCTGCAAGCCCTTTGATTTTCCTGGTGCGGCACCAGGCATCACATCGCGCCTTACGAAGCGTTACCTGTAGCCATTCCGGTCTAACAGAATACCCAACATGCCCCCAGATATGCCCCCAGACGTGCCTTGCTACCCAATCCGTCGAGGGATCTTGTGGAGCTGACGCTTGACATAGCGTTACAGCGCTGAGCCTTTTCGCTATGACCAAACTCGCCACGCGATCACGACCAGCAGAACGATCACGACCCCTAGCAGACGCTTGATATCCCGTAAGCCGTAAAGCACAGGGTGCATGAGTATCAGCGTGGCCGCCGAGTCCTCCCGCCCCCAATGCGCCGAGCGTAACCCCTGTTGAACTTTGTACTCATACTCACCATCCTCAGATATGTGAGGGTGGAGTCCTGCATCCTTGGCCCATTGCCATGCTTTCTTGCTTGCATCATGGCATACAGCATCCACGGGATCGGTCGGCTTGTAATCCGCCATGTGCTCCTCAAAGTAGCCCGCGCATTGTTGCGTCCATTGGCGACGCCCCTCAGGCGTCGTCATGTCTATGTCGGCCATAATGAGTCTCCATCGCTGCTGCAGAACGATCAGTCTAAACTTTTTCGCCAACTCGGCATGGTCAAGGTGAATCGCGCCCCCGCGCATGTAGGACATGCTTGGAAACATTCGATCAATCAGCCTGCGGTTGCCCACCCCACTGGCAGACCGCCTAAGTCATCCGCACTCGCGCGGCAAGCGCCACTAACTCGCCGGGTAGGCATGGCTCACTGGACTGCTGCCAATTTCACAGACACCGAGTTTAGGTGTGATGATGAAACTGGCAGCAGTCCAGTTATGGTACGTATATAGCTAGACCTTCGGCTGCCTTGCCCGTATATGTAGTCATTGTGCCAACACCGAACGCGGTATGAGGGCCTGTTTGCATCACATTGACGACACCACCGGAGCCGACAACATAGTTACCAAAGCCATTGAGCAATATACCGTTGGCGCCCACTGCGGCAGCCTCCTTTTTAAGGCGCTCAATCGCATTGTCACTTAGGTTTTGTTGACTCGCAAAAGCGTTCCTGGCGTCAGCCGAAACCATTGCGATCTTTTCATAATTGACTGGAAGCTCAGTGTAGATCCTAACGTCTGCTGGATTGATCGGCGCACGTGTGTTTCCGATGGCGACATACGAGCCGCGCGTAAGAGTGCAGCCCGCGAGAATGGCGACTGTAGTTAGCGCTACTAACATGATCTTTGATGTGACATTCATCATCGCTCTCCTTTACATAGTTGCGAGAACATCTACGCTGGAATTCAGCGGCGGCGTAGCCGTCCGCCTTGGCTTTCTCCGAAGACTACACCTTCACTCGCCCACTTCGTCCAACCACTCCCGCTGACCGCGTGGTGCCTCAGCCATGGCGCGCGCGCAATGCTTACCGTGATGGCTGCCAGCAGGCGCCCCGGTCATTGGTTCTACCTGACGCATGAATTAACGGGCGTGCGGCACGCGTCCTGGAATGATCAGTTCGATTCATTGCCAAAACCAGCGGCGACGCCAGTATTCCTCGATCTGCACGGCGTTGTCCTTGTAGTAGCCGTTCGCTGGAATCTCTCGACCCCAATCAACTGCCATCGTCAGCTTGGTAACATAATCATTCACCGCCTTCTCGTCCAAAGCGTAACCGTGAGATTCCATGCAGAAGACTATTAGGTCCGCGTTATTTGTATGCCACTCACTTACTAGCGGGTCATTAATTGGAAGATCATCGCGTCGTCGAATTGATATTTGTTGCTTGAGCGCCTCGAATTTGCAGCCACCTAGTGTTCGCGAGCGCGATGGCAAGTATCCAAGGATATCTGCAGTCAAGAATGCGAAAAAGACTACAGCTGCACCCACCGATATTAGGACTATATGCTTTTTCACCAATATTCCGTCGTGGCTTGATTGTCCGAACAATGCTTTGTGGAATTAGTCAGAAAAATCGAATGCTTGAGCAACTTGATGGGCAATTCTTGCATAAACGCCCAAAAGATCGAATGGACCAGTAACAGCATAACCGCCTACGTTACGACCTGTTGTACCATTAGGATACGGAACGAAAGCCATGTTTTCTCTGTAACTCGGGTCTAATCGTAGCAAACGATTCAACTCTTCAATGTATTGAATCGCATTTAAAGTTGGCCTGACCATTAACCTACTCCAAAAGAATCGCGCCGATCGGAAATCTAACTCTTGAGTTAAACAGCAGCTAAGCCGTCCGCCTTGAACTAGTTGATAGATACTTGATGCAAGATAATTACGCACCCCATATAAACAAATCAAAAATTATAAATTGATACAGAGGGCTTTCATGAAATATATTGGTGGTGCGTGGCCCGCATTTCTTAGTCCATTGCTATTGACATAGTTGCTGACTGACTCAAATCCTAATTTTCGCTCTTCGTGCATTAAGCTTTGCACTGCTAGTTCTGTCCAAAAATCCAAGATACGAATTGAATCGTTTTGATATTTGCTATTGCTATAGAAAATTAAGAACTCAAAAAAAATCTCATCGGCGTCCTTGCTTTTATCCAGCGAAAGTATTGTTCTGTGCTGGTACTCAAGCACGCCAAGCTCAAATGCCAAATAGAGCTTTTGCTTTTCCACGCTCAGGTCCTGAATCTGTTCTTTGTATAAGATTTCACAACCCACCATGTGCATACGAACTAGCTCTGCCAAAGCTCCATACTGCTCTTCACTAGGAACGCCCATGCGTAGCACCTCCTATTTCGTGATACCTAACTCTTGAGTTGAGCGGCGGCGAAGCCGTCCGCAAGCAAGAAAGAGTAGTTAGAAGTTAGCAGCAACCAGACAGTGCAGGTTAATCAACGCCAAGCATTAGATAGTGCCTCAGACAAGGTCGGAAACACTGGCTTGATTGTAGTGCATGGGCCATCGGAGCCCTTTTGTTTTAGGATTAGTACGATCTGGTTTCTTGTAATGTCGGTAACCATCAAAGTGAAATTGTAGACAGCATGGCTTGTCAACGCACATGTAAACGTGGTCGGCGCGTCTAGGAGTGTGAGGCCATAACGCGTCGAGGCCTCGTTGTACTGACCAATCTTGCCCCCGCCCTCGTTTTTGGTCACGTACTGCTGTGATGCCATAGGCTTGACCGTGAAACCGTTCTCAGCCAAGGCCTCCGTCATTTCTGGAAAATATGGTGTGGCGTTGAGGAAGGTCACAACGCGAGGCCCCGTTGGGCCACCCGACATGCTCTTTACGGTGACCGTACTGCTGGACAGCATGATGCACGCGCTCAGTGACAGCGTGGTGATAGCGAGCAGAACAGTACGCCGCATGATCTTCATGGTGCCCCCTTGCTGTTAACGCCGGAATTAAGCGGCAGCACAGCCGTCCGCCTTGGCTTTCTCCGAAGACTACACCTTCACTCGCCCACTTCGTCCAACCACTCCCGCTGACCGCGCAGTGCCTCAGCCATGGCTCGGAACAGTGGCCGGTGTCCACCCTTCCATGCGTTACGGCTTGACGCTGCCTTTCCTTCGTCCGTTCGCGGGCCGGTGGATTGCAGCCACGGTTTCCACCGCTTGATGGCTGCGGCTTGCCGTCGTCGTCTTTCCAGTGTCCAGCCGTTGGCCATGGTCATGCTCCAATAGTTCGGTTGGCGGTTTTTCGATTTTATCCGCGCGCGCGAGGACAACGGTTTCGTTGTTCACTTGCTGCGGCCCGTGGGCGATGTTGGCTTGCTTGGCGAATACCACGGGCGGATTCTTGATCGCGGCCAATGTCTCCAGCGTGGCGCGGCACTGGCTTTGCGCCTTCAGGGCGAGCTTCAGATAGGTTTCCGTCGCACCTATGTACTCGCCCATGTTGGCCGCACCGCGTCGCGCCAGCTCGGCAAATATCGCGTTCAGTGCGGTCGCCTGCCCACCCAGCATCGCCTCGACGCGAGTAAGGTCGCCGCCTTTGATCTCGCCAGCATGCTTATTCAGCGAGTCCACGACGTCACCCAGCGAAAGCTCGCCCCATGCTGGCTTAGAAAAATATGTGACGACGGCTGCAGCGGGTACGTTAGCTCGCGTGACCGCGCTGGCTACGAGCGCCGCGCGTGACGTGCCCGGCTCGACGACCACTTTTAGCGTGCGGTTTTCTGTTGCCACCGCTGGCGGCTTACGCTTCCTCATGAGGTTTCCTTGTGGAGTGATTGCCGCAGACATGCCGAGCCAGCGGGTAGTGCATGCCCTTTCCAGCACCACAGACACCCATGCCGGCCTCGGGGTTGAGAGTGTCTTGGGTGAAGTGACGGCAGCCGCTACAGGCCACGGGTGGACGCGGAATGTATCCGCCAGCCCTGCGCACATGGCACCAGGGACAGCCCAGCGCCCGCGGCCACCCGCCCACCACAGGCAATGCGGCGGCCATGCTTGGATGCACCCAGACGAGGCCACAGCGAGCGCAGTGCATCGGTAGCGTATGGCCAGCAGGAACGCGGCCGGCGTCGCGGTCGGCGGTGTCCATCATCAACTCGACAAAGTCGAGCAGCAGGTGATCAGGTGCACCCGCGTAGGCGACCAGATCCGCTTCGGACAGGCTGCGAATCAGCAGCGGATCGCCGCCCAACCTCTCGGCGCATTCCAGCAGGCGTGCACGCACCGCAGCCGTGTCCAGCCGTGCCCCCTGCGACTCCTGCGACAATGCGACTCTTGGCGCGGTGGGCGATGCGTTTTCGTCCTCACTACCCTTGCGACTTCTGCGACTCTGCGACTCTTGTGCCGGTTCGGCCTGAAAAGTCGCAGGAGTCGCGGGAGTCGCAGCGGGCGCCACCTCCACGCGCAATGCTTCCAACAGCCGGCCCATATCAGCGACCCTCCGAAGCGGGCACGATGCGCCAGACGTTTTTGCGGTGGCAACCATCGACCACGGCGCCGCCTTCGATACGCTCGGCCCAACCGGCGCGTTCCAGCTCGGTCATCGCTTTTTGAAACGCAACGCGGTCACGGATGCGAGCCGGTCCCAACCGCAGCGCATCGCGTGAGTGCAGCAGGCGGCGCCCGGTAGCGTGACACCAGTCCAGCAAGGCTTCGGCGTTGCGTATCTCGGGCGATAGCTCGGCCGTGCCTGCCAGCCGTAGCGCCTCGTTCAAATGCCAAAGCGCCAGCTCGGCGGCGCGTTCGATGGCGTCGGCGTCAATCTCTTTCGCCGTGGGGTTTTCCACCAGGGTGAGCACGCCAGCTATGCGCAAACACTGTTCGGCCGTCTTGCTCGCCCACGGCTTGCAGGTGGCATAGCGGGCGCCTGGCTTCATCTGCCCTTCGACGCGATCGTGAACGGTGCGCCACAGTTCGGCCGCTTCGGGTGACAGCGTCAGCAACGGCGGTGCCAGCTCGTTACGCTCCCCATCGGCTATGGGCAGCGGCAGCCGCAGCACGTCCGCCAGTCGGGCACCGTATTGAATCAACGCCGGATCATCGCGCAGGGACTCATCGCGATATGGCCGGGTGCCGGCGGTGCCCTCGGGCCATGCCAGCAGGCAGCGCGCCAGGAAGCCTTGGCCGCTCAGTACGTCATCAGACAGCGCACGCTCGGCAATGACGGGCTGCGCCATCAAGTGCAGGGATAAGCGGCGTCCGTGCAGCTTCACCGGGCCGTCGCCAGCGCGTATGCGGTCCAGCACGCCATCTCCCCACAACTTGCAAAGCGTGGCTGCCGTGCGTGCGGTCGATTCCTTCGTCATGCCGTGGCCACCAAATACCAACGCGGCTTCGTCGGTGAACGCACCGAGCGTCGGGCGTCCGGCGGCCAGCAGCTTGGCCAGTCCCTCGGCGGTGAAGTCGGCAGCAATCAAGGTTGGTCGAATCGGTGGCGGTGGCTCCGACCCCAGCGAGCGAAGCGCATCGGCCAAACCGGCGCCTTTGCGCTTCTTTGCCTCTTGCTTGGTTATGTCGCGGCGTGCGCTCCATTCCTCCAGCTCGCGTTCGCGGGCTTCGCAGGCCTCGGCGTAGGCCTTGGCTAGTTCGCGCTCCACCAGACGCGCCGGCCGCATGGCTTCACTGTCCACCGCGGACTTGCGCTCGCCGGACTCGGCCACGGTCAAAAGCCAAAGGCTTAGCGGCGTCACGCGTCCGCTGTTTTCCACGTCGGCCAGACCTTGCACGGCGAGCGAAGCCGCCGCCAGCAGCGATGCTCCGCAGATGGCATCCGGCGCTTGAATCACGCGGCGCAGGCTTTCGCAGGCCGGCGCGAGGATCGGTCCCAGCTCGGCCACCGGGTACGGTTCCGGCGGTGGCACGGGTCGGCGTAGCGGTTCGGGCGCGGTGCGTTGTGCATCGGCCACCGCCAAGCGGATCAGGTCAGCAGGTTGGGCGCTCATGCCTGCACCTCCCGCGCCGCGTCGTTGAAGTCGTTGTGCGGCTCCGGCGGTATCGCCACCTTCCCGCCGATGGCCTCAGCCGCCGCTCGTGCCGCAGTCAGGCCGGGATTGCCCGCGGTATGGGTGTCGTTGTCGGCGCAGATGGTGATGGTGGCGTGCGGGTATTTGGCGCGCAGCACCTTGGCCACTGGCAGCAGGTTGCCGCAGTCGAACGCGACGGCCACGGGGTTCCCGGTGGCTTCGTGGATGCTGGCCCCCGTGGCGTAACCCTCGGTGATGCACAGCAGTTCATCCACCGCGCCGCCGATAGCGTGATACAGCCCGCGCTTGCGTCCGCCGTACAGGAACCGCTTCGTTCCCTCGGTCGCGATGGTCTGGACGTTCCACAACACGCCGTCACCATCGCGTAGCGGGATCAGCAGGCAATCATTGCGCTGCCGGATGCCATAGGCTCCGGTGCCCTTGGTCACCAGATAGGGATGATCGGCTGGGGTTGCCGCTTGCGCCCACATGGACCGCGCTCGAGCTTGGGCACCGTGTGCCAGGGCGAGCCGCTGCGCCTCACGCTCGCGCTTGGCCTCGGCAATAGCAGCATCCATCCGGGCGCGCTCGGCCGGCATCAGGCTGTCACGGCTGCCGCTGCACCAAGTTGCATGCCGGCCAGTCCGCCAGTGACCAAACGCGCCACTGGCCAAGCCGTCCTGGTGAAGAACCGCCCAGCCGTTGCGTGCGCCACGCTTATCGCCCTCGACGTGAAACCGGCATAGGGTGCCGTCGGCGGCGATACGGTCTTGCTCGCTCGGCACGATACCGGCGGTGCGCATGGCATCAAGAAACGCGGCGCGGATATCGCTGATAGAGTTGCCGCTGGTGCTGCCGTACAATGCAGCCACGGTGTTCAAGTAAGCCTTGTCGCCCTTGCGCTCGATCTTCGCCCCACGGTTGCCGCCGTGGGGCTTCGTGTTTGCGGGATGCCGGATCATGCTGCACCCCGCTCGATGAATTCACGGATTTGTTCAACTCGCCAAGCGGTGATGCGTTCGCCCAGCTTGACGGGTTGCGGGTAGCGGCCGCTGCGAACACCTGCCCACCATGTCGATTTGCAAACAGGGATCAGTGCGGGGATGGCTGGCGCAGTATCAGTGGCGGGCTTGCCGACAATCTGCGGCAGACGCAGGTAGCCGGTTTCGGGGAGTGTGTGCATTGCGATGTAGCCTCGTCGTTTAGGATCGTGGCCATCATCGAAATTATTGGCGCGGCGTTGCTGCTATTGCAGTAACCATCGCTGCTATTGCAGTGGAAGCTACTTCACCTTGCGGCTATCCATCGCGTCTCGGACTAACTTCAAATGCTCGCCGATAGTGCGGCCGGCTAGCTTCACGCCGGGCATCATGGCTGCGATGGCGTCGCCGGCTTTCGTCGGCTTTGAAATGTCCAGTTTCGCGTGTCCAGCTAACGCGCCAATGATGCAAAGCAGGGTTGTGCGCTCGCGGGGCTCTAACGGCTTGTCCGTAGCCTTTAGGGTCGCTGCTTTGCCACTGGCGACAAGTTGAGCCTCCAGCTCCACCACCCGCTCGGTCAGTACATGCAAGTCGGCAATGCGCTTGCCCATCATCCGAACCTGCCTGATCAATTCAGTCGGCACGGAATCGAACACGTTCAGCGACCATGTAAGGAACACCTCTGGCTTGATTGGGTCGCCAAATCCGTATGCGGCTGCCGCGCGATTAGCTAGCTCGCGGCGACGTACATACTCCATTCTGAATGGTGAGTTTCTTAGTGACGCGCGGATGTAGCTATCGTCATCACTATTGACCGAACTCCAATTTACCGTGTTCGGATTTTTTCCAAGCGATAACGCAATAGCTTCATCCAATGTCCAAAGTTCCATCTTGCCCCAATAGCTAAGGTCTGCAACCGCATGTGGCTGATGGAAGAACAATCCCCGTTCTTCTTCGCCGGCCTTAGCCTTCATCGCTTCAACGTCTTCTCGCTGCGCCTTATCTATTTCGCCTTGGAGCTGCGCCGGGGTCATGGCCTCATACTCGGCGCGCGCAGCAGCAATAACTTGGCTCTGTTGAGTAGCTACCGAGCGCGGACTTTGAAGAGTTGGAGTCGGCGGAGGTGCGAGACTGCCGAACCTGCGCCGTAGCAGATCGTCAATTGATTTGTTGCTGCCGGTGCCGGTCGGCCTCGTTAGGATAGGTGCCATTCTGCGCGCCCTTCAGCGCCCTTCAATAGGTGCCGCGCCAGCCGGGGAAGGTGCCCGGTGTTCGGGGATCAGCCTAGGCGCGGCGTTTCAAGGGTTCAGCTTACCTTGCGACCGATGGCGATGACCTTGCCGCCAGCCCGCAGGCCGTCCAGATAGTCCGCCCATGCCTGCATCATGCGGGTGCGGTCCTCCAGATACTGCGCGCGGTTGTAGGCGGCACGCACCTTGTTGCGCTCGGCATGGGCCAGCTGGCGCTCGATCACGTCGGGCGTCCAGCCCATTTCGTTGAGTCGGGTGGACGCCATGGCGCGGAAGCCGTGCCCGGTCATGGTGTCCTTGTCGAAACCCATCCGGCGCAGTGCAGCGTTGACGGTGTTCTCGCTCATCGGACGGCTGGTGCTGCGCTCGCCGGGGAACAGGTACTGCCCGCGCCCGGTCAGCGGATGCAGCTCGCGAAGGATCGCCACGGCCTGCACGGGCAGCGAGACAATATGCTCCTTGCGCATCTTCATCTTGCCGGCGGGGATGCGCCAGACCGCCGCATCAAGATCAAACTCGGCCCACTCGGCTTTTCTCAGCTCACCGGGACGCACAAACACGAGCGGTGCCAGCTTCATTGCGCTACGCACGACAAAGCTGCCGGTATAGCCGTCAATGGCGCGCAGCAGTTCGCCCATCTTGAGCGGGTCGGTGATCGCGGCGCGGGACTTGCTCACCACGGGCGCCAGCGCGCCGCGCAGGTCGGCAGTTGGGTCATGCTTCGCCCGGCCGGTGGAAATGGCGTAGCGAAACACCTGCCCGCATCGCTGCTTTGTCCGGTGTGCGGTTTCATGGGCGCCGCGCTGCTCGATTCGGCGTAGCAGTTTCAGCAGTTCCGGCGCGTCTATTTCGGCAATGGGGCGCTTGCCGATCCACGGGTTAACCAGATCGTCAAACGTCCATTGCGCCTTTTCCAGCGTGGCGGCTGCCATGCGCGGTTTTTGCAGCGCCAGCCATTCCGCCGCAATCACGGCAAAGCTGTTCGCGGAGCGTTCCTCACCAGCGGCCTTGCTGGCCTTGCGCACTTCGCCGGGGTCGGTGCCATCGGCCAGCAGCTTCCGCGCCGCGTCGCGCTTGTCGCGAGCATCCTTGAGGCCGGTATCAGGGTATGCCCCCAGCGCCAATCGTTTCTCCTTGCCCCCGTGGCGATACTTCAACCGCCACAGCTTGCCCCCAGCTGGAGAGACTTCCAAGTACAAACCACCGCCATCGAACATGCGCTGCGGCTTGTCGGCGGGTTTGGCCTTGCGGATCGCGGTGTCAGTCAGGGACATGGGGGCATCGCCTACGTCACAAAGGGTGTATGCCCCCGATCATGCCCCCGGCTGGGGGCAGATTGCAACGCACCGCATTGGACGGTATCGGGCACAAAAAAGGCCGGAACCGTTGCTGTAGCAGGGTTTACCGGCCTTTATTGGACTACGTTGAAGCGTGAAATGATGCCGGCACCAGGAGTCGAACCCGGGACCTACTGATTACAAATCAGTTGCTCTACCAACTGAGCTATGCCGGCGAAGACTGGGAATTCTAGCAGGCACGCCCACGGCTGTGCTCAGAAGCAGCTCGTGCGGTGCGCGCTGATGCCGCTGGCGTTGACGTGCTTGCGCCAGTCGAGGTGGCTGCCATCGGCGACCGCCAGATCCAGCCAGTACTCGGGCACGCTTTCGCCGCGTTCGCTCATGCGTGCAGCGAAACCGGCTGCAACGATCTCATTCAGGCGCTTGCGCGCGTTGGCGAGGTCCCTGAACAGGCCCAGCGAAATGGTATTGGCCTGGTCGCCCGAACCGACCACGAAATAGTCGCTGATGGCGTGCGCACCAAGCTGCCGGGCTTGTTCCAGCGCCCGGGCCCGGCTGGCCGCCGCCGGCAGATAGACCCACCAACCGGCGGCCTGGCTGGCCTGTTCCTGGCGCGAGCGCGTGCGTGCCACCTGCGAGGCCAGCGCCTGGCGTGCATCGCGCAGGTCCTGCAGCGTGTCGAACGGCCCCAGCGTGATGCAGCTGTAGCTGTGCGTGGCATCGGCGGCTGCACCGGCCTGCACACCGAGTTCGGCTGAGGTAGCGCCGGAGGCAGGTATTTCCGAGAGGAGATGCAGCTCCGCCACGCCGGGATCAGTGGGACTGCCGACATGCGCGTACGGCTGGCCCAACAGCAACCACGCGCCCACCGCGATATTCAGCGCGACAAGCAGGATGAACAGCAGACGCAGGAACATTGAACCCCCATCGGCACAACCGGTGTCGCCATTCTAGGAGTCTGTCGGACTTTGGTGGTCGAGGCGAGAATTCGGCTGTGCGAGGACAGATTTTCGACGGTTCGCCGGCCCATGGTGGTTCCATGGGCCAAGAATCGGCGGAAATATGGACCGCACAGACGGATTCGCAGCCCGGCCAATCAAAGTCCGACAGGCTGCTAGGAGCTTGGGCCGTAGAAACTTTGGAGAGCGAGATGGTGCGATCGCCATAGGGGGCGTCTAGCGGAGGGTGCGCATAGTCATGCTATGCAAGCCCAACGAGAGGCGCAGCCTATGGATGAGAGCATCCTCGCAGCCCAAAGATTGCTACGGCCCACGCTCCTGGATGGTCGTTGGCGACGTGAGATGCGTGTCCGCCCACAACGCCAGGCCGTGCAAGACGCCATCACGCACCAGGACGGTCGACACCGGCAACATCGACGCCAGTTGCTGCGCATCCCCGCCGCCCAGGATCAGCGTTGGCGTCGCGCCGAGTCGCGGCTGCATGTGCGCGTGGAACCGCTCGACCAGGGCCGCAGCAGCCTGCCAGCAACCGGAAGTTACCGCGTCGGCAGTGTTGTCGGCCAGTTCCAGGATGTCGCCCGGGCGTTGCGGCCGAACCAGGGCGGTCGACTCCAGCAGCGATTGTTGCATCAGCCGTACGCCGGGCGCGATCAGCCCGCCCAGGTGCTGGCCATCGGCGCCCAGCGCATCCAGCGCCAGCGCGGTGCCGGCGCTGACCAGCACGCACGGCGTGCGATACGCCGCATGTGCGGCAACCATCGCCAGGAACCGGTCCACGCCCAGCCGGCGCGGTTCGGCATAGGCGTTGCGCACGCCGCAAGCGCTGGCGGGCGTGCGCAACCAGTGCGGCGTGCAGGCGAATATCTGCTGCGTGATCTCGGCAAGCCGGCTTTCGCGCGCGCCATCGACTACCGACGCCCCGACGACCATCTCCGGACGTGGCAAGCCCGCCCAGGCCTCGGCCAGCTCGCCGGCGATGTCTTCCTGCCAGTCCAGCGCGCGGTGCGCCAAGCATCCCGGAGATCGGTCGTGCAGCGCCCATTTCAGCCGCGAATTGCCCAGGTCCAGCAGTAGTTTCATGGGCGGCGCACCGTAACGTCAGCGCTGTCGGTACAGCGCACGCTACCGTCGGACATGTGCACCTGCAAAGCGCCGCGTGCGTCGACACCCGCACCGATGCCCTCGAATTTGCCCAGCGCACCGCTCAATTGCAGTGACTGGCCATGCAGCAGATCGTGGCGCGCAAAGTCGTCCGCGAAGCCGGCGAACCCCTCGCGCTCGAACTGGCACAAGCCATGCGCCAGCGCGGTAATCAGTGCCGCTGCCACCCGGTTGCGGTCCGGTGGCGTTCCGGCGGTGAGCCTGGCCAGGTCGCAGACGAGCTGCCCGGCCTGGTGCTGCAGCGCCGGGGTCAGCCGCAAATTGAGGCCAACCCCGATGATCGCCGCGCACGGACCCTGGTATTCGCCACTTAGCTCGACCAGAATGCCGGCCAATTTGCCGCGCGCGCCATCGCCTGTCACCGCCAGCACGTCATTGGGCCATTTCAGTCCGGCACCGGACACGCCCAGCTCATCCAGCGCGCGCAGCACCATCACCCCGATCGCCAGCGACAGCCCGCTCAATGCGGCAAAACCGGACTCGAAGCGTTTCAGACACGACAAGTAGATGTTCAACCCCGGTGGTGACAGCCAGCCGCGACCGCGGCGACCGCGGCCGGCAGTCTGGCTTTCGGCCAGCACCACGCTCAGGTCCGCCGCCGTGGCCAGATGCCGCTGCAGTTCGCTGGAGGTGGAGTCGAGCTCACCATGCACCGCCAGCATGCGCAACGATTGCGCCCACGGCGTCGGTAGCGCGGCACGAATCCGCGTGGCATCCAGCATCTGCAACGGCCACGGCAGGCAATAACCGGCACTGCCGCGCGCCTCCACCGGTACGCCGCGTGCGCGCAGGGATTCGACCTGCTTCCAGATTGCCGCACGGGTCACCCCTGCCTGCGCGGCAAGCGCCGCCCCGGAAACCGGCTCGCCCCGAGCCAGCAGGGCCAGCAGTTGCAAGGGCTGCATCAGCACCCCTTGCGCGCGATAGTGAGCGCGGGCGGCAAGCGGCGACACGCCGATGTATGCTGAGGAGTGGTCATGCGGGTGATTCTAGCTTGCGGACGTTGCACTGCGACATGCACGTCCGGGACGGCAGCACTGGCACCTCCGGTGTGTTTCTGCGAGCATCAACGCCTTCGCCTGCTGCTTCGGGGAGTGCGACTGTCATGCGTGCCACCCATCGGATCCTTGGTTGCACCCTGTGCCTGGCCTTCACCGGCGCGGCGCTGGCTGCCAGCCTCGATACACAGGGGGGGGACAACGCCACCCACGTCTCGGCCAGTCGAACCTCACATGACAGCGACAGCAGTGGCGGCGACGTCGCGGGAATGAACCGCGACAGCGGCAGGAGCAACAACAGCGAGGCAGCCGCCAGCACCTCGCGCAACGACAACGATCATTCCGGCGCCGCGGCGTCGGCGCCGACAACCACCCCGCGGCCACATCTGGGCTGGCAATCCCTGCTGCCTGGTTCGATCCAGTAGGCGTTTGAAACGTTGCCTCAGCTCGCCGCGAGCTTCACGCTGAAGCGGGCCCCAGCCAGCTCGGGCGAGCGATCGACCACCAGTTCACCCTGATAGGCGTGCACGATATCCTGCACGATCGACAGCCCGATGCCGTGGCCCTGCACGCGTTCGTCGCCGCGCACGCCACGCTGCAGCACCTTCTCGATCTTGTCGACGGCAATACCGGGCCCGTCGTCTTCCACGCACAGCAGCAGGCCGGGTCGCTGGCGACCGACCTGGGGCTGCATTTTCACCACCAGCAAGACGCGGTGGCCGGCCCATTTGAAGGCGTTCTCGAGCAGGTTGCCGAGCAGCTCGAGCAGATCGCCCTGCTCGCCGTAGAACACCGCGCCCTCCTCGATGTCGAATTCGCACAACACGTTCTTCGCGGCGTAGACCTTCTCCAGGCCCTGCACCAGATCCTCGGCATGGGAGGCGATCGGTACCGCGCTGGCAAACATCTGACGGCCGGACGTGGCCGCGCGCGCCAGTTGGTAGGCGACCAGCTCGTTCATCCGGCGTACCTGATCGAGCACGCTGTTGCGACGCGCGGGCTCGTCGGCGCCAGGCGACTCCAGCTGCGAGCGGATCACCGCCAGCGGCGTCTTCAGGCTGTGTGCCAGATCGGCCAGGGTATGTCGGTAGCGGGTGCGCTGTTCGCGCTCATTGGTGATGAAAGCGTTGATGCGTTCGGTCAGGCCGGTCAGTTCAAGCGGGTACTGGCTGTCCAGTTGCTCGCTGTCGCCACGCTCGACCCGGCTCATGTCGCTGGCCACCTTGCGCAGCGGGGTCAGGCTCCAGCGCAGCAGCAGCAACTGCAGCACCATCAGCATCACACCGAGGATCGACAGCCAGATCACCAGCGCACGCCGGTAGGCCAGGTTGCCGCCTTCGAGTTGGTCCTCGGTCTGCGCCACCATGATGGTGAAGTGCACCGACTTGCCGGCCTCGGTATCCCACGCCACGCCATAGCTGTAGTAATACAGCCGGCCCATGTGCGTGTCGATCGGGCCGACGAAGCGGCTGGCGCCCGGCGCCAGCGGTGTGAGGAAGCTGAAATCGCGGCCGATCGCCGAGGGCGACTCCCAGTGGAAACCCTTGTCGCCCACCGCCACCGCGTAGAGGCCCGAACCCGGCCGCGAGAAGTTCGGATCCGGCAAGGTATCGGGCGACAGGATCCTGCCGTAGCGGTTCACGTCGAAATGGGTGATGTAGGCGATCGCGAAATTCTGCAGACGGTCGTGCAGTGCGTTGGTGGCGCGCTCCTTGTTCGCCTGCGACAGGGTCAGTCCGACCAGCCCGAGAAAACCGGCCAGCACGAAACCGGTGGCGATCGCCGCCCGCGCCGCCAGCGACAGCGGGCGGCGCGCTGGCGGCACCTCATTCGTCGTCGCCGTCGGTGCGCGGGATGGCAAAGCGGTATCCGCGTCCACGTACCGTCTCGATGGGTTTGAGGGTGCCTTCCGGATCAAGCTTGCGCCGCAGGCGGCCAATGAATACTTCGAGCACGTTGGAATCGCGGTCGAAATCCTGCTGGTAGATGTGCTCGGTGAGGTCGGCCTTGGAGACCAGCTCGCCGGCGTGCAGCATCAGGTATTCCAGCACCTTGTATTCATAGCTGGTCAGATCGACCAGCTTGCCTTCGACGGTGACCGACTGCGCCGTCGTGTCCAGCTTGATCATGCCGCAGGCCAGGATCGGCTTGGACCAGCCGCTGGCACGGCGCACCAGCGCGTTGATGCGCGCCAGCAGCTCCTCGACATGAAATGGCTTGACCAGGTAGTCGTCGGCGCCGTATTTCAGCCCCTCCACCTTATCCTGCCAACTGCCGCGCGCGGTCAGGATCAGGATCGGGTAACGCTGGCCGGCTTCGCGCAAGGCCTTGACCAGGTCCATGCCGGACATCTTGGGCAGCCCCAAGTCGATGATCGCCAGGTCGAACGGTACCTCGCGGCCGAGATAGATGCCTTCCTCGCCATCCTGCGCCGCGTCGACGGCAAAACCGTCACGTTTCAGGCGTGCCGCCAGCGTCTCGCGCAGCGGTGCCTCGTCTTCCACCAACAGGATGCGCATATCAATGTTTCTCCTTGCTGCCCGTATTCCGTCCGGGCGAATTCTTGGTTGACTTGACAGATGCCGGATTCTTGCTCGCCTCGGAGGAAATCGCCATCACCTTCACATGTCCGTCCGGGGTCAGCACCTTGATTCTGTACTCAAACCGGCGACCGATACCGCGCGATTCGGCCGACAGCACCTTGCCGCCGGTATCGTGCTGCACCTTGAGCACGGCCTGGTCCAGCGTCACCGCCGGCTTCACCGACTGGGCTGCGACCGCTCCCGCGAACGGGATCAGCGCGGCAAACAACAAGCTCTTGTACCTGATCATGCGTGAATATCCTGTCCCGCGTTTGCTTAAAGCGCGTCCAGCCAAGCTCTTGTACCTGATCATGCGTGAATATCCTGTCCCGCGTTTGCTTAAACGTCCAGCCTAGGCGATCCGGCCTGAATATTGACCGGACGGGCGACGCCTGTCACGCCGCCAGCCGACACCTCGCTTGTGCCTGCTCTAGCAGGTTCCAGCCCGCACCCGGCAAGTGTGCACCCTCGCTGATCGTACGGCGGAACGCGCGCGCTCCCGGCTCGCCCTGGTACAGGCCCAGCAGATGGCGGCTGATGTGCTTCATGGCGGTGCCGCGCACCAGCTCGGCCTCGACATAGGGACGCATGCGCCGCAGCACGTCGCCGCGCGACGGCAATGGCACACCATGCAGCGCGTGTTCCAGCCGCGCCAGCAAGTAGGGATCGTGATACACCACACGCCCCAGCATCACGCCGTCGAGATTGGCCAGATGCGTCTGCGCCTGCCCGACCGTGCTGATGCCGCCGTTGATCACCACCACCAGTTCGGGAAACTCGCGCTTCAGGCGGTACACCCGCGCATAGTCCAGCGGCGGGATATCGCGATTCTCCTTCGGCGACAGGCCCTGCAGCCAGGCCTTGCGCGCATGCACCATCAGCATCTCGACGCCGGCCTCCAGCATCGTTTCAGTGAAATGCTGCAGCCCGGCGTAGTCGTCCTGGTCGTCGACACCAATGCGGCATTTCACCGTCACCGGGACATGCCGGTTTGCATCCGCCACCGCATCGCGCATCGCCTTGACGCAATCGCCGACCAATGCCGGCTCGCGCATCAGGCAGGCGCCGAAACGGCCCGACTGTACCCGGTCCGAAGGACAGCCTACGTTGAGGTTGACCTCGTCGTAGCCTGCCTCGGCACCGAGTCGTGCCGCCTGCGCCAGCTCCTGCGGATCGCTGCCGCCCAGCTGCAAGGCAACCGGATGCTCCTGCTGGCTGTGTTCGAGCAGACGCAACTGGCCGCCGCGCACCAGCGCGGCGCTGGTCACCATCTCGGTGTACAGGCGGGCATGCGGCGACAGCAGCCGGTGAAAATAGCGGCAGTGCCGATCCGTCCAGTCCATCATGGGCGCCACGGCGATAATTTTATCGTTGTAATTCAATATCTTATCCATTAAAATCAGCACCATGAACAGGGCATGTGCACTCCCGTGTGCACTCAAATTCGCCCGATTTCGCGCTTCCACGACGGCTCAGTGCACACAGAGCGCACACGAAAATGGCAACGATCACCCGGCTGCGGTCGGGCCACTGGCGCGTTCATGTCCCACGCAAACAATCGTATGTCAGCGAGACCTTCCTGCGCCACGAGGACGCGCGGACATGGGCGATCGCGACCGAGAACCGGGTCGATCTTGGCGAATCGACGCTGAAGCGGACCAAAGTCGACCCGACGACCTTCGCCCACCTGGTCGACCTGCACGTGACCGACATGTGCGAGGTCGGCAGGGCGCCGCGCCGCTCCAAGCAGTTCACCCTGGATGCCCTGAAGGCCCAACTCGGCAACATCGAGCACATGGACCTCACCCGAGAGCGACTGATTCAGTCCGGCAAGGATCGGGCGAAGGAAGGTGCCGGCCCGGTGACCCTGAGCGCCGACTTCGGCTACCTCAAGCTCGTCCTCACCCACGCCGCCGTCGTACACGGCGTCGACGTCAAGGTCGAGCCGGTCAATCTCGCGCGCGTGGCACTCAAGCGGCTCGACCTGACCGGCTTCGATACACTGCGGCTGATCCGCCTGCAGCGCAAGCACTGGTCGCGCAGCGACCTGATCTTTCCCTACAACTCCCGTTCGGTCGGTGCTGCGTTCCGGCGCGCATGCAAGGAGCTCAAGATCTCCAACCTGCGGTTTCCGCACAGCAGCATCAACGGGTCCAGGCACGGCAACATGCGGGAGCTGCGGGTTCAGCACGGCGGACGGCCGTTCCGGGTGCTGTACGCGTTCGACCCGCGGCGCGGCGCGGTCCTGCTGCTCGGCGACGACAAGACCGGAGACGATCGCTCGTACAAGAAGCACGTGCCCATCGCCGACCGCCTGTATGACGAACATGTAAAGTTACTAAAGTAACGAGGATTCGCCCCATGGCCAAGAAGTTTGCCGAGCTCGAAGCGAAGCGGCTCTGTCGCGTTTCGTGTGGAATTCAGTCATTTGGCCGTCTGAACGCATGGGTTCATCCAGGGGTTGGTGGGCAGGTGTTTGAGCTTGCCGCAGATCAGGTAGCACATGGTGATCAGGCGGTGGTCAGTGGCATAGCCGCGAGCACGGGCCTTGACGGCCTGGATCAAGCCGTTCATCGCTTCGACAAAACCGTTGGATAGCCCGGTGCGGAAGTGTTCGACGATGCCTTCCAGATGATCCCGAATGGTCGCACCCAGACGCTTGAACGCCGGTAGTCGGGAGCGGCGTGCCCAACTAATCCAGGCGGTCAGTCGAATCTGCGCGTCGACCGCATCGGCGGCCGTGGCAAAGATGTCACGCAAGGCTTCCTTCAGACGCCAGGCCCGTGCCGTTTTTAAGGTGGTGCGCTGCAGGTGATGCATCAGTGTAATTTGATTCATCGTCCAGCCCTTGGCATCCTTCAGCAGCGCCCAGCGACTGCCCTTGAGGTCGGGAACCTCCTTGACCTCGGCCCGGCGCACCTGCTGCAACGCCTCGTTGGCCAGCGCTATAACGTGGAACGGATCGAAGCACAACGTGGCGTTCGGGCAGTGCTTGCGCGCGCCAGCCTGATAGGCCGTGGACATATCCATGCCGACTGTCTCAATGGCCTCTGGATCGCCGCCGTGGGCGCTGAAGTCTTCGGTGAAGGCCGCGAACGTGGCGGCCTTGCGACCCGATGTGGCAAACAGCAAGCGCCGCTCGAGCGGGTCGTGAAACAGGGTGACATAGCGGTGGCCACGTCGGGCGCTGCGCTTGAGTGAAGAGCTTTTCCATGCCGCAAGGCGTGCAGGATTGGCTACGCTACGGCAAGATCGGATCCACATGAAACGCGACAGAGCCAGTTTCGGCTCTCTCTCGATCTGTGTGGTTGACTCTCAAGTGCAGATCGGTTGGGCAGGATGGTGCCAAGGGTTCTTTGGCAGGTGCTTGAGCTTGGCGCAGACGAGGTAGCTGATGGTGATCAGGTGCGCGTCCGAGCCGTAGCCCTTGGCGCGCGCCTTGGCGGCTTGGACGCGCCCGTTGATCGCCTCGGCAAAGCCGTTGTTCAGACCGGAGCGGAAGTGTTCGAGGATCCCGTCCAAGTGCTTCTTCACGGTGCCTGCCAGCCGTTTGAACGGTGCCAGTCGACAACGACGGGCCCAGCTGATCCAGCCCGGCAGCAGCGCTTCGGCGGCGGCCCGATCCGTGCATTGCGCAAACACCGCGCGCAACCGTTCCTTGAGCCGCCAGGCACGCGCTGTCTTCAATCCGGAGCGCTGCAACCAGTGCATCTGCGCGACCTGCTTGTCAGTCCAGTTTGCCGCATCCTTCAAGGTGCCCCAACGGCAGCCTTTCAGGTCGACATCCTGCTTGACCTCGGCACGGCGC